>Ga0207657_10000001_pt1 | contig 458536 bp, 396 predicted proteins | sample KBSC33metaG_FD_184316 | JGI IMG/M metagenome (GOLD analysis project Ga0207657, IMG submission 184316) | Corn rhizosphere microbial communities from Kellogg Biological Station, Michigan, USA - KBS C3-3 metaG (SPAdes) (version 2) | ecosystem: Host-associated > Plants > Roots > Rhizosphere >...
GCCAGGCCCACGACGTTGTTCTTCAGCACCTGGCGATCGATCGACTGCACGCCGAACGCCATCTGCGGCTGCTGGTCGATGAAGATCAGCTGGCTGTTCCGGGGGGTGAGAACTTCAAGTTTCGGATTGCTCATGGCGCGTGGAGTCCTGTGAACGAAAAAAAGGAGGCCTGCCTCGGCCGTGAGAACGGGAGGAGCCGGAAATGCATCACGCCGGATCGTGACGCGGCGCGACGTATTTAATCGGCAAACGCTCGGCGTGACCACCCAAGAAACGGAATCGATGCGATTCCGGAAACGACGTGCGTTCGGGGCCCCTCGCTCTTTTTTTCTTCACGCAAACCCGATACGCTCTCAAGACTTTGACGGCGCCGTTGCGGCGTCGCTCGCCATCACCGGACGCTCCACCATGAAACCGTATGTCCTCTCGCTGTTCGCCGGCATCCTCGCCGGCGTCATCTACGGCGTGATCGGCGTGAACTCGCCCGCGCCGCCGGTCATCGCGCTCACCGGCCTGCTCGGCATGCTGGCCGGCGAACAGATCCTGCCCGTCGCGCGGCGCATGCTCGCGGGCCATCGGCTGAACGCCGCATGGCGCGACGCGAAGTGCGGCCAGCACATGTTCGGCCCGCTGCCGGGCGGCAGCACGAACGAACGCACGCCGTCCTGATGCACGCTTCCCGCACGCACCGCGCATGAGCAACGTCGAGCTGTTCCATTACCTGCTGCTGTTGATCTGCGGCGCGGGCGCGCTCACGTGGCTCGCCGAACGGATCTCGATTCCGCCGGCCGTCGTGCTGCTGCTCGGCGGCTGTGTCGTGGCCGTTGCCGGCAAGCGCGTGCCCGACATGGACCCGGCGCTGCTGCTCGCGGCCGTGCTGCCGCCGCTTCTGATGTCGAGCGGCTTCTACACCGCGTGGAAGGAATTCCGGCACGAGCTCGCGTCGATCGCATCGCTCGCGCTCGGCGCGGTAGTGTTCACGACGGTGGCGGTCGCGCTCGCCGTGCATGCGGTGAACCCGGCATTGCCGTGGCCCGCGTGCTTCACGCTCGGCGCGATCGTGTCGCCGCCCGACGCGGTCGCCGCGAAGGCGATCCTGCAGCGTCACCCGCTGCCCGCGCGGCTCGTCGCGGTGCTCGAAGGCGAAAGCCTCGTCAACGATGCGTCGGGCCTGCTGCTGTACCAGATGGCCGTGTCGGCGGCGCTCGCCGTCTCGATCACGACCGCGAGCGCCACCGGCCTGTTCTTCTCGCTCACGCTGATCGGCATCGCGGTCGGCCTCGCGTGCGGCCATGCGATGTGCTGGGTGCTGCAGCGCCTGCGCGAGCCGATGCTCGGGATCGTCGTGACCTTCGCGATGGCGTGGGGCAGCTACGGGATCGCGGAAGCCGTGCACGGCTCCGGCGTGCTGTCGGTCGTCACCTGCGGCCTCGTGCTCGGCGTGCGCCAGCATCGCGTGTTCGACGCCGACATGCGGATCAAGGCGAAGGCGACCTGGGAAGCGATCGTGTTCGTGCTCGATGCGCTCGTGTTCATCCTGATCGGCCTCGCGCTGCACGCGATCCTCGCGCGCGTGAACCACGAAGGCGCGATGCTGATGGCTGGCCTGCGCGTCGCGCTGCCGGCGACGGCCGCCGCGATCGCCGCGCGTGTCGTGTGGGTGTTCGTCGCGATGTGGCTGCCGGGCCGTCTGCGCGCACGGCGCGCGGGCCATCCGCCGTGGTCGTGGCGCGAGGCCGTCGTGCTCGGCTGGTCCGGCATGCGCGGTGTCGTGAGCCTCGCCGCCGCGATCGCGCTGCCGAGCGATTTCCCCGGCCGCGACCTGATCCTGTTCAGCACGTTCCTGCTGATCATCGCGACGCTGGTCGTTCAGGGCGGCACGCTCGCGCCGCTGATCCGCGTGCTGAAGCTGCGCCCGGCCACCCGGCACACGATGTCCGAGCACGCGGTGCGCGCGCATACGTTCGGCGCGGCGCTCGCCGAGCTCGACGCACGCGAGCAGCGCGGCTCGGACCTCGAACCCGCATCGCTCGACCGGCTGCTGACCGAATATCGCAGCCGCGTCGCGTTCAACGAAAGCGCGCATCGCGACGGCGCGGAACCGGCGGGCGTGCGTGCGCGGATGCTGCGCGTGGAGCTCGAGCTGGTCGGCGTGTCGCGCGACGCGCTGCTCGACCTGCACCGCGACGGGCGGGTCGACGACGCGGTGCTGCACCGCATAGAATCGGAGCTGGATTTCGAGGAACTGCGGCTGCAGCGTCTGCTCGAACCGTAATGCCGGGCCGGCTGCCGGCCCGCCTCCCCTTTCCCAACCTGGATTTGCAATGAGCGAACTGTCCGTCGAAGCGAGCATCGGCTCGGTCGATTACCTGGTCCATTTCACCGACGGCGTTCATCAATGGCGCGCCGACGAACCGGCTGCGCTCGGCGGCGGCGACGCCGCGCCGACGCCGGTCGCGCTGCTGCTGTCGAGCCTCGGCGCATGCACCGCGATCACGCTGAAGATGTACGCGCAACGCAAGGGCTGGCCGCTCGCCGAAGTGCACGTGAAGCTCGCGCACGAAGCCGGCAGCGCGGGCAGCACGATCGTGCGGCGCATCACGCTCGACGGCGACCTGTCGGACGAGCAGCGCGAGCGCCTGCTGCAGATCGCGAACGCATGCCCGGTGCACAAGATCCTCACGCACCCGATCGCGATCGACACGGCGATCGCCTGACCCACCGAACACGAGAGTCTCACCATGTCCGCATCGATCAAGACCGTACTCACGCCGCGCGAAAGCGACATCGGCAACCTCGTCGTGCGCCGCGTGCTGCCCGCGCGCGCCGCGCGCCTCGTCGGCCCGTTCATCTTCTTCGACGAAATGGGGCCGGCCGTGCTGCCCGCCGGCAGCGGCATCGACGTGCTGCCGCATCCGCACATCGGTCTCGCGACCGTCACCTATCTGTTCGACGGCACGCTGATGCATCACGACAGCCTCGGCTTCCGGCAGAAGATCGTGCCCGGCGACGTGAACTGGATGACAGCCGGACGCGGCATCGTCCATTCGGAGCGTTCGCCCGACGAGGATCGGCCGCTCGAGCAACCCGTGCACGGGATCCAGACCTGGGTCGCGCTGCCGGTCGAGCACGAGGACACGGCGCCCGCGTTCGCGCATCACGCGGCCGACACGCTGCCATCGCTCACGCGCGACGGCGCGAGCGTGCGCGTGATCGCGGGCACCGCGTTCGGGCTCACGTCGCCGGTCGCCGTGTTCTCGCCGACGCTCTATGCGTATGCGGAATTCGCGGCGGGCGGCCAACTCGCGCTCGACGCGGAGCACGACGAGCGCGGCGTGTATCTCGTCGATGGCGACCTCACGATCGACGGCGCGCCGCTCGCGCCGGCGACGATGGCCGTGCTCGAACCCGGCGCGAACGTGTCGCTCGCGAGCGCGAACGGCGCGCGCGTGATGCTGCTCGGCGGTGCGCACCTGCCGGGCGAGCGGTTCATCGAATGGAATTTCGTGTCGAGCGAGCGCGCGAAGATCGAGGCGGCCCGCAACGCGTGGGCCGAGCAGACCTTCGGCAAGGTGCCGGGCGAGGAAAACGAGTGGACGCACCAGCCGGCGCGCAAGGCGCAGTAAGCCGGCATCGGTCGGTCCATCCACACACGGCGGCCGGCATTCACGCCGGCCGCCGAGCGCTCACCGCTTCAATCCCATCAGCTTCGCAAGCGTCGGCCAGCGCTCGAGCGATTCGACGAACGCGCGGCGCGCCTGCTCGTCGACATAACGGGCCGGGTCCAGCGCGGGCAGATGCCGCGCGAGGCCGAGCACGTCGTTCGGCTGCGACAGGCGATCGTCGTCACCTTCGCCGATGTTGATCACTGTTCGTCGATCCATACGCCATCCGGAGTCTTGACCGCGTAGCCCGCGCTCGTCTGCATCGTCACCGTGCCTTCGTTCTCACCCACCATCCGCGTGCGCGGCAGGTCGGCCGCGTATTGCGCGAGCGTCGCGCCGGGCTTGAACGGGCTGTTCGACACGAGGTTCGACAGCAGCTGCGCGAGCGCGAGGAAGCTGGTCGGCTGGTCGATCACGGTCGTCTGGCCATGGTTGCCGGCGAAGCCGACGAGCCGCACGCCGACCGGCCCGTGCACGATGCGCGGCGTCGGAATCTCGCGCAGGCCGGCGACCTGGTTCTTGTCGCCGCGCAGCGCGGCGCCGTGCTCGGGCACGAACACGATTACCGCGCGCCGGCCCGACTGCGCGATCAGATCGGCGAGGCGGTCAAAGTCGCTCATCAGCTTGTTGGCGCGCTGCGGATACGAATCGATGCTGGCGAGCGGGCTGCCCACCACGCGGTTGCCGTCGTGCAGGCTGATCGTGTTGTAGTACAGCGCGACCGGGCCCGGCACCGACGCGCGCTGCGCGTACCAGTTCGCGAGCGTGCCGTAGTCGTCCTTGATCGCCGTGCCGTCGAACGCATGCATCGCGACCGGCGCGGCCGCGTTCGGGATCATCGGCGCGTCGGGCACGCCGATGTTGTCGTGAATGACCTGCAGGAAGTTGTCGAAGTGGCCGTCGTGGTTCAGCAGCGACTGCACCGTATAGCCGGCGGACGCGAGCTGCGAGAACAGGTAGCACTGCTGCGGCGCGCTCTTGTACAGGTCCGCGTGCGCTTCCTGCCCGCAGCTCGCGCGCAGCACGCGGATCGCGGCCGGGCCGCTGTAGCTCGCGGCCGTGCTGAAGTTGTTGAACAGATAGTCGAAGTGACTCAGCATCGGATGGTTGCGCACCTTCGCCGCATCGAGATCGTCCCACGACAGCGAGCAGATGTGCAGCACGATCACGTCGAACTGCGCGGACGGATCGCCCGGGAGATGGCCGAACGCGATCTGCCGCTGCGACTCCTGCGCGCGGAACGTCGCGAGTACCGCGTTGTGATCCTCGGGCTGGTCGGAGCGCCCGCCCGTCGCGCCGACCTGCTGCTGCGGCGCGACGACGCGCGCCATCAGCCCGTTGCCGGCCTGCCACAGCGGCATCACGATCAGCACGGCGAGCACGAAGGTCGCGACGCGCACCCAGCGGTTGACGATGAAATAGACGATCAGCACGCCCACCACCGTCAGCACGAGCACCGGCGGCAACAGGCGCGGCAACAGCTCCATCCAGTAGTCGAGGCGGAACGCGCTGACCTCGCGCGCGGCTTCGGCGAGACGCGCGAGCGGCGGCGCATGCAGTTCGCGCGCGAGCAGCGGCACCGCGATCGCGATCGCGACGAGCTGCCGCACGATGCGCCATCCGCGCTGCCGGACCGGCGCGCTCGCCGCGAGCGCCAGCGCGAACGCGAGGTTCGCGAGCCACAGCGGCTGCAGGTGGCCGGTCGCGAACAGCGCGAACTTCAGGATGAAATACAGATTCCAGAACGTCATCTAAACCACTCCGTGATGGGCGCCGCGTCAGTCGCGCGCCCGATCGAGCTTCGGTGCCAGCATCGACTGCACGCCGCGCGCCACACCCTTCCACATCCGTACGTAACCGTCCAGGCCCACGCGCAGCACTTCCTTCAGCCCGCGCAGCGGCGTGTCCGTGCGCGTGCTCGCGTGCCAGTCGAGCCACGCGTCCGCGCGGCCGAACGTGCACTGCACGAGCTGGCGCTCCTGCTCGAGCGTCAGCGCCTCGAAGCTCACGCCGACGTGGGTCGGCGTCACGCGGCTCACGCGTACCGGGAACGGGAACGGCCGGTCGCCGCGCGTCACGCATACCGTCAGCGTGTCGCCGATCGCGAGCGGCAGCCCCGGCACAGCCTCGAGGCCGAGGCCGCCGGTCGAGTAGTCGCTCGTGAAGCACGCGGCCGTCGAGCCGTCCGCGAGCAGCAGCGTCGCCGGCACGCGCATCGCGATCCGGTGCGTGACGCGCACCTGCCTGGTCTCGCGCGCAACCGCCAGCGCCGCGCCGAGCATCGCGAGGTTGTAGACGGTCCAGCCGAGCGTGATCAGGATCGTCGACGCCTCGTCGCCCTGGTCGGCCACGAGCCGCCACAGCCCGGCCGCGATCGCGAGCACGTTCAGCGCGAACAGCACGAGATACGGCTTCGACGTCGACCAGTCGACGTAGCCTTCGTCGATCTTGCCGCCCTTGTCGGTCACGTTGAACTTGCCGTGCTTCGGGCTGAAGAACGCGACGGTGGTCGGCAGCGCGATGTACCACGCGAGCACCGATTCGTAGACCTCGGCCCAGAACGAATGGCGATAGCGCCCCTGCATCCGCGAGTTCGCGACGTTCGCGAGCACCAGATACGGGATCACGTAGCTCGCGAGCGCGATCGACGACGCGTTGATGAAGTACAGGTGGAAGAACAGGTACGCGAGCGGAATCGTCAGGAACACGAGCCGCGGGATCCCGTAGAAGAAATGCAGCATCGCGTTGCCGTAGCAGATCCGCTGGACGAAGCCGAGCCCGCGCCCGAGGAACGGGTTGTCGATGCGGAAGATCTGCGCCATCCCGCGCGCCCAGCGCGTGCGCTGCTTCACGTGGCCCGCGAGGCTCTCGGTCGCGAGGCCGGCCGCCTGCACGGTCGGCAGGTACGCCGACGTATAGCCGCGGCGATGCAGCTTGAGCGCGGTGTGCGCGTCCTCGGTCACGGTCTCGACCGCGACGCCGCCCACCTCCTCCAGCGCGGTGCGCTTGAGCACCGCGCACGATCCGCAGAAGAACGTCGCGTTCCACAGGTCGTTGCCCGACTGCACGAGCCCGTAGAACAGATTGCCCTCGTTCGGGATCTCGCGGAACGTGCCGAGGTTGCGCTCGAACGGATCGGGCGAGAAGAAATGGTGCGGCGTCTGCACCAGCGCGCATTTCGGGTCGCGCAGGAACACGCCCATCGTGGTCTGCAGGAACGAGCGCGTCGGCACGTGATCGCAGTCGAAGATCGCGATGTATTCGCCGTGCGTCTTCGGCAGCGCGCGGTTGATGTTGCCGGCCTTCGCGTGCAGGTTGTCGTCGCGCGTCAGGTAGCCGATGCCGGCCTCGCGCGCGAACGCCGCGAACTCGGGGCGCTTGCCGTCGTCGAGCAGGTACACGCGCAGCTTGCCGGTCGGCCAGTCGATGCTCTGCGCGGCGAACACGGTCGGCTTCACGACCGACAGCGGCTCGTTGTAGGTCGGGATGTAGATGTCGACGCTCGGCCAGCTGTCCGGGTCGTCGGGCAGCGGCACGATCGGCCGGTCGAGCGGCCACGCGGTCTGCACGAAGCCGAGCAGCAGGATCATCCACGTATAGGCTTCTGCGCCGTACAGCAGGTAGCCGGCGACCGCTTCGACCGGGCTGCGGAAATCGAGCGTCTGGGTCGTGCGCCACCACACGTAGCGGAGCGTGGCGAGCAGCGCGAGCGACGCGAGCGCGAGGGTCGGCAGATGGCCCGGCAGGCGGCGCAGCGCGAGCGCCAGCACGGCGACGATCGCGAAGAACGCGAACTGCGCGCCGGGCATCAGCGGCGACATCGCGGCCGCGGCCCACATGAGGCCGCCCGCGCTCAGCAGCAGCGGCGCGAGCCAGCGGTGCCGGCCGACGCCGTTCGCGCGCGCGTCGAGCCAGCCGCCCCAGCGTGCCCACGGCAAACGCTCGAGCTGTGCGCCGATGCGTGCGCCTAGCGCGCGCACCGCGACGTAGACCGGCACGACGAACGTGTCGAACCACGCGAGCGGATCGCGCGCGGGCTGCTCGCCGGCCGCGCGCGGCGCGCGCACGATCGCGCGCCACAGCCATTCACGCGGGCTCAGCGGCTGCAGCACGCCCCACTCGCGCGCGAGCCAGAGGAACGCGGTGCGCGCCCGGCGGCGGACCCGGTCGGGCCGGCCGGGCGGCGGCGCATGGAAGAACAGCCGCACGAGCCAGTCGAGCAGCGTGCGCTCGGCAGGCAGCCCGATTCCGCGCGCGCACCAGTCGGTCGCGCGTCGGACCTTGGCGCGCCAGCGCGACGCGAACGCTGCTTTCATCGCGACGCTCCCGCACGGCCGGCCGCGGCCGCCGTGAGCCACGTATCGACCCAGTTCGCGACGCCGTTCAGGTCGTGCGACGCCTGCGAATACGGTGCGTCGTCGAAGATCCAGCTGCCGCGCGCGAGCGTTTCGGGCACGGCCGCGTCGACGTGAATGCGCTGTTCGAGCATCGACTCCGGTCCCGCAACCGCGCGCAGCATCGCGAGCGCATCGCGCTGCATGTCGCGCGCGGGGTTCAGCCGGTTCACGACGATCTGCAGGTCGCCGCGGCCGGCACGCAGCGCGTCCAGGCGCGCGGCGACGGTCGCGCACGCGGCCGGTTCGGGCGGCACGACGACGAGCGTCAGGTCGGCGCGGCGAATCGCCTGCTCGGCCTGCGGCGACGGATAGCGGGCCGTGTCGACCAGCACGACGCCCTCGGCCGGCAGCGCGATCTCGTCGAGCGCACGCGACAGCCAGTCCGGCTCCGCCGCGAGCCGCGCATCGCACGCGGCGGCGCCTGCCGCGTCGACCTGCCCGTACGGCACGAACAGCACGCCGTCGGCATTACGCCACGTATGCGCGTGCCACGGCGCGGCGTCGGCAGGATCCGCGAGCAGGCTGTGCGCGAGCCCGTGCTCGGCCAGCGTGTCGAGCCCGAGCGTCGCGCCCATCAGGTTCTGCGCGTCGAACTCGACCGCCACGACCGGCCGGCCGCGGCGCGCGAGCAGCACCGCGAGCGCGCCGGCGAGCGTCGTGCGGCCCGCGCCGCCGGTGGTCGACGTGATGGCGATCGTCTTCATCGCGCGGCCTCGTCGGTGCGCTCGGCGTCGGGCAGCAGGCGTCCGCGCAGCGCGATCGGCACGAGTTCGCACGGCACCGCGTCGCGCCGGTGCAGTCCGCGCGGCGCATGAAAGCCGCGGCCGATGCCGAGGTGCTGCGCGACGATCCACACCGGCACCGCGATCGCGATGCCGACGATGAATCCGATGACGAGTTCGGTGATCATGCGCCCTCCGGCTTGCGCAGCGGCATCGCGCTGCGGATGGCGCCGCGCGCGCGCGCGGCGGGAATGTCGGCAGACGGTGCTTGCGCCGCGGCGGCCGGCACGGTTTCTTCGTCGCGCACGGGCTGCGGCGATATATCGATGTTCCGATCGGTCATGCCACCCGGTTCGGCATTCTCCGCGCCCACGCCCTCGCCCGCGCGTTCGGCCGGCACGCGCGTCGCGCCCGCTGGCTTCGCCGTCGCGAACAGGTCGCTGTAGTCGGCGATCGGCGCGCGCCGGTTTTCGGTCTTCAGCGCATCGAGCTCGGTGTCGATGCTGCCTGCCCCGAGACACACGACGCGATCGGACAGCGTATCGACCGGCACGTCGAAGATCCGCGCGAGCGCGTCCTCGGCATCGACCGGTTCGCACGCGAACAGGAACACGTACAGATGCGCGGCGTCGGCGGTCACGACGTCACCGGCACGGCGCGGCCGGCAGTGCCGCAGCGCGTCGACGTGCGACACGCCGGGCAGCAGCGCGATCTTCGCGAGCGTATGCGGCAGCGCGAGCACGGCGCCGCGATCGAACACCGCGCGAATGCGCAGGCAGAACGCGCCGACCGGCAGGTAGCCGAGCACCGAATCGCCAAGCGCGGCCGCGAGCGCCGCGCGATAGTCGGGCGCGACGGGCCGCGCATAGAGCTGCCCGTGCAGCGCGTTCACCGCGGCCTGCATCCGCGACAGCGGCAGGTCGCGCGCGACGACGCGGTTCGCGCCGACGCTCAGCAACAGCATCTCGAACTGCTGGCGCAGCACCTCGCCGCGTTCGACGATGGCGATCTTCAGCGCGCCGCCGCATTGGCGGCGCAGCGCGTGCACGGACGCGCACAACGCCTCGAGCTGCGGATGCGAGCGGAACGCGAGCACCGCGGTCGCTGCCTGCGCGTGCGCACAGGCAGCGACGACCGCTGCGTTATCCTCGACGATTTCCCAGCCGGCGGGCACGCGGCCCGCATCGTCGAGCGCCGCACGGCTGGCGACGACGCGATCCTCGTCGGTCGCGAGCTTCATTCCGCGCGACGGCTGGACGGCACCGCCGTCGACGATCGCCGCGAGCCGGCCACCCGGCGCGAAGCGCAGCGGCCGCACTTCGCCGGCCGCGAGCGTGTCGCCCGCGCGCCAGAAATCGACGACCCACAGCAGCTCGCCGTGCGTGCGCTGCACCTGCGCGACGCCCGAGCACACGCCGTGAAAGCCGCTGCGCGGCGCACGATTCGCGACGCGCACGAGTGGCGGATCGTCGGTGTCGGGAGCGGCGCCCGTGCGCGCGATCTCGGGATCGACCAGCAGCACCAGCGCGATCCGGTGCGTGCGGCACCAGTCCGCGAGCGCGTGCGCCTCTTCCGCGAGCGCGAGCGGATCGTCCCAGCTGAACCAGCGTTGCGCGCCTTCGATGAAATACAGCGAGCGCGTGCGAAAGCCGTAGCGCTTCATCGCGCGCAAGCCACCCGCGAGCCGTGCGAACGGCGCGGGCGCCGCATGGCGCGGCGCGCCCGGTTCGATCGCGGCGTCGCCGTCGGCCGCCGCGGGCACCGACGCGGGCGGCATCGCCAGCACGTTCAGGTTGCGCGGCCAGCCAGCCGGCTGCGCGCCGCCCGCGAAACCGCGCGCCTGCATCTGCGCGGCCACGCGCGCCGCGTCGCGTGACAGCACGACCGTCACGTCGCGCGTGTGCGACTGCCGCGCGCTTTCCCACACCAGCGCGTCGCACGCCGGCGTGCCGGTGGCCGCATAGACGGCGTACAGGCCGCCCGCTTCCAGTTGCGTCCACGCATCGGGCAGCCCGTCGATCGCGAGCCGGCTCAGCGGGCCGGCGCGGCCGCCGGCCGGGCCCGTGCGCAGCAGCGCGCGCAGGCGGCCCAGCAGGCCGGCGGCGCCGAGCGCGGGACGGGTTGCGTCGATTTCCGTATTCACGCGTTCCATATGCAAGCAGACCCTAGTAATCCGAATAAAGCCGCACCGGCGTCGGCGTGACGAGCCAGCTGCGCTGCGCGCGAGCGTCGAACGCATAGCGCAGGTACACGAGCGCCGAACTGGGCGCATAGTCGTGCGACCGGTCGACATGCAGTTGCGCGCCGACGCTCAGGTGCGGATTCACGCGATACTCGACGATGCCGTTCACGCCGTAGGAAAACGACACGCCGCGCGTCGAACTGCCCGTGTAGACCAGCCCGGCGGCCTCCTGCGCGGCGCGCTGGCCCGCGAAGGTCGGGTAGAACAGCGAATCCTTTTCATAGCTGTTCGAGATCCCGGCCGTGACGGTCAGGTCCCACGACAGCGCGTCGCGCCGCCCCGCCCACTCGATCGGCACGCCGAGCGACAGGTAGCGCTGCGGGCTGTAGTAGCCGCCCTGCCCGTACGTGTAGTAGCGCAGGTTCTGCGCGTAATGCCACGCATTGCCGACGAGCCCCGTGCTCACCCGCATCGTCGCGCGTTCGTACACGGGCACCGTGAAGCCCGAGCGCAGTGTGACTTCCGCGTTGCGCTCGACGTTGCGGCCGGACAGCACGCCCGCACCGAGTTCCGCGAATACGTTCACGCGGCCGACGTCGACCGCCGCACGCAGGTTCACGCCGTCGCGGCGCACGCCGCCCCATACCGCACCGGTCCACGGGTCGCGCATCCCCGCATACGACAGCACGCTGCTCGTTTCCGGCCGGCGCGACGCGTTCACGGTGAAGCTCGCCGGGCCCGCGTCGAAGCGGTAGCGCACGCCGCCGACCAGGTAATGCACCGGGAAACCGAGCGGCGACGTGCCGAGATCGACACGCCACGCGTCCGTGCGATAGCCGGCGCCGAGCGCGACGCCCGTCGTCGGCTGGTGCAGGTCGCCGCGCGGATGCGCAATCAAGTCGGCAGCCGACGGATTCGGCGCGAACGGCGCAGGCAGCCCGAGCGGCGCGTTGAGCGCGGCGTAGGTTCCGAAGGTCTTCAGCGAATACGCGTTCGGGTCGCTCGTATCGAGCGTGCCCGCGTCCAGATGCACGGTGTCGAGCTGCAGGAACGCATGGCCGTCGTAGCGCACCGGCACCTGCAGGTAGATCGGCACCTGCTGCGCGCGGTACGCGGACACCCCTTCGTCGCCCGACTTGTACGCGGGCAGCCAGCCGGTCTCGATCTCCGGGTCGCGCCGCTGCTCGAGATCCGCGAACGCGGCCTGCGCGGGCGTGCGGCCGTCGCGGCCCGGGGTGACGCCGCTCGTGCGTTCCTGCGACAGCGACAGCCGGTACAGCGACGCGGCATCGTCGTAGCGGCCCTGCGCCTCGGCCACGCGCCCGGCTGCCACCGTCACGTCGGCGCGCGCCGGATACGCGGCCTGCAGCGGGCCGGTCACCTGCGCGGCTTCGTCCGGGCGGCGCAGCGCGTTCAGGCGGCGCACGACCGACAGCCGCGTGTCGACGTCGTCGTCCGGCGTGCGCGCGAGCACGCTCTGCACGCGCGCGAGCGCCGCCGCGCGATGACCGCTGTCCTCGTCGATCCGTGCGAACGCGAGCTGCGTATCGGCGTCGTCCGGCGTGCGCGCGACGACCGGCGCGAGCGCATCGCGCGCCGCGTCGTAGTGTCCCTGCGCGCGTTCGAGGTCGGCCAGTTCCAGTGCGTAGCGCTTGTCCGCGCGGCCGGCCTCGCTCGCACGATCGAGCAGCGTGCGGGCGCGCGCATAGTCCTGCCGCGCGATCGCGTCGTCCGTCTGTCGCAGCACGAGCCGCAGCGACTGATCCTCGATGCGCGCGGTCTGTGCGGCCGTCAGCGCCGGCTCGCGGCGCAGCGCGTCGAGCCACGCGGCGAGCGCGTCGTCGCGCCCGGCGCTGCCGAGCAGATCGCCGTAGCGCAACCGGACGTCGGTATCGGCCTCGCGGGGATGCGCGGCGATCCAGGCGCGCAACGGCGCGAGGCCGCGCTCGGGTTCGCCCGCGTCGATCCACTGCGCGCCGATCGCCGCGAGCATGTCGGGATCGTCCGGCGCGCTCGCCTGCGCATGCGCGAGCGACGCGGCGAACGCCGCGCGATCGCCGCGGCCGAGCGCGCCGCGCGCGTCGGCCAGTGCACCTTCCGCGTCGAGCTTGCGCGCGAGCGCACGCATGCCGTCGGAGCGGTGCGCGTCGTCGACGCCCGCGAGCGCGGCCTGCGCGCCGGCGATGTCGTCGAGCGAGTTGCGATACAGCGCGGTCGCATAGCGCATCTCGGGCGTGTCGCTCTGCGCGAGCCCGTCGTCCATCACCGTGCGGCCGAGCTGCGGCAGCCCCATGTCGCGATACAGCCGCGCGAGCGCGAAACGCGTCCACGGCGCATCGGGCGCCGCACGCACCGCGGCTTCGTAGCGTTGCGCGGCCGGCCCGCGTTCGCCCTTGTCGGCGAGCGCGCGCGCTTGGCTCGCGAGCAGGTCGGCGCGCAGCCCGTCGAGCACGCGGCGATCGTCGCGACCCGTCACGCGACCCTGAAGCGCATCGAGCAGCGGGCCGACGCGATCCGCGCGGCCGGTGTTCTCATACAGCATCGCGGTGCCGCGCACCGCCGACAGGGTCGGCGAACGTGCAGCCAGCAGTTCGCGCAGCAACGGCTCCGCGCGCGCCCAGTCGCGCTGCGCGAGCAGCGCATCGACGAGTTGCAGCTTCGCGTCGGGGCTGTCGGGCTGCATCGCGAGTGCGGCGCGCGCCGCGCGCTCGGCATCCTGCGGTCGCCCGGCCGAAGCCGCCGCGCGACCCTGCGCGAGCAACCCCCAGAACTGCGCGGTGCGCGCGAGGCCCTGCCACTTGCCGCGCTGGTCGGTCGAGCGCGCCGCGGCGCGCGTGAACAGCGCACGCGCTTCGTCGTGCCGGCCTTCGCGCAGGCGCAGCAGGCCGAGCCCGCCGAGCGCATCGGCGTCGTCGGCACGCGCCTGCGCGGCGCGCGCGAGCAGCGGATCGGCGCCGGCCAGATCGCCGCGCGCGAGCGCCTGCAGGCCGCGCTGCTGCGCGATGTAGTCGGGATCGCGTTCGAGCCGGCGTTGCGCGTCGCGCTGCCGGTCGAGGGTGGCAGCGCGATCGCGGAATTCGGTGTCGTCCGGCACGAGCGCCAGATACGCATGCAACGCGTCGAGATACGCGGGATCGGCGCCGGCGGACTGCAGCACGCGGCGCCACAGGGCCATCGCGTCCGTATGGTCGGTGTCGGCCCGCTTCGCGAGCGACCATGCAATCCGGTTCGCTTCCGCGCGCGTGTCGTCGTGCTGGTTCAGCAGTCGCGCGAGCGCCAGCGCCGCGCTCACGTCCTGCGGGTCGGCCGCGACCGCGCGGCGCAGCGCGGCGATCGCCGGTTCACGTCCGCCCGGCGCGTTGGACACGATCTGGTAGTACTCGGCGCCGAGCGCGCCGGACGGCGCGCCGTTCGGAAACAGCGCGACGATCCGGCGGGCCGCTTCGTCGGCGCGGCCGCTGCGCGCGAGCAGGCGGATCTGCGCCATCTCGCCGCGCCCGCTCGTCGCGACGCGGTATTCGTCGGCCGCCCGCCGCGTGCCGGGCGCCGCGGGCGCCCGCGCCTGCAGGCGCGCCAGCGCGGCCTGCGCGCCTTGCGCATCGCCGAGCCTCAACAGCACGCGCATCTGCTCCGCGAGCAGTTCGGGATCGTCCGGCGCGATCAGGAGCCCCTTGCGCAGCGCGTCGCGCGCGAGGTCGTCGCGATGCTTCGCGCCCCACATGCGGGCGGTCGAGAGCTGGCGCTGCGCGTCGGACTGATCGATCGTGGCTGCCGCCGTGGCCGGCGCGGCTTTCGGCGCGACGGTTTTCGGCGGCGGAGCAACGGCGGCGGCGGTGCCGGCAGCCGCGGCCGGCGCCGCCGCGCAGACCGACGACGCGAGCCACGCGAACCCCGCGACGCGCGGTGCGGCGCGCTTCATCGGGCCACGCATGGACGCCCCTCCCAGCGCGCGTCGAGCGATCCGTCCGCGCCGAACCGGTAGCGGCCCTCGCGCCAGCCGAGGCCGAACAGCGTCAGCACGCTCGTGTAGTAGCCGGGCGCCGACTGGCGCGCGAGCGTATCGACCCGCGCGGCCTGCGCATCGGCGAGCGCACGCTGGCCGCGCGCGTCGAGGAACGGCACGGCCGCCGCGGAGAAGCCGCCGTTGCCGTCGTTCGGCCCCGCGACGCCGGTCGTCGTGTCGACCTTCTCCGGCGGCGCGCCATGCGCGGCGATGTAGTCGGCAAACGGTGCAAACCGCGCGAGCAGCGGCGCGGCGAGCGGATCGGCGCGATCGAGCATGCCGGCCCACAAGTACACGCGGATCGCGTTGTACGCGCTTTCCGCGCGGGTTTGCGGATCGGGCCCGAAGCCGGCGCCCGCGCGATACAGCGCCCAGTCCGGCGAAAAGCCCTTCGGCGCGGTATCGAGCAGCACGCGGCCGGTGCTGGCCGCGAGCGCGGCCCAGCGCCGATCGTCGGGCAGGCGCGCGGCGAGCCCGCGGATCAACTGCGGCGGCGAATAGCTCGGGTTCACGCGCCATTGACCGTTGGCCAGCTTGAAGCCGGTCGGCCCGGGCAGCAGCGTGAGGCCGAGGCCCGGCACGCTGGCCGTCTCGTCGTCCAGCACGCGCTTCGCGAGCAGCGCGCCGCGCGCCGTGTAGCTGCGCTCGCGCCACAGCCGGCCGGCTTCGACGAGCGTGTACGCGATCCACAGGTCGGCGTCCGACGCCGCGTTCGCATCGAGCACGCGCCATGCGCCGTCCGGCGCGCGGCCCCACAGCCACGCCGGCAGACGGGCGCTCAGGTCGCCCTGCGCGAGGTTGTTCTCGGTCCATGCGAGGATCGTGTCGAACGTGCGCCGGTCGTTCGCGACCAGCGCGAAGAACAGTCCATACGCCTGCCCCTCCGATACCGTGCGCGAATCGGCCGAGCCGACGTCGATCACCCGGCCGTCGGCCGACACGAAATCGCGCTTGAACGCGTCCCAGCGCGGCCACGCCGCGCCGCACTGCGCGTCGGCCGCGCCGCTTTGCGCCGCCTGCGCGCGCCCGGCGGTCGCGGTCGCCGCGCACGCAGCCGCGACGGCCAGCACGAGTGTCGTGCCGACGCGCCGCGCCGGCCGCGTTGCCCGTCGCCTTGCGAATGCCCGCGCCATCCGTTACATCCCCCGTCGACGCGCGGCGATTCTCTGCAGCACGCTGAACACGCCGAGCGCGAGCAGCAGCCCCGCGGCGACGCCGACCACGCCGAGCACGACCGGGTGCCGCGCCGCCTGCGTCCACACGCGCGCATACCACGGCACGAAGCCGACCACGTACGGCTCGCCCACCCGGAGGCTGTCGACCTGCCCCGGCCGCACCAGCGCGAGGTCGCCCTGCAGCTGCGACACGAGGCCCGGCTTCTCGAATACGTCGAGCAGATCGGCCAGGCGCGTCTGGTCGGTCGCCGTCAGCGCGACGACGCTGCGTCCATGGCTGCCCGGCAGCTCGAAGCCGGCGAGCGCGGCGAGCGAGCCCGTCTGCTCGATATGCGCGCCGCCGTCGGCCATGCCGATGCCGTTGCGCCAGCGTTCCTTCACCGAGAAGGCGACCCGCGTCGCGCCCGTGCCGCCCTGCTGGTCGATCGTCAGCGGCAGCGCCGCGCGCCAGTGCGACAACAGCGGCGATGCGGGCGAGCCGTCGATCACGAGCAGGTCCTTGCGGCCCGCTAGCGCGGCGACGTCGCCGGGCCGCGCAACCTCCACGCGCAGCGCCGGGAAACCGGTCCACTGGCCCATGTGGCCGAGCATCGTCAGGTAGGCTTCGAGCTCCTGCGGCGACGGTCGGTCCGGGATCACGACGGCCGTCTGCGACAGGTCGGCGAAGCGCGTGAACGGGAAGCCGCTGTTCGCGAAGAACGCGAGGTTCGGCAATTGCGCGTAGTGGACGAAGTGCGAGAAGTCGATCGTCGAATCGGGATCGATCGCCGCGCGCTGCGGCCCGGTCGCGGTGCTCGAGCAGAGCCCCGTCTTCTGCGAATCGAGCGTGAAGCGGAACTGCAGCTGATTGCCGCTGCCGACGCGAAACGCCGGGATGTCCACATCGCTCGTCACGCGACCTTCCGGCACCGCGAGCAGCGGCAGCTGCATGCGCCCGCGCGCGTCTTCCGCATGGGCCGGCCCGAGCCGGTACGACTTCACGAGCTGTTCGTTGATCTCGACGGCGAGCGTCGAGTCGTCCTGCACCGTCGGCGCCGTATAGCGGTAGCGCAGCGTGATCGGCACGCCCGAGCCGTTCCACGAATGGAGATCGGCCGGCACGCGCAGGTTCAGGCGGATCGCGTCGGGCGTCGTGCCGCGCACTTCGAGCTCGCGCGGGTCCGACACGAGTTCGCGGAACGTGATCGGCCGGTTCACCGGCAGCCAGCGCGGCGCGTCGTACGGTTTGCGGGGCGCGCCGAGATCGACGTGCGCGACGGTGGCCGCCGGGCCCGACAGCGCCGCACGGCCGAGCACCAGCGCCGCGACCGCGTCGTCGACCTCGGCCGCCGTGCGGCCCGTCACGACCAGCAACTTGCGGCCTGGCGCGGCCGGATTGTCGGCCACCGCGAGCAGCGGGCCGTTGACCGACGGCAGCGCGAGGCCGGCAGGCAGCGTCGCGGCCGTGCCGACCACCACCGCCTGATCGTCGGCCGGCAGCGTCGTCGCGACCGGGAAGCGAGCCTGCCGGTAGTCGGCCTGCGCGCCGAACCACGACGCGAGCACGCCGGCGCTGCGCAGCGTCGCCGAATCGGGCGAGGCCGGCAGCACGAACGGCAGCCGCAGCAGCCCGTTGTCGCGCCGGTCGAAGAACGGCGCGGGCAGCAGCGCGAGATCGTTCGGCAGGCGCAGCGGCGATTCGTCGAGGATCAGTTCGCTCGTCGGGCTCACGTCGGCCCACAGCGCCGAGTTCGACGGGTCCTCGCAGTGATCGAGCGTGTAATGCGCGATCAGGCGCAGGCCGATCTGGTTGAAATCGGAGAAGTAGCGCGGATCGATCGGGATGTCCTGCGTGACCGTGCGGCCCGCGCGCGTCGCGTCGAACGGGACCGTCGCGATCACCTCGCCGTTCATCGACACCTTCAGGTGCGACATCGGGAACACCAGCGACGGCGAATACGCGTAGGTCAGACGCAGCCGCGCGCCGGTGACCACGCGGTCGAGCCGCACGCCCGCGTTGATCGTGCGCGCGTCGTCGGCGCCGCGCAGGCGCATCGGATCGAATGCGCCGAGCGACGCGAACGGCAGGTGCACGGTCGTCGTCGGCTGCCCGGCGGACACTGCGCTGGCGGCGCTCGGCACGACCGCGCCGCTGGCGGGCGACTGTGCGGCCGGACTGCCGGCGGACGCCGAAGCGGCGGCAAGCACCGCCGGCATCGGTGCGGCCGACAACGCGGCCGCATGGAGCGCGCCGAACGCGGCCACCGACAGGACGAACAGCGAAACGGCCGGCTTCATGCGCGGCTCCGCATCGTCGTGATCATCCGGTTATCAAGCGCGTCGCGACCGACGCGCGCACAGCAGCTATGCCCGCGAGTGCACATCCCCACTGCTTCCCCTCAATGTCTGGCCTGAATGCAATTATCGAAACGACGCGGCGAACTCTTGGGCTGCCGGTTCGTCAGACGGTGCACGCGCCTGGCACAGGCGCTCGCACATTCGTCACACTATCTCAAAATCAGGGCGAAACTCACCGTGATTCGCGCTGACGAAGCGAAAAACAACTCAATTCGGTCGGAAATGCTGCGCGCCGCGATTGAATGGCAAGAATTACGCCGTTGCTGCCTGCCGGACCGACCGGCATACTGCCGGCGCGCCGGACTGGCCGGTCGAACACCCGACTACCGGCCGAATGCCGGTTGCGACCCCTTGCGGGCCGCCCGGAATGCGCTGCCGCGCGAGCGGCGCGTATGCTACCGCAAGCTGGCGCCGAGCGCCGCGCTTTCTTCATGGAAAACTGACTTGGATCAATTCGTCGATACCGCCACGCCGTCCCCCGACACGCTGCTGCGCATCATTGCCGCGCAGGCCGAGATCGCGAAACTCGGCCTCGATCTCGGCAGCGTGATGGCTTACGTGACCGAACAGGTACCGCAGCTCACGGGGGCGAGCGGCGCGGCGGTCGAATTCGCCGAAGGCGACGACATGGTGTACCGCGCCGCGTCGGGCTCCGCAGCCGGAATGCTCGGGCTGCGGCTGCGCCGCTCGGGCAGCCTGTCCGGCCTGTGCGTGACGCGCGGTGAATTGCTGCGCTGCACGGATTCGGAAACCGACCCGCGCGTCGATCGCGACGCGTGCCGCCGGGTCGGGCTGCGCTCGATGCTGGTGATGCCGCTCACGCATGCGGACACGACGGTCGGCGTGCTGAAGGTGATGTCGCCGGACGTCGACGGTTTTTCGGCCGCCGACGCCGGCACGCTGCGGCTGATGGCCGACCTGATCGCCGCCGCGATGTTCCACGCGGCGCGCAACGAAGCCAACGAGCTGTACCTGCGCGCGACGCACGACGCGCTCACCGGCCTGCCGAACCGCGCGCTGTTCTACGACCGCCTGCGCCAGTCGATGCACACGGCGCTGCGCGCGAACGGCCGGCTCGGTATCCTCAACATCGACATGGACGGGCTCAAGCCGATCAACGACGGCCTCGGCCACCGCGCCGGTGACGCCGCGCTGCGCGAGATCGCGATGCGGATGCTCGGCGCCGTGCGGCGCTCGGATACGGTTGCGCGCGTGGGCGGCGACGAGTTTGCGGTGATCCTGCCGAACGTCGGCGGCCGCGACGACGTCGACGCGCAACGCGCCCGGCTCGCGCGGAAGGTCGGCGAGCCGTTCGAATTCGACGGGCATCCGCTGCGGCTCGGCGTCAGCGTCGGCATCGCGATGCTGCCCGACGACGGCACCGACATGAACGCGCTGATCGAACATGCGGATCGGGAGATGTATGAGGTAAAGCGCACGCGGACGCGGCGGGTGGCGCAGGTGTGATACGAAGGCGGAATGTCGCGTCGCCCGTTTCAGCATCCGGCGAAACAGAAAGCAGATCGACATGCGATGACAGCAATATGTAATTTTATGGTTATCATTGCGATCCCAAGCACCGACACGCCCGACATCATGTGGCGCAACCGAGCAGGCAAAGAGTACGCGCCTTTGTCGCTCGATCGGTTCGCCACTTCACGCAATGGATCATCTGCTTCCGCACTACGAACGAGAGCTTGGCCTGCTGCGCGCATCAATTGCCTCCTTCTCGGCGCGCTATCCCAAAATTGCCGTCCGCCTCGGGATCAACGGAGACCGCTCTGAAGATCCGCACATCGAGCGAATGCTGCAGTCATTCGCTCTTCTTGCCGCGAATATCGGCACTCGGCTCAGTGACGAGTATCCCGAATTCACCACGTCGCTCGCAGGCATGCTGTGCCCGCAATACCTGCGACCGGTCCCGGCATGTGCGATTGCCCGGTTCGACATCGGCGACGTGTTCGACAAGCTGACCGAACCGTCGTCGATTCGCCGCAACACCGAACTCTCGAGCAAAGCGGAGGACTGCCGCTTCCGTACTGTCTACGACGTTACGCTTGCGCCCATACGCATCGAGCACGCGCGGTACGGGCCGGCAACCAGCGTTCCGGCTTATGCGGTATTGCCACCGAGCACATCCGGTCTGCTCTCGATCACTTTCGCGGTTACGCGGCCTGATTTTCGTATCGCGTCCATTCCGAGTCCGCTGCGTGTGCATATCCACGGTGCGGACGAAGTCGTCGCCACGATCCTGGATTCGATGACAATGCGGACCGCGGCAGCGTTCGTCGAAGACGCACAACAGCGGTGGACCGCATTGCACGCTTCGCCGCTTGCACCGGTAGGCTATGACGACACCGAGCGGCTGATCGACGAAGACGACGGAGCGCCGGCCCTGCGATTGCTCGGCGAATACTTCGCATACTCGAAGAAGTTCGATTTCATTGACATCGATCTCGGTGCGCTGACCGATGCAGCAGGCCCGGATCACACACTGACGCTGCACCTCGCGATCCGCGGCGTACATCCGGACTCGCGGGAAGCCCAGCGGCTGGGCGCGTTGTCGGCAGAAAACCTGAAGCTCTTCTGCACGCCGATCGTCAATCTGTTCCGGCTCACGTCGGTGCCACTCAAGCGAGACTCGCTGACCGGCACGTATCCGGTGCAGTCGCAGAACACCGATGCAGCGCAGGTCGCGATCTGGTCTGTCGACACGGTACGCGCCACGACAGGCGTGTCGAGGGCGGCTGTCATTCCGCCGTTCACGTCGCTCATGCATGGCGGTGTCAGCGGGCCGACCGGCCCCTACTGGATTTCCGTCCAACGCACGGCGACGACTTCTTCGGGAAAAGCCGAGGCTGCGATCAGTCTGGTCGGGCTCGATGGCCGCCCCGCGTCCGACACCGGGATCGAGCAGATCACCACGAACCTGACGTGCACGAACGGCGATCTCCCCCGGACAATACGGGCGAGTGCGCCGAATGGCGATCTCGTCAACGAACAAGGCGCAATCGTGTCGCGCATCGACATGCTCGACGTGCCCACCGCTGTTGCCCGTCTACCGCAAGAAGGCGACGCCGTATGGCGGCTGATCGCGCAACTCGCGCCGCATTCGATCGAACTGACCCGCTCGGGGCTTGCGGAATTGAAACGTCTGCTCCGCCAATTTGCGGTGCAGTCGGGCACGCACGCGAACCTGATCGATGGATTGACGAACCTGGGTCATCGCGTCCGGCAACTCTGGCTGTCGGGAGAGCCGATGCCGAGCTTTGTACGCGGCCTGGAGGTGACGCTGACCGTTGACGAACAGGCGTTCGCGGCAACGAGTCTGAATGCGTTCGTCGGTGTGATGGAGCGGTTTTTCACTGCACATATGCCCGCAACGAACTTCGCGCAACTGGTCGTCATGTCCGCCAACAACGGCAGGGAAATTTGGCGTTGTGCGCCACGACCGGGAGCGACGCCGCTCGTCTGACCTCGCGGTGCGACACGTCTCGTGGAACGTTCGCCGGTCACCTATGCCGATCAGACGAGGCTCGAAATCAAACAACATCCACAAGTCGCGCGATGGCCGTGCCGGGCAATCGGAATGCCATCGTCAGTCATCGATTCGTCGCCCTCGACGATCAGGTTCGGTTTGACCTCGGGATGCTGCGGACACGTCACTTCGTCGCCCTTGCGCGCCACGAATCGGCCGTCGAAGCGCATCTTCGACGAACCGGTGATTACCTTGCCGCCATGGTCGGTGTCGTCGCCGACACGGATGAGATTCATCATGAATTCGAGTCCTTGCTCGTAACGTGATCCGGATGCTTGTCAGTAGCGGAAATACAGGATGCCCAGCGCGGCGGGGTCGCCGGGTTTCTTGTCCTTCTTCGTGATGGCCGGGAGATCGATATTTTTGACGTCCTTCCAGCCGAATCCTTCAAAGATTCCTTCGGCCAGACGAACGAAGCCCATCATTTTTCGCGAAACACGATAAGTGATCAGCGAGAAAATTGCAGCAGTTCCCAGGCTCCCCAGTGCGCACCCTATAAGCAAACTATCGATTGGAGCTCCACCTTTGAAGATCGCAAAGCAAGCAATTATAAAATATGCCACGACCAGTGCCGATGCGAGAAATACGGCTCCACATTTGAACGATGCTCGATAGTGCGCATAACGCCCTCGACTGCAATGCGGATGAAGCGCCACAATTTTGTCCGAAGGTCGCCGGATACCGAATGCCTGCCAGGTGTCGCCCCAACGTTCAGCAACAACCTCTACCTCGTCGCCTTCCATAAACACCGACCACCAAACCCAAGCCTTCACGGCCTCCCCATCGAGATCGAACTCGATCAGATCAGCCTCTTCGGTCGTATCCATTGCCATACCACCCAGCCCGACAGCAACTCCGCTCAACCCGACCAGACTGGCCGCAACCGCCGTCGCGCCCATCTTGGTGCGGTCCGCATCGGTAAAGAAGAAGTCTTGATTGCAACGAGTCTTGCGAAGGTTGCAGATGCACCCACGCAGTAACTGAGACTGCGGTCGCGATGTGAAGTTAGTAGCGGAAATACAGCACCCCCAACGCACCCGGTTCGCCCGGTTGCTTATTCTTCTTCGTGATGGCCGGCAGATCGATATTTTTAACGTCCTTCCAGCCGAATCCCTCGAAGATTCCTTCGGCGAGCCGAACGAAGCCCATCATTTTACGGGCAACGCGATAAGTAATGAATCCATAGCCCAGCGCCGACACCAGAGTTCCAAGCGAAATCGATATAAGAAGATTTTCAATCGGCATTCCACCCCTCAATATTAAAAAACATGCCGATATAAAATAGAGTACAGCCATTGCTGCCGCAAAGAAGATCCCCCCCCATTTAAACGACACACGGTAATGCGCAAAGCGACCTCTACTGCAATGCGGGTGAAGTGCAACGATTTTATCCGAGAGGCGCCGAATACCAAACGCCTGCCACGTATTGCCGATACGCTCAGCAACAACCTCTACTTCATTACCTTCCGAAAATATCGACCACCACACCCAGGCCCTGACCGTTTCACCATTAAGATCAAATTCAAGTAAATCTGCTTCCTCAGTCGTGTCCACCGCCATACCGCTCAACCCGACTGCAACCCCACCGACACCAACCAAGCTCGCAGCAATCGCGGTCGCGCCCATCTTGGCGCGGTCCACATCGCTAAAGAAGAAGTCCTGACTGCAACGAGTCTTGCGAAGGTTCGAGATGCGCCCGTGCAGCAACTGAGACTGCGGTCGTGATGTGAAATTAGTAGCGGAAATACAGCACCCCCAATGCGCCCGACTCGCCCGGTTGCTTATTATTCTTCGTGATGGCCGGGAGATCGATATTTTTGACGTCCTTCCAGCCGAATCCCTCAAAAATTCCTTCGGCCAGACGAACGAAGCCCATCATTTTTCGCGAGATGCGATAAGTTATAAATGCAAAACCCGCCGCCGACACCAGGCTGGATATCAGGCACCCGATTATCAGATTTTCAATTGAGACACCACCCTTGAAAATCGCAAAGCACGCAATTATAAAATATGCAACCATCAACATAGAGGAGAATATTAATGCCCCCCATCTAAATGACGCACGATAGTGTGCAAGACGGCCTCGACTGCAGTGCGGATGGAGTGCCACAATTTTGTCGGAAAGTCGTCGAATACCAAACGCCTGCCAGATATCCCCCAAACGCTCGGCAACTACCTCAACCTCATCTCCCTCTGCAAACACAGACCACCATACCCAAGCCTTCACCGGCTTCCCATCAAGATCAAACTCGAGCAGATCAGCCTCTTCGGTGGTGTCCATTGCCATACCACTTAGCCCGACGGCGACTCCACCGAGTCCGACCAGACTGGCCGCAACCGCTGTCGCGCCCATCTTGGCCTGGTCAACATCGCTAAAGAGAAAGTCCTGCCCGCACCGCGTCTTGCGCAAGTTGCAGATACGCCCGCGCAGCAACTCCGACTGCGATAGCGGTCGCGACGTGATATTAGTATCGGAAATACAACACCCCCAACGCACCCGGCTCACCCGGTTTTTTCCCTTTTTTTTTGATCGCAGGAAGATCTATATCCTTCACACCTTTCCATCCAAATCCACGAAATATATTCTCCGCGAGACTGACAAATCCCATAAATTTTCGAGCGATACGGAAAGCGATAATTCCGTATACCGCAGCCGCTGCAAACCCGCCGATTGCAAGCCCAACTGTGAGGCCGACCCAATCCGTCTCCGATCCGTATTTCAAAAACCCATACAACAAACCAAATACGAAAAATGCCGCCATTAGTGACGCAGAAATTTTGCACCATAATTTCAACGCGGCGCGGTAGTGGGCATTCCGGCCACGACTGCAATGTGGATGGAGTGCAACAATCCCATCAGATATCCGCCGAACACCAAAGGCTTGCCAAGCGTCGCCCCAACGTTCTGCGACAACTTCGACTTCATCCCCTTCTGCAAACACTGACCACCAGACCCACGCTTTAACCGGCTTGCCATCGAGGTCGAATTCGATCAGATCAGCCTCTTCCGTGGTGTCCATAGCCATACCGCTCAAGCCCACTGCCACACCACCCAATCCAGCCAAACCTGCGGCAATCGCGGTCGCGCCCATCTTCGCTCGATCAGCATCGGTAAAGAAGAAATCCTGACTGCAACGCATTTTGCGCAGGTTGCAGATACGCCCGCGCAGCAACTGCGACTGCGGTCGCGACGTGACATTAGTAGCGGAAATACAGCACCCCCAATGCTTCCGGCTCGCCCGGTTTCTTATTCTTCCTCGTGATGGCCGGGAGATCGATATTTTTAGCGTCTTTCCAGCCGAATCCCTCGAAAACCCCCTCGGCCAGTCGAACAAAACCCATCATTTTTCGTGAAACTCGGTATGTTACAAATGCAAACCCGGCTGCGGTCATTAAAGTTCCGATCGCACCAGATATAAGCAATTCCTCAATTGGAACCCCACCCTTAAAAATCGCAAAGCATGCGATAATCAAATACCCCAAAAACATCAATGATGCAAATGAAATTCCACCCCATTTAAATGATGCTCGATAATGTGCAATCCGCCCCCGACTGCAATGCGGGTGAAGCGCCACAATCTTGTCGGCCATCCGTCTAATACCGAACGCCTGCCAAGTATCTCCCCAATATTCGGCAACCACCTCGACGTCATCCCCCTCGGAAAATACCGACCACCAAATCCATGCTTTCACCGGTTTTCCATCGAGATCGAACTCAAGCAAATCTGCTTCCTCGGTGGTATCCATTGCCATACCACTCAATCCGACTGCAACACCCCCTAAACCAGCTAACCCTGCCGCGATAGCCGTTGTGCCTATCTTGGCTCGATCAGCCTCGCTAAAAAAGAAATCCTGACTCCGACGTGTTTTTCGAAGATTATGTATACGGCCGCGAAGCAGAGTTGCCGTAGGCTGTTGTACCGCATTCTTGATCATTGTGCATCCTCACCGGACTTCAAGCCGACTGCGGCTAGAGCCTTCTCAAACTCTTCATGTTGCTTGTCCATCGCCCACGGAGGACTGTCTTGTTCCTTCCCAAAAGCACATTTCTCAAACCAGGTTTGCAATTCATTGTCCGAGAAATATGCAATCAGAAGCTGCATTACAACCAATGCCACCGCGACCTCCCAACTGGCAAGAATCAAAACCAGCCGGCCGACCACCAAAAGACCTCCGCGTGCGGTGACAACGATCCCGGCCTCTCGAGCCGCGGCTTCCACCGCTTCCCTACCGATGACATTCGCCGCCCGCCAACTGCTCGCTTTGCCTGTAGTGAGTGCAGTTGCGCGACTTGTTGCTCCGGCAATACCAGCGCCAATTTTGCCTATAAACACGACACTGCGACCGCCTGTAATCCTCGCGACCAACGGAGCGGATGCAGTTAAAGCAGTGAGAAAGTTTGCGCCTGCCACTGCCAATCCAAAAATTGCCTTCAAAAGATAAATACCTGCTACAAGGCGCTGCCTCTTTCCCGCGCTTTCGTAAAATTTTCCAAAATCCAGGACCGCACCAATCATCGAAGACGCCCCGCCAAAATACCCGGTAATCGCCTTCAGATTGCTCAACGTCCGCCCCGCGTCCTTCGACAATCCCGTCATCAGCTTCGTCGAAGCCTGCAGGCAAGCGGACATCGACGAGAATCCCCCCGCCACCAACATCGCGTAGTCTTCGCCCTTCTTGTCCGCCTTCGCAAGGGCGCACCCGAAGCTCAGCAACTCGATCACGGCCAGCGTGCCGCCGATCCGCACACCGAGATTGACTGCCTTGCCTTCCTGCGTCAACTTGACCGCATTCCATTTCGCCCGATAGAGCTGGCCGCCTTCGTGTTCGGCGAGCGACTGAATCGTCCTGACGAACGCGTCTTTCGCCGCGACGCCCTGACTGCGCAACGTCCGATATCCCTGCTGCAACCTCAGACGCAACTCAGGTTCGACCTTGATCGCCTGCCTGACGAGCTCGATCGTGTCCGCCTTGCTGATGCCGATGCGCAACATCAGCGCACCGCGAATCATGAACGTACCGGCGCAATCGCCGAGAACGCCAAGCCCCGTCCATTTGAACAGTGCATTGCCCATCGTGATGACGAGCGCATCGCCCTGAAGGCTTTTCAAATACTTTTCCGATACCGATACGGGACTCTGATGCTCATGCACCTCCTGCATCTTGTCACGGAAATCGACGAAGTTCTTCAACTGCTCCAGAACCTTGCTGACCTTGTCGGCAATGTCGCTGACCGTGTCGGCCTTGGTCGTCTTGTTCGCAATCGCCTCGGCCAGCAGCTGCTTGATCTCGACCTTCGGTTGCTTCTGGTTGTAGGCGAACGCACGCCACACGAGACTGGTCGGCAAAGTCGGATCCATGTTGTTGACCAGTTCCTCGACGACGGCCGCACCACGATCCTCCGACGGCAATCCGTTGATCGCCTCGATCACGACTTTCTCGAACGCCCGGCCGTCGTCCGCGTTTTCTTCGTGATAGTCGTGCAGCGCAGCGATGAACGTGGGCGCCTTCAGCCATGCCTTCACGTCGGGTGTACGGCGCGCCTGAATTGCCTTGACCGCATCCTGAACAGACGTGAACCATGGCCGGAAGGCGCCGAGCTTGCGCAGATTCAGTTTGCCCTCGTACTTGGGCCACTCGGCATCGCCGATCGTCTTCGCTTCCTCGGGGCTGATCACGCCCGCTTGCTCGATCCGCCGGTCCGACGCCGCCTGCTGCTCGGGCGAGACGACGGCGTAACTCGGAATGCCGTCCATCGCGCCAGGGTTGTTCAGCATGCCTTCCCAGCCGGCCCGCAGGGCGGAGCGCATGCGGCTCTTGAACGCAACCGCACCGTTGCGCACGGCCACCTCGGCTGCATCGATCGAGAGCATCGCGTCGATCTGCCGGCCCTGCTCCTTCACGTAGAGCGACAACATGCTGCCTGCATCGTTACGAAAATCGTTCAGTTCGTGAACGTTGCCGATGCCGTCCCACAACGCGAGCATCATGGGCGGATGAGATTGCCCTTTCCCGGTAGAGCCGATCGTGTTCATCAGTTTGACCAGCGCTTCGCTCGTCGACAGTGGCGACGCCTGTCGGATATGCAGCGGGTAGCGGGTCGACTCCCGTCCCATCAGCTTCGGGTCGTAAGCGCCGGTCTCGTCGGTCAATCGCTGGTCCTGCGGGACGAGCAGTTTGGGGTCCAGCGCCGGCATGTACTCGACGACATCATCGATACGCTCACGGGTTGCAACGACCGCATGCTTCTTCGGGTCGTTACCGCCGTTGATCCATTTGGACGGCTCGATCCATTGCATGCGCTGCTCGCGCAATGCCGGATTTTCCTCGTATCGCTTGAACGTATCCTCGACCCATGCGTGCTCGGAAAATGCGATGTAGACTCGATCCGTGCATTTTTCCGGACGCTCGATCGCGATCAAGTCCATCGGCACCGCAATCGCGCACTGGGCGCACGCGGGATGCGTGGACGGTTCGTCAGGCAGCGGACGCGATTGTTTCCACAGGCGCCCGTCTTCCGTCACCTTGTACACCTCCCACCGCTTGGGACCTCGGGCACTCTGGACGTAATACAGGTACACCCATCCATCGCGCAGGGTACGCAGCCCGTAACGGTGCGTCGTCAGTGGAACATCGGTGATGCCTTTCCCGCCAATGCCGTCCGGCAGTTTTGCCGGAACCTTGTTCGGCAAAACGGTATAGCGGACAGGCAGGATCGGCAGCCCGGTCTTCTGGCAATTCGCGCATTCTCGTTCAGTGGTCGCCATTTCTTTTATTCGTATCTCGTGTCGGGGCTCGGTCGGCGTTGCGGGTCGGATAGCGAGGCCGCCTGTCCCTACCACGCCCCTTGTCGAATTTCGTCGATGTCGTCAGGCTGAAGGTGGCCGATCGCCGCGGTATAAAAATCGTCCGGCGAAAACTGCTTCAACACCTTCTCAATCTCGGGATGCCGATCGAACTGCGGATGCCAGTCGAGCGCGTGCCCGATGAACGCGATCAGGTCGTCACGATCCTGCAGCCCGTATTGCTCCGCTCGCGCCGCGGCCGCAACGGCCGCGTCCACTTCCGCAGGCGTCGGCTGACGGCCTGCCGCCAACGCGTGCAATGCGAGCGCACGGTTGACGAGGCCGTGGCGATGCACTTCCGGCCATTGCGCGGCGGTAAGCGAACACGCCCGGCTCGATCCAACGCCACGGCCATACGCTCGCGGTTTCGCGCATACGTCGAGCGCATGCCAGACAGTCACCGGCCCGAGTAGCGCCTGCTGCTGTTGCTCGGTCAACAGCGGCCAGATCAAACCCAGCGCGCGCGTGTCGTAAAAGCGCAGCGCACACAGCCGTCCGCGCTCGTCGTACTGCAACACTTGCGTCGACCAGTGTCCGGCGACTTCGTCGGCGGAAGCAGTGCTCGCCAACCATCCGCCGATTCGCTGTCCGAGGCCCTGGGCCATCGACGCAGGACGCCGGTCTTCGAATGCGAGCCGCACGCTTTCCTTCAGCAGCATGGCGCCTGCCGGCGACCGCAAATCCAGTTCAACGAGGTAAGGGTGCTGTTCAGCCGGAAATCCGTCGTGCGCGATCGTCACGATCGTGCGCTTCAGATCGCTGAATGCCGATCCGTCGTCTGACGGCACATCACGCTGCGACGGATCGACAACCAGAAGACAACGCATTTCAGGATGCTTGTCGAAATAGGCGTGCAGCACACTGGCGGTGGCGTCGATCACTGCGTGCTCGCTAGACGCACTCAGGCCATCCGCACGATCCGCGACACGATTGTTCGGAGTATTCATCATGACTACTCCAGCACGACGCTCGACGCACTGTCGGCCGCCGCCGACGCCGTCTTCCACGCGCACCCTTTCTGTACACTCGCAATCGGCGACGGCAGGCGCATCGATGACGCACCGGGCTTGTCCCACGATGCACATTTCTCGAGGATCTGGCCGCTCGTGCCGTTCTCGATCAGGTCGGGCGCGATCTTGATATAGGAGCCGCCGGCACCGATCCAGATCTCCTTTTCCGCGGAGATCACGACACGCCCGCTCGAACTCGTGATCGTCACGTCGTTGAGCGCCGCAAGCTTCATCTCGTCGCTCTGCGCCTGAATCTCGACCTTCCCCTTGGCGGCGAAGAGCTTGATCCCCGCGTTCTGAGCAAACAGGCTGATCTTTTCCATCACGCTCGCGATCAGCGATTTCCCGGCGGCGACGTGCGTACTTCTGCCGCTGACGATATTGACTTGCTGGTTCGCGGTGAGCTGCGCCGAGTCCTGCGTGGACACGCCCACGCCCGCGGGGCTCGCAATCAGCATGATCGGCGACGAGAACCCGTTTGCGCTACCCGTGCCGCCACCTCCCGTTCGACCGCCGCTGCCTGCGCCACCCGCCACGTTGTACTGCGTTGCATCGGTGAATCGCTTCAGCGCGTCGTGCCCTTCGTCCAGGCTCTCGGCCTGATTTGCCGCACTCGCCTGGGACGTCAGTTCCACCACGCTCTCCGCACTCGCCAATTGCTCGGTCGCGGCAGTCACGTTCAGAGGCTGGTGAGCCGTTGCCGAATGCGTCGAAACGAACAGCCCCTGCCCCGCACGAATGGCGCCATACGCGTCCGATTTGAGATCGAAGCCATTGCCGAGGAATGCGCCGCGTGCATTGTCCGTATGCTGGATCAGGTAGCCGAGATGCAGATGAGACTGATAGCTGCTGGAATAGAGGTGAACGCGATTCTGCTGCGTCGAGTCGTCCATAACGAGCTGGTTGTAGCCCGTCCCGCCGTACTCGCGCGACCGGTAGCCCGACAGCAGTCCGTTCGAGTGCCACACCGGTTGGGTCGCGCCCCCGTACATCCTTGCAATGATGACGGGCCGGTCGCAATCGCCTTCCATGAAACCGACGACGACCTCATCGCCCTTGCGCAATGGCTGGATGCCACCGCGGTTCGCACCGGCATCGAGAAAAGTCGGCCGCACCCAACACGACGCGCGTTCGTCCTGGTCATTGCGGCGGTTCCAGTGAAACCACACCTTCACGCGATTCAGCGAGTCGGTGTACACCTCTTCACCACCCGGTCCGGCAACGATTGCGTTCTGCAACTGCATGACCGGCTTCTTGTGCTCGAACGGACTGCGAAACGGAACGTTGCGCGGCTGTGCCTCGACCTTCACCTGAAAGAAGCCTTCACTGCCGTCCGCATGACGCACGGTCGCTCCGGCCTTCGCCTCGGAAACCTCGGCAGCCAGCCCATCGGGAAAGGCCTCCACACCATCGAGACCCGGCACGTTGTTGCATATCAACCAGTCGACTCCAAGCAGCACGAACTCTCGATCGGCCTGGTTGCCCGCATCGTGAACCGGATGACCGCGAAGTTCGAAACGCCTTCCCGGCATCGCGCAGCGCAAGCCGCCCACACCTTGAAAGCGCTTCATTCGCGACATCTTCTCTTCAAGACGAATCCGCGCGAGGCGTTCGCCCTGCTCCCGATCGGACCACATGTAGGCACCCGGATAGTCGTAGACCTCGCCGTCGGTCGGCAAATTGCCGTGAACGTCGGTCACGCCTTGAACCTGCCGGGGAAGATCGGGCCGCTTGTAGTCGAACGAGCGCGACGTCAGTTGCGCACTCTCGATCTGAAGCTGCTCCTTCCATTGAGCGAATCCGCCCAGCTCGCCGCCAATTTCCATGCGGCCGAACTCGACGACGGGTTGCCTGAGCGGCGGAACGAAGTAGGCGTCGTCCGTCACGACCATCGTGTGGGATCGGCCGTCGTCCGCTTGTTCGAAGTAGGGAAATACACCCACCTCTTCCATGCTTCGATGGACGAAATTCAGATCGTATTCCCATTGCACGCGATTCGAATACGACGGTAACGCACCATGCAGGTCGAAGCGGAACGCGCCGCGTGCCTGCGCATGCTCGTTGAATACGTCGGTGAGAATCTGTTCACCGTTCTGCTCCTGCCAGTCGCGCATGTCGCGACGCAGGCACAGGAAGTAAAGCCACGAGGAAAAGGCCAGCTTGTAGTACGTGAGCGGGCCATCGGATCCCAGCCGGCTGAAGCGGTGAACGTAACCGTGAATCGGCATGTACGTACCGTCGACCTGCTGAATCCAGAGCGTCACCGGCTTGGCCAGCAGCGCCTTGAGTTCGATCTGGCCACCGCGCGGCGACACGACGTCGATCACGAATTCATAGTCGCGTCCTAATCTGGCCGTTCCTTTAACGTATAGAGGCAGTAACCAGTCGACGCCGAGTGGCGTATCCAGTTTGACAAGACGATTGTATTGCGCGTCGCCCAGACGCAACGTCTTATAAAGTGCGGTATGGCCCATGCAGCATGCCCTTGATTGTATTAAGGCGGGATTTCTGCCGAGCCGATATTATAAATACCTTTCACAATAAATTCGATTAGCCGACAGTCTTTGAATATTGTCAGGTTCAAAGCAACGACCATCGGGTAAATATTTCCGGTATTCCGTATTTTGGTTTTGATTCGGCAATCATTACCCGGCACGCATCATCTTCCATGCGTGGCTCTCGCTCGGTGGCGCCCCGCCTCGCGCACGCACGCCTAACCGACCCGCGGCACCGCGATCGCCAGCCCGACCACGATCCACTGCACGATCGCGACCAGCACGGCGGCACGGCACAGCCCGACCGCGCCCCGCACGCGGTCGTCCAAAGCGCGTCCAGCCTTCCCTGCATCGATCCAGCCGAGCTCGACAAGCGCGCGATCGAGCGCGGCGAGCCCGTCGTCGACCGACGCATCGCACGACGCCGCCCGCGCCAGTGCGCCGAACAGCCGCCGGTCGATCTCGATGCGCACCGCGTACCACAGCGCGGCAATCCCCGACCCGGAGCTGACCACGGCCAGCAGCACGCGCGCGACCGTCGCCGGCGCCCAGCCCGACGCGATCCACCAGCCGGCGCCGGCCGCGGCCAGCGCGGCCGCGATCGCCCACGCGCCCGCATCGAGCGCACCGCGCGCGGCGGCGATCCGGAACGGTGCGGACGGGTCGCGCATCATGGTCCTCCCGTCACACAGCGGCGGTCGATCCAGTCCTGCAGCACGGCCACGCCGTCGTCCGACCATACCGCTCGCGGCCGCACCGCCCGTACCGCCGCGAGCGCGTCGCGCGCGTCGCCGAGCCCCCGCCGCGCGGCGAGCCACGCGGCCGCACACAACACGCTGCGCCCGTAGCCGAGCGCGCAGCAGACCAGCACGTCGCGCCCTTCGGCATGCAGGCGCTCGAGTGCCGCGACGGCCGCCGCGAGCTGCGCGGGCGTGGGCGCGACGAGGTCGAGTTGCGGCACCGCCACATACGCGAGAGACGGGTCGGCCGCGGCCCAGCGCGGCATCTCGGCCGTCAGGTCGACGAGCGCCGTGAAGCCGTGGCGCCGCACGTCGCGCGTGGTCGGCGTGCGGCCGATCGACACGCGCTCGTCGATCCGCGCCGGCGCCGGCTGCCGGAACGTCCACAACCGCGAATTGACGAACGCCGCGACGATCGTCGGCGCGAGCAGCCAGCGGACGGACACCGGCACGCTGCCCGCATCGTCCTTCTGGAACGCGCCGGGCGCGCCGCGCCAATAGATCCACGCAACGCACGCGAGCGCCAGCGCACCCCACCCGGCCGCCAGCGCCAGGCCCGGCGCACGCGACACGAAGCAAAGCGCCGCGAGCGCGACCAGTGCAGCGCCGAGCGCGTAGCGGCGCGCCAGCGCGCGTCCGGCGGAGGACGGGAAAGCGGCCGCACCGGGCAACCGTCCGGCGCCGTCACGCAATGGAAACAGGAACAACGCGAGACAGCCGACGGCCGCGCCGGTCGGCACGTCGATCATGTGATGCTGATAAGTCGTCAGCACCGACACGCCGATCGCCGCGAACCACGCATGCAGCACGATGCGCGCGGCGGTGCCGCGCAGATGCTTCGCATAGACGGCCCACAACACGACGAGCAGGCCGATGTGCAGCGACGGCGCCTGGTTGAACGGCTTGTCGAACCCCATCAGCAGCGTGAACAGCGCGCCGGCCACGCCGCCCGCATCGGGCCGCTCGAAGCCGAAGCGCAGCGGCCATGCGATGAAGCACGCGACCGAGATCAGCTGCACGGTCAACAGCCGCTTCACGTGATCGAGCAGATCGTCGCGGCGGGTCCAGAAAAAGAACGACAGCGCGTACAGCAGGTCGATCGACCAGTACGGCACGATGGTCCACGGCACGAACGGAATCGCGTGCTCCCAGCCGAACGCGAAGCTCGGCACCTCGGCGCGGCGCGCGGCGAGCCAGTTCGCGAAGCCGTAGGTCGAGAAGAACACCGCACCCATCGCCGCGAGCCAGCCGACTCGCAGCGCGAACGACGCAGCGCGCGCGCCGGCCGCCGGCTCGGCCAGACCGCCGCCCGCGCCGCCGCCGAGCGCGCTCACGACGCGTCGACCCGCTGCGCGAGGCTCACCGTGAAGATGCCCATCTCGTCGATGCGCTGATCGAGCTTGCGGAAACCGGCGCGCGCGACGAGCTCGTCCATCTCGGCCTGCGAGCGGCGACGCATCACCCAGGTCGCATCACCGCGGTGGTTGTTCAGCGCACGCGCGATGAATTCGAGCTGCGGATGCCACGGCTGCCCCGTATAGACGAGATAGCCGCCGGGCGGCACCGCCTGCGCGAGCCCGCGCAGCGAGCGCTCGATCAGCGCGTTCTCGCCGAACAGTTCATACAGCCCCGACACGATCGCGAGCGTCGGGCGCGGCTCGAGCATCGCGAGCGACGCCTCGTCGAACGCGTCGCCGCGCTCGAAGCGCGCGATCGGCTCGAGGCCGCGCTGCGCGATCAGCACGCGTCCGGCCTCGACGTTCGGCGGGCTGTAGTCGCGCAACGTGATGTCGTCGGGCGCCGCGCCGTCGCGTTCGGCGGCGGTCGCGATCGCGTCGAGCACATAGCGTCCGTGCCCGGCCGCGATGTCGACGATCCGCACGGGTTCGCCGAGGCCGCGCAGCCGGCCGATCGCCGCGCCGATCAGCTCCTGCAGATGCACCTTGCGCTGACGGATGCCGACCCAGCCCGGCGAATCGAGATAGGTGCGGTCGATCAGCGCGCCGACGCCGAGCCGGCCCTGCGCGCGGTTGCGGTACACGTAGTCGAGCGTCGAGCCCGAATCGAAGCCGAGCCGCAGCCCGAGCGCGATGCCGTCCGACAGCGCGCCGCCGGCCTTCAGCCCGGCCCGCGTGATCGCCCAGTACGCGCGGGCGAACGGGTTCGCGGGCGGCCGGCCGAGCGCCGCGTATTCGTCGTGGAATGCGCCGCGCCGGTCGGCGTCGGCGAGCGACACGCGCGGGCTCGGCGTATCGAACTCGCGCAGCACGAACGTGCGCAGCGGCGCGAGCGCCTGCGCGCGGTCGCGCTCGCCGAGCGTGTCGTGATAGAAGCCGGGCAGCACGATGCGCTCCTTGCGCACGGCGCCGAGCCGCTCGAAGAAGCGGTCCTGCGGGCCGCGATGGACGACCCAGTCGGCGCCCGAGATCAGCAGCTGCGTCGGCACGGTGATCGCGGCCGCATCGGCGACGATCCGCTTCGCGGTGTCGTGCAGGTCGAGCAGCATGTTCACGGCGATCGGCCGCGTGATCAGTGGATCGGCCGCATAGCTCGCGATCCGTTCGGGATCATGCGTGAGGAATTTCGGTTTCACGTAGCTGTTCACGTAGAACAGCCCGCGCAGCTTGTGCATCAGCCGCAGCCCCGGCCGCGCGAACGGCACGTAGAGCTTGATGTGGAACGCCGGCGACGCGACCACGAGGCAGCGGATCGGCGGCGCGTAATCGTGTACCCAGGTGGCGGCGAGCACCGCGCCGACGCTCTGCCCGACCACGGCCATGTCCTCGATCGCGATGCCGTGCGTGTCGCGGATATGCTCGACGAAGATCTGCAGGTCGCGCACCGATGCGGCTGCGCTCGGGCTGTAGCCGCGCGCGCCGGGCGAGCGGCCGTGGCCGCGTGCATCCCATGCGAAGAACGCGAAGTCCGGCAGGTCGAGCTCGTCGACGAGATGCGCGACGCGCGCGGAATGTTCGTGGCCGCGATGCAGCAGCACGATCGCGCCGCGGCAGCGCGGGCCCGTCGCGGGCCAGTGACGATAGAACAGCGTTTCGCCGTCGTGCGTGATGAAGTCGGCCTCGCGGGCCGTGCGTGCGCTCATGCGTTTCTCTCGTTTCGTTGTTCGAATCATGCGGCGCCGCCCTCAGGCGCCGGCCCACCCGTTGGCCGTCAGCCGCCCGCTTCGGCGACGCCGGCCTGCACGCGCCGCACCACCGTCACGATCGACAGCACGATCAGCACGCGCCACAGCCACGCGGCGACGCTGCCGACCGGCAGGCCGAAGCCGATCCACAGCGCGAACGCGCCGAGCGCGAGCGCGCGGTCGCTCTTGCCGAACGGGCCGTCGTAGCGGCGCGTCGCACCAGCGAGCGGGCCGATCAGCCCCGCGCATTCGACGATGACCGCCATCAGCGCGAACAGCCAGACGTCCGCCGGAGCGAACGCGGGAATCGCGAGGAACGGCAGCACGAGCGCGACATCGGACACGACGTCTCCGAGCTCGTTCAGGTACGCGCCGAGCGTGCTCTTCTGCCCGTGTTCGCGGGCGAGCATGCCGTCGATCGCGTTGAGCGCCATCCGCGCGAACAGCCAGATCGGGATCAGCAGGAACAGCACGCGGGCGAACACGCCGAGCCCCGCGAGCGCGCCGACGACGATCGAGCCGCCGGCCGCGAACAGCGTGACCTGGTTCGCGGTGACGCCGCGTTCGGCAAGCGAATCCGCGAACGGACGCAGACGGTTCTGGAATTTCGGTTTGAGTGCGTAGAGGCTCATCGTTTTATTGGTTCTGCTCATTCGGACACGTTTCCAGCCGCCATGCCCCGGGCGGCGCAAGCGTCGGCATCGACGGCTTTTCGACAGGTGGCCGTAATCGTCGCCGAGCGGCCCCGACGCGTCAAGCAGCACGCCGCTGGCGCCGCGCGGGCAATCTGGCGTTTTTGACGGAAACTCGCGATAATCCGCTGGCCCGATCGCAGCAAGATCCATTCGAACTGCAAACGGGCGCTCGTGCAACAGCCGATTATCACGCCGCCGACCGGCGACCGCGCCGCGACGTCCGCCGGCGCATCGTCCGATTATCGCGGCCCTGCGACAGGCAGCCACGAATTTGAAAAAACTTAAACAATGGCCGTCCGGTGCGCATCCTGCCGCGCCGGCATTCCGGGATTCCGCCTGCCGCGCGTGCGCGGCCGCGCGGGCATGCAGGCAGGAGGCGCGGCGCCGATGAACATCCTGAACGTCTGGCAGCGCGATTTCCTGCTGTCGATCGTCCGGCTCGTCGCCGGCGCGTATCCGGTCTGGCATCAGGCGCCACCGTCGCCGACGCAGAAGATCTACTTCTCGAACCACACGAGCCACATCGACACGCTCGCGATCCTCGCCGCGCTGCCGCGCGACGTGCGCGCGGTCGTGCGGCCGGTCGCCGCGCGCGACTACTGGGACAGCAGCGACCTGAAGCGCCATATCGCGCAGAAGCTGCTGAACGTCGTGCTGATCGACCGGCATCGCGAAAACGGCGGCAATCCATTGGATCCCGTGCGCGACGCGCTGCGGCAAGGCCACTCGATCATCATCTTCCCGGAAGGCACGCGCGGCGCCGACGTGCTGCCACAGCCATTCAAGAGCGGCCTGTTCCATCTCGCGACGGAGTTTCCCGACGTCGCGCTCGTGCCGGTCTATCTCGAGAACCTGCAGCGCATCATGCCGAAGGGCGCGATCTGGCCCGTGCCGCTGATCTGCAAGGTGCACGTCGGTGCGAACGACGCGCTCGGCGCCGGTGAAGACAAGCCGGCCTTTCTCACTCGCATGCGAGACGCGATCGTCGCGCTCGCGCCGCCGCAGCGGCCGGCCGGCTGATCGCGGCGCCCTCCTCTCCCTTTTCCGGACCTCTTCATGCGAACTCTCTTCTGGGAACTGGTCGCGGGCGTCACCGGCGTGCTGCTGCTCGCGACGGTGATTGGCGCGATCCTCGGCGCGCGTAGCGGCGGCGCCAGCGCGACGGTCATCAACCTGAACCAGCGCATCCGCGCGTGGTGGGCGATGATCGCGATCATGGTCATCGCGATCAGCCTCGGCAACAACGTCACGTACCTGGTGTTCGCGCTGCTGTCGTACCTGACGCTGCGCGAATTCATCACACTCACGCCGACCACCGCGAGCGACCATACGACGCTCTTCATCGCGTTCTTCGTCGCGATTCCGGTGCAGTACGTGCTGCTCGGAATCAACTGGTACGGGATGTACTCGATCTTCGTGCCGGTGCACCTGTTCTTCGCGATGTCGCTGGTGTCGGCGCTCACGCAGGACACGCGCGAATTCCTGAGCCGCAACGCGAAGATCAACTGGGCGCTGATGGTATGCGTGTACGGGCTGAGCCATGCGCCGGCCGTGCTGATCCTCGACATTCCGCGCTACGCGGGGCAGAACGCGCTGCTGCTGTTCTTCTTCCTGTTCGTCGTGCAGATCAGCGACGTGCTGCAGTACGTGGTCGGCAAGCTGTGCGGGCGCCGCAAGATCGCGCCGCGCCTGTCGCCGTCGAAGACGGTCGAAGGCTTCATCGGCGGCGGCCTGCTCGCGACGCTGTGCGGCGCGTCGCTGTATCGCGTGACGCCGTTCAGCTTCGGCGCGGCGTTCGGGATCTCGCTCGCGATCGTGATCGCGGGCTTCGTCGGCGGCCTCGTGCTGTCGGCCGTGAAGCGCTCGCTCGGCACCAAGGACTGGGGCTCGATGATCGCGGGCCACGGCGGGATGCTCGATCGCGTCGACTCGATCTGCTTCGCGGCGCCGGTGTTCTTCCACCTGGTGCGCTACGTGTACGTGTGACGGGCGGGCGGCGCGAGGCCGCCCGGATCCGCGGTTCCGCGGTACCCCGCATGGACCGCTCAATACCCGTCGCGCACGGCCTTCGGCACGATGTAGCGGCCGCGCGCCGCGTCGAACTTCACCGTATGGCGCGCGTGAATCGCGCGATTGCCGCGCGTGCCGGTCTCGGTCACGATCAGCGGATAGACGCTGTCGTTGACGCTCGTGTCCGGCGCGATCGCGAAGCGGCGTTCCTCGCAGCGTGCCGGATCGTTCGCGCATTCGGTCGATTCCGCATTGTCGAGGGCTTCGTCGATGCGCGCTGCCGCCGGCACCAGCGCGTCGCCGTACGGCAGCCAGATCGAGCGCATGCTTTGCGTATAGCCTTGCCGCGAGTCGCTGTTGCCGACGACGAAACCGAACAGGTGCGGCCCGAGCCGCTGGATGCTCACCGTGCCCGGCTCGCCGCGCCCGCCGGACACGATGCCTGTTTTCTTCAGCGCCGGTTCGAGCGTCGTGCCGTCCTGCGAAGGCCGAAGCACGTACAGGTCGATGGTGCCCGGCGTCGCATCGGAATCCATCCCCGGCATGCCGTTCTGCACGGCGTCCTCGGTCTCGCCGCACATCGCGAGCAGCGTGCGCGGGCCGTCGGCCGTCGCGACGCGCAGCGATCCGCACGACGCGTAAATGAAATCACCCGCGTCCGACTGCCAGCCCTTGCGATCGGTGCGCCACTTGCCGTAGGTGTCGTGGATGAACTTTTGCAGCTGACGCTCGGGATGCACCGGCTCGGCGGCATGGGCCGGCGATGCCGCGACGAGCGCGGTGAATGCCGCGACGGCGGACAGTGCGGCGAGGGTCGCCGCGAACCATCCACCGCGCATGGCCGCGCCCTTCACGCCCTCCAGCGTGACGATCTCGTTCTTCATTCCAGGATCCGGTCGATGCGCGCGGCCCCTGCCGCACGCGCGGGCGATGCCCGCGAGGCCGTAGCGTACACGCACGGCGCGGCATCGCAAGCGCGCGCCGCACTGGCCCGGCGCGCGCCGCATCACACTCGCGCGGTATCGGCCGTTTGCGGCTGCGCCAGCTTGAACTCACCCACTATTTGCGCGAGCTGCGCCGCCTGTTCACGCAACAGCGCCGCGGCCGCGGCGGACTCCTCGACGAGCGCCGCGTTCTGCTGCGTCGAATGATCGAGCTGCGACACCGCCTGGTTCACCTGCGCGAGGCCGGTACTCTGCTCGTTCGCCGCCACCGTCATTTCCGCGATCACGCTCGTGATGCCGCGCACGCCCTCGACGATCTCGTCCATCGTGGCGCCCGCCGTGTGCACGAGCCCCGACCCGCCCTCGATCTTGTCGACGGATGCCTGGATCAGCTGCTTGATTTCCTTGGCCGCCTGCGCACTGCGTTGCGCGAGCGTGCGCACCTCGCCCGCGACGACCGCGAAGCCTCGCCCGTGCTCGTTCGCGCGTGCCGCCTCGACGGCCGCATTCAATGCGAGGATGTTGGTCTGGAACGCGATGCCGTCGATCACACCGATGATGTTCGAGATTTCGTTCGAGGCCGCCGTGATCTCGCCCATCGTCGCGACCACCTGGCTCACCACCTCGCCGCCGCGCATCGCGACACCCGACGCCGATTCCGCGAGCCGGTTCACCTGCGTCGCGGCATCGGCCGAGTTGCGCGCCGTGCCGGCAATCTGCTCAAGCGCCGCCGCGGTTTCCTGGAGGCTCGACGCCGCGTGCTCGGTGCGGCCCGACAGGTCCTGGTTGCCTTGCGCGATCTCCGCGCTCGCCACGCTCACGGATTCGCTGAACCCGCGGATCTGCAGCAGGATCGCCGAAATCTTTTCTGCAAACAGGTTGAACGCGCGCGCGATCTGCGCGGCCTCGTCGTTGCCGTCCGCCCGCAGCCGCTTCGTCAGGTCGCCGCTACCGCTGGCGACGTCGGTCAGCGCATCGCGCACCAGCAGCACGCGCTTGAATGCCGCGTTCGTCAGCGCGCCGACGAGCGCGGCCGCGATACAGGCCACGATGACGATGGCCACGAGCGTCGTCGTCGCGACGGCCCGCATGCCGGCCGTCACGTCCGACCGGTCGAGCGCCATCACGAGCGACCAGTCCGTGCCGGCGATCGGTTGCGCGCGCAACAGCTTGGTCACGCCGTCCACCGCGATCGCCACCGGCTCGCTCGCACTCTGCAGGCTCGCGAGGCGCTCGGGCGTCAGTTCCGGCGACAACTGCACGGCCGGTTTCATGATCAGGTCGGTCTTCGCGCCCGCGATGAGGCGCCCGCCGCGGTCGACGAGAAACGCGAAACTCGCCGGCGTCGGGTGCATCGACGCGACGATCGCGCTCGCGCGTTCCATATAGAGACTCGCCGCCAGCACGCCCTTCAGCGCACCGCCGCGCATGATCGGCACCGCGAACGCAAAAGCCGGCTTGCCGGTCGACGCGTCCTGATACAGCGCGGTGACGACGAGCCGGCCGGCCTCGACCGCCTGCTTGTACCACGGGCGCGCGGTCGGATCGTAACCGGGCGCAAGGGGGATGTTCGAGAAGGCCGTGTGGTCCGGCAGGCCGAGCGTCAGCACCTGGAAGCCGCCCGACTTGCCGAGCAGCGTGAGTGCCGGCAGCGGATCGCCTTCGCCGACCGCCAGCGTATCCGCCAGCGCCTGGGTCTGCTGCGCGCGGCCGGCGACCCACTCGTCGAGCGCCAGCGCGTGGCCGGCCAGGACCGACTGTAGGTTCCGGTCGATGGTTTCGTCGTTGTGTCGCTTGACGACCTGGTACACGAGGCCGCCGGTGACGGCGAGCGCCGTGACGACGATGGCGACGCAGGTCGCCACGATCCGGGCGCGAATTGATGACAGCATGATGACGACGATCTCCGGTTGCGCGTTGTTATCGGACAGTCAATGAGTACGCAAACGGGTTTAACGACCGGCCGTGCGGCAACTTGAGGTTAGACTGGTCAGACCATGCAAAAAAATCTGCGGAGACACCCGGCTCGGCCTCCGGAGGCTCGCGCCGTGCCACGCCTGTACGTTACAGGCGAACCAGTCGAGCACGCAGGCGCGGCGCCGCAAACGCCCACTTCCGTAACCGGGACCCTGAGCGCACGCCCCGCCAGCGACGCACCCCGTCACATCATCACGCCGGCTCCGGCACCTCGATCGCCAGCAGCGCCGAACTGACCGACTTGCCGTGCGCGTCGAGCGCGAGCGAGCGCGTGACGCCGCCGCCGAGCGCATCGCGCAGCACGAAGTTGAACGCGGCGAGCGCCGGCAGTTCGTAGCGCACGACGTCGCCGTGCACGATGCCCGCGAGCCACGTCTTCACCGCCCGCGCATCGAGATGCGCGCGCAGGTGTTCGTAGTGACGCGGATCGCGGCAGATGACCGACACGTTCAGCGTATTGCCCTTGTCGCCGGTGCGCGCATGCGCGAGTTCACGCAGTTGCATCAGGCCTCCACGAATGAAAACGACGGCGTCACGGCCGCGCGCGGCAGCAGCACCGACTGCACCGCGATCACCTCGCGCGTCGACTTGAACGCGCCGCCGCCGCCGGCCGGCCCGTTCGTATACAGCGTCTCGACTTCGTTGCCGATCCGCGCGGCCTCGTCGGCAGTCGTCGCCCGGCCGGCCACCCGCACGCGGACTTCGGCCGGCTCGCCGCGCACGGCGGGCGTCGCGTCGCCGTACAGCGCATCGACGCCGATCAGATCGAAGCGCAACTCGGTCGCGGCCACGCCGGTCAGCGCGAGCCGCTCGCGGACGATGTCGAGCGCGAGCCGCGCGCGCGCCAGCGCCCCCGGCCCGCCGTACGAGATCTGCCCTTCGCCGATATGGCCGTCGACATACGCGACCGACACCTTCAACGTGTCGGGGCGCGCGGTGCCGCGCCCGCCCGTCACGCGCACGCGGTCCGGCGCCTCCTCCACGACGGCCACGCGCGTGAAATCCGCGACGACGTCGGGCTGCAGGTAGTGCGCCGGATCGTGGATCTCGTACAGCAGCTGTTCCTTGCAGGTCGGCGCGCTCACGCGGCCGCCCGCGTGCGGCACCTTGGTGATCACGACCGAGCCGTCGGCCGCGACCTCGCCGATCGGGAAGCCGAGCCGCGCGAGATCCGGCACGTCCTTGTAGCCGGGGTCGGCGAAATAGCCGCCCGTCACCTGCCCCGCGCATTCGAGCAAATGGCCGACGACCGTCGCGGCCCCCAGCGTGTCCCAGTCGTCCAGCCGCCAGCCGAACGCATGGATCAGCGGCGCGGCGAACAGCGACGGATCGGCGACGCGCCCGGTCAGCACGACGTCCGCGCCGGCCGCGAGCGCGTCGACGATCGGCGCGGCGCCGAGATACGCATTCGCGGATACGATGCGCTCGCGATACGCGGCGACTTCGTCGCCCGACTCCTCGAAACGCAACGCGCCGCGCAGCACGACGTCGAGCACGTCGTCGCCTTCGACCGCCGCGACCTTCAGCTCCGCGAGGCCGAGCGACCGCGCGATCTGCGCGGTGCGCCGCGCGGCCGCGCGCGGGTTGGCCGCGCCCATGTTCGACACGATCCGCACGCCCTTGGCCGCGGCCACCGGCAGCACGGCCTGCATGCGCGCGTCGAGCAGCGGATCGTAGCCGAGCGACGGATCCTTGCGCCGCGCCTGCTGCGCGATCGCGATCGTGCGCTCGGCCAGGCATTCGAAGACGAGATAGTCGAGCTGCCCGTGTTCGGCCAGCTCGACCGCCGGCTCGATCCGGTCGCCCGAGTAGCCGGCGCCCGCGCCGATGCGCACGCGCCGTTCGTGTGGTGGCTTTGCTGTCATGTCGGTACCGTCATCCGGCGCGCGCGCCGGGAACAATCAAAAAACGCCCAGCACGACGCACGCGATCGTCATCACGATCGAGGCGCCGAACAGCAGCGGGAACGTGAACTTCTGGTGCTCGGCCAGCTCGATCCCGCACAGGCCGACGACCAGGAACGTCGCGGGCGTCAGCGGGCTGACCGGAAAGCCGGTCGTCATCTGGCCGAGCAACGCGGCCTGCCCGACATGCACGGCCGGCACGCCGAACTGGCCGGCCACCTCCGCGATCACCGGCAGCACGCCGAAGTAGAACGAATCGGGATCGAACAGCATGCTGAGCGGCATCGACGCGAGGCCGAGCGCGACAGGAATGTGGCCGGCCATCGACGGCGGCACGAAGCCGACCGCCGCCTGCGCCATCGCCTTCAGCATGCCGCTGCCCTGCATGATCCCGGTAAACACCCCGGCCGCGAGCAGGATGCCGGCCATCATCAGCGCCGCGCGCGCGTGCGCGTCGATGCGCTTTCGCTGCATGTCGACGTTCGGGTAGTTCACCATCAGCGCGACGCACAGCCCGACCATGAACATGATCGCCGGCGGAATCTTCTCGCCCATCACGACCATCGTGCCGAGTACGACGAGCGTCAGCACCAGGTTGAACCAGAACAGGTGCGGCCGGCGCAGCGCCTGCTCGTCGGGCGTCAGCTCGCGTTTGGGCAGCGGAATCGACGCATCGTCGCGCGACAGGCCGAGCCGCTTCTCCTCGCGCCGGCCGAGCCAGTACGCGACGCCGAACACGAACACGAGCCCGATCGCCTGCACCGGAATCAGCGGATTGAACAGCGCCGACACCGGCAGGTGCAGCGACGCCGACGCGCGGATCATCGGCCCCGTCCACGGCAGGAAGTTGATCCCCGCGGCCATCGACACGGCCGCGGCCAGCACGCGCCGGTCCATCTTCAGGCGGTCGTACAGCGGCAGCACCGCGGGAATCGTCACGAGAAAGCAGACGGCGCCCGAGCCGTCGAGGTGGATCAGCAGCGCGAGCAGCGTCGTGCCCATCACGATGCGCGTGGGCCGCGTGCCGACCGCGCGCAGGATGCGGTCGATGATCGGATCGAGCGTGCCGGCGTCGGTGATCGTCCCGAAATAGAGGATCGCGAAGACGAACATCCCGACCACGGGCGCGAGGCCCTTCAGCCCGTCGATCACGAATTTGCTCGTATGCAGCCCGAAGCCGCCGATCAGCGACGCCGCGATCGGCACGATGATGAGCGCGACGAGCGGCGACATCCGCTTCGACAGAATCGCGGCCAGCAGCACGACGATCGTGCCAAGCCCGAGTAACGGCAGCATCCGTGTCTCCTACCTTGTCTTTTGTTGGAGACGAGCGTAAGGTCGGCGCAGCGATAGCACAATTGAAATGATTTGATCGCAGCAATCACGAATCGTTATGGATCTGAATCTTCGCGACATTCGCGCGTTCGTCACCGTCGCCCACGCCGGCAACTTCACGCGGGCGGCCGCGCGGCTGCACCTGTCGCAGCCGGCGCTGACCGTGCAGATCCGGCGGCTCGAGGAAATCGTCGGCGCGCGGCTGTTCGACCGCAACAGCCGCAGCGTGGCGCTCACGCAGACCGGGCGCGAACTGCTGCCGCTGCTGCAGCGCTCGCTCGACGACATGGAGCGCGTGCTGCGCGATGCGCGCGCGCTCGGCGAAGGCGCGAGCGGCACGGTGCGGCTCGCGTGCCTGCCGACCTTCGCGTCGAGCCTGCTGCCGGAGCTGATCCAGTCGTTCCGGCACGACGTGCCGCGTGCGGGCTTCGAGATTCGCGACGGTGTCGCGAGCCTCGTCACCGCGCTGGTGCGCAACGAGGAAGCCGATCTCGGCCTGACGGGCGGCGATGCGTTCGATGCGTCGCTGGAGGTGCTGTACGTGGGCGCCGACCGGCTCGTCGCCGTGTGCCCGAAGGATCATCCGCTCGCGCGCAAGCGGCGCGTGCGCACCGCCGACGTCGCCGCCGTGCCGCTCGTGCTGACCGCGCGCGGCACGAGCGTGCGCGGCGTGGTCGATGCCGCACTGGACGCGGCCGGCTGCACGCCGGACATCGCGTGCGAACCGACCTACATGATGACGGCCGTCGCGATGGTGCGCGGCGGGCTCGGCGTGACGATCCTGCCGGCGACCGCGCGCGAGGTGCGCGCCGAGCCGGACCTCGTCGCGAAACCGATCGACGATCCCGCGTTCGTGCGGCCGATCGCGCTCGTCGTGAAGCGCGGGCGCACGCTGCCGCGCGTCACGCAGGCGTTCGCCGACGCAATGCTCGCGGCATTGACAAAGCGCGCGTGAGCCGCGCGCCTGGAACTGCGGCCGACCGCCGGCCGGCGGCTTACTGCGGGTCCGGCTGGCCCGGATCGACGTGCAGCGATTCGCCGATCGCATAGAAGTTGCCGCCCGCGATGTAATGCAGGCTGCGCAGCGCCGGATCGGCCGATTCGAAATGCCAGTGACCGTCGCGGAACACGCGCGTGTCGGACCACGCGCCGACCACCTCGCCGATGAACAGGTCGTAGGTCTGCTGGTTGTGCGGCTCGGGAATGAGCTTGCACGCGAGCCAGCCGGAGCAGCCGGCGACGAACGGCAGGTCGTGGCCTTGCACGTCGAACAGCGTGACGCCCGCGTCGCGCAGCTTGTCGGGCCGCTCGGCGAGACTGTGACTGCCGACTTCATGCGTGAGCTGCAGCTGCGCGGCCGTCGGCACCTGGATCACGAACCTGCCGCTGCGCTCGACGAGCTCGCGCGTCTTCGCGGACTTGTCGAGCACGACCGTCAGCTTCGGCGGCAGGAAATCGAGCGCGCAGGCCCACGCGGCGGCCATCACGTTGTCGACACCGTCGTGGCGGGCCGACACGAGCACGGTCGGGCCGTGGTTGAGGAGACGGTAGGCTTTCTGCAGCGCCACCGGCGCGATGTGACTGTCCATGCGGGTTCCCTGGTGAGCGGCGCGGCGCACGCCGGCCGAAGCGCGAATTCTCGCACTCAATGCCGATTGCCGCCGACGCTGCGCGCGCACCGCCCGGCACACGCCGCCGCGCCGCGCTGCATCAGCGCCGCCCCGCTGCCCAGTCGAGCGCCGCGTCGAACAGCGCGAGCCCGGCCGGGGACAGGTTCACGAACGTGTCGGGCGCTGGCCGACAGGCCCGCGCGCGAACACCACACCGGCGAGCGAGCGCGACGCGCGACGATTGCATGAAACGAGTGGGACGCGTGCAATAGCATATTCGGGCCGCATCGCGCGATTCGATTCCATTAAATAATGAATTGACGAATCCATGACAAACGCGGTTTTAGCGAAATCCCATCGAAAATCCCCCGGAATTATCACGAATCCGGCAATACGCCGATCGCACTATCTTGAAATTCACGTCGATTAGCACACAGCGCTCAATAATCTGAATCTCTCAACAGGCCTTTGCGCAGCATGCACCTGTCTGCTTTAGGTCACATCGGAGAATTCCATTTTTGCCGTTCGACGGCGGCTCTGTAGTCTCCTGCCATTCCGGTTCAAGCACCCCATGGCAAGGAGATGAAATGAAACGCACGACCCTCTCGCTGATTTCGCTCGCGTCGTTCGCCGCGATCCCCGCCGCGCACGCGCAGTCGAGCGTGGCGCTGTACGGCGTGATCGACACGTCGATCACGTACGTGAATCACGCGCAGGGCAAGGACAACGCATGGATGCTCGGCAACAGCAGCGCGGGCAACCTCTCCGGCAGCCGCTGGGGCGTGAAAGGCACCGAAGATCTCGGCGGCGGGCTGAAGGCGCTGTTCCAGCTCGAGAACGGCTTCGACCCGAGCAACGGCCGGCAGGGCCAGGGCGGCCGCCTGTTCGGCCGGCAGGCATTCGTCGGGCTGACGAGCGAGCGCTACGGCACCCTCACGTTCGGCCGCCAGTACGATCCGCTCGTCGACCTCGTGCAGGGCATCACCGCCGACAACTATCTCGGCAGCGTGTTCGCGACGCCGGGCGACGTCGACAACTACGACAACAGCTTCCGCGTCGACAACGCGGTGAAGTACACGTCGGCCGTGTATTCGGGGTTGCAGTTCTCCGCGATGTACTCGTTCGGCGGCATCGCCGGCAGCACCGGCGCAGCGCAGTCGTATTCGGCGGCCGTGTCGTACAACAACGGGCCGTTCAGCGTCGCCGGCGGCTACTTCCACGCGACCAACAGCCCCGCGTCGAACGGCCTGCGCGACGGCTGGACCAGCTCGTCGGACGGCACCTTCGACGGCCCGATCAACAGCGGCTATGCGAGCGCCCACTCGATCGGCATCGCCCGCATCGCGGGCCAGTACGTCGCCGGCCCGTTCACGTTCGGCCTCGGCTACAGCAACGCGCAGTACCGTCGCGACGCAAGCTCGGCGTTCGACTCGAATGAGCACTACAACACCGGGCAAGGCTTCGTGAACTACCAGGCAACCGATGCGCTGCTCGTCGGCGTCGGCTACAGCTATACGCGCTCGGGCGGCGATACGTCGGCGACCTATCACCAGGTGTCGGCCGGCGCGGACTACAGCCTGTCGAAGCGCACCGACGTGTACCTGAGCGCCGCGTACCAGCATGCGAGCGGCCAGACCGGCGACGGCCACGGCGGATCGATGGCCGCGCAGGCGTCGATCGCGTCGTACGGCTATGCGGGCACGAGTTCGCAGACGATGGTCAACCTCGGGCTGCGTCACCGCTTCTGAGCGACGGGGCCGGCTGCGGGCGGTGGCGCGGTGGCGCGGTGTCGCGCGGCCGGCCGGTCAGTATCGGATCGCGGATTCCAGATCACGGATTCGCCAGGACGGCGGCTACGGCCGCCGCCGCCGTTTCCGGGCCGCGCAGCGGCGGCCGCGCCATGTTCGTTTCACATCGCTGCACGATTCATCACCGTATTCCGCATTCACGGCACAACTGACGCGCGGCGTCAGTATTGCGACTCCGCTCGGGCGTCGGCATGCGCGCGAAAATCAGCCGTTTTTACCGATCCCATTCGGTCGCGCGACGATCCCCGCGCAGCGGAAAATGCGCGATAAACGCAGCGGCAAATGCAAAGGAAAGTTTGACGCGAGCCATTTGACTGCGCGCTATGGCACACTTCGCGTCTGCGTAATTTCCTTGCACCGGGCGGCCGGATCCCGCCCCATCCTGCCATGCCGCGTCATACTGCCCGTTCGCTCAGCCACGCCACGCCGAAGATCGCCGCGACGATCGCGCTGTCGTGCGCGCTACACGGAGCCGCGTGGGCCGACTGCCTCGACGATGCAGCCACGTTCCAGCACGTGAGCGTGAGCCTGCTGCGCGGCATCGCGCAGGTCGAATCGGGGATGAATCCGAACGCGGTCAACACCAACACGAACGGCACCGTCGACATCGGGCTGATGCAGATCAACAGCACGTGGCTGCCGACGCTCGCGCGCGAAGGCATCACGCGGGAAAGCCTGTTCGATGCGTGCACCAACGCGTACGTCGGCGCGTGGATCCTGTCGCAGAACATCCGCCAGCTCGGCGCCAACTGGACCGCGATCGGTGCGTACAACGCCGCGTCGCCCGACAAGCGCCTCGCGTATGCCCGCAAGGTCTATGATGCAATCCGGACCATGCCGGATTCGCCGGATACTCCCATGCCCATCCTGCCTCCCTCCTTTACGCCGCCGCAGCAGGTGCAGGCGTACAACCCGTTCGCGAGCCTGAGCGTATCCGCGCCGCCGGCCGCGCGGGCCCGCACGCTGTCACCGGCCGCCCCGCCGCCGCCACCGCAAGGCGGTCCCGCCGGCCCGGCCGGCACGTACAACTTCGGCTGGACCGTCACGGGCGCCGACCAGGCCAAGCCGATCCAGGTGTTCGACGACGGCGCGCGGATCTACGTGCAGTTCAGCGACATGAAGCATGTGCCGGCGATCTTCACCGAAACGTCGTCGGGCCGCGTGCTGATGTCGTGGGAGCTGCAATTCCCGTATGCCGTTCTGACGCACCCCGCGCAAACGTTGATCTTCCAGCTCGGGCCGTTCGAGGCGCGCGCGCAGCGCGGCGCGGCGGGCGCAACGACGCAGGCAGGGGCTGGAACCGCGGCGGGAGCGCCACGTTCTGGGGCGACGACGGCTGCCACGACGCCTGCGGGGAAACCGCACGCGAATGCATCGGCCAAGCGCACGGCGTCGGCCGACGCGCTGTGGTATCTGAACACGCCGTCGACGTCGGGCGCGGCAGCGACGGCGAACACGGCAAATACCGCGCCGGCGTCAACCTCGTCGCCTTCGTCGAACACGCCGGCCACGTGGCCCACCGCGGTGACGTCGAACACGCCGCCGGCCGCCACACCTCAGGCGCCGGCCGCGCGCGTCAGCACCGACGCGCTCTGGTATATCTCGAAGTAACGCGCACGGGTTCGCACGCCCGTCGCGGCCGGCAAACGGCATGCGACTCGGCCGGCCCCGCCGGCCTCATCGATCATCCGCGCCGCACCCAGATCACCTTGCCGTCGCGAATGCCGAGGTCGCGGCGCTCCTCGCGATAGTCCATCGTGCCCGGCAACGACTTGCCGTCGCGCTCGAGCACGCGCCACAGGCACCCGTCGAGCAGCGCGGTCGCCTCGGCTTCTGTCTTGCCGATCAGCGCATCGTCCGGCGCGCCGTCTGCGCTGCACATCGGCGCGGCGTTTCGCGCCGCGCCGCCGGCGGTCGCGTTGGGGTGCTTCGTGTTCATGTCCGCACATCCTGCAAAGGTTGCGCTCGCAACGAGTGCAACGAGCATCGCGATCGTGTTCTTCACTGGCTTCTCCGTGTCGCGGCCAAGCGATCCATGTACGGCAGTCGCGCACGGCCGGGCATTGCATGCGTGATGGGTGTCGCGCGTCACCGGCCGCTTCCTGACGGATGCCGGCCGGCACACGGCGGCGTTGCGCGACGCGTTCGAATCGATTCGGCGCACCGGCGTCGCGAGCCCGGCGTGGTGCCGAAGCCGCCTGCATGTTACCGCACGCGATGCGCGGCAACGGCGCGACGCCCAAGCATCGCGTGCGGCAAGCGCGCGCCGGCCTTTCGTTCAGAACTTGTAGGTCGCGCCGGCCATCCCGTAGTAGTTGCTGCGCGACTGGACGATCGGGCTGTCGCCGTAGCGCCCGAGCAGCCGCGTCACGCCGCCCGTCGCGAGCACCGACCAGTGCCGGGACAGGTTCCAGTTCCATGCGACCGACACCGTCGCGCTGTCGATCCCGCCGCTCGTCGAATATGGCCGGAAGCGGCTCGTCATCGACTGCGCATCGGTCACGCCGTAGAACGTCTGCGTATAGCGGCCGGTGCCGGCATGCACGCTGCCCGTCACGACGATCTCGTGCTGCGCGGTCTTGAACACCGGCACCGCGAGGTCGACATGCCCGGACACGCCGCGCGACGTATGCGTCACCGGCGTGTCGACCGTGACGCTCAGTTCGGCCGCGTCGAGCAGCGTCACGCCGGCCCGCACGCCGATGAGCACCGAGCCCGGAATCCGGCCCATCCCCTTCAGGTAGTCGGAACCCGGCAGGTCGAAGCGGTTCTCGTCCGCGCGGCCCGAGTCGTAGCTGACCGCCGCCGACACGAACGCACCGTGCGGCAGGTCCAGCCGGTAGCCGGCGCCTTCGCGACTATCGATGAAGAAGCCTTTGCCGAACTTCGCGGAAAGCCCCGGTGCGACGACGCCGCGATACTGGTTGCTGCCCGAGTAGCGCGGCGCGAACCCGCCGCCGAGCGAAATCGAATACTGGTTTTCCGCGTGAGCGGCCGCGGCAAGGGTCAGGCCGGCAAGCGGCACGCAATAGCGGGAACGGCGAAGGGTTGAGCGCACAATATTGAGATATGAGTGACGGAGCCCGCAGTCTAGGTTCCGCCGTGCAGCGGTGTTGTCCGTAATCTGCGGGGAATCTGTGCTCAATTGTGTTTGATTGTTCGCGATTGTCGTCCTGCTGCCCGGCGCGCCGTAACGCCGGCTAGAATTCGCGTGCCGCGCCGCGCGCCCGCGTGCCGGGAGCCGGGACGACGCGCGCATATCGAGGAGACCATGTACGACAATCCGCTCAAATACCGTGTGCTGCTGATCGAGGACGACGACCGCCTCGCGCAGCTCGTGCGCGAATACCTCGACAACTATGAATTCACGGTAACGGTCGTGCGGCGCGGCGACCTGGCCGTCGCGGCGGTGCGCGAGCACGAGCCCGCGCTCGTGATACTCGATTTGATGCTGCCGAATCTCGACGGAATGGAAGTGTGCCGGCGCATTCGCGCATTCACCAACGTCCCGGTGCTGATTCTCACCGCGCGCGCGGACGTCTACGACCAGGTCGCGGGCCTCGAAACCGGCGCCGACGACTACGTGACGAAGCCGATCGAGCCGCGCGTGCTGGTCGCACGCGCCCGCGCGCTGCTGCGCCGGGCACGGCCGGCCGCGACGGAAACCCGCGCCGCCGCACCCGACGCGCTGATCTTCGGCGAACTGACGATCTCGCCGCCGAACCGCACGGTCACGTGGCGCGGCGAACCGGTCGACCTGAAGACGGCCGAATTCAACCTGCTGCTGATCCTCGCGCGCGCGGCCGGCACCGTGCTGAGCCGCGACGACATCCTGAAGCAGTTGCGCGGGATCGAGTTCGACGGGCTCGACCGCTCGGTCGACTCCGGCATCTCGAAGCTGCGGCGCCGTTTCGAGGATGCGTCGTCGGAGCCGCACAAGATCAAGACGATCTGGGGCCGCGGCTACCTGTTCAGCCCTTCCGCGTGGGACGAATAAATGCTGCGCCCGTTGATCAGGCTGTACCTCATCGTGATCCTGTGCGGCGCCGGATCGATCGCGTTCATCCAGTTCTCGTTCGACCGGATCTTCTACGAACGCGCGGCGCAGGCGCAGCGAGACTCGCTGACGACCTACGCGTTCGTGCTGAACGATTATCTCGAACGCCATCCGGGCGCGCAGCGCACGCTCGCGCTGCGCGAGCTCGCGAAGCACGGCAAGGAAGGATTCGACTTCGTGACGATGGCTGAAGCCCGCGCCCAATTGAGCGGCGCGCCACTGCGCGACCTCGACGCCGGCAAGATCGCGATCGGCTACGACGGCAAGGATTACTACATGCCGCTCGCGGACGGTTCCGTGCTGCATGCGCGCCCGATCCAGCCCTTCGACCTCGACATCAAGATCTACGCCTACTTGCTGCTTGCGCTCGCCGCGCTGTTCGCGGTCGTGCTGTGGATCTCGTATCACTGGCGCGACCTGCGCAGGCTGCAGGCCGCCGCCCATGCGTTCGGCGCGGGCCGCCTGTCGACGCGCGTGAAGCTGTCCGGCCGGTCGAACATCTACGAGCTGTCGCAGCAGTTCAACGACATGGCCGAGCGGATCGAGGCGTCGATCACGCAGCAGCGCGAGATGATGCACGGGATTTCGCACGAGCTGAAGACACCGCTCGCGCGCCTCGAATTCGGGCTCGCGCTGCTCGCCGAATCCGACGAGAGCGGCCGGATGCGCGAACGCCGCGACGAACTGCGGCGCGACGTGCGCGAACTCGACGAGCTGGTGACCGAGCTGCTGACGATCGGGCGGCTCGAACAAGGCGCCAGCGAGCTCGCGCCGATGGACGTCGTCGTCGATGCGCTGATCGACAGCGTCGCCGGCAACGTCGCGAACGACCTCGCCGACCGCGGCATCACGCTCGGCGTGTCGACCACCGGCGCGCCCGCCACCCACGTGTGCGACCCGAAACTCGTCGCTCGCGCGCTGCTCAACCTGATCCGCAACAGCGCGCGCTATGCGGCGCGCACGGTCCTGCTATCGGCGACGCACGATGCGTCCGGTGCGCTGGTGCTGAGCGTCGACGACGACGGCCCCGGCATTCCGGCCGCCGAGCGCGCGCGCGTGTTCGAACCGTTCCAGCGGCTCGATTCGAGCCGCGACCGGCAGACCGGCGGGTTCGGCCTCGGGCTGGCGATCGTGCGGCGCGTCGCGCTCGTGCACGGCGGCAACGTGCGACTCGAGGATTCGCCGCTCGGCGGCGCACGCTTCGTGATTTCGCTGCCGGCGCGGACCTTGCCGGACTTCCTGGGCAACGCGCAGGCGAGTCCGGCATGCGGCCGGGTCGATCTGGCCAGCGTGGCTTCATTGCTCCGCTGAGCGGGTGCGCGGCGGAGCGGTGGCGAGGTGCACGGCGGCACATGACGCACCGCCGCACTCCCGCCCGCCGCGCATCGGACCGCCGCCGCATGGTCCGTTGTCAGCGTAATCACGCGTCCGGCAGGATCACGACCTTGCCCTTGACCTGCCGGTTCGCCATGCGCGCGATCGCGTCCGCCGCACCCGACAGCGGCACGCGCTCGGTGATCGCCGGCCGCACCTTGCCGGCCGCGAACCATTGCGCCAGCTGGCGCATGTTCACCGCGTGCTCCGCGGGATCGCGCCGCACCGCATCGCCCCAGAACACGCCGAGAATATCGCGCTCCTTGAGCAGCGCCAGATTCAGCGCGATCTTCGGAATCTCGCCGGCCGCGAAACCGACCACGAGGAACCGGCCGCGCCACGCGGTCGCGCGCAGCGCCGCCTCGCTGTACGCGCCGCCGACCGGATCGTAGACGACGTCCGCGCCGCGCCCGCCCGTCAGTTCGTCGACACGGCGCCGCAGGTCCTCGGTCGCATAGTCGATCGTGTCGTCGGCGCCGGCGTCGCGGCACAGCGCGAGCTTGTCCGCGCTCGACGCGGCCGCGATCACGCGCGCGCCCAGCGCCTTCGCGATCTCGATCGCCGCCAGCCCGACACCACCCGCCGCACCCAGCACCAGCAGCGTCTCGCCCTGCTGCAGACGCGCGCGCTGCTGCAGCGCATGCAGCGACGTTCCGTAGGCCAGCACCAGCGCCGCGCCCTGCTCGAACGTCATCCCCGGCGGCAGCGCCGCGATCTGGTGCACGTCGGCCACGCACTGCTCGGCGAAGCCGCCGTGACCGGTGAACGCGACCACCTCGTCGCCCGGCCGCCATGCGCTCACGCCGTCGCCGACCGCGTCGATCACGCCGGCGAATTCCGCACCGGGCGAGAACGGGAGCGCCGGCTTCACCTGATACAGCCCCTGGACGATCAGCGCATCGGGGAAATTGAGCGACGCCGCCTTCACGCGAATCCGCACCTGGCCCGCGGCCGGTTCGGGAATCGCGACGTCGTCGATACGCAAGCGGTCGATCGGGCCGAATGCGGTACACATCAGGGCTTTCATGCTTTCCTCTCTCCTTGCGCGACGTCGCCGCGCATCGATACGGCAGCGGGACACACCCACGCGAGCGACGCGCGGCGCACGCACACCCGCCTGCACCGCGGCACCGTCATCCGTGCATCGCGACGCTCAGAACCACGCGTCGCGCATCTCGAGCGTCGTCGTATCGACGCTCGCCAGCAGATCGAGCTGCGCATCCACCTTCGGCAGTTCCCAGCGAAAGAAGTAACGCGCGGCGGCGCGCTTGCCGTCGTGGAAATCGCCGTCGTGCCCGTGCGCGGCAAGCGTCACGTCGAGCCACAGCCACGCGACGACCAGATGGCCGAACGCCTCCAGGTAGACGCTGGCATTCGCGAGCCGCACCTGCGGATCGTCAAGCGCGGCCAGCGCGCGCGTGAGCTCGACGAGCCGCGCCCAGCGCTGCGCGAGCGCATCGGCATGCGAGCGCGCGTCGCCGTCCGCGGCCCGTGCGCGTTGGACCGTCGCGCCGATTCGCGCATCGAGCGTGCGCAGCAGCGCACCGTCGTCCTGGCCGACCTTGCGGCCCAGCAGGTCGAGCGCCTGGATGCCATGCGTGCCTTCGTGGATCGGGTTCAAGCGGTTGTCGCGATACAGTCGCTCGACGGGATAGTCGCGCGTATAGCCATAGCCGCCATGCACCTGGATCGCGAGATCGTTGGCCGCGAGGCACCACTGCGACGGCCAGCTTTTCGCGATCGGTGTCAGGATGTCCAGCAGTTGCGCGGCCTCGGTGCGCACCGCCGCATCGCCGTGCGCGCGCGCTTCGTCGACGAGCCGCGCGCAGTACAGGATCAGCGCGAGGCCGCCTTCGACGTACGCCTTCTGCGCGAGCAGCATGCGCCGCACGTCCGGATGCGCGACGATCGGCGCCTGCGGCGCGGCCGCGTCCTTGCCGCCTGGTCCGAGCGGACGCCCCTGCGGCCGGTTGCGCGCGTAGTCGAGCGCGTGCAGGTAACCGGTGTAGCCGAGCGCCACCGCGCCCGCGCCGACGCCGATGCGCGCCTCGTTCATCATGTGGAACATGTACGCGAGGCCGTGATTCGGTTCTCCGACCAGATAGCCGATCGCGCCGGCGCGACCCAGCGGACGATGACGCGTGCCTTCGCCGAAGTTGAGCAGGCAGTTGGTCGTGCCGCGATAGCCCATCTTGTGATTCAGGCCGGCCAGCACCACGTCGTTGCGCTCGCCGCGCGCGGCGCCGTCGTCGGTCGGCAGGTACTTGGGGACGATGAACAGCGAGATGCCGCGCGTGCCGGGCGGAAGCCGGCCCTGTTCGTCGGGAATCTTCGCGAGCACGAGGTGGACGATGTTCTCCGCCAGCTCGTGCTCGCCGCCGGAAATCCACATCTTGTTGCCGGTGATCCGGTAGCGCGGGCCGAGCGGCGACGCGCACTCGAAATCGGCGCGCGTGACGATGTCGGACAGCGACGAGCCGGCCTGCGGCTCCGACAGGCACATCGTGCCGAAGAAGCGCCCTTCCAGCTCGGGACGCGCGAACGCGTCGATCTGCGCGGGGCTGCCGTGCGCGAGCAGCAGGTTGGCGTTCGCGACGGTGAGGAACGGATACGCGGCGGTCGCGATGTTCGCGGCCTGGAAGAACAGGAACGATGCGGCTTCGACGAGCTTCGGCAACCGCATTCCGCCGAACGCTTCGTCCTGGCCGGCGGCGATCAGGCCGGCCGCCGCGAAGGCCCGCACGGCCGGCTCGACTTCGGGGATCAGCGTCACGCGCTCGCCGTCGAACCGCGGCTCCTCGCGGTCGCCGCGCGCCGCATGCGGCGCGAACAGGTCAGCCGCGATCCGCTCGCTGGTATCGAGCACCGCGTCGAAGGTCTCGCGGCTGTGCTCCGCATAGCGCGGCAGCGCGCCGAGCGCGTCGGCATCGAGCCAGTCGTACAGCAGGAACGCGAGATCGCGTCGCGACATCAGCAGGCTCATCGTGACGCCCTCCGCATGGCCTGCGTTTTCCCCATCGCCGACGGCCGCGCGTGCGCGATCCGGTCGATCGGCGCTCGCTCGATCGATGCATGCTCCATCACGTCTGTCTCCTGTCGACCAGAGTTAGCGCTTTAGCGCTTACTCTGGTCCCATGCTTCGCGGTCGACCAGAGTTAGCGCTTTAGCGCTTACTCTGGTCCCATGCTTCGCGGTCGACCAGAGTTGGCGCTTTAGCGCCTACTCTGGTCCCATGCTTCGCGGTCGGGCGGCGCGCCGGCGCGCGCGTGGGCGCCGGTTGCCGGCCCGGATGATTGGGTCGGTGACTGCAAGTGCTGGCGCAGAATTTAGCACGATCGTTCGCAAACAACAATGCTCCGGCTTCGCGCTGCCGTGCGGCGAGCTCAGGCGTTCGATCGGTGCGCGGCGCCGGCGGCGCCGCAAAGCCGTGCGCGCGCCGCACCCGGCGCGCGACAGCGTATCAACCGGCCTTTTGCTTCGCGAGCTGATCGGCGATGGGCAGGCTGCGAATCCGCGTGCCGGTTGCCGCGAAGATCGCGTTGGTCAGCGCCGGCGCGACCGGCGGCAGGCCCGGCTCGCCCACGCCACCCAGCGGTGTCGCATAGTCGTCCGGCGCGACCAGATGCACGCGGATTTCACGCGGCGCCTCGTTCATCCGGAGCACCTGGAAGCCGTTGAAATTGCTCTGCGCCGGTTGCCCGTCCTTGAACGTGATCTCGCCGTGCAGCGCGATGCCGAGCCCCATCACCACCGCGCCTTCGAGCTGCGAGCGCACGCGCTCCGGGTTGACCTGCGGCCCGCAGTCGATCGCGATGTCGACGCGCGGCACCGAAATCGCGCCGTCCGCGGCCACCTGCACTTCGCACACGACCGCCGTGTACGACACGAAGCTGCGATGCGCGGCGATCCCCAGCCCGCGCCCCTTCGGCAGCTTGCGGCCCCAGCCGGCTTCGCGCGCAACCGTCTCGATCACGCGCCGCAGCCGTCCGGTATCGACCGGATACAACGCCGGATCCTCGCCGTAGTTCACGTTCTTCACCGTGATGTGCGGCTCGAAACGCCGCGCCGGCCCGATCAGGTCGAGCAGGAAATCCTTCGGGTCGCGGCCCGCCGCGTGCGCGAGTTCCGACACGAAGCTCTGGATCCCGAACGCATGCGGAATGTTGTACACCGAACGGAACCAGCCGATCCGCGTATGCGCCTGCGCGGCCGGGTTCTCGATCCGCACGTTCGGGACTGCGAACGGAAGATCGGCGATGCCTTGCGCGAGCTCGCCCGGCTGCTCGTGCACGACGCCGGCCCTGAAGGTCGACTGGATCGACGGCGCGACCGTGCGATGTTGCCACGCGACCACCTTCCCCGCCGCATCGAGGCCGCCATCGAACGCTTCCAGCGACACCGCGTGGAAATAGTCGTGCGCGATGTCGTCCTCGCGCGTGAACGTCAGCTTGACGGGTGCCCCCACCGCCTTCGACAGCAGCGCGGCCTCCACCACGTAGTCCGGTTTCGACTTGCGGCCAAAGCCGCCGCCGAGCAGCGTCACGTTGACCGCGACGCGCTCGCTCGGCAGCGCGAGCGCCTTCGCGATTTCGTCGCGCGTGGTCTGCGGCGCCTGCGTGCAGGTCCAGACTTCGCAGCGGCCGTCGGCCACGCGCGCGACGGCCGCGGGCGGCTCCATCGTCGCGTGCGCGAGATGCGGAATGTAGTACGTCGCACGCACCCGCTTCGCGGCGCCCGCGAGCGCCGCGGCCGTATCGCCGTCGTCGCGGATCACGTCGCCCGGCTGCGCGGCCGCCGCTTCGAGCGTCTTGCGGTAGGCCGCCGAATCGTAGCCTGCGTGCGGCCCGCGCTTCCAGTCGATCTTCAGTCGGGCGCGTGCCTGGATGGCCGTCCACGTGTCGCGTGCGATCACGGCCACGCCGCCGAGCGGCTGGAACCCGGACGGCAGCGGCGCAGACGCGAGCTGCACGACCTTGACGACACCCGGCAGCTTTTCCGCGGCGGACGCGTCGAACGATGCGACCGTATCGCCATAGGCCGGCGGACGCGCGACGACCGCATACAGCATGCCGTCGAGCCGCGTGTCGATCCCGTAGTGCGCGCGGCCGCCGACGATGTCGCGTCCGTCGATCAATGCCGTTTCGCCCTTGCCGATGTAGCGGAACTCGGCCGGCGCCTTCAATGCCACGCTCTGCGTATCGGGTACGGGCAGCGCGGCCGCCTTCGCGGCCAGTTCACCGAAGCCGAGCTTGCGCCCGGTTTTCGTATCGACGACCTCGTGCACCGTCGCCTTCACTTGACGCACGTCGACGCCCCAGGTCGCCGCCGCGGCCTGCTCGAGCATCGTGCGCGCGGCCGCCCCCGCGCGGCGCAGCGCCGCGAAACTCTGGCGCAGGCTGCGCGAACCGTCGGTGTTCTGGTTGCCGTAGCGCGGCTCGTCGCCGACGGCCTGCGCGACCTTCACGCGTGCCCAGTCCGCGCCCAGCTCGTCGGCAACCACGAGCGCGACGCTCGTGCGCACGCCTTGCCCCATCTCCGAGCGAATGCAGGTCACCGTCACCGTGCCGTCGGGCGCGATCGCGACGAACAGGTGCGGATCGTCACGCAAGCCGTGCGGCATGCCCGCGCCGCCGTACTGCGGATTCGGGCTGACCGGCGGCTGCACGGGCGCGGCCGCGCGCGCAAGCGACGGCACGCCGAACGCGAGCAGCAGTCCGCCGGATGCGAAGCCGAGCAGCAATGCGCGGCGGCTTTCATTGTGGACGGAGAGTTCCGGCGCGTTCATGCGGCACCTCCGCGGCGCACCGCCAGCCGGATCGCCGCGCGAATACGCGTATAGGTCCCGCAGCGGCAGATGTTGCCGGACATCGCGTCGTCGATGTCGGCGTCGCTCGGATGGGGATTCGTCTTCAGCAGCGACGCGGCCTGCATGATCTGCCCGGACTGACAGTAGCCGCATTGCGCGACGTTCAGTTCCTGCCACGCTTGCTGCAGCGGATGGTTCACGTCCGTCGACAGACCCTCGATCGTCGTCACCTTCTTGCCCGCGGCGGCCGCGACGGGTGTAATGCACGACCGGATCGCGACGCCGTCGAGATGCACGGTGCAGGCGCCGCACAGCGCCATCCCGCAGCCGAACTTGGTGCCCGTGTGCCCGAGGACATCGCGCAGATACCAGAGCAACGGCATGTCGGGATTGCCGTCGAAATGCCGTTCGCCACCGTTGACGGTCAGCGTGATCATCGTTCACCTCCTGGTTGCGACGCCGCGTCGCGCGGGCGTCGTGTGGGGATTTGAACGGCGCTGGGCACATTCCGAACGACCAGGTGGGCCTGACGCCGTTTCGTTTTCCGGATTGCGGCGGGTGACGACGCAATCGGGGCGATGCTGCCGCCTGGTTGCCTGTGCAACGTTCGGCGGGATTCGCGCGACTGCTCGTTCGCGTGGATCGCCGCGCGTATTATCAGATGAATTGCGGTTTGTCGTCGGACGGCGGGCGATTTGGGGGTGATTCGGGGGGATTCAGCGACCTGCCGAAGGCTAGACGAATGCACGCGTTTCGGCATTGCGCGCATGCCTGCGCGGGCCGGACGTCAGCGCTTTCGCGGGACCGGCATCGGCGCCGTCAGGGCGCAATCCCGTGCTGCAATGCGCCGCCGATCCAGCGTTCCTCCGACGCCTGAAGATGGGCGCGCATCGCGGTTTGCGCAGCGATCGGATCGCCCGCTTGCAACGCCTTCAGGATCTGCTCGTGCTCCCGCACCGCGGCGGCCCAGGTTTCCGGGCTTTCCGAATGTCCGCGAATCGCGGCGGCAATCGGGTCGTGTCGGCTATCGAACAACTCGCCCACGAAGCGGCTCAACACGGAGTTGCCTGCCACCTCCGCAATGAGCATATGAAACTGCCGGTCCGCGTCGACGGGCGATTTGCCCGCGACGGCGAGCCGCTTCATGCGCTCCACCGTGCGACGCAATCGGTCCAGCGTGGCTGCCGAGAATCGCGCGGTGGCCAGCACGATCACCGAACCCTCTATGGCACCGCGCGCCTGCATCAACTCCGATGGGCTCTCTCCCAACGCGGGCACGCCGCCCCCGTCACTCTCGCCAGGATCGCGAACGTAGACCCCCGAGCCAAGACGTATCTCGATCTGCCCGCCGATTTCGAGGGCGATCAAGGCCTCGCGCAACGACGGGCGCGAGACGCCGAGCGTGGTCGCGAGCTCGCGCTCGGGCGGCAGCCGCCCACCAGCAGGAATTCCACCCTGACGGATCAATGCGAGGATTTGCGCGGCCACGGATTGGTAAAGCCGCTTTGGTTCTGTCTGCTTCATGATCCGAAAAATGGTCGACCGAAATGGCCGGAGCTTCGCGTTCACGCGGAGTCTACCACGGCGGCGAAACGCCCGGCCAGCACGGGATAGACCCGGAACAAGGGTTTACACCATTGGTATGGTCACTTCAACATAATCACAATTGGCTTGACCAGATGTGCGCTCCATCCTTGAATTCATCGCAACTGGACTGACCAGTTGCCGCTCGATGCCTGCGCCAGTGACCAACGGAGACACGCATGACCCCTGCCGACTTGCGGCCATCGCCACCCCTTTCGCGCGGCGCGCCGACTGCTCGAACCATCCTGCAGCTGCAGGGCGTGGGCAAGCGCTTCCCCGGCGTCGTGGCGCTCGACGGCATCGATCTGGATCTACGAGCGGGAGAGGTTCATGCCGTCTGCGGCGAGAACGGCGCGGGCAAGTCGACGCTGATGAAAATCATCAGCGGGCAATACCGCGCGGACGACGGCGTCGTCCTCTACGACGGGGCGCCCGTGCAGTTTTCGTCCGCCACCGATGCACAAGCCGCAGGCATCGCGATCATCCATCAGGAGCTGAACCTGGTGCCCCACTTGTCGGTGGCGGAGAACATTTACCTGGCACGCGAGCCGAAGCGCGGCCCGTTCGTCGACTACCGCGCGCTGAACCGCGCCGCACAGTTGTGTCTGCAACGAATCGGCTTGAACGTGTCGCCTACGACGCTGGTCGGCGCGCTCTCGATCGCGCAGCAGCAGATGGTGGAAATTGCGAAGGCGCTGTCACTCGACGCGCGGGTGCTCATCATGGATGAACCCACGTCGTCGCTGACCGAATCGGAAACAGTGCAGCTGTTTCGCATCATCAAGGAGCTTCGCAGCGAAGGCGTCGCCATCCTTTACATCTCGCACCGACTCGACGAGATGGCCGAAATCGTGGATCGCGTCACGGTGCTGCGCGACGGGCGCCACATTGCCACGAGCGATTTTGCATCGACGTCGGTGAACGAGATCGTCGCCCGAATGGTGGGCCGTCCACTCGACGATGCCTACCCGCCGCGCCGATCCACGCCCACCGATCAGGTGCTGCTGAAGGTGCGCGACCTGCAACGAACCGGCACGTTCGGCCCCGTGTCGTTCGAACTTCGCAAGGGTGAAATTCTCGGCTTCGCAGGACTGATGGGTGCGGGACGCACCGAAGTCGCCCGCGCGATCTTCGGCGCGGAGCGGCCCGATGCCGGCTCGATCCTGCTGGGCGATACGCCGGTCGAGATCAACTCGCCGCGCGAGGCCATTCGCCACGGGATTGCCTACCTGTCCGAAGACCGGAAAAAGGACGGCCTCGCGCTGGCGATGCCGGTCGCCGCAAACATCACGCTGGCCAACGTCGCGGCGATCTCGTCGCGCGGCTTCCTGCGGTTCGCCGACGAAACGGCCATCGCCGAGCGTTACGTGCGCGAACTGGGCATCCGCACACCGACGGTCGCGCAGATCGCGCGGAACCTGTCCGGCGGGAATCAGCAAAAGATCGTCATCGGCAAATGGCTATACCGCGGCTCGCGCATCCTCTTTTTCGACGAGCCGACGCGCGGCATCGACGTCGGCGCGAAATACGCGATTTACGGGCTGATGGACCGCCTGGCGGCCGATGGCGTCGGTGTCGTCCTGATCAGTTCGGAACTGCCCGAGTTGCTCGGCATGACCGATCGCATTGCCGTGTTTCATGAAGGACGTATCGCCGCGGTGCTTGAAACCGGAAAGACCAATCAGGAGGAGATCTTGCATCATGCATCAGGAAGAAGTCATGCTTGACATCACATCGGGCCGCACGCCGGCCGTCGATAAACAGGCACGGCAGCGACGCCGCGACCTGATCCAGAAATTTGCCGCGCTGGGCAGCCTGGTCGTGCTGATCGTCGCGTTTTCGCTGACCAGCGCCGCATTCTTCTCCGTCGGCAACCTGATGACCGTCTCGCTTCAGGTGACGTCGATCGCGTATCTCGGCGTGGCCGCGACGTGCGTCATCATTACCGGCGGCATCGATCTGTCGGTCGGATCGGTCCTCGCACTGGCCGGCGTCGCCGCCGCGCTGCTCGTCAAGGCCGGCATTCCGGTACCCGTCGCGATGCTGGGCGGCATGCTGGTCGGCGCTGCATGCGGTTGGGTCAACGGGATCTGCGTCACGCACATGGGGCTGCCGCCGTTCATCGCCACCCTCGGCATGATGCTGGTCGCCCGCGGGCTCGCGTTGCAGATTACCGGCGCCAGACCCGTGTCGGGGCTCGGCGATGCGTTCGGCGAACTCGGCAACGGCGCCCTCTTCAAGATCTCGCATATCGGGGCCGACGGCTTTCCCGACACGATCTTTCCCGGCATTCCTTACCCCGTCGTCATCATGGTGGTGCTGTTCGTGGCGGTGTCGGTGCTGCTGTCGCGAACGTCGCTGGGCCGCCACATCTACGCGGTCGGATCGAATGCGGAAGCGGCACGTCTGTCCGGCGTGAACGTGCAAGGCGTCAAGCTGTTTACCTACGTCCTGTCAGGATTGCTCGCCGGCGCCACGGGTTGCGTACTGATGTCGCGTCTCGTCACGGCCCAGCCGAACGAAGGCGTGATGTACGAACTCGACGCCATCGCAAGCGCGGTGATCGGCGGCACGTCGCTGATGGGTGGCGTCGGCACGATCTCCGGCACCGCCATCGGCGCATTCGTGATCGGCGTGCTGCGCAACGGCCTGAACATGAACGGCGTGTCGAGCTTCATCCAGCAGATCATCATCGGCGTCGTCATTCTCGGCACCGTGTGGATCGATCAACTCCGCAACCGGAAGATGTAGTCACAAGACGAAGTTCCAACCACCATCAAGGAGCGAGACATGAAAAAACTATCCGTATTGGCAGCGGCGGCAATCTTGTGCGCGATGTTCGGCGCGCATGCGCAGGCCGCCGGAGGCGAAATTGCGGTGATCGTGAAGACGGCCAATTCGAACTACTGGCAGAACGTGCAGAAAGGCGCCACCGCCGCCATGGCCAATGCGAAGGGATACACGATGACGTTCCAGGGCCCCGCCGCGGAATCGGCGATTGCCGACGAAGTCAACATGGTCGAGAACGCGGTGAACCGGCATGTCGCCGGCATCGTCCTCGCGCCGTCGGATCCGGACGCACTCGTGCCGGCCATGAAGAAAGCATGGGAAGCGCATATTCCGGTGGTGTTGATCGACTCGACCGTATCCGATGCCGGCAAGCAGTACTACCAGTCGTTCCTGTCGACCGACAACGCGAAAGCCGGCGAACTCTGTGCGAAAGCGATGATCGACCGGGTCGGGCAGACCGGCAAGGTCGCGGTCATGTCGTACGTGCCGGGCGCCGGTTCGGAAGTCGGCCGCGTCGGCGGATTCCGCAAGTACATCGCCGCGCATTCGAAGCTGCAGGTGGTGGGGCCGTTCTATTCGCAGTCGCAGATGGCGAATGCGCTGAACCAGACGACCGACGTCCTGTCGGCGAACCCGGACCTCAAGGGCATCTTCGGCGCCAATGAACCGACCGCCGTCGGGATGGGACGCGCGCTGCAGCAGTCGGGCAAAGGCGGCAAGGTCGTGGCGATCGGCTTCGACGGCAATCAGGACCTCCAGGGATTCGTTCGAGACGGCACGATTCAGGCCATCGCCGTTCAGAGCTCGTACCAGATGGGCTACAAGGGCATCGAGACCCTCGTCAACGTGATCGGGCGCAAGCCTGTTTCCAAGCAGGTGGACACGGGCGTCCTGATGGTCGAAAAGCAGAATCTCGACTCGCCTGCGGCGAAGAACGTCCTGTACTGACGAACGCGCCGTCGCGGCGGCGCTCCGCCGGGCCGCCCGTCGGCACCTCCTCCATTCACATACACGCCATGAAAGCCATTGCAACGCACGCGCTACCCCGTAGCGGATTGGTCATGAGCACACTGGGCTTCGGTTGCTCGCAACTGGGCGGCCTCTACAAGTCGATGTCGACCGCCGAGGCCGATGCGCTCGTCGACTGGGCGTGGGAGGCCGGCATCCGTTATTTCGACACCGCGCCGTTCTACGGTTACACGCTGTCGGAGCGGCGCATCGGACAATCGCTGCAAGCGCGGGCGCGCGAACGCTATGTACTGAGCACCAAGGTCGGCCGGCTCATGCGGCCCGACGATACGGTTCAACCCGGCGACGACGGTTGGGCGCACCCTCTGCCCTTCCGGCCTCACTTCGACTACACGTTCGACGGCATCATGCGCTCGTACGAGGACAGCCAGCAACGCCTCGGCATGCGGACGATCGACATCCTCTATGTTCACGACATCGGCGCCGCCACGCACGGCGATCGGCATGCCCACTACTGGGAACAGCTGACCCGCGGAGGCGGATTCCGGGCGCTCGCCGAACTGAGCGATGCGCGTGCCGTTTCCGCCATCGGACTCGGCGTCAATGAGTGGGAAGTTGCCGTCGACGCGATGCAGGAGGCGGATCTCGACGTCGTGCTCCTCGCGGGCCGCTACACGCTGCTCGAACAGGAGGCGCTTTCGCCGTTGCTCGATAGATGCGTGCGCAACGATGTTCGGATCGTCGCCGGAGGCGTCTTCAACTCGGGCGTGCTGGTCGGAAACGGCAAGTTCAACTATGCGGATGCGCCGGCCGAAGTGGTCCGAAAGGTCGCGCGTCTCGCCGACGTATGTGCCGGCTTCGGCGTACCGCTTGCCGCGGCCGCACTTCAGTTTCCGCTGGCCCACCCGGCTGTGGTGTCCTGCGTGGTCGGGGCGCGCAGTATCGAGCAGTTGCAGAAGAACATCGCCTGGCTCGACACACCGCTCCCGCCGGAGCTCTGGACTGCGTTGCAACGCGATGGGCTGATCGCCGCAGCCGCGCCGGTTCCGGAGGTGTGCGCGTGATATTCCGGATCGACGCTCATCAGCACTTCTGGCAGATGGCCAGTCGCGACGGTTATTGGCCCCCGCAAACGCTGGACGCCATCTATCGGGACTTCGGTCCGCAGGATCTCGAACCGCTGCTTGCGCAATCCGGTGTGCAGCGGACTGTTGTTGTCCAGTCGCTACCGACTCAAGAAGACACGCGCTATCTGCTCGACGTTGCATCCCGGACGAGCTTCGTGTCGGCCGTCGTCGGATGGGTGGACCTCAAATCCGCGGACGCGCCGGCCGATATCGCGTCGCTCGCCCGTGATCCGAAATTCCGTGGCATTCGTCCGATGCTGCAGGATCTTGCCGATGACGACTGGATCGACGATCCAATTCTCGAGCCGGCCATCGACGCCATGCTCGCGAACGATCTCGCTTTCGATGCACTGGTCACGCCGCGCCATCTGCCCGCGCTGCTCGCATTCGCGCGCCGCTACCCTCGCCTGCGCATCGTGATCGACCACGCCGCCAAGCCACCCATCGCATCGGGCCGAAGTGAAGCGTGGCACGCCGCGATGAGCGAACTCGCCGCGCATCCGAACGTGCACTGCAAGCTCTCCGGAATGTGGACGGAAGCCGGCCCGCATCCCGATCTCCTGCGCGTCGAGCCGTACGTGCGCGCGGTCTGCGACTGGTTCGGCGCGTCCCGGCTGATCTGGGGCAGCGACTGGCCCGTCTCGCGCCTTGCCGGCCATTTTGGTGACTACGGGGCCTGGCTCGCATGGTGCGAACAATGCTGCGACCGCTTCCTCGGGCCCGACGCACGCGCGCGCGTTTTCGGCGGCAATGCATGCCACTTCTACAGAATCGATCGGCCGTCCGGCGATCAACACGCTCAATAACGAGGACGTCACCATGCTCAGCATCATTTGCGAATCGCCCGGCATACTGCGCCACGAAGATCGCGCGCCGCCTTCCCGCGCCGAAGGGGAGATATTGTTGCGCGTGCAGCGAGTCGGTATTTGCGGCACCGACATGCACATCTATTCGGGCAATCAACCCTACCTGCAATATCCGCGCGTCATGGGCCATGAACTGTCCGCCATCGTCGCCGAGGCCGATCCCGGCGCGCATGTCGCGCCTGGAGACGCGGTCTACGTGATGCCCTACCTGTCGTGCGGACAGTGCATCGCGTGCCGACAGGGCAAGACCAACTGCTGCGTCAACATCAAGGTGCTCGGGGTGCATCGTGACGGCGCATTGACCGAATATCTGTCGGTGCCCGCGCAGTTCGTGCACAAGGCCGAAGGAGTGACGCTGGACCAGGCGGCGATGATCGAATTCCTGGCCATCGGCGCGCACGCGGTGCGGCGTGCCGCCGTGTCCGCAGGCCAAAGGATCCTCGTGGTGGGTGCAGGGCCGATCGGCATGGCGGCGATGCTGTTCGCCCAGCTGAGAGACGCACACGTCACCTGTCTGGACACACGCGCCGATCGCCTTGCGTTCTGCCGCGAACACTTCGCCGTTGCGACGGTGCAGACCGGGCCGAACGACGTCGACGAATTGTCGACGATGACCAACGGCGAGTTTTTCGACGTTGTGTTCGATGCGACGGGTAACGTCAAGGCCATGAATCGCGGTTTCGAGTTCATTGCGCACGGCGGCAAGTACGTGCTGATTTCGATTGTCCCGGGCGAGATCACGTTCTCCGATCCGGAGTTTCACAAGCGCGAAGCAACGCTGCTCGGCAGCCGCAACGCCACCGCCGAAGACTTCGAGACCGTCCTCGACGCGATGCGCGCCGGCCGCATTCCGGACAAGGCGCTCAATACGCATCGGATGAGCCTGTCGGACGTTCCCGTCGAGTTCCCTAAACTGATGGAACCCGGGCAGACCGTCGTCAAGGCGCTGGTCGAGTGCTGACCGAATTCGCGGGAACCGTTCGAGATGAGTGAACCGATTCTTCAGTTTGGCACCAGCCGGTTTCTCCAGGCCCACGTCGCCCTGTTCGTATCCCAGGCGCTGGAGCGCGGCGACGCGATCGGCGGGATCCGCATGGTGCAGACCACCGACAACCCGGCAAGCCATGCGCGCATCGCCGCACTGGCCCAGTCAGGCAGTTATCCGGTGAAGATCCGCGGCAGGGAACACGGTGCGATCGTGGATACGGTCGTCCACTGCCGCGCCGTGCGCGCTGCGTGGATCGCCGATCGCGACTGGGGGATGATCCGGCATGCGGTGACGCATGACGTCCGCGTCATTGTGTCGAATACCGGCGACGCCGGCTATCGTCTCGACGAGCGCGATTCGCCTGCCCTGCTCGCGCTGGAGAGCCATGTCCCGCGCAGCTTCCCCGCCAAGCTGCTCACGCTGCTGCATGCACGATGGCGCGCACGGCCCGGTGCGGGCGTGTCGATCTTTCCCTGCGAACTCGTCGCGCGCAACGGCGACACGCTACGCGCGCTGGTCATCGGCCTCGCTGAACAATGGGCGCTGCCCGCGCCCTTCGTCACGTATCTGTCGCAACGATGCATCTGGGTCAACTCGCTGGTCGACCGGATCGTGTCCGAACCGATCGAACCGGTGGGCGCCGTGGCCGAGCCCTACGCGCTCTGGGCCATCGAACGACATCCGGGCATGGAATTGCCGTGCACGCATGAACATATCGTCGTGACCGACGACCTGCTCAGCCACGAGCGGCTCAAGCTGTTCTTCCTGAACATCGGGCATACCTGGCTCGCCGACCAGTGGCTCGTGCAGCGCCGAAGCAGCGCTCAGACCGTATTCGACGCGATGAACGACACGACGCTGCGCGAGGGCATCGAGGCCGTCTGGGGCGAGGAAGTCCTGCCCGTGTTCGATGCGCTCGGGATGCGCGTTCGCGCAGAACAGTACGTTGCAAGCGTGCGCGAACGGTTTCTCAATCCGTATCTCGACCATCACATCGCGGACATCGCCGGCAACCATGTCGAAAAAGTCCGGCGGCGGATTCTGCCGCTGATCGAACTGGGCGATTCGCTCGGGGTCGCGCCTGATCAGACTCGGCTACGCGATACGCTCGCGCGGCATGGCGTGACACCCTCAACCAAAGAGGCAAATGCATCATGAATGATCGGATGGTCGTCATGCTTCATGGCGACGACAACGTAGCGGTGGCATTGAGAACGCTCGAGGCCGGCACGTCGATTGAAGTGAATGGCCTGTCGACCATCGCTGTGACCTCCCTTCCGGCGGGCCACAAGATAGCGACCCGTCGCATCGTGCGAGGCAGTCCGGTGATCAAGTACCGGCAAACGATCGGTGTCGCGCTGAACGATATTGCGCCCGGCGAGCACGTTCACGTTCACAACGTCGGCATGCCCGAGCATCACGCGCATCGTGCCGCGCACATCGATGCCGGTCACGCGCTCGCGCCAGCAGACCGATTGGAGACGTTTCAGGGTTTTGTGCGGGCGGACGGACAAGTTGGCACACGCAACTACATCGGGGTCATCGCCAGCGTCAACTGTTCCGCCAGCGTCTGTCACGCGATTGCGGACGCGTTCAAGGGCGACGCGATGGCTCCGTTCGAATCGGTGGACGGTGTGGTCGCGATCACGCATCAGAGCGGCTGCGGGATGTCCGCAACCGGAGACGGCATCGCCGTACTTCGCCGCACGCTGACCGGCTACGCGTGCAATCCGAACTTCGCGGCCGTGCTGCTGGTGGGCCTCGGTTGCGAGGTGAACCAGGTCGGTGACCTTGCAACGTCCGTTGAAACGACGAACGCTTCCCCGGTCAGGACCCTCGTCGTCCAGGATGAAGGCGGCGTGCGTGAAACCGTCGCGCGCGGCGTCGCGATCGTCCGGGAAATGCTGACGGCAGCCAATCGCATGACGCGTACCGAAGTTCCCGCCGCGCGGCTGAAAGTGGGCCTGCAATGCGGCGGCTCGGACGGTTACTCGGGGATCACCGCGAATCCCGCGCTCGGGGCAGCCGTCGATCTGCTCGTTCGCCACGGTGGCACCGCCATCCTTTCCGAGACACCGGAAATCTACGGCGCCGAACATTTGCTGACCGCGCGCGCGTCCGGCGTCGTAGCCGAGCGGCTCCTCGACAAGCTGCGCTGGTGGGAACGGTATGCGGGCGAATCGGGCGGCGACATGAACAACAACCCCTCGCCCGGCAACAAGGCCGGCGGCATCACGACCATTCTCGAAAAGTCGCTCGGCGCGGTTTCGAAGGGCGGCAGCAGCACGCTCAACGCCGTCTATGACTACGCCGACCGCGTATCGGAATCGGGCCTGGTCTTCATGGACACGCCCGGCTACGACCCGGTATCCGCCACCGGACAGATCGCCGGAGGCGCCAATCTGGTGTGCTTTACGACGGGGCGCGGCTCAGTGTTCGGCTCCAAGCCGGTTCCCACCATCAAGCTGGCGACGACCACCGGACTGTTCGAGCGGATGCGCACGGATATGGATTTCAATGGCGGCGAGATCGTCGACGGTTCGCTTTCCGTCGGGCAGGCGGGGGCGCAACTATTCCGGTTGATGCTGGACGTCGCGTCGGGCGCGCGCACCTGCAGCGAGCAGAACGGCATGGGCGACCGCGAGTTCGTGCCGTGGCTGCGCGGCCCGATCATGTGATATTCCGCCCTGCTCCCACACATCTCCGGAAATCGTCACCCATGAACATGAACCCGCCCCAATCGGCGCCGCGCGATCGCACAAGCGAATTGCGGCTATCGGCGCAGCAACAGTATCTGCTCGATGAAGCGCTCTCGCTCCTGATCGACATGCGCTCGCGCGCGCTGGACATTGCGGCTCAGGTCTGTCGCCGTCAAGGCGGCGCCGTGCCGGGCAAACGCGCGGCACGTATTTCGTTACCCGTTGATGCGTGATCCTGAGCAGTCGACGGTTCGCGCTCTTCGGGCGCTTTCCAACATGAGGTCGCTATGCGCTACTGTCTCGCACTGGATCTGAAAGACGATCCTGATCTGATCGCTCGCTACGAGGAGCATCACCGTGCCGTATGGCCCGACGTGCTGCGGCATCTACGCGAGTATGGGGTGCGTGATATGGAAATTTTCCGCCTCGGCACGCGCATGACGATGGTGATGGACACCGATGACGCGGTGTTCGATGCCGAACGCATGGCCAAAGCCGCGGAAGCAAATCCTACGGTTCGTGCTTGGGAAGACGTGATGTGGACATTCCAGGCCCCGACGCCGTGGACACCGGCCGGTCTGAAGTGGACACCGATGACCTGCATATTCGATCTGCGAACGCAGACGTGAGCGTGCGACTCGCGGACGTCGTTTCCTTGAATTTCGCCACGATCACCTGAATGGCATCGGCCGGTGCCCTTTTCGCGTGGCGGGCGCCGGCCGCCTACACGTCGATCCACGCGCCGCTGCCCTCCCGATACTGGATCACACCGCCGTTGAACCGCACCCGCAGGTTGCCATCGGGCAGCGGAACCCAGGTCGTCATGTCGAGGCTCTGCATCAGCCCGGCGAAGAAATCCCGCAGCTGTTGCGACTCGCTGCCCTGCCAGACTTCGATGCGCCCGAGGCACGCACGCAGGTTGCCGGTCGGCTGCATGATCGCGCCGACCTGTCCGGCCACGTTCGACGCTGGATCGTAGACCGGCGTGCCATCTCCGCTGACGATCGACAGATGGATCGCGCGCACCGACGCCGGTTTGCCCGGCGTCTGCTCGACGAGCGCGATGCAGCTCGTCATCGCGCCAAAATCGATTTCCGTCGCGTCACCCCAGATGCGCTCGCCAACCGACAGCGGCGCGGGACCTTGTACGTTCTGAATGATGTAGGGCATGGGTTCCTCGCATGACTCGATGGGACTGCTGGTGGCGGAGCCGCGACGTGTTCGGGAAGCGGACGTGCGTCGGCCCCGCTGCTCACTTCCCGCCTCCGGGCTGACGGCGCGGCGGATCGTGTCGATTGATTCTTTGTCGCTGCGCATACCGGAGTCAATCGATCTGTGTTCACGGGGATGATTGCCCGGGACGTTCGTCTTCGACTCGGTAATGGATCGGCCTATCGTGGCCGACGCGAGCCGCTTCTCCGTCGTCGTTCATGCAGGCGATCTCGCTGGTGCACACGGTAGCCATTTCTTGATCTGTCGATCTACTTATTGTTTCTCCGCTCGCTCCCGAGGATCGGCAGGCTGGAAGTCCGCCGCCACCGGCTCGCACTACGCGCCCTTCTTGTCCAACAGCGCCTGATACTTCTGCAAGCTCTCGTCGATCTTGTCGAGCGCGACGCTCGCGGCCTCTCCTTCGATCGCTTCCGCGGCACCCGCCACGAGTGCCGCGGTCGCGACGAACAGGTCCGTCAACAGCAGGCCCATCGCATCCATCGCCATTCCGGACACGTTCTCGTCGATGGTCTTCTGCGCGAGATCCTTCATCAGCACGCTCTTGCCCGCGATCGCCAGCGACGTCGACGCCTCGAAGTAGTTGGCCGCCGCCTGCGCAACCATGCCGCCCGCCTGCGTGATCAACATGTTCGGGCCGACCGCGATCTGCGTCGTCGCGTAGGACGCCGCTTCCGCGTTGATCGCCTGCACGGTCTGCAGCGCGGAGCCGCCTGGCCCAGGCCCGCCCGCGATCTGGTTCGGCGCCTTCAACGCATCGGTGAACCTGCGCAGCCGGTTGACCGGCCACGCGCGCGCGCCGACCTTCGACGCCGCGGGAACCGGCGCGACATCGGCTGGCGTCACGGCTTCGGCTTCGGCTGCGGCGTCGTCGACATCGCGCGGCGTCTGCGGCGCGTCGTCGCCGCGCCCGCCCAAAAGGCCTTTCATATTCATGGTTCAGGTATCCCGAGAGTCTGCACGTGCTAATGCGTGGAACCCGTCTGCGGTCCGCCCGTCGCGGCATGCGGCGCGCCGCCCGATGAGCCGCCCGACGCCGCCTTCGGCGACGCTTCGACGGACAGGATCATCGCCACCGCTTTCGACACGACGGCGTTCGAAATCTGGTTCAGCGCCGCCTGCTGCTGCGTCATGTTCTGTGCGGAGATGCCGACCGCCTGGCTGAACATCTGGTAAAGCGTGCCCAGCGCCTGGGCCGGGGATCCGGCCACGACGTTGACATTGGTCTGCGTCAGTGCGTCGGTAACCTGCTCATTGACTTTGTCTGCCACGAGGCCTCCTCGAATCTCGGCTCCGGCATGCGGTTGAAGGAACGGGCGGGCTGGCAGGCCATCGACACCGCGTATGCCGTTAGGAACGCTGCGTCCCCGCATTCGTGAACGCGCTCAAGCGAGTCCGTCGCGCAATTTCTTGCGCAGCAGCTCGACGCGCTTTCTGGCAAGCGGCTCGTTGATGCCGAGCGTCGCCGCGATATGCGGATAGGGCATGTCCTCCTCGAACTTCAGCGTGAACAGGATTTGCTGCTGCTGCGGGAGCATCGACAGCGCCTGGTCGAGACGCAGCAATTGCTGTCGGAGCAGCAACTGCTGCTCCATCGACGGTGCGTGGCCCGCCAGCTCGGCGATGTGATCGTCGTCCCAGCTGGAGTCGTATTCGAGCATGCCGTTTTCGCGTTGACGCTGGCGCGCGCCAGAGAGGAATGCGTGGTTCAGCGCCAGAAAGAGAAAGCCGGCCAGGTTCCGAACGCGCTCGGGCGAACGCTGCAGGTAAATGTGAACCTTGAGTGCGGTATCCGAAAGCAATTCGTCGGCACGGTAAATATCCCCCTTGCACAAGAGGCGCGCGCGCCGCCGCAATTTCCCCTGCATTTCACGCCACGTACGATCGAGCTGCTGCGCCTGTGACGCGGCCGGCGGGGCAGCGTGCGGGTTCGAGGTTGTCATTCCGTGCCCTCCGTTTTTATGGAAAACACAGAATCGATTTGATGCCGAGAACGGCGCTGTTACCGGCGTAACACCGTTATTGAGATAATCGTTTTGGTCAATTTTCTTGATTATTGTGAACGGAAATTTTTAACCCACGAGCGTCGCCCGTTCCGCCGTATCAGGCACTCCGCCGGGCGTAAATAACGGCATTGCGATGAAAAAAGAACGACTGGCGTCGCGACGCGTTCGCGCGCCGGCACGCCGCTATCGATGTCGGTCGCCCGAACGTCATTGCCGCCAAAGTGCCGTCGCGTCCGGACTGATCGTCGATTATTTCGGTATCTTCATTATTTTTTCACGCAGTACCGGAAGCAGCGTTTTCCGCTAGGTGGCCGCATCGTCAAACAACCTCGCACGGAAAACATGCCTGCCCTTGCTAACGCTCAAACGCTGCGCAATATACGGATACTCACCGATCTGCCGGAAAGCCTGCTCGCCCACGTCGAGCGGCATCTCATGCCCTGGCCCGAACACGGCAATCGAATGTTGTTCTTCAAGGGCGACCCGGAAGATTTCGTCGCCTTCGTACACCGCGGCCGCGTCTACAAGACACTGCACGAACCCGGCGGACGCGAAATCATTCTCGGCCATTCGGTGCCGGGAGAACTCATCGGTGAAAGCACCCTCCTTCGCGCGCACCGGCGCAGCTTCACCGCCCAGTTGAGTCACGACTGCCGCATTTCGCTGCTGCATCGCCAGCACTTCGCACCGCTGCGCGCCAACGCCGATTTCATGGAGCGCATCTACGAGCAGCTGTGCCTGCACATCCACCAGCTGAGCGACTTCGCCGAGTCGGCGTGCCTGTACCGGCTCGAGGCAAGGCTCGCGCGCCATCTGTTGAATCGCATGCAAGGGAACGACGTCGAGGTGCCGCTGCCGGAGAATCAGAGCATCCTGGCCGCGATGCTCAACGTCAGCCGTCCGCGACTGAACGGCACGCTGCAGAAGATGCAGCGCGACGGCCTGATCCGGCTTCACGCACACGGTGTGACGATCGAGAAACCGGAGCGGCTCCGGTATATCGCCGACGCCAATTGATGCCGCGGCGCGCACGTCGTCGTGCGGCGCCGCGGCGTGAGGAGGTAGCGCGCAGGATCACGCGGCGCGCGGTGCAGATCAGCTGCGCCAGTGACCGATGGCGTTCATCAACTGCGCGACGGCGGCCAGTTGCGACACGAAACTGTCGTTCGACGATCGTGCCGCGGCAGCCGCCGCCACCGGCGAGCCGGCATAGAGCTGCATGATGCCGACGGTCGTGGCGGCGAGGTTGGACGCCGCCTGGTTCGCCTGCATCTGCACCGCGTTGTGAAGCAGGATCGCGGACGCGTGGCTGTTCGACTGCATGAGCGTGCCCAAGGCCACGGCGGGCGCTTCGCCCACCACCTTGACGTTGGCTTGCGTGACTGCATCGGCAATCGCGGCGGAGGCCTGTTCCGGCATGTCGTTACTCCTGTTGTTGCTCGCCGCAGCGGCGCAGTCGACGCGGTCACGGCGAAAGCATGAGTGGGTCGGTCGGCGAAGCGCGCCGCGCGGCCGTCGATGCGGCGCGGGCGCCCGCCTTCGCGGGCGTCGGCACGACGTCGGGTGCCTGGCGGCAGCCACCGCGGCTGCCGCCAGGCGTCAACGCCGGGTTGCGCGTCAGGCGAGCGCCTTGCCGATCGCGAGCACGTCAGCCAGCACGGAAAGCACGCCGCTCGAGCCGATTTCCGTCGCGGCGGCGCCTGCGCTCGCCGGCCCCAGCGTGTAGAGCTGCATCGTCCCCACGTTCGTCGACGTCGGCAGTTGCACCGCGGACTGCGACTGCTGCTGCACGGCGTTTTCGAACAGCACGCTGAGCGAATGGCTCTGGGCCTGGTACAGCGAGCCCGTCGCCATCGCGGGCGCTTCGCCCACCACCTTGACGTTGGTCTGCGTGACCGCGTCGGTGATCGCGGCATTGACCGCGCAGGTCTTGCAGTCGCAGGCGTCGGTCGGGTCGCCAATGGTCGTATCGTTTTCGTTTCCCATCGAGTTTCTCCTGGTTTGCGATTGGGCGCCGCATCGAATCGGCTCTGCCCGTTCTGTCAGTTCTGTCAGTTGTTCCGGAACACCACACGGCACCGCTGTGCTGCGCGCGGCGGCCGTGCTGCGGATCCGCGGCGCGGCGGCCTTGGCGGTTCGTACCGCTTGCGCCGCCGCTCAACCACGGTGTTGCGACGGCGCCTTACGGACGAGCCACCGCCTTGCCGATCGCGATCACGTCGGCCAGCAGCGAGATGATCCCGTTCGAGCCGATTTCCGTGGCGGCCGCGCCTGCGCTTTCCGGCCCGATCGTGTAGAGCTGCATCGTCCCCACGTTCGTCGACGTCTGCGACTGGATCGCGGCCTGCGACTGCTGCTGCACCGCGTTCTCGAACAGGATGCTCAGCGAATGACTTTGGGCCTGGTACAGCGAGCCCATCGCCATTGCCGGCGCTTCGGCGACCACCTTGACGTTGACCTGTGTGACCGCATCCGTAATCGCGGGATTGACTTGGCACACTTGACACTTTTCAGTCATTTGTTGCTCCTTGGTTCACGTAGTTGAGAAGGCGCACATCGGGGCTGGCCGTTTTTCGCGTTCAGCCGCATGACCCGTGTGCTACTACATGGACGCTGGGCCGGGGGTGTCGTGAACGACCGCGGTGGCGGCGGCATCCGGCGCCATCGATTCCGACAATTCGGTCGGACTGGCGCCGATACTTTGGAGGCGGTCATATATCGCGTCGAGCCGGACGGCGAGTACGTCGACGTATTGCCGAAAGCACGCATCGATTTCCTGCCGGATGAGACCCGTCAGTTGTTCGCCGATCATCGCCATTGCCTCGCGTGTGCTGTCCTGGATGTCGGCCGCGCCGGATGCCTGAGCGTCGGCCGGCGGCTCGTGCGCGTCGAGTACCCCGGACACCTTTCGCTGTTCCGACGCCAGCATGCCGAGAGTCGTCTCGTTCTGCGCGTCGATCGTCTGCAGGATGCCACGCATCTTCTCGTACGCCTTTTGCTGGTTGAGCTGCAGGAAATGCTTGATCTGCTCGCGCGCCTCCTGGCGGGTTTTCGGCTGCGGCTGCGGGAGCGACGGGTTCGCGGGGTGCGCCTGCGCGGCGTGCGCCTGCGCGGCGGTGCCGGCGGTTGGCGTCGGCTGGTTGGTGTGCCTGCTCGGCAGTCGCTCCAGCAGTGCCTGTTCTTCGCCCGGCTCGAGTGGCCGCCCCAGTCGCTTTTCCGCGAACTGCCGCAGCAGCGGGTCAAGTGCTTCGTTGCTCATGGCTCACGCCTCCTCGATGTCCGGCCGCGGCGCCGGTGAGTGTGGGTCGGGTTCGAGGTCGGATGGATGCGGCGCAGACGCGTGTGCGTCGGAGGACTGCAACGGATATCGCATGATGTTCTCCCGGGAATGGATGCGCGACGGCCTTGCCGGAAATTCGGCAGGACTGCTGCAGGGACGAACCATGCGAGGGTCTGTGAAATCAGGCGGCGTTGCGTTTGGTTGGTGAGCGGTGTGATCGGCTGGTTTGATTGCGACGTTGCGTCGGCGCATGTGGATCGATGAATTGAGTGATCGCTACGCTCACGATCGTGGACAACTACCCGCAGGAATGCCTGTTCGTTGAAGTCGACGGCTCATTGCGTGGCGAGCATGTTGTCGCCGCACTGACCCGGCGGTCCGGTCGAATGGCAGGCTGGCACACAACGTCATCTCTCATGTGCAACGTGGACATTGGTCCACTGCAGAGCGTGGGTGGCCTTAGCCTGTACCGTACCGGCCGCTGTTGTCTTGTCGTCCGTTAGGACCATATAGCGTTTCATCTGAGTACTGTCTCAGTTGGCGTGCCCATTCGGCAGCCTCTCCGCGGATGCGAGACAGCTCCCCAAAAGAGAGACTACTGCTGGTCAGCGATTAGTGACACAAATGGACTGAGGCTGGCCCAATTTCCGTCCCGGTCTTAGTTGGAAAATTCCGGCTCTTGAGGCCGCGAATGACAAGAACGTGCTCAGGAGAAGGGTTGATTTCGGGCTTGTCAATGAACCTGTTTCCTGGCTCCTCAACGTGCGGCTGAAATTCCATTACGTGCGCCACGCATGGGGCAGATGCGAGGGCTGCTGATAGATACAGTGTCGGTTTGCAGACGTCCGCGGGAGCGACTGAACTGATCGACGTTGCGGCCTGCCGGTGGCACTTGTACCGCAGCGGGGTACGCATTTTCTGAATTGGCCCTCTTGAACCCCGTGGCTCCCAACTAGCTGAACCGGAGGATCGTCATGGTGGCAGCAAGGCCTGGCTCGTTGTCAGCGAACTCCAAAAAACCATGGTGCAGCGTCGCCACCGCTTTGACGAGCGCGAGCCCGAGTCCGACGCCAGGGGTTCCCCGGCTTCGGTCGCCGCGATAGAACCGCTCTGTCACCTTGGACCGTTCGGCGAGCGGGATACCGGGTCCGTCATCCGACACCGTGACGTCGATACGGTCGTCACGCTCACACAGCGACACCTCGACCTCGCCGTTGTCCTGCGCGTACTTCAGCGCGTTGTCGATCAGGTTACCAATCGCTTGCGCAAGCAGCAACGGGTCGACGTCGGCCAGCACCTCCCTTTCCGAACATAGCAACAGCGTCAGCGAAATGCCGCGCAACTCCGCGACGGGCTGATAGAACTCGACGGCATCCGACAGGATAGTCACGACGTCGATTTTGACAAAACCCGAGCGCCGCACGCCCGCATCGATCTCGGCGAGACGGAGCAGCGCATTGAAAATACCGATCACGCGGTCCACGTCGGCCATCGCCACTTCGAGCTGGCCCAGCGTGTCTTCGTCGCCCTTCTTGCGCAGCCCGAGCAGCAGCACCTCGAGTCTCGAACGCAGTTCGGTGAGCGGCGTGCGCAGATCGTGCGCAATCGCGTTCGACACATTGCGAACGCCGTCCAGCACTTCGATCAACGCGTCCTGCGCCTGGACGCGCGTCTTGATCTCTTCTTCGAGCCTCGCGTTCTGTTCCTGCTGCAAGCGTTGCAATGCATGCAGCTTCAGATGCATCTGCACGCGCACGGCCACTTCTTCCATTTGCAGCGGCTTGGTCACGAAGTCCATCGCGCCGACGCGGAAACCCGTGATCTTGTCCTCGGTCTGCGTCAGCGAGGTCATGAAAATCACGGGGATATCCCGCGTGACGGGATTGTCCTTGAGCGCGCGACAGGTCTGGAAACCGTCGAGACCGGGCATCATCACGTCGAGCAGGATCAGGTCGGGCTTGACCAGTTCGGCGCGGCGCAGCGCTTCGTGGCCGTCGCGCGCGACGGCCACGCTCAGCCCTTCGGCTTCCAGCGTATCGACGACGAGCGCCAGATTCGCCGCCGTGTCGTCGACCACGAGCACGACGGGCGCGTCTTTGTTGTGCTCTCGCATCGTCAACTCCCTTCGTTGTTCAGATGATGTTCGATCAACGAAAGCAGGGCCTGCGATTCGTAGGTCATGGCAAGGTGCCGCAAACGCGCGGCGAACGGTTCATACTTTTCATGCGAACTCGCAAGACGATCGGCGTGCCGGCTGATGTCGCGCATCGAGCCGAGCAGTGCATAGCGGTGCAGCGCCGCCATGTCCTCGCGCGGCGGGATGATCATCGGCCGGTTAGCTTCGCAGGCCGGGCCGGCTCCCTGCAGTGTCACCAGGCCGAGCAGCATTGCGATCGAGCCCAACAGGCGGTCGAGATTGAGCGGCTTTTCCAGAAACACGTTTGCGCCCGCGTCGATGTTCGCGCGTGCGTTCTGTTCGGAAGCGTCGGCGGATACGACGATCACGGGCGTCGCTCCCAATGTTTGCGAACGGCGCAGATGGCGCAGCGTCTCTATGCCGCCCATCACGGGCATCACCGTGTCGAGAACGATCAGGTCGGGCGCGCACGCTGCAGCCTTGTCGAGCGCATCGCGCCCATCGCTGCTTTCGATCACCCGAAAGCCCGCCTGTCCCAGCACTTCCGCCAGAAGCGTGCGGTTCGCGGGGACATCGTCGACCACCAGAATGACGCGGCGCGCGCCATCAAGGCGGTCCGCCTGGAGACGCGGTATGCGCTCGCACGGCCACGCCGCCGACGCGGGCGCATCCAGTTCAAAACCGAACACGCTGCCCTCTCCGGCCGAACTCGTGACTTCGATCTCGCCGCCCATCATGCGCACGAGTTGCTGGCTGATCGCGAGACCCAGCCCCGCGCCGCCGCTGCGTCGCGTGTGATCGCCCGCCTGTTCGAACGGTTGAAAGATCGCTTCCAGCCGGTCGGCGCTCACGCCGATACCGGTATCGCGCACCTCGAAGCGCAGGCGCCCGGCCGCGCCTCGGCTGACCGACAGCGTGACCTCGCCGCGGTCGGTGAACTGGACGGCATTCGCGAGCAGATTGAGCAGCACCTGGCGTAGCCGGCGCTCATCGACACGGACCACGGCAGGCAGATCCGGCGCCGCCACATAGTTCAGCACGAGGCGCTTTTGCTGCGCGCGCACGGCGACGATTTCCGCGATCGTCTCGAGAAACCCGCGCAGCGGCACTTCGCCGACCTGCAGTTCCAGCTTGCCGGCGCCCAGACGTGCGAAGTCGAGAATATCGTTGATCAGCGTCAGCAGATGCTGCCCGCTCTGCTCGATCACGCCGACGCTCGCCAGCTGGCGCGTGTCGAGCCGCACGTCACGCTGGAGTATCTGCGCATAGCCGAGAATGCCGTTGAGCGGCGTGCGCAGCTCATGGCTGATGTTGGCGAGGAACTGGTCCTTCGCGCGGCTGGCCGCTTCCGCCGCATCCTTCGCGACGCGCACCGTTTCTTCCAGCGCCTTGCGCTCGGAGATGTCCTGAATGATGACGATGACGTGAGCCGTCTGACCTGACGCGTCGTGCTGAAGCGCAACCGACAGCGTTACCCACACGCGCTCCCCGTCGAACCTGACGAGCGGCACTTCCTCCGAATAATGCTTGAGCTTGCCTTCCGTCAGCAGGCGGAACCGCTCAATGCTCGCCACGCTGAAATCGGCATGAATCAGATCGTGAAGCCGTCGGTGCTGCAACGCGTCCCGCGGCCAGCCGACGATCTCGCCCGACCGATGATTCACACGCAGAAAGCGCCCATCGAGATCGCAATGCGCGACGCCGACCGCGGCGTTTTCGAAGGTGCCGCGAAAGCGCTCCTCGCTCGCGCGCAGCGCCTGCTCGGTCATTTTCAGTTCCGTGATGTCGACCAGACTGCCGACGAAGCGCACCGGCTTGCCCATCGCGTCGCGGCGCGCGGTGCCGCGCACCAGCACCCAGCGGTCGGTGCCGTCGCGATGCTGCAGCCGGTTCTCCAGCTCGAACAGGCCGTCGCCGCTTTCGAGGAACGATGCGACCGCGCGATCCGTGCTGTCGCGATGATCGGGATGCAGCACGCTCATGTACGCTTCGTAATCGAGGCGCGCTTGCGGCGTGTCGAAGCCGAGCCACTCGTAGATGTTCGAATAGCGAGCGAAGCCGCGCTTGTGATCGCCTTCGGGCATGTCGATTTCCCACACGCCGACATTCGAGCCGTACATCGCCATTTCGAGTCGCGCATTGGTCTCACGAAGAATTTCCGCTTCCTGCGCGCGGCGCTTTTGCGTCACGTCGCGAAACACAATCACGATGCCTTGCCGCACGCCGCGTTCGTCCGTCATCGGCGTGCCCGTGCATTCGACCGGCAGGTCGCTGCCGCCGCGCGCGCGCAGAATGGCGCGCGCGGGCAGCCCGCCGTCGCTCCCGGTTTGCAGCACGGCGGCCATCGGATCCTCGATCGGTGCGTGCGTGTTCTCATCGTGCAGACTGAAGACCTCGCCCAGCCGCCGTCCCGTCGCTTCGCTGCGCGACCAGCCCGTCAGCGCTTCGCCGGCGAGATTGACGAAGGTGACGAAGCCATCCACATCCGTCGACAGCACACCGTCGCCGATACTCGACAGCGTGATCGCATAGCGCTGCTCGCTCTCGCGCAAACGCCGCTCGGCGCCGTGCTTGTAAAGCGCCATTTCGACGACGGTACGCAATTGCATGTCGTCGAATGGCTTGAGCACGTAGCCGTACGGTTCCGCTGCCGTCGCGCGGCGGATCGTCTCTTCGTCCGCGTAGGCGGTGAGAAACACGACGGGAATGTCGCGCGCTTCGCGGATACACCGCGCGGTGTCGATGCCGTCCAGTTCGCCCTCGAGCCGCACGTCCATCAGCACCAGATCCGGCTTGCTGCCTGCGGGCAGCGTCTCGACCAGCGCGAGCGCTTCTTCGCCGCTACCCGCGCTGCCGACCACGACATAGCCCGCGCGGCTCATCTGTTGCGCGATATCGCGTGCGACGATGCGGTCATCCTCGACGATCAAGATCTGCGCGCTGGTCATGGCGTGTGGCTGTCAACGTTCTGCTGCATTGAATTGAATGGTGAAAGTGGTGCCGTGCTGCTGCGCGATATCGATGCGGCCGCGCAATTGCAGCACGAGGTCGTGAACGAGGCGCAAGCCGAGCGTTTCATCGCGTTCGAACGAAAAGCCGGGCGCGAGGCCGACGCCGTCGTCGGCGACGATCAACGCGCAGCGCTGGTCGTCGATCGCCTTGAGTTCGACCTTGAGCACGCCGCCGCGCTGATCCGGAAATGCATGCTTGAGCGCATTCGACACCAGTTCGTTGATGACGAGACCGCACGACACCGCGCGGTTCATGTCGAGTTGAATGTCGTCGACGTCGATCTGCAGGTCGACGCCTAGTCGCCCCATGTCGTAGACGCGCGCCAGATGACCGCATAAGGTCTTCACGTGCGCCGTCATCGCGATGCGCGCGAAGTTGCCCGCGCGATAGAGGTTCTCGTGCACCATCGCCATCGAGCGTACGCGGTTGCGGCTGTCGGCGAACAGTTCGGCAACGGCCTTGTTCGTCACGCGCTCCGCCTGAAGATTCAGCAGGCTGCTGATCAATTGCAGATTGTTCTTCACGCGATGATGCACTTCATGCAGCAGTGCATCTTTCTCGGCAAGCAACGCATGTTTCTCTTCGAGCGACGCATTTTCGAGCGACACGGCCGCCTGTGACGCAAGCAGCCTGAGCACGGCGAGACGCGCGGGCGTGAACACGCCGGGCGCGAGTTCGTTCTCCAGATACAGCACGCCGATCAGCTTCGACTGCTTGACGAGCGGCAGCGACAGCACCGAACGCGAATGCTGCGCGGCGAAATGCTCGTCGGCCGACCAGGTCTGGTCGAAGATCGCATCGTCGATCAGCAACGCGCGTTGCGTGCGAATGCTTTCGAGCAGCACGGCGCTCGACAGATCCTGCGCATTCACCGGTCTGCTGTCGAAGTGCACTTCCGGTCCTTCGCGCCCCGCCACCGCCGTTGCTTCGATCCACAACGCGTCGGCGCGCGGCAGCACGAGCAGCGCGCGCCGCGCGCCCGCGTGTTCGAGCATGATCGTCATCAGCGTGCGCATCAGACGCTCGGGAACCAGTTCGCCGGAGATCGCCTGCGACGCCTTCACCACGGTATCGACGTCGAGTTGTTCGGCGACGACGCCGGGCGCCGGCGCCTGCTCGACGGGCTCGCGCAGCAGCTCAGCATAACGCCGATCGAGCGACTTCACGCGCGCGATCGCGCCCCAGCGCAACCACGCGCGGCGCGCGTTGCGGACATACGCGGCGGCCGTCGTCGTAAAGCCGCGCGCCAGATAGAACTTCGCGGCAATCTCGTGCGCGAGCGCTTCGTCGTGCGGGAAATCATGCTTGCGCGCGAGACGGATCGCTTCTTCGTAGCTGTTCATCGCTTCGAACTCGCGGCCCGCGATGCGAGCGATTTCGCCGCTCATCAACGCCGCGCGGCTGCTGAAGTTGCTCGGGCAGTGCTCGGCCCACAGCGCCAGCTGCCGCTGATGCGCGGCGAGCTTGTCCAGATTCCCGGCCTTGGCGATTTCCGGCGCGCCGTCGTGCCAGCTTGCGCGCGTGAGCCCCGCAAAGAACTGATACTCGGCGATTTCGAAATGACCCGACGATGTCCACAGCAACGGCGACGCCTTGCTGTCCGCATGCATCGCGCCTTCGATATCGCCGGCCAGATAGCGCGCCTGCAGCTTGCGGATCCAGTACCAGCACGCCGCGATCGCGAGACTCGGATCGCCGTCGAGGCGCTGCTCGAACGCCGCGTCATCGAAGCGATCGGGAAGCGTGTCATGCGCGTCGAGGTTGCCGCGCAACGATTGAATCAGCGCGAGTTGCGCGGTGATGATGTCGACGATGAGGCCGAACTTCGCGGCCTGAACGATCTGCAGGCGACGCTGCGCTTCCTGCTCGACTTCCGCGAGCGGCTCGCCCGCGGCGATCAGCGTCGTGACCGTACAGCAGCTGCTGAAACCGATGTAGGTCAGGTCCCCGCCTTCGCTCGCGACTTCGAACGCGCGGCGCAGCAAGGGCAAACCGGTACGGATCGGCCGCGTCCACGGCGTCACGTGATACGCGAAGCACATGTAGACACGCGCCTTGAAACGGTCCAGCCCGCGCTTGTCCACGAGCGCGAGGCCGAGCTGGCCGAAGCGGTAGCCCGCGTCGTAGTCGTCGAACAGCGGACCCGCGACCATGCCGAGATACGCATAGCCGAGCGACGACGCATCGCTGTTGCCGTACAGCAGGCTCAGGTTCGCCATCCGGCACAGCACGAGGCACACGAGGTTTTCATCGCTGAAGAACGCGGGCGGCAACACGGCCGTCAGCACGTTCATCGTCGCGGCGAGTCCCGCGTCGTCGAGCAAGGGCAGATCGACCAGCGTTTCGATCGGCGCGCCGCCGATGCCCTGCAACAGCGTGTCGTATTCTGCGCGCGCCGCGTCGCGGCCCGGATGCGGATCCCAGCCGATGCCGACGTGCCGCAGATAGTCGAGGCACGTCTGCACCGCGAGGTTCATCCGATCGAGCGCCGTGTAGAGCGTGACGCGCAGAAACGTGACGGCCGCGCGGTCGGCCAGCGTGCGCGCGCGCGTGTCGAGCATCGACAGCCGTCGTTCGCTGCTTTCCATGGCGCCCGTCAGAAACTCGCATTCGGCGAGCTGGCATTCCAGCTGGAATTTGCGGGCATAGTCCGCGTCCCAGCCTGCTTCGCCGAGCAGTTCGCTGCCCGTCGAGAGGTACGCGAGCGCCGAGCCGTACGCCGCCGACGCGCGTGCGCGCTGCCCCGCCTCGAGATTGAAGTCCACCACCCGCGCGCGTTCGGCGGGATCGTCGAGTAGAGGAATGACGCGGTTGTACTGGTTGACGATCTCGAAGATGCTGCGCGCTTCGTCCGTAGCCGGCTGCGCCGCGAGAATCCGGCCGATCCGCAGATGCGCCTGCGCACGCAACTGCGGCGGGATCAGTTCATACGCCGCCTCGTGCACGCGGTCGTGCACGAACGCATAGCCTTCGCGGCTGCGGTACAGCAGGCCGGCCTCGACGCCATCGGCGAGGGTCGTGGCCACCTGCGCCTCGTCCAGGCCGCTGATGCGCGCGAGCAGCGGCGACGTCGCGCGGCCGCCCAGACACGCGAACTGTTCGAGCAACGCCTGCGTGCCGCGCGGCAACCGTTCGATCTTGCCGACCATCAAATCGACGATGGTGTCCGCGAAACGCGCTTCGCGCAGCCTTTCGTTGTCCCACGTCCAGATGCGGCAGTCGAGATCGAACGCGAGGAAACGCTCGTCGGCGAGAAATTGCAGAAACTGCACGACGTAGAACGGATTGCCGCCCGTGCGCTCGAACACGAGACGGCTCAGGCCCTCCAGTTCGGGCCGCGTGGTCGTGAGGGCGTCGCCGATCAGATGCGCGACGTCGTCAGGTTGCAGCGGCGTCAGCATGATTTCGTCGACGCGCGTGCCCGTCTGCCGGATCAGATCGACTGTGCGTCTGAGCGGATGCGCGACGCCCACTTCGTTGTCGCGATACGCGCCGACCACGAACACGTTGCGCGCGCCCGGCCCGCACAGCTGTTCGAGTACGCTGAACGTGCCCGCGTCGCTCCATTGCAGGTCGTCGAGAAACAGCACGAGCGGCTGGCCGTCGCACGGGAACGCAGCGATGAAACGCGTGAACACGGCGAGAAAGCGCATGCGTGCTTCCTGCGGCGCGAGTTCGGGCACGGGCGGCTGCGGCCCGACGATCGCCTCCAGCTCGGGAATCAGATCGACGATCAGCTGGCCGTTCGCGCCGAGCGCATCGTGCAGGCGCTGGCGCAGGTCCGCGTGTGTGCGCATGCCGTCGTCGATCAGCTCGCGGATCAGCGTCTGGAACGCCTGCGCGAGCGTGGCGTACGGAATGTCGCGCTTGTAGCGTTCGAACTTGCCCGATGCGAACCACCCGCGTGACGCAGCAGGCGTCATGCGCAACCCGCTCACGAGCGTCGATTTGCCGATGCCCGAATATCCCGACACCAACGCCACGCCAGTCTCGCCGCTCTGCACGACGCGCTCCAGCGCGGCTTCGAGCTTGTGCTGCTGCTTCTGGCGTCCATAAAGACGAAACGGCCGTTGCAGCTGATCGGGCGCATCGGAGGCACCCGACGCGAACGCCTCGACGTTGCCCGATGTGCGCCATGCGTCGAGACAGCGCCGCAGATCGTGTTCGAGCCCTGCTGCGGTCTGATAGCGCTGCGCGGCGTCCTTCGACAGCAGGCGTGCAACTATCGCGCTCAGTTGCGCGGGCACGCCGTCGATGCATTCGGCCACCGGAATGGGCACTTGCGCCGTATGGCAATGCAGCCATTCCGCCGCCGAAGCGGCCCGATACGGCAACTTCCCCGTCATCATTTCGTACAACACGACGCCGAGCGAGTACAGATCGGCACGCGAGTCAGACCAGCGGTTCATCAGCCCCGTGCGTTCGGGCGACAGATAGGGAAGCGCTTCGACGGCGATCGCGGGCGGGCCGTCGCGCGGACGCTCGCGCGGCGCACGGGAGACAAGGCCGAGACCCGTCAGCGCGATGGCCTGGGTCGCATCGTCGATGAGAATGTTGCCCGGCCGGATGTCGTTGTGCGTGAGGCCGCGGCTGTGCAGGGAGCGCAGCGCCGACGCGAGGTTGACGGCAAGGGTAAGGAACAGGCCTATCGGCAACGGCCCCGCTTGCGCCACGCGAAGCGATCTGCCGCCCGGATCCTCGAGCACGAGCGTCGCGTTGCGCTCGTCGCGCAGCAGCGCGTGAGGCCGCGTGACATGCGCGCCGTCGAGCATGCCGCGCAACTGATACGCGTGCTCCAGACGCTCGTGGCTTTCCGGCTGCGGCTGCGATGCCGACAACGTGACCGTCAGCCAGCTGTCCGACGCCCCCGGGCTCGTCAGGCGCGACAGCACGAACTGACCATCGTCGCTCAATGTCGTTACGTCGTAGCCCGTCAGCATCATGGTTCCTATCTCGCGAGACGCTCTGGGTCAGTCGGCGGCAGTGAGCATGTAGCCCGCGTTGCGGATGGTCCGCAGCAGCGAGCGGTCAAAGCCCGTGTCGATCTTCTGGCGCAGCTTGCTCACGTGCACGTCGATGACGTTCGTTTGCGGATCGAAATGGTATTCCCAGATGTTTTCGAGCAGCATCGTGCGGGTGACGACCTGCTCCGCGTGGCGCATCAGATATTCGAGCAGCTTAAACTCGCGCGGCTTGAGCAGGATCGCATTGCCCGCGCGCGCCACTTTCCGCGACAGCAGGTCGATGCAGAGATCGCCGACCTTGAGCTTCGTGTCGAAGCCGTTGTCCTGCGAACGCCGCGCGAGCGCTTCGAGCCGCGCAACGACCTCGCCGAACGAAAATGGCTTGACGACGTAATCGTCGCCGCCCGCCTTCAGCCCGCGAATCCGTTCGTCGACTTCGTCGAGTGCGCTGAGGATCAGCACGGGAACCTTGCTGCCCGCCGCGCGCAGCGCAGCGACGATCTTGAGTCCGTCGATACCGCCGGGCAGCATGCGGTCGAGCACGATCGCGTCGTAGGATTCCCCGATCGCGAGCGCCATGCCGTCGCGGCCGTTGTCGGCCCAATCGACGACGTGGCCGGTTTCAAGCAGGCCTTTCTTCAGAAAGCCCGCCACCTGCTGATTGTCTTCGACCAAGAGGATTTTCATTTCTGGATTCGCGGCCCGTCGGTCACGCGTCGTGTGCGACCTGACAGAAAGGCCGCCGACGTGTGCAGGTCGGGCGAAATAGTGCACCGTCGCGCTGACCTTTCATTATCGCCTCGTCGGGACAGACGAAGCGACCGCCCCGGATTAAATTTTTTTAATCAAGGCGCGCGTGGGCTACCTGCCGCCGTTTGCCAGCGGGGCTCGGCGGCATCCGACCGCGCACATTAACAAACGTTAACGGTATCGCAACGCTCCGAAAAGCCGCCGCTTCATAAGATGACGGTGCGAAACTCACGCGCACCGAGCCCCGCCGGCAGGTGCAACCCATTCACACTTTGTCAGACGATGCTTATGAACACGGTGATGGAACAGCCGGCCAGGCCGCAGTATCGAAGTACCCCCGAGCATTCCGTCATCGCGCTGGGGGAATTCGAACTGAACCTCGGCATGCGTGCGCTGTACAAGGCGGGACGCGAAGTGCCGCTCGGCTCGCGCGCGTTCGACATTCTATCGGTGATCGTGCTTGCATCCGGGCGCATCGTGTCCAAGGACGAACTGATGGACACCGTATGGCCCGGTGTGTTCGTCGAAGAAAACAACATCCATGTGCATCTGAGCGCGGTCCGTAAAGCGCTCGGCGACCATCGTCAACTGATCGACACCGTACCGGGGCGCGGCTACCGATTCAAGGTATTCGACGGCGTGTCAGCGGAGCCCGGACGCGACGTACCGACTGAGCGGCATGCGCCGCTCTTCCGCAACGCGGATACAATGACCCCGCCGAGGCATCGATTGCCGGGCAGAAGAACGCTGCTCGGTCGCGCCACGGCTCTTGATGAAATCGAGGGTCGCTTTGCGCTCAGCCGCGTGGTCACGCTGACGGGGCCAGGTGGCGTCGGCAAGACTTGCCTCGCCATTGAACATGCGCACCGCACGACCGCCGCCGGCACGTCAGATGTCGTATTCATCGACCTCGAGGAAGCGGGATCGCTCGCGGCCGTCTCGCAGATCGGGCCCGCGCCCTCGCGGCCCGCCGGTACACTGCTCGTACTGGACAATGCAGAGCACATCGTTGACGAGGTGGCGGACCTCGTGGAACGGCTGATCGGCCAATGGCATAGCTTGCGCGTGCTGCTCACGAGCCGCGAGCGCCTTCGCATCGCGCCCGAGACTGTGTTCCGCGTCGAACCGCTAGCGCTACCGGCAGACGAGTCGTGCCGCGACAAGCTGATGCAGTCGCCTGCCGTCGAGCTGTTCCTGGAGCGCGCAAGCCGATGCGGCGTGCGAGTTGACGACGAGCATCAACTCAGGCTCGTCGCTGAAATCTGTCGCCGGCTCGACGGGCTTCCTCTTGCGATCGAGCTCGCCGCCGGGCGTGTGTCCGTGTTGGGTATCGAAGGGGTGCACCAGCGTCTCGAAGAACGCTTTCTGCTTCTCGCAGGCGGTTATCGCACGGCGCAACCGCGACACCAAACATTGCGCGCCGCATTTGACTGGAGTTTCCAGCGGCTCACGCACAACGAACAGGCCGTCGTTCGTCGCATCGCACGGTTTGACCATGCGTTCACGCTGGATTCGATGTACTCCGTCGTTTGCGACGACAGTGTCGACCGCACGACCGCGCTCGACTGCATTGCGCAACTGGTCGAAAAGTCGATCCTCGACGTGAGCTTCGTCGGTGTCACGGCAAGCTACCGTCTCTCGGAATCGGCTCGCACCTACGCACTTGCGCTTGGATCGGGTAATGAACCATGCAATGTCGCAAAGCAGCGCGCCCGCTACCTGCAGTGAGCGACGGATGACCGAAGTGACAGTTCAGCGGCAATTTTGAATGGATGCGAGCATTGCCGATCCGGCGGGCCGGGCTGCACGCCAGCGGAGTGGTCCTAACGTTTTCTCCCGGGCACCGTATCCGGTTGCCTGCAACTAGCGACGACCAGCACCCGACTTTTCCCCTGCTCGTCTCACCCGCTGCTTCCCGTTACCGTGTGAGGTTATCATTCAGCATCCATGTATTCGTCATAGTCAAATGAAGCGAATAGAAGAAGGCCAGCGGCGCAGGCTGAACTACTGCCATGTGTTCAGGGAGGAACAAGACGTAAGCTATCTCATGACCATTGACGGGAACCCGCCCGAACTTGTCAGCGGGAATTATGAGTTCGACAACGCGGAGGAACTGTTCGAATTTCTCGGCGAAACCGGAAAGTGAACCGCACCGGGAATCGTGGAGGCTGGTTGGTTTAAGTTAATGCGGACACGTCAGCGGCATTTCTGAGTTGCCTGTAGTAGTTTGCCTCAGCTTCAGCAGGCGGGATATAGCCGAGCGGTTCCATCAGCCGATGGTGGTTGTACCAGGCGACCCATTCCAGCGTAGCCAGTTCGACGGATTCCCTCGTTCTCCAAGGGGCGCGCCGATGAATCAGTTCCGTCTTGTACAGGCCGTTGATCGTTTCGGCCAGCGCATTGTCGTAGCTGTCGCCCCGGCTGCCGACCGACGGCTCGATGCCGGCCTCAGCCAGCCGTTCGCTATAGCGAATGCTGACGTATTGGGCCCTCTATCGGAGTGGTGTATCAAAGTCCCGTCCTCGCCGGGTTGGCGGGCGTACAGCGCTTGTTCAAGTGCATCCAGAACAAAGTCCGTGGTCATCGACGAGCTGAGGCGCCAGCCAACAATACGGCGGCCGAACACGTCGATCACGAATGCCACGTACAGCCAGCCTTGCCATGTCGAGACATACGTAAAATCCGACACCCAGAGCTGATTCGGTCGGTCAGCCTTGAACTGCCGCTTGACTCGGTCCAGCGGGCGCGGCGCGCTCATATCGGGAATCGTCGTGCGAACACGCTTACCGCGAACTGCGCCACGCAAGCCCTGCAGCTTCATCAACCGTCCGACCGTGCAGCGTGCCACCGCAATGCCTTCCCGGTTCATCTGCTTCCAGACCTTCGGCACGCCGTAGACCTGCATGCTGGCCTGCCAGACACGCTTGATCTCCGGTTGCAAAAGCTCATCGCGTTTCGCGCGGGCGCAGCGTTTCGACGGATCGCGAAGTTGCGCTGCATGGCGTCGGTAGCCCGACGGGGCAATCCGCAAGACCTTGCAGATCGGCTCGCCCCCGAAGGTGTCGCGATGCTGATCAATGAAGGCCTTCAGGATTTGAAACGGCGGTCGAGCTCCGCCTGGGCGAAAAACGCGCTCGCCAGTTTGAGAATCTCGTTGGTTCGGCGCAGTTCCTTGACCTCGCGCTCCAAGGCTTTGATGCGTTCACGCTCGGCCGTACTCACGCCATCGCGCTCTCCACGGTCGACCTCGTCGCGCTTAACCCAATCCAACAGCGTCTGCGGCGTGCAGCCGATCATCGGCGCAATCGATTCGACTGCCGCCCACATCGACGGGTGCTCGCTACGCTGCTCGCGTACCAGGCGCACTGCGCGCTCTCGAACTTCCGGGGAAAACTTGCTTGGCTTCTTGTTCATGGCTCCATTCTCTCAAGAGTTGGAGCCTCCACAAAATCCGGGGCGGTTCAGTTCGGTCTGGTCAACATTATCGTGGAGCAGTAGATCACACAGCCGAAGAAGATTGCCGAACTGTTCGGGACGCTGCCCGAGGGTGCGCGGAACGGGATCAAGAAAAGGGACGGCTCTAAGTAGCACAGATCCTATCTGATCGTCTCAAGTGTGAGCGCGTATCTGTCCGGTACGCGCCGCGCTCGGCGCACGCGGAGGTCACGCCCGTATCTGTCGATCAAGTCGAGCGCACGGTCTTCGTCGCACTGGCACCCAAGAACAACGCCCACGAGCGCGCCGCGTGCCAATCGTAGCGTTGACTCGCGAGTAGTTAGCATGTCGACGCGTGGCTGGTCGCGCTCCTCGGCAATCAAGCGGTACTCGTTCTCGTACTCCCATACGTCCGACTTCGTGAAAATCGGCACGAGATTGGCGTTATTGTCGTCCTCGTACATGCGGATTGTCGGGTACGTGTCGCGGTAATGGACGCGGTACGCCCACATTATTTGGTCGACGGTTGCGTCAAATTCCAGCGCGATCCCGCGATGGCTGTCTCCATAGTGCGCCCACATCAGCGGGTGCTTCGGGTCGGGCAGCAAGCAATACAGCCGGTACTGGTCGTCAATGGCCCGTACATGCCCGTCTCGTATCTGCGCAATGATGACTTCCATCAGCAGGGGATTCGTGCGCAGTTCCTGTTCATCTTCGGGTCGCACGTTCGCAGTCCGCATCAACCATTGCAGATGGCGCTCGCGCTCCTGCGGGTCGGTCAGGATGCTAACGTCAAACCACGGCTTGCAGTCCCACGGATCGTTAAACGCCGAAGGCTTGGACATGTAGATTGTCCGGTCACGTAGCGTTCTCTCAAGACGATCTGCGGTGTGTTCGTTGAACGACTGATAGTGATACAGCAGGTGGTGCCTGTCCTGCGCGGCGCTGACAAGATCCATGTGGCCTCAGTATCGGATGTGGGTGATTGCATCGTACATAGCTCCCAATGGCTACGGCGCACCTTCCCAACTTGCACTGCCGACCAAGTATAAGATTGGCTGGGTTGCGGAAACCAGATTCAGGCCGCACGGGAGCAACCCGGCGCGTAACTGGTGCTGTAGCGTCGAGCAGATAGGCGCAGCAGAGATTGGTCGCGATAGAATCTCTGCTGGTTCTGCCCTCAGAGCAATCCACAGACTTACTGAGTGCAGACCATAACTCTCGATTCGGGGCTTATCAGCGATGACACTGACGTTCAGCCAACGCATGGGAATCACACCGCTGCCCGAGGCGTTAAGGCCCGAGGCGATGCCTGACGGCCTGCGAAGCTCCCTATGGAACGTGTTCTTGCACTGGCAGCAACGTCAGAATGAAGGGGAACTCTTGACCCTGCTGTGGCGGGATCACTGGAAACGCCCGGTTGACACCATCCCCTACACTAGCTCGTACATGGGAGACGTGAGCTACGGCAAGGCATGGCAGGAGGTACGTCACCGTTTCTTCGCCGCAGACTGGCACGGCGTGTACGATTTCTTGGATTTTCTGATCCGGCTGCGGCGTTTCTCCGGCGAAGACCTTGGTCGGGCCGTGGATTGGGTGCTGGCTAAGGAACTCACTGCGTATCGAGTAGTGAATCAACAGATCGTCCCGGTCACTTCAGAGCAGGAAGTGCACGCGCTGGAGGCAGCGCTGTCGGACAATGGGACATTCGCTCAGGTCAGCGCACATCTAGCGACGGCTCTTGCGCACCTTAGCAACCGCCACAACCCTGACTACCGCAACTCCATCAAAGAGTCGATTTCAGCCGTCGAGGCGATTGCCAAGATCGTCAGCGGAAAGGATAAGGCCGAACTCGGCGACGCCTTAGCGACGCTGGAGAAGACGGGCAAGTTGCATGGTGCTCTGCGGAAAGGTTACACGGCGTTGTACGGTTACACGAGCGATGCGAACGGCATCCGTCACGCCCTAATGGATGAGCCGAACCTTACTGGTGAGGATGCAAAGTATTTCCTTATCGCCTGCACCGCATTCGTCAATTACCTGAAGACGTTAGCCTGAGCCGATGAGGTAGGAGCCCATGAGAACAACATTGACAGCCGTTTCGCTGTGCACCTCCATGTTCGTCGTTCCATCTCAGGCCAACGCCGAGGAGTGGCAATGCCAACTTCGCGAGCCACCGCCGAGCACGTCCAACTTCGACTACGACATCTTGCTGGAAAGCCCGACCAGTGCGCGAATTGAAGTAACTCCATCAAAGCTCGGCGTGAACCCGCTGGACGATGAGGAGGCTCGAACATCATGGGCAACCATCGTGCAAAACTCACCGGACGGCTTCGTGCTGGTTGGGACCGGGGCGGGCCCGACTCGATACGGTCGGGGTGTCTATGCCTCACTGCTGGTATTCGACCGGCGAAACGCCACCGCAGCATGGACCTACGCGATGTCGGCGGAGAAAGTAGCCTTTGCCAATCCGCCCCGCTTGGGCAACTGCACGCGGCGTTGAACATGAACTCAGCCTCCTCGGCACGCACGGGTGCGTCCAAGGGGCAGCGGGGACAACTCGGCGCGCAATCGGCGCTGAATGCGCCCGCAGATAAGTGCAGTGAAATTGAGCCCGCTGCGCCGGTACAATCAGCGCCAGTGTGCGCAACTACTCGAGAGGGCAGCTTGGGACTGTTGAACAAGGACGGAATGATCCGGGCCGTGCTAGTTGGGGTGTTGGTCACTGTAAGCGGTGCAGCCGTGATTGCACTCGCACACTACTTTGGCTTGACGCCTCGCGCCTTCGTAGAGTGGCTGAAGACCGTTGACCGGTTCTTGGTCGCCGACGTTACGCTGCCTCGCTGGTGGTTCTGGTTATGGGCTGCAATCTCGGTCACCACAGTCGTCCTAGTCGCTCTGCGCATTCGTTCCAAACTAGCGTCGCCAGCTTGGCTCCGGTATCGAAGCGACATTATTTTCGGTCTACGCTGGCGGTGGAACCTTTCCGAGAATGGTGCCGTGCATTCTCCGCAAATGTACTGTCCAGAGCCGGAGTGTGACCACCAACTCAGCGATGCCGTTTTCAATTACGCGAGGCCGAACGCGAACGGCACTGTTTGGGACGTCCGTTGCGATAGGTGCGGCCATGCGATGACGGTGCCCTTTGCCCCTGACTTGCGCCGTAGGGTCCAGTCCGAAGTACAGCGCCGACTGCGTACCGGCGAATGGGAGAACGCCCAATAACCTGCACAGCTTGCAGGTGGTAGGGCGGCTCGCCCATACTGCCGACTGCCCCGCAACCCGTATCCACATGGGGATGTGTAGCAACGCCAGAGCCGTACTGGGCGGTACTTTGACGAGGTTCAAATCCTACGCCCCGCCCCACTTACCCGCATCATCCGGAGCTTGCACACGGCTCCGCGCACGGGGGCGCACGGCCGAGAGCGGGCGGCGAACTACGATCGCGGTGTCACAACGCAGCCAACACCGGTCGTCTGCTCGGAAGGCATAGAAATACATGCAAATGCGCCGCCGCGATTGAATGACGAAACTGACTTGCCGATGGACACGTCATCATCGCCTCTCATGAGATTAAGAGACGCGAGGAAGTCCGTGTTCGCCTTTTCGTCTTGGCCCGGGTTCAACATGTCGTTGACTGCCCCCATTACACCGACAAAATGCATGAGATTGACGGGATCGGACCGGTCGCCCACCACGCCAATTTTTGTAATGGTGCCCGCACTGCCAACTGAAAGGAGAATTCCAAGTCGGCTCTCGAAGCGCCCATTTGCCAAATCGAGCTTCTTCAATTCGGCTATCCCGTGCTGAAATCGCTCGTCATTAAGTGTCACCTCGATCCCATTCTTTGTCTTGCGCATCCGCCTGATCGTGTCATCACCGCTGGCCTTTGCAAGTTCGTCGTACCGCGTTCGGAACGTTTCAGGGTTGAGACCGGTCCACACATCAATTGGCTGCGGCTGGGCACTAACGTTCGCAGCTACTGGTGCATTAGGACTGGACACTGGCGGTACTGCCGTCGATTGGTCAGAATTCCCGCACGCAGTCAGAGCGACCACCGCCGAACAAGTCAACATCAACGCTTTCATAATTCCCCGCAATGTGGTTTTGGAATTGTCTGCCCGCAGTCTGACCCAATCGCGCAAAATACTGCAACTTCCAATTCACGGTCGGGAGGGAACGATGGCGGACAGCAATGCAGCGTTGATAGCGTTCATTGGCGTGCTGGCAGGCGGCTACGTCAACAATTTCTTAGCAGAAGACTATCGCCGGTTTCGCGACGGTGCGGCTCTGGCCGGTGCCCTAGCTGGCGAATTAGCCTCGCACATGGCAGCGTTCCCGCTGCTGCGGGACATGTTGAATGGCATGATCACGGCGGCTGGGCAGGGACAGCGCCTTAGACTTCGGCGCTTCGACCCTCCCAATGACCCGGTTTATGAAAGCAACGTCGGCAAGCTTGGTTTGCTCCCAAGCAAGGCGGCAGAAGACATCGCGTTTGCATACCAACAAATTCGAGCGTTCCGCTTGAACTTTGCCATAGTGCTTTCCGACCACGAGCAGATGAACAACGACGAAATAAAAGCTCGGCTTACAGGATGCCTTGATGCAGTCAACAGAGGAGACCTGCGCCTTCAGGAACTGATCGCAGATCTGAAGATGCTCGCCGAGCAGCGGTATCTGGATGCCATGACGAGACGACTGCGGCCCATGTTCTCGCCAAAAGGATAATTGCGTCCTGCCGTTAGTACGCAACACCCGGCCGTGCGAGCTAGAATGCGAGCACACTCCGAGCACAGCGAGTGCAGTTCCGCGTGCCGATGGAGTGCAACCAAGCAGTGCGCCCAACTCGCAACCCGTTGATCTTTCAGGAATTTCTGGCCCGCCCTACACGATTCGAACGTGTGACCTACGGCTTAGAAGGCCGTTGCTCTATCCAACTGAGCTAAGGGCGGTCGAGGGAACAAGACACGGCCACAAAACCCGGGCCGCATTTGACGCACGAAGCTTCGAGCCCCCCCAACAACCACGAACTCAAAGCCCCGAAACGAAACGGGCCCGGCATGAAGCCGAGCCCGAAATTATACCCGATCATCGCGCCATATCACGCGACACCGGCGCCGCAACCGTCAAACCGGCTGCGGATGCAGCATGAACCAGCCGAGGAAGAACACGCCGGCGATCACGCAATACACGCCGAACGAAGCCAACCGCCCGCGCCCTTCAAAATAGCGCATCAGAAACCGCACGCTCAGATAAGCGGCAATCGCCGTCAGCACGCCGCCGAGCAGCGCGTCCATGAGCTGGTCGCGCGCATGAAAGAGCTTCGGCAACTCGAGCACGCCCGCGGCAAAAATGATCGGCGTGCCGAGCAGGAATGAAAACTCCGCCGCCTTCTCCGCCGTCAGCCCGGCCACATTGCCGGCGATCATCGTCAGACCGCTGCGCGAGAAACCCGGAATCAGCGCGCCGATCTGCGCGAGGCCCACGAAGAACGCCTGCTTGAACGTCATGTTCTCAGGTGCCTGGTGCGCCCGACTGCGCTGGATGCGATCACCGACCCACAGCAGCACGCCGTTGATGATCAGCGCGACCGCGACGATCCGCAGATCGTGGAACACGCGCTCGAGGCGCTTCTCGAGCAGCAAACCGACGATCCCGGTCGGGATCGTGCCGATGATCAGCGCCCACATCAGGTGCCCGTCGTCGTTCTTGCGCCCGCCGAGTTGCGCGAAGAAGCCGCTGATCAGCGCAATCCAGCGCGCACGGAAATACCACAACAGCGCGAGCGCGGTGCCGAGGTGCAGCGCGACGAGGAACGGCAACAACTGCGGCGCATGCTTGTCGATGTGCATGCCGAACAACGCCGGCACGAGCAGCGTGTGGCCGAGACTGCTGACGGGGAAGAGTTCGGTAACGCCCTGCAGGACGCTCAGGAATACCAGAAACCAGAGACTCACGCGTCGGTCCTTTTAGTGATGAGCAATCGGGTGAACAAGCGGACGACGCAGCGCGCGTCCGAAAAAACGCGCCCCGATTATGCCCAGCCAGGATTACCGCGCCAAGGCATTTGGCAGCTTATTGCGGCAATGCACACAAACGCTTGCAATTTGTAAGCGTTCGGAAAGCAAAAAGCCCGCCATTTGCATGGCGGGCCTTTCGATTCCGGCAGAAATTGCCGTCAGCGGCCGAGCTGGTAGAAAAACAATACCGTGCTGCCGGTGAACATGCCGAACAGTGCGATTCCCATTGCCATTGCCAGATCCATGGCCGCTCCTCGAAGTGTCATGACCCGGCAACCTCACCGGTTTAGAGGCATTATCCCGACAGCTGACAATCTGAAAAACTCGCGATTTCCCCGAGAAGGGTTTTCCCCGACCGCGTCGCGGCCCGATAATGGAGCGCGCCATCGCGCCCCCCGCCCACCCCGTTCATACCGATTCGCCATGCCGATCTTCCAGCAGCACGACATTCACGAACTTCACGCCGGCCCGTCGCTCGTTCGGGTCGCCCCGCAATTCGGCGGCCGCCTGCTGTCGTGGCACGTCGACGGCGAGCCGATCATCTTCTGGCCGGAAACGGCCGACTGGAGCAACCTCGCGCGCGTGCGCGGCGGCAATCCGCTGCTGTTTCCGTTCCTCGGCCGCCACCGCGTCGACGGCGAACTGGGCCGCTGGCGCGATGCCGCCGGCGTGGTCCGCGACCTGCCGATGCACGGTTTCGCGCGTGACCTGCCGTTCGCGGCACAACCGTCGGCCGACGGCGCCGCACTCACGATGACGCTGGAAGGCAACGAAGCGCTGCAGGCGAGCTACCCGTTCGATTTCCGCTTCGAAACGACCTACCGGCTCGCCGACGCGCACACGCTGGAGGTCGCACTCACCACGACCAACCGCGGCGACGCGCCGCTGCCCTACTACGCGGGCCACCATTTCTATTTCGCGCTGCCGCACGGCGAGCGCGCGCAAACCACGCTCGAGCTGCCGCCCACGCACCGCTGCGCGCAGAACGCCGACGGCTCCATCAGCGCGCCCGAACGCGGCGACGCGCGTTACACGCTCGACGATCCGGACATCCTCGACCGCTTCCATTGCCTGGACGGCGCGCCGTCCACGCCGGTGCGCATCGTGATGCCGGGTCGCCGCCGCACGATCGAGATCGCGCTCGACGTACCGGGCTCGATCCCGTGGTACGCGGTCACGACCTGGACCGAAAAGCCGGAATCGGACTTCTACTGCGTCGAGCCGTGGCTCGGCCTGCCGGACGCGATCCACAACGGTCTCGGGCTGCGCATGCTCGCGCCGGGCGCGACCGAAACGGCCACGCTGCGCATCCGCGTGCTGCCGCTCGCGGGCTGATGCCCTCGCGCGCCGAAACGGCGCGCGAGGGTGCGAAACTGCGGCGCTCGGGTCGAACCCGTTAAAATCTGACGTTTTGTATTGCCTGCCGCATCACGCGGCAGGGTTTTGCGAGGTTCAATGTTCGGAACAACAACGAAGCGACTCGTCGCGGCCGCCTGCGCCGCGCTGCTCGTCGCGTGCGGCTCCGCGCCCGTCGGCGCCGGTTACTACCGCGTCGAGCGCGGCGACACGCTCTACAAGATCGCGCGCGAGAATCGCACGTCGATGGCGAACATCGTGCGCTGGAACCAGATCACGAACCCCGATGCGATCGAGGTCGGCCAGGTGTTGCGCGTCGCGCCGCCGCCCGGCACCACGGCCGCGTCGACCACCGGCACCGGCAGCGTGGGGCGCAGTCGCCCCGCGCCTTCCGCGCCGGTCGAATCGGCCGTCAAGCCGGCCAGCAGCATCGCGCTGATCTGGCCGGCCGCCGGCAACGTGGTGCGCACGTTCGACGGTTCGAAATCCAAGGGCATCGATATCGCGAACGCGGCAGGCTCACCGGTGCTCGCCGCCGCGCCGGGCACGGTCGTCTATGCGGGTAACGGATTGCGCGGCTACGGCAACCTGATCATCCTCAAGCACAACGCCGATTACCTGACGGCGTACGCACACAACCGTGCGCTGCTCGTGAAGGAAGGTCAGTCGGTCACGCAAGGGCAGACGATCGCGGAGATGGGCAACAGCGACAGCGATCGCGTCGCGCTGCATTTCGAGCTGCGTTACGGCGGCCGCTCGATCGATCCGGCACGCTACCTGCCGGCGCGCTGAACGCGCCCGGCATCGACAGGACGACACGCGATGGCGGCATGCATCGCATGTCGTCGCGAGGAGAATCGGGAAGGTTGTGTCAGCGCTTGCGCAGACGGCCGGTGAAACGGCCGGACAACGGATCGACGCGGCTGGCAAACACCACCAGCGCCCCGATTCCGAACAGGCTGAACCCCGCAGCTATCAAAAGCAAATCCATGGTCACATCACTGTTTTGTCGTGATCTTATGCGTCATTGCGGAATCGTGCACTGAGCCGCACCCGTTGGACGAGTCCGCACATTCCCTATCTCTCGCACGCCATTGTGGTTAGGTCGCGTGAAATGTTGATGTAAACCATCGACCGGATCCGTCGATCGACATGAAGGAGACCCGCGATGCTGCCCGCCGCCGAACGCTACGACGACCTGCTCTCCCGCTTCCAGTGGGAGGTTCCGGCCCGCTACAACATCGCGGTGGACGTCTGCGACAAGTGGGCCGACGGCCGCGGACGCCTCGCGCTGATCCACGAAACGTCGCGAGGCGACGTGTCGCGCATCACATTCGACGACCTGAGGAATGCTTCTAACCGGCTCGCGAACAGCTTTGCGCGTGCGGGTTTGCAACGCGGCGACCGGATCGCCATCTTCCTCGCGCAGGGTCCCGAAACGGCGATTGCCCATCTCGCCGCGTACAAGCTCGGCGCGATCGCGGTGCCGCTGTTCACGCTGTTCGGCACCGACGCGCTCGAATACCGGCTCGCGAACAGCGAAGCCGCCGCGCTCGTCACCGACGCGGCCGGCTACGCGAAGATCGCGCCGCTGCGCGCGCAACTGCCGACGCTGCGCACGTGCTACTGCATCGGCGACGACGTGCCCGACGCGCCGGGCGTGCTTCGCTACGACGCGGCCCTCGCGGCCGAATCGCCGGACTTCGTGCCGGCCGACACCGCCGCCGACGATCCGGCGGTGATCATCTATACGTCCGGCACGACCGGCAAGCCGAAAGGCGCGCTGCACGCCCATCGCGTGCTGCTCGGTCACCTGCCGGGCGTCGAGATGTCGCAGCAATGCTTTCCGCGCGACGCGCGCCTGTTCTGGACGCCCGCCGACTGGGCCTGGATCGGCGGCCTGCTCGACGTGCTGCTGCCGTCGTGGCATCACGGCGTGCCCGTGCTCGCGCGCCGCTTCGAGAAGTTCGACGGCGAGGCCGCGTTCGCGCTGATGGCGCGGCACGGCGTGACTCACGCGTTCCTGCCGCCCACCGCGCTGAAGCTGATGCGCGCGGTGCCGGCACCGCGCGAGCGCTACACGCTGGCGCTGAAATCGGTCGCGAGCGGCGGGGAATCGCTCGGCACCGAACTGACGGCCTGGGGACGCGACGCGCTCGGCGTGACGATCAACGAGTTCTACGGACAGACCGAATGCAACATGGTGCTATCGTCGTGCGCCGCGCTGTTCGACGCGCAGCCCGGCGCGATCGGCAAGGCCGTGCCCGGCCATACGGTCGCGATCGTCGACGAGCACGGCACGCCGCTGCCGCCGGGCGTCGAGGGACGCATCGCGGTGCGCCGCCCCGACCCGGTGATGTTCATCGAATACTGGCGCAATCCCGCCGCGACGCGCGACAAGTTCGCGGGCGACTACCTGCTCACCGGCGACACCGGCACGATCGACGCGGACGGGTTCGTGCGCTTCGTCGGCCGCGATGACGACGTGATCACGAGCGCCGGCTACCGGATCGGCCCGGGGCCGATCGAGGACTGCCTGCTCACGCATCCGGCGGTGCGGATGGCGGCCGTCGTCGGCGTGCCCGACCCGATGCGCACCGAGATCGTCAAGGCGTTCGTCGTGCTGAACCCCGGCCATGTCGGCGACGACGCGCTCGTCCAGGCGCTGCAGGCGCACGTGCGCACGCGCCTGGCCGCGCACGAGTACCCGCGGGCGATCGCGTTCGTCGACAGCCTGCCGATGACGGCGACCGGCAAGATCGTCCGCCGCGCGTTGCGCGACGCTTGAACCGCGTGGGCCGCGCCGGGCCGCCGGCCGGTTGTCCGGATGGTTTATAGTGGCGCCACGCAGTCTTTCCAACGCACAACGATGTCCTCCCACCAACACGAATCCGCCGCGGGCGCGTCGCACAGCCCGCTCTACGCCAAACTCCTCGGCGAAACCGCCAAGATCGACTGGTGCGATCTCGAGCGCTTCTTCGCGCAGGGCAAGCTGCTGTCGGTCGCGCGCGATCTCGATCTCGTCAGCGTCGCGGAAGCGATTGCCGGCGACGATGCGCAACAGGTCACGCGCTGGCTGTCGTCCGGCCTCGTCGCGCGCATGCCGGCGGAAACGGCCGCCGACTTCGCGGCGCGCAATCCCGAGCTGTGGGCGGTCGTCGTGTCGCCGTGGGTCTGCGTGCAGGAACGCGCCTGACGCGTCCGCCATGTCCGATTCCGCATTACCGCACGCAGTCGGCACCGGATCGGCCGCCGTCTCGCACCGGCGCGTCCTCGCGCTCGCGTTCCCGATCGTCCTGGCGAACCTGACCCAGCCGATCCTCGGCGCGGTCGACACGGCCGTCGCCGGCCACCTCGACGGCGCGCAGTATCTCGGCGGCGTCGCACTCGGCGGACTGTTCTTCAATTTCGTGTTCTGGGGCTTCGGCTTCCTGCGCATGGGCACGACCGGCCTCGTCGCGCAGGCGCACGGCGCCGGCGACGCCGCCGGCATCCGCCTAAACGTGCTGCGCGCGCTGATCGTCGCGTTCGCCCTCGGCGCCGCGGTGCTCGCGCTGCAGGTGCCGCTGCTGTCATTCGCGCTGTCCGCGCTGGGCGGCAGCGACGCGGTTCGCGCAACCGCGCTGGCCTACGGCCACGCGCGGATCTGGAGCGCGCCGTTCGCGCTCGCGAACTACGTCGTGCTCGGCTACCTGCTCGGCGTGCAGCGCGTGCGGCTCGCGCTCATCGCGCAGGTCTTCATCAATGCGGTGAACATCGGTGCCGTGCTGTTGTATGTGTACGGCTTCGGCTGGGGCATTGCCGGGATCGGTGCGGCGACCGCGACCGCCGACGCATGCGGCTTCGCGCTCGGCGCCTGGATGCTGTGGCAGTTGCGGCCGCGCGGCCTCGCGCCCATCGCCGCGCGTGCGCTGGCGGACCGTGCGGCGCTCAAGCGGCTGATCGTACTCAATCGCGACATCTTCCTGCGCACGATGTGCCTGCTCGGCGCGTTCGGGTGGTTCGCGCATCTCGGCGCGAAACAGGGCGATGCGACGCTCGCGGCCAACGCTTTGCTGCTGAATTTTCAGACGTTCATGGCGTACGGGCTCGACGGTTTCGCGCATGCGGCCGAGGCGCTCGTCGGCGCCGCGGCCGGCGCGCGCGACCGCGCCGCATTCCGGCAGGCCGTACGCGTCACGTTGCTGTGGTCCGCGCTCGGTGCGCTGCTGTTCGCGCTCGTCTACTGGGCGGCCGGCGGATGGATCGTCGCGCAGCTGACCGACCAGGCCGAGATCCGCGCGGTCGCGCTGCAATACCTGCCGTGGGCGGCGATCTCGCCGATCGTGTCCGTGTGGGGATTCCTGCTCGACGGCGTGTTCATCGGCGCGACGCAGACGCAATCGCTGATGCGCGCGATGGTCGCGTCGTTCGCGATCTTCATCGCGGCGACGCTGACCATCGTCGGCCCGTTCGGCAATCACGGGCTGTGGTTCGCGCTGCTGTTGTTCATGGTCGCGCGCGGCGCGACGCTCGCACGCTATCTGCCGGCGCTCGTGCGGCGAATCGGCGCCGACGCGCCCGCGGCCGGCGCCTGACCACCGCGCGGGCCGGATGTTATTGCGCGGGTGCGGGTGCCGGCGCTGGCGCGCCCAGCATCGACGGCGGCGTCATGTCGGTCGGCACGCCGTGGTAATCGGCCGGATCTTGCGGCGGGTGGCCGCGACGGGCCTGGTGCGGATCGCTGGAACAGCCGGCAAGAATGGACGCGGCCAGCACGGCCAGCATGAAACGAGTCATCGGGAAGGCTCTCCGGAAAACGGCGCGCCCATCGCGCGCCGGGACCGCGCCGAGTCTAGCGGAATTCCGGGTTAGGGGTCGCCCCGCGGATGTTCTAGTATGAAGCCATGGCGCTGTGCCCGTTGAAAGGAGGCTGCCATGTCGTCTGAAGAGATCGCTGGCCTGATCGGCCTGTTCGTCGGCCTGATGGTTCTCGTCGCCCTGTCGTACTTCGAATCGCGCGAATACAAGCGCAGCCACGGCGGCGAAGGGATGGTCCATCACTGGATGGCCGAACACCATCTGCTCGACTGGCGGCGCAAGCACTAGGCAAGCCGCCCTGTCGTCCGGGTCGCCGCCTGCGGGACCCGCCCCGAACGTGCGCCCGCTCGCACGGTGGTCACCGCGTACCGTTCAAATTAACAGGGCCGGATAGGCCGACATCGTCCGAATAGCCGAACGCCGTCGGGTGGCGGGGTGCCACGCGACGGCGTTCGCATGCGTGCGCGCCGCGACGGGCGCGGCGCGCGATCCGGTCTGCTCAGCCGAGGAAGTGCCGGGCGTAACGGGCGTTGATGTCCGACAGCCGGAACAGCGTCAGGAAATCCGCGCAGTTGAAGTCGGGATCCCAGGCCGGCGCGCCGCAAATCTTCGCACCGAGGCGCAGATAGCCCTTGATCAGCGGCGGCGGCGCGACGACGGTGCCCGTCTGCAGTTCGTCGACCGGCAGCGCCGTATGCGGGAACGCGCGGTATTCGGGCGCCGTCAGCGCGTTGGCCGACAGCGACTGATACAGGTTCGCCGCATAGTGGCCGCCATCGGCCATCGACACGCTCGCGCAGCCGAGCATCGTTTCGTAGCCGTTCTGCATCATGTAGGCGCCGAGGCCGCCCCACAGCGCCATGATCACGGCGCCGCTGCGGTAGTCGCTGTGCACGCATGACCGGCCGACCTCGACCATCTTGCCGCGCAGGTGAGTCAGGCGCGACAGGTCGAATTCGCCTTCCGCGTACAGACGCCCGACACGCGCGGCCTCGTGCGGTGGCAGCACGCGGTACGTGCCGACCACCTTCAGCGTGTCGAGATCGCGCACCAGCAAGTGGTCGCAATAGGCATCGAACGGATCGACATCGAGACCGGAGGGGCCGCTGAGTTGCGCGCCCATCTCTTCGGCGAAGACGGTGTAACGCAGGCGCTGTGCCTCGCGCAGTTCGTCTTCCGTGCGCGCCCATGCGGCACGCAGACGGTACTCGGATGTGACGGTTTCAGCAGCGCGCGGCAGGTGACGCCGCGTCGTGTCGAGGGGAAGCGAGGCAAAAGGGAGCGTAGGCGTCGGCAGTTCTCGCATTAGGCTTTCCTGGTCGTAAGGAATAGGACGACATGCCAGCCAATGTAGTAACCGGCCGTTACCATTCTGTGGCACGACCGTGTCCATTCAATGACGTGTCGCCGAATTGACTTTAGCAGAAAGCTTGCGAAACCGTATGATCAATACGGTCAAACCCCGTCACACAAGGTCCGGCGGCAACAACGCGCGCAGCACGGCCTGACGGCTGCCCTCGCGCGTACGGCTTGCAATCCACACGATGCCGCCCTTCTTGATGCTCCAGCTGTCACCGTTGCCTGCGACCAGGTGCGCGACGACGCTGCCGAGGGTCGGCTGGTGTCCGACGATCATGACCGTTGGCGCGATGCCGTCCGGCCAGCCGGCGGCGGTCAGCACGTCGTCGACGCTGCCGCCCGGCGCGAGCGCATCGACGGTCCGGTACTGGTCGGTCAGCGCCTCGACGGTTTGCACGGTACGTGCCGCCGGGCTCGCGAGAATCACGCTGTTCGATTCGAGCCGGCCGCGCAGCCATTTGGCCATTGTCTGCGCTTCCTTGCGCCCGCGGCTCGTCAGCTGGCGCGCGAGGTCGTTTGCCGCGTAGTCTTCGGCTTCGGCGTGGCGCCACAGGATCAGGTTCATCATGATGTCTCTCCATGCATCGGCGAACGATCCGGTCGCGCAGGTGCGTGCCGGACGATCACACTCTGAATTGTCTCCAATCGTGAACGGTTCGTGATGATGTGCGCCATATGCATAACTTGTTGACCCGGTCACCCATTAGACGATAGAATCTTTGGCTCGTCGGAGCGTAGCGCAGCCTGGTAGCGCATCTGATTTGGGATCAGAGGGTCGTAGGTTCGAATCCTATCGCTCCGACCAAAGGAATCAAGGGGTTACATGCCAAAAGCGTGTAACCCCTTTTTCTTTATTCGGTTCATGTAACCATCATGTAACCCGATTCAGCCTAGGTCGATCCACATCGATCCATCTCGCCCCTCCCACCAGTTTCGCATCCCGACTTCCATTCAGCGACGAACCAGCCAAGTTTTCGATGTGATGTCACTGCTTATGGGACCGGATACAATAGTCGCCAGCGAGAGCGCGTTCCGGGCCCGTGACACCAAGACTACTGACCGCCCCGGAACCAGAAAACCAACACTATCTCAGCCCACACCCCGATGATGCAGCAGTACCTACGCATTATCTGACAGGGCTTAGCGCGCAAACCTACGCCGCGACCTACGCCTACCCTTTCGAGAATCGACCGTTTCCGATCCGGAGCCGACGCTAGGTTTCCTCGGCACCAGACATTCAAACCATCTGCGACTAGGTCGCCGATCGCAAAGCAAGCTGCCCCGACAATGGTTAGGTCTTGGGGTATCAGTCTCATCAGTCCGAGATGCTTCCCGGGTGAAAAGCCATGGCAAAAAGCTGTTGTGCTCGCGCCTCGGTGATTCCGCTATGAAAATCGATCGATAACGGATGGTTTGTCTGTTCGAGTTCGATAAGTGGCCTGTCCGTCCCTACCTGAGGAAAGGTGCGCGCCTTAAGCCCTTCCACCGATGGATAGCCGGGAAGTTGATTTGCTAGCCAGCTGAAATACGGTCCGCCAAGATCACCTGAAGCAAGCCGGGCCTCATAGTCTTTGAAGTTTAACTCGCTTAGGGAAACCCAAATTCCCCATAAGAACGGCTCTGCGGCATCGATAATTGGAATTTCAAGGCACGCCCGCACGAAAAAGTACCGACTGTCGATTACACACTGGTCCTCGCTCCACCATGCGCGCGCCTCTCTGTCCGCCTCCGCAATGTCCAGCAAATATCCCGGGACTTTGAAGCCGATACTAGGCTCACCCTCGTGCCATTCCGAACATTGCGAGCACTTGAATCGCAATAGGCCCATTGGGTCTCCCGCCGTTTCTATGTTGTGGTCGACCATTGTCGCCAATTTCGGAACACACGTCGAACGTCTCTTTCTGGCCGGCTAGCGCCCGACGACAGAGCGCGACGATCGCCGCGGGTACGGTCTCTCATGCAAAACCTAAAGCGGGCAACCAGCTCTCTCCAAAGCAGTCGTTGAGTCACTGCAAACAGTGCGCGAGTGATATCAATATCGATGACCCGTTCAGTGCTACTTAGGCAGACGGCCGTAGACACAGTCTCCATTCCGGGCTCGTCTGCGGATGAAGTGCCGCATTCTGCTCGACGGGGCAAACGACGCCGAGCTCGTGCAGATCCTCAAGAATGTCAGCGATGTATTGCTTCGCGCTGCGGCCACCGACGATCAACCAGTCGTCGTAGTAGAAATTTTCTGATTTGGCGAGCCAATCAGCGATCGCATCAAGCGTCGTCCGGTGATCCTCAGCGTTCAGAATGTGAAGCGCCTTCATTACGCCGATTGCCACACTTCCGGAACGCGATTTGCCTTCCATCATTGCTCACCTTTATTCAACCAGTGCATGCGCCGTTGGAAACATCATACAGGGCGACAGTTTCATAATGACTCGGCCAGCGCTAGCCTCGGGGGAGAACGTAGCCGACTCGGTAGAAGTGTTAACGCGGTTTGCTTGTGCCAAGGAGTTGCATCTCACTCAATAATGCGGCGCCAATGCTTGAAGTTCCCACTTCTCTGTAGCCTACAGCCTTGATGCTTGAGTGCTCTTCAGCTTGCAGCAGAATGACAGGGGTCTTCTTACCCGACGCGCTATCGACGTGGTACGCGTATTCCGGAATCTGGACGTTTAACGGCATACCGACTGATCGTTCGGGTCCACCGATCAGAAATGCAGCGCATCCTTTGCGGACGTCTTCCACGTTAGCCGGCCGTTGGCTCACAAAGCACGTTTTGGGTAACTCGGGTCAATCGACGATCTCAGCTATCGAGGGCTGGCTCGCGAGACAACAAGCGAGCGCAATGGGTGCGACGCGCAGCTTGTGCAAAAACGAACACATTGGGGATGCGACAACAAGGCGCGTAAAAGTTCGCATAGCATTCTCTGATTCCATTGCGCCTCCGGCATCGGACGATGCCTTACGGCGAATTGTGTAGCTGATCGACAGGCTTCGTTGACGCCTCCCAAATTGTCGACGATTCGCACCGGTATGTCGAACGACCGGATGTGGCCGAACTGGGCCAGACGATCTGACGCTGCCTGTTTGGTCTAGTCCAGCCTTATACACCTCACGGCCGAACGCGGCCCGCCGCCGCTCTGTGACGCGCGACACTTTTGCGAGGCGTCACGCGTCACAGAGCCGATCCTGGTTCAGCCAGGTTTGCCCACCGAAATTCGGTAGCGTCCAGCCGGTAAATTGCCGAGATATGCGTAGCCGCTCCGACGATTGACACCCTGCGGGCCGCCAAACGACGCGTCGGCTTGCACGGTGCGCCCGTTGACGACCAGCGTGCGGCGCCCCCCTCCAACTGGAACGCCAACTGCCCCGGTCGTGCCAGGCGGCACGACGACCGTCAGGTCGAAGTCGACTCCCGAAGTCCGCCACTCGACTTCGATCCCGCCGTAAGGCGTCGGTACTCTCCCCCGCGCCCAGCGCAAATCGCCCGGCTGCGATTCGACGAGCCACGACCGGTACCCCGCCGAGAGTGGCCGCACACCGAGCACGTATTTCGACAATGCCGACGTCGGCCCCGACGACCAGCCGTGCGCGAGGCTTGCGTAGGTATTGCCGGCGGCGGCGGGCGGAACCGGCGTGCCGCCGGGCGCAATCGCCTCCCAGGTCGCACCGCTGTAGTAAGGACTGCCCGCCCGCATATGCCCCCATACGGTGCGAATGACTGACAGCGCGCCCCCCGCATCCCCGGCTTCGAACCGCGCGGCAACGTCGAAACTGGAAACGAACGGGCTGATGAGCTGGCTGAGAAGCGGCGGCGTCCGGTAATCTGGCGAAAATGCGAGCGGCCCGTTGGCAGTGGAAAGCGCGGTACCCATCTTGCCGAGAATCGTCGTCCACTTGTCCCGCGGCGCAATACCGTAAAGCACCGCCAGCGCATTCGCGTCCTGGGCGACCGGCCCGCGAATCTGGTCGCTGATGACATACAGACCGCTACCGGAATCGTAGAGCGTCGCGTTGACCGCCCCGCGCACGCGAGCTGCCTGCGCATCGTAGTCGCGCTGGGCGCCAAGGTCGCCCACGGCTGCAGCGAGCTTCGCCCCGCCACGGAGCGCACCGTAATACAGCGTGTTGAACTCCGTCACAGTGCCGGTCAATTTCGACGCATCGTGCGGGTGCCAGTCCGCCGAATTCGACGCATCCGTCACGATCAGGCCATTCGCATTGGTCAGTCCGCGCAAGTAATCGAACGAACGGCGAACGGCGGCCCAATGCTTGCGCACGAAGTCGAGATCGCCGGTGTACAGGTAATAGTCGTGCAGGGTCGTCAGGAAATAGATCGAATAGGATAGCGAATAATAGTACGCATCGGGCATTGCATCCGCGCTCGCCACGCCGGCCGCAAGTTGCGGGGGAAGATCGCCGGGGAACATGCCGTTCGAACGCTGGTAGGCGGCAGCCAGTCCCAGGGAGCCGGCAACGGCGTCGGTGGCGTCGGTGGCGCCGGTCGAGTAGTAGATCGCAGGCGCGCTCACGGCCAAATCGCCGCTCCACACGTACCGGTCACGCTTCGCACCATCGAGAATCGCGGCAAAGCGGTTCGTTCCCGCGGCGAAGGCGTCGAGGACGGCCGGATCCGTCAGCTTCGCATCAAGCAACGTACCGCCGCCCCCGGTAATCTTCAGGTTGCGGAACAGCCCTGCGCTGCCGTCGTATCCCGCAAAGCCGAATGAGCCCGGTGAAGGTATCGGTGCGTCGAGCACGAGCCGGTCGTCCACGTACACCTGCACGGCGCTTCCTGCTACGGTCTTCACGTGATGCCACGTGCCGCGCTTGAGTTCGAACGGCAACGCGACCTGTGCCAGCGTGCCCGCCACGAAAGGATGCGTGAGCCGAAGCGTATTCGGGGTACCGATTGCATCGTCGCTCGCGGCAAGCACCAGCCGGAATCCGCCGCTCGGACTTGCGCCGACCATCCAGCCTGCCTCGTTCTCGAGCACCTGAACGTCGAACTCCGCGGTGTAGCCGGACCACTTCGTCCCGGCCTGGTAAATCGAGAATGTGCTGTCCCTGACGATCAGGCCTTGAGGCGTAACGGTCCAGGTAGGCGGCAAGCTGCGTGCCGGAACCGTACCCAGCTCGACCGTGCGCGCACCCAGATCCCAGATCTCATTCAACGCCGGATCGCTGGACGTAAAATAGCCGGCGCGCCTTTGGGGTGTGGGGACGAGCGGACGGATACCCACGCGAGACAGCGTCACGCTGCCCGGCTGGGTCAGCCGAATGACCTGAAAGCGCTCTCCACCCTGAACCAGGCGACTCACGATCAGCCCTGGGCCGCTCGGCCGATACGTGTTCACGCGCGACTGGCTCACCGCCCCGCCATTGCCGACGAAGGACACGTTGAACTCGGCGCCGTCCGGATAGGAGCTGTCTCCATTCGCGCCGAGGTACTGTTGGGCCTCCGCATAGACCGCCTGCAGCGCGGGACGTCCGGACACCGCGCTGACCGCGAATACCGGCAGACCGCCGACCACTCGCCCGTAGTCCAGCGTGATGGTCGGAGACGGGCCGCCCGGCGCCATTGTCAATGTCGTCGAGCCGCCCGTGGTCAACGCGTCGGCGTTGGCCACGTTACCCGCCGTGCTCACGACGCGAACCGGACGAATCAACTCGCCATCCGTAGTTTGCGCCATCACGCACGCGGTACCGAATACCCAGACCGACACGGCAACGACCCATCCGCGCATGCCTGGAAACAGCGCCTGTCTGTTCATATTTGCCTGATAGTTCGAAGATGCTGCGTTGAACGCGCGGGACCGGGTCGCGAATGCGCAAAACGGGATTCGCGAGCCATGTCCCGCGAGACACCCCGCCCGGACATCAGGCGGGGTCGCGGAGCTGGAGATCAGAAATTGAATTGATCGATGTTGGACGCATCGAACGTCGTGGGCGGCCCGAGGATCACTTCTCCGCTCTTGCCGATCGTGCGCTTGCCGAGCTTGCCAGCCTCGAAACTCTCGCCTTCCTTGCCCGAGATCGCACCCGATGCAAGATTGGCGGCGGCATAGGCGGCAAGGTAGCCGAGTTGGCCCGGATCCCAGAGCTGGAATGCCTTGACCGTGCCGTTCTTCACGAAAGCGCGCATCTGGTTCGGCGTGCCGAGCCCCGTCACCGCCACCTTGCCCTTGCTCGACGACGTCGAGATATAGCGTGCGGCGGCAGCAATACCGACCGAGGTCGGCGACACGATCGCCTTCAGGTTCGGGTAGGCCTGCAGCAAGCCCTGGGTTTCGACAAACGATTTCTGGTCGTCGTCATTGCCGTATGCGATCTTGACGAGCTTCATCTTCGCGTATTCCGGCTTCTTCAATTCCTCCTGCATCCATTTGATCCAGGTGTTCTGGTTGGTTGCATTCGGCGTTGCCGACAGAATCGCGAACTCGCCCTCCCCGCCCATCAGCTTCGCGACGAGCTGGATCTGGCCGCGGCCGATGCTCTCGGCATTGGCCTGGTTGACGAAAACATTGCGGCCATCCGCTGCCGTGTCGGAATCGAACGTGACGACCTTGATTCCCTGCGACATCGCGCGCTTCAGATACGGCACGACCGCATTGGGATCGTTTGCCGCGATCACGATCGCATTCTGTCGCTGCGTAATCAGCGTATTGACATATTGAACCTGCGACGACGCGCCCGCGTCCGACGGGCCAACCACCTTTCCGTCACCCTTGAACTCCTTGATGGCCGCCATCCCGCCTTCGTCGGCAATGACCTCGTACGGGTTGTTGATCTGCTTCGGCACGAACGCGATCTTCAGGCCGTCCTTCACGCCGGTCGCACCGGCGACACTCCCGATTCCGAACAACAGGCCGCAAACTGCGACGGTCGTCGCAATGCGCAGTGTCTTGATCATGCTACGTCTCCTATGAATCGCCGGGCCGCTCGGCCGGCGTTGTTGATATACGGTTGGGTCACACTCGGCACACGGTGCCGTTCAATGCGCGATCGCGCGTCGCGCTCTGCGTGCCCGCCAGCCCGCGACAAGATTCGGGATCAGCACGGAAGACAGCAGCAACACGCCGGTGACGATCGTCAGCGTCTCGCTCGATACATCGACGAGCGTGAGCGCATTCTTCAGGACACCAACAATCAGCAGCGACAGCAATACCCCGTACAACGATCCGCGTCCGCCGAAGATGCTCACGCCGCCGAACAACACCGCTGCAATGACAGCCAACTCGAAACCCTCGCCGTTGTCGCCGCGCGCGCTCGTGAAGCGGAGCGTGTAGACGATGCCCGCGATCGCGCTCATCACCCCCGACAACACGAACAGCTTCAGCTTCGTCTTCTTGACATCGATGCCCGAAAAAGCGGCCGCCTGGTGATTGGATCCAATCGCATAGAGGCTGCGACCAAACGCCGTCGCCTGCAGCAAAACGGTAAACAGCACTGCGGCGACGATGACGATGACGAACGGCTCGGGAATGAACGTCGCGCCTACCGTATTCATCCCGAACGACGTGTAAGCCGCCGGGAAATCCGCAATCGCCTGGTCGCCGAGCAGTACGTATGCAAGGCCGCGAAACAGCGCGAGCGTACCGATGGTCACCGCCAGCGACGGGAGTTCGAAGCGAACGATCACCCAGCCATTGAAGAACCCGCCAAGCGCGCCGCCAGCCAGCACCAGAACGATGACGACCGGCATCGGCAAGCCGAGATGCCAGAGCACGCCCATCAGCGCGCTCGATGCACCGAGGACCGACGCGACCGACAGGTCGATCTCGCCCGTCACGACAATCAGCGTCATCGTCAGCGCCATCAACGAGATCTCGGCGATGTCGAGCAGGATATTGGTGAGGTTGGCCGCGTCGAGAAAGACCGGCGACAGCACGCGCGCCATCACCAGAGACGCTGCGAGTATGACGACCAGCAGGACTTCCCAAGTCAGCGCAGCGGCGGGGCGGCGGGCCGGAACCGGAGTGGATCGATTAACCATGGTCGCGTTTCCTCATCATGCGTTTTGCGATGGCGCGTGCGAGCAGCGTATCGGTGGCGACGGCCGCCACGATCAGCGCGCCCTGGATCGCCTGCTCCCAGAAGGGCGAAACGTGAAGCACCGCGAGCGCGATGCTGATGACACCGAGCACGACCGCGCCAAGCGTCGCGCCGAGGATCGTGCCCACGCCGCCATTGATGGCCACGCTGCCGACAACGGCTGCCGCGACCACCTGGAGTTCGATGCCCTTGCCCGTACTGGCATCGACCGTGCCGAAGCGGGCGAGCCAAAGTGCCCCCGCGAAGCCCGCGATCGCGCCCGAGATCATGAAGCCGGACATGACGCGCCGATCGACCCGAATGCCGGCCAGCCGCGCCGCTTCCGGATTGGAACCGATCGCGTAATGTTCACGCCCCGCACGAAACTGTTTCAGATAGATCGACAACCCGGCGAGAACGACAGCGGCAACCAGCGCGAGGACCGGAATGCCGAGGACCGAACCGGTCGCAAGCCGCGAGAACGCGTCGGGCAGGCTCGTTGCGTTGATCTGTCCGCCGTGGACCCACGCATAGTCGGCGCCACGAAAGATGTAGAGCGTCGACAGCGTCGCGACCAACGACGGGACCCGGCCAATGGCGACCAGACTGGCATTGATCGCGCCGGCCGCCAGCCCGATGGCGAGCCCCGCCGCCAGCGCGACAGGCACCGGCATGGCCGGATACGCAACATAGAGGGCGCCGACGCCATACGCGCTGATGCCGACCACCGAGCCGATCGACAAGTCGATGTGCCGCATCAGCATCACGACCGTCATGCCTGCGGTCAGCAGGCCGACAATCGACACGTTCAACAGCACGTCCCGCAGGTTCTGCATGCTGAGAAACTGCGGCCGTGCAAGCGCCGTGCATGTGACCAGCGCCACCAGGACGACGAACAATGTCGCCTCGCGTCGCTTCACGACGGCAGACAATCCGCCAGCCAGTGGCCCACGACTCGGGAGGCGCTCTGTTCGATTCATCGTGTTCGTTCCGCTCGTCATGCCGCCCGTCCTATTTCGATGTCGTCCTGACCGAGCGCGGCCCGCATGATTCGCTCTTCGGTCGCGAGCGCACGCGGAATCTCCGCGCTGATGCGACCTTCGTGCATCACGAGCACGCGGTCGGCCATGCCGAGCACTTCCGGAAGTTCGCTCGAAATCATCAGTACCGCCATGCCGTCCCTGACCAGCTCCGACAGCGCCCCATACACTTCCGCCTTCGCGCCGACATCGATGCCGCGCGTCGGCTCGTCGATGATCAGCACCTTCGGACCGGTCGCCAGCCACTTGCCGAGCACCACCTTTTGCTGGTTACCACCCGACAACGTGCCGACCGGCAACGTCAGGTCGCTCGCCTTCAGGCGCAGGCGGGCGCCCCACTCGTGCGCGAGCACCGCTTCACGCGCGGCGGAAATCAACCCGAACCGTGTCAGGCGACCGAGCACCGTCATCGACGCGTTGCGCGCGATGCTGAGTTCCAGTGCGAGTCCTTGCTGACGCCGGTCTTCCGGCACCATCGCGAGCCCGGCCTTGATCGCCCGCCCGGGTTGCCCGGGCGCGAGCACCTTGCCCACCACGCGGATCTCGCCCGAATCGAGCGGGTCGATGCCGAAGATTGCGCGCGCCACCTCGCTGCGGCCGGCACCCACGAGACCGGCCAGCGCGACGATTTCACCGGCGCGCACATCGAACGACACGTCCTTGAACACGCCGATGCGCGTGAGTCCCCGCACCGCTAGCTTCACGTCGCCCGGCTCGACCTCCGCTTTCGGATAGAACGTCTCCAGGTCACGGCCCACCATCTTCGCGACGATGTCGGCCGTGGTCATGTCCGACGTACGCGCGTCGAAAACCTTCGCGCCGTCCCGCATGATCGTCAGGTGCTGCGTCAACGCGAACACTTCCTCCAGACGGTGCGTGATGAACAGAATCGCCGCGCCCCGCTCGCGCAGCGTCCGCACGATCGCGAACAGCCGCTCGACTTCGGGAAGCGACAGCGCCGCGGTGGGCTCGTCCATGATCAGCACGTTTGCGTCGACCGACAGCGCCTTCGCGATCTCGATGACCTGCTGGTCCGCAATCGACAGGCCGCGCACCAACTGCTGCGGCTTCAGGTTCACGCCCAGCGATACGAGCAGCTCGGCCACTTCCCGGTGCATCGTGTCGTAATCGATGCGCCCGAACCGGTCGACGGGCTGCCGCCCCATGTAAATGTTTTCCGCGATCGACAGATCGAAGAAAAGCGTCGGCTCCTGATAAATCACCGCGATGCCGGCATCGCGCGCATCGGCCGGCAACGAAAATCGCAGCTCGGTTCCGTCGATGGACAGCGTGCCCGTGTCGGGCGCATGGACGCCCGCGAGAATCTTCACGAGTGTCGATTTGCCTGCGCCGTTTTCGCCGAGCAGCGCGTGCACTTCGCCCGGCATCATCGTGAGGTTGCCGTCGATCAGCGCGCGCACCGCGCCGAACGACTTGCTGGCGCCGCTGAGCGCCAGCCGCGGCACGGCCGTGCCGCTTGAGGATGTCTGCACTGTTGTCTCCGTCGATATTGTCGTTGTGCGGCCGCCCGCCATTGCCGCGGCCGCCGTCACCGCTAGATTCGATAGATGCGCTCGGCGTTGGCGACGAACAATTGCCGCCGCTCGCCATCGCTCGCGCCTGCGACAATGCGCGCATACGCTTGCCACAACGCGTCGTACGAGCCGAACAGCCTGTCGACCGGAAAGTTCGACGCGAACATCGCACGCTCGACGCCGAAGGTATCCAGCGTCTCGAGCACATACGGTCGCAGGCTTTCCACGGTCCAGTGATGGTCGAACATCGCCAGCCCGCTGATCTTGACCGCCACGTTGGGGCATGCGGCCAGCGTTTTCAGGCCTTCACGCCACGCACGATAACCGGCGGGGCTGTCGCGGTCGACGAACATTCCGGCGTGGTTCAGCACGATCTGGATATCCGGATACATCCGCGCCAGCTGCACCGCCTCGTGCATCTGCGATGGGTAGAGCTGCAAGTCGAACGACAGGCCGTATCGCGCAAGCAGTCCGAAGTTTTTGTGCCAGACCGGGTCGCGCAGGTAATGCCGCTGAACATAGCCATACAGCGGGTTGTCATGCACGTTGAGGATCTGGCGAATGCCGCGCACGTTTTCGAACGCAGCATGTCCGGCCAGCGTCGCCTCGGCATCGGGTGCGCTCAGATCCGCCGCGGCGACGATGCCGTTCGGCCATCCGGCAACCCGTCCGTCGCCAGCATCGGCGAGCGCCTGCAGCCAGCGCGTCTCCTCGACCGGGTTGGCCGGATCGTGATTGGCTTCGACGTGCACGATCTTCACGATCTCGATCTCGCCCGCATCACTCGATAAATCACCGGGCAGGTAATCGTGCTTCAACAGCCGTGCATCGCCGACGAACGACGTTTTCGGATTCTCGAGCCACGGGTAGTGGTGCGTACCCAACGACCAGAAGTGCACATGGGGATCGATGACTTGCATGCTGCGTCTCCGTGTGCGGGTCATGGAAGATAGAACATCGGGACCAGCGGCTTTTGTGCCGGTGCGCCGTCCGAACCGGTGGCCATGATGTCGGACATGAAGCCCCACCATTTGCGCATGACGTCGTCGGTCACGAGCTGGTCCATCCGGTGATCGCGCTCGCGCTTCAGCACCGCAAACAGATGGTTCGTCGCGTCGTCGAGAAAAATCCAGTAGTCGCGAATGCCGGCTTCGTGAAGCGCCTCGACCAGCTCGGGCCAGATCTCCCGGTGGCGTCGCCTGTACTCCTCGCTCTGCCCGGGGTTCAGCACCATCCGGAAGGCGATCGTCTCCATGTTTGAATCTCCATCGTGTCATGCCGTTTTTCGTGCGCCAGCGGCGTATGGCAGCGACTATAATTCCGCCACTGATAACAAACCAATCCGTATTCGTGATTGGGCGATCCACAAACCGAATCGCATTCCTCACATGAGTCCGCACGACGTCACCGTCTCACTCGTCAACCGCCTGAAGTTCAAGCATCTCGGGCTCCTCGTGGCGCTCGACGATACGCGCAACCTCCATCAGGCCGCGGACGAAATCAACGTCGCGCAGCCGAGCGCGAGCCGCATGCTGGGCGATATCGAGGACGCATTCGGTTTCCGGCTGTTCGAGCGCAACGCCCGCGGCATGTCTCCTACCGCGCTGGGAGAGGTCGTGCTCACCTACGCGCGCCGCGCACTGTCCGATCTGACCCGCTTCGCCGAAGATCTGGATGCAAAGCGCCGCGGCGGGCACGGCCAGCTGACGGTCGGCGCGATCATGGGCGCCGCACCCGACGTACTGGCACTCGCCGTCGCCGCGCTGAAGACCGAGCGCCCGCTCCTCAACATGCGGATCCTCGGCGAGACCAGCGATCAGATCGTTCAGCTCCTCTATCGACGCGACGTCGAACTTGCACTCGGCCGACTGACCGCATCGCTCCAGCACAACGACTTCAGCTTCGAGCCGCTCGCACGCGAGACGCTCGTGCTCGTCGTGCGTGCCCGACACCCGCTCGCCGACGTGTCCCGCGTGTCGCTCGACGAGCTCGTCGCATGGCCCTGGATCGCGCAGCCGGTCACGAGCCCGGCGCGCGCGATCCTGGAAGAGGAGCTTGCTCGCGCGAATCTGTCGACGCCCGCCAACGTCACGGAATGCGGTTCGATCTTCGCGACGCTGCAGCTCGTCGGCACGTACGATGCCGTCGCGATGCTTCCCGAATCCGTCGTCCGCGACCACGTGCGTGCGAAGCTGCTCGTCGCATTGCCGATCGAGATCGGCAAGAGCCTGCCGGGCTATGGGATCCTCACACGCAAGGAGGAACCGCTGTCCGAGCCCGCGGTTCACTTCATCGCCCTGCTTCGCCGCTTCTCGCAGCCGGTCGCGAACTGATCACGCGGGCCCCGAAGGCGGCCCTTCGCTCACTGCAGGTTCACGAACATCCCGCCATCGACCAGTAGCGCGGCACCCGTCACATAGCGCGCGCGGTCGGACGCGAGGAACACCACGCAATCGGCAACGTCCTCGGGCTGCCCCAGCCGGCCGAGCGGGATGCGTTTCTCGAAATAGCGCCGCTTGTCTTCGTCCTCGAGATCCGCGGCGTTCAGATCGGTCGCGATCGTCCCCGGCATCACGGAATTGCAGCGAATACCGTATGGGCCGAGCGCAATCGCGCACGACTGCATCAACGAATGCACACCCGCCTTCGTCGGCGTGTAATGCGTCTGCATGCCGCCGCCCACGAGTGCGCTGATCGAACTGGTCGCGACGATCGCGCCGCCCGTTCCCTGCTCCTTCATCTGACGTGCAACCGCCTGCGTCACATAGAACGCACCGTTCAGATTGACGCCGATCGTGCGCTCCAGGACCGACGGAGGCATGTCGAGAAACGCATGAAACGGACAGATGCCGGCGTTGCTGGCCAGCACGTCGACCTTGCCGAACGCGTCTACCGCATGGCGAACCAGGTCGATGCCGGTTTGCGGCAGCGCGACGTTACCCTCGATCGCGATGGCACGCCGGCCCGCGCGCTCGACTTCAGCGACGACTTCGGCGATGGCAGAGCGCCGCCCATACGACGCGTCGTTGTCGCCCCAGTAATTGACGACCACGTCCGCGCCTTCACGCGCGCTGGCGACGGCGATAGCCCGGCCGATGCCGCGCGAGCCCCCAGTGACGATGACGACCTTGTCTTCGAGCAGCACCTTGTTTCTCCTCGTTGCGTTCAATGCGTGTATGGACGAACCAGCGCGCACTCCGGATTGAGCCGCACGCCGAATCCCGGCCGGTCCGGCACCTTCATCCGCCCGTTGACCGGAACCGGTTCGTCAAGCAACAGCGGCGTGAACATCGGTACGACTTCGTCCGCCTTCGGTGCCATCATCAGGAACTCCGCGAACGGCGAATTGTGGCGCGTCACGACGAAATGGTAGCTGTACACCGATGAACCGTGCGGCACCACCATCACGTTGTGCGCGTCCGCCAGTGCCGAGATCTTGATGAGCTCGGTAATGCCGCCGCACCAGCCGACATCCGGCTGGATCAGGTCGCAACACCCCATCTCGAGCAGCATGCGGAAGCCCCATCGGGTCGCCTCATGTTCGCCCGTCGACACCATCATGCCGCGCGGCACGTTGCGCCGCAGTTCCGCATAGCCCCAGTAGTCGTCGGGCGGCAGGCATTCTTCGATCCACTTCAGACCGTATTCATGGGCGGCGTTGGCAAGACGCGTCGCATAACGCACGTCGAGGCTCATCCAGCAGTCGAACATCAGCCAGAAGTCGTCGCCGACCCGGTTGCGCATGTCGGCGAGTTTCTCCAGGTTCTTCCTGAGCCCTTCCTCGTTCTCGGCCGGACCGTGCTGCAACGGCATCTTGCCACCGATGAAGCCCATCTGCTTCGCGAGATCCGGGCGAGCGCCGGTGGCATAGAACACCAGCTCGTCGCGAACCGGGCCGCCGAGCAACTGATAGACGGGTTCGCCACGCACCTTGCCGAGCAGATCCCACAGGGCGAGATCGACGCCGGAGATCGTGTTGAGCACGACCCCCTTGCGCCCATAGTAGAGTGTCGCGTAATACATCTGGTCCCACATCGTCTCGATGTCGGTCACGCACCGGCCCTCGAGGAAACGCGCCAGATGTCTTTCGACGATGAACGCACCGATTTCGCCGCCCGTCGTGACCGCGAAGCCCACGCTGCCGTCGCTCGCTTCGATCTCGACCACGAGCGTACCGAGGACGTTGATGCCGAACGACCGTCGGCTTTCTCGGTATTCCGGGTAACGCGACATCGGCGTAGCGATGTGGTCGTCGATCCAGTGTCCGTCGTCCTGATCGTGATAATCCGCGCCGCCGCCGCGAACGGTGAACGCACGCACATGCTTGATGGTAGGCATGGCCATGAAGAATAAGCTCCGAATGTTTTGGCTGAGTTACCGCATGCGCTGGACAGGCGGTTTGAATGGTTCGGCGGCAATGCCGACGGATCGACGCGGCACGATGACCGCAATCAGCAACGCTGCCAGCAAGCTGGCAAGCGCGAGAACCTGCAGCCCGGCCGAACCTGCACCGAGCCAGCGGTCGGCCGATGCGCGCAGCGTCGGTGCGATGAATCCGCCCAGGCTGCCGAGTGAATTGATGAGCGCGATCCCACCCGCGGCGGCCGCCCCGGTCAGGTCTCGCGCGGGAAACGTCCAGAACAGCGGCTGGGCGGCAATGAAACCGCTCGCGGCCGCGCACAGCCCGGCGAGCGCGACGAGCGGCGCGGGCACAATGCCCGACAGCGCAATGCCGGCGGCGGCACACACGAGCATGACGATCGCCCACTTCCGATGTCCGCTCGAGCGCTCGGCCAGGCGCGGTATCCACCACGCGGCGCCGAGCGCGCACAACCACGGCACGGCGGTGACCAGCCCGACTTCGAAGCCGACACGTTGGCCGAGCAGTGCACCGACTTGTTGCGGCAGAAAGAAGATGACGCCATACACGCTCACCTGGATCAACGCATAGATCGCCGCATAAGCCAGCACGCGCGCGTTCGTCATGGCAGCCATCACGCTGCGCGGGCCATGTTGCATCGCGACCTTGGCATCCTGTTCGATCGCGTCGACCAGCACGCGGCGAGCCGGAATACCGAGCCATTGCGCATCGGCCGGCGCATCGTCGAGATAGCGAAGCGCCCATACCCCGACCAGCGACGCCAGCCCGCCCTCGACGATGAACATCCAGCGCCAGCCGGCCAAACCGAGCGCGCCGTGCAGATCCAGCAACCACCCCGACAAGGGCGCGCCGAAGATGAACGCCAACGGCGCACCGAAATAGAACATGCCGATCGCGCGGGCACGTGCCGATTGCGGAAACCAACTCGTCAGGTAGTAAATGATCCCCGGGAAGAACCCTGCTTCGGCGACACCCAGAAGAAAGCGCAATACGTAAAACGTGGTTGCGCTGTTCGTGAATGCCATTCCCGCCGACACGAGCCCCCATGTGACCATGATCCGGCACATCCAGATTCGCGCACCGACCCGATGCATGATCAGGTTGCTCGGCACTTCGAGCAGCGCATAGCCGACGAAAAACACGCCTGCGCCGAAAGCGAATGCCGCATCGGACAGGCCGGCATCGCGTTGCAGCGCGTGCTGAGCAAAGCCGACATTCGTCCGGTCGAGAAATGCGAGGACGTACATCAGCAACAGGAACGGCAGCAACCTCCGCATGACCCTGCCGACCGTCTGCTCGACAGTGGGTTGCGTCGCGTTCATCGTGGTGTCTCCTTGTCCGGGCGGTCGATCCGCCCTGTATCGTGCGCCCCGCTTGGCGCGGGTCGGCTACCGTCGATCAATAGGTGGCGCGGCCGCCCGACAGGTCGAATACGGCCCCGGTGCTGAATGCGCAATCCTCGGACGCGAGCCACAGGATCAGCGAGGCCGCCTCTTCCGGCATCAGAAAGCGGTTCATCGGTATCTTCGACAGCATGTAGTCGATATGCTGCTGCGACATCGAGTCGAAGATCTCGGTCTTCGCTGCCGCCGGCGTGACGGCATTCACGAGGATGCCGCGGGTCGCCAGCTCCTTGCCGAGCGATTTCGTGAGGCCGATCAGGCCGGCCTTCGAGGCACTGTAGTGCGATGCGTTCGGATTGCCTTCCTTGCCGGCCACCGATGCGATGTTGACGATGCGGCCGTAGCCCTTCTCGAGCATTCGCGGCACCACGGCGCGGCACGTCAGATACGAGCCGATCAGGTTCACGTCGATCACGCGGCGCCAGACCTCGGGCGGCAGTTCCCACGTCAGACCGTTACCTCCCGTGATACCGGCGCTGTTGATCAGCACGTCGATCGCACCGTGCCGCTCGTACGTGGCCGTGGCCGCGGCGTCGACGGACGCTTCGTCGGTCAGTTCGACGATGACGGTCGATACGGTGCCGAGTTCCGACAATTCGCGCTGGCTCCGCGCGAGCCGCTCACCGTCGACGTCCCACAACGACACCGCCGCGCCCGAGCGCAGCGCCCGCTGCGCGACCGCATAGCCGATGCCGCGCGCGCCGCCCGTGATCACGACCACTCGGCCGCTTAATTCGATCTGGTTCATCGTGCCTCCGGGATACGCGCGGCAACCGTGCGTTGCTGCTGCTCGCCAAGTCCGTCGATACCGAGCCGCATGGTCTGGCCCGCGCGAAGAAAGACCGGCTCCGGCTTCTGGCCCAACCCGACGCCGGGCGGCGTACCGGTGGAAATCACATCCCCCGGCTGCAGGCTCATGAACTGGCTGATATAGGAAACGAGCGTGGCGACGTCGAAGATCATCGTCCGCGTGCTGCCATCCTGGTAGCGTTTGCCATCGACCGCGAGCCACAGGCGCAGCGACTGGGGATCCGGGACTTCGTCGCGCGTGACGAGCCATGGGCCGAGCGGGCCGAACGTGTCGCATCCCTTGCCCTTGTCCCACTGTCCGCCGCGCTCCAGCTGGTACGCGCGCTCGGATACATCATTGACGACGCAGTAGCCGGCGACGTATTCGAGTGCACGCTCGCGCGACACATAGCGAGCCTCGCGACCGATGACGACGCCCAGTTCGACTTCCCAGTCGACCTTCTCCGCGCCAGGCGGAATCTCGACGTCATCGTGCGCACCGACGATCGCGCTCGTCGCCTTCATGAACAGTACCGGCTCCGTCGGCACGGCCATGTTCGATTCCGCGGCGTGATCCGAATAGTTCAGGCCGACGCAAATCATCTTGCCGACCCGGCCGACACATGGGCCGATCCGGACGTTGGCGGGCGCGAGCGGCAGCGACGCCGCATCGAGCGCCGCGAGGCGGCGCAAATTCTCGTCGGAGAGTGCGTCGGACGCGATGTCTTCCACGTGACCCGACAGATCGCGAATGCGACCGTCCCCGTCAATGACGCCGGGTCGCTCCTCTCCCGGCACACCAAATCGCACCAACTTCATGCAATGTCTCCTCATGTGAATTGAATGTCCTCTGCAGGGCCCATGTTGAAGCCGAGGCAATAGCGGAACAATCCGAAATTCGCATGAAGTGATAGCCAAACCGAATCGATCGGTCAGCCGGGCCGTTCGGCGCCCGCGTGGACACCCAGATCAATGACGGCCGATTCCCGGGTGAATCGAGGCGAGCGTCCGGCAGAGACGTCTGCGCGGAGTGGAGAGCCGCGCGCTGGGTCGCGTCGCCTCATAACGATTCGACGATTCATTGGTTCCGTCGAGTACGCGGCATCCGTATCGTTCACCGATTCGTCAGACTTATCGGCAGATGGCAGCGTGATTTTTCGATGGCGAAATGACGGTGCGGAATATTGCGTTGGTTTCAAACCACTTTGAGTCCGGCGGTTTTTGTAATGGCATACTCAAGCCTGGGCGCTGCGCAGAGGCGTTGTCACTTCCAGAGACGTGGCAGCGCAAAGAATGTGCGCTTCTTCACGTGCGGTTTTCGTGCACGCTTTCGTGCGCTAACGCCATTCGTCCAGGAATCAGTTTCACATGAACTACAGTTCACCGATCGGTGGCTCCCCCACGAGATGCGATGCCGACGACGAACGCACGCGCTCGCGCGCGGCATGGTTGACGAGTGAATTCCGCGCGAGCTACGCGTGGCTGAAGTCGAAACTGCAAAGGCGCGTCGGCTCGCCGGCCGACGCGGAAGATCTGGCGTCGTCGTCGTTCGCCGAACTGGCGGATGTGCAGGACCTGACAGCCGTGCGCGATGCACGGGCCTTTCTCACGGTCATCGCCCAACGCCTCACCTACGAGATGTGGCGCCGCCGCGATCTGGAACGCGCGTACCTTGAAACGCTCGCCCATCGGGAAGAAGCCGTCACGCCGTCGGCGGAAAGCCTGGCGGAAGTGACGCAGGCGCTCTTGCTCGTGGATCAGGCGTTGAACGGCCTGTCACCCAATGCGAAAAGCGCCTTCGTGATGAGTCAGATAGACGGCCTCACACACGCTGAAATTGCCGAGCGGCTCGGCGTGTCGGTGAGCATGGTGCGCAAATATATCGCGCAGGCGCTGACGCAGTGCTATCTGATGGCATGACCCGGCTGCACCCGCGTCGGGGCTCGGTTGCCGGCTGACATTCTCCCGTGCCGTTCGTTCTCACGGACGTGCGTCTATCACTGCGCCGCGCCGGGTCGCTCCAGTTGCCGTGCAACGATGTCGATCATCCGGACGGGCGCTGTCTCGAGTTGTGAGTCGTGATCCGTCACGAGCGCCGCGAAGACGCGAAAGGCGGCCGGATCGAATCCGTAGCGGCCTTCCTCTCCCGATTCATAGGCATTGCCGGCGATGCGCTCGTATTCGTCGGACGCATGCAGGTGTTGCCCGCCGTAGCCGAGCTCGCGCAGCATCGCGGCGGCCATCGCCACGCGCAACAGGATGCGCAGCGCGGTCAGCGAGCCGGCTCCGGCGCGCAGCGCTTCGAGCTGAAGGTGATACTCCAGTGAAAGCGCATCGCGAATGGCCTTCGGTAAAGGCAGAAGTTCCGTCTTGTCCGCCCGCGACCGCACCCTCGACTGGTCGAGACGCTGTGCCCACCCTCTCATCGTCGGCTCGCCATCCGTCCGCACGCATTCGTCATGCCGTTCCGCCCACCGTCATGTCGTCCACGCGAACGGTAGGCTGCCCCACGCTCACCGGCACCGACTGGCCGGCCTTGCCGCACACGGCGCGGCCGGTGTCGAGCTCGAGGTTGTTGCCGACCATGCTGATTTTCTGGATCGTTTCCAGCCCGTTGCCGGTGATCGTCGCGCCTTTCACGGGCGCGCAGAGCCTGCCGTTTTCGATCAGGAATGCTTCCGATGCCTCGAACACGAACTGCCCGCTCGTGATGTCGACCTGGCCGCCCTCGAGCCCGGCCACATAGATCCCGCGCTTCACCGACGCAATGATCTCGTCGTGCTCGCGATCACCGTTGAGCATGAACGTGTTGGTCATGCGGGGCATCGGCAACACCGCATAGCTCTCGCGGCGGCCGTTGCCCGTCGGCCGCATGTTCATCAGGCGTGCGTTGAGCGAGTCCTGCATGCAGCCACGCAACACGCCGTCCTCGATCAACACCGTGCGTTGCGTCGGACAGCCCTCGTCGTCGACATTGAGCGAACCACGGCGGCCTTCAAGCGTGCCGTCGTCGACGATGGTGACGTTGCGCGCCGCCACTCGTTCGCCGATGCGGCCCGCGAACACCGACGTCTTGCGTCGTATACCGTCGGCCTCGAGACCATGGCCCACGGCTTCGTGCAACAGCACGCCGTTCCAGCCCGGTCCGACGACGACCGTCATCGTTCCCGCAGGCGCGGGCCGTGCATCCAGTTTCGTCAGCGCGGCTTCGACGCGGTCGCACACCAGCGCGCGGAGGTCGTCGTCCGACCACGAAGCTATGCAGTAGCGACCGCCGATCCCCCCGCTCGCGCTTTCCACCCGGTCGCCCGATTTGACCCGAACGTTGATCGCCAACCGCAACATGGGTCGCACGTCGCCGACACTGAGCCCGTCGCAACGCGCGATCCACACCGTCTCGTGCGTCGCGGCGAGCATGGCGTTGACCTCGACCACGCGCGGATCCTTCGAACGCGCCAGTTCGTCGACGCGCTTGAGCAGCGCGAGTTTCCGCTCCGCTCCGATCGCGCCGAGCGAGGCTCGCGGGGCATAGATCGATCGCGCCGCCGCGGAACCGGCGGGTTCGCCGCGAGGCGTTGCGCGGGAAAGAACTTCCGGTCCCGAACGAATCTGCCGCGCGATCTTGCGTAACGCGTCCGCCGCGATCCGTTGCGAACTCGCGAACGTCGTCTCCTCGCCGTTCAGCACGCGAATGCCGAATCCCGAATCGCATAGCCAGGCGCCGCCTCGCACGGCGCCGCCTTCGAGCGACCACGATTCGGCGATCGACGCCTTCAGATAGATGTCGGCGAAGTCGCCGGACTGCCCGAGCGCGCTGTTCAGCGCGGCGAACAAGTGCGCTTCGTCGATGCCGTGTTTGTCGAGCAGCCCTGCATACGCCGCGCGACGCATGTCGTGGAGCGAGGGGCCGCGGGTGTCAGTCAGGGTTTCGTTCGTGTCCAGCATAGTGTCGTACCGGTATGTGACAGGAAAGGATGGCCGCGCGCACCGCGCGCGTCAGCTGCCGCCGATTCTCATTTCATCGATCAGCCACGAACCCGTGCGGAAGCTTCCTCTGGTCATGGTGTCGGCCCCCACGGCGAGCAGGCCGGAAAACATCGCATCCAGATTGGACGCGATCGTGATGCCGGTGACCGGGAAACGGATCTGGCCGTTCTCCACCCAGAACCCTTTCGCGGCACGCGAGAAATCACCGGTCAGCCGATTCACGCCACCGCCCGCCATCTCGGTGACGAGCAAGCCGCGATCGAGCCTTTCCAGCATCGCGTCGATCCCGTCCGCGTGGCGGGTTGTCGCACTGCGCACGTCGAGGTTGTGCGGGCCCCAGCCGCTGCCGGTCGGCGCCATGCCGAGACGCCGGGCCGCGTACAAGCCAAGAAAATAGCCGCGCAACACGCCTGCCTCGACAATCGATCGCCGGGACACGGCTACGCCGTCGGCGTCGAAACAGCGGCTCGACATGCCTCTCGGCACGAATGGATCTTCGTACACCTGAATGTGATCGGAAAAAACGCGAGTGTCGAGACGGCCGGTCAGGTACGAGCCCGTCCGATAAAGCGCATCGCCCGACGCCGCGTTGACGAACTCGCCGAGCAGCGACATCGCGGCCATCGGCTCGAACAACACGGGGCAACGCTGCGTTTCAACCTGCGTGCCGCCCAGCAGCGCGAGCGCGCGCGTTGCGGCTTGCGTGCCGATCCGTGCGGGTGCGTCGAGATCGGCATAGGCGCGCGCGCCGTCGCTCCAGAATCCCATCTGCTTCTCGCCGGTGCCTGCCGCGACAGGCATGCACGACGCGAAATGCGCGGACCACGGCACGCTGTGCCCAAACCCCTCGCTGGTCGCGAGCAGCGACAACCCCGCGGAAGTCCCGACGCTGGCGCCGTTGGTCGTCACGATGGCCGGGCTGGTGGAAAACGCGGCATCTTCCGCGCGATGGGCGTCGTCGAGCATGTCATCGAGCGACAGATCGAGCGGATGATACAAGTCCAGATCGATGAAGTCCTTGGCGAGCAAGTCCGCCTGAGCCAGGCCGGCGGCGGCATCGACGTCCGTGACCGACGCGATGTCGATGGCGGCCGCCACCGCACCGGCGAGGCCGTCGGGGGACAAATCGGACGAGGTCGTCGCACCGCGTCGGCCGTTGCGATAGACCACGAGCGAGACAGCCGAAGACAGTCGAAGGCTCCGTTCGGTCGGCATCCGGTTGCGTACGGTCGCTGTCCGCGATTCGACATGATCGACCTCGACACGAACGCCGTCGGCTCCTGCGCGTCGTGCAAGATCGAGTGCACATTCGGCCGCCGCCTCCAGGCCGGATTTCACGTCGCGCCACTGCGTACCGCCGTCATGCATGGAATCACTCCGAGTGTTGGATTGCCGTGTGCCCCGCACGTCCGGCTTTCTACCGAGACGTTTTCGCGTCATGTCAAGCGGGAGCACATTGGAAACAGTCTATCGACCGCGATCGAAATTTTTTTACGAAATAAATCGCCGCATCACGGAATCGTGGAATCGTTTTGCGCGCACGCCGGCGTATCCGGAATTTACGTTCGACGTGCGCCTTTTCGGCGATGATTCACGCGCCACACTTCGTCAGCCCGATCAAACGATCGCCGATGCGCGTGCCGGCCGCTCCCAGCGCTTCAGTACCGTCGCCGTAGTGAGATCGAAACCGTGTGAAGAGATCGGGATCCACCTGCCCAATGCGCTCGAAGGTCTTGTCGCCTTGCGAAGGTTCTTCGCCGCGCTCTACTGCGCGATTCGACGTTTCTTCAGCGAGCTGCATCATGCGTCGGTCGTCATCGGGCGTCCAGTTGCAGGCCGCGCGCAACAACTCCCAATGCGTGCCCGCAAGGCCGAATACGAAATCAGTGACGACCGCGGCGTCGCCGAGCGGCTGAGCGACCGAGGCAAGGAGCCGTGTCGCCAACGCGCGCGCAGCGCCGGCAACGTCGGCGTTCGCTAGCGCCTGCTTGATCGCGGCCAGTTCCGAGTCGAGCGGCCCTTCCGCCCGCGCCGGATCATGCTGCGCGGCAAGACGGTCGCGAGCCGATAGCAACGTTGCGTCGTCGCCGATCAACTCGGTCATCTCGCCGCCGGACAGCAGATCCGTGAGCAGCATTTGCGGCAGCCGCGAGAGATTCGCACCCACCGGAACGGCGTCCAGCCAGTGCGCGACAAACTCCGCGCCGTTCAGATGGGTGCTGCGATAGCTCGACAGCGATTCCACCACGGCCAGCACGTTGGCCGGAATACCCAGCATTCTTGCGCAATCGTCCACGTCCGCGGTGTTGCAGACGAACTGAATGGCGCTGCCGATTTCGCCGTCCCACATCGCTTCCGACGGCGCGGCTCGCTTGCGGTCCAGCCACGCGCGCAACGCGGCAAGGCGCTCCATCTTGAGCCGGGCGTCGCCACCGAACGCGTTCGGTGCAACGGCGATCGCCGCCGGCAACGGCGTCACGAAGCCGAGGTGATTGTCGATGAAGCCGGCCAGTTGCGTGGCGGAGCGATTGCCGACCACACGGCCGAGCTCCTTGCCGTCGCGCAGCAGGATCAACGTCGGAATACCACGAACGCCGAATCGTTCGCGAACGCCGGCATTCTCGTCCACGTCGATCTTCACGAACGCCACGTTGCCCTGAAACTGCTCGCTCAATTTCGACAGCGTCGGCGCGAGCGCCTTGCACGGACCGCACCAGGGCGCCCAGAAGTCGACCAGTACGGGCAGCGGGTTGTTGATCACGTCGGCTTCGATTGTTTCCAGCGTCACTGCTTTCAGATTGCTCATGAATCGACCTTGTCCTGTTTCACTTGTTGGCGCGCCGTACGTTGTTCGAATGCACGGCGTCGGTTGGGATCTTGGCTCTCAGCACAGCTGCGTTCCCACGTATGCGCGGCTGCCGGCATGTGCGCCCTTCGCTTCGTCGGCCGCGTCCTGTCGTGCGTCCGGTACCGACGGCGCGGGGAAATCGAGCGTCGTGTCGTGAAACGCCAGCAGTTCCTTGCGATGGGCGACGCTGACGACCGTGGCCTGAGGCAAACGCTCGATCAACAGACCGTAGAGTTCCTTCTCGCTCTGGCTATCGAGTGCGGACGTGCATTCGTCGAGGAACACCGTGGAAGGTTGGGCGAGCAGCACGCGTGCAAATGCCACGCGCTGTTGCTCGCCGCCGGACAGCCGTGTGCTCCAGCGGTCCTCGACATGGAGCAAGCGTGCATAGGCCGACAATCCGCATGCGTGCAGCAGTGCCTCACATTCGCTGTCCGGGTACGCCGACGCGTCGCGCGGATAGGCCACGGCCGCTTTCAGCGAGCCCGGCGGGATATAGCTGCGTTGCGGCAAGAAGAACGTGCCGTCCGCCGGCCGCGCGATCGTGCCCTCGCCATAGGGCCACAAGCCCGCCAGCGCGCGCAACAGCGTGCTTTTCCCACAGCCCGAGCGACCGCGCACGAGGCACCGCTGACCGGCTTCGAGCACGAAATCGGGCACGCGCGACAGCGTATCGCCGGACGCGTCGCGCAATACGAGCCCGCTCGCGGCGACCTCTCCGGTACGGCCTTCGCGAAGCACGATTTCCTGCCGCGGCTCATGCTCGCTCACGTGCAGGAATTCGCGCAAACGGTTCGCCTCCGCGCGCCACGACGTAAATCCCGGATAGGCTTGCCAAAAAAATGCCAGTGACCCGGTGACGGAATGAAATGCGCCGTTCGATTTCATCAGCCCGCCGAGCGTCAGCCCGCCCGACATCAGTTGCGGCAGCACCAGCAAGGTCGGAATGACCGAACTGACCTGACCGACGATATTGGTGAAGAACGAGAGGCGCGTATTCACCCACAGCGTCGCGTAGAGATTCGATACCACGAAGCGAAACGATGCCTGCAGACGCCTCTGCTCGGACGTTCGCCCCTGAAAGAACGCGATCTGTTCCGCGAATTCGCGCACGCCCACCATGAGCACGCGGAAATCGCCCTCGAGACGATGCTGTCTCGCCGTCAGCGTGATGAGCCTGCGGCCCAGATAGTGCGTCGCCGCGAAAATGACACCGGTGTAGGCAAATGCGGCGAACACCAGGTAACCGTGCAATACGTACGACGATCCTCCGACATGCATCTGCAACGGGCCGCCCATGCGCCACAGAACGACGCTGAACGATACGACGCTGACCGGTACCGAAAGAAACCCGAGACCCAGCAGCAGCGTGTCGTTGACGAACAGCTTCACGTCCTCCGCGATACGCTGATCGACGTTCTCCAGTTCGCGGTCGCGTTCGATCCGGTAATAGTTGTTGCGCGCGAGCCACTTCTCGGCGAGCCATGTCGTGAGCCACCTGCGCCAGCGGATCTGCACGATTTCCTGCAGCACCACCCCGGTAATCTGCACGACCGCACCGGCCATCGCCACGAGCAGGAAACGCACGAGCAGCTCCGGCAGCACCTTGAAACGAGAAGCGCCGATCGCATCGTAGAACGTGCCGGTCCAGTTGTTGTTCCACAGCATCACGTACGTCACGGCCCAGCTCGAACCGATCACGACAAGCAACAACATCAGCGAGGAAACGCCTTCGCGCGTACGCCAGTACGGCAGCAGGAGGCGCCACACCGGCGGAAAGCGGCGGCGCGCTTGCGCGTCTTCCGCGCGGTCGATGGGGAAAGCGCCGTTCACCGTCATTGGTGCGCCTCGGGCGGTTGCATCACGAAGTTGATCTTGTTGAGGCCGCCGCCCTGGAGCGCCGCGAGAATGGTCGCGACCTTGCCATACTCGACGTGCTGATCCGCGTTGATGTTGACCGCGGGCGGCTCGCCCTTCGCCGCGGCCTCGGCCACGCGCGCCTTCAACGCCTCCTCGTCGACCGGCTGCTTGTTCCACAGCACGGTCTTGTCGGCGGTAATCGACAGATCGATGTCCTGGGTTTTCGACACGGCCGGCTGCGCGGCCGCCTGCGGAAGATCGACTTTCACCGCCTTGTTGATGACGGGCAGCGTCACGATGAAGATGATCAGCAACACCAGCATGACGTCGATCAGTGGCGTCATGTTGATGTCGTTCATGACGCCTTCGTCGCCGCCGCCATCGGTAATCATTGACATGGCAGGCTCCTTCAGGCGGCCAGGTTGGGCGTGGCGCGCTTGGTCGCGACCGGTGCGCCGACCGGCCGGCTGGCGTCGGCGCGGGCCTTCGCGCCGGTGACGAAATACACGTGCAGCTCGTGCGCGAAGCGGTTTAGCCGATGGCTCACGCGCTTGTTGCCGCGGTTCACGTAGTTGAAGCCGAGCACCGCCGGAATGGCGACGAACAGCCCGATCGCGGTCATCACGAGCGACTCGCCCACCGGGCCGGCAACGTGATCGAGGCTGGCCTGCCCCGACATGCCGATCGCCATGAGCGCGTGATAGATGCCCCAGACGGTGCCGAACAGCCCCACGAACGGCGCGGTGCTGCCGATCGAGCCCAGCACGGCCAGGCCGTTCTGCAGGCGCGCGACTTCGTCGTCGAATGCGTTGCGCAGCCCGCGCGCTACCCATTCGCTCGCGCTCAGGCTGCCCTGCATCGACGGTTCGTTGCCCGCATGCTGTTCATTCGCTTCGCGCCCGGCAAGCGCCAGCGCGCGATAAGGATTGTCACCGCGCTCGCCCAGCGCCGCGATGCCGTCGGTGATCGACGAACTGGACCAGAAGCGCGTTTGCGCGCGCTTGCCGAGCGATTCGAGGCGCCGGTTGGCGAATCCTTTCGTCAGTATCACGAACCATGAGACGACGGACATGCCGATCAGGAAAACGAAGATAAAGCGGGTAACGAAGTCACCCTGTTGCCAGACGTTGGCGATGCCATACTGTTCCATGTGTTGCTCCGATTGGTGCGGGTTCAGTCGTTCAGGTTGAATGCGACGGGTTGGGTAGCGTCGACCGAGCGCGCGATGCCCGCCGTCTCGTACGGATGACAGCGGCCGGCACGGATCGCCGCGACGGCGGCCGCGTCGAGCAGCGGTGAGCCGCTGCTCTGCGCCACGCGCGCGGACGTCACCGCGCCGTCGGCGCCGATGCTCAGATGCACGACCACGGTGCCCTCCTGTTGCAGCCGCCGCGCTTTCGCCGGGTAGTCGGGTCGCGGCATCTGGCAACCCAACTGCTTTAACTCGCCCGCGCTGATTTGCTTCGGTGCGTCCAGCAGGTTCGGCCCCGGCGCGGGTTGCGCGACAGGTTGGGCCGGCGCCGCTTCGGGTGCGGGATGCGGCGTGGGCGCCGGCGCGGCCGGCCGCGTTTCGGCAGGTTTCGGCGTCTCCTGGGGCGCCGCCTCCACCGTGCGCGGGCTCGGCGCGTGCGACGCCAGCACGTGCGCCTTTTCCGGCTTCGCCGGCGCCACGGGTTTCGGCGGCGCGGTGCGCGGCTTGGGCGGCGCAGGCGGTGTCGGTGCGGGCCGCGGTGCCGGCGCGGCGACGAGTTGCACCTGCACCGTTCCGCCCGCGGGACGTCCCGCCTCGAGCCTGAGCGTCACTGCACTTTGGTGGACCGCGACGTACAGCCCCAGCGCGTGGGCGAGCAGCACCCCTGCGGCACACGCGACACGGCGTGTGCGCGCATGGGGTGCCTGGGACGTGTTCTCGCGCGCGGCGACGTCGCCCCAGGGGCGGGCGGGCAAGGAATCAGAAGTCATAGGTGCCGGTCAGCAGGATGGTTCTCCTCGGCCCCATCGGGATGAACGAGGGTGTCGAGCTACTGTTGTAGAGATTCCGGTTGAACACGTTCTTCACCGACAGATTCAACCCGTATCCCTTTTTCCGATAGAACACGCCGAAATCTGTTTCCACCTGGCTCGGCAGGCGGTAGCTGTTGTCGGTACCGACATACTGGTCGCCGCTGAAGAAGAGGCCGAGCCCCACGCCGAGGCCCTGAAGTTCCGGCGTCTGGAAGTTGTAGGTCGCCCACAGGCTTGCGGTGTTCTTCGGCAGATTGACGACCGTGGTGACGCCCGAAGGCTGATGGAAGTTGTTGTAGGTATAAGACGCCATCACGTTCAAGCCGCGGTACAACTGCCCCTGCACCTCGACCTCGAAACCGCGGCTCACCGCCCCGCCCGCCGGCAGCGAATAGCCCGGATGAAGTGGGTCGTCCACGTTGTAGTTGCTGTACGAGATGCGATAGGCGGCAGTCGTGATCGACAGCTTGTCGTCGAGGAAATTGAATTTCGTTCCCACTTCCACCTGCTCGCTGCGCTGCGGCGCCAACAGACCGCCGCCGAATTGCAGCGAGGTCCCGGGCTGGTAACCGCGGTTATAGTTCGCGTAGGCCGCAACGTCCTGCGTCAGGTGATAGAGGATGCCGAAGCTTGGGCTGTACGCCGACTGCGTGGCTCCGGGATCTCCGGTCTGGATGAACGTATCGCGCCGTATCGAGGCCAGCAGATTCAGGTTCTCGTACGCCATTTGTTCCTGCGCGTAGTACGAGTTCTGTTTGTAGCCAAGACCGTACGATGGAATGTAGGTCCCGGTGTTCAGCACGGGAAATGGCGCGGCCGGATTGAATACGTTGGCCGTCAGCGTCTGGCCGGCGTTGTCCGCATCGGCCTGGTTGTAGTGCGTCGACGAATAATCCCAGCCAACGACGACCGTGTTGCGCACCTTGCCGAAATTGAACTTCGCGCGCAGATAGTTCGACAGACTCCATGAATAGTAGTACTGGAGCGAATTGCTGGCCATAAACAGCGAGGTCCCATCCGGCGCGATGGGCGTCATCGGCGCCCAACCCTGCAAAACCTGGCGCGACTTGTTGTAGGACTCCTTGCTGACGAACGTGACGTGATCCCCGATCTTTTGTTCGAGGTTGACAAAGACGTTGTCGGACTGGACGCCGAAGTGATCACCGGGATTACCCAGCGGATGATCGAAATACTTGCGATAGAGATCGCCGCCCTCATAGCCCATCGTGAATTGAGGAAACGGCGCGCGCGCAGCGGTACGCTCATAGCCCACCGTGATATCGGTGCTGCGATCCTTCCAATCGATCGTCGGCGCGATGTAGAGGTCGCGCCTGCCGTCGTAGCCCATCGAGCTTTCACCCGCGCGATCTCCGGAAACGATGAAGCGATAGCGCAGCTTCTGATCGCTCGTGAGCGCCCCGGTGGAATCGAACGCGAGCTGCATTTCACCATACGACCCATACCCCACCTGGACCTCATGAAACGGTTCGGCTTGCGGCGTTTTCTTCACGAGGTTGATGACGCCTCCCGGTGGATTGTTGCCGTTGACGATGGCGGAAGGGCCTTTGAGCACTTCCACGCTCGCCAGTGCAATCGTCGGTGTGAGCGTCGCGAACGACGCTTGCGTGGGCGCCCCGTCGGTCGTGATGCCGGTGCTGCCGAAGCCGCCGCCGCTGAACCCGCGCACTGAATAGGAAGGCGTGCCGAACGGACCTTGCTGCATCACCACGCCGGAAACGTTGCGCAGGATATCGCTGAGATCCTGCGCATTCTGACTCTGGATCACGGCGGCGTTAACCACCGAAACCGACTTCGGCGTGTCCGCCAGAGGAGCGTCCGAGCGTGTGAGCGTGCTCGACGTTTCCGCCACGAACCCGGTGCCGCCCGAATCGCGCGTCGCCGCGACGCTGATGAGCGGAAGCGTGGTATCGATGGCCCCTGCGGACGCGACTGCCGCCGACGCTGCAACGGGCGCTGCCGCGGCCGGCTTCGCAACCGCCTTCTGAATGGTCAGGCCACCGCTGCCCGTCGCGACGAGGTCGAGGCCGGTGCCTCGGAGCGCTTGTCGAATCGCGGCCTCGGCGGTGTAGCTGCCCTCCACGGGCGACGATTTCAACGATTGCACGAGACCCGCGTCGTAGCTCAACCGCACGTTGGCCGCCTGTGCGATTTCGACCAGCGTACGGTCCAGCGGACCGCTCGCGAGATGCCATGACTGCTGAGCAGTCTGTTGTGCATGCGCCGAAGCTGCCATAAAAACCTGTGCAACGGCGACCGCGATGGCAACCCCTGATGCCTGGCTCGAGATAGCCCGGCGTGTTCTGATGTTCAGCTTCACGTTTGAATCGCTCCCTTGTCGTGTTTTGGCTCTTCGTCCGTTCTATCAGTATTCCTACGCGTGATCGTGCGTCATCGTCGTGTCGCAAAGCACTGTCATGCTTCGGATCGGGCCGTGGTCGGTCTCGTGCCCGAGCGCGTCATCGATGAAACAAGTCTATCGTCCGGGCCTGGAATGTTTTTTTGAAACAATTCACTTGTGCCGCCCGTTTTGGAATTCCATTCCGCGGTTTCCGTCGCGCCGGTGAAATTCCGTCCGTCTCCGCCCCCTGTCGGGAAACTGCTTGTCCCGTGCGGTCACAGCATGTAGTCGAGCGGCAGCACGGTGGTCTGCTTGATGGTCTCCATCGAGAAGCTCGAACTGACGTCGAAGATGTCGACCGCGCCGATCAGACGCCTGTATACGCTGTCGTACGCGTCGATATGCGGCACCACCACCTTGAGCATGTAGTCGATGTGCCCGCTCATGCGATGGACTTCCACCACCTCGGGTATCGTCGCCACGACGTCACAGAAGCGCCGCAACCATGCGGCGGTATGTTCCGCCGTCTTGATTGCCACCAAAACGGTCACGCCCACATTGAGCTTCTTCGCATCCAGAAGCGCCACGCGACGCGCTATCACACCGTCCTGCTCGAGCTTTTGAATGCGTCGCCAGCACGGCGTAGTCGAAAGGTTCACGCGGTCGGCGATTTCGGCCACCGAGGGCGTGCTGTCCTGCTGCAGCACGGACAATATGGCCTTGTCGATAGGGTCGAACACACTTCCTCCACTCGAGTGCACGGATTGATGTCGAGCGATTTGATGCGCTCTTGATTACCTTGTGCAACGAGCGGCGAAAAGTGACACCACAATTCGAAAAAAATCCGGAGGGCGACTGGAGGGACAGCCTGCAGTTTCAGGCTGGTGTGGCGACGGCGAGCATTTTGCCGTATAGATTCAGGGAAAACCCGAGGCTTTCGGCCAGTTGCCGGAGTGCGGCCGGTGCGTCGTCGAGCGGAAAGACACCGCTCACGCGGCGCGATAGCGCGGCCTCCGGGAACCGGATATAGCCGCCGAAGTAACGGCCCAGCGTTTCGATCACGTCTGGCACCGCGCGGTCGAGCACGACCAGCGTGCCGCGCGTCCACGAGAAGATGTCGGCCGACGTTTCGGGCATGCGCGCGATCTGACCGCCCGACAGGGACCATGCCGATCCATCGGGTACCCGCAAGCGGCGCCCGTGAGGCACGGCGAGGACCGCGTCGCCGCCTTGCACGGCCACGACGGTATGCAGGCGCAGAACGTCCACGCTCACGCGCGCCTGCTCGGTGCGAACCATGCCGTCGCGGGTGGTCACGACGACAGGCTGATAGCCTGCGCGATTCGGATCGGTTGCAACCTGACCGGCGGCCAGATAGAGGTCGGCTTGCTCGCGTGCCTGGGTATACACCCGCGTGGCCGCGCCGGCCGTGACCGAGACGTTGCCGTCGAACTGGACTCTTTGTGGGACCACATCGCCATTGTGGTAGTCCGCGTCAAGCGAAAACGCCGAAATGAGCTGGCGCGTGCCGATCCCAGCGAGCACGATGCCTCCCAGGCCCGCGCCGGCTTTCAGCAATCGTCTGCGGTGATGCGACGGCTCGTCGAGCGCCCGCCGCACCGCCGCACTCGACGTGCCCTGCAACGGACCCAGCCTGCCGAGCCGCTGCTGCAGCCGCGCCCATGCTTCTTCGTGAGCCGGATCCGCGCGCCGCCATGCAAGGAATGCGTCGCGCTCCTCCGGCGAAATCTCGCCGGCGCGCAGCCTCACTTCCCAGTCAATCGCCTCTTGCGCTACCGTATCGAGAGTGGAGTTACCGTTCATGAGCGTCGATCAATCGAGAGCGAAGAGTCCTGTCGCGCGAACGCCCCATTGACAAGCCACTACTTCTGGAACGCAGGTTCCGCGCGGAGCATAACATGCCATCTCCTTGGTATGAGCTGCGTAGAGAATCGTGGAGGCAGCTTGGTTCAAGTTAATGCAGGCACGTCCGCAGCATTTCTGATGCTGCCAGTAGTTTGCCTCGGCTTCAGCGGGCGGGATATAGTTGCGCGGTTCCATCAGCCGATGATGGTGGCTGATTCAGCCGGTTGAATCCGCAAGGTACAACGGCCATTTCCGCCATCGTCCACACCGGCGGAAGTTGGGTCCTTACCTGCGGTTCACGCGTTCGTGATATTTCCCCAACTTCCGAACCGAAGCCCTTGGCGTGTGGGCACCTTGGAAGGCCGCCTGACGGCAGACCAGTTGAGAACTGCTTGACGCTTTTGCAGTCGCCAGAGTTCCCCGGGCCCAAAGCGTCAATTGCCCCGCCTCTTGATACCGCCGGTCAACAAAGAGATCGCAGTACGCAGTAGATCGTCGATGTGATCGACATCCAGTCGAAGGCTATCCGGGCGCCACATCAGGCTGATAACGCCATTCATCATTGCCCACAGCGCCGTCGAGGCGTGTTCCGGCTCGACGTCTGCATGCACCCACCCTTCGTCGATACCTCGGCTGATCAATGCGGCCAATTTGGCGTTTTGCTGTCTGATCAGGGCAGCAATGCGCGCGAGCGCCTCCGGCTCATTCGGTGGCTCGACAAGGATACGGAACTGGTGCGGGCGCTCCTTGGCAAACCGCGCGTAAGCAGCTGCCACACAACGTAATTTCGTCTCCACATCGCCATCGGATGCATAGGCCGCGTCCATGTACTCGCGGTTTTCTTCCAACGCGCGCTCCGCCACGGCAATGAGCAACGCGGAACGGCCACCTACACGGTTATAGAGCGTCTGCACTGCGACATCCGCCCGGGTCGCAACCGCTTCAGGCGTGACCGCGTCTAGCCCGCCCTCCGTCAGCAAAGTCTCGGCGGCTTGCAGGATCGCCAGGCGGGTCGCGGCTGCCCGGCGCTGAGTTCTGGATTCCATACGGGGTTTTCCCTCATTAATTGGAATGAACTACAAACATAGAATGCATTACAACATTAGATTTCAATCTACGATTTTACACCTTGGAGGGACACATGGCCGGGCGGACAAGTATCGAGTTCGTGGCTGGCGGCCGCGGAGAACATTGCCGTGGCTGGCTGTACGAACCTCGCGGGACGGGCCCGTTTCCTGTCATCGTGATGGCACACGGGCTGGGCGGAATCAAGGAAATGCGTCTCGACGCCTATGCGCAACGCTTTTGCGCGGAAGGCTACGCGTGCCTCGTGTTCGACTATCGACATTTCGGTGCGAGCGACGGCTCCCCTCGCCAATTGCTCGATATCGATCGTCAACTGGAGGACTGGTCCGGTGCGATCGCTTTTGCACGCGGGCACAGCAATCTCCGGCCGGATCAGGTGGTCCTGTGGGGAACATCCTTCGGCGGCGGTCATGTGATTCTCTCCGCAGCACGCGACCGGACCGTTGCCGCTGCCATCGCGCAATGCCCGTTCACGGACGGGGTCGCGTCGTTGTTCGCGTTGAACTGGCGTAGCGCGCTCAAGGTCACCGCGCTCGCTCTATGCGATGTACTGCTATCCCTCGTCGGCAGGGCACCGGTGATGGTGCCGACGGCGGGTCCGCCCGGTTCTGCCTCGTTGATGACCGCACCGGATGCCCTGGATGGCTATCTCGCGCTTGTCCCTGACGGCACTGCATTTCGCAATCAGGTCACAGCACGCTTCGGCCTGAACATCGTTCGGCACCGCCCCGGTCGCAAAGCAGGCGACATTTCCTGTCCGATTCTGTTTTGCGTTTGCGAAGCCGACTCCGTCGCTCCGGCGGGGCCGACGAAACGGTATGCCAGGCGCGCTCCCAAAGGGGAAGTGCGCGCGTATCAGGCAGGCCACTTCGACATCTATGTGGGCAAGGACTTCGAACAGGTGGTCGCCGACCAGCTGGCATTCCTCCACCGTCACGTTCCAACGAAGCAAGGAGGCGCGCATGTCGACTTATAAGCTGGCGAACAAGGTGGTGGCCATTACCGGTTCCACCGGCGGCCTGGGATCGGCCTTGGCCGAAGCGCTGCACGCACGGGGCGCGCGTCTCGCACTTTTCGACCTGGAGGCAGACAGGCTCACTGCGCAAACTCGCAGCTTCGGCCGCCCTTCCGACGTTCTTGGCTGGACCGCCGACGTCCGCGATTTCGAAAGCATCGAAGCCGCAATGGCCAATGCGGCGGATCACTTCGGTCAAATCGATGTGGTCATCGCAAACGCGGGCATTGACACCATGGCCCCGATGGCCACCATCGATCCGGCCGCTTTTGATCGTGTCATCGACATCAACCTCAACGGCGTGTGGCGTACGTTCCGGGCCGGCTTGCCATTCGTCCAGCAACAGCGCGGGTACATGCTGGCGATTTCGTCAATGGCCGCGTTTGTGCATTCACCGCTACAGGCGTCCTATACGGCCAGCAAGGCGGGCGTCTGGGCGATGTGCGACAGCATCCGTCTGGAGCTTCGTCATCTGGGAATCGGGGTCGGCAGCGCGCATCCGACGTTCTTCCCGACGCCCCTGATGGACGATGTCGTTGCCGATCCTGCCGGCCGGGCATTGTGGGGAGGCAACGATCAAGGCTTCTGGAAGATGATCCCGCGCGAGCAGGTCGTGCGGGACATCGTGGCAGGCATTGAGCGCCGCGCGGACATGATCGTCGTACCGAAGATGAACACGATAGTGGCCAAGGCACCCGGCTTCTTCAGGCGCTTCGTCGAACGCGCTGGCTTTCGCGGCGAGGACATTGAACGTGCCATTAGTCTGGCGTCGGCAACTGGCTGGAACGATTCGGCCGCGCACGCTCCGGCGAAATGAATGGCAATCCTGTGGCCGCGGGAACCGATCGGCTCCGCACGATCAGCGGAGCCGATGGCCCGACATCCATCGCCCCTCGTTTGCGCGGCAATGGAAATTCAATAGCAGAGGAGCAGTACAAAGTGGCTTACGATCTTCAGGGAAAAGTCGTGCTTATCACGGGTGCTGCAGGCGGCATTGGTGCCGCGACCGCGCGTGCGTTGCATGCATGTGGAGCACGACTCGTTCTAACCGATGTGACGCAGGCTTCAGTGGACCGCCTCGCCGCGGAGTTTGACTCCGAGCGCACGCTCGCCTTGGCGCTCGACGTCACCGATGCTGCCGCCACCAAGGCGGTCGTGCAACACGCCGTCGATAGATTCGGTCGCCTCGACATTGCGTTCGCCAATGCCGGCATCTCATGGCACGATGTGCCCGCCACCGTGTACAGCTGCGATGAACAGGAGTTCGAGCGAATCGTCGAGGTCGACCTGTTCGGTGTCTGGCGCACGATCAAGGCCGCATTGCCGGAGATCGTGCGCAATCGAGGCCAGGTCCTGGTCACCGCTTCGGTCTATGCGTTCGTGAACGGCATGGTCAACGCGCCTTATGCAGCGTCCAAAGCCGCAGTCGAGATGCTCGCGCGTTCACTGCGCGCCGAGCTAGGAGGCACCGGGTCTACCGCGAGCGTGCTCTATCCGGGTTGGGTGGCTACGGCAATTGCCAAGATCGGCTTTGGCGGAAATGCACTGGCGACGAAATTGATTGAAAAAGGGTTTCCTGCACCGTTGCGGCGACCGATACAACCGGATGACGTCGCCAAGGCCGTCATAAAAGGGCTGCGAGCCCGCCAACCGCGTATCGTCGCCCCGTTCCGGTGGGCACCGTTTTCGTGGACGCGAGGAATCTTCAACATCGTGACGGACTGGCATCTCGGGCGACAACATGAAATGCATAAGTTGATGCGCGAGCTTGAGCGCGCTCGAGACCGACAAAACTAGCGCGAGTTCTGAGCCGTATGTTGGCAGCGCCGGCGAGCGGCTTTCCATCTGAAAGGACGGCTGCTGCGCGCTAGCGTAAGACTCCCGGCAACTGAGAGGATCGGGTTGCCTCCAAATGGCCGTTTGCTAGTGCGGAGCGGACGTCCACGCGCCATGTGACTGTGCTGGAGAATGACGCCTCCTGGGCGAGGCTGTGTAAAAACTCGTCCGATCACCTGGACTGAATCAACCCGTACCGATGAGAGGCGACGATGGGGCGATTTGTCGAAGGCAAGGACCGCAAGCAAGTAACGTTGCTTCCAGAATGTCTCGATGACTTCGTCGCCGAGGACAATCCTGTCAGGATCATCGACGCGTTTGTAGACGAACGTGAACTGATCACGCTCGGATTCCAGAGCGCCGCGCCGGCGGCCACGGGTCGCCCCTCTTACCATCCGGCTGTATTGCTCAAGATATACATCTACGGCTATCTCAATCGAGTGCAGTCGAGCCGGCGTCTGGAACGTGAATGTCAGCGCAATGTCGAGCTGATGTGGCTGACCGGTCGGCTCGCGCCGGACTTCAAGACGATCGCGGAGTTCAGGAGAGGCAACGGCGAAGGCATACGTAACGTATGCCGACGGTTTGTAACATTGTGCCGTGATCTGAAGTTGTTCACACAGGCAATCATCGCCATCGACAGCAGCAAGTTCAAGGCGGTCAACAGCCGCGATCAGAACTTTACGCCCAACAAGATCGAGAGGCGTCAGGAACAGATCGAGCAAAGCATTCAGCGTTACCTGGATGCACTTGAGACGGCGGACCGTACGCAACCGGCCGAAGTCGAAGCGAAAACGAAACGGCTGCGGGAGAAGATCGACATGCTGCGCGAGCAGATGCGTGACCTGGCTCGGGCAGGAGAAATACTGAAAAATCTGCCCGAAAAACAGATCTCGCTAACGGATCCCGACTCGCGTTCAATGATCTCGCAGGCCAAAGGCACGGGCGTGGTTGGCTACAACGTGCAGGTCGCCGTCGACGCCAGACATCATCTCATCGTTACGCACGAAGTGACGAACGTTGGCAGCGACCGGACACAATTGAGCCGGATGGCGAAGGCCGCACGTGATGCCATGGGGAAGAGGAAAGTTAAGGCGCTGGCGGACCTAGTTTTCCGAACATGCCATCCGTGTTCGGCGCAAAGAAAAGTTCGTCGCCATTTACGTTATCCGTCAGCAATGATCCCATCACGCCCGGCAGAAAGATCACCGGGATAATAGGTCGTACATCACAGAGCAGTTCCTTCTGCCGTGTATCGCTCGCTGGGGTGAGGGTGAATGTTCCATAAGACGAGCCATCCGGTGCGGTCCGCCCCACTCAGGCACGATTGGGCGACAGCGAATCATTGTCACAAATTCATTGAGGCGCCCTTGGGCGGTAACGTGGACGAGGAGGTTCTGCAAATATTCGTCGCGCAGGACGAGCACCTTCTGAATTGCGGCCACGCCATCGACCGAAGTCGTAAATTTTCCCTAAGCCTTACGGGAAAGGCCCAATCGGAAGATGTCGCTGCAACGACACGGAACAAGTCCAGGCTGGCTCGCCCCGCCGTCACTTCGAAACAGAAAATGCACTGCTAAAGCGAATGAGGTGGCGGGGTAAATGGGAGGCGTTGTCCGCCCCCCCCAAGCACGAATCTTGCGAGAACACGCGATAATATCCGTGACCAACCCGCAACCGAGCATGAAAAACAACGTTCTCAAGACTGCCCTGTTCGGCGCGCTGCTCGCATTCGGCGCGTCCGGCGCCGCGTCGGCCAAGTCGCTCGACGACGCGCTCGACTGCCATTCGAACGGCCACAAGTTCGTCGCGCCGCTGCTCGCGGCCGGCGACATCCAGTCGGAGCCGATGCACGTCGAAGCGAATTCGGTGAACGCATTCCGCACGAACCACCCGCTGACCGCCTACGGCTTCGGTGTCTACGTCGTGCTTGGCTACCAGGCGAACGACCCGATCTTCCAGCCGGGCGACGGTACGCCGATCGGCAACTGGGCGTATGGCGTCGTGGTGCGTGGCACGAAGAGTGCCGTCGAACAGGCCGTGCGCAAGGCTGGCAGCGACGCGACCGTCAAGCAGGCGTTCCCGTTCCTGACCGCGATCGTGTGCTCGGACTGAGCGCGCCGCAAGGAAAGCGGCGCGAGCGCGCCGCGCCGGAGCCGGAGTTATTCCCGGAAGCGCGCATCGTTACGCGCCCGTATAAACCACGCGATACGGAATGCCGACCTTCTCCCACTCGGCCGCTTCCTGGCTGAGGCTGTAGTCGGTCAGCGGGTTCTGCTCGACCCATGCGCTCGGCAGGCGCACTTCATACCCGCCCTTCTTCATCTGCGACACGGAAATGTCCGGCAGCCCGGCATCGGTCCGGCGCCGGCACAGCAGCGCCGCGAGCCGCAGGCAGAACAACAGCGGCCATTCGACGTCGCGCGCCTGCGACAGCTTGCCGAGCTTGCCCGCGTGCCCGAGCACGAGCGCGGCAAGGCGCGCCTGGTCGGTGCGCGAGAAACCCGGCATGTCGGCGTTGCTCGCGATATAGGCCGAATGCTTGTGATACGAACTGTGCGAGATCGACAGCCCGATCTCATGCAACGCGGCGGCCCAGCCGAGGAACATCCGGGCTTCCTCGCGCGCTTCGTCGTCGGCTTCATCGAGCTCGTCGTAGAACCGCACCGCAAGCGCACCAATGCGCTCGGCCTGCGCGCGATCGACGCCGTAGCGGCGCGTGAAACCCTCGACGGTCACCGCGCGCATGTCCTCGTGCTGGGTCCGGCCGAGCAGGTCGTACAGCACGCCCAGACGCAGCGCACCATCGGTGGTATCGACATAGTCGACACCCAGCTCCTCGAATACCGCGAGCATGATCGCGAGGCCGCCGGCGAGCACCGGCACGCGGTCGGGCTTCAGTGCGATCAGCTTGAGCCGGTTCACGTTCTCGGACTTGATCAGCGCGCGCTTCAGGCGTTCGAGCCCGCCACGCGAAATGCCGTGCGTGATGCCCGCGTCGTTGAAGCCGTTCGCCTCGACGAGCTCCGCGAGCGCACGCGCGGTGCCGGACGAACCGATCGCCTGGTCCCATCCGGCCCTCTTGTACTCGCTGGAAATGATCTGGATCTCGCGCTTGGCTGCGAGTTCGGCTTGCCGCATCGTATATTCGTCGACGTTGCCGGCCGGAAAGAACGCACGGCTGTGGCTTACGCAGCCGATGTAGAGGCTCTCCATCACGATCGGCGTGTAGTGCGAGCCGATGATGAATTCGGTCGAGCCGCCGCCGATGTCGACGACGAGCCGCTTGCCGGCGCTCGCCGGCACCGAATGCGCGGCACCCGCGTAGATCAGGCGCGCCTCTTCGCGGCCAGCAATCACTTCGATCGGAAAACCGAGCGCCGCTTCGGCCTCGCCGAGGAATTCGGCCGCGTTCTTCGCGACGCGCAGCGTGTTGGTCGCCACCGCCCGCACGTGATCGGGGTGGAAATCGCGCAGGCGCTCGCCGAACCGCTTGAGCGCCTCCCAGCCACGCTCCTGCGACGCACGATCGAGCATCTTGTCGCTCGACAGGCCCGCGGCCAGTCGAACGGGCTCGCGCAGCGCATCGACGGGATAGATCTGGCTGCCCGCCGGGGTTTCCTCGACGCGCCCGACGATCAGCCGGAAGCTGTTCGAGCCGAGATCGACGGCAGCCAGCAAGTGGGGGGATGTAACCATCAGAAGGGGGCTCCGTGCGCGTTCGCCCGCGGCAGCCGCTGCGGCCACGCTGGACGATCAATCAAAGGCGATATTTTAAGCGTGGAACGCTTGCCTGAGCCACGCTTCACGGGCATGTACCCGGGTAGATTGTATATGGCCGAAACATTTATGAGATGAAACGGTTGCGGCGTAGAATTTCCCGATATAAATACATAACCGTCATCAGCACGTCATCGTACCGTGAGAGTTTCCGAGCGTCCTTTCGAATCATCGCCCGAATCATCCCCTACTCTGCCGATGTCCGTCCGTTATCCGCTTCTCAATCGTGAACTCGGCATCCTCGGGTTCAACGAGCGCGTGCTGGCCCAGGCTGCCGACCCGCAAGTCCCGTTGCTCGAACGCCTGCGCTTCATCTGCATCACCAGCAGCAATCTCGACGAATTCTTCGAAGTCCGGATGGCCGGCCTGCAGGAACAGATCCGCGACAACCCCGGCGCCCTGACGCCCGACGGCATGTCGTTACAGCACGCTTACGACCTCGTCGTCGAGCGCGCGCAGCGGCTCGTGCACCGCCAGTACACGATGCTGCACGAAACGGTGCTGCCGGCGCTCGAACAGGAAGGCATCTACTTCCACGCGGCCGACACGTGGAACGACGAGCAGCTCGAATGGGCGCGCCGCTACTTCCTCGACGAACTGCTGCCGGTGCTGACGCCGATCGGCCTCGATCCGGCGCACCCGTTCCCGCGCGTGCTGAACAAGAGCCTGAACTTCGTCGTCGAGCTCGAAGGCCGCGACGCGTTCGGCCGCCAGGCGGTAATGGGCATCGTGCAGGCGCCGCGCGCGCTGCCGCGCGTGGTGCGCATGCCGCAGGCGCTGTCGGGCTTCGAGCACGGTTTCGTGCTGCTCAGCACGTTCATGCAGCGCTTCGTCGGCGAACTGTTCCCGCAACTCGTCGTGAAGAGCTGCAACCAGTTCCGCATCACGCGCAACAGCGAGCTGTTCGTCGACGAAGACGAAATCACCAACCTGCGCGTCGCGCTGCAGGGCGAACTGCCCGCACGCCACCTCGGCAACGCGGTGCGGCTCGAAGTGTCGGCCGACACGCCGGCACATATCGTGCGCCGCCTGCTCGAGGAAAGCCTGCTCGACGAGAAGGACTGCTATCGCGTGGCCGGCTCCGTGAACCTCGTGCGACTGATGCAGATCCCCGATCTCGTCGATCGCCCCGACCTGAAGTTCGCGCCGTTCACCGCATCGATCCCGCCCGTGATCGCCAATGCACCGGCGATGTTCGACGCGATCGACGACGGCGACATCCTGCTGCACCACCCGTACGAAAGTTTCCAGCCGGTGCTCGAACTGCTGCAGCAAGCCGCGAAGGACCCTAGCGTCGTCGCGATCAAGCAGACGATCTACCGCACCGGCACCGATTCGCCGCTGATGGACGCGCTGATGGCCGCCGCGCGCAACGGCAAGGAAGTGACCGTCGTCGTCGAGCTGCTCGCGCGCTTCGACGAGGAAACGAACATCAATTGGGCGTCGCAGCTCGAAGCCGTCGGCGCGCATGTGGTGTATGGCGTGGTCGGTCACAAGTGCCACGCGAAGATGATGCTGATCGTGCGCCGCGTCGTGGAGAGCGGCAAGGCGACGCTGCGCCGCTACGTGCACCTCGGCACCGGCAACTATCACCCGCGCACCGCGCGCCTCTACACCGACTTCGGGCTGATGACGGCCGACCAGAAGATCTGCGAGGACGTCCACCACGTGTTCCAGCAACTGACCGGAATCGGCGGCGAGCTGACGCTGCACGAGCTGTGGCAGTCGCCGTTCACGCTGCATCCGCGCATCATCGAATCGATCCGCGCGGAGATCGACAATGCGCGCGCCGGCAAGCGCGCGCGCGTAGTCGCGAAGATGAACGCGCTGCTGGAGCCGACGGTGATCGCCGCGCTGTACGAAGCGTCGCAGGCAGGCGTCAAGGTCGACCTGATCGTGCGCGGCGTGTGCGCGCTGAAGCCGGGCGTGCCGGGGCTGTCGGAAAACATCACGGTGCGCTCGATCGTCGGGCGCTTCCTCGAACACCACCGCATCTACTATTTCCACGCGGACGGCGCCGAGGAAGTCTATCTGTCGAGCGCGGACTGGATGGACCGCAACCTGTTCCGCCGCGTCGAAGTCGCGTTCCCGATCCGCGAGCGCAAGCTCAAGCGTCGCGTGATCGCCGAAGGGCTGTCGGTCTGTCTCGGCGACAACCAGTCGGCATGGCTGATGCAAAGCGACGGTCACTATCGGCGCCGCCGCGCGGGCAAGACGCTGCGCAACGCGCAACTCGGGCTGCTCGCGAAGTTCTGTTCGTAGGCAGGCGGCGCGCAGCAAACGAAAAAGGCACAGCTCACGCGGGCTGTGCCTTTTTTCGTTTCAGTCGTGCGCGGATGCGATGCGCACGAACCGTATCAGACGATCACGCGCTCAAGCTTCGAACGCTGCCGGCCGGATCGCGATGATCCGCGACGCCGGGAAGCGCGCAGTGAACGTGCTGCCGCGCCCTTCCTCGCTTTGCACGTACAGGTGCGAGTCGTGCCGCTGCAGCACGTGCTTGACGATCGCGAGGCCGAGCCCCGTGCCGCCCGTATCGCGCGAACGGCTGCGATCGACGCGATAGAAGCGCTCCGTCAGCCGCGGCAGATCGGCGGCCGGAATGCCGAAGCCGCTGTCGGTGACGGAAAACACGCCCTGCGCGCCCTCGCGCCGCCACGACACGAATATCTTGCCGCCGTCCGGCGTATAGCGGATCGCGTTGGTGACGAGATTCGCGAACGCGCTGAACACTTCGGTCTGGGCGCCCGTGACGCCGAGCGTCTCGTCGATCGCGAACGCGATCTCGTGATGCCCGTTCGACAGCGTCTGCGCATCCTCCTTCAGATGGTCGAACACGGCGCGCATGTCGATCGCGTGATCCACCGGCGGCCTGCTTTCGCCCTCGAGCTTCGCGAGCACCAGCAGGTCGGTGACGATGTGCCGCATCCGCGACGCCTGCTGCTCCATCATCTCGAGATAGCGCGCGCGATCTTCCTCGTTCAGCGGCAGCTCGCGCATCGTCTCGAGAAAACCCGACAGCACGGTGAGCGGCGTCTTCAGTTCGTGCGACACGTTCGCGACGAAGTCGCGGCGCATCGCATCGGTCCGCTCGAGCTCCGTGATGTCCTGCGTGAGCAGCAGCTTGCGGTTCTCGCCGTACGGAAACACCTGCACCTCCAGCACGTTCTGCCGCGAGTCGCCCATCCCGCGCATCACGAGCGTTTCATCGTAGTGCTGCGCGTTCAGGTAGCGGACGAATTCCGGATGACGCACGAGGTTCGTGATGTGCTGGCGCAGGTCGCGTTTCGCATCGAGGCCGAAATGCACCTCGGCGATCGCGTTGCACCACTCGATCTGGTCGTGGTCGTCGAGCATCGCGACGCCGTTCGGCGACGCCTGGATCGCCTGGATGAACCGCGAATGCTGCTGCTCGACCTGCCGCACCTGCGCATGCCACTGCTTCGCGAGCTTGTGCAGCCGGTAATAGATTTCACCCCAGATGCCCGGTGCGCTCGGCACCTCGCCATAGACGGGCGCATCGAGCAGACGCCACAGGCGTTGCGTATGGAAGGTACTGAAGAAGCCCTGCGCGACCAGCATCACGGCCGCAAACCCGCAGGCCGCGGTCGGGCCGGCGAACACGCCGACCAATACGCTGATCAGCACGAGCAGCACGAGCGACACGAGAAAGCGCGCCCAGATGATGTTCATGATTCAGCGCCCGAAAGAATGAACGGCATGCCGTGGCACACGGCATGCGCGAATACATTACGCGTGCTTGGCGAGCCGGTAGCCGCTACCGCGCACGGTCTCGATCATCGCATCGCAGCCGGCCGGTTTCAAGGCCGCGCGCAATCGTTTGATGTGCACGTCGACGGTGCGCTCCTCGACGAACACGTGATCGCCCCACACCTGGTCGAGCAGTTGCGTGCGGCTGTGCACGCGCTCCGGATGCGTCATGAAGAAATGCAGCAGGCGGAATTCGGTCGGGCCGAGATCGAGCTTGATCTCGCTGCCGTCGCCGTGCGCGGCGACCCGATGCGTGGCCGGATCGAGGCGCAGCCCGTTGATCGACACGACGTCCTCGGTCAGCTGCGGCGCGCGGCGGCGCAGCACGGCCTTGATGCGCGCCATCAGTTCCTTCGGCGAGAACGGCTTGGTCACGTAGTCGTCCGCACCGATTTCGAGGCCGAGCACCTTGTCCTGCTCGTCGCCACGCGCGGTCAGCATGATGATCGGGATGTGCTTGGTCCGTTCGTTGTTGCGCAGGTCGCGCGCGAACGCGATGCCGGACTTGCCCGGCAGCATCCAGTCGAGCAGCACGAGATCGGGCAGCACATCGCTGATCAGGTTCTGCGCCTGCTCCGCGTTGTACGCGCGGATCGGGCAGTGACCGGCATGCTGGAGATTCACCGAGATCAGTTCGGAAATCGCGGGCTCATCTTCAACGACGAGAATGTTGCTGGGCATCGGCACCTCTGTTCTTCCTGTGCGTGGTGTTAACTGTTGGCTTCGCGCTCGAGCGTGTCGCGCGGCTGATGCCGCACGTCCGTGCCCTTCACGATGTAGATGATGAACTCCGCGATGTTCTTCGCGTGGTCGCCGATCCGCTCGATCGCCTTCGCGATGAACAGGTATTCGAGGCCGACCGAGATCGTGCGCGGATCTTCCTGCATGTACGACACGAGCTTGCGCACGAACGCGCGGAATTCAAGGTCGATTTCCTTGTCATCCTTGACGATCTGCGCGGCGGCCACGGTATCGAGGCGCGCGAATGCGTCGAGCGCGCGGCGCAGGATCGTCACGGCCATCTCGCCCGACACCTTGATCTCGGCGATGTTCACCGTGCGAGCGGCCGGTTCGTCGACCAGGCGGCGCACGCGCTTCGCGATCTTCTCGGCCTCGTCGCCGGCGCGCTCGAGGTTCGTAATCGTTTTCGAAATCGACATCAGAAGGCGCAGGTCGCGCGCGGCGGGTTGTCTCCGCGCGATGATGTTGCCGCACTCCTGGTCGATGTCGACTTCCATCGCGTTCAGCGTTTCCTCGGCCGTGATCACCTTCTCGGCCGCGTCGCGGTCGAATTCGTTCAGCGCATGCATCGCGCCGACGATCTGCGACTCGACGAGTCCGCCCATTTCCAGCACTTTCGACGACACGGCATTCAGGTCCGCGTCGAACTGGCTCGACAGATGTTTATCCGACATGGTTGTTGTTCTCCGTCATCAGCCGAAACGGCCAGTGATGTAGTCTTCCGTTTCCTTGCGCACCGGCTTGATGAAGATCTTTTCGGTCTCGCCGAATTCGATCAGCTCGCCCAGGTACATGTAGGCCGTGAAGTCCGAGCAGCGCGCGGCCTGCTGCATGTTGTGCGTGACGATCACGACCGTGTAGTCGCTCTTCAGCTCCGCGATCAGCTCCTCGATGCGGCCCGTCGAGATCGGGTCGAGCGCCGAGCACGGCTCGTCGAGCAGCAGCACTTCCGGACGGATCGCGATGCCGCGCGCGATGCACAGTCGCTGCTGCTGGCCGCCCGACAACCCGTAACCGCTCTGGTTCAGCTTGTCCTTCACTTCGTTCCACAGCGCGGCCTTCGACAGCGCCCACTCGACGCGGTCGTCCATCTCCGAGCGCGTGAGCTTTTCGAACATCTTCACGCCGAACGCGATGTTGTCGTAGATCGACATCGGGAACGGGGTCGGCTTCTGGAACACCATGCCGATGCGCGCGCGCAGCAGCGAGATGTCGCGCTTGGTGGTCAGCAGGTTCTCGCCGTCCATCAGGATTTCGCCTTCGGCGCGCTGCTCCGGATAGAGCGCGTACATCTTGTTGAACGTGCGCAGGAGCGTCGACTTGCCGCAGCCCGACGGGCCGATGAACGCCGTCACCTTTCCTTCGGGAATGCGCAGGTTGATGTTCTTCAGCGCGTGGAACTTGTTGTAGAAAAAGTTGAGGTCGTTGACCTCGATCTTCGCGTTCAGCGGCGCAAGCGGGCTGCCATGCACCGCGTCGTGCGTGCCGGCGGGCGCAGCGGTGCGCTCGACGGAATTCAGGTGGCTTTCTGCCATATTCATCGGATCGCTCCGCCGTTACTTTTTCGAGAAGATCGAGCGCGCCAGGACGTTGAGTCCGAGCACCCCGAGCGTAATCAGAAACACGCCCGCCCATGCAAGCGACTGCCATTCGGCGAACGGGCTCATCGCGAACTTGTAGATCGTGACGGGCAGGTTCGCCATCGGCTGGCTCATGTCCCACGAGAAGAACTGGTTCGACAGCGCCGTGAACAGCAGCGGCGCCGTTTCGCCGGCGATCCGCGCGATCGCGAGCAGCACGCCCGTCACGATCCCGCCGACCGACGCGCGCAGCGTGATCTTCAGCACCATGCGCCACTTCGGCGTGCCGAGCGCGACGGCCGCTTCACGCAGTGCGTTCGGCACGAGCTTCAGCATGTTCTCGGTCGTGCGGATCACGATCGGAATCTGCAGCAGCGCGAGCGCAATCACGCCGGCCCAGCCCGAGAAGCGTCCCGACTTCGCGACGACGATCGCGTATACGAACAGGCCGATGACGATCGACGGCGCCGACAGCAGGATGTCGTTGATGAAGCGGATCGTGCTCGCCAGCAGGTTCTTCTGGCCGTATTCGGCGAGATAGACGCCCGCGAGGATGCCGATCGGCGTGCCGACCAGCGTGCCGAAACCGCACAGCAGCAGGCTGCCGACGATCGCGTTCGCCAGACCGCCGCCTTCCGTGTTCGGTGCCGGCGTCGACTCGGTGAACAACTGCAGCGACAGGCCGCCGACGCCGAGGTGCACGGTCGTGTAGAGAATCCACACGAGCCACAGCAGGCCGAATGCCATCGCGCCGAGCGACGCGGTGAGCGCGATCGCGTTGGTAACCTTGCGCCTGCGTTGCAGCCGGTTGCGCATCGCGTCGAGCGCGGCGCCGTTCGGCCCGGGGAAATTCATGATGGGCTCGCTCATTTCTTGCCCTCTCCCTTCTCGAGACGAAGCAGCAGCAGTTTGGAGACGGACAGCACGATGAACGTGATCACGAACAGGATCAGGCCCAGTTCCATCAGCGCGGACGTATGCAGGCCCGGCTGCGCTTCCGCGAATTCGTTCGCGAGCGCCGACGTGATGCTGTTGCCCGGCGCGAACAGCGACACGCTGTCGAGCAGGTTCGTGTTGCCGATCACGAAGGTCACGGCCATCGTTTCGCCGAGCGCGCGGCCGAGGCCGAGCATCACGCCGCCGATCACGCCGGTCTTCGTATAGGGCAGCACGACCTTCCACATCACTTCCCATGTCGTGCAGCCGATCCCGTACGCCGATTCCTTCAGCAGCACGGGCGTGACTTCGAACACGTCGCGCATCACCGACGCGATGTACGGGATGATCATGATCGCGAGGATCACGCCGGCCGCGAGGATGCCGATGCCGATCGGCGCGCCGGACGTCAGCGGACCGACCACCCACACGTCCTTGAAGATGCGGCCGATCGGCTTCTGGAAGTATTCGGCGAAGATCGGCGCGAACACGAGCAGGCCCCACATGCCGTACACGATCGACGGAATCGCGGCGAGCAGCTCGATCGCGATGCCGAGCGGGCGGCGCAGCCAAACGGGCGACAGCTCGGTGAGGAACAGCGCGATGCCGAAGCTGACCGGCACCGCGATCACGAGCGCGATGATCGACGTCACCAGCGTGCCGTAGATCGGCACGAGCGCGCCGTAGATATCCGAGTTCGGATCCCACTCGGATTGGAACAGGAAGCCGAGGCCGAACTTCTGGATGGTCGGCATCGACGCAATGATCAGGGAAACGATGATCCCGCCCAGCAACAGCAGGGTCACGATCGCGGCAAGCCATGCGAGGCCGCCGAACAGAACGTCGCCGAGGCGGCTCGGCGCGCGTTGCGACGCGGCGTCGGGGGACCGGGAGGACGTGTAGGAAATTTCAGACATGGGTGCCTGTTCTGGATCGCCGGGCGCCGTGACGCCCGGCCTTACCGCACACACTGCCCGACCGGCACGGCCGGGCAGTGAACCGCTGCAATGCTTACTCCGCGGCGACCGGCTTGCCCGATGCGTCCGTGACCTTCGTCTTCCACTGCTTGCGGATTTCCGCCTCGACTGCCGGCGGCAGCGAGATGTAGTCCAGGCTGTCGGCCGCCTTCTCGCCGTTCTTGAACGCCCAGCTGAAGAACTTCAGCGTTTCGGCGCCCTGCTCCGGCTTGTCCTGCTTCGCGTGCAGCAGCACGAACGTCGCGCCGACGACCGGCCATGCTTCCTTGCCCGGCTGGTTCGTCAGGATCTGGTAGAACGACTTCGACCAGTTCGCGCCGGCCGCGGCGGCCTTGAACGTTTCCGTCTTCGGCTCGACCACCGTGCCCGTCGAATTCTTCAGCGCGGTGTAGACCATGTTGTTCTTCTTCGCGTACGCCCACTCGACGTAGCCGACCGCGCCCGGCAGGCGCTGCACGAAGGCCGCGACGCCGTCGTTGCCCTTGCCGCCCGTGCCCGTCGGCCAGTTGACCGTCGTGCCTTCGCCGATCTTCGACTTCCACTCGTCGTTCACCTTGGACAGGTAGTTCGTCCAGATGAAGCTCGTGCCCGAACCGTCAGCGCGGCGAACGACCGCGATGTCCGTGTCCGGCAGCTTGACCTTCGGGTTCAGTGCAACGATCGCCGGATCGTTCCACTTCTTGATCTTGCCGAGGTAGATGTCGCCGAGCACCGGGCCCGACAGCGTCAGTTCGCCGGCCTTAACGCCCGGCACGTTGACGACCGGCACCACGCCGCCGACCACCGTCGGGAACTGGAACAGGCCTTCCTTCGCGAGCTCTTCATCCTTCAGCGGAGCGTCCGAACCGGCAAAATCGACCGTCTTCGCATTGATCTGCTTCAGGCCGCCGGACGAACCGATACCCTGGTAGTTCACCTTCGCGCCGCCGGACTGCTGGTAGTCGGCAGCCCATTTCGTATAGATCGGCATGGCGAACGTGCTACCTGCGCCCGTGATGTCGGCAGCGTGCGCGGCAACGGCGAAAAGCGCGCCAGCCAGGCCGGCAATCGCGGTTTGCATCAATTTCATGAGACCTCCAGTGTGTGAGCGGATGACTACGGCACCGCGAAGGTTAGGGGCTCCTCATGACGATAATGTGACAATCGATGAAACTGGCGTGACAGTAACATGACTGGTTGAAAGGGTGTAGTCGGGGTGGTGCGATGGGCCGCGGAGGCCACGCGCGGCGGGGACGGCGGCAAGAATTGCCGGTCCGGCAAGGACGGTGTGGACACCCTTCGGCCGAGTGTGCGGGCGATCATGTCGCGCGGCGAAAACAGGCGGGCCATGCCCTGCTCTGCACGTCGCTTCTGCTCAGGGTCGGATGATTTCTTCTGTCAGATGAAATCCGAGCCGAAGCCCCTTCTATTTAATAGCGCAAACCTTTGCGTCTGATGAATTGCGGCGCCCGAAGGCGCCGCAGGTCGATTCATTGCTGCGGCAGCGCGCACTCGCCCGGAGCGTCGCGCGCTGTCGCAGGTTCGGCTCAGCTCGTCGCGATCCGCACCGCGTCGGCGATCGCTTCCGCGTGGCGGGTCGCGTCGGCCGCCTGCTGCGCCTCCACCATCACGCGCAGCACGGGCTCGGTGCCCGACGCGCGGATCAGCACGCGGCCGCTGCCGGCGAGCGCGCCTTCGGCCGCGTCGATCGCCGCGCGAATCGACGCGCTGCCCTTCCAGTCCGCGCCCGGCTTCATCCGCACGTTGATCAGCTTCTGCGGGAACAGCGTGACGCCGTCCAGCATCTGCGCGAGCGTGCGGTCGCTGCGCTTGAGCGCGGCGAGCACGAGCAGCGCCGACACGATGCCGTCGCCGGTCGAATGGCGGTCGAGCGACAGGATGTGGCCCGAGCCTTCCGCGCCGAGCTGCCAGCCGCGTTCGCGCAACTGCTCGAGCACGTAGCGGTCGCCGACCGCCGCGCGCACGAACGGCACGCCCTCGCGCTGCAACGCGACCTCGACCGCGAGGTTCGTCATCAGCGTGCCCACCGCGCCGTCGACCTTGCCGGCCGTCGCGATGCGGTCCTTCACGAGCACGTAGAGCAGCTCGTCGCCGTTGTACAGCCGGCCCGTCGAATCGACGACCTGCAGGCGGTCCGCATCGCCGTCGAGCGCGATGCCGAGATCCGCATGGTTCGCACGCACCGCGCGCACGAGCGCGTCGGGCGCCGTCGCGCCGACACCGTCGTTGATGTTGAAGCCGTTCGGCGCGACGCCGATCGGGATCACGTCCGCGCCGAGTTCGTGGAACACGTGCGGCGCGATCTGATACGCGGCGCCGTGCGCGCAGTCGATCACGAGCTTCAGCCCGCGCAGGTCGTACGCGGCCGGGAACGTGCTCTTGCAGAACTCGATGTAGCGGCCGGCGGCGTCCTCCAGGCGGCGCGCCTTGCCCAGCCGGTCCGACGATGCGCATTCGAGCGGCTTGTCGAGCCACGCTTCGATCGCGGCTTCGGTCTCGTCGGGCAGCTTGTTGCCGTCCGCGGAGAAGAACTTGATGCCGTTGTCCTGATACGGGTTGTGCGATGCGCTGATCACGACGCCGGCCGACAGGCGCAGCGCGCGCGTCAGGTATGCGACGCCCGGCGTCGGCATCGGGCCGGCCAGCATCACGTCGACGCCGGCCGCCGAGAACCCGGCCTCGAGTGCGGCCTCGAGCATGTAGCCCGACACGCGCGTGTCCTTGCCGATCAGCACCGTCGGACGCGCACCGGCCGCGACGTCGGCCGTGCCGGCCAGTACCTTGCCGGCCGCATAGCCGAGACGCAACACGAAATCAGGCGTGATGGGCGCCTCGCCTACCGTGCCCCGAATGCCGTCCGTGCCGAAATATCGACGTCCCATGGCGAATCTTCCTCCTTCGTCTTTCTGAATTCCGACTTATCGTTGCCGCGCGGCTTCGCGCACGGCATTCCAGACCTTCAGCGCGTCGACCGTCGCCGCGACGTCGTGCACACGCACGATCGCGGCGCCGCGCCCGACTGCGCACAGCGCGGCCGCCACGCTTGCCGCGACGCGTTCCATCGGCGGCTTGCCACCGATCACCGCGCCGAGCATCGACTTGCGCGACATGCCCGCGAGAATCGGATACGCGCGCCCGTCGGGCCGCGCGGGCGCCGTGTCCGGCAATGCGGCCAGCAGCGCGTAGTTGTCGTCGACCACCGCCTTGCCGAAGCCGAAGCCCGGATCGACGCAGATCCGCTCCGGCGCGATGCCCGCGTCGCGCAGCGCCTGCGCGCGCCCGGCGAGAAAGTCGCGTACGTCGGTCACGACGTCGCCGTAGTCGGGCTCGCCGACCTGCATCGTCTGCGGCTCGCCGAGCATGTGCATCGCACACAGCCCGCTGTTGCCGTCGCGCACCGCGTCGATCGCCCCCGGCTGGCGGAATCCCCAGATGTCGTTGATCAGGTCGGCGCCGGCCGCGAGCGCCGCGCGCATCACGGCCGGCTTGTAGGTGTCGATCGACAGCGGCACGTTCAGCGGCCGCAGCGCTTCGACGAGCGGGATCACGCGCGCGAGCTCCTCGTCGAGCGGCACCGGCGGCGCGCCGGGACGCGTCGACTCACCGCCGATGTCGATCAGGTCGACGCCTTCGGCGATCATCCGCTCGGCCTGGCGCAACGCATCGTCGCGCGCGAGGAAGCGGCCGCCGTCGGAAAACGAATCGGGGGTTGCGTTCAGGATGCCCATCACGAGCGGGCGTTCGAACGTCAGCGAGAAACGGCCGCACTGGAGCGGCGCGGGGATGAACGCGGAAACAGCGGAATCGGACACGGGCGGGAGGCGTTGATGAATGCAAAACGGGCCGGTGTGAAGCCACACCAGCCCGTGAACGGTGCTACAGCGGCGCTCAGGCCGGCGAAGCAGGCGCCGGCGCGTTGGCCGGCTTCACTTCGGCGGTCGTGCCACCACCCGACGAGTCGCCGCCGACAGCCGGCGAGCTCTTCGGCGAGCGCGGCGGACGCCCTTCCATGATGTCGTTGATCTGATCGGCGTCGATCGTTTCCCACTCCATCAGTGCGGCCGTCATTGCCTCGACCTTGTCGCGGTTCTCTTCGAGCAGGCGGCGCGCAAGGTTGTACTGTTCGTCGAGCACGCGACGGATTTCACCATCGACCTTCTGCTGCGTCGCTTCCGAGATCGTGCGCGTGAAGCCGCGGCCGAACGGGCCGTTGTCGCTCTCGTCGTCGACGTAGACCATCGGCCCGAGGGCGTCGGTCATGCCGAAACGGGCCACCATCGCGCGTGCCGTCTGCGTCGCCTTGTTGAAGTCGTCCGACGCGCCGGTGCTGATCAGGTTAAGGAACAGCTCCTCGGCCACGCGGCCACCGAACAGGATCGCCAGGCGATCGAGCAGGTAGTCCTTCGAGTACGTCTCGTTGTCATGCTCGGGCAGCTGCCACGTGACGCCCAGCGCGCGGCCGCGCGGGATGATCGTGACCTTGTGTACCGGGTCGGCCTTCGGCAGCAGCTTCGCGATCACCGCGTGACCCGACTCGTGGTAAGCCGTCGCGCGCTTCGCTTCTTCGCGAATCACCGCCGACTTGCGCTCCGGACCCATGAAGATCTTGTCCTTCGCGTCCTCGAAATCCTGCATCTCGACGATGCGCTTGCCGCGACGTGCGGCAAACAGCGCCGCTTCGTTCACGAGGTTCGCGAGATCGGCGCCCGAGAAACCCGGCGTGCCGCGCGCGATGACCGCTGCATCGACGTCGTTCGCGATCGGCACCTTGCGCAGGTGCACGCGCATGATCTGCTCGCGGCCGCGGATGTCCGGCAGGCCGACATAGACCTGGCGGTCGAAACGCCCCGGACGCAGCAGCGCCTTGTCGAGCACGTCGGAACGGTTGGTCGCGGCGATCACGATCACGCCGGAGTTCGCCTCGAAGCCGTCCATCTCGACCAGCATCTGGTTCAGCGTCTGCTCGCGCTCGTCGTTGCCGCCGCCCATGCCGGCGCCGCGATGACGACCGACCGCGTCGATTTCGTCGATGAACACGATGCACGGTGCGTGCTTCTTCGCCTGCTCGAACATGTCGCGCACACGGGCCGCGCCGACCCCGACGAACATTTCGACGAAGTCGGAACCCGAGATGCTGAAGAACGGCACCTTCGCTTCACCGGCGATCGCACGGGCGAGCAGCGTCTTGCCGGTACCCGGAGGGCCGACGAGCAGCACGCCGCGCGGGATGCGCCCGCCCAGCTTCTGGAATTTCTGCGGGTCGCGCAGGAAGTCGACGAGCTCGGACACTTCTTCCTTCGCTTCGTCGCAGCCCGCGACGTCGGAGAAGTTGACCGCGTTGTTGTTCTCGTCGATCAGCCGCGCGCGCGATTTCCCGAACGAGAATGCGCCGCCTTTGCCGCCCCCCTGCATCTGCCTCATCATGTAGAACCAGAACACGATGATCAGGATCGTCGGCCCGAGGTAATACAGCGCGGACATCAGTGCGTTCGGCTCGTCGTCCGCCTTGCCGCTGACCTGCACGCCGTACTTCATCAGGTCACCGACCATCCAGATGTCGCCGGGCGACACGATCTGGTATTTCTGGCCATCAGACGGAGTGACGGTGAGGTTGCGCCCCTGCACGATGACGTTCTTGACCTTGCCGTTCTTGGCGTCGTCCATGAACTGCGAATAGGACACACCTTCCTGGACGCGGGGCTTGTCGAACTGCTTGAACACCGTAAACAGCACCAGTGCGATCACCAGCCACACTGCTGCCTTCGAAAACATATTGTTGTTCAAAGCACCACTCCTTCACTCGTAGACGAGCGCCTACATTTTCCTTGCGGCGCTCCTCGGTCATTCTAATCCAGTCCGACCACCCCTGCCATAAGCATTGACAACCGCCGCGATAGCGCTTCGCTTGTCTGGCAAGGGCCGGAGCCCGTTTGCGGCACCGCGCTCCGCGTTCACCGCGGTTGCTTCAGCTGCCGGCCCAAAATGAATGTTTCGGACGATTTGTCGCGCGACGCCTTCGGCTTGCGGGGCGCGACCACCTTAAACTGCTGCTTGAACTTCTCGACGATCTGGCTGTAGCCGCTGCCGTGAAAGCATTTCACGAGCAGTGCACCATCCGGCTTCAGATGGTTCTGCGCGAATTCGAGCGCCAGATCGCACAGATGCTCGATGCGTGCTGCGTCCGCCGAGGCTACGCCGGAGAGGTTGGGGGCCATGTCGGAAATAACAAGGTCCACCGCGCGACCTTCGAGAACATCTTCGAGCTGCCGGAGGACGTCGTCCTCGCGAAAGTCGCCCTGGATGAAGTGGACGTCGGCGATCGGCTCCATCGGCAAGAGATCGAGCGCGATGATCGTGCCGTCGATGCCGCCTTCGCGTTGCGTGTCGCGCTTCTTGCCCTGCGCGAGCTTGTTGCGGGCATACTGGCTCCAGCTGCCCGGCGTCGCGCCGAGGTCGACGATCACCTGGCCCGGACGGATCAGCTTGTCCTGCTCGTCGATTTCCTTCAGCTTGTACGCGGCGCGCGCGCGATAGCCCTCCCGCTGCGCCATTTTGACGTACGGGTCGTTGATGTGGTCGTGCAGCCAGTGCTGGTTGAAGCGGTTTTTTGCCATTCGAGAGAGAGATTGCTGCTATTTGCTTCGTGAAGCCGTGCTTTTGGCGGATAATACGCGTCTTCTTCGCGCGGCTGCGGCCCCTTTCGAGGCCCAAGCTGCGATTTTACGTGGTTTCGGCGCGCGGCTGATGCGGTAACTTCCCGCGATACGCTTCTGACGCAGCGCCCCTTATCTAGATTTCGACATTTCCATGCCCGCCCTTTCGCTTTCCCCCGCCGAGCGCTCCGCGCTGCGCTCCCAGGCCCATGCGCTCAAGCCCGTCGTGCTGATCGGCGCCGAAGGGCTCACCGACGCAGTGCTGAAGGAAATCAAGGTGCACCTCGCCGCGCACCAGTTGATCAAGATCCGTGTGTTCGGTGACGAGCGCGACGAGCGCGTCGCCATTTACGACGAGATCTGCGACCGCCTGAGCGCCGCGCCGATCCAGCACATCGGCAAGCTGCTGGTGATCTGGAAGCCCGAGGCCGCCGTGACGGCCCCGGCCCGCGGCCGTCGTGCCGGCACGCTGCCGAGCGCGGCCGAAGCCAGCGACGACAGGAAAGGCCGCGCACCGCGCACCGTCAAGGTCGTCAAGGTGTCGCCGAACGCGAGCCCCGTGCGTCGCCCGAAGCCGACCAAGGTCGTCGTGCGCGGCAACGAGCGCGTGACGGCGGGCGGCACGGTTAAGCGCGCGAAAAAGCGTCAGGCGAGCACGAAGCGGCCGCACCAGGACAAGTAATCCTGCCGGGCGGCACGGGGCATCCCGTGCCCCGCCCGTGCGGCGCTCAGGCTGTTCAGGCCGTTCAGGCGTCGCGCGCCGGCAGACGCCAGATCAGCATCAGCCCCAGCACGCTCTCGACGAGATAGAACAGGCTCGAGACGCCGTGCAGCATCCCGAAGCGGCTCGCGTAAGGCGAGTTCGCGATATCGGTGCCCGCTTCCATCGCGGCCACGCGCAGCGCGTTCATGAACGGCTGCAGCGCAAAATACCCGACCAGCACGCACGCGACCATCGCCGCGACGATCCAGCGCACGCGGCGATAATCGCCGCTGCCGCGCCGCACCTGCTGATTCGACAGCGCGAGCAGCAGCACGCCGCACACGACACCGAGGATCGCCTCGATGCGAAACAGCTGGGCGGCGACCGAACCGGCCGTCATCCGCTCCAGCGTCTTGAACAACACGGGTGCGACCGCATACCCGATCGTCAGCAGGCTGCCGACCCACACGGCCGACAGCAGACGGAACACGCGATGCGGCATCACGTCGCCCGGCTTCAGATGTAGCTGACGGAAATGATTTCGTACTCGCGCACGCCGCTCGGCGCCTGCACGGCCGCGACGTCGCCTTCGGACTTGCCGATCAGCGCGCGTGCGATCGGCGAGCTGACCGAGATCAGGCCGTGATCGATATCGGCTTCGTCGTCGCCGACGATCTGATACTTGACGGTGTCGCCCGACTCGAGATCCTCGAGTTCGACCGTCGACGCGAAGACCACGCGGCCCTCGGCATCGAGCACGGTGGGATCGATGACCTGCGCGGCGGACAGCTTCGATTCGAGTTCCGCGATACGGCCCTCGATGAAACCCTGCTTTTCCTTCGCTGCGTCGTATTCGGCGTTTTCGGACAGATCACCCTGTGCGCGGGCCTCCGCGATCGCGTTGATCACGGCCGGCCGCTCGACGGACTTGAGGCGCTGCAATTCATCGCGCAGTTGCTCTGCGCCACGCTTTGTCAACGGAATGGTGCTCATAAACGGCTCAATCGATAATAACGGCTATAAAAAAAATCACCGCGATTAAGCGCATTTCCGGTGAACCGGAAACACCGCTTAACCGCGGCACGTGTTGCTTCGACAGGAAACTGACTGCTTAGTTTAGGCGAGCGTGAAGACCTTGTAAATCATAGACTTCCAGATCCTTCAGGTAGCGCAAGCCTTCGACGGCCGCGCGCGCGCCCGACATCGTCGTGTAGTACGTGACCTTGTGCGCCTGCGCGCTCATGCGGATCGAACGCGAATCGGCGATCGCCTGGCGCGTCTCGTCGACCGTCGTGAACACGAGTGCGATCTCGCCGTTCTTGATCATGTCGACGATGTGCGGACGGCCGTCCTTCACCTTGTTGACGACCTTCACCGGCACGCCGGCCGCTTCGATCGCGGCAGCCGTGCCCTTGGTCGCGACGATCGGGTAGCCGAGGTCGTGCAGCATGCGCGCGACTTCGACCGCCTTCGGCTTGTCGGCGTCCATCACGGTCAGCAGCACCGTGCCCGACTCCGGCAGGCGCGAACCGGCCGCGAGCTGCGACTTGAACAGCGCTTCGCCGAACGTCTGGCCGACACCCATCACTTCGCCGGTCGAACGCATTTCAGGCCCGAGGACCGGATCGACGGTCGGGAACTTGACGAACGGGAACACCGCTTCCTTCACGCTGAAGTACGGCGGCTCGACTTCCTTCGTCACGCCCTGCTGCGCGAGCTTCTGGCCGACCATCGCGCGCGCCGCGATCTTCGCGAGCGGCAGGCTGGTCGCCTTCGACACGTACGGCACCGTGCGCGAGGCGCGCGGGTTCACTTCGAGCACGTAGATGATGTCCTGCTTCGAACCGTCCGCCTGCGGTACCTGCTGGATCGCGAACTGTACGTTCATCAGGCCGACCACGTTCAACGCCTTCGCCATCGCACCCGTCTGGCGCTTCAGCTCGGCCACGGTTTCCTTCGACAGCGAGTACGGCGGCAGCGAGCATGCCGAGTCGCCCGAGTGGACGCCCGCCTGCTCGATGTGCTCCATCACGCCGCCGATGAACACCGCTTCGCCGTCGCAGATGCAGTCGACGTCGCATTCGATCGCGTCGTTCAGGAAGCGGTCGAGCAGCACCGGCGAATCGTTCGACACCTTCACGGCCTCGCGCATGTAGCGCTCGAGGTCGCGCGGCTCGTGGACGATTTCCATCGCGCGGCCGCCCAGCACGTACGACGGGCGCACGACGAGCGGGTAGCCGATTTCGGCCGCCAGCGCGAGCGCTTCTTCTTCGGCGCGCGCGGTGCGGTTCGGCGGCTGGCGCAGGCCGAGGTCCTGCAGCAGCTTCTGGAAGCGTTCGCGGTCTTCGGCCGCGTCGATCATGTCCGGCGACGTGCCGACGATCGGCACGCCATGCGCCTCGAGGTCGAGCGCGAGCTTCAGCGGCGTCTGGCCGCCGTACTGGACGATCACGCCGACCGGCTTTTCCTTGTCGACGATTTCCAGCACGTCCTCGAGCGTCAGCGGCTCGAAGTACAGGCGGTCGGACGTGTCATAGTCGGTCGACACCGTTTCCGGGTTGCAGTTGACCATGATCGTTTCGTAGCCGTCCTCGCGCATCGCGAGGGCCGCGTGCACGCAGCAGTAGTCGAACTCGATGCCCTGGCCGATCCGGTTCGGGCCGCCGCCCAGCACCATGATCTTCTTGTTGGTGGTCGGCTGCGCCTCGCACTCTTCCTCGTAGGTCGAGTACATGTACGCGGTTTTCGTCGCGAACTCGGCCGCGCAGGTGTCGACGCGCTTGTAGACCGGGCGCACGTTCAGTTCCACGCGGCGCTTGCGGACGTCTTCCGGCGTCGCGCCGAGCAGCTTCGCGAGGCGTCGGTCGGAGAAGCCGCTCTGCTTCAGGAAGCGCAGCTCGTCGAACGTCAGCGACGCGAGCGTGCGGCCCGACAGCGCCTTTTCCTTCAGGATGATCTGCTCGATCTGCGCGAGGAACCACGGATCGATCGCGGTTTCCGCGAAGATCTCTTCGGCCGTCATGCCGATACGGAATGCATCGCCGACGTACCAGATGCGATCCGGGCCCGGCTCGTGGATCTCGATCGCGATTTCGTCGCGGTCGGTCGACTTCTCGTCGAGACCGTCGACGCCGACTTCGAGGCCGCGCAGCGCCTTCTGGAACGATTCCTGGAACGTGCGGCCGATGGCCATCACTTCGCCGACCGACTTCATCTGCGTGGTCAGGCGCGAATCGGCTTCACGGAACTTCTCGAACGCGAAACGCGGAATCTTCGTGACGACGTAGTCGATCGTCGGCTCGAACGACGCCGGCGTCTGGCCACCGGTGATTTCGTTCTTCAGCTCGTCGAGCGTGTAGCCGACCGCCAGCTTCGCCGCGACCTTCGCGATCGGGAAGCCGGTCGCCTTCGACGCGAGCGCCGACGAACGCGACACGCGCGGGTTCATCTCGATGACGACCATGCGGCCGTCCTTCGGGTTGATCGAGAACTGCACGTTCGAGCCGCCCGTGTCGACGCCGATCTCGCGCAGCACCGCGAGCGATGCGTTGCGCAGGATCTGGTATTCCTTGTCGGTGAGCGTCTGCGCCGGCGCGACCGTGATCGAGTCGCCGGTGTGCACGCCCATCGGGTCGAGGTTTTCGATCGAGCACACGATGATGCAGTTGTCGGCGCGGTCGCGCACGACTTCCATCTCGTATTCCTTCCAGCCGAGCAGCGATTCCTCGATCAGCAGTTCGCGCGTGGGCGACAGGTCGAGGCCGCGCTTGCAGATCTCTTCGAACTCTTCGCGGTTGTACGCGATGCCGCCGCCCGAGCCGCCGAGCGTGAACGACGGACGGATCACGACCGGATAGCCGCTGCCGCCGGTGTACGCCATGATCTCGGCGTGCACCTGGGTCGCTTCTTCCATCGAGTGCGCGATGCCCGACTTCGCGGAGCCGAGACCGATCTTGGTCATCGCGTCCTTGAACTTCTGGCGGTCTTCCGCCTTGTCGATCGCTTCCGGCGACGCGCCGATCAGCTCGACGCCGAATTTCTCGAGCACGCCGTGGTGATGCAGGTCGAGCGCGCAGTTCAGCGCGGTCTGGCCGCCCATCGTCGGCAGGATCGCGTCCGGGCGCTCCTTCTCGATGATGCGCGCGACGACTTCCCACGTGATCGGCTCGATGTACGTGACGTCGGCCGTGTTCGGGTCGGTCATGATCGTCGCCGGGTTGCTGTTCACGAGGACGACCTTGTAGCCCTCTTCACGCAGCGCCTTGCAAGCCTGCGCGCCCGAATAGTCGAACTCGCAAGCCTGGCCGATGATGATCGGGCCGGCGCCGATGATGAGGATGCTTTTGATGTCTGTGCGTTTTGGCATGGCTTGTGAATTCAGTAAGTAATCTTTGTCGTGGCGTTGTCGCGGGTCGGCCGGCTGCGCTCAACTCATGGTGGCGAGCGCGAGCTTCACCGAGAAACCGATGAACAGGCCGCCCACGCTGCTCGCCGCGCCCGCCGCGAGCTTGCGGCGGCGGCGGAAATGCTCGGCGAGCCGCGCGCCCGCGAAGATCAGCGTGCTCAGGTACAGGAAGCTCGCGCATTGCGCGATCGCCCCGAGCACGACGAACGACAGCGCGGGATGCGGGAATGCCGGGTCGACGAACTGGATGAAGAACGAGATGAAGAACAGGATCGCCTTTGGATTCAGGAGGCTCACGATCAGCGCCTTGCGGAACGGCTGGTCGAAAGACCGCTCGCCGTCGACCGCGAGCGGCGCGTCGGCCGGCGCATCGGCGCGTGCGCGCAGCTTGCGCCACGCGCCGCGCAGCATCCCGGCGCCGATGTACAGCAGATACGCTGCGCCGCCGTACTTGACGACGGAGAACAGCAGCGGATTCGCCTTCAGCAGCGACGCGACGCCCGCGGCGGACAGCACCATCAGCACCGTATCGCCGACGAACACGCCGCAGGCCGCGCGATAGCCGGCCTTCACGCCGCGCTGCGCGGCGAGCGACAGCACGTACATCGAGTTCGGCCCCGGCAGCAGGATGATGAAGATCACGCCGAACACGTAGGTCCAGATATCCGTGATGCCGAGTGCGTGGCCGAACATGATGCGAATCTCCCGTTCTTCGGTTGCTTCAGTGGCGTCAGGCGTTGCGCTGCTGCGCCGCGTCCATCAGGGCGGTGAAACGGTCGAACAGATAGCCGATGTCGTGCGGGCCGGGCGACGCTTCCGGGTGGCCCTGGAAGCAGAATGCCGGCTTGTCGGTCAGCTCGAAGCCTTGCAGCGTGCCGTCGAACAGCGACACGTGCGTCACGCGCGCGTTGGCCGGCAGCGAATCCGCGTCGACCGCGAAGCCGTGGTTCTGCGACGTGATGACCACGCGGCCGTCGCCGAGATCCTTCACCGGATGGTTCGCACCGTGGTGGCCCGTCTTCATCTTCAGCGTCTTGGCGCCGACCGCGAGGCCCATGATCTGGTGGCCGAGGCAGATGCCGAAGGTCGGCACGCCGCGCTCGATGAATTCCTTCGTGGCCGCGATCGCGTAGTCGCACGGCTCCGGGTCGCCGGGGCCGTTCGACAGGAAGATGCCGTCCGGATTCAGCGCGAGCGCGTCGGCCGCGCTGGCCTGCGCCGGCAGCACCGTCACCTGGCAGCCGCGTTCCGCGAGCATGCGCAGGATGTTGTACTTGACGCCGAAATCGTACGCGACGACGCGGTACTTCGGCGATTCCTGCATCCCGTAGCCGCCTTCGAGGCGCCATTCGGTCTGCTTCCACTCGAACGGCTTGGTAGTCGACACGACCTTCGCGAGATCCATGCCGGCGAGGCCCGGGAACGAGCGCGCGAGCTCGATCGCCTTCGCCTCGTCGTCCGAACCGGCCAGGATGCAGCCGTTCTGCGCGCCCTTGTCGCGCAGGATACGGGTCAGCTTGCGGGTATCGATGCCGGCGATCGCGACGACGCCTTCGTCGCGCAGGTAGTCGCCGAGCGTGCGGTCCATGCGGAAGTTCGATGCGAGCGTGGGCAGATCACGGATGATCAGGCCGGCGGCATGGACTTTCGTGGCTTCGACGTCTTCGGCGTTGATGCCGACGTTGCCGATATGCGGGTAGGTGAGCGTGACGATCTGACGCGCGTAGCTCGGATCGGTCAGGATTTCCTGATAGCCGGTAATCGCGGTATTGAACACGACTTCACCGATCGTATGGCCTTCGGCCCCGATCGAATAACCACGAAAGACCGTGCCGTCGGCGAGTGCAAGCAAGGCGGGAGAAAAAGACGGCAACACGGGAGGCTCCTTGGGGAACACCCTGCTGCCGACCTGTTTACCCTGCCGCGCGAGCGCCGCGCTGCGTGGGCGCGCGGAGTCGCTAGCTGGACGCGACCTGCGTTGTCGAGACGCGAACCCGGCGCGTGGCGCACGAGGCTTCGCGGCATCGCCCGACAGGCGGCGTGCGGCGGATGAACGGGATGAGTGAGGTAGGCGCTAGGGTGCGAGGTTGATCAGCACAAACTTTCAAATTATAGCCCGAAAATGGCCCTATCTTCAATTGATATGGCCGTCCGATCATGCAGCCGGCGCGTCTGACACTGCGGCGACCGCGTGCCGCGCGCGCTGCTGCGGCCCCGTTTGCGCAGGCCGCCCTACCCGTCAGCGTACCGCCGGATCACCCTGCTTGCCAGCGCCGCGCTCGGGCCACGCGTACCAGACCGCGCTCGCGAGTTGCAGCGCGAGCAGCGCGCTCCACGCGGTGAAGTGTGCGGCGGCCGGGTAATGGCCGTCGATCGCCGGCCAGTGCGACAGCACCGCGCCGATGCCGATCTGGAACGCAAAGATCAGCACGAAGATCACGAGCGTGAGCGTCGTGTTCGCGCGGCCGATCAGATGGGCCGGGAAATGACGGGCCAGCACCGCATAGGTCAGGATTCCGACGCCGCCGAACATCCCGTACGCCGCCCATAGTACGGCCGGCGGCAGGGGGACGCGTGCGACGATCGCGGCTTGCGTCGCGACGAACAGCGCCATGCCGACGCCGCAAAATGCCTGGACGGACACCCCGCGCCGATCGAGCATGCGCGCCGCCGCGCCGAAGCCGACGCAGCCGGCCATCATCGCGAAGCCGAGCACCGACACGAGTTGCGCCGCGCGCTGCGCATCGAACCCCGCGACATCGCGCAGGTACGGCCCGACCCACAGCGACTGCATCGCGTAGAACACGCCCTGCGTGACGACCGAGAACGACGAGATCTTCCAGAACGCGCGGCTGCTCAGGATGTGCCAGGTGCCCTTGAACTGGCTGACGAGCCCGCCCTGGTGGCGTGGCTGTTCGGCTTCCGGCGCGCCGAAGCCGATCGCCGCGGCGACGATGATCGTCAGCACCGAGAGGCCACCGCAGATCGCGCGCCAGCTCACGAGCCCGAGCAGCCAGGTCAGCGGCGAGCCGACCGCGACGCCGCCGAGGCCGCCGACCGCCATCACGAGACCGTTGAGGAGCGGCAACCGGCCGACGGGAAAATGCTGCGCGAGCGCCTTGAACGCCGCACCGAGGCACACCGATACGCCAACGCCGATCAGGAGCCGGCCGATCATCATCGTGCCGAGGTCGTGCGCGACGCCGAACACCGCGGCACCGGCGGCTGCGAACAGCAGCATCCCGGCCGTCACGCGGCGCGGGCCGAAATGGTCGAGCAGCACGCCGGCCGGAATCTGCGCGCCGGCGAAGCCGAGGAAATAGAGGCTGGTGAGCAGCCCGAGATCGGCGGCCGACAGCCCGAGCTCGTGCGTGACGAACGGCGCGAAGCCGAGATTGACGCCGCGGAACACGTACGACACGAAATACCCGAGCGCAAACAGCGCGAGCACCCTCGCCTGCACCGATGACATCGCCTCTCCTTGTTATTCCACGTCCCGCGCGACAGCGGCCGCGCCGCCGCGCACAAATGAAAACGCCGTCACCTCGGTGACGGCGTTGCCTCGCGTTTCGTCGGATGATAACGCAATCGCGCGGCCCGGTTGGACCGCCGCGTTGCGACCGCGATCGCGTTACTTCTTCTTGCTCTTGCTGGCAGCAGCCTTGGCCGGCGCCGCCTTCGCGGGGGCCGCCCTCGCGGGGGCCGCCTTCGCCGCGCGGGCCGCCGGCTTCGCGGCAGCGTGCTTCGCGCCACGCGACTTGCCGCCGACGGACAGGCTCGCGCGCTCGATATGCGCGCCGGCCGCCGACGTCGCGATCCGCTCCGGACCCGGCTCGGCCGGCACCGCACGGCCGACCGGCACGTGCAGCACGAGCGCCTGGCCCGGCATCACCATATCGCGATGCGTGCGGTTCCATGCCTTCAGCTGGCCGACCGACACGCCGTAGCGGCCGGCGAGTGCGGCCATCGACTGCTTGCGGCGCACGCGGATCAGCATCTTGCGCGTGTCGGGCACGTCGGGCTCCATCGCGAGCACGCCATTTTCGGCGACGTCCGCGCTGATGTCCTCGTCGTCGTCGTCGCCACGCGGCACGACGATCGTCGAACCCGGTTTCAGGCGCATGCCGGCGGGAATCTTGTTGATCGACATCAGCGTATCGGCGTCGACACCGATCTTCTCGGCGATCGCGGCCGGACGCGCGCGCTCGCTGACCGTGTAGGTGGTCCACGACGACAGCTGGCCGTTGTGCGCCTTCAGGTTCTTCTCGAACGCCGCTGCATTGTCGAACGGCAGCAGGATCTGCGGCTCGGTCGCGCCGAGGATCACCGGCTTCGAGAACGACGGGTTCAGCGAGCGGAATTCGTCGAGCGACAGGTTCGCGAGCTTCGCGGCCACCGCCACGTCGATGTCGCGCGACGTCGTGACCGTCACGAAATACGGGTGGTTCGGGATGTCCGGCAGCGCGAGGCCATACTGCTGCGGACTTGCGATGATGTTCTTCACCGCCTGCAGCTTCGGCACGTAGTTGCGCGTCTCGTTCGGCATCCGCAGGCTCTGGTAGTCGGTCGGCAGGCCGGCCGCCTGGTTGCGCGCGATCGCGCGCTGCACGTTGCCCTCGCCCCAGTTGTAGGCGGCCAGCGCCAGATACCAGTCGCCGAACATGTCATGCAGGCGCGACAGATAGTCGAGCGCGGCGCTCGTCGACGCGAGCACGTCGCGGCGCTCGTCCTGCCACATGTTGCGCTTCAGGTTGTACGTGCGGCCCGTGCCCGGCATGAACTGCCACATGCCGGCCGCCTTCGCGACCGACAGCGCCTGCGGGTTGTACGCGGATTCGATGAACGGCAGCAGCGCGAGCTCGGTCGGCATGTGGCGCGCCTCGAGTTCCTCGACGATGTGATACAGGTACTTCTGCGAGCGCTCGGTCATGCGCTGCACGTAATCGGGACGCTGCGTGTACCACGTCGTCTGCATGTCGACGAGGTCGCTCTGCAGGTCGGGCATCTGGAAGCCGCGACGGATGCGGCCCCAGAGATCGGAGTCCGCACTGGTCAGGTCGCCGACGGATTGCTTGTCGACGTCGACAGTTTCTTTGGCAGTGGCTGATTTACGGAGGTAGGTGGACGTCGCCTGCGAATCGGCGGCGTTGTTGGCGACAGGAGCCTGGCTCGCACAAGCGGCGAGCAGCAGGACCACCATCGCACTCAATATAAGTCGCATGAAAATCTCGGCTTCCGACGGCTGGAAATTGCAGGCGATACTACGGAAGTGCGTGCTTCACGTCAATAAAAACACCGAAAACTCAGCGAAATCCTACATTTGGAGCAATTTTTACAGGCGCCACCTGAGGTTTGGAGTCCTCCGGAATGCGTCATCGGAAACGATTTTTCCACTCGCGCATCAGCGTGAATGCCACCAGACGATCCGGCACCCTTTCGTGCAGCTCGGCCTCGAGCGTCGCATGGATCGCCGCGCTGTCCGCGCGCATGAACGGGTTCACGGCACGTTCGTGCGCGATCGTGGTGGGGAGCGTCGGCACGCCACGCGCGCGCAGCGCCTGCGCGTCGTCGCGCCACGCGGCGAGCGCTGCATTGCCCGGCTCGCACGCGAGCGCGAAGCGGATGTTCGACAGCGTGTATTCGTGTGCGCAATGCACGCGCGTGTCGCCGGGCAGCGCCGCGAGCGCGTCGAGCGATGCGAGCATCTGCGCGGGCGTGCCTTCGAACAGGCGGCCGCAGCCGCACGAGAACAGCGTGTCACCGCAGAACACGTGCGGCGTGGCAGCGCCTTGGCCGGCCCCGCCTACGCCGGCCGCCTGAAAATACGCGATGTGGCCGCGCGTATGACCGGGCACGTCGAGCACGTCGAACGCGAGCGCCGGTGCGTCGAGCGTCACGCGATCGCCGCCCGCGAGCGGCCGCGTGACCACGCCGATCGCCTCGGCCGCGGGGCCGTAAACCACGAGCGGCGCATCGTCCGGTTGGCTATCTCGCAGTGCGGCGACACCGCCGACATGGTCGGCGTGGTGGTGCGTGAGTAAAATAGCGGTCAACCGCCAGCCGCGTTCCGCAAGAACACGGCGTACCGGCGCGGCTTCACCCGGATCGACGGCGATCGCATCGCGGCCGTCCGACACGAGCCAGATGTAGTTGTCTTCGAATGCCGGCACCGGCACGTATTCCAGCTCGTTCATGGGCGCGCAATCAACGTTATGTCCGATCCACAAATTATAGACTGGCCCGCCTGGACCGACTCGCCGCCCGGCCGCTACGTGCTGGGCTGGGAGCAGGCGCAGCTCGACCGGATCGTGTCCGACGTGTTCGGGTTCCACGCGCTCCAGCTCGGCCTGCCGCAGCTCGATGCGCTGCGCGAGAACCGCATGCCGTATCGCGGCCTCGTGCTCGATCCGGCGAGCGGCGCGAGCGCGCCCTACCAGTATCCATGGGCGCGCGAGGCGCGCGGGCCCGAACATGCGCCGGCCGACCGCAGCACGACATGGTGCGACCTGCTCGACCTGCCGTTCGAGTCGCAGAGCGTCGACCTGATCGTGATGCCGCACACGCTCGAATTCACGTCCGACCCTCACCGCCTGCTGCGCGAGGCCGAACGCGTGCTGATGCCGGAAGGCCAGCTCGTGATCACCGGGTTCAATTCGCTGAGCCTGTGGGGTATGCGGCAATCGTTCGGGCGCATGGCGAACCGCCCGTTCGTGCCGGCCGCGCGCGACCAGATCGCGTTCATCCGGCTCAAGGACTGGATCAAGCTGCTCGGCTTCGATCTCGAGCGCGGCCGCTTCGGCTGCTACCGGCCGCCGCTCGTCACCGACAAATGGCTCGCCCGCTACGGCTTCATGGAAGCCGCCGGCGACCGCTGGTGGCCGATCTTCGGCGCCGTCTACATGGTCACGGCCGTCAAGCGCGTGCGCGGCATGCGCCTCGTCGGCCAGATCAAGATGAAAAAGCCCGTGCTCGCGCCTGGCCTCACGCCGGCGGCCACCCCGACCACCCATCAAGAACACTCATGACCACCGACACCATCGACATTTATACCGACGGCGCCTGCAAGGGCAACCCCGGCCCCGGCGGCTGGGGCGCCCTGCTGCGCTACGGCGACCGCGAAAAAGAGCTGTTCGGCGGCGAGCCCAACACGACCAACAACCGCATGGAGCTGATGGGCGTGATCGGCGCGCTCGAAGCGCTCAAGCGGCCGTGCCGCGTGATCGTCCATACCGACTCGCAGTACGTGCAGAAAGGCATCAGCGAGTGGATCCACGGCTGGAAGAAAAAAGGCTGGGTCACCGCGGCGAAGACCCCGGTGAAGAACGCCGACCTGTGGAAGCGGCTCGACGCGCTCGTCGTACAACACGAGATCGAGTGGCGCTGGGTGAAGGGCCACGCCGGCCATCCCGAAAACGAACGTGCGGACGCGCTCGCGAATCGCGGCGTCGAATCGCTCGTGGCCTGAATCCAGGCCACCCTATTGTCTTTCCCGATTTATCCGACATGCGCCAGATCATTCTCGATACCGAAACCACCGGCCTGAACCCCCGCACGGGCGACCGCCTGATCGAAATCGGCTGCGTCGAGCTGCTGAACCGGCGGCTCACCGGCAACAACCTGCACATCTACGTGAACCCCGAGCGCGACAGCGATCCGGGCGCACTGGCCGTGCACGGCCTCACCACCGAGTTCCTGAGCGACAAGCCGAAGTTCGCGGAAGTCGTCGACCAGATTCGCGACTTCGTGAAAGGCGCCGAGCTGATCATCCATAACGCGCCGTTCGACCTCGGATTTCTCGACGCCGAATTCGCACGGCTCGACCTGCCGCCGTTCACCGAGCATTGCGGCGGCGTGATCGACACGCTCGTGCAAGCCAAGCAGATGTTCCCCGGCAAGCGCAACTCGCTCGACGCGCTGTGCGACCGGTTCGGCATCAGCAACGCGCACCGTACGCTGCACGGCGCACTGCTCGACTCGGAGCTGCTCGCCGAGGTCTATCTGGCGATGACGCGCGGCCAGGACAGCCTCGTGATCGACATGCTCGACGACGCAGGCGCCGATGGCAGCGCGGCGAACGGCCAGCGCGTGTCGCTCGCGTCGCTCGCCCTGCCGGTTCTCGCGGCAAGCGACGACGAGCTCGCCGCCCACCAGACCCAGCTCGACGAGCTCGACAAGTCGGTCAAGGGCACCTGCGTGTGGCGCCAGTCCACCGAGGTGGATACCGCCGAAGCCGCCTGACGCGGCGTCCTCCGCGTCTCGAAAGTCTCGAAAGTCCCGCCTGCAGCCGCGCTTACGCGCGCGGCTGCAGCGCGATGACAGCCATCCCGCCGAGCGCGAGCACCGCGCCCGCCGCATCCCAGCGCGTCAGCGCGACGCCGTCGACCACCCGCAGCCAGATCAGCGCCACCGCGATATACACACCGCCGTACGCCGCGTACGTGCGCCCCGCGGCGCTCGGGTGCAGCGTCAGCAGCCACGCGAACAGCGCGAGCGACAACGCGGCCGGCACCAGCAGCCACACGGGCCGCCCGCCCTTCAGCACGAGCCACGGCAGGTAGCAGCCGACGATTTCGGCCAGTGCGGTGACGGCGAACAGCGCCGCGATCTTCATCAATTCGGTCATCCGGTTCCTCGTGAATTCTCCTGTCGCCCGGCGGGCCGCGCGACGCCGCCGCGCGCCGCCGATCATACCGGAGCCGAGCGCGCCGGAACCCCCGCCCCACGGGGGATTCCGGGCAATTTGCACGATCGTCTGTCATCGTGCTATCATGTCGCCTGTTTCAACATTCAATCTCTGTCTATTCGATTTCGAGAGAAGTCCGTCCGCGCGTTGCGGGCCGGTGCTTCGACCGGAATTGCATCCACAGGAAAGCCCGCCCGACAGGCCCGCTTTTCTCGTTTCGTTGCCCCTCCGGGGCAGTTGCCGGAACGCCGGACCCCGTCCGCACCGGCATCCGCCGCTCGCATCACGCGGCCCATTCTTCATGAGCGCACCGTCGCGACGGCCCATCGGGCCCGCGTCGAAGCAATCCCTTACGGCCTCTTGCTGCCCCCAGTGCAGTAAGCGCTTAAAGGCTTGCCCCGACGCGCAGCACACGACATCGCGCTCGCCGGCAAACCGTGTCGGACGGCTCGCCCGTTCCGGCGCAGTCAAAGGAGTGCATGACCTTGACCGCAACACACGTCAGCCCGACCGCTGCTTCTTCCTCCGCTTCGTCCGAGGCCCCGCTCGCCGCGGACGACATTACCGTCGTCGACCAGGGCCTGCTCAAGCGCGCCGTCAGCGCGATGGCCATCGGCAATGCGATGGAATGGTTCGACTTCGGCGTCTACAGCTATATCGCCGTCACGCTCGGCAAGGTGTTCTTCCCGTCGAGCAGCCCGTCCGCGCAGCTGCTCGCGACCTTCGGCACGTTCGCGGCCGCGTTCCTCGTGCGCCCGCTCGGCGGCATGGTGTTCGGCCCGCTCGGCGACCGCATCGGCCGCCAGCGCGTGCTCGCCGCCACGATGATCATGATGGCCGTTGGCACCTTCGCGATCGGCCTGATCCCCAGCTACGCGTCGATCGGCATCATGGCGCCCGTGCTGCTGCTCGTCGCCCGCCTCGTGCAGGGCTTCTCGACCGGCGGCGAATACGGCGGCGCAGCCACCTTCATCGCCGAGTTTTCGACCGACAAGCGCCGCGGCTTCATGGGCAGCTTCCTCGAGTTCGGCACGCTGATCGGCTATGTGATGGGGGCCGGCGTGGTCGCGCTGCTCACCGCGTCGCTGTCGCAGGAAGCGCTGCTGTCGTGGGGCTGGCGCGTGCCGTTCCTGATCGCGGGCCCGCTCGGCCTGATCGGCCTGTACATCCGGATGAAGCTCGAGGAGACGCCGGCGTTCAAGCGCCAGGCCGAAGAGCGCGAAGCGCAGGACAAGGCCGTGCCGAAGACGCGCTTTCGCGAAACGCTGCTGCGCAACTGGCGCGCGCTGCTGCTCTGCGTCGGCCTCGTGCTGATCTTCAACGTGACCGACTACATGGTGCTGTCGTACCTGCCGAGCTTCATGTCGTCGACGCTGAACTTCGACGAATCGCACAGCCTCGTGCTGGTGCTGATCGTGATGGTGCTGATGATGCCGCTGACGCTCGCCGCCGGCCGCCTGTCGGACAAGATCGGCCGCAAGCCCGTGATGCTGGCCGGCTGCGTCGGCCTGCTGGTGCTGTCGATCCCGTCGATGATGCTGATCCATGCGGGCACCACCGCGTCGGTGTTCAGCGGGCTGCTGATCCTCGGCGTGCTGCTGTCGTGCTTCACCGGCGTGATGCCGTCGGCACTGCCGGCGCTGTTCCCGACCGAGATCCGCTACGGCGCGCTCGCGATCGGCTTCAACGTGTCGGTGTCGCTCTTCGGCGGCACGACGCCGCTCGTCACCGCGTGGCTCGTCGACGTGACCCACAACCTGATGATGCCCGCGTACTACATGATGGGCGCCGCCGTGATCGGCATCGTGTCGGTCGTTGCGCTCGCCGAAACCGCGCGCCAGCCGCTCAAGGGCTCGCCGCCGGCCGTCGCGTCGCATCGTGAAGCCCACCAGCTGGTGCGCCAGCTGCGCGAGGAAGAGGACACGGAGATCTACGGCGTCGTGTCGGCCGTGCGTGCCTGAGCGCCATGAATGAAAAAGCCCCGGCCGAAGCCGGGGCTCGATCGAATCCGATCGGCCCGACCGGCGCTTGCGCCGGCCGGGCTTTTTTTCGTCAGTGCGGCGCACGGGCGTTCATGCGTGCGCTTCGCCGTTGCGGGAGAAGATCAGTGCGCGCGAACGCGACATGGCAGCCTGCGCGCCGCGCGCGGCGACAATCAGGCCGACCTGGCCGAGATTGAAATCGCGCTCGACCATCAGCTGCGTCAGCGCGGCAAGCGGCAACACGACGGACGGGTGGTACAGGCTCGATTCGATCAGGGCTCTCATCTTCGGCTCCATCAGGCAATGCGTATTCGATGGAGTGGATTCTAGGGACCGGGTGCCTCCGGATAAACGGCACGAATGCGAAGTCACTTGTCAGCGGCCGAGAACAATCGGCCGGGCCTTGCCGGACGGGGCCGAGCGGGTCGCGAGGGGCGATCGGGGGACCATAAAACGGACGCACGCGCCGTGGTTTTGCGTACGCTGCGACGAACGGCCGGGGAAAACGGCCGGCCTCGCAGTCAAGGACGGCCCGGGGCGAGCCGCGCCGGACGCCGGCCCAGGTCCCGATGCGGCCCCACGCACGCCGGTCGCGCCCCGCCCCGTCGATCCCGCGCCGCCGCGAGCGACGCCGGCTTCAGTCGAGCGGCGTCTCGACGAACGCCGGCAGCAATTCCGCGCGCGCCGAATGCGCGGCGAGCGCCGGATAACGGGCCGGATCGATCCGCGCGAGCGCCGGGTAATCGGCGGTCATGAACTGCGTGAAACGCCATGCGACGGCGACGGTCACGTCGGACTGCAGCAGGCGCGCGCCGCCGAGCCAGCCGTTCGCGGCCGCGACGAGCGGCTCGAGTTCGCCGTACGCGGCCTCGAGCTGGCTCAGCACCCGCTCGAGCCACGGTGCGTGCTGCTTGTCGGCCGGCCGCAGCGCCTGCTCGTACACGACCTGCACCGTCTTCTCGGCCGCCGCCAGCGCTAAACCGACCGGCACGAGCACGCGCAGCCGCGCGTCGGCGGCGTCGGGCAGCAGGCGCCGCTCCGGCGCGACGCGATGGTCGAGGTAGTCGACGATCAGCGACGAATCGATCAGCGTCGTGCCGTCGTCGGTCACGAGCGTCGGCGCCTTCACGACCGGGCTGAACGTCCGGAACCGGTCGAAGTGGCGGAACACCGAGACCGACTCGTGTTCGAACGGCAGGTCGAGCAGCCTCGCCGATATGGCGACACGGCGCACGAACGGGGAATCCAGCATGCCGATCAGCTTCATTGCAACGCTCCGCTTGAGGGGAATGGGAGCGACGACTGTAGCAGCGCCGTGCGTCGTCGCCTAGCGCGACGCATGCCCGCTGCATGCTTGATCCACGTCACCCGGTGACGATTTTTTCGACACCCGCTGTGCGGCCGGAGTGACCATAATGCAGATTCACGCCCCTTCCGCGCCAGGTTTGCCATGTGGTACGCCGTCGTCGAGCAGCAGCGGGAATGGATGCGCGCGTGGCGCGAAGCGACGCGTCACGCGTTCGACGTGTGGCCTGCCGCGACGCTGCCGCACGCCGCGTCGTCGTGCTACGACGACCTGTTCGAGCCGCTGCTCGGGCCGGCCGTGGGGCCGCCGCGCTTCGAGATCCGGCGGCCGGCCGTCGACGAGCGGATCATCGCGCGCACGCCGTTCTGCCAGTTGCGGCGCTTCGCGCGCGACGACACGCGACGCACGATGCTGCTGTGCGCGCCGCTCGCCGGTCACGCGGCCGTGGTGATGCGGGAGACCGTCGAGGCGCTGCTCGCGGACGGCGACGTATGCGTGACCGACTGGGTCAATGCGCGCGACGTGCCGCTCGCGGCCGGCCGCTTCGGGCTCGACGAGTACGTGGCGACGCTCGACGGCTTCGTCGACGCGCTCGCCCGCGACGCCCGGCCTCTGCACGTCGTCGCCGTGTGCCAGGCCACCGTGCCCGCGCTCGGCGCGCTCGCGCTGCGCGCCGCGCGCGGCCTCGCGCCGCCCGCGAGCGTCACGCTGATCGGCGGCCCGCTCGACGCACGCGTCAACCCGAGCGCGCTCGGCACGACCGCCGCGTCGCGTTCGCTCACGTGGTGCCGCCGCCATCTGATCGACATCGTGCCGCCCTGCTTCCCCGGCCGCGGCCGGCATGTGTTCCCGACCTATCTCCAGCAAGGCGAAATCGCGCTGCTGTATCCGCAACGCTTGCTGACGCTGATCGAGGAGTACGCGCGCGCCGCGTCGCGCTTCGACCTGACGGCGCTGGCGGACGCGCGGCGCGCGCTGCGCGAATACACGGCGCTGCTCGACATGCCGGCCGAATACTTTCTCGATACCGTCGATGTCGTGTTCCAGCGAATGTGTTTGCCGAACGGCACGTGGGACGTCGGCGGCCGGCACGTCGAGCCGGCCGCGCTGCGCGGCGTTTTACTGCTGACGGTGGAAGGCCGTTGCGACGCCGTCACCGGCGCCGGCCAGACGCATGCGGCGCTCGACATGTGCGGCGGCCTCGCGGCGGGCGAGCGCCATCGTGTCGATATCGACGATTGCGATCACTACGGGCTGTTCACGGGCGACCGCTGGCGCGGCGACGTCCATCCGGCGCTGCAGCGGGTGTTCGCGCAGGCCGAAGCCGCTCGGCCGGCAGCGCGCCGGCGCCGGGTCAGGCGGACGTGATGTCGTCGTCCTGCGCGCGGGACGCATCGAGCAGCGCACGCACCTCGTCGTCCCCGGTCTGGTCGAAACGCGCGTAGAACTGGCTGATCCCGAAGAAAAGATACGGCTGCGACACCGTCACGAACGCGTCGGCCAGACCGTCGAACACATGCCGCGCGCCGGCCGGCGCGACCGGTGCGGCGGCCACGATGCGCGCGGGATGGCGCTCGCGCAGCGCCTGCAGCGCGACGCGCATCGATGCGCCGGTCGCGACGCCGTCGTCGACGACGATCGCGATGCGGCCGTCGACCGGCAGCGGCGGCCGGCCGCCGCGATACAGCGCGTCGCGGCGCTCCAGTTCGACGGTTTCGCGCGCGATCACGTCGGCCAGCTGGCCATCGGTCACGCCCATCGCGCGAATCGCCGCGTGTTGCAGATGGATCGCCCCGCCGGTCGCGATCGCGCCGATCGCGAATTCGGGATCGGACGGCATGCCGAGCTTGCGCACGACCAGCACGTCGAGCGGCGCGTGCAGCGCCAGCGCGACCTGGTATGCCACCGGCACACCGCCGCGCGGCAGCGCGAGCACGACGACGTCGCGACGCCCCGCATAGTCGTGCAGCGCGTCCGCAAGCCGGCGACCCGCGTCGGCGCGATCGGCAAAACACTCGGTCACGATCCGCTCCCTGCGTGGCGCCGCATGCGCGATACCCGCGCCGGCGCCTGTCCAACGAGCATGGTTCATCGGACGCGCCGATGCAAGCGGGGTCACACCGGCGTGGAAGGCTGCGGATTGCGGCCGGGGTTTGCCGCGCGGAAAGGGATGGTGGCGTTCGCCCTGGCGGGCTCGCCGGTCAGAGGCCGCCGGCCTGCCGGTACAGCCGCCAGAACGACTGCGCGTACGATTGCGCGAGCTCCGGCGCGCGCTGGAACACGTTCACCGTTTCCGCGCGCGCGGCGGCGTCGTCGGATAGCGTCGTCAGTGCGACGCTGTCGTCGACGATCACGAAGCGCGGCGCCGGATCGCCGTGGCGCGAGTCGATCGCGACATCGATGCCGGCCGATTTCAGATAGCCTGCGCCGCTGTACTTGCCGGCACGCGACGAACGCACCAGCACGACCCGCACTTCGATCCCGCGCGAGCGCGCCGTACGCAGCGCGGCCGCGACCGCGGGCGGCACGTACGCATAGCCGGCCAGCAGCACGCGGCGCTGCGCTTGCCCGATCAGTTCGACGGTCGCGTCGGCCGCCGCATTGTCATACGAAAAGTACGTGCCGACCGACGCGGCGTCGGACGGAATCGGGCTGGCGTGGGCGCTCGCCGCGCAGCCGAGCGCGGCGAGGAGGAAGGCGGCTGGTCTCATGGCGGGCGCCATTGTAGCGACGCCAATTCGCGTGGCAAGCACCTGCTGAAAGGGTGCTGCGCCGGCGCAACACACGCGGCGGAATGGCTATCTAACCGAGCGGTTTCCGAGTCGATTTGCCGCGTTGTCGGGGACTCGCGGGGTGCCCTGCGCGCTGCCTGCGTGGTGCCTGCGTGGTGCCTGCGTGGTAGCTGCCTGGTGCCTGCGCGGTGGCTGCGAGGCGCTTGCGCGCCGCCGGTCAGCCGACCGCGACGCGCGCGAGCCAGCTCGCGATACCGTCGACGGAACGGAAATCCGCGACGCTGCGCGCCGGCAGCGCCGGGTACGCGCCGCCCGCCATCTCGGCCAGTGCGCGACCGGGGCCGAGTTCGAGAAACGCGGTCGCGCCGGCCTCGACGCATGCGGCCAGGCAAGCCGCCCACTCCACCGGCTCCGCGATCTGCCGCGCGAGCTTGTCGAGCCCCGCGCCGACATCGAGCACCGACGCGCCGTCGATCCCCGAAAACAGTCGCGTCCCGGGCGGTGGCCGGCGCACGTTCACGGCGGCCAGCGATGCGCGAAACGCGGGGACCGCCGCCGCGAGCCGGCGCGTGTGCGACGCGATCCGCACGCACACGGGTGCCACGCGCAGCGCCCCGTCGCGGGCGGCGTCGTCGGCCACCGCGGCGACGTCGGCCTGCCGCCCGGCCACGACGAACGCGTCGCCGGGATTGGCGATCGCGATCGCGGCATCGCGTCCGTCGCAGAGCTGCGCGAGCCGCGCGCGCGTCAGCCCGCGCACGAACGCCATCCGCTCATCGCCGCCGCTCGCGGCGTCCATTGCGCGCGCGCGTGCATCGGCAAGATCCAGCGTGTCGTGCGGATCGATCATCCCTGCGACGCTCCACGACGCGACTTCGCCGACGCTGTATCCCGCGACACAGCGACGCCGCGGCCACACAGTATCGAGCAACGCGGCCGCCGCGAGCGTCTGCAGCGTGCAAAGGAGCTGCGCGGCGCGGTTCTCGTGCAGCGCGTCCGGTTCGGCGTGCCGGACCCAGTTGCGCGGATCGTCGCCGAGGAGCCGGCCGGCGTGCGCGAACAGCGCATCGGCCTGCGGCACCGCGCCGGTCAGCTCGAACATGTCCGCGCGCTGCGCGCCTTGCCCCGAACACAGGATCGCCAGCGTCATCGCGTCTCCTCGTCCCCTTCGAGCGCATCGACGAACACGCTCATCGCCAGCAGGTCGGCCGCGCCGCCCGGGCTCAGCCGGCGGGCAACGAACGCACGATGCGCGGCGGCCGCGCGCAAGCGCCAGCCGCGGGCGCGTATACCGCCGCGGGCGACGAACGCGCGTGCCGTGGCTCGCGCGAAGTCGAGTCCGGCCTGCCCGCCCCGGTGCAGCAGATTCGTATCGTCGAGCGCGGCGATCAGCGCGAAGCACGCGTCGACACGCGCGGCTTCCGGATCGCCCGGGACACTGCGCCGCGCGCGACGCAGGGCCGGCAACCCGACGCCGTACACGGTCGCGAACCCGTCGGCCGCCTCGCGACGCGCGCCGCCGACGCCGTAACGGCGGCTCGCACGCTCGCCGTGACTGTCGGGCAACCGCGGGCCGCCGAGGATCTCGGTGCCCCAGCGCCGCGCGACGAACGCGCCGAGCGTCATCTCGCGGGCTGCCGTGCCGGGCACCGTGCGGCGGCCGGCAGCCGCGCACAGCAGCCCGAGCCCGAAGATCGCGCCGCGATGCGTGTTGACGCCGCCGGTCGCGGCGAGCATCGCGTGCTCCGCGCGCAGCCCGATCTTGCGCAGCACGGCCATGTCCGCGTCGCGCGCGCCGGCTTCGGCGAGCTCCGCGAAATACGGCCGCAGCACGGCCGCGCTGCGAGCGAACGTCGCGGCGTCCATGTCCGCATGGCTGCCGGTGTCGACGTGACTGACGAGCCCCGGTTTCGGATACGTGTCGATTTCGAGCACGAGGCTGTGCTCGGCCAGCGCGGCGATGCGCTCGGCGTCGGACGGCGCCGTTGCGCGGCGGGCGGCTCCCGCACTCATCGCTCGCCTCCCGTGAATGCGTCGGCGGACATCAATTCGACGGCGATCGCCGTCTTGACCGCGACTTCGGGCAGCCGCGCATGCAGTTCGCGCCAGTTCACGCCGGCGCCGTCGTCGCGCAGCAGTTCGCCGTCGACGCGCATCGGCGCACGCGCGTCGAGCGCCGCCAGGCCGTCGAGCAGCGCGGCGAGCGACGCGGCGGCCGGCAGCGGAAACACGATATCGAGATCGGAGGACGCGCTCAGGTAGCGCTCGCCCGTCAGCGCCTGCCACGCGAGGCTGCCGAACACGCGGCCCGGCACGCCGCAGCGCGCGCCGAGCGCGTCCAGCTCGCGCAACGTCGCGTGCCATGCATCGGGCGCGACGGCGAGCACGTCGGCCAGCGCAGGCAACGGGCCGATGGCCGCCACCGCGTCGGCGGCGACGTTCAGCGCGATGCGCCGCTTGCCCGCGGCAGGCGGCAGCGGCAAGCCGAGCGGAATGCGACCCGCATCGGCCTCGTCGGGCGATGCGCGGCGCACGATCAGCGGCCAACCGTGCGCGGCCCACGCCTGCACCAGCGGATCGGCCGCCAGCGCGGGATCGCGCGCGCATGCCGCGCCCCACCCGGCCGCCGTCAGCGTGACGAGCGTGTGGCGGCGCAGCGGTGTGTCAGCGTGCGGCACGCGCGAGTGCCTCGACGCGACGCGCGACGTCGGCCGCGACCGGCCGGCCGCGCGCCGCACGACCATCGCCGCGCTCGGCCGGCCTGCCGAGCCATTCGCCGACCTGCGCGTCGAGCGCGCGGGCCGGGTCGAGCACGGCGTCGACGGCGCCCATCTTCACGAGATTGTCGAGCCCCGGCGCGAACACCGGCGTCGAGCGCGCCATCTCCTTCAGCACGTCGATCGGCAGCTTCGTCACGCGCGACATCGACGGCAGGTCCATCACCTCCGGCTCGGCGCCCGGCACCGCGAGCAGCGTACGCGTCGCGAGCGCGGTCGCGATGAACGCACCCGCGGCCGTATGGCCGTACAGCACGCCGATCGTCCGGTGCCCGGCGAGCTCCGCCTGCATCAGGCATTTCGCGAGATGCGACAGCCCTTCGTTCAGGCCGAGCAGTTCGTCGCGCTTGCTCATGCGCTGGCTGTCGCTGTCGACGAGCACGAGAATCGGCGTGTCGCCGCCGCGCTCGATCGTGTCGAGCACGTGTGACGCGAGCGTCAGCGCTTCGTCGATGCCGAATGGCAAGCGGTCGGCCACGCCAATCACGTCGACGCGCGTGCCGGTCAGCTGCGCGTGGCCCGTCAGCAGGCCGCCGCTGCGCGTAATCGAATGGCCTTTGGGAAGCAGCGAGGTCAGGACTTCATCGAGCGTCATGCTGCCTCCCGCCGGGCCGCCCCAGGGAAGGCAGGCGCCCCCTCGGGGGCTGCCATGCATGGGACCGGAGTAAGCGCTGAAGCGCCAACTCCGGTCGACAGCGAACGAAGTGAGCGTGAGGGTCGTTTCATTTCTGCTCCTGCAGTTGGTCGGCGAGCTTCGCGAATTCGTCGTCGGGCAACCCGGGGATCGCTTCGGGCGTATTCGCGCCGAGCGCGCGCCACACGTCGAGCGCGTCCTTGCAGCCACCGAACCGTTCGACGCGGGCTTCGAGACGCGCCTGCTCCGCGCGCAGCATCGCCACGTCGAATGTCGGCGCACGCTCGAGCAGCTCGAGCGCCGCCGCGCGAAACGCGTCGGGCGTGTCGGCCACGTAACGATCCGCGCCGCCGATCAGCCGCCGATGCTTGCCGCCCATCGTGCGCCAGATCAGCGCGCGATCCTTCGCGTCGAACTCCTCGACACCGCGATTGGTCTCGATCACCTCGGGGCCCGACACGCTGATGCGCCCCTGCTCGGACACCGCGAGCGCCGAGCAGCACGCGGCGAGCAGCCCGCCGCCGCCGTAGCAGCCGGCGCGCCCGCCGATCAGTCCGATCACCGGCACGCCGGCCGCACGCGCGTCGACGAGCGCCCGCATGATCTCGGCGATCGCGAGCTCGCCCGCGTTCGCTTCCTGCAACCGCACGCCGCCCGTATCGAACAGGATCAGCACCGGCGTGCCGACTTCGCGCGCCGCCCGCAGCAGCCCCGTGAGCTTCGCGCCGTGCACTTCGCCGAACGCGCCGCCCATGAAGCGGCCTTCCTGCGCGGCGACGAATACCGGCTTGCCGTCGAGCCGGCCGTGGCCGACCACCATCCCGTCGTCGAACTGCTGCGGCAGGTCGAACAGCGGCAGATGCGGGCTCGTCACGCGTTCGCCCGGCCCGAGAAATTCCGTGAAGCTGCCCGCGTCGAGCAGCCCGTCGACGCGCTGGCGCGCCGACGCTTCATACCAGCTCGCGCCGTTCGGGACGAACGCGGGCGCGTCATGAATCATGTCGGTCGTCATGCGTCCCCCTCGATCGCGCGCACGGCCTGCGCGAGCCGCAGCGAGACCATGTCGGGCCGCGCGCCGCCGTCGTTGATCGACAGCTTCAGGCCGCCCGGCGCGCGCCGTTCGACGAAGTCCGACACGACGGCCTGCCACACCGCGCCGAAACCGACCGCCGCGGTGCGGATGTCGATCTCGCATTCATTGCCCGGCAGCACGCGCTCGACGAGCACCTCCAGATTGCCGGACGCGACCACGCCGACGAGCGCCGCGGCCCGTTCGCCCTGCGCGCGCTCGCGCGCGGTGAAGCGGTAGTTCAACTGTTCCATGCCCTCTTCCTCACCAGTTGCGGAACCGGGCCGGCGGCGCATAGAGGCCGCCCGACCAGTGCACGAGATCCTTGATCGAACGCGCGGCAAGCCAGCGGCGGTCGGCATCGAGCGGATCGATGCCGAGATCCTCCGGACGCCGGATCACGCCGCGCTCGCGCAGCCGCTCGACCATCCGGCGGTCGCGGCCGCGGCCGACCTCGGTATACCCGGCCACGCCGCGGATCGCGTGCTCGCGCTCATCCTTGTCGCGGCACATCAGCAGGTTCGCGATCCCTTCCTCGGTGACGATGTGCGTGACGTCGTCGCCGTAGACCATGATCGGCGCGAGGTCGAGCTGCAGCTTGTCGGCGAGCTTCAGCGCGTCGAGCTTCTCGACGAACATCGGCACGTTCTTGTCGCCGAACGTCTCGCCGATCTGCACGACCAGCTTGCGGCCGCGCCTGAGCGCCGCCGGCGTGTCGGGGTCGGCTTGCGCGCCGGCCTTCAGCCACGGCTCGCTCGGATGACGCCGGCCGCGCGCGTCGCTGCCCATGTTCGGCGCGCCGCCGAAGCCGGCGATCCGCTCGGCCGTGACCGTCGACGAATGGCCCGCCAGGTCGATCTGCAGCGTCGAGCCGATGAACATGTCGCACGCATAGAGTCCCGCGGTCTGGCAGAACGCGCGGTTCGAGCGCAGCGACCCGTCGGGGCCCGTGAACCACACGTCGGAGCGCGCGCGGATGTAGTCGTCCATCCCCACTTCGGAACCGAAGCAGTGAATCTGCTCGACCCAGCCCGACTCGATCGCGGGGATCAGCGTCGGGTGCGGATTGAGCGCCCAGTGCGTGCAGACCTTGCCCTTCAACCCGAGCTTCGCGCCGTAGGTCGGCAGCAGCAGCTCGATCGCGGCCGTGTTGAAGCCGATCCCGTGGTTCAGGCGCTTGATCCCGTATGGTTCGTAGATGCCCTTGATCGCGAGCATCGCGGTCAGGATCTGCGTTTCGGTGATCGCGGCCGGGTCGCGCGTGAACAGCGGCTCGACGTAGAACGGCCGGCCGGCCTCGACGACGAAATGCACGCGGTCGCCGGGAATGTCGACGCGCGGCACCTTGTCGACGATGCGGTCGACCTGCGCGATCACGATGCCGTCCTTGAACGCGGTGGCCTCGACGACGGTCGGCGTGTCTTCCGTGTTCGGGCCGGTGTAGAGGTTGCCGTCACGATCGGCACTGACCGCCGCGATCAGCGCGACCTGCGGCGTGAGGTCGATGAAGTAGCGAGCGAACAGCTCGAGATACGTGTGCACCGCGCCGAGCGCGATCTTGCCGCCGAACAGCAGCTTCGCGATCCGCTGCGACTGCGGGCCCGAATACGCGAAGTCGAGACGCTTCGCGATCCCGCGCTCGAACACGTCGAGATGCTCGGGCAGCACGACGCCCGACTGCACCATGTGCAGGTCGTGGATCTTCGCGTTGTCGACGTCGGCGAGCGCCGTCGCGAGCAGGTCGGCCTGTTTCTGGTTGTCGCCTTCGAGGCAAACGCGGTCGCCGGGCCGCAGCACCGCTTCGAGCAACGCGACGGTGTCGCGCGCATCGACCCGCTTGCCCTGCGCGTACGCCGCGCCGGCCGCGAGGCGTGCATCGCGCGCCTGCCGCGCGTGATTCCATCCCGTCATGAACAGTTCTCCCGCTTCGATGGTCCAGCGGCATTCTAAGCCTGGCGCCGCCGTCGATTGATGATGTTGAAGAATGCGACTCAGAGGGCGCCGCGATGGATTCGGCGCGGCGGAAACCCGCGCACGCCGCCTGCACACGCGGGCCGCCCGCATCCCCAGCGGCGGCTATGCGCCGACCAGCGCGCGCGTCGTGAAGAACAGCAGCGACGGGCCGAGCAGGCAGCCGACGCCCGTATGGAACGTCGCGACCAGCGCGCCATACGGCACGAGCCGGCGGTCGGTCGCGGCGAGGCCCGCGCTCACGCCGCTGACGGTGCCGGCGAGGCCGCCGAAGATCATCGCGGAGCGCGGCGTCTTCAGGCCCATGAAGTTGGCCGCGACCGGCGTGCCGACCATCACGATGATCGCCTTGACCAGCCCCGTCGCGATGCTGAGCGCGATCACGTCGGAGCTCGCCCCGATCGCCGCGCCCGTGACGGGCCCGACGATGTAGGTGACGGCGCCCGCGCCGATGGTCGTCATGCTGACCGCATCGGTGTAGCCGAACGCGCGCGCGATGCTCGCGCCGACGATGAACGGCAGCACGGTGCCGAGCAGCAGCGACACGACGCCGACGAGGCCGGCCTTGCGCGCCTCGGTGGGCTGCACTTCGAACGCGGTCGCGACGATCGCGAAATCGCGCAGCATCGCGCCGCCCATCAGGCCGACACCGGCGAACAGCCGCACGTCGGCGAGCCCCTTCTCGCCGCCGGTGAACGCGCCGCCGACATAGGCGAGCACAAGGCCGATCACGATCGCGATCGCGGAGCCGTGTACGCGGCCGAACGTGAGCTTGCGCGACGCGATCGACGACACCCACATGATCAGGCCGACCAGCGCGAACGACGCGACGAGCCCGTTGTGGGCGACGGTTTTTTCGAGCATCTGCAACATGGCGGCCTCCTTCACTGTTCTTCGAATTGCGGCACGCCCATGAAGGCCGTGTCGTCGCGCCCGGTGCGCACGAGTACCGCGATGCAGCATGCGCAGATCGCGACCGCGCCGACGGCGGCCAGCAGCGCGACCGGGCCGCCCTTCAGCGCGGCGACGACGTTCTGGTTCGCGGCCATCGCGACGACGACCGGGATGTACATCGCGCCCCAGAAACCGACGCCCGCCTCGGTCTCCTTCGGCAGCCAGCCGCGCCGGTGCAGCCACAGGCGCAGGCAGATCAGCAGCAGCATCGCGATGCCGACGCCGCCGACGTTGGTCTTCACGCCGATCGCGGCGCCCAGCAGGTCGCCGAGGAACAGCCCGGCCAGATGGCAGAACGCCAGCAGCGCGGTTCCGTAGATGATCATGAGTCGTCTCCAGTCTCTTCGTGACGGGCGCCTGACGCGTGCGGAAGCCAGGCCCGCACGCCGGTCCCGGGCGCGGACAGTCTGTCTCCTGCGGCGGGGCGCCGCGACCCGGCGGCTCGTCGTGCGAGCGCGTTCTCGGGCGGTCGATGGGATGATGCGGTTTCGGGCCGGACGCCGGATGGCTTAGACTGACCGATGGAGCTGGCGGCGCGACACGGGCTACGCGTCCGATGTGCCCCCTTGCATGGGCCGCACCAGCGCGTGATCCGATACTAGCGCCGCAAAATCCGGCCATTTATGAAGTTGTCGAAACCGATTCAGTGGATTTAGCAATGCGTCCCTTACCGCCCGAGTTGCTGCGCAGCTTCGTCGCCGTCGCCCAGTCCGGCAGTTTCACCGCCGCGTCCGAGCGCGTGAGCCTGTCGCAGTCGACCGTCAGCCAGCACATCCGCCGCCTCGAGGAGCTGCTCGACCGGCCGCTGTTCGAGCGCGACACGCGCAACGTGCACCTGTCGCAGCACGGCGACGCGCTGTTCCGCTACGCGGTGCGCATTCTCGAACTGATGGACGAGGCCGTCACGTCGGTGTGCGGGCCGCCGCTGTCGGGCAAGGTGCGGCTCGCGATGTCGGAGGATTTCGCGAGCGCGCACCTGACGGCCGCACTCGCGAGCTTCGTGCAGCGTAATCCGGACGTCGAGCTCGCGATCTCGACGGGGCTGTCGGGCGATCTGTTCGATGCACTCGACGAAGGCCGCCACGATCTGGTGTTCGCGAAGCGCGTCGCGGGCAGCCGGCGCGGCCGCGTGATCCGCAGCGAACCGCTGTACTGGTGCACCGGCCCCGATTCGCGGATCACCGGCCACGAGACCGTGCTGCCGCTCGCACTGCATCCGGAGCCGAGCGTGTCGCGCCGTCGCGTGCTCGAGTCGCTCGAGGCAGTCGGCCGCCCTTACCGGATCGCCGTGGTGAGCAGCAGCATCGCGGTGCTGCGCGCGGCCGCGAGCGCGGGGCTCGGGGTCAGCGCGTTCGCCGGCTACGTAATTCCGGCCGGGCTCGCACGGCTCGACGCGGGGCTGCCCGAACTCGGCGAACTCGAATACGTGATCGACCGGCCCGCGGCTGCGTCACGCTCGACGCTCGCGCTCGAGGCGACGCTGATCGCGGCGGCCGCCGAACTGTAGCGAGCGCTCAGGGCAGGAAGCTGCGCCGCCGCGCGTCGATCAGCTCGACGAGCAGCCGGTCGCGCTCGGCCGCCAGCTCCTGCATCGAACGCTCGCCCTGGATCGCGCGCAGTTCGTCGTTCAGCTTGCGATCGACGGCCGGATCGAACGACGGCGTGCCGAGGTCGTCCCACCACGTCGTGATCGGCCCCGACAGGTGTTCGAGGAAGTGCGCGATCCCGCCCGCGCCACCGCCGAGGTGATAGGTCAGGCACTGCCCCATCAGCCCCCAGCGCAGGCCCGGGCCCCACGCGACGGCCTTGTCCGCATCGGCGACGCTCACCACGCCTTCGCCAACGAGGTGATACACCTCGCGAAACAACGCGGCGGCGAGCCGGTTCGCGACGTGGCCGGTCATTTCCTTGTTGAGCACGATCGTCTGCTTGCCGAGCGCGTCGTAGAACGCCTTCACGCGCGCGATCACGCCCGGGTCGGTCGCGTCGCCGCCGACCAGCTCGACGAGCGGAATCAGATGCGGCGGGTTGAACGGATGCGCGATCAGGCAGCGTTCCGGATGCTTGTCGCACGCGGTCTGGATCTCCGACATCTTCAGGCCCGACGAACTCGACGCGATCGGCACGCGCGCGGGCAGCACGTCGTCCATCTGCCGGTACAACGCGCGCTTCAGGTCGAGCCGCTCGGGGCCGTTCTCCTGCACGAAATCGACGCCGTCGAGCGCGCGCACGAGATCGGCGTCGAACGACAGCCGCGCGGAAAGCTCGGCGGCGCGTTCGCCGAGAAACGCGGCGAGTGCGTCGCGCAGCCGCGCGTCGGCCTGCGGCGCGGGATCGGTCGCGACGACGTCGAAGCCCTGCGACAGATAGAAAGCCGCCCAGCTCGCGCCTATCACGCCGGCGCCGACGATCGCGATGCGTTGAATGTCCATGTCCGTCCCGTCTCCGTGGTCTGTGGATAGCGCGACGATTGTCGCATCGATTCGCATCGCCACGCATTGATGCCGGTTGCAATTTCCCTCTTGAAAACCGCCGCGGCGACCTCTAATTACCCGTTGCCAGGCAGTGCCCGTCACGCGCACTGCCCCCGTTTCGACTCAGCGGAAAACCGCGCATCGCACACGCCGTCGGCGTCGCGTCGTCGCGTCTTTCGCACTCATGTTCCGGAGGACCTTCATGAGCGGCATCCATTACGGCTACGACCTGTTCGACGAATTCGCCCGCGTGCAGCGGCAGGTGGCGAGCCTGTTCGGCGAGCATCCGGCCGGCATCCGCGCGGTGCGGCCGAACGCGTTTCCCGCGCTGAACGTCGGCGCGACCGACGACGCGATCGAGATCGTCGCATTCGCCCCCGGCATGGCCGCGGCCGACTTCGACGTATCGATCGACAAGGACCTGCTGACGATCAGCGGCGAGCGCAAGCCCGTGCCGCACGACGCCGGCGACGACCTGCGCACCTACGCGCAGGAACGCTTTCACGGTGCGTTCCGTCGCGTCGTCGAGCTGCCGCAGAACGCCGACGCCGACAACGTCAGCGCCCGCTATGAAAACGGCTGCCTGCTGATTCGCGTCGGCCGGCGCGAGGCAGCGAAGCCGCGTGCGATCACCGTTCAGTAACCTTCAGGAGAACGACATGAATACGAGCCAGAGCCAGAACGTGACCGAACGCCGGAACGGTGCCATCCACGCGGCAGCCGCGGAAGCCGCACGCCGGCCCGCGCTCACGCCGGCCGTCGATATCGTCGAGGACGCGCGGCGCGTCACGCTGCGCGCCGACCTGCCCGGCGTGCCGCGCGAGAACCTCGACGTGAAGGTGCACGACAACACGCTGACGATCGAAGCCGACACGCGCATCGACACGCCGGCCGACCTGCGCGTGCGCCATGCCGAAGTCCGCGCGCCGCGCTTCGTGCGCACGTTCGTGCTGAGCCCCGATCTCGACACGTCGAAAATCGATGCGAGCCTGCGCGACGGCGTGCTCACGCTGACGATTCCGCGCCGCGAGGAAACGCGCCCGCGCCGCATCGACGTGACGGCCGGCAACGCGTAAGCGCCGGCGCGTGTTCAGCACGTCACGCGCATGACAAAGCCCCGCCAGGCATCACACCTGGCGGGGCTTTTTGCAACGTGCGGCGTGATAGCCGCGCGCCGTCGCGTTCAATCGAAATCGAACAGGTCGAACATCGACTTCTTGCGACGCTGGCCGTCGCGCCGGTAACGGTCGTCGTGCGGGCGGCCGTCGCGCCCCCAGCCGTCGTCACGCCCGCGCGGCGCGTGTGCGTCGTGCCGCACCGGCGGCTCGTCGCGGCGTGCCGGCACCTCGCCGGTTTCGCGTGCGATCAGCTTGTCGAGTTCGCCACGATCGAGCCACACGCCGCGGCACGTCGGACAGTAGTCGATCTCGATCGACTGGCGCTCGGCCATCAGGAGGTCGGGCGTCTTGCAGACCGGACATTTCATCGCGTTTCTCCTTTCGTTGAGAATTCCGAATCGAGGGCGGGCCCTCGCCCGCCCGCTTGCTCAGTGAGCTTCGCCGCGTGCCGCGCGCCTGGCCTTCGCACGACGCGCCAGCATGTTCATACCCTCGACGAACGCCGAGAACGCCATCGCCGCATAGATGTAACCCTTCGGCACGTGCGAACCGAAACCTTCCGCGATCAGCGTCATGCCGATCACGACCAGGAACGACAGCGCGAGCATCACGATGGTCGGGTTGCGGTCGATGAAGCGTGCGAGCGGCTGGGCGGCGAACAGCATCACGCTCACCGCGACGATCACCGCGACGAACATGATCGGCACGTGCTCGGTCATGCCGATCGCAGTCACGATGCTGTCGATCGAGAACACGATGTCGAGCATCACGATCTGGCCGATCGCGGCCCAGACCGTCAGGCCGGCCGCGCCGCCGGACGCGCCCGAGCCGTCGGCGTCATGCGACACGTGATGATGGATCTCGGTGGTCGCCTTCCACACGAGGAACAGGCCGCCCGACAGCAGGATCATGTCGCGCCACGAGAATGCGTGATCGAACAGCGTGAACACCGGTTCGGTGAGGCTGGCGATCCACGCAACGCTGCCGAGCAGCGCGAGGCGCATCACGAGCGCGAGCGCGATGCCCAGGCGCTGCGTGCGGGCGCGCTGCGCTTCCGGCAGCTTGTTGCTGAGGATCGAGATGAAGATCAGGTTGTCGATGCCGAGCACGACTTCCATCACGACGAGCGTCAGGAGCGCGGCCCAGACGGCGGGGTCGGCGGCAAGCGTCAGCAGATAGTCCATGAATAGGGCCGATTCGAATGTTGGAAAGTCCGATGATAGGCCTTCCATCGCTTCGGAAAAATCAGCGAGAATCTGACCTTTGGTTCGGTTTTTCCGAAATGTCGATCCGATGCTGAATTTTCGCCATCTGTACTATTTCTGGGTCGTCGTGAAGGAAGGCGGCTTCGCGCGCGCCGCCGAGCGGCTCGGCATGGCCGTGCAGACGATCAGCGCGCAGGTCCGCGACCTGGAGAAGTCGCTCGGCCACCAGTTGCTGCGCCCGGCCGGGCGCGGCGTCACGATGACCGACGCGGGCCAGGCCGCGTATGCACGCGCGGAGGTCATCTTCGAGATGGGCCGGCTGATCCCCGACGAGGTGCGCGCGGCGGCCAGCCAGCCGACGGTTCGGCTTGCGGTCGGTCTCGCGGACGGGATCTCGAAGCTGGCCGCGCATGCGATCCTCGCGCCGGTGCTCGACACGCCCACGCTTCGGCTGCTGTGTCACGAGGGCGAGCACGACGCGCTGCTCGCGGAACTGGCCCTGCATCATCTCGATCTCGTGCTGGCCGGCCAGGGCGCGCCTTCGGGGTCGAATCTGCGCGTGACGAGCGAGCGGCTCGTCGCGTCGCCGGTCGACTGGTACGGCCCCGCGGCGCTCGTCACGCCCGCCGCGCGGCAGCGCTTCCCCCACTGCCTCGCCGAGCTGCCGGTGCTGCTGCCCACCGCCCATTCGGCGCTGCGCGCACGCTTGGACCTGTGGCTGGAACGGGAACGGATCGTGCCCCGCGTGGCCGGGGAATTCGAGGACAGCGCGCTGATGGCCGTGTTCGCGGCCCGCGGCCTCGGCGTGTTTCCGCTCAGCGAACTCGGCGCGAACGACGCGTCGCTGTTGCGCGGGCTGCGCCGGCTCGGCCGTGCGGGTGACGTGACCGAGGAAATCCACGCGATCCGCTCGCGGCGCGGCGAACACCATCCGCTCGTTTCGCAACTGCTCGCCGTCGCGCCGCCGGCGCCGGCCGGCTGAAGCAAGCGCGACATCAAACGAAACTATAATGACGCCCCGGCCATACGAGATTGCCAAGCGTCGTGCACCGGCACAGCCGTTGCACGGCATCGCGTGGGCGGCGCCCGCCGCCCCGCACGGTATTTCGCCGAGCCTTTTGAAAGACGCCATGCACAACCGATTTCGCCTGTTTTCCGTTTCGTGCGCGCTCGCGGCCGCGGCCGTGCTGGCGGCGTGCTCGTCGCCGCCCAAGCCGATCTACCAGCAGGAACAGTTCGACGCGACGAGCAGCCCGTATGCGCACACCTTCCGCTCGAAATCCGACGCGGCCTGCGAGGCCGCGCGTCGCGCGCTGCTGAGCCAGGGCTATGTCGTGTCGTCGTCGCGCAACGATGCGGTCGACGGCAGCAAGAATTTCCAGCCGAACAACGACATGCACGTCGTGATCGAGTTTCACGTCGTATGCGCGGACGCGAACGCGGACGGCACGTCGAGCATCGCGTACGTGAACGCGGTGCAGGACCGCTACACGCTGAAGAAGTCGAATACGTCGGCCAGCGTCGGGCTCAGCGTGTTCGGGTCGCTGTCGCTGCCGATCGGCTCGAGCGACGACGCGCTCGTGAAGACCGCGAGCGAGACGATTCCCGCCGGCGTGTTCTACGAGCGCTTCTTCAATCTGGTCGAGCATTTCCTGAAGATCGATCCCGCCCGCCGCGACCGCGCCACCGTGAAGGCGGCCGAGAAGGAACCCGTCGCGCCGCTGCCCGAACCCGCGCCGACGCCGCAGGGCGAGCCGATGAAGATGACGACGCCCGTCGTGCCGACGCCGCCGGCGGCGCCCGTGCCGCTGTCGGTGCCGAGCGTCGCGCCGACGCCGGGCACGCCTGTCGTGCCGGCCGTGCCCGCGCCGGCATCGACCGTGGTCGCGCCGGGGGCGATGCGCGGGGTCGTGCCGGGGGCCGCACCGGCTTCGGGTCCGGTGCCGGCTTCGGCACCTGCGTCTGCCGCTCCGACGCCCGCTTCTGCTTCGACGCTTGCTGCTTCGACGCCGGCTGCTGCGACGTCGGCTGCTTCGACGCCGGCTGCTTCGACGCCGGCTGCTGCGACGCCTGTGGCTGCCACGACGGTGGCCGCAACGCAGGTATCGGCCACGCCCGTATCCGCGGCATCCGCACCTGTGGCGTCGAGCGCCGCTTCGACGGCAGCAGACAAAGCGCCTGCGCCGGCGGCTGCCGCTCCACTCGCCTCGTCCGCGCCGTCCGGCGCCAGCGCGCCCGCCGCGAACTGACTGCACAGGCGCCGTTACGGCTTCTTCTGCAGCGTCGTCCCGCTGCGCCGCGTGGCGTAGGCTGGGGCGTCAGCGCGTTACCGCAACGTCGCGTTCAACGTCTGCAGTTGCTCGACTGTCGCCGTCACGCCGCCGCACACGATCACCGCGATGTCCGACGCCGACGCGAGCACCGGCACCGACTGCTCGAGCGCGGCCAGCGCCGCGCCGCACGCCGGCTCGACGACGATCCGGTGCTCGTCCAGGAACCGCAACGACGCCGCCACCGCCTGCGCATCCGACACGACGACCGGATGAATCGGATGCCGCGTCGCCCATTCGACCGCCGCATCGCACGGCCGCTTCGCGCCGAGCGTCGTCGCGATACTCGTGATCGCCGGCAATTCGACCGGGCGCCCGTGCGCGACCGAGCGCGCATAGCTGTCGGCGCCCTCCGTCTCGACCGCGACCACCGGCACGTCGTGCCAGCCGTTGCGCGCGAGCCCCTCGAGCACGCCGCACAGCAGCCCGCCGCCGCCGACCGACAGCACGACCGCGCCGGGTTTCGGGCCGGTCAGCGCCATCTCGTCGATCATCGTCGCGTGCCCTTGCCACAGCACCGGGTCGTCGAACGGATGCACGAACGCGTCCTGCGCGCCGACTGCCGCCAGCGCGAACGCGTTCGCCTCCACCCAGCTCGCGCCGTGCACGATCACCTCCGCGCCTTCGACACGAATCAGCTCGCGCGCGCGGGCCGACGCGGTTTCCGGCACGACGACGAGCACCGGCACACCGAGTTCACGACCGCAATACGCGACCGCGATGCCCGCATTGCCGCCCGACGACGACACGAACCGGCGCGCGCCGGCCGCATGCCGCGCTTCGCAAACCGCGCCGATGCCGCGCAACTTGAACGAACCGGACGGCTGCAGCGCGTCGAGCTTCAGCCGAATGTTCGTGCCGAGGCGGCGCGACGCGATTTGCGAACGGATGTAGGGGGTCGGGATATGAAGCGGCATGGTGCGGGACACGGTGGGGACAAGGGAAACGCACGCGGCCTGTGAACAGGCCCGGCAACGGTGCCCATCGTACGGCACGCGGGCCATGCTTTCCAATACCAACGGATAACCCTTGTTATGCTTGACAGGCATACCAACTGAATCGAAACCGGAGCCGACACCGCATGCGTCAGATCGAACTGCGTCACCTGCGTTACTTCGTGGCGGTCGCGCAAGCAGGCAGCGTGATGGCCGGCGCCCGCGCGGCCGGCATCGTCCAGCCTGCGCTGTCGCGGCAGATCCGCGAGCTCGAGGACGCGATCGGGACACCGCTGCTGATCCGCCGCACGACGGGCGTCACGCTCACGGCGGCCGGCGCGAGTTTCCTGGACGATGCGACGGGCCTGCTCGCGACGTTGCAGGACAGCCGCGAACGCGCGTTGCGCAGCGCCGCCGGCCAGCTCGGCGAACTGCGGCTCGGCGCGCTGCCGAACTGCCTGCCGCTGCCGGTCGTCGCGAACGTGCTCAAGGCGTTTCGCGACGCGTGTCCGGACGTGAAGCTGTCGATCGCGCCGATGCTGTCGGCCGAGCAGGCGGCGGCGCTGATGCGCGGCCAGCTCGACGGCGGCATCATGGCGTGGCGCCGCGACGAGGCACCGCATCTGTCGGGCGTGCGGCTGCTGAGCGACCGCTTCGTGCTGGCGATGCCCGCACCGCCCGGCGGGCGCTTTCACGCGCCGCGCACGCTCGCCGACGTCGCGCACGAACCGTTCGTGTGGTTCGACGCGCAGCGCTCCGCCGCGCACCATCGCTTCCTGATGGCGCAGTGCGAACGCGCGAGCTTCACGCCGCGCATCGCGCAGGTCGGCAGCGATATCCCGACGCTGATCGGGCTCGTCGCGGCCGGCATGGGTTGCGCATTCGTGCCGGAAAGCGCGTCGCCGACGTGCCCGCGCACGGTCCGGCTCGTCGCGCTCGACGAACTCGCGAGCCGCTTCGACATCGAGTTCGTGTTCGACGGCGCGGCGGCGCCCGCTTCCCCTGTCGTCGCACGGTTTCTCGATGCCGTGCGCGACGCGGCCGGCCACGCGGATTGACCGAGCGCCGGCGAACTCAACCGGCGCACCTGCGACGGATTCCGTAGCGCCGCGTGACGACGGCCGGCTTCGCCGTCATCCCACGTAAACATCGGCTGGAACGCACGAAAATTCTTTCAGATTCATGACAATCGGCGCTGCCGCGTCGCTATTTTTAAATTGACGCCAAAAACGACCGTTTAACGTCATTTCGAATCGTTATGCCCCGAAATATACTGCGCCCGCATCCAACCCTCGTGCCAAAGAGAGGATGCCTTCTCGCCCCGGTCACGGTCCCCCTGTGACCGGGGCTTTTTTTGTCCGGGAGCGCTTCGGTGCAGGATCGGCGGAAGGGATCGTGCATTTGCGTCAGCACGGGCCGGGTGCCTACCCCGTCGCCCGAGCGGCCTGACGCTGCCAGCCGCGCCCCCCAACGCGTCCCCAACCCCGCATTGTTGACATGAAATCAAGATAATTTCGCCCGGATGCGGCTTTTCCCGCAAAAGTCATGCAGGCACACTTCACCCTGTCCACAACGGCCGATGCCGTTGCCCAATGCTTACAGGAGCGCATCGCGTGAACCCCACGACTTCTTCTCCTCCCCGCCCAGGCGGCAGCGCCGCGCTGCCGCTGCTGGCGCTCGCCGCCGGTGCGTTCGGCATCGGCACGACCGAGTTCTCGCCGATGGGCCTGCTGCCCGTGATCGCCGACGGCGTACACGTGTCGATTCCGCAGGCCGGCATGCTGATCAGCGCGTATGCGATCGGCGTGATGGTCGGCGCGCCGCTGATGACCCTGCTGCTCGCGCGCTGGTCGCGCCGCTCGGCGCTGATCGCGCTGATGTCGATCTTCACGATCGGCAACCTGCTGTCGGCCATCGCGCCCGACTACACGACGCTTCTGCTCGCCCGACTCGTCACGAGCCTGAACCACGGCGCGTTCTTCGGGCTCGGCTCGGTGGTCGCGGCCGGCCTCGTGCCGCGTGAACGGCAGGCCAGCGCGGTCGCGACGATGTTCATGGGCCTCACGATCGCGAACGTCGGCGGCGTGCCGGCCGCGACCTGGCTCGGCCAGATGATCGGCTGGCGCATGTCGTTCGCGGCCACCGCCGCGCTCGGCCTGATCGCGATCGCCGGCCTGTTCGCCGCGCTGCCGAGGGGCGAGGCCGGCAAGATGCCGAACCTGCGTGCCGAACTGTCGGTGCTCACGCGCCCCGTCGTGCTCGGCGCGCTCGCGACCACGGTACTCGGCGCCGGCGCGATGTTCACGCTCTACACGTACGTCGCCCCGACGCTCGAACACGTGACCGGCGCGACGCCCGGCTTCGTGACCGCGATGCTCGTGCTGATCGGCGTCGGCTTCTCGATCGGCAACATTGCCGGCGGCCGCCTCGCCGACCGCTCGCTCGACGCCACGCTGATCGGCTTCCTGGTGCTGCTGATCGTGACGATGGCCGGTTTCCCGCTGCTCGCCCGCACGCATGTCGGCGCGGCGGCCACGCTGCTGGTGTGGGGTGTCGCCACGTTCGCGGTGGTCCCGCCGCTGCAGATGCGCGTGATGCGTGCCGCGCACGAAGCGCCGGGCCTCGCGTCGGCCGTCAACATCGGCGCGTTCAACCTCGGCAATGCGCTCGGCGCGGCAGCCGGCGGCGCGGCGATCTCGGCCGGCTTCGGCTACGCGGCCGTGCCGCTCGTCGGCGGGTTGATCGCCGCCGCCGGGCTCGCGCTGGTCGCAATGCAGAGGATGCAACGCCGTCGCGCGCCGGTTGCCGCGAACTCGTAAGCGCACCGCGATCCGCAGGGTGCCGATACGCGGCACCCCAATTGAACAACGCCCGCGCCGGGATGCCGACGCGGGCGTTGTCGCTGACGGGCCGCGCATGGCGGCCGCCTTCTCGACGTATCAGCGCGCGGCGGCGAACCCGCCGAAGAACGCACGCGCGTTCGCATCGAGGCTCTCGAGGTGATAGCCGCCCTCCTGCACGATCACCGTCGGCAAGCCGAGCGCACCGATCGCGCCGCCGAGCCGGCCGAACCCGTCGGTCGTGACGGCCACCTGCGATTGCGGGTCGTCCTTGTAGATGTCGAAGCCGAGCGCGAGCACGAGCGCATCCGGCTGGAACCGCGCGAGCGCGCGCAGCGCGTCGTCGAGTCGCTCGAAGAAGGTCGACTCGGGTGCACCGTGCGGCATCGGCAAGTTCAGGTTGTAGCCGTCGCCGGGCCCCGCGCCCGTCTCTTCCTCGTAGCCGGCGACGACCGGATAGAAATTGGTCGGGTCGCCGTGGATCGACACGTACAGCACGTCGTCGCGGCCGTAGAAGATCTCCTGCACGCCCTGCCCGTGATGCATGTCGGTATCGAGGATCGCGACCCGCCGATGCCGGCCGAGCAGCGCCTGCGCGGCGATTGCCGCGTTGTTCAGGTAGCAGAACCCGCCGGCCGCATCGCGGCGCGCGTGATGGCCGGGCGGGCGGCACAGCGCGTACGCGTCGCGCGCGCCGTCGTTGACGTCCGCCGCGGCCGCGAGCGCGCTCTGCGCGGACCAGTACGCGGCGCGCCACGTGTTCGCGCTGACCGGGCAGCTGCCGTCGGCGAGATAGCGCGCGGCTTTCGCGAGCACGCCGCGCAGCGGATTCGGATCGCGCACGAACACGTTCGACATCACTTCGTCGCCCCAGTCGTCGGGCATCCGTTTCCAGTCACGGTGCGCTTCCTCCAGAAAGCGCAGGTAGTTCATGTCGTGCACGGCCGCGATCGGCGCGGTGCCGCGGTCGGCCGGCTCGCGCACGTCGAAGTCGAGCGAACGCACCGCCGCCACCAGCCGCGCCGCGCGCTCGGGCACTTCCTGCGGCTCGCGCATCCTGCCGCGCGACAGGTAGGTGCGCGGATGGTGCAGCAACTGTTCGGGGTGGAAATAGGTTTTCATCGCCGGTCCTCGTCGATTCGTCGCGTCATGCATCGTGCGCGGCTGCCGCTGCCGCCACGCGCTTCGCGACGCCGGCCCGCGCGAGCACCGCGTTGAGCAGCACGTTGGTGCCGCGCGTTACGTCGTCGGGCAGCGCGTCCTCGGCCTCGTTGTGCGACAGCCCGTCGACGCACGGGATGAACACCATCGCGGTCGGCACGCAACGCGCGAGCAGGATCGCATCGTGACCGGCGCCGCTGACGATCCGTTCGTTCGTATAACCAAATGCCTCCGCGGCCCGCGCGACCAGCTCGACGCAGCTGCGGTCGAACGGCGTCGCGGGGCTGCGCCAGCAGGTATCGATCGCGACCTGCACGCCGCGCGCAGCGGCCACGCGCGCGCATGCGTCGCGCAGCGCGCGCTCCATCGCATCGACTTGCGCATCGTCGTGATGGCGCAGGTCGACGGTGAACGTCACGTCGCCGGCGATCGTGTTGCGCGACGCGTTGCGGATGCCGACCTGCCCGATCGTCGCGAGCCCGCGCGGCGCGTGGCCGGCGACGATGCGTTCCAGTTCGAGCGCCATCTGCGCGCTCGCGAAATACGCGTCCTTGCGATACGGCATCGGCGTCGTGCCCGCATGCGCGGCCACGCCCGTCACGCGCACGTCGAGCCAGCGGATCGCCTGCCCGCCCGTGACGATGCCGATCGTCGTGCCGTTCGCCTCGAGCACGGGCCCCTGTTCGATATGCGCTTCGAAATACGCGTCGACCGCGCCGCCCGGCGCGCGCGTGCCGCGACAGCCGCATGCGTCCAGCGCGGCGCCGAGCGTGATGCCCTCGGCATCCTGCTTCGCGAGCGCGTCGTCGAGCGGCAGCGCGCCCGTGAACACGGCCGAGCCGAGCATCGCCGGCGCGAAACGCGCGCCCTCCTCGTTGGTCCACGACACGATCTCGAGCGGCTTGTCGGTCACGATGCCCGCATCGTTCAACGTGCGCACGACTTCGAGCCCGGCGAGCACGCCGTACACGCCGTCGAAGCGCCCGCCTTCGGGCTGCGTGTCGAGATGGCTGCCGATCAGCACCGGCGCGGCCTGCGCATCGGCGCCGTCGCGCCGCGCGAACAGGTTGCCGACCGCGTCGACGCTTACCGTCATCCCCGCGTCGCGGCACCACTGCGCGAACAGGTCGCGGCCGCGCCGGTCGTCGTCGGTCAGCGCGAGGCGCCGCACGCCGCCGCGCGGCGTCGCGCCGATGCGCGCCATGTCGGCCAGGCTCCGCCACAGGCGGGCACCGTCGATTTCCAGCAGGTCTTTCATTTGCACTCCGATGAATTCGTTCGTCGAGGGTCAGTGCGAGCCGAGCGCTTCGGCCGCGGCCGGCCGCCCCGCGCGTCGCGCGTCGAGCGCGACGATGCAAAGCAGCGAGATGCCGGCGAGACACGTGTAGAACACCGCGAGCGGCCACCACTGGCCCGCGAAGCGATGCGCGAGCCAGGTGCCGACGAGCGGCGTCAGGCCGCCTGCGATCGCGCCGCAAACCTGGTACGCGAGCGAGATCGCCGAATAGCGCACGTGCGCGGGAAACACGCCGCTCACGAAGCCGGCGATCACCGAATAGAAGCCGGCCATGCACACGACCGCAAGCGCGATGCCGGCGACGAGCGACCCGGACGTGCCGCCCTGCACGAGCATGAACATCGGGTACGGCGACAGCATCGCGAGCAGCGCGGCGATCTTCAGGAAACGCGCGCCGCCTATACGCTCGGCGATCCAAGCGGCGAGCGGCTGCGCGATGAACTGGATGATCGCGACCGCGAACAGGCTGTCGAGGATCAGCGAGCGCGACACGCCGACGTACTGCGTGGTGTACGCGATCATGAACGTGTTGGTGAAATAGACGCCCGCGATCCCGATCGTGTTCGCGCCGATGCAGAGCAGCACGAGCCCCGACGCGGAGCGCAGCACGTCGGCGACCGGCAGCTTCACGGTGCGGTTCGCCTCCTTCACGCGCGCGAATTCCGGCGACTCGTTCACGCCGAGCCGGATCAGGATGCCGACGACGAGCAGCACCGAGCTCGCGAGAAACGGCAGGCGCCAGCCCCATGCGAGGAAATCGGCCTTGTCCATCGACGTGACCGCGCGAAACGCGATCAGCGACAGGATCAGCCCGGCCGGGCTGCCAAGCTGCGCGAACGACGCGAAGAACGTGCGGCGGCCCTGCGGCGCGTGTTCGCCCGCCATCAGCACCGCGCCGCCCCATTCCCCGCCGACGGCGATCCCCTGCACGACGCGCAGCACGATCAGCAGCACCGGCGCGAGCATGCCGACCTGCGAATAGTCGGGCAGCAGCCCGACGCACACGGTCGCGACGCCCATCATCATCAGCGTCGTCATCAGCGCCTTCTTGCGGCCGATGCGGTCGCCGAGATGGCCGAACACGATGCCGCCGAGCGGGCGCGCGAAGAAGCCGACCGCGAACGTCGCGAACGACGCCATCGTGCTGACGAAGCGGTCATGCGACGGGAAATAGAGTTCGCCGAACACGAGCGCGGCGGCGGTCGCGTAGATGTAGAAGTCGTACCACTCGATCATCGTGCCGACGAACGCGGCCGTCGCGGCACGCGCCGGCTGGCGGGCGGAAGGAAGGGACTGGGTCATGCGGGCTCCTGACGCGCGCCGCGGCACGCGCGATATCGTGGTGGCCGGCCGTCTGTCGCGGCCTCGCGCCGCACGGTGCGGCGCCCCTCCTTTATCGGCGACCGCAAATCATTAGTCAAATTTCAAGTTATTATTCAGCGTATAAATCCAGCTAATGACCGCCCCGATGCTTCGCCCGGAGACCCGATGCGCGCCGACCTCACGCCCTTCCTCAACGACCGCCTCGACTGGAACCTGCTGCGCACCTATCTGGTGATCATGCAGGAACGCAGCGTGAGCCGGGCGGCCGCGCGCCTGCACGTGACGCAGCCGGCCGTGAGCCAGGCGCTGCGGCGGCTGGAAGACACACTGGAGCGAAAGCTGATCGAGCGGCGCGGCGCGCACTTCGCGCCCACTCCCGCGGGCGAAGCCGTGTACCGGATCGCGAGCGACATCTACGGCGGCGTGTCGCGGCTCGAAACGGAGCTCGACGACAGCACGGCCGACCTCACCGGTTCGATCCGGCTGCTGACGGTGAGCCGCATCGAGTCGCCCGTCTACGACGCATTCCTCGCCGACTTCCATCGCGCGTATCCGCGCATCGATCTGCAGATTGAAGTGATGCGCTCGTCGGACATCCTGTCGTCGCTGCTGCAGAAGACGGCCACCGCCGGGCTCGGGCTGTGCCGCACGCCGCACGACAAGCTGGAGATGCGCTGCTTCCTGCGCCAGCGCTACGCGATCTACTGCGGCCGCCATCACCGACTGTTCGGGCAAACGCAGTTGCGAATGGAGGATCTGCTCGCGGAGAACTTCGTATCGTTCACGAGCGATCAGATCGGCGACAGCCTGTCGCCGCTCACCGTGTTCCGCGACCAGAAGGGTTTCACCGGGCGCATCGTCGCGTCGTCGCCGAGCCTCGAGGAAGTGCGGCGGCTGATCTTCGCCGGTTACGGGATCGGCTGCCTGCCCGAGCACATCGTGCGCGACGACATCGCGCAGCAACGGCTGTGGCGGTTGCCGCCCGACGACGGCCTCGTCGACGTCGACGTGTTCCTGCTGTGGCATCGCGACCGCAAGATGAACGCGGCCGAGCACGCGTTCCTCGACGCGATGGAGCGCTGCATGCAGCAGCACTCGCTCGCGGAACGGCTGGGGATGTAGGCGCGCGCGTGCGCGCCTACGCGAAAGGAAGGAAGCAGGCGCCGGCCCGCACGGCCCGGCGCCCCATACACCGTCAGAAGCGGTGAACGATGCCGAGCTGCACGCCGCGCGCATTCGCGCCCGGATACGCGAGCGGCAGGCCGGGATTCGCCGCGCCCGCGAGCGTGTAGCCGGCCTGGTTGCGGTTGCGCAGGTACGACAGCGCGCCATAGAAGCTCGTGCGCTTCGACAGGTCGTATTCGTACATCAGCCCGAGCTGGTCCGCGTTGTTGCCTTGCGACGTCTGGTCATGCAGATACGCATAGCCGAGCGCGACATAGTTCGCCGGATTGAGCTGATACTTGAGCGACAACCCGTACACGCGCGAATCGATCCCGAGATCGGCCCACTTCACCGCCGAAAAACCGCCGTACACGGTTGCCTTGCCGATCGCGTACGATGCGCCGGCCATGATCGTGCGATCGGTCGTGGTCGTGGTCGTGCTCTTCAGCCACTGCCCCGCGACGAACGCCGCGAACGGCCCGTGCTCGTAGGTCAGGTCGAACTGCCGGCTGGAGCCCGCCGAGCGCACGCCGCCCGCATCGCCGAACCCGAAATACAACCCGCCCTGGAAGCCGCCGATCTCCGGGCTCTGGTACGACAGCGTATTGCTCGTGCGGAACGCGAATACGGTCAGGTTGTCCATGCCGGACGCCTGCGTTACGCCGCCGAACGCATCCTGCCCACCCTGGTCGTTGAACAGCGGCGAATTCTGGCGGCCCGCGCGTACCTTGCCCCACTGCCCCGCGATGCCGACCCACGCCTGGCGATTGAACATGCTGCCCGAACTTGCGAGCGAACCGTCGTTCGGGTTGAAGCCGTTCTCGAGCGCGAACTCGATCTTCTGGCCGCCGCCGAGATCCTCGCCGCCCTTCATCCCGAAGCGGCTGCCCCACTGTCCACCCGAGCCGATCGCTGCGGTATAGCCGTTGCCGGTATTCACGTACTGCGCGAATTCATCGATCACGCCGTACAGCGTGACGCCGTCCTGCGCGAGCGCGGCGCCCGATCCACCCATGCATGCGGCCGCGACGGCCACGCGAAGACCGGCATGCGCCGATCGCGCCCGGGAACGATTGTCTCGCGCGTTCATTTGCTTAGTCATACTATTCAATGAAAAGAGAATGGAGCGATGCCGGGCACGGTGGTCTGCCATGCCGGCATCGCGGATAACGAAGGTGTGTGCAGCGCGGCTTCCGGTGGCGCCGGGTTCGGCGCGGCGGAGCCGCTCAGGCCGGCGGAAGGCCAGCCCGACGGGCGAAGCGATGCGTCAGTGCTGAACCTCGCCGCGCTCGAGCGGCAGGATCAGACGCTCGGGGATGCTGCGTCGCGACGCACGCGCACCGACGTAGTACAGCACGGCCGGCACGATGAGGCCGAGGATCCACGAGATGTCGGTGCCGCCGAGTGCCTCGACGAGCGCGCCCGTGTAGATGTGCGTCGACATGAACGGCAACTGCACCAGGATGCCGACCACGTAGATCGTGATCGCCATCCTGTTCCAGCGGCCGTAGCGGCCATCCGGATCGGACAGCGCCGGCACGTCGTAGCGCGAGCGCGTGAAGCAGTAATAGTCGACCAGGTTGATCGCGCTCCACGGCGTGAAGAACGCGAGCAGGAACAGGATGAACGCGGTGAATTCCTTCAGGAACGAATGACGGCCGGCGAGCGCGATCAGCGTCGACACGCAGATCATCCCGAAGATGTAGACGAGACGGCTCTTTGACGACACCGCATGCTTGCCGCGAAAGCCGCTGACGATCGTCGCCATCGACATGAAACTGCCGTAGGCATTGAGCGTGGTCACGGTCACCTTGCCGAACGCGATGCTGAAGTACAGCAGTGCGGCGACGGCCCCCGTCGAGCCGAGACCGACGATGTACGACACCTCGTGGTGTGCGAACTGGTTGCCGGCCAGCGCGGCCGCGAACACGCCGAACACCATTGCGGCCTGCGCGCCGATCACCGCGCCCAGGCCGACCGCGAGGAACGTGGCGACCGACGACGTCGAGCGCGGCAGGTAGCGCGAATAGTCGGCGACGTACGGGCCGAACGCGATCTGCCACGACGCGGACAGCGACATCGACAGCAGGAAGCTCGCGAGCGAGAAGTGCTTGTTCGCGAGCAGCGCGCCGACGTCATGGTTCGCGAACAGCTGCGCGAACATGTACACGAACGCGATGATGCCGACCACGCTCGCGATCCGGCCGACGAAGTGGATCGCGCGATAGCCGAACACCGTCAGCACGACGATCACGGCCGCGAACAGCAGGATGCCGGCCGCGTCGTCGACGTGCAGCAGTTGCGCGACGGCCTGCCCGGCAAGCACCGAGCCGCTGGCGGAAAAGCCGATGTACATCAGGCACACGAGCACGATCGGGATCATCGCGCCGTAGACGCCGAACTGTACGCGGCTCGAGATCATCTGCGGTAAACCGAGCTGCGGCCCCTGCGCGCCGTGCAGCGCCATCACCGCGCCGCCGACGAGCTGGCCGAGCAGCAGCGCGACCAGCGACCAGAACACGTCGCCGCCGAGCACGACCGCGAGCGCCCCCGTGACGATGGCCGTGATCTGCATGTTCGCCGACAGCCACAGCGTGAACTGGCTCAGCAGCCCGCCGTGGCGTTCGGCATCGGGAATGAAATCGATCGAGCGTACCTCGATCAGGCCGCCGGCTTTTCCACTGGGATTCGTTGACACGAGAAAATCTCCAAGATACTGAGGATCACAAATGGTTTTGACGAGAGGCCCGTTCGGCTCGTGGGATGCGGTGCGCCGTGGATCGCCGGCATGCGCCACGCACGCACGGTCTGCACGCTGGCGCGCAAGCGGCACGACGTGTGCCGACATTGCCAGTGGATGATCTTGTATATACAACTTGGGTGATATCGGGGATTACCCGGTATCCGACGATTTATGAAATCGTGTCGGAAAACGGCATACGTGCGACCTGCGAGTCGCTGGCTGCGCGTAGGAAAAATGAAAGCTCAGGTGCCGGCGGGCGACGCCTGCTCGGGCTCGGCCACCAGGTCGTCGGCGGGAAGGAGTGTCAGCAAGCGCCGCACGGCCTCGACGTCGCGTGCGTGGAGCCATGCGTCGTAGTCGTCACGGCGCAGGATCACGACGCCCCGCTTCTCGTCGCCGGGCCGATGCATGCGCGCGAACACCGGGTGATCGTCGGCGTTGACCGTGAGCATCGTCATGCCGATTCGCTCGCGGCCGTCGGCGGTGACGAAGCTGCGCCAGATACCGGCGACGCAGCACGGCTGCCAGCCGTCGACGCCGATCCGGTGCCACACGTTGCGGCCCGTCTCGTAGCACGGCTCGAAGATCCAGCGCACCGGAATCAGGCAACGCTGACCGTTGCGCCAGGCGGTGCTGTAGAGCCGCGACGAGCCGACCGTTTCCGCGCGCGCGTTCACCGTATCGAGCTTCTTTCGCTTGCGGCCGTTCTCGTCGAGACGCACGGGCTGCATGAACCTCGGCCAGAAGCCGAACACCGCGCTGACGACCGCGAGGCCGTCGCCGTCGGCACGCGCGATGGGCGCCGCGTAATCGGGATACACGTCGGGTTCCCACGGATCGCGGCGAAACAGGTCGCCGATGCCGAGCTTCAGCTCGCTGATGCCCGGGTCTTCATCGGGGGCGCGGTAGTGAGTGCACACGGTTCGGCAGACGATGGACGCGATGTCTTCATCGTAGGTCAGCGTGCACGCCGTGTTCGTGCAATCGGTTGGTATGACGAAACAGTCTTGCGGGTGCAAGTGCATCGGAGCGTCGATTGGTCATTGCTTCCACTTGCCGTCAACAAGATGCGCAGGCTGCTCGCGAGCAAGCTGAGCCATACGGTCGAATTCCAGCTCGCGACGCTCGGCGACAACGGCGGCGGCGAAGCATCGCCGGCTCGCACGTCCGTTCGCTCACCAATGCCGACCACGTGCATCGGCAGCACGTCGCCCGCTCCGGTTCAGACGAGCCGTTCCGATCCGATGACATGCACGCCCGGGCGCGCATCGATCGCCGCATCGAGCAGCGCGCGGGCGATGCGCGGCGCGGGATTCACGCGCCACTTCGGTGGCAACAGCGGCCCGGCGGCACCGAGCGCCAGCACCATCATCCGTTCGCCGAACCGGAACTCGTCGCGGCTGCCCCCGATCAGGCCCGGCCGGACGCAGGTGAGCGAGGTGAACCCGATGCCCGCGAGCGCACGCTCGACTTCGCCCTTCACGCGGTTGTAGAAGATGCGCGACGCCGGGTCCGCGCCGAGCGCGGAATTCAGCACGTAGGTCGGCGTGCCGGACCGGTGCGCGAGACGCGCGACCGCGAGCGGATAGTCGTGATCGACGCGGCGGAATGCGGCCTGCGAGCCCGCGACCCGCATCGTGGTGCCGAGCGTGCAGATCACCGCGTCGGCCTGCCACCAGTCGGCCGCCTCGGGCAGGTGATCGAAGTCGACCGTCACGGCGCGCATCTTCGGATGCGGCGACAACGGCCGGCGCGCGAGCACGACGACCTGGTCCACCCGCGCGTCGGCCAGCGCGAGGTCGAGGACGTGGCGCCCCACGAGTCCGGTCGCGCCGACGAGCAACAGTTTCATGTGCGGTTGTTCCGTGTATGGCCGGTGCAGGCCAGCCGTGAGCGGCAGCCGCGCGTACGCTGCACATCCCAATGCCGCATCGCGCCGGAGCCGCCCGTTCGAAGCCGATGAATCGGACGGGATACCGACACGATGAACGGTTCCCGCGAGAGGGTCAACAACGACCCGCGAGCCGCGCACGCTCGAGCGCGATCGCACCAGTCGTCCGGATCGGCGCCGCAGCCGGGCTTCGTCCGGCGACGGATGAAGACGAATGGCGCCGCCCGTTCACACGTGCAACGCGTGTCCCAGCGCGCGCAATGCCGCCTCCTGCATCGCTTCGCCGAGCGTCGGATGCGCGTGGATCGTGCCGCCGATGTCCTCGAGCCGCGCGCCCATCTCGAGCGACTGCGAGAACGCCGCGGCCAGTTCCGACACGCCGCGCCCGACCGCCTGCCAGCCGACGATCAGATGCGTGTCGCGCCGCGCGACGACGCGCACGAAACCGTCGGTCGCCTGCAGCGTCATCGCGCGCCCGTTCGCCGCGAACGGGAACGACGCGCTGATGCAGTCGACGCCGGCCGCCTTCGCATCGTCGGGCGACCAGCCTGACGTGACGACCTCGGGATCGGTGAAGCACACCGCGGGGATCGATGCGGGCGTGAACTTGCGGCGCCGCCCTGCGATCAGCTCGGCCACCATCTCGCCCTGCGCCATCGCGCGATGCGCGAGCATCGGCTCGCCAGCGACGTCGCCGATCGCCCACACGTTGCGCATCGAGGTCCGGCATGCGTCGTCGATGCGCAGCGCGCGGCCGTTGCGATCGAGCGGCAGCGCTTCGAGCCCGAAGCCGTCCACGCGCGGCCGGCGGCCGACCGCGACCAGCACGCGATCGGCCGGCAGCGTCTTCTGCGCGCCGTCGGGCGCCTGCACGCGCACCGCGCCGTCGCTCGCCAAACCGAGCACCGTGTGGCCCAGCCACAAGCCGACGCCGAGCCGCGCGAGCGAATCGGCCACCGGCTTCGCGAGTTCCGCGTCGTACGTGGGCAGTACGCGCTCCGCCGCCTCGACGATGCTGACCTCGACGCCGAGCTTGCGATAGACGGTCCCGAGTTCGAGCCCGATGTATCCGGCGCCGACGACGACCAGCCGCGTCGGCAACGACGCGGGCGACAGTGCGTCGGTCGACGATACGACGTGCCCGCCGAACGGCATCGACGGCAGCGCGACCGGTTCCGAACCGGTCGCGAGCAACAGGTGTTCGCATGCGATGCGCGTCGTGTGGTCGCCGGCGACGATATCGACTGTCTTGCCGTCGACGACGCGCGCGTCGCCCTGCAGCACGCGCACGCCGTGCTTCTTCAGCAGCGCGCCGACGCCGCGCGTGAGACGGTCGACGATCCCGTCCTTCCATGCGACGCTTTTCGCGATGTCGATCTCCGGCGCGCGCACGCGAATCCCGAGCATGCCTTCGCCGGCCTGCGCGCACGCCTGCTCGAACGCGTCGGCGACATGGATCAGCGCCTTCGACGGAATGCAGCCGATGTTCAGGCACGTGCCGCCGAGCCGTTCGCGCTCGACCAGCACCGTCGGAATGCCGAGCTGCCCCGCGCGAATCGCGGCGACGTAACCGCCCGGCCCGCCGCCGATCACGAGCAGCGTGGTGTGTTCGTTCGGCATCGCACTCACTCCACGAACAGCAGCGCCGGGCGCTCGAGCAACCCGCGCACGGCCTGGATGAATTCGGCCGCGTCCGCGCCGTCGACGACGCGATGGTCGAACGACGACGACAGGTTCATCAGCTTGCGCGCGACGATCGCGCCGTCGCGGATCATTGGCCGCTCGACGATCCGGTTCACGCCGACGATGCCGACCTCCGGATGGTTGATGACCGGCGTCGACATGATGCCGCCGAGCGCGCCGAGGCTCGAGATCGTGATCGTCGAGCCAGTCAGCTCGTCGCGCTGCGCGCGGTTCGCGCGCACGGCGTCGGCGAGCCGCGCGATTTCCGCCGAGATCGACCACACGTCGCGCGCTTCCGCATGACGCAGCACCGGCACCGTGAGGCCGCTGTCCGTCTGCGTGGCGACGCCCATGTGCACCGCGCCGTAGCGCGTGACGACTCCGGCTTCGTCGTCGTAGCGCGCGTTGATCTGCGGGAAGTCGCGCAGCGCGATCACCATCGCGCGGATCAGCAGCGGCAGCGGTGTGAGCCGGCCACGCGCGTCGCCGTGGCGTCGGTTCAGCTCGCCGCGCAGCGATTCGAGCTCGGTGACGTCGATCTCCTCGACGTAGCTGAAGTGCGGAATGCGGCGCTTCGCTTCCTGCATCTTGCGCGCGATCGCCCGCCGCAGGCCGATCACCGGCACCTCCGTTTCATCGTTGCGCTCGTCGTAGCCGCGCGCTTGCGCGCCACCCGCCGCCGTGCCGCTCGTGCGTGCGTACGCATCGAGGTCCGCATGCAGGATCCGGCCGGCCTCGCCGGTGCCGCGCACGTAGCGCAGCTCGATGCCCATGTCCCAGGCGCGCTGGCGCACCGCCGGCGACGCGAGCGGCCGTTCGCCGGGCGCGAAGGCCGCGCGCGGCGGCGCCCCGTGTTCCGCGCGACGCGGCTCGGCCGGTGCACGCTCAGCGGTGTGACGTGCTGCCTTCGACGCGTCGTGCGCTTCGGCTGCTTCCGCAGCTTCGGTGACTTTCGATGACCTGGCAGGCGTGTCGACCGCCGCCGGACGCGGCGTCGCATCCGCTTCGGCATCGCGTGCCTTCGCGCCCGGCTTCAGGTTGCCGTCGCCTTCGACCTCGACACGAATCAGCTCGCTGCCGACCGCCATCATCTCGCCGATCCGGCCGCCGAGCGCCAGCACCTTGCCCGCCACCGGCGACGGAATCTCCACCGCGGCCTTGTCGGTCATCACGTCGGCGAGCGGCTGGTCCTCCTTGATCGTCTGCCCGACTTCCACATGCCAGGCCACCAGCTCGACCTCGGCGATCCCTTCGCCGATATCCGGCATCTTGATCACATGAATCCCCATCTCAGGCCTCCATCACGCGTCGCAATGCTTCGCCAACCCGGGCCGGGCCGGGGAAATACGCCCATTCCTGCGCGTGCGGATACGGCGTGTCCCAGCCCGTCGTCCGCTCGACCGGTGCTTCCAGATGGTAGAAGCAGTGCTCCTGGACGAGCGATACCAGTTCCGCGCCGTAGCCGCAGGTGCGCGTCGCTTCGTGCACCACCACGCAGCGGCCGGTCTTGCGCACCGACGCGACGATCGTGTCGAGGTCGACCGGCCACAGCGTGCGCAGATCGATCACTTCCGCGTCGATGCCGGTCTCCTCGGCCGCGGCGAGCGACACGTGCACGGTCGTGCCGTACGTCAGCACCGTCAGGTCGTTGCCGGGCCGCACCACGGCCGCCGTATCGAGCGGCACCGTGTAATAGCCGTCCGGCACCACGCTGCCCGGATGCTTGAGCCACGACGTGACCGGACGCTCGTGATGGCCGTCGAACGGCCCGTTGTACAGGCGTTTCGGCTCGAGGAAGATCACCGGATCGTCGTTCTCGATCGACGCGATCAGCAGCCCTTTCGCGTCGTACGGATTCGACGGCATCACCGTGCGCAACCCGCAGACCTGCGTGAACATCGCCTCCGGGCTCTGGCTGTGCGTCTGGCCGCCGTAGATGCCACCGCCGCACGGCATCCGGATCGTCATCGGCGCGGTGAACTGGCCCGCGGAGCGATAGCGCAGCCGTGCGCCTTCCGACACGATCTGGTCGGACGCCGGGTAGAAGTAGTCCGCGAACTGGATCTCGCAGACCGGCCGCAATCCATACGCGCCCATCCCGACCGCCGCGCCGACGATCCCGCCTTCCGAGATCGGCGCATCGAACACGCGCGACTTGCCGTACTTGGCCTGCAGCCCTTCGGTGCAGCGGAACACGCCGCCGAAGTAGCCGACGTCCTGCCCGAACACCACCACGTCGCCGTCGCGCTCGAGCATCACGTCCATCGCGGAGCGCAGCGCCTGGATCATCGTCATCGGCTGCGCCGATGCCGTCGTCGTTTCCTGTTGCGCCATGATCACGCTCCCAGTTCCTGGCGCTGACGGCGCAGGTGCGCGGGCAGCTCCTTGTACACGTCGTCGAACATCGAGGCCGGCGACGGAATCCGGTCGTCGGCCAGCGTGCCGAACTTCTCCGCTTCCTTCTGCGCGGCGATCACTTCGGCTTCCAGCTCGGCCGTGAGTGCATCGTGCGCGCTGTCCGACCAGATGCCTTTCGCGATCAGATGCTGCTTGAAGCGCGCGATCGGATCGCCGAGCGGGAAATGGGCCCAGTCGTCGGCCGGCCGGTATTTCGTCGGATCGTCGGACGTCGAATGCGCGCCCGCGCGGTAGGTGACCCATTCGATCAGCGTCGGGCCGAGATTGCGGCGCGCGCGTTCCGCGGCCCAGGTCGATGCCGCGTAGATCGCGAGGAAGTCGTTGCCGTCGACGCGCAGCGAAGCGATGCCGCAGCCGACGCCGCGCCCGGCGAAGGTGGTGCCCTCGCCGCCCGCTATCGCCTGGAACGTCGAGATCGCCCACTGGTTGTTGACGACGTTCAGCACGACCGGCGCGCGATACACGTGCGCGAACGTCAGCGCGGTGTGGAAGTCGGCTTCCGCGGTCGCGCCGTCGCCGATCCAAGCGGACGCGATCTTCGTGTCGCCCTTGATCGCCGACGCCATCGCCCAGCCGACCGCCTGGATGAACTGCGTCGCGAGATTGCCGGAGATCGAGAAGAAGCCGGCTTCGCGGTCCGAGTACATCACCGGAAGCTGGCGCCCCTTCAGCGGGTCGCCTTCGTTCGACATCAGCTGGCAGATCATCCGTTCGAGCGGCACGTCGCGCGCGATCAGGATGCTTTGCTGGCGATAGGTCGGGAAGCACATGTCGCCGTGACGCAGCGCCATCGCGTGCGCGGCGCCGATCGCCTCTTCGCCGAGGCTCACCATGTAGAAGGAGATTTTCTTCTGACGCTGCGCGATCATCATGCGCGCGTCGAAGATGCGGGTCTTCAGCATCGCGCGCATCCCGGCGATCAGGCGCGCATCGTCGAGGTCCGGCGCCCATGGGCCGAGGGCCGCGCCGTGGTCGTCGAGCACGCGCACGAGGCTGCGGGCGAGATGGGCGGTGTCCGCGGGAGCAACGTCGATCGGCGGGCGACGAACCGCGCCGGCCGGCGATAGATGCAGATAGGAAAAATCCGTCTTGCAGCCCGGACGCCCGGTGGGCTCCGGCACATGCAGACGCAATGGCTCTGACAGGCTCATCGTGTCGTCTCCACGCTCGATTGTGTCTCACGCTGTTGGAAACGCGCGGCCGGTTGCCGGCTCACGCGCGGGCTGGCGCACGGATAAGCACGCCAACCTTGGAAATCTATGCCTCGCGGCGCGCGACGTCGATGACCAAGCCGCTCGATTGCGGTGAGCAGATTTGCCATGGCGGGTTTCGGCGGGCGATCGGCGCCGCCGGCGCGGTGAATGAAGGCTGCGTGTGCTGCGATGCGTCAACGGCTGGGAGCTTTTGGATCGAGGCCGCGCCGGTCGCTCGGCGTCGATCATGTCGGACGATACGAAGCACGAGACCCCGCGAAATCCGGGATCTCGGCGGGGTCTCAGTGGATTCGGGACGCTTGCCGGCTCGTGCCGGCGCGATGGGTTACGCGTCGGGGCGCGCGATATCGAAGCGGCTGTCGGGCCTGACGTGCACGTAGGCCGACGGGCCGCCCGCGCGAAGAATGATGCCCGCGCCGAACGTGTCGAAGATGCCGTCCTTCAGCAGGTCGTGGCGAATGTGCACCGCGATGACTTCGCCGAGCACCAGCGTGGCCGGCGTGGCGACGCCTTGGTGATCGCGCAGCGGAATCACGTCGGTCACCTTGCATTCGAAGTTGACGCCGCTTTCCGCGACGCGCGGCACATTCACGAGGCGCGACGGGATCGCGGTCAGGCCGCCGAGTTCGAATTCGTCGACGCCGTACGGCACGGCCGCACAGGTCTGGTTCATCCTGTCGGCGAGATCGCGCGTCGCGAGGTTCCAGACGAACTCGCCGGTCTCCTGCACGTTGCGCAGGCTGTCCTTCGCGGCCGTGCTCGAAAAGCCGATGATCGGCGGACGATAGTTGAATGCGTTGAAGAAGCTGTACGGCGCGAGGTTGATCGTGCCGTCGCTGCCGCGGGAAGAGATCCAGCCGATCGGGCGCGGGCCCACGATCGCGTTCAGCGGATCGTGCGGCAGGCCGTGGCCTTGCGAGGGTTCGTAATAGTGATGGGTCGAGTCGGTCATGGCGGGTGATGTCGAGGCAGGCAAACTGCGTTGAAGTCCATCGACCGGCGCGCGTGTGCCGAGGGGGCAGCAACGATGTGCGGTGCGATGTGCGCGCCAAGTATTACATGGGGTCGGTTTCGTTGCAGTGAGGGTACGGTCGCGCGCTACGTAGCAGCGCCGATGCATGCGGCATGCAACATCAAAAAACCGCGAGCGCTTCATTCGTTTTCTCGCTCGCGGTTTTTTCAAATCGTCATTGGATCCGTATTCAAGCGATCGGTGCCCGTCGAATCGGGGACAGAGGCCGAAACGGGCTCGTCAGTGTATATGTCCTGCGAACAGTCCGAGCAATCCTATGATGATCAGGTAGATCGCAACGATGAAATTCAGCAAGCGCGGCACCACCAGAATCAGAATGCCAGCGATCAGCGAGACCAACGGGCTCAAGTTCGTGAATATGTGCATGGCGTTGCCCCTTAACAATAGATCGCGAAATCGATAATTGGAGCGCCTTGGACCCGTATTGCGCGACCCTGTGCTTCGTAGCCGCTCCTTTTCAACGCTGCATGCGATTCCGTGATGGGTGGGAGATTTTTACCGACGCAGGCAACCGGCACCCCGACCGGTTGTCAGTGCAACGTTTGTTTGCGTGTCGCAGCGATTTTCGTGCCTGCCCCAAGCAGGCGCTGCCGCTCCCCCGGCACGCTGGAATCCGGCAGCACCGCTCGAGGTGCGACGCTTGTGCCGCACCACCCATGAATTTCAAGTTGCGCCGCGAGAATGCGCGTAAGAACGAAGCCCTAGAAATTGCGGGCCAAGCCGACCATGAACATGTCCTGGTCCTTGTCGTTGCCGGTTGCGACGCGATTGAAGCGCAAGCTCGCCGCCCAATCGTTCGTGACCTGGTAACTCACCTGCGCGCTGAGCAACGCATTGACTCTCGTTTTGCTCGACACTTCGTCCCGATCGTGCGAGAGATACGGACCTGCCCCTGCCGAAAGCGTCCATTTGGTCTTGATCGGCGCGACGTACCAGAGTTGCGCCGCCACACCTCTTCGGCCGGCGACGCCATTGTTGCCTTCGTAGACGAAGCTCGCCGAATAGGCCCACGCATTGCCGAGCGGCCGCTTGACTTCGACCATATAGCCCTTTTCGATCGGCACTTGCGGACGGTTCGTCTGCGACGTCCCCGCCCACACGCTGACCTGCGTCTTGCCGTCCGACAACGCCGGGCCGGGATCGCCGCCGAAATCCGAACCGATGCCGAACAGCACCGCGTCGGAATTGAATCCGCCAATCATCTGGACGTGGTTGTACTGCAGCTTGAGGAAGAAGCGATCGGGAACGATGTAATACCGCACGGCTGCTGACGCGCGCACACCCCAGCGCTTTTCATTGCGCGCCTGGTTGTCGACATGGGTCGTGTCGATGCCGAAATACGGCCCCGCCGACAATTCGACCGCCACGCGATTGCCAAGCGGCCAACGAAACGAACCCAGCGCGGCGAAGCCGTCACGGTGGTGATCCACCGGATGCCCCTCGTTCAAATAGGCGAGGTAGATCGAGAAGTAGTCGTTCAACACGTCGCCGAAGCCGACTTCGTAGGCGCGCCAATGCATATCGCCGCCGTCGGTCGCGCGTCCGTCGCCATACACCGCATAAGCGTTGATCGTTCTTTCCGATGGCTTGAACGCGGTCGGTGAGCTCGCGGGACCGTCCTCGGCATGCGCGTGGCCAACGCCTGCCAGAATCGCCAGACCGGCGATCGAGCTAGCGACGACGAAACGTGAATAGATGCGACGGCACTGTCCCATTTGGCCTCCCCACCTGAGCTGAACCCGGATGCTGGACGACGGTTGAACGAACTTCATGCGAATCGGATCTGGTACTGGACGTGGCCGCCGGCATTCCTCGAGCGACGAGAACCAGTGTGCGTTGAGGCGCCGGTGAAAGGCATTGGGGTATCGCCTAGCAAGGTGGCCACGAACGCACCCGACGGGCACGCCGTGAAAACAAAAAACCCGCGAGCGAGGCTGACGTTCGGCGACCTTGTGCGGGCCGCCATAGGGAAACCACCGTGAACACTTCTGAAACAATTCGATCCCGGCGGGATGCCGATTTGCCGCAGATGCAGCCGCCTGACGTGCGATGCGCAGCGGACGTGCGCGGGTCTTGGCCATGGAAACCCAATCGAATCAACCACCTCGGTTGAATCATCGGGAAGACCGCCGGGCCGCTCGCCGAAAACGGCGTTCGAAATTGAAACACAACTCAATCGTCGGTGTACGTATTTCCGCAAGCGCTCGCACGGACAACTGGTTGCACCATATCAGCGCTTGCTTTCCGTTCGATTGGCATGTTTCTAGCTTTAAACCTAGCCACTTGCTCGATAAATTCAGCATCTGCATCCGGGCCGCATAGCGTTGAATCGACACGCCGGTACTTCCCCTGCTCGCCGTTCATCCGGCAGATCATGGCTAGGCGCGCAAATCGGATGTGGATGCAACAAGCTGCGTCACATGCGGCTTCGGATGGAGAACTTGACATGTTGGCGCTGCAATCGGATCTTCACGGCAACCACCTCCTCAGCGCTTTGCCATACGATGAATGGCAAGCGCTCGCACCCCACCTCGAACTCGTTCGTTTGCGCGCGGAACAACTGCTGTATGACTCGGGGCAGCGGATCCATCACGTCTACTTCCCGACCACGGCAGTCATCTCCATCCTCTACATGATGGAAAACGGCGGCTCCGTCGAGGTTGCCGCAGTCGGCCGCGAAGGCATGACCGGCGTGCCCGTCCTGACCGGCGGCGAAGCGATGCCGAACCGCGTCCAGGTGCAGTACGCCGGCTTCGCGTATCGAATGAGCGCGCAGGCGCTCCGGCTCCATTTCGCGCGATCCGAGCGCATGCAGCGCCTGATGCTGCTCTACATGCACGCACTGCTCACCCAGATCGCACAGATGGCCGCGTGCAACCGGCACCATTCATTGAACAAGCAACTTTGCCGGTGGCTGCTGATCGAGGTCGACCGGGTCGACTCGTACGAACTGGCGGTCACCCAGCAACTGATCTCGGAAATGCTCGGCGTGCGGCGCGAGGGCGTCACCGAAGCGGCCGGAAAGCTGCATCGCGAAGGCCTCATCCTCCATCGCCGCGGCCATATCCGGGTGCTGGATCGCAACGGTCTCGAAGCGAACGCTTGCGAATGCTATGGACTCGTCAAGCGCGAGTTCGACCGCTTGTTTCCGCATCGGCACCGCGCGGCCCTGCCCGACGCAGGTACGGTCGGGCGGCCGGAGGGCGAAGCGGTTTGCAGCCTTACCCCGTTGCCCAGCCCCTCTCTCTAACCCCGCATGCGAAATGCGGCAGCGGTGCGCCGCGCCGCGAACGCGCGTCGGCGCGGGTTGCCGTGCCGTGCCGCGATGAACCGACGCGACGAAGCGATGCCCCGGCAGGCGCGGCACCAGGATAAGGCCGGCAACGCCGATGCGGCGGACGTCGCACGCGCTTCATTCGGCATCACGCGTGCGAGTCGCAGCGCCCATAGCTGTCGTCGAAACGAACGATGTCGTCTTCGCCCAGATACGTGCCCGATTGAACCTCGATGATCTCGAGCGGGACTTTACCCGGATTCTCGAGCCGGTGACGCACGCCGACCGGGATAAAAGCCGACTCGTTTTCGGTAAGCAGCAGCTGCTCGTCACCGCGCGTGACGAGTGCGGTGCCACGCACGACGACCCAATGCTCCGCACGGTGGTGATGCATCTGCAACGACAGCCGCCCACCGGGCGATACGACAATATGCTTCACCTGAAAACGCTCGCCGCGATCGATCGAATCATAGAAGCCCCATGGGCGATGCACCTTGCGATGCGAATCGGCCTCGGGCGCCCGCTCCGCCTTGATGCGCGCCACGAGCCGCTTCACGTCCTGCACGTGCGCCCGGTCGGCCACGAGCACCGCATCGGCCGTTTCCACCACGACGACATTGGTGGTACCCACGCATGCCACGAGGCGTCCGTTCGAATGAGCGTACGTGGAAGCCGCGCCTTCGAACATGACGCGTCCGCGTCCCACATTGCCGCAATCGTCCTTGTCGAGCGCGTCCCACACGCCATCCCACGAACCGAGGTCCGACCAGCCGGCGTCGAGCGGTATGACAACTCCGTCGCACTCCGATTCGGGCATGCCGATGCGCTCCATGACCGCATAATCGATCGAGTTCGCGTCGACGCGGGCGAACGCACCGGGCTCGGGATTGAAGACGCTGCCGCTGGACGCGCCGGCGACGAACGCAGCAAGACACGACTCGTGCATGTCCGGCTGCAGGCGTTGCAACGTCGCGAGCCAGACCGACGCGCGCAACACGAAGATACCGCTGTTCCACCAGTAGCCGCCCGTCGCGAGGTACTCGGCGGCGCGCTCCGCCGATGGCTTCTCGACGAACCGCTCGATCCGGTGCGCGCCGTCGCCAATCGCGGCACCGACGCAGATGTACCCGAAAGCAGTCGCGGCGTGGGTCGGCGGCACACCGAGCGTCGCGATCGCTCCCGCTTCCGCATGGCGCGCGGCCAGGGCAACGGCCCGCTTGAGCGCCGGCGTGTCCTTGATCAACTGGTCGGACGGCATGACGACCAGGATCGCGTCGTCGCCAGTGGCACATGCGAGCGAGGCCGCCAGTGTCAACGCGGGCGCGGTATCGCGCCGCACGGGCTCGACGATGAACCGCGCGTCGATCCCGCCCGCGCGCAGCTGCTCGGCGATCAGGAATTGAAGGTCGGCGCCGCACACGACGACAGGTGAGCCCGACACCTGCCAGCCGGCCGGGAGATCGGTCATTCGCGTCGCGGTGGCTTGCAGCAACGAATCCGATCCGACGACGTCGATCAGTTGCTTCGGATAATGCTCGCGCGAAACCGGCCATAGGCGTGTGCCCGAACCGCCGGCCAGAATGACCGGCAGAATCCGCGTACGCACCGGCGCCGTCGACTGATCGACGACCGGACCGCGCTCCGGCTGCCGGCCTTCGTCGAGGTCGCACGTCTCTACTTGCAGTGATGACATGGTATCGCTCCGCTGTCGAGGAACGCGCCGCTGTCTCCCGCGACTGAAGCGCATTCGGACGCGCGATGCTTTCCGGACGATCGCGCCCGCCCTTTCATGCATTCACTCTAAGTCGCATCGATTTCGCAGACCGTGCGTAACGACACACTGGACGTTCGATTCGCGACATGCGTGGTTCATCAGGTCGCCGCCACCGCTCCACGGCCGCGCAGTGAACGGATGACGATCATGACTTTCGTTTGCCGCTCCGGGTGACCGTTCGAACGTGCCGATCCCAACCCATGAGCGAGAGATGGTAGGCGAACGCGCTCGCGGCGGATGCCGCCGATGCGAGCACGATACCGACGATGCCGAGCCACTGGATCAACACGACATTGGCGAGCGCCTTGACGATGAAGCACACGATGGCCATGCCGGCCAACGCCTTCAGGCGCCCTTCGCTCGCGAACAGTTGCAGCAGCACCAGTTGTGCGAAATAAAACGGCAACTTCACGAGACTCCAGCGCACCAGATGGGCGACGGTGGCCGTGTCCGCGTCCGTGAACGCACCGTGTTGAAAAATCAGCTTGATGACGATCGGCGCGAGCGGCCAGACGATCGCCGTCACCAGCACGCCAACGCCCAGCATCAGGAACGACCACTTGAGCGCCATCTCGCGTGCCCTCGCCGGCTCGCCGTTGCTCTGGATATCCGAGAACACCGGCAATGTCGCGCGGCCGATGGCCATCGCGCCGACGCCCTCCAGCAGCGCAATCAGCCGGCCCGAATAGGAGAGCGTCGCGATCGCGCCATCGCCGAGGCCCGCGACGAAATACTGATCGAGGGGCACCGCAAGGCTCAACACGAGCTGACACAGCATGAACATGCCGACCGTGCGATAGTTGCGCGACCATTGCGGCGAACGCAGCGAAAAAAAGAATCGGGTTTGCACACCGTCGGTGGCGCGCGCCAGCGCGGCGAGCCACGCCGCTTGCAGCAGGAAACCGATCGTCGTGCCCCACATCAGCGGCGCGGGCGAATTCCCTTGCTGCCAGACGACCAGGAAGAGCAGCACCACGACGGCAGGCAGGGCTTCCAGCAACGTGTTGATGTGGCGCTCGCGCGCCTGCAGGCGCGCCGCGAACACGCAGATCGTCATCATCAGGATGCCGATCGGGCTCATCGTCATCATCATCGCGCGAGACATCTCGCGCGTCTGGCCGGACAGGTTGCGCTCGAACAGTCCGAGCACCCAGGGCCACGCAACCAGCAACGCCGTTGCGCAGACGCTGCCGAACACGAGCGCCACCATCTGCAATTCGCCCAGAAAGCGGGCCTGCTCGCGCACGGGCTGCGTGCGTAGTCCGACCAGCGTGGGTACCAGCATGATCTGAAGCCCGACGACGAATGCCGCCGGCAGAAACGTAATCAGGTTGAACGTGAGCTGGTAGGCATCGACGACCGGGCTGATGCCGTAGTGGTAGGCGATCGCCATTTCCCGCAGCGCGGCCGCGACTTTGCCGAGCAAGACAAACGTCGAAATCCAGATCGCGCCCCGCGCGATCCGCAGATGGTCGGGGTGAAGCCGGGACAGGCGGCTCCGCCACGCTGCGATCTGTGCAATCAATTCATGCTCCCTCGAATGCACCGTGTGGCGAACATCGCGCGCGCGCCTCGCATATGGCGTTCTCGACGACCTGCAGAAACTCGGCTCTGAAGCGCTCCGCGGTAAAGCGAACCGCATTGCCGCGACACACCTCCGGACGCATCGGCTCATGCGCTTCGAAGCGCGCGATCGCATCGACGATCGCCGGCACGCTCTGCTGCATGAAAAACAGGCCCGTGCCGTAGTTCGGATCCTGCGACTCGATGACCGTTTCGAGCGCCCCGCCGCGGCCGTACGCGATGACCGGCGCGCCGCAGGCCTGCGCCTCCACGAGCGTGATGCCGAAATCCTCTTCCGCGGCGAACACGAACGCGCGCGTGCGCCGCATCAGGTCGATCAGCACGGGGGTCGGCTGATACCCGAGCAACGTGACGTTCGGCCCCGCCAGCGCCTTCGCCCGCTTGAAGTCCGGCCCGTCGCCGACGACGACCAGACGTCGATTGGGGAGGCTCGCGAACGCCTCGACGATCAACGGGATACGCTTGTACGGCACCATCCGCGACGCGATCAGATAGAAATCCTCACGGTGTATGCCGAGGTCGAAACGCTCGACGTCTACCGGCGGATAGACGACCGTCGAGCCGGCTCCATAGATCTTCCGAATCCGGCGCCCGATAAACTCCGAGTTCGCGACGAACGCATCGACACCATGCGCGGTGCGCTGATCCCAGATCCGCATGTAATGCAGCACGCTGCGTGCGAGCCAGCTCTTCGGCCCCTTCGTCACGCCGGCCTGCATCAGGTACTGGTGCTGAAGATCCCAGGCGTAGCGGATAGGCGAATGCACGTAGCTGACATGGACCTGGTCGGGCCCGGTAATGACCCCCTTCGCAACCGCATGGCTCGACGAAATCACGAGGTCGTACGCGGAGAGATCGAACTGTTCGACGGCCAGCGGCATGAGCGGCAAGTACGTGCGAAAAGCCGTTCTCGCCCGAGGCAGATGCTGGATGAACGAGGTCTTCGCATGCTTGCCGCCCAGCGCGGCGCGATGCTCTTCGGGGAAGAAGTCGACGATGCTGAACAAGTCCGCGTCAGGCCAGATCCGGATGATCTGCTCCAGCACGCGTTCGGATCCGGCATACGTCGTCAGCCAGTCGTGCACGATCGCCACCCTGCCGAAGCGCGTTGAATCGCTGACGGCCGTATCGCTTTGCATCACATGAGCCATGTCGACATCTCTTCAGTATGTGCGTGAGGTAATCGATCCCGGCGACAGGATCGCGCCCGGGTGATCAGTACGCGCCGTGGCCCTTGACGACCACCTTGATCGTCTTGAACAGGATCACCACGTCCCGAAGGACCGACCAGTTCTTCACATAGTCCACATCCAGCGACACGCGCGTCGCATAGTCGGTATTGCTGCGGCCGCTGACCTGCCAAAGCCCCGTCATGCCGGGCCTGACCTGCAGGTAGTACTTGACGTCGGCGCCGTAACGCGCAAGCTCTTCATCGACGATCGGCCGCGGCCCCACCAGACTCATCTCTCCGCGCATCACGTTCCACAGCTGCGGCAGCTCGTCCAGGCTCGTGCGGCGCAGAAAGCGGCCGATACGTGTCACGCGGACATCGTTCTTGAGCTTGAAGCCACTCTCCCACTCGGCGCGAGCCTGAGGATCCGTGTCCAGAAGCTGCTTGAGCATCTGGTCCGCGTTCACGACCATCGAGCGGAACTTCATGCAGCGAAATTTGCGGCCATGCTGCCCGACGCGAACGTGTCCGTAGAACGCCGGCCCGCCGTCGCACCATACGACGACCATCAGCGTGATCAGCAGCGGCGACAGCACGACGATCAGCAACGCACCGCCGACCACGTCGAAACAGCGCTTCACGATGTACCGCGCCGGCACGGACGGGCGCGCTTCGCCGGCCGATGCCGGGGCGGCGCCGCCGATTCCGTAGCCATGTGCCGTCTGCCAATGGCCGAGCCATGCCGGCCGCGCGACAGACAATGCAACGAGGGCGGCCGTATGTGAAACGAGAAGCGAAATCCCGCTCACCAGGGTCCAGTAGATGAACCACGGCAACAACGGCGGCGCGCTGCGATGAATCATGAACAGCAATACGAGGCCGCATAGCTGCACGACGAACCACGCGAGCGTCGTGCGGCTGATCGCGCTTGCGAGCGACTTCGTGCATCGCGCCGAGTAGGTGCCGCAAGCGGGGAACACCGACAGCGCAAGCGCGGCGACGAATGCGACCAACGAGGGATCCAGTCGGGGTGGACTGCCGATATCGGCCATACCGACATGGGATGTTCCGACCGCGCCCAACACGATCAACGTGACGTCGATCGCTCTGTGGAAATATCCAGGCATTTCAGCTTCCCCCAGCATTGCAGCCACCGCGACGGTCGTGCCACGAAACCGCCGACGTAGCCGGTCCTTCCGCTTATGACGACAGCACCGACCGAGGACTGGAAATGGCCGCTGGCCCCCGTCCCTTCGCTACTCGGCGTCTGTCGCCCGCCACCCCGATTCATGATCGATCGTACTGAAGGAAGCACGCGTGCTCTGTTATGAAACCCACAAAGAAATACCGTAATTCCGCAAAGCGTCTGTGGACGGCTCCTTTTAATTAATTGAAATGTTCATATCGAATCGGGCGGGCGAAATTCATACGATCATCGAACGAGCGATCGCGCCGTTATCCCGCGCAACGTTTCTCTCTTGAAACCACGGATGCCCGCCACGCGCTGGTTCCGCGCGCCGACGATTCACTCCTGCAACGTTTTTCATCGAATTAGGCATTTAAAAATGCCGCCTCGTCGCGCTTACCCTTGGCACGCCTCGTTTCTTTCACTGCTGGCATACCGCATGCTGAGATTTACATCGAGAAAATCCGGCGCGTATTCGTGAATCAATGGCGGCACCACTCGAAATCGATCCGTTCCGGATCGAAGCCATTCCATTCATCCATCGCGATGCGCCCCGAAACCATCGCGTCCTGACCTATGGCGGAACGGCACGCTCCGAGGCCTCTTATGCAAAACAATCGCGTGCTGATCGTGAACGACTACGATGCCTTCGGCGGGGCCGAGCAGGTCTATCGGTTGTCGGTGGAGACGTTGCGGGAGATGCCCGATGTCGTGGTCGAGAAATTCGACAAGGGCGATGTCGCGGAGGTCAGTCTGACCGCCCATCCCGTATGGAACATTCGTGCCGCGCTGGCGCTGGACAGGACGATTCAGCGGTTCATGCCGGATCGCATCTGGGTCCACAACTATCACGGCTACATGTCTTCGTCGATTCTCGGCGTGATCAGGCGAAACAGGCAGCGGTTCGGCTACAGGACCTATCTGACCTGCCACGACTACCACCTCGTGTTTCATAACCCGCTGATGCTCTATTACCCGCGCGGGCGCGTGGTGCCGGTCGCGCTCGATGATATCGGCACGCTGCGCCCGCTGATGACACGCTCGAGCCCGCGCGGCTTCGTCTACGACACGCTCAGGAAAATGCACTGGCTGACCATGGACCGGCTGACCGATCCGCGCAGCGCCTTCGATCTGTTCCTGTGCCCGAGCGTGTTCATGCGCGAAGCGCTGCGCCGGCGCGGCATCACGAACAGCGTGTTCTTCCCCAATCCCGTCGCGATTCCGGAATGTCATCCACGGCGCGCCGGCCGACGCGATTCAGACCTGCAACTCGCGTTCATCGGGCGAATTTCGGCGGAAAAGGGCATCGGCCAGTTCCTCGAGCTGCTGGCGGCCACGCAATTTCACGGCGTGCGGTGCATCACGCTGTTCGGCGACGGTCCCGACAGACGCCGGCTGGAAAGCCAGTACGCTTCGCTGATCGACGCAGGACGTGTGTCGTTCGCAGGCAGTCTGCCGCACGCCGAGCTGTTTCCGCGTGCGCGCGGACTCGACGCGCTGGTGCTCCCGTCGATTTGCGGCGAGAACGCGCCGCTGGTGATCGTCGAAGCGGCCGCGCTCGGCATGCCGATCCTGGTTCATGATCTCGGCAGCATGTCGACCTTCGGTGACGAAATCGGCAACAAGATCAATTATTCGTCGACCCCCGCCAGCCTCACGGCAGCACTCGATGCGCTCGCCGATCATCTCGCGAACGCGCAGCTGTCGTACGACGTGGGCTTGTACACGAAGTCGCGTTACGCGTGCGAGGTGATGCGTCACTTGTCGCTCGGCGAGCCGAACACCGCGCTGCTCCCCGAAGCGCACGATCCAGTCGCGAACGGAGCGCCCGCCCATGTGCCGTCCCATTGAAATGACGCGCGCGGCGCGCGGCGCGTGCGTTGCGTTTGCACTGGCGCTACTGGGAAACGCGCTGCCGGCATGGAGCGGCACCGACACGAATCCTGCGCCGCGCACGTCGCCGGCGCGACACCGGATCACGGAGCTGATCGGCGCCAATGGATGGCCGGGTTCGGACGAAGATATTCCGTACTGGCAACGCATGGGCCTTCGCTGGGGACGCGATTCCGTCGGCCCGGGTCAGCCCGGCCCGCACGACGGCCGGATCGATATTGACCGGACCGGCCCGAGCTACGGCGCGGAATTGCCGCCGATCCTGTTGCGCAACAACCGCAACGGCATCAAGTCCCTGCTGTTCGTCGGCTATACCCCGGCATGGAATGCGTCCGTGCCCGGAGACGGGTTTTCCGCGCCGAAGGACGTCGCGGTGTGGGAACGGTATGTCGAGGCCGTCGTGAAGAAGTATTCGGCACCGCCGTACAACGTCAAGTACTTCCAGATCTGGAATGAGGCAGCCGGCCCGCTTTCGGGCGGCTCGCCTCAAGCGTCGTTCTGGCATGGACCGGGCAACAACCGCAATCCGGCGCTGGCCCGCCCGTACCCCGACGCGATGCGCGACTATGTCGAGCGGATTCACATACCGGCCGCCCGAATCATCCGCAAGTATCACGCGTACATCGTCTACGGCGGCTGGCCCGACCAGGGCGGCCTCGACAACTACATGCGCTGGCTCGAATACACCAGCCCCACCGCTCACACGCGAATGCTCGATTGGGTCGACTATCTCGACGTCCATTATCTCGGCCTCGACAGCCTCGACCGGCTTTACCAGCGCTACGTTGCCACCGGCAAGGTGCGCGGCTTGTGGCAGACCGAGATGGGCGACACCTACATCGACAATCCGAATTACCTGCCCACGTACTTTTTCGATCTTGCCGCGTGGGCGCTCGACCGGGATTGGGACGACCCCGACAAATACGTGTCGATGATCTATCACTGGGATGGCAGCGAGCCGTACCGGCTCACGCATCGCGGGTCGACGCGCGTCTATAACGCGTCGGGGCGCTCACTGATCACGCTCAGGTCCGTCTTGTCGGGCCCGCTCGCTGCGTTTCATCACCGGATCGAATTCAGCCCCGAACTGTCCGGCAACGCGCTGATCTCCGGCGACAGCATCGTGTTCCAGGTCGGCGGCACACCTGGGCGCAGATGGCTTTCGGTCGACGGCCTGCCGGCACCGGCATCGGGCCGGTTTCGCATCGATTACGTCGATGCCATCATCGGCACGCCGATTCCGGAACCGCGTCTCGTGTCGTCCTGGGCCGGCAGTCACCTGTCGATCAGCTTCTACGTACCGGAGCCGCGACCCGGCGCTGACGACAAACCGTGCCCGTGTCTTGGCTATCTCGTCGTGACGCCGCTGCCGTAAGCGCCACGCCGCGCGTCGCGGGACGCGCCACTTTTGCCACCGCACCCGCGCGCCGCACGCGCCAGGACAGCAGCAACGACACGACCAGCGCGAGAATCAGGACATTCGACGGCGTGGTCAGGCGGTGCTCCGTCGTGCCCATCGCGAGCAGACACACCGATGACAACTCGACGAACGTATACGCGCCGACACTGCTGCGGCGCGCAGGCAGTGTCGATGCGGCGCCTTCCACTGCCCATTTGACGAGATGCCAATAGAAGGCCAGCATCAGCGCGAGACCGATCACGCCCAGCTCCGCGGCGATATGCAGGTAGGAATTGTGTGCATGCGCATCGGTATGGAACACGGTGACGTCCCGCGGCTGGCCGACCACACCGAAATAGTTCACGACGTCATGCACTTCGTCGTCGAACGACCCGACACCCATCCCGATGATCGGGCTTGCTTCGAAATACGCCAATGCCCGCGGCCACAGCCATCCGAAGCGCACGTCCACGTTGGCCGTTTTCGCGTCCACATCCCGCACCGTGTGCTCGTGGGCCATGTAGTCGACTGCCGATTGCGTGTGGTTCCAGGCCGCGCCGAAGGAGAACGCCACTGCCGCGGCCATCAGCACCGCCACCAACCAGCGCTTGCGGCCCAGCAACAGGTACGCGATTGCGGTCGCCATCCCAAGCATCGATCCGCGACTGTAGGTGGAAAACACGAACATCGCGTTGAGGACCAGCAACCCGAGCACGAGCTTGTCGTGGCGCTTCACGTAACAGGACAGGCCGAGACAGAACAGCATCGCGAGGAAACCGCCGGCGGCGTTACGGGCAATGAAGTAGCTGCCGAACGAGTCGTTGGCGTTCGAGAATATCGCCAACAGGCCGTTTTGCGCGACATAGACGGCATAGGGCGGCAGGTTCGCGAGCACGGCAAACACGAAGAAGCGTCTCAGCGCCTTGTCGAGATCCAGCTCGTGCGAATACAGGCAACCGGCAAGAATCGGCGCATAGGACACGAAGAAGTTGCCGTCGTGGCGGTAGAAGTCGTACGACAGCAACGCTTGCGGGTCGTAAAGCAGCGTCGAGCCCAACGCCAACAGCCCGAAGACGGACAAGCATGTCACGAACGGCGGATAGCGCCGGTCGAACAAGCGCCACGCGCAGAGGCAAATCGGCGCGAAGCCGATCGCACTGACCGGGATGAAGTTCGTGATGCTGAAAAGCAGCGCGATGAGCGTGATGTAGACCACGGGAAGCAGCTCGAATGGTGTCGGATAGTGTTCTCACCGGCGCCCTTGGGGCGCCGGCGACGTCGTTACGTGATTTGCCACCTGGCCGGCTCGTCGGCGATATAGGCGCTCGTGTATTGGTAAAGGCGCTTGTCGCTGCGCCGGATCGCGACGGCATTGAACACCGGGCCGATCACGCGCGCGCCTGCCCGCTCGAGCCGGCTCAGTGTTTCCTCGATCTCGCGCTCGGTCTGCACGTTTGCACGCAGCACGAGAATCGTCGCGTCGGCGCTGCCCGCTGCCATCGACGCATCGCTGACGGCCAGCACCGGCGGGGAATCGACGATGACGAAGTCGAAACTGGCACGGAACTCGTTCAGCAATTCGTTCATCCGCGGCGTCGACAGCAATACCGACGGATTGGCGGTATACGGCCCCGTCGAGATGAACGACAACCTGCCGTCGATGATCGGCCGAATCGCATGACGTGCTTCGATGTGCCCGGCCAGCAGATCGGCAAGACCGCATGCGCGCGGCTGCCCGAAGCGCGCAGCGAGATTGCCGCGCCGCAAGTCGGCGTCGATCAGAAGCACCCGACTGCCCGTTTCCGCCAGGAGCACGGCAAGGTTGGACGCGACGAAGCTCTTGCCGGTCGACGGCGTCGGGCTCGTGATCACCAGCACCTTGCTGGGCAACTCCGCCATCTCGCTGACGACCGCGGTGCGCACGCAGCGCAGCGCCTCGACCGAGACATCCTGAGGGCACCGCATCGCCAGCAGCGTGGCGCGCAAGTCGCACATCGGCCGCGCGGCTTCATCCGGGACGCCTGCACGTCCGTCCGGAATCCGGGGAGCCGACGCATCGCCGCACGACTCCGGCTCGCGTTGCATTGCATCGACCTGCTGCAGGCAACGCGAAAGCCTGACCTGTTCTTCGCTGAACGGGATCACGCCCAGACCGGATAGCCGGAAGCGCCGCTCGACGGCAACCGGATCTTCGATCTTCGACGAGAACCGGCGCGGAACGGTGACGAACAACACGCCGCACATGAGCCCCAGCACGCCGCCTATGGGGATGATGAAGGCGCTCTGCGGCTTGATCGGCGCCGCGGGTCGCACGGCGGCATCGAGAATGTGCGCGTTGCCGATCGTGCCCGCACGCGTGACCGACAACTCGTTTGCCTTGCCGACCATTGCCACGTAGATCTGCTCGGCCACTTTCGCATCGCGTGTCAGATCGGCCGACTGGCGCGCGGCGGCAGGCATGCTGGCAAAGCGGGCCTCGAAATTGCGCTTCGCCATGTTGAGCTGGCCGAGCTGCTGATCGATAGTCCGGACTTGGGCGCTCTCCGTCGTGAAGCGCTCGAGCATTTGCGTGCGCTGAATCGAGAGCGTCGCGATCTGCCGGTCGAAGTCCATGATCCCTTGCAGGTAGACCTGGCTCTCGCTGGCCGGCTGCAGCGAAGCGGTCGTCGCCTGATGCTTGGTGAGCTTGTCTTCCGCCTCCTTCATCTCGGTACGCAGGCGCGGCAGCTCGCCGTTGACGAAGGCCAGCATCCGGGTGGCCTCGTCCTGACGGTATGCAATATGCGAGGCCATGTAGTTCTGCGCGATATCGTTGGCGACCGCGGTGGCACGCGCGGGGTCGGCACTCTCGTAGGAAACCTTGATGAGGCCGGTATCCGCGCCCTGCTCGCTCACCCGCAGATCGCGCAAGAAGCGCTGCATGGCGTCGATGTCGTTATAACGGACGACGCCGAAGCGCATCCCCGACCGTGCCACCAGTTGCGTAATCAGGATCCGCACGCCATTGCCGGACGCCTCCTTGCCCACCGTCCCTTCCACCAGCACCCGTCCATTCGGATCGGCAAGCCGATAGCCGCCATGTTGCAGCGCGATCAATTCCAGTTCCTTGCTCTCGAGACTGGCCGGCACATCCAGGACGGCAATATCGGCTCGCTCTCCGCCCCAGCCGTAGTCGCTCAGTCCCAGCCAGGGCGCGGCGAGATGGCCGGGCGTCGCAAATCGCTCGGCAATCTGGCCGAGCACCGGCACCGTACGCGGCGTAACGGACACGAACAACCGGTATTGCTCGATGATCGGCGTCAGCACCGAGCGGCTGCGGATGATTTGTATTTCGGTCTGGCTCAGCTGCGCCATCGGCGTGGCTGGCTGCTGGGTCTGCGCGGTCGGCTGCGCAGCGATGCCCAGCCCGCCGGAATTCGATCGATCGACCTGCAGAACCGCATCGGCGGAGTAAACGCGCGTGGCGAACACGCAGTAAAGGCTCGCCGCTATCGTCACCGCCGCGGCGATGAGGATGACGGTCCAGATATTGTCGATGACGAAACGCATCATCTCCTTCGGAGACGAACCGCCGGTTTCATCGCTGGCATCGATCGTCCCCATTTCAAGCTGTCGGGCAATCATGTCGAATACTCCTTATGCACGACTCTTTCGAAATCCGAAATATCTGCAAGCCACGTCGTCCGTCTTGCGATATCCGTAGTCTGTCATCGGCTGGCGCCGTGTATGTTCACCAGCGCACATTGCACGTTCCATATCGCGGGGGCGCTGGCGTATCGACAGGGTCGCGGCCGGATCAGAACTGGGGAAAATGCCCGCGCAAACCGCCGCCCTTGCGCAGATAACCCAGAAACGGCGGGATGCCCGTCAAATTGCAGATGAACCACCTGAGCGATGCGCGATCGTCGATGATGATGGTTTTCAGACGAAACGCGTCGCTACGGTGATCGTTCCAGCCGACATCGCAGGTTCGCGCACTCTTGTACCCCGCCGCCTTCAGCAGATTGATTTCCCGCTTGCCGTAATTGCCGTTCGGATAGGCGAAGTGTTCGCAACGGGTGCCGGTCAACGCCTCGACTTCACGCCGGGATTCGATGATTTCCTCTTTGCATTCGCTATCGCCGCAGCGCGTCAGTATCGGGTGAAAGCGCGTATGGGCCTGAAAATCCACGAATGGACGCATCGCTTCGAGCTGCTCCAGGTTCAGCCCCGTCGGCTCGTCGTCGCCATCCTGGTCAAAGCCGTGCACACGTAGCTCGGCGAGGCGTTGATCGTTCGCGAGTCGCTTCAGGCGCTCGACGCCAAGCCGCTCCGCGGCTGGATGCAACCACCAGTGTCTGCGCGCTCGGCAGACAATACGGCTGCACAGGAAAATCGTCGGCCGCACCTTGTGCTTGATGAAGATCGGCAGCAGGCGGGCATTCCCGGCCAGTCCGTCGTCGAACGTGATGGCCGCGCGCGGACGCCCGTTCCCCGGCAAACCGCGTGCGTCGAGCGGCACGAGATCGCAGATGGTTTTCAGGTAGGTGAGGTGTCGATCCAGCGTCGCCGGATCGGGGTCGTGGTAGAGCAGGATCGCCACGCGATCGCGCCATAGCAACACGCGAACCATATGGTCGATGCCGAACAGCATCACACATCGCGAAAGGATCTCTTTCAATATTGCTTTACCCGAGATCATCGTCGACTCTCCGTATCGTTGCATTCAGGCAACCGATTCGAATGGTTTCGTTCAGCCACGGTGCGCTGGTGCCGGTTTCCTATAACGAACCGTCTCGCTCGCTCGTCGGCTCGAGGACTTGGCCTGCCGCGTCGCGCCATCCGATCTTCGCCGTCTCGCTTCGGTGCGCGTCGCCGATGTGCGATGCCACGTGCGGAGCGGCGTGTTTTGCCCCGTAGACGAAGCGCATCACCGGACCAAAGGATTGCGCGGAAGCCGGGCCGATCACGTAAAGTCCGCGCACCGTCGTCTCGAAGTGGCTCGTCAGCTCCGGCCCGCCGCTGAAGAGCGAAATCGACTCCATGATTTCTTTCGAAATGAACGTGTGCCGCGTCATGTCGGTCTTGAATCCGGTGGCGACAATGACATGCGAAGCCGTGACGGTCGACTCTCCGTTCCCGTTCGCGACCCGCAGCGCCACCTTGTCGTCGTCGATTGCCGCGCTTCGCACTTCCGTGCCGACGGCGATCGGGATTTTGTCGACGACGCGATCATGCAGCCACCACGCGCCGGACGGGCCATGCAATCGTTCGATGAGATGCTTGCGCAATCGCGGGCTCAGCGCGTGAAAGACCCGCGGATATTCGCAGAGCACATGCGTTCGCCAGCCACGGCCCAGGCCTGCGTCCGGACTCCGCATTTTCGACACGAACGAGCGCTCGGTTTCCGGCGTCGGATTCCAGTCCACCGACTGATCTCGCACCAGCACGCGAACGGTTGCGCCCACTTCGTTCAGAAGTGCAGCCAGCCCTAGCGCCGATTGCCCGCCACCGACGATGACGATGTCCCGTCCAGCGGCCCACGTCAGGCTGCCGTACTTTTCGGAATGCGACACGTAGGTATCCGGCAATCCCTGCAGCGCCGGCGGTGTGTGGGCAAATCCCTTGAGGCCCAGCGCCATCACCACCCTGCGCGCGTCCAGCGTGCTGCCGTCGCTCAGGCTCAGGCTGAAGCCATCGTCGCTGCGGCGCAGGTCGACGACTTCGACAGGTCGGGTCTCGACGGCCAGGGCAGATTGAAACCAAAGCCCGTAGTCCACGAAGGTTTCCAATGTCACCTTCATGCCCACCGGCTGATACGGGATGCCCTTCACCCGGCAATAGTCCTTCAGCGTATAGCCGCGTCGCGGCGCACAGAGATTCGAAGCAAATGCCTCCGAGCGCATGAGCATGCCGGGCGGCATGTAGTTTCGCCACGCGCACATCGGCTGACCGAGGATTTGATGCGGCACGCCGGCGGCCTTCAGATGTGTCGCGAGCGACAAGCCGTACGGACCTGCGCCAATGATTACCGTGTCAGTCGATGGCATTCTTTGCCTCCCTGAGTATTTGTCGAGCAATCCGCGTACGCTTTTTTTCCCGCCATCCTCTGACTACGCGGCGCAGAGGACCGATCGCGCAGTAAAACTGCAACGCCGGCAACGGATCGTTCCATCGGAAGTAGCCGTCGATCATCCTCGTATCGGCACCCGTCAGGCGGGGCGGAGGCCGGTCGAGGAAGGTCGCGCGCCACGCGACCGCTGCATGATTCGTTTGATCGGGCAATGGCGGAAAGCCGAGTTCGTATCGATACGCGGCCGCGGGAATATTGACCCCGCACAGCGTCGCGATTTCCTCCTGCCAGTCCGTCCTTCCGACGGTCGGCTCGATCATCACGAATTCCTTGTAGTTGTCGTCCCATTTGTATTCCATGCTGCCCATGCCGACCATGCCCGCACGCTCCGCGAAGTCCAGCGTCATTGGCTCGAGGACGTCGCGCGCTTCATCCGCGGCGACGCAAATCGCCGTATTGCCGATGTCGGGGGGATCGCTCAGGATCTTGCGGCCGGTGAACACGCTGACGACTTCGCCGCCCGCTCCGCGATAGAAGAGTGTGAAATGGATATTGCTGCCTGGCCCCTCGATCCATTCCTGCGCGACGATGCCGCCCGGTGAACTGAGCATGACGACCGCGTGTTCACGCGCCTCGCTCAAAGTCCGCACGCGCACCGCCCGCTCTTTCTTCCCCGTCAGTACGTAGCGCTTGTCGTCGGGCTTCAGCACGCAAGGAAAGCGCAGCTCGGCGAGCAGGCCTAGATCGGCCTGAGTCTGCAGAATGACGGAGCGCGGGACCGGGAAACCGTGCTGCCACGCAAATTCATGAAACGACGACTTGCTGCTCAGGAGCTTGACGTTGCGATCCTCGGGTAGACAGAAGCAGAACCATTTCGCCAGCTCGTCGCGGTTCTCGGAAACGGAATGAACGGCATCCTCGTCCGTCAGCAGGAGCACCGGGGGACGCTCGAACATCGCGCCGAGACGGGCCATGTCGTCGACAAACTTCCGCCCCACGAAGCTTCGGATCAAATGCCCGCGGACATGGCGCGACCACAAGGCCGGCCCGATTCGTTTGCAATCCACCGCGACGATCGGAACCCGCTCGCGGGCGAGCGAGCGGACAACGCCCAGCCCGTTGAGCGAGCAGCCGACCACGACAACCGCGACCTTCTGGTCAGAATCGTATGCGTGCGACATGGAAACGTCTCCATCGATTGTGTCTTTCATCCGCCGAATCCCGTCGGCACCCCTTTCGTGTTCGTCAAAGCCCGGCATGCGCATCGGTCGACGGGGAAACGCCTTCGTGCGCATCGGCAAATGGCCCGGACTCGATGAATCGAATCAGGTGACGCATCTCAATGAAGAAGGTTATGCGCACGTTGCCTCCGTTACGGTGTGTTAGAGCACACTCGCATACGAGCGGCGATGCGAGACCAAGGCTTGAGAGATTCATCGATATAGGTGTATGAACAACCAATGGCATGACGCGTACGCTTCGTGGTTCCAACAACATGATCGATGGGATGGACGCGATCATTCAGCGCGCCGCCAGGGCGGCGCGCTGAATGATCGGAAAACGAAGGGTTACAGGGTCCCGCCCGCCGTCAGTACGCAGCGTTTCGACCGGTGGCGAGGGTCTGCGCGCTCGGCAGGAGCATGTTGATGACGCGGCTCCAGCGAACGAGCGGCGACGCATCGACGAACACGACATCGTTCGGCTTCAGTTCGAAGTCGTTGGCCAGCGCCATTGCAACCGGCGATCGAGCGTCGAGATGGAAAATTTCCGGTTTGCCAGGACGCTTGTTGCGCACGACATACACCTGCCCGGCATCGCCCGAGTATTGGCTGACCCCGCCGGCGGACCCGAGGGCCTCGTTCAGCGACAGCCGTCCGTTGTTGAGCGGCAGCGAGGTCGCGCGCCCAACCTCGCCCAGCACGAACACCTTTCGGTCGTTCACGGAGTACACGCGCACGAGGTCGCCGTCGCGCAGCAGGATCTTGTCCGGATTGATGCCATTTTCGATCATCGCGGCGATGTCGACGACGGCGGTATCGTCGCCACGCGTCACCGCGACCGCCGCACGATCGCCGTTGGCGGTAAAGCCACCCGCCCGGTTGATCGCCTCGGGCAACGTCATCGGCAGGTCGTTGAGGATCTGGATGCCCGGGTTGCGCACTTCTCCGTCGAGATAGACGCGCTTGCTGCGATATGCCTGTATGCGCAGCGTCACCTGCGGGTTGCGGATGTAGCGCGCGATCTTCGACGCCAGCAGGTCGCGCGCTTTCATCTCGGTCAGGCCGCTCAGCTTGATCGGGCCGGCATAGGCAAATTGCACGTTGCCACCGGAATCGACCGTGTAGCCGGCGACGACCGAGTTCGATCCGGCTGCGTCCACGCCGGCGCCGATCGTCGGGGGCGGCATGTTGAGCTCCGGATGATCCCAGACGACGATGCTCAACACATCGCCGGGACCGAGCGTATAGGGGCCGGGCCGGGCAAACAGTTTGCGCACGTTCGTCGGAATGCCCGGTTCGACGGCGGCGCGTTCGGTACGGATGAGCTCGTCATTGATCTCGATCAGCGAGCCCGCGGGGGCCGCATCGCGTCCGGATGCAGCCGAGCCCTTCCCGCCAGTGCCTCTGGCATCGTGGACCGCCCGCGACGCGTCGCCAAACCGTGCCGTGGTCGCGGCGCCCCCTGCCGAACTGTCGCTGAAGCTCATGCCCGGCGCCAGCGTGCATCCGTTCAGCACGACCGCCGCGATCGTCAGGACCGCCAGCCACGACGTGCCCGCTGCCACGGCGGCCACTGGCCGACATGCAGCCGTCCTGCCGCCGGATTCGAGCCCCGGCGCCTTCGCCCGTTCACGTCGATTATGTAACATCGCGTCATACCTCTTCGTATCGAGGCAGCAATGCATGAGCACCACTGCCGAGGTTGCGTGTATGCGGGCACCGGCCATTCATACGATCGCAAGGGCCGCAGCGTTCCGCGCAATGCAGTGCGGACGCGTGAGCGCTCACCCTTCAGAGGGCGAGCCGCTGCCATGCAGGCACAGCGCTCATATGCGTCGGCGTTGGCCTTGCCTCCGAGCGCCAGCGAGAAGCGTGCCACCCATCGGAAATCCAGCCCCTTTGAGGGATACCGGGCCGCGCGCATGAGAATCGCGACGCAAAAACGCGTTTTCGTTTCAAACCTGCTACGTGCCGTGTCGGGCGCGCGCTGATTTGCCGGAGCGGACGGGGCCGTTTGCGCGCGCGGCTCGGGCGGCGCACGGGCCGTGCAACGGACGGCAGAGCCGGCAACCGACTCTCGTCCAACACCGTTGCACACGCACGCGTCGGATGCCGGCCGACATGCGGACTGCGATACGCGCGGCCGCGCAACGCACCGGGAACGGTTCCGGTGTATCCGCGCTGAAACAAGCGCGCGTGTTTCTCTGCGTGTCAGAGTCGGTCGGTCAAGGAACTGCGCTTGCGCGGGATCGGCACGGTAGCCCCGGATGGCAAAATGCACCCGACGGCACGCCGTGAAAACAAAAAACCCGCGAGAGACGCTTGTTTCTCGCGGGTCTTTGAAGCTTCGTGGAATCACACGGAAGCGATGTTGGTGCCGGGGACCGGACTTGAACCGGCAAGCCAATTAAGGCGGCGGATTTTCGTCACACTGCTTCTTTCGAAGCCGGCCTCGTCGAAACGACGCCGTTCGTGCGCTGGACTATGCCTTCACCGTCGCGCGCGGGCGTGGTCGCCGCCCATGCGCCTTAGGCGCCCCCCGTCTAGTCTCTACACCTTCCTCGCTGCAATCTCGCCGCGAGGCTTGGCTCGGCGTTGCCTCGATGCGCGCATCAGGGGTTTCGCCGAATTTGAAGGGTTCTGCACCGACCGTTTCCGGTCGGGCACTCAATCGTTTAAGTCCGCTATGTTTACCAATTTCATCACCCCGGCAAAAGGGCGGGACGCGATTCTACCATTGCTTCGCGCATGCGTTCCCTGATTCACGCGCGATGCATCGCGACGCGGCATGCCTGCCTGCGCCATTCGCGGCCGAATTCATACCGGACATCGACTTCGCCGCCACAGCGTCATCGATTTCATGCCGCGCCGCAATATCCCCCGATACAATCACTGCGCCCCATTCTCGGGACGCAAAACGTCTGATGTTTGTATCGTACTTTTCACGAAACAGATGTCTGGTGAGTCATCGCGAAGTCACAAACATTTTCGATAATCCATCGGTCGAAAACGTTTACATCGCGTAATTTCATGACCCCGACCATCAAGGATGTCGCCGCGCTCGCCGGCTTTTCGATCGCCACCGTCTCGCGCGCGATCAACGCGCCGCACACCGTCAGCCCCGCCACGCTGACGACCATCCGCACCGCCATCGACACGCTGCAGTTCCGCCCGAGCCCGCTCGGCCGGCAGTTGCGCGGCGAGCGCACGCGCCTCGTGGGCGTGGTCGTGCCGACGCTGTCGAATCCGGTGTTCGCCGACTGCCTGCAAGGCATCGACGCACTCGCGACCGCGGCCGGCTTCAAGCTGATCCTGATGACGACCGAATACGACGAAGCGCGCGAGCGCCACGCGATCGAGACGCTGCGCGAGCAGCGCGTCGAAGGATTGATCCTGACCGTCGCCGACGCGGACACGCATCCGCTGCTCGACATGCTCGACCGCGACGGCCCGCACTACGTGCTGATGCACAACGACACGCAACGCCGCCCGTCGGTGTCGGTCGACAACCGCCGCGCCGCTTACGACGGCGTCCGTCTGCTGACCGCGCGCGGCCATCGCCGCGTGCTGATGCTGGCCGGCTCGCTCGCCGCGTCGGACCGCGCACGCCAGCGTCATCTCGGCTACGCGCAGGCGCTCGAGGAAGCCGGCGTCGCGACGCTGCCGCCGGTCGAAGTCGACTTCAACGCGGCCGAGCTGCCCGACGCGGTGCTCGCGCACCTCACCGCGCAAGCCACGCGCCCCACTGCCCTGTTCTGCAGCAACGACCTGCTCGCGATGGTCGTGATGCGCGGCCTGCGCCGCGCGGGCTTCTCGATTCCCGACGACCTGTCTGTACTCGGCTTCGACGGCATCGCGATCGGCGAGCTGCTCGCGCCGCCGCTCGCGAGCGTCGCGACGCCGAACCAGGACATCGGCCGTCATGCATGGCGACGCCTCGTCGAATGCATCGGCGGCGCGACGATCGAGCGCACGTCGCTGATCCTGCCGCACACGGTGCGCGACGGCGCGACGGTCGCGCCGCCGGCCGCCAATCTGCAATTACACCAAGCCTGAATGCATGTGCCGCGCGAGCGCGCGGCCAACTACCGTTACCCCGCCCGGAGACCTACCGTGTCCTTTCGCCTGACCTCGCTGCTGCGCGTGCTCGCCGCGCCCGTTGCCTGCGCCGCGCTCGTCGCGTTCGCGCCCGCCGCCCATGCCGACGAATCCGCGATCTGCTACAACTGCCCGCCCGAATGGGCCGACTGGGCCGCGCAAATCGCGGCGATCAAGCAGAAAACCGGTATCCGCGTGCCGTTCGACAACAAGAACTCCGGCCAGGCGATTGCGCAACTGATCGCCGAACAGAAGAGCCCGGTCGCCGATGTCGTCTATCTCGGCGTGTCGTCGGCGTTCCAGGCGAAGGACAAGGGCGTGATCGCACCGTACAAGCCCGCGCACTGGAACGACATTCCCGCGAACCTGAAGGACCCGCAAGGCTACTGGTTCGCGATCCACTCGGGCACGCTCGGCTTCTTCGTGAACAAGGACGCGCTCGACGGCAAGCCGGTGCCGCGCTCGTGGGCCGATCTGCTGAAGCCCGAATACAAGGGCATGGTCGGCTACCTCGATCCGTCGAGCGCGTTCGTCGGCTATGCGGGTGCGGTCGCCGTGAATCAGGCGCTCGGCGGCAGCCTCGATAACTTCAAGCCGGCGCTCGACTGGTTCCGCAAGCTGAAGGCGAACGCGCCGATCGTGCCGAAGCAGACCGCGTATGCGCGCGTGCTGTCCGGCGAGATTCCGATCCTGCTCGACTACGACTTCGACGCGTATCGCGCGAAGTACAAGGATCACGCGAACGTAGAGTTCGTGATTCCGCAGGAAGGCACGATCGCGGTGCCGTACGTGATGAGCCTCGTGAAGGGCGCGCCGCACGACGCGAACGGCAGGAAGGTGCTCGACTTCGTGCTGTCCGACGAAGGCCAGAAACTGTGGGCCAACGCGTATCTGCGTCCGGTGCGCGCGCAGACGCTCGGCGCCGACGTCGCCGCGAAATTCCTGCCGGCAAGCGAATACGCGCGCGCGAAACCGGTCGACTTCGGCAAGATGGCGGCCGGCCAGCAAGCGTTCGGCCTGCAATACCTGCAGGTGATGCAGTAAGCGGCCGGAACCACGCGATGCTCGATCTGACTTTCCCGCTGCGCTGGCGCGTTGCACTCGTCGCGCCGGCGCTCGCGGTGTTCGCCGCGTTCTGGCTGCTGCCGATGGCGGCGCTCGTGCACGTGTCCGCCGACGGTGCGTTCTTCACGCAGTACGCGACGCTGCTCGGCAATGCGCGCTACATGAAAAGCCTCGGCGAAACGGTTGCGTTGTCGGCCGGCGTCACGCTCGCGACGCTCGCGTTGTCGACGATCTCGGGCCTGCTGCTCGCGCGCCGCGAATTCGCGGGCAAGCGCGTGCTGCTCGCGCTGCTCACGTTTCCGCTCGCGTTCCCGGGCGTCGTGGTCGGCTTCATGGTGATCATGCTCGCCGGGCGGCAGGGGCTGGTCGGCATGCTGTCCGCGAAGCTGACCGGCGACAAGTGGGTGTTCGCGTATTCGGTTGCCGGGCTGTTCGTCGGCTACCTGTACTTCTCGATTCCGCGCGTGATCGTCACCGTGATCGCGGCCGCGTCGAAGCTCGATGCATCGCTCGAGGAAGCCGCGCGCTCGCTCGGCGCGTCGCCGTGGCGCATCTTCGTCGACATCGTGCTGCCGGCGCTCGCACCGGGCCTGATCGCGGCCGGCGCGATCTGCTTCGCGACCGCGATGGGCGCGTTCGGCACCGCGTTTACGCTCGCCACCGACCTGAACGTGCTGCCGATGACGATCTACACCGAGTTCACGCTGAACGCGAACATCGCGACGGCGGCCGGCCTGTCGATCGTGCTCGGCGTCGTCACGTGGGCCGTGCTCGCGCTCGCGCGCCGGTTCACCGGCCATACCGCCGCCGCCGCGGCCTGAGGATTCCTTCATGCAATCGCTTTCCGGTTCGTCCGCGCCGTCGCCGGCGCCCGCTCCGTCGCATGCGAACGGCGTCGCACGACGCGCGCCGCGCGTCACGGGCGCGCGCGCGATCGCCGCGCTGCAATGGAGCGTCACGCTGCTGCTGTGCGCATTCCTGATCGTGCCCGTCGTGATGTCGGTGCTCGCGGGCCTCACCGTCAACTATTTCCGCGGGCTGTCGAGCGGCCTGACGCTGCGCTGGCTCGAACAGGTGTGGCAGCAATACCAGGGCTCGGTCGCGCTGTCGCTCGGCGTCGCGTTCGCGACGCTCGCGATCGTGCTCGCCGTCGGCGTGCCGGCCGGCTATGCGCTCGCGCGCAGCAAGAGCCGCGTCGCCCGCGCGATCGAGGAAGCGCTGGTGCTGCCGGTCGCGCTGCCGGGCCTCGCGTCGGCGCTCGCGCTGCTGGTCGTGTACGGCGGCTTCACCGCGTTCCGGATGAGCCTGTGGTTCATCGTCGTCGGCCACGTCGTGTTCACGCTGCCGTTCATGGTGCGCGCGGTCGCGGCCGTCGCGGCCGGTGCCGATCTGCGCACGCTCGAGGAAGGCGCGGCGAGCCTCGGCGCGTCGTTCGTCACGCGCTTCGTGACGATCGTGCTGCCGAACCTGCGCCCCGGCATCGTCGCGGGCGCGCTCGCGGTGCTCACGCTGTCGATCGGCGAATTCAACCTGACGTGGATGCTGCACACGCCCGACACGAAGACGCTGCCCGTCGGACTCGCCGATACCTATGCATCGCTGCGTCTCGAAGTCGGCAGCGCCTACACGATCGTGTTCCTGCTGATGACGCTGCCGCTCCTCGTCGCGATGCAGTGGCTCGGCGTCGATCCGTCCGGCACGCGCGCGCTCAAGCGCCGCCCGCGCTGACCCTGTGCTGACTTTACCGATCCCATGAAACTCGATTCCACGCCCATCACCCTGACCCGCTGTGCGAAGACGTTCCGCGGCACGCGCGTGCTCGAACCGCTCGACCTGTCGATCGGCGCGGGCGAGACGCTCGTGCTGCTCGGCCCGTCGGGCTGCGGCAAGACGACGACGCTGCGCCTGATCGCCGGCCTCGACACGCCGGACGCCGGCGGCACGATCGCATTCGGCGGCGACGACGTGACCGCGCTTCCGATCGAACGCCGCCAGGTCGGCATGGTGTTCCAGAACTACGCGCTGTTTCCGAACCTGACGGTGCGCGGCAACGTCGGCTATGGACTGAAGATCCGCAAGACCGAGCCGCGCGCGCTGCGCGAACGCGTCGGCGAATTGCTCGCGATGATGCGGCTCGACGCGCACGCGGACAAACCGGTCGATCAGCTGTCGGGCGGCCAGCGCCAGCGTGTCGCACTGGCGCGCGCGCTCGCGGTGCGCCCGCGCGTGCTGCTGCTCGACGAACCGCTGACCGCGCTCGACGCGAAGCTGCGCGACGTGCTGCGCCGCGAGATGAATGCGCTGTTGCGCGAGCTCGGCGTGACGACCGTGTACGTGACGCACGACCAGGCCGAGGCGATGGAGCTCGGCGACCGGATCGTCGTGATGGGCGCGGGCCGCATCGAACAGATCGGCACGCCGCGCGACATCTACTACCGTCCGGCGAACCGCACGGTCGCGCAGTTCATCGGCACGCTGAACCGGCTTGCAGGACAATGGCGTGACGGCGCGCTCGTGACGACGGGTGGCGCGATCGTCACGCCGCACGCCGCCGACGAGTGGTTCTTCCGCCCGGAAGACGCGCAGCTCGCCGATCCCGCGCATGCGCCGCTGCGCGGTGCGATCGGCGCGTGCGCGTTCCTCGGCGAGCGCACGCGGCTCACGATCGAGCATGCCGCGCCCGACGCGCTCGTGATCGACGTGCCGGGCCGCATCGAGCTCGCACGCGGCACGGCGGTCGGCATCGCGATCGCGGCGGAAGGCCTGATCGCGCTCGCCGCATGACAGCGCCCCACGATAACCCGACATTCCGAGGAACGACGATGCTGCTTGCTCAAATCAGCGATCTCCACATCAAGCGTCCGGGCCAGCTCGCGTACCGGCGCGTCGACACGGCCGCCGCGCTCGCGCGCTGCATCGCGAAGCTGAATGCGCTGCTGCCGCGCCCCGATGCGGTGCTCGTCACCGGCGACCTGACCGATTTCGGCCACGACGACGAATACCGCCATCTGCGCGACCTGCTCGCGCCGCTCGAGATTCCGTATTACCTGATGGTCGGCAATCACGACGATCGCGCGGGGCTGCGCCGCGCATTCGCCGATCGCCCCGAATTGCAGGACGGCGAGTTCGTGCAATACGCGCTCGACGTCGGCGCGGTGCGCGTGCTCGCGCTCGACTCGCAGGTGCCCGGCGCGAGCCACGGCGACCTGTGCGACGCGCGCCTCGCGTGGCTCGCCGCTCGGCTCGACGCCGCGCGCGACCGGCCGGTGATCGTCGCGCTGCATCATCCGCCGTTCGTGTCCGGAATCGGGCACATGGACGCGCTGCGCCTCGCGCCCGCCGCCGCCGCGAAGCTCGATGCGCTGCTGCGCGGCTATCCGAACGTCGAACGCGTGCTGTGCGGCCACGTGCACCGGACGATGTTCACGCGCTTCGGCGGCACGCTCGCGTCTGCCGTGCCGGCGCCCGCGCACCAGGTGGCGTTCGACCTGCGCGCGGACGCGCCGTCGGCGTTCCGGCTCGAGCCGCCCGCGTTCGCGGTGCACGTCCATACGCCGCAGACGGGGATGACGTCCCATCACGTGTACGTGGACGAAGGCGACGGGCCTTATCCGTTCTATGAACCGAGCGGGGAACTCGTCGACTGACGATGCGCATCGCGAGCGCATGACGGGCGGCGGCCCGTCGGCGCCCGCTGCGGCCGAGCGGCGCCGATAGCGGCCGGTCGAGCCCCGCTCACGCCGGCCGCTTGGCCGCCTGGCCGCGTGACTGCCCTCCCGGCATGATTCACGGTGCTCCGGTATGATCGGCACGCTCGATCGGCGCCCGGCCGGCTGCGCAGCCGACGCCGCGCCGCGCGCCACGTCGTCCCACTCCGTTCCGTTGCCGCCATGTCCGCCGCCTCCACCGACCGTCCGACCGACGCCGCCTCGCCCCACTACTCGCGCAGCCTGCTGTTGCTGCTCGCGACGATCGCGGGCGTGTCGGTCGCGAACATCTACTACAACCAGCCGCTGCTCGACAGCTTCCGCTCGGCCTTTCCCGACAGCGCGTCGTGGATCGGCGCGGTGCCGACCGCGACCCAGCTCGGCTATGCGGCCGGCATGTTCCTGCTCGCACCGCTCGGCGACCGTTTCGATCGCCGCGGGCTGATCCTGCTGCAGATCGCGGGCCTGTCGATCGCGCTGATCGTGGCCGCGGCCGCGCCATCGCTGGCGGTGCTCGCCGCGGCGAGCCTGGCGATCGGCGTGCTCGCGACGATCGCGCAGCAGGCCGTGCCGTTCGCGGCCGAGATCGCGCCGCCCGCCGAGCGCGGGCATGCAGTCGGCACCGTGATGAGCGGCCTGCTGCTCGGCATCCTGCTGGCGCGCACGGCGGCCGGCTTCGTCGCCGAATATTTCGGCTGGCGGGCGGTATTCGATGCATCGGTCGCGGCGCTCGCCGCGCTGGCCGCGGTGATCGTGCTGCGGCTGCCGCGCAGTTCGCCGACGTCGACGCTGTCGTACGGCAAGCTGCTCGGCTCGATGTGGCATCTGGCGGTCGAACTGCGCGGGCTGCGCGAGGCGTCGCTGACGGGCGCCGCGCTGTTCGCCGCGTTCAGCGCGTTCTGGCCGGTGCTCACGCTGCTGCTCGCCGGCGCGCCGTTCCATCTCGGCCCGCAGGCCGCCGGGCTGTTCGGCATCGTCGGCGCGGCCGGTGCGCTGGCCGCGCCTTACGCGGGCCGTTTCGCCGACAAGCGCGGCCCGCGCGCGATCATCTCGCTCGCGATCGCGCTGCTCGCGGCGTCGTTCGTGATTTTTGCGCTGTCGGGGACGAGCCTCGTCGGGCTCGTGATCGGCGTGATCGTGCTGGATGTCGGGGTGCAGGCCGCGCAGATCTCGAACCAGTCGCGCATCTACGCGCTAAAGCCCGACGCGCGCAGCCGCGTGAACACCGTGTACATGGTGTGCTACTTCATCGGCGGCGCGCTCGGCTCGTCGGTCGGCGTCGCCGCATGGCATGCATTCGGCTGGATCGGCATGTGCGCGGCCGGCCTGCTGTTTACCGCACTCGCCGGTTGGTTCCACCATCGCGGCGCGCAGCGCGCCTGACCGCCGCCGCGCGCAGCGGCATCACGCGCGGGCGCGCGACTCGGCCGGTTCGTCGGCGGGTGGCGGCGTGAATGCCTGCGCGGGATCCATGACCGCGGCCGGGTCCACGACGGCGGCCGGGGTCGGCACCGCAAGCGGTATCGCGGAAGGCGTGAGGATCGGCGCCGAATCCGGCACCGCGGCCTGATCCGGTGCGGGTGCCGGTGCATGCGCCGCCGCCGAGCCGGTCGCCACGGCCGGCGAAACGTCGACCACCGCGCGCGCCGCGGGACGGCGCGCGGGATCGAACAGGAACGACAGCCCGACGCTGCCGAGAATCGCGACCGTCGCGATCACGGTCGCCATCGTCACGGGCTCGCCGAGCATCAGCGCGCCGAGCGCGACCGCGACGATCGGGTTCACGTACATGCAGCTGCTCGCGATGATCGGGCTCGTGTGGCGAATCAGGTAGCCGTACGCGACATACGCCGCCATCGTGCAGAACACCATCAGGTACAGGAACGCGAACACCGGCGCCGCCGCGACCTGCTCGATGCGCTCGCCGAGCAGCCACGCGGCCAGCGTGGACATCAGCCCGCCGAGACCGATCTGCAGCGACGTGGACAGGAACAGGTCCGACGGCAGCTTGAGCCGCGTCGACAGATGCGCGCCGCCCGCCCAGAACAGCGCGCCGGCCAGCACGCTGATCGTGCCGAGCGCGGAGTTTGCGGCGGCCGCACCGCCCGAATTCAGCACGACGATGCCGACCATCCCGAGCGCGACGGCCGACCACTCGCCCTTCGTCACCGGGCGCCCGGCGACCGCCGCGATCACGGTCGCGAACAGCGGCACCGTGGCGACCATCACCGCGGCCGAGCCGCTGCTGACCGTGCGCATCCCGAGCGCGATCGTGCCGGACGACAGCGCGACCAGCATCGTGCCGACGATCGCCGAGTTGCGGATTTCCAGCAGCGTCGGCCATTCGGGCTTGCGCCGCAGCGCGAAGATGAACAGGCCGATCCCGCCGAGCAGGTTGCGCAGCCCCGAGAGCAGCAGCGGCGGAAACGACTGCAGCGCGAAATGCAGGCCGCTGTAGGTCGAACCCCAGACGAAATAGATGAATACCAGCGCCAGCGCGACACGGCCGCCGCGGCTTTGCGGCAGACGGATCCGGAACGGCAGGCGGGCGAGGAAATCGAGGAGGCGGTCGAGCGGTGTCATCGGTCAGCCTGCCTGCACGACGTGTCGCGCGCTGCGCTGAAAGACGCCGGAGAAACCGGCAAACGGCCCTGACGGGACCGGGAAGGCGCAGACGAACGTACGGAACGACATGGCGGTGCGAACGGCGACGAATAAGAACCGGCGAGCGGCGGCAGAGGGTCACGAAAACGTGCGTGAACGGCTTCGTCCACGCAATGCTCGGCATTATGGCATCAAGGATTCGAAAGCATCGTCGGACCTGCCTGAAAGGATATCGACTGACGTTTCGGCGCGACACTGCGCCCGCGGCCGCCTCGACCGGGCGCGCGCAACGCGGCGCCGACCGGATAGCCGCCGGCGCCGCGCCGCGTCACGACGCCGGCTCGATCCGGACCACCGCGCCGCTTCCGTCGGCCGACAGCACGGTGATGCGTCGCCCGGACAACGTGTCGACGAGCGACTGGCCCGGCATCAGCGGCGCATCCTTCATACCGTCCTGGCTGCCCGGCGTCGCGTCGACGAGCGTGTTCTGAATGGCGTTGCCCGGATAGCGGACGATGCGCACCGTCACGCCATTGACGAACGGCGACGTGTCGGGCCAGTCCTCGAACGTGCCCTTCGCGCCCATCGGCCGCCGGAATTCGAGCAGCAGCGTGGAGCCGTCCGCGCGCGGCAGAAGATAGCCCTGCTTGCCCGGCAGCGCGCTCCACAGCGGCGCGATGCGATACGTGCCCGGCTTGACGAGCGTCGGCACGTCTTCATCGTCGAGCCAGCCGGCGAACAGCTGATAGTCGACCGGGTACATCCGCCGCCCGCCGCCGCCCACCGTGTCGGTCGGATCGTCGATGCCGCCTGTCACGCAAAGACTGCCGAGCACGACCGCGCCGTCCGCCACCGGACAGTTCCGCAGCGAATCGGGATGCCCCGCGCCGAGCCCATGACCGAATTCATGCGTCCACATCCAGTAGCCGGTGCCGGCGCCGTTCGACAGAATCCATTGCCCGGGCCGCGCCGCCAGCCCCGCGAATTTGCATTCGCTCGAGCGCGGATAATCGACGAACAGGTAATCGAATCCGTTCGCATCGACGCCGCGCGCCTGCGCGGCAGCCCTCGCCTGAGCGAGGATCGCGCCCGACTGGCAACCTGCCGGAAACGCGCCGAGATCGACGTTCGTCAGCATCGTGCCGCTCAACGTCAGCTTGCCGCGCGACGCCAGCTTCAGGTAGTGCGCGAGCGACGCGAAATCGTCGCCGTCGCCGAAGACGGCCTTGCGCACCGGCTCCGCCGGATTCGCCCGCTGTCCCGTGAAATGCCCGGACACCAGCAGCACGCTGCGCGCGCCGGTCACGACGCGTCTCGGCGACGGGAGTTCGCCGTCGTAGGTCCAGCGCGCGGCAGGCGCGTCGATCTCGGGCAGCATCGCGAGGGTACGGTCCATCGCCTGAAGCGTCGCGCGGCGGCCGGTATCGACCCAGTGCTTGTTCTGCAGCGTGAACGCGCCACTTGCGCCGATGCTGGCACGCCACATCCGCGTGGTCGGGTAATCGGCGCCGCCGCACGGCGCCAGGTTGGCCGGGCTCTGGCCCGATGGCGCCGCACGCAGGCAGACGTCCCTGCCCTGCGCTTCGGCCAGCACGTTCTTCACGTTGAAGTAAGGGCTCGCGGCACGCACCATGCGCCAGCGCTGCGCATCCGACCCGTTGCAGGACTGGAAGCCGACATAGGTCCCGTTGCCGGTCGACATCCCCAGACAGAGCGCTTCGCCCGTGGCCAGATTCCTGATCGCCAGGCTCGTGTCGAGCGCCGGAGGCGGGTCGGGCGGCGCGGGCTCGACGATCGCGGGTGGCTCGGGCGCGGGCTCCGGCGGCGCGGGCTCGACGATCGCGGGCGGCTCGGGCGCGGGCTCCGGCGGCGCGGGCTCGACGATCGCGGGCGGCCGGGGCGACGGCGGTTCGATCGTCGCAGGCGGCTCTCCCGGCTCCGGCGCGACCGGCGGCCGCGGATACGAGGGATCGGGCGGCGCGCCCGGCTCATCGGAAACCGCCACACCGTCCGCGACGATTTCCGGCGCCGGTTTCACGTGCTCTCCGGACTCGCCCTGCTGCTCCTGCACGACGATCGCGGGTGCGCCGGAATCGCCGCCCCCGCACGCGGACAGCACCAAAACAAGCGCGCACAGCAAAGCCGGCGCTACAGCGCGCCGTGATACGAATGGATTCATCTTCGACACTTCATCACGAACGGGATTGACAGGAGACCCGCGTACGAAGCATCCGGCCTGCCGCCCGGCGTTCGGTTCGGAGTGCATAGAAACAGGACGCCTCTTGCTGCGTCCCGACGCGGGTCCGTCGACGCGTGCCGCGGCAGTCCGCGGCACCGGCATGTCGTGCATATGGCGACGTGCCATCGGACAAATGTTACGGTTCGGTACGATTCACCAGCAATGGGACGCGTCCGAAATATTCTGACTGTGTGTCGTACTCGGCTGAGCCGGCAACGGCCGCCGTCATGCGTGCGCGCCGCATTGCGCGGCGCGTCGATCGACGTGAATCGCCGGGCTCACGATCCGCCGAACCAGTTGTACCCCTGGTCGACCCAGTAGCCGCCCGGAAACGTATCGGTCACGAAGATTTCCATGATGTGCTTCGGATTCTTGTAGCCGAGCTTGGTCGGCATCCGCAGCTTCATCGGAAAGCCGAATTCCGGCGGCAGGCGCTGGCCGTCGTAGTCGAAAGTGAGCAGCGTCTGCGGATGCAGCGCGGTCGGCATGTCGATGCTTTCGTAGTAATCGTCCGCGCATTTGAAGCCGACGTATTTCGCGTGCGTATCGGCGCCCGCGCGCGCGAGGAATGCGCCAAACGGCGTGCCGCCCCAACGGCCGATCGCGCTCCACCCTTCCACGCAGATATGCCGCGTGATCTGCTCCGCGTGCGGCAGCGCGCGAAGCTCGTCGAGCGTCCACACGCGCTTGCCCGTCACGCGGCCGGACAGCACGAGCCGATAGGTCGATTCGTCGACGTGCGGCACGTCGTCGATCCCGTAGTACGCGTTGAACGGGAACGGCCGCGTGATGTCGGCTTCGGTGTAGGTCGGCGCGAGCCGGTCGGGGCTGAACAGCCACGCCTGCACGCGATCGTTCATGCGCGACACTTTCTCGAGGAACGTGTTGACCGACGCGTCGTCCTGCAGCGTGCAGCCGGTCAGCATCGTCAGGCCGCCGAGCGTCAGCACGCGCCGGTTGAAGAGCCGCCGCGACGGCATCTCGAGCTCGCGGCGCACATCGAGTTCGAGCGACTTCCGGTCGAGGGTCCAGCGCGGCTGGCCGCGCCTGTTTTCGGATTCCGACATGATGATTTCCTTCGCCCGCGGCTCGCGGGTCAGCGGCCGCGCAGCATCGCGAGCAACGAGCGCGGCACCAGCAGCGCCATCGCGACGTGTACGACAAAAAATGCGACGAGCAGCGACATCGCCCAGAAATGCACGACGCGCGCGTTGTCGTAACCGCCGAACAGTTCGCGCAGCAGCGGGAACTGCACGGATTTCCAGATCGCGAGCCCCGACAGCACCAGCACGACGAGATCGACGATCGCGGTCAGGTATGCCGCGCGCTGCACCGCGTTGTAGACGCTCAGGTCGGCATGCGACAGCCGCCCGCCGAGCGCCGCGCGCACGTCGCGCCACACGGATGCCGGCGTGACCGGCAGCATCTTGCGCACCAGGCGCCCGGTCGCCAGCGACATCGTCAGGTAGAACAGCCCGTTGCCGACGAGCAGCCACATCGCCGCGAAATGCCATTGCAGCGCGCCGCCCAGCCAGCCGCCGAGCGTGATGCCGTGAGGAAACGTGAACGGCGGATAGATCGGCGACGCGTCGTAGATGCGCCAGCCGGATAGCGCCATCAGCACGGCCGCGAGCGCGTTGAGCCAGTGGCTCGCGCGTACCCACAGCGGATGGATCGGCCGCGCGGGCGGCGTGGCGGCCGCACGCCCGGTGGCGGGAACGGTTTGCATGATGAAACCTCCGGAGATGCGGGAATGACGCAAACGCACTCATACGGCGCGGCGGGCGATGCAATGCACGCACCGCCTGCCGCGCCCGCCGGCGTCAGTTCGACGGCGCCATCTTGTCGCTCGGCGTCGTCTTGCCCATTGCGTCGTGGCCCATCGCATCCTTTTTCATCGCATGCTTCTTCATGGTGCCCTTCTTCATCCCGCCGTCCTTCGCCATCGCGTCGTGGCCCATCGCGTCCTTCGACATCGACGTGCCGTCCTTCGACATCGCATCGTTCTGCGCATGAGCGCTCACGGCAACCATCGCGAAAGCGGCGACACAGGCAGCCAGCAGTCCATTTTTCATGACATCTCTCCGGTACATGGGTTTAAGGAGCCGAATAGACGCAGCATGAGCCTGGAAATGACAGCCGGTTGAATATTTTTTTTCGATCGGGGTTTCCGGCAGGAATCGAATGGCCGCGATGCCGCACCGCTTCGCCGCGGCGGCCGTGCTGGCGGCCCGGGCGACGGCCGCGCGCGCGGCCCGCGATGCTGCGGCAGCGCCCTCGCCTAAGTTCCGCCCCCGGTTGAAACCGCCGCGAAGCCGGTGTATCGTGTGCCCTTGCTAACGCGGGGGTCCTGCAATGCGTTCGGTCAAACAAACCGGCATTGCGGGTGAGAAATACCCTTTGAACCTGATCTGGATAATGCCAGCGCAGGGAAGCGTACGGATTTCGCCGCCTTCCTTCTGACGAAATCCGCCGCCTCACCAAACCTCGTCTCCTGCTTAGCTCGAGCCCCACATTCGTCAAGGGCTCCGGGCAAGCGCCGCAGCGCGTGCCCGGCGCTCACACAGGAGATTGCATGAACGCCAATCCGAAGTTTCTGTCCGCCGACGCCCACGTCGATGCCGCTGCCGTCGCGCCGCTGCCCAATTCGCGAAAGGTTTATGTAACCGGCTCGCAGCCCGACATCCGCGTGCCGATGCGTGAAATCACGCAGGCCGACACGCCGACCGGCTTCGGCGGCGAAAAGAATCCGCCGATCTACGTGTACGACACGTCGGGCCCGTACACCGATCCGGACGCCAAGATCGACATCCGCGCGGGCCTGCCCGCGCTGCGCCAGGGCTGGATCGAAGCGCGCGGCGACACCGAAGTGCTCGACGGCCTGTCGAGCCAGTACGGCCTCGAGCGCGCGGCCGACCCGGCCACCGCCGACCTGCGTTTTCCGGGCCTGCACCGCAACCCGCGCCGTGCGCAGCCGGGCAAGAACGTCACGCAGATGCACTACGCGCGTCAGGGCATCATCACGCCGGAAATGGAATACATCGCGATCCGCGAGAACCAGCGCCGCGCCGAGTACATCGAGAGCCTGAAGTCGAGCGGCCCGAATGGCGCGAAGCTCGCCGCGATGATGGGCCGCCAGCACCCGGGCCAGGCGTTCGGCGCCGCGGCCTTCGGCGCGAACGCGCTCGCCGAGATCACCCCCGAGTTCGTGCGCGACGAAGTCGCGCGCGGCCGCGCGATCATCCCCGCGAACACCAACCACCCGGAATCCGAGCCGATGATCATCGGCCGCAACTTCCTCGTGAAGATCAACGCGAACATCGGCAACTCGGCCGTCACGTCGTCGATCGGCGAGGAAGTCGACAAGATGACGTGGGCGATCCGCTGGGGCGGCGACACCGTGATGGACCTGTCGACCGGCAAGCACATCCATGAAACGCGCGAGTGGATCATCCGCAACAGCCCGGTGCCGATCGGCACGGTGCCGATCTACCAGGCGCTCGAGAAGGTCAACGGCAAGGCCGAGGATCTCACCTGGGAAATCTTCCGCGACACGCTGATCGAGCAGGCCGAGCAAGGCGTCGACTACTTCACGATCCATGCGGGCGTGCGGCTGCAGTACGTGCCGCTCACCGCGAACCGGATGACGGGCATCGTGTCGCGCGGCGGCTCGATCATGGCGAAGTGGTGCCTCGCGCATCACAAGGAAAGCTTCCTGTACGAACACTTCGAAGAGATCTGCGAGATCATGAAGGCGTACGACGTGAGCTTCTCGCTCGGCGACGGCCTGCGCCCCGGCTCGATCTACGACGCGAACGACGAAGCGCAGCTCGGCGAACTGAAGACGCTCGGCGAGCTCACGCAGATCGCATGGAAGCACGACGTGCAGGTGATGATCGAAGGCCCCGGCCACGTGCCGATGCAGCTGATCAAGGAGAACATGGATCTCCAGCTCGACTGGTGCAAGGAAGCGCCGTTCTACACGCTCGGGCCGCTGACCACCGACATCGCACCGGGCTACGACCACATCACGTCGGGCATCGGCGCCGCGATGATCGGCTGGTTCGGCACCGCGATGCTGTGCTACGTGACGCCGAAGGAACACCTCGGACTGCCGAACAAGGACGACGTGAAGGAAGGCATCATCACGTACAAGCTCGCCGCGCACGCGGCCGACCTCGCCAAGGGTCACCCCGGCGCGCAGGTGCGCGACAACGCGCTGTCGAAGGCGCGTTTCGAGTTCCGCTGGGAAGACCAGTTCAACATCGGTCTCGATCCGGACAAGGCGCGCGAATTCCACGACGAGACGCTGCCGAAGGATTCGGCTAAGGTCGCCCACTTCTGCTCGATGTGCGGCCCGCACTTCTGCTCGATGAAGATCACGCAGGACGTGCGCGAGTTCGCCGCGCAGCAGGGCGTGTCGGAAACCGAGGCGCTGAAGAAGGGGATGGAAGTCAAGGCGGTCGAGTTCGTGAAGACCGGCGCCGAGATCTATCACCGTCAGTAAGCGCGCATGGCGATCCGCACGGATCGCCTCGTGACGCCCTGCAGGAAGCCCGCTTTCGAGCGGGCTTTTTTTGCGCCCGCATCACGCATGCCTGCTCGGGGGCGGGAAACAATTGATTACGAAACCGTACCACGCTTAACAAGTCCTTACAGCAGCGTGGGGGTACGGCGCGTAGATTGGGGTCATGCGCGACCCGGGGGTCGCGCGACTTCCGCCCACTACCACAAGGACAACGATCATGAACTCGATTCGGCGTTTTGGGGTATACGCGCTCCTCGTCGCGACGGTGACCAGCCTGTCGGCCTGCGATTCGATGTCACGGCGCCAGCGCGATACGGCAATCGGTGCGGGTGTCGGCGGCGTAGCCGGCGCGGCGATCGGCGGCAACGCACTGTCGACGCTCGGCGGCGCGGCAGCCGGCGGCCTCATCGGCAACCAGGTCGGCAAGTAAGCCGGCCCCACGCGTGCCGTGCGACGCGCGGCACGTTTCAGTTTTGACCAGACGGCGTTTCCGCAGTGCGGAAGCGCCGTTTTCGCATCCGGCGCAGCCGACGCCCGGAAATGATCCGTTACCGTTTTGCGCACCGTGTCATCGCCGCGCGGCCTAAGCTTTAAGCATCTGCCGATTGCCGGCCCCGCCGGAGAAACATCATGAACAAGACCCTCGTCGCCGCGGCGCTCGCGTGCGCGACACTCGCTGGTTGTTACTACCCTTACGGCTACTATCCGTCCGGCTATTACGCAGCGGCGCCGGTACAGACCGCGCCGGTGTATGTCGAGCCCGGCCCCGCGTACTACTATCCGGCCCCCGCGTATGCGCCGGCATGGGGCGGCTATTGGGGCCCCGCGCTGTCGCTGGACTTCGGTTTCGGCGGACGCGGCGGCCATCGCCATCACTGAGCCACCGAGCCGGCCATCCGGTCGGTTCGCGGCGGCACAGCGAGCGGATTTCCCGTTTCTTGTCGTTTCATCCGATCGTGAAACGACGGCGTGGTAGCGCGGTGTAAGATTCAGCGCATCCCTTCCCCTCGCCCGCCACCCTCGATGTCGCCCAAGAACGCCTTTCTGCTGACCGTACTCGCCGCCCTGTGGGGCGCGTCGTTCCTGTTCATCCGGATCGGCGTCGCCGAATTCGGCGTCGCGCCGCTCATGGCGCTGCGCGTGGGGATCGGCGCGCTGTTCCTGACGGGGCTCGCGCTGACGCGTTTCAAGCCCGCCGACCTCGCCGCGCGGCTGCGTCGGCATGCGTGGCCATTGTTCGTCGTCGGACTACTGAACTCGGGCGCACCGTTCTGCCTGTTCGCCTATGCCGAACTGACGCTGTCGGCCGGCGTGACCTCGGTGATCAACGCGACCACGCCGCTGTGGGGCGCGCTCGTCGCCTACGTATGGCTGAAGGACAAGCTGTCGCTGCCGCGCGCGCTCGGCCTCGTGATCGGCTTTGCCGGCGTGCTCACGCTCGTGTGGGATCAGATCGCGAACGCGCACGGCAGCACCGGCGCCAGCGCGACCGCGCTGGCCGCCGTCGCCGCGCTCGGCGCGACGCTGCTGTACGGCATCGCGGCCAACTATACGAAGCGCAAGCTCAGCGGCGTCGATCCGCTCGTCAACGCGACCGGCAGCATGATCGGCTCGACCGTGCTGCTGCTGCCGTTCGCAATCGCGACCTGGCCCGCGGCGGCGGTCAGTGCACATGCATGGGGCGCCGTGCTCGCGCTCGGCATCGCGTGCACGGGCATCGCGTACTTCATCTTCTTCTACCTGATCGCGCATGTCGGCCCGGCCCGCGCGATTACCGTGACGTTCGTGATCCCGGTGTTCGGGCTGCTGTGGGGTGCGCTGTTCCTCAGTGAACACGTATCGGTCGTGATGCTCGAAGGCTGCGCGATCGTGCTCGTCGGCACCGCGCTTGCGACCGGCGTGATCAAGCGGATTCCCGGGGTCCGCCCGCGGGGGGAGGAAGCTGCCTGAGCGGCCGGAGTTGCCTGAGCGGTGTGAGCGGACTGAGCAGCCTGAGCGGACTGAACGGCGGTGAGCGTGGCGGCCGGCGCCCCGCCGGTTGTCGGTTTCGCGTGACGCGCCCGTTGTCAGTTCTCGGTCTTCTTCGAACACCGCGCGTCCACCGATACGCGCGGAAGCACGGCGTCTTTCGTCCAAGGCCGACGACCGCGCGCGGTACGCCGCCTTCCGGCCCCCCGCTTTCCGAACGCCGCCGCATTCTTCGCACGCAATGCATGCGGGCCACGCTGCGCTGTCGCCGCGAGCTCGACCGGCGCCCTCGCGGGGTGCATGCTCGCGGCCGCAAAACGCCGCCCACGTGCTGTGTAGCGTTTGCGTCTGGAGTTACCCTGATACGCGCGCCGCGCCATTCCCGTTACACTCGGGACACTCATCCGCAGAAGGCGGTCACGATGCGCCACGTTCTTTCGCGTCCACCTGCGCGTGCGACGGCTTCGGCGTGGCGGCACGACACGGCCCCCCGGAGCGCGCCAGCGCACCACTGACATGAAGGCCTCCCGCGAGCTCTCGCTCGAATCCCTGCTCGAACGCCTGACGCCGACGCCCAGCGGCTGGATCGCCACGTATCGCGAGACGACGCTGCGCAGCGTGTTCCAACCCGTGCTGTCGATCACGCACAAACGCGTGGTCGGCTACGAAGCGCTGCTGCGCGTCGTGGACGCGAACGGCACGCTGGTGTCGCCGGTCGCACTGTTCGACAAGACGCGCGCGGTCGCCGACGCGTTGCTGCTCGACCGGCTCGCGCGCTGCCTGCATACGGCCAACTTCGTCGCGCAAGGCATCGGCGACGGCTGGCTGTTCCTGAACGTGACGCCGCGCGTGCTCGATTCGGGCCTCGTGCAGCGTGAATTCGTCGAGGCGCTGTGCCGGCATTTCGCACTCCCGCCGAACCGCATCGTGCTGGAAGTCGTCGAGCAGCCGTCGCGCGACGAAGCCGCGCTCGCCCGCACGATCGACATGATCCAGCATCGCGACTTCCTGATCGCGATCGACGATTTCGGCACCGGATTCTCGAATTTCGACCGCGTGTGGCGCGCACGGCCGGATATCGTCAAGCTCGACCGCTCGCTCGTCGAACGTGCGACCGGCTCGGGCGAGGATCGCCGCATCATGCATCACCTGGTGTCGATGCTCCACCAGGCCGGCGCGATGGTGCTCGCCGAGGGTGTCGAAAACGACGACGCGCTGCAGGCGCTGATGGACGCCGATATCGATTTCGTCCAGGGCTTCCAGTTCGGCCAGCCCGATGGATCGATCGCACATGCGAGCGCCGCGGCGCCCGCGATGCTCGATGCCGCGTGGCAGCGTTTCATCGCGCAGCGGCATATGCCGGGGAGCGCCGAGCAGCCCGGCTTCGACGCGATCGAGCGGCTCGTGCTCGCCGGCGCGGCCGCGTTTTCCGCGAGCGGCAACCTGAACGACGCCGCGCAGCGCGTATTCGCGGTGCCGGCCGCGCGCCGCGTGTTCGTCACCGACGAGATCGGCGAACAGTTCCTGCCGTCGATCGGCGCGCCCGCCGAGGACGGCCAGGCGGGCGGCACCCGGCTCTCGCCGCTGTTCCCGGAAACACACAGCAACTGGTCGCGACGCCCCTACTTCCAGCGCGCGATCGCGGCGCCCGGCCGCGTCGCGCTGATGGGCCCGCACTTCTCGCTCACCGAAGGCCGCGACTGCTATACCGCGGCGGTGGCGATTCGCGCGCAAAGCCGCCTCGTCGTGTTCTGCGTCGACTTCGTGCTGGACAGCGCGGGCACCGTGATGCGGTAGCGCGCGCGGCTGCCCGGAACCGTCCGCCACGCCGACCGGCACGGCCCTTCGTCAGTCCGTCACCTTCCCTCTTCCCGACTTCACCGCGCTGCGACGCGACTTGTGTTCCAGCCGCCGCTCCTTCGATGCACGCGTCGGGCGTGTCGCGACCCGCGCACGCGGCGTGTACGCGACGCTGCCGATCAACGCATCGAGCCGCGCGAGCGCCGCGTCGCGGTTCTTCTCCTGCGTGCGGTATTCCTGCGACTTGATCACGACGATGCCGTCGCGCGTGATGCGCTGGTCGGACAGCGCGAGGAGCCGCTCCTTGATGACGGGCGGCAGCGACGACGCGCGAATGTCGAAGCGCAGATGAATCGCGCTCGAGACCTTGTTGACGTTCTGTCCGCCGGCGCCCTGCGCGCGCACGGCGGTCCATTCGACTTCGGCCGGATCGAGCGTGTAGCGGATCATCATCGCGACGGCTCCTTGCGACGCCGCGCGAGCGCCTCGTCGACGCGGGCCGCAAGGCCCGAATCGCGTTGCGTGCGCGTCGCGACTGCCTGCGCGAGCACGCGCCGCGGACCGATCACCTGCACGCGCGTGCGTGCGCGCGTGACGGCCGTATAGACGAGTTCGCGCGTGAGCACGCGCCCGAACGACGCCGGCAGCACGAGCGCGGCCTCGTCGAATTCGGAGCCCTGCGACTTGTGGACCGTCAGCGCGAACGCCGTTTCGTGCGGCGGCAGCGCGGCGGGCGACACGGCGCGCGCAGTGCCGTCCGCGCGCCGGAACCACACGCGCAGCACGCCGTGCGCGTCCGGCAATACGATGCCGATGTCGCCGTTGAACAGCCCGAGTGCATAGTCGTTACGCGTGACCATGATCGGGCGCCCGGTGAACCAGTGTGCGCCGACCGCGAGCGGCACGCGCGCGGCCTGTCGCACGTGCGTGGCCACCAGCGCATTGACGTGCTCGGCGCCGCGCGATCCGGTGCGCGTCGCGCACAGGATCCGGAAGCGATTGAGCGCATCGAACAGCGGCAACGGATCGGGCACCGGCTCGGACAACGCGGTACGCAATGCGTCGAGGTACGCGGCGAACCGGCGCGCGAGCCGCTCGACCGTCGACGCCGCAAGCGTATCGCCCGCGTCGTCATGAAACGACGCGGCAGCGGCATCGTCCGCCGGCAACGCATCGAGCGCGGCCTGCACGTCGCCGCGGCGGATCGCCAGCGACAGGCGGCCGATCGGCGAATCGAGACCGAAACGGTAATTGCGTTCGAGCCATACGACGCAGTCTGCAAGCGGTGCGGGTGCGAGTGCGGGTGCGGGTGACGCTGCGGCGGGGTCGTCGGCTTGCGTTGCGGCGGTGGATGCAAGCGACGCATTTGCCGCATCGGCTGCATCGGCCGGATCGAATGGCGCGAGCTCGATCGCGTCGAGCCACGCGAGTTCGTCGGCCTCGATCCATGCTGGATCGGCGGAAGCGCCAACACTATCGATGTCGGTCGGCGCGGCCGCCGCAGGTGACAACGAAGCGGCCGGCGGCGCGGCGACATCGGCAGCGGACATCGCTTCGTCCTGCGGATCGTCGTCGAACAGCGACGCCTGGCGCGTATCCACGTTCCGCCGCGCCGGCGGCTTGCGCGCAGCGCTCGTCGACACCGGCGCGGATGCCGCAGCCGGCGCTGGGGCCGGAGCTTGAGTGGACGCCGCAACCGCCGCCGCGTCGCCGTCGGGCACCGGCAACGCCGCGACGAAAGCCGCTTCGTCGATCCCGAGTGCACCCGCGATGCGCGTGCGTGCCGCGGCGGTAAACGTCGGCCGTGCGCTGAGCTCGGCGAACACGGCGCCGGCCTCGACCGCGGCGAGCTGATCCTTGTCGCCCAGCAGCACGAGCCGTGCGCCGGGCGCGAGCGCATCGAGCAGATGCGCGGCGAGCGCGACGTCGATCATCGACGCCTCGTCGACGACGATCAGGTCATACGGCAACGGATTGTCGCGGTGATGGCGGAAGCCCGCCGCGCCGCCGCCGCCCAGCAGGCGATGCAGCGTGTACGACGTGTCGGGCAGGCGCGCGGCAAGTTCCGGCGGCAGATCGCCCGCCCGCGCGTGCAGCGCTTCCTGCATCCGCTGCGCGGCCTTGCCGGTCGGCGCCGCCAGCGCGATGCGCAGCCCCGGATGCGCGTCGAGCAGACAAGCCAGCACGCCGACGACGGTCGTCGTCTTGCCGGTGCCGGGGCCGCCGCTGACGATCGTCACACGCCCGGTCAGCGCAACGATCGCGGCGACGCGCTGCCAGTCCACCTCGCCGGTCGCGGGCCCGAAGTAACGCGCAAGACTGTCGCGCAAGCGCTCGGGCGACAGCGCGTCGCCCGGTGCGGCGACGCCGGCCTGCGCGACGAGCGCATCGGCAAGCCGCCGTTCGTAGTCGAAATAGCGCGACAGATACAGATGGTCGAGCCGGTCGACGATCAGCGGCCGCTCGTCGCCGCGCGCGAGCGTACCGAACGCCACCACGCCGCTCGCGGCAAGCGCCGCGCGCACGTCGTCGACCGGCTCCTCGTAGCGCTGCGCGAGCGCGCCGAGCGACACGCACACGTGGCCGCCCGCGGTCGCACGGCTCGCCGCGAACGCGGCACGCGCCGCCCAGCGCGCGGCCACGGCCGGCGCACCCGCGCGGCGCGACAGGTCACCCATGCGGCGCGCGAATCCTTCCGCGAGCGCGATGCCGAAATCCGCGGGCTCGGGCAGGCGCGCGACGAGGCCGCCGGTGAATTCGAGCGTATCGTCGGACGCGTTCATGCGCGGCCCCCTTCCATCATCCGGTCGAGTGCGTCGACGAGTTCGCGCGCGGGCCGCCGCGCATGCACGCCGGCCGGTTCGCCGCCGCTGCGCCAGTCGGGCCGCACGCCACGCACGAACAGGTACAGGTAGCCCGCCATATGCGTGTCGTAGTCGTAGTCGGGCAGCCGCCCGCGCAGATAGCGATGCAGCGCGACCGTATAGAGCAGCGCCTGCAGGTGATACGCGTGATCGGACATCGCGACGTCGAGCGCGCGCGGGCCATACGCATCCGGCGTAGTGCCGAGATGGTTCGACTTCCAGTCGACGATCCAGAACCGGCCGTCGTGTTCGACGATCATGTCGATGAAACCCTTGATGAAACCGGCGAGCATGCCCGAGTCGAGCGCAACGTCCGGATAGCCGTGCGCCACCAGCAGCCGGCGCAGCGCGCCCAGCTCGAGCGACGGCGCCGGGAACAGGAAACCCATTTCGTCGAGCCGCCTGGTTGGGTCGAGATCCGCAAGCCGCATGCCCGGCACGAGCTCCGTACGCGCGACATCGTCGACGAGCCGCGCCATCATCGCCGGCAGACGCGTCGCGAGTTCGGGCTCGGCCTCGACCGGCCGGTCGTGCAGCGCGCCGAGCGCTGCCTGGTACCACGAATCGGGTTCCGTGAAGCGGCTGAGTTCGAACAGGCGGTGCAGGCACTCGCCCGCTGCCGCACCGCGCGGAAACCGGAGGATGTCGTCGTCCGGCGGCTCGGATGCAACCGTGTCGGCCGCGACGTACGCACCATCCGGCGCCACGGCGGCAAGCGCATCGTGATCAGGCCGAAGCTCGTCGTCCGGCACGACCGCGACGCCCGCCTCCTCGCGTGCCATCGACGACGTCAGCGAACTGAAGCTCGCCATCCGCCACGCGTCGCGCAGCACGCGCGTCGCATGGCGCGCCGCGAGCGTCTGCGTTGCATCGTGGCCGGCCGCGAGCCGTTCGCGCCGAGCCGGCACCGGCAACGGTGCAACGCTCACCGGGCCGCCGGCCAGTGCTTGCCACGCCGAGTCGAGCACCGCTTCGTCGGGCGGCTCGTCGAGCCAAGCGTCGAACGACTGGCCGGCGCCGGCCACGAGCCAGTTCAGCACGCTGCGCCGTGCCTCGCGGGTCGAGCGCGACGACAGATAAGGCCCGGCGACGAGATAGCACCGATACACCGCGCGCGTGAGCGCCACGTAGACGAGCCGCGCGCGTTCCGCCGCCTGTTCGCGCAGCGCCTGGCGCGCGGCATGCTCGGCGGCTTCGTCGTCGCACCCGTAATGCAGCACGGCGTCGCCCGCGTCGTCGTGATACTCGCGCGCGTCCGGCAACCCCGACGCGGGCGGCTCGCGCAGCCCGCCGTCGTTCAGGAACGGACAGAACACGACCGCGTATTCGAGGCCCTTCGACTTGTGCACGGTCACGATCTGCACGAGGTTGCGATCGGATTCCAGGCGCAGCTGGGCTTCCTCGCCGCCACCGTCGAGCCGTTGCGCGGCGAGCCAGCGCAGCGTCGGTGCGATGCCCGGCTGCGCGGACGCGCGCGCCTGCGTCAGTTCGGCCAGATGGTTGATGTCGGTCACGCGGCGCTCGCCGTCCGCACCCGCCATCAGCCGCTCGGCGATGCGCAGCTCGCGCGTGAACGTGCGCCACATCACCGCGAAGCCGCGTTCGCGCCACAGCAGCCGATAGCGCGAGAAGCGCTCGACCCAGCTCATCGCGTCCGCGCTGTCAGCCGCTTCGCGCGACGCGTCGCCGTCGCCCTGCTCCATCCGCCACAGCGCACCGGCATCGAGGCCGAACCAGTCGGCGGCCAGGGCCGAACGCAAGCGCCGCAAGTCGCCCGGCGCGTCGATCGCCGCCAGCACGCGCTCGAGCTGCTCCGCATCGCCGGTCGAAAACACCGACGCCTGCGCGAGCTCGACGCTGCCGATACCCCACGTGGCGAGCACGCGCTTCACGAGACTGCCCTGCCGGTGTGTCTGCACCAGCACTGCGATGTCGCCCGGCGACAGCGGCGTATCGCCGAGCCGCGCATGGCCCTCGCGCGCGCCGCGCATCAGCCGGGCAATCTCGGCCGCGCACGCCTGGGCGGCCTGCGCCTGCGCATCGCGCTTGAGCAGCGTGCCATCGCCGCCCGGCAGCGACCAGATCCGGAAATCGCCGGCCGGGCCCGGATCCGTTGCGTCGACGAACGGTGCGCGCACGCGCGTGCCGGCGCGCACCGCGTAATAGTCGAGCCCGTCGAGCACGAACGCGCGCGGGTTCGACATGAACAAGCGGTTGCACGCGTCGACGATCGCCGGCGTCGAGCGCTGGTTGACCGCGAGCGTATAGCACGCGCTCGCGCTTGCCCGTGCGGCGAGATAGGTATGCAGATCCGCCGCGCGGAAGCTGTAGATCGCCTGCTTCGGGTCCCCGACGAGAAAGAGCGGCCCGCCCGGCGCGAAGATCCGGTTGAAGATCGCGAACTGCAGCGGGTCGGTATCCTGGAATTCGTCGATCAGCGCGGCCGGATAGCGCGCGCGCAGCGTCTCGGCGAGCCACGGGTGCGCATGCAGCGCGTGATACAGGTTCGCGAGTAGATCGTCGAACGACACGACGCGCCGCGTACGCTTGCGTTCGGCCAGCTCGCCCGGCGCGGTGTCGAGCCAGTCGGCGATCAGCGCGAGCCAGCGGGCGCGCTGCGTGGCCTCGGCCGCGGCCACCGCCGCTTCGAGCGCGTCGGCCACGTCGAAGAACGCGTGCTCGGGCGTCACGCCGCCCTTTTTCGTCGCCTTCGCGAGCGCGGTGCGCGTGAGCTTGAGCGCCGCCTTCGGCAGCGCGGCCGCGGCATCGCCTTGCGCGAAATGCGCGCTCCACGCGGCGAGTGCATCGGCGAGCGCGTCGGGCTTGTGCGAGCGCTGGTTGAGCGCGGGCTGCGCGGCGCGCAGCAACGCATCGATCGCATCGCGCTCGTCGGCCCACAGCCGCGCCGCCTCCGCAAAGCACTCGGCGGCAGCGGCCTCCGCCGATTCATCCGGTTCGACGACACCGTCCCAGCGCAGCGCGGCGAGCGGCTTCTTCAACCGGCGAGCAAGCTGGGCGTCGAGCGCGGCCGGGCCCGCGCCCGAATCGACGAGCCACGTCGCGAAGCCGGGCCAGCGCGCGGCCATCGGTTCGACGCGCGTGCGCCAGAAGTCCGCCGCGAGTTCGAAGCGCAGCGCCGCATCGTCGGCCTGCATGTCGAACGCGAATGGCATCGCGGCCGCGAACGGCGCTTCCTGCAGCGCACGCTGGCAGAACGCGTGGATCGTGTGGATCGCCGCCTGGTCGAAGGCACGCAACGCGCGCCGGATCCGCTTCGCGGCGGTCTCGGGGTCGAGCGTGCCGGCGTCGCCGAGTGTCGTCTCGAGCAGGCGCGCGACGAACGGATCGCCGCCGTCGTCACCAGTATCGAGTGCATGCGCGAGCTGCGCGAGCCGCCCGCGGATCCGCTCGTGCAGTTCGGCGGTCGCGGCCTTCGTGAAGGTCACGACGAGGATTTCGTCCGCGCCGAGATCCTTCTCGAGCAGCAGGCGCACGTACAGCGCGCAGATGTTCCACGTCTTGCCGGTACCGGCCGACGCCTCGATCTGGTTGACGCCGCCGAGCGGACACGCGAACACGTCGAGTTCGAGCGCCGCCTGCGGCTGCGATGCGGCGCTCATGCGATCTCCTTCAGATGTTCCAGCATCGGCTCGAACACGATCCGCGCAAGTGTGCCGAACGGCTCGTCGAGCGACGGATGGGCGCCGCGCCACGCGATCGCGATGGCCGGATCGTCCGCCTCGCTCACCACGCGCTCGTTGATCCAGACGCTCGCCGCCTTTGCCTCGCCGTCGGAAACGCGCGCCCATGCGCTGCGCGGGAAAAACCGCAGCGGCATGCGCCGCCCCGCGCGAAACAGCGCGGCGAGCGGCGCGAGCCGCTCGAGCGGCGTCGCGACCGGCGTGAGCTCGAATGCGCCGCCACTGCCGAACCACATAGTGCGGCGCGGGCGGTCGGGCTCCACCGCGCAATAGACGAGGTGCGCAAGCCACGCGGACAGGTAGTCACGCGCGCTCGGCCGCGCATAGCGATAGATGATCTGGCCCGCCGGCGTCACCCTGTTCAGCGTGCCGTGCAATTCGAGCGGCGCACTCAGCGCGTCGCCCGACAGCATCGCGTCATCGGCACCGAACAGCGCCTGGTCGGTGTCGGGCCATGCGGGCGTGATCGCGAGCGTGAACGGCCGCCGCTCCATGCCGTCGGCCAGCGCACGGCGCACGTTCGACGCAAGCTGCATCATCGAGCCGAGCGCCTGGTCGCGCCAGACGGCACCCGTCGCGCCGCCGGGCAGTTCGGGGCTGGTGTCCGCGATGCGCAGCGCATGATCGTGCACGCCGCCTTCGTCCGATTCGATCAGGAGCGGCAGCACGCGCTCGGCGAGCGCGTCGCTGCCGGCGAAGTCGAGTGCGAACGGCTCCGTGTCGAGCAGTTCGGCCTGCGCGTCGGACAACACGATGCCGAGCCGCGCGCGCAGCAGCGCGCGCGCCGGATGGCGCCAGAAACGTTCGAATTCGTTGAATGCAACGGGCTCGACCGGCTCGGCCGGCAGCGGCTGCGCGAAGAACGGCTGCTCGCGCGTCGCGTCGCGCGCGGCTTCGGCCGCCAGCAGCGACGCGAGCGTCGCGCGCTCGGCGTCGTACGACGCCAGTTCGCTGCCGGGCCGGAAATACTCGGCCGCGAACGGTTGCAGCGGATGCTCGACGATGAACGCGCGCCGCGCGGCATCGACCGCGCCCGGTGCGGTGTCCGCGCCGGCCGTGACGAGCGCGAGATGGTCGAGCAGTTCGTCGACGAGCGCCGCGGGCGGCAACGGCGCGTTGTCGCGAATGCTTCGCCCCGTATAGGCAATCAGCAGCCGGTCGCGCGCGGCGAGCAGCAGGTCGAGAAACAGGTTGCGCTCGTCGTCGCGGCGCTGGCGATCGCCGAGCTTCGGCAGGACGGCCATCAGGTCGAACTCGTCCGCGCGCGCGAGGCTCGGCAGCACGCCGTCGTCCATGCCGAGCAGGCACACGATGCGGTACGGCAAGCCGCGCAAGCTCGTCAGTGACGAGAACGTGACGCCGCCCCACGGCACCCCGCCGCGCGCCGGATCGTCGAGCGCGGCCGTCAGACCCGCGCGCACGACGGCCGCCGGCAACGCCTCGTCGGGCGCGCCTTCCGTCATCGCGGCGAGCATCGCGTCGAGCGCGTCGCGCACGCCCGCGAGCGCATCGGCATACGCGGCGCCGGAATCGAAGAAGCGCGCGAGGGTGTCGGCGAACAGTTCGCTCCATGCGCGCGGCGTATGCGCGCTGGCGAGCCGCCGCGAAAAGCCATCGAGATCGTCGGTAAAGCGCGCGAGCCGGCCGAGCAGTTCGGCCTCGCTGCCGGTGGCCGCCTCGATCGGCAGCCACGCGCCGACCGGGGCCGCGCCTTCGGGCATCGCATAGCCGAGAAAGAGCCGCGCGAGCGCATCGGAGAATGTATGGCGCGGCGCTGGCACCGCCGCATCGTCGCTCGCCGTCGGCGACAGCCCGCGCCGCGCGCCGGCGGCCGCGAGCCAGGTCTGCACTGTCTCGAGCGCGGCGGCGTCGATGCCGTAACGGGCCGCGACCGCGTCGACGCGCAGCCATTCGACCAGCTCCGGCGCGCCGACCTGCCGCTCCGGCAACGCGAGCCATTCGAGCAGCACGCGCGCGACCGGGTTCGCCTGCGACGGCGGCAGGCCGGTGATCCGGTAAGGCACTCGCGCACCGCCGGCGCCCGCCGTGCCGAACACCGCATCGATCAGCGGCCCGGCCGCCGCAAGATCGGCGACCGCCACCAGCACATCGGACGGCTGCAGCGTCGCGTCGGCGTCGAACCACGCGAGCAGCCGGTCATGCAGCACTTCGAGCTGACGCGCGAGACTGTGGCACACGTGCACCTCGATCCCGCGCTCGGCCGGCGCTTCGCCGAGTTCAGCCTCCGGCTGCAGGTCGAGGATCGCGTTCTGCACGCGCGCGAGCCAGGTCGGCGCGGGATTGCCGACGAAGCGCGACGCGTCGCCTAATGCGGCGCTCTCGGTCAGTTCGTGCAGCATGTGCAGTTGCGCCTGCGTCTGCCGGCCCCACTCCGCGAGCAACGGATGGCCGACTTGCTGATAGTCGAGCCGGCCGGCCGCATCGAGCGCCTCGGCATGCGCCGCGGTGACGATGTCGAACCAGAATTCGCGGCACGGGTTGAGCGCATAGACGCGCACGTCGATCCAGCGCGACAGCTCGCGCAACAGCGCGACGTGTAGCGGCGGCATCGTCGGCAGCGCGAACACGCTGACCGATTCCGGCCAGTCGGCGCGCGCGACGGTTTCCGGATCGAGGTTGCGCGCCTCCACGAGGAAGCGATGCGCGGGCGGCGTGCCGCTGTCGCTCAGCTCGGCGAGCAGCGCGCGCCACAGCGCGGCCTGCCAGTGCTCGTCGTCGCGTGCGGCATCGCTGATCCCGCGCGGCGCGGCGTCGCCCGCGAGCACCGACTCGCCGGCCTGCCACGCGGCCAGCCATTCGGGCCGATAGGTCAGGTAATGATCGAGCACGGCCGCGACGCGCTGCGCCAGCTCGTAGCGCATCGCGTCGTCGGATGCGGACAGATACGCGGCCAGCCGCGGCGACGCGAGCCACGGCGCGTCCCCCTCGGCCTGCGCGAACAACCGGTAGCAGCGCCATACGAGGCGGTCGGGTGCGAACGGCGAACGCGCGGGCACCGTCAGTACACGGCCGATCTGCGCCCACAGCCATTGCGCGAGATACGTGAACTCGACGTTCGCGCACACGCCGTGGCGCGCGGCGATGTCGAGCTCGAGACGGCGCCGCAGCGCCGCGCTCGGCACGATGACCTGCTGCGGCGCCCACGGGCCGTTGCGGGCCGGGAACGCGGCGAGGTCGTCGAGCAGTGCGTCGGCGAGCGTTTCGTGACGGTTCGAATAGAAGAGATGGAGCATCAAGCGGGTGTCGAAGCGTCGCGCCGGCCGGGCCGGGCGAACAGGAGCACCAAGGATAGCAAAAGGCCCGGCACCACGAAGCTCGTCCGAACGGGCAGGTTTTGCGGACCGCGAAATACGATAGACTCGTCGCCAGTCAATACGCCGCCCCGGCGTCTTCGTCTGTCATTCAGCCCATCGATGCGCTATTCGGTCGAAATCAGAAAGTTTCTCTACAGCCAGTACTTTTTCGGCGGCCTGCGGATCGCGGTCGGCGTGTCGCTGCCGGCCGTACTGTGCCTGATCGTGTTTCACAACCGGGAGCTCGGCTTCACGATCTCGACCGGCGCGCTCGGCGCGTGCGTCGTCGACATGCCGGGCCCGCTGAAGTACAAGCACAACGAAATGCTCGCGTGCAGCGTGATCGGCTTCCTGGCCGCGCTCGCGACCGGCCTCGCCACGCCGAACATCTTCGGGCTGTGGCTGACGATCGTGCCGCTCACGTTCGTGCTGTCGCTGATCGTCGTCTACGGCAACCGCTGGCCGCAGATCAGCTTCGCGACGCTGTTCATGATGGTGATGACGCTCGAGGAGAAGTTCACGCCGCTGGAGGCGTTCGTCAACGCGGGCTGGATTCTCGCGGGCGGCCTCTGGTACACGTACTGGGCGACGCTCGTGTCGCAATGGCAGGCGCGCCGGATCGAACAGCAGGCGCTCGCCGAAAGCCTGTTCGCCTGCGCCGACTACCTGCTCGCGCGCGCGCAGTTCTACGATCTCGACGCCGATCTCGACGAGTGCTACCGCAACCTCGTCGCGAAGCAGATCACCGCGGTCGAAACGCAGGAAACCGCGCGCGACATCGTGTTGCGCAATCTGCCGAAGCTGCGTCGCGGCAAGCTCGATCCCGGCCGCGCGACGATGTACAACCTGTTCATCAACAGCGTCGACCTGCACGAGCTGTTCGTGGGCGCGCACACCGACTATCCGCTCGTGCGTAACACCTTCGGCGGCTCGGATCTCATCATTTTCTACCGCGACCTGATCCGCAAGGCAGCCGCCGATCTCGAGCAGATCGGCCTCGCGGTGCTCGAAAACCGGGCGCCGCATTCGCGAATCAGCGTGAAGGCCGAACTGCGCGCGATCGAGTACGAGATCGAGCTGATGCGCAAGAAGAATTTCCCGGCCAGCAATGCGGAAGCGTACGCGGCGGTGCTCGCGACGTTCCGGCGCATCTGGAGCGCGACGCGCCTGATCGACCGGATGCGCCGCAACCTGTCGGGCCATGCCGACCCGCAGCAGATGGAACTGAAGATCGACAAGGCGCTCACGCGCTTCCTGCAGCGGCGCCGGATGTCGCCGCTGCTGATCTTCTCGAACCTGAACATGCGCTCGCCGAGCTTTCGCCACGCGCTGCGCGTGACGATCGCGGTGGCGGTCGGCTTCTGGCTCGGCCGGCTGCTGCCGCTCACGAACGCATACTGGATCGTGATGACGACCATCATCATCCTGAAGCCCGGCTACTCGCTCACCAAGCAGCGCAATGCGCAGCGTATCGTCGGCACGCTGATCGGCTGCGCGGCGAGCATCGCGCTGATCTACACGGTGAAGGAGCCGCACCTGCTGATCGCGATCATGTTCGGCTCGATGGTGATGAGCTACAGCCTGCTGCTGTTCAACTACGCGGCGAGCGTCGTGTTCACGTCGTCGTACGTGCTGCTGATGTTTCACCTGCTCGCGCCGGGCAGCATGCGGATCATCGGCGAGCGCGCGATCGACACCGTGGTCGGCTGCATGATCGCGATCGCCGCGAGCCGCCTGTTCCCGTACTGGGAATACCGGCTGATGGGCAAGCTCGTCACCGACATGCTGACGTCGACCCGCAAGTATTTCGAGGCCGTGTGGCGCGCCGGACGCGGCGCATCGCCGCCGCCCGTGCCGACTGCCGACGGCGCGGCGGTCGTGCCGGTCGTCGCCGCGGCGATCGAAGCGCCCACCACCGCCCTCGACGACGACTACCGCTACCGCCTCGCGCGCAAGGACGTGCATATCGCGTTCGCGAACCTCGGCCAGGCGTTCCAGCGGATGATGATCGAGCCGAAGGCGCATCAGCGCTTCGTGCCGGAGCTGAACGACCTGCTCGTGCAGACGCACGTCCTTGGCGCGCAGATCACCGCCGCCGCGCCGCTGATCCGCAGCGCATGCGCGGCCGACGAGACCCTCGTCCACGACGACGCGCTGCACCGCGGCCTGTCCGCCGTGCTGGAGAACCTCGAGAAGGCGGAAGCCGGCGAGCCGCCGCCGGCCGACCGGCTCGATGCGACGAAGCAGATCACGCGCGACCTCGACGCGATGGTCGTGTCCGCGGAAAAATCCGACGCGGTGGGCGCCGAGCTCACGCACGACCTGAAGGTGCTCGCGCACCAGTGCAAGCAGATGCTCGCGTCGTCGTTGCTGATCCGCAAGGACGCGAGCGTGATCCGCCTGCCTGCATGACCGCATGACGTCGTTCCCGCCGCCGGCCGGCCGCGCATGCAAGCGGGCCGACCGGCGGCGATCCACCGCTTTCCCGCTCCCGCAATACCGTTCCATAGCATGACCCGCCCGCCCCACGCGGCCCGTGCGCGCGCCGCGCGATTGCCCCATCCGCGATTCAACCGGTTGCGCCAGTCAGGGAATACCCGATTCCGGTCACATGGCCGGGCTTGTTATCATTCGTTCACATTCAAGTTGTATATACAACTTGAGCCGACCGGGCCGGCCCTGCTCGCCCGGTCCGTCGCATAACGATATCGGAGACTCGATGAAGAACCTGCAGCGCCATCTGGGCGCACGGCACATCCGCTTTCTCGCGCTGGGCTCGGCGATCGGTACCGGCCTGTTCTACGGCTCGGCGTCCGCGATCCAGCTCGCGGGCCCGGCGGTGATCCTGGCCTACATCCTGGGCGGCGCGGCCGTCTACATGGTGATGCGCGCGCTCGGCGAGATGGCCGTGCGCGAACCCGTCGCCGGCTCGTTCGGCCACTACGCGACCGAAAACCTCGGCCCGTTCGCCGGCTTCGTCACCGGCTGGACCTACACGCTCGAAATGGTGATCGTCGCGATCGCCGACATCACCGCGTTCGGCATCTACATGAGCTTCTGGTTTCCGGACGTGCCGCAATGGATCTGGGTGCTCGGCGTCGTCGCGGTCATCTGCGGGCTGAACCTGTGCCACGTGAAGGTGTTCGGCGAGCTCGAATTCTGGCTGTCGATCATCAAGGTGGGCGCGATCGTCGCGATGATCGGCGGCGGCGTCGCGATCCTGCTGACCGGCATGCACTTCGGCCATTCGGCCGACGTGCCGACCTTCGCGAACCTGTGGAACCATGGAGGCTTCTTCCCGAACGGGATCGGCGGGCTCATCGCGTCGCTGTCGGTCGTGATCTTCGCGTACGGCGGCATCGAGGTGATCGGGATGAGCGCCGGCGAGGCGAAGGATCCGGAGCGCGTGATTCCGCGCGCGATCAACGCGGTACCCGTGCGGATCCTGCTGTTCTACGTGCTGACGATGGTCGTGCTGATGTCGATCAGCCCGTGGACCGGCGTCGGCAGCGACGGCAGCCCGTTCGTGCAGATCTTCTCGGCGCTCGGCGTGAAGTCGGCCGCGACGATCCTCAACCTCGTGGTGATCAGCGCGGCGATCTCGGCGATCAACAGCGACATCTTCGGCGCGGGCCGGATGATGTTCGGGATGGCGCGGCAGGGTCAGGCGCCGCGCGTGCTGACGACAACGTCGCGGCACGGCGTGCCGTGGGTCACGGTGCTCGTGATGGCCGGCGCGCTGCTGGTCGGCGTGGTGCTCAACTATCTGATGCCGAAGGACGTGTTCCTGGTGGTCGCCGCGATCGCGACGTTCGCGACCGTGTGGGTATGGCTGATGATCCTGCTGTCGCAGGTCGCGATGCGCCGTCGCCTGTCGAGCGCGGAAGTCGCCGCGCTGAAGTTCAAGGTGCCGCTGTGGCCGGTCGCGCCCGCGCTGACGATCGCGTTCATGGGTTTCGTGATCGTGATGCTCGGCTGGTTCGATGACACGCGGGTCGCGCTCTACGTCGGCGCGGGGTGGCTCGTGCTGCTCGCGGTCGTATTCTACGCACGGATCCGCCCGAAGTTCGCGACTGCGTCACGTTGACGCACGACTGACCTTCCCATGCGGCGCGCCGGGTCCGGCGCCCGCGTCTGTCCCGGCGCGACGCATTGCGTCGCCCGCCGCTCCTCCTGCTGTTCCCCAACGTCGCTTGCGCAACCAGCCAACCGGGCCGCAGCGATCAGGCCCGCCGTGCCGGCGTCAGTGCGACGCGGCGCTCGCGGCCTCGGCCGGATGGGCCTCGTCGTACGCGTGCTTCTGCGAGATCGCGTTGTACGCGATCGTCCCGATCACGAGCAGCACGGCCACGACGATCAGGATGCTCACGTTGCGGACAGGGTTCTTCTTGCGCTGATCGTTCATGGTCGGTCCGGCTCCGTCGAATTCGTTGAAGCGGGCATTCTACGCGCTTGCGCCCGCGCCGCGACGCCCCGTTACGTCCCCCTCGTCCCGCCTTCCGTCCAGCTTTCCAACACCTTTCATTTGATAATCATTCCCATTTCGATCTAGAATCCAAAATCTTTCGCTTTGTAATGTTTCGGGTCGCTCGGGCGGCAGGCACGCCCCGGAACGCCTCTTCGTCCGCCTGCCTCACCGGAGTCTCCATGTCGAATCCGCGCACCCGCCTGTTGCCGCTCGTCGGCGCCCTCGCCGTTGCCGTCGCCGCATTCGCGCCGCTGGCCCACGCCGCCGAGGAAGTGAGCCTGTACACCACTCGCGAACCGAAGCTGATCCAGCCGCTGATCGACGCGTTCACGCAGCAGAGCGGCGTCAAGGTCAACACGGTATTCGTGAAGGACGGCCTGCTCGAGCGTGTGAAGGCGGAAGGCGCGCAGTCGCCGGCCGACGTGCTGATGACGGTCGACATCGGCAACCTGCTCGACCTCGTCGACGGCGGGCTCGCGCAACCGGTGCGCTCGAAGGTGCTCGACGACGCGATTCCCGCGAACCTGCGCGGCGCGCAGGGCGACTGGTACGCGCTGTCGCTGCGCGATCGCGTGCTGTATGTGGAGAAGGACCTGAAGGTCGACGCGTTCCGCTACGAGGATCTCGCCGATCCGAAATGGAAGGGCAAGGTCTGCATCCGCTCGGGGCAGCATCCGTACAACACGGCGCTCGTCGCGGCGATGATCGCGCACGACGGCGAAGCCGCGACCGAAAAGTGGCTGCGCGGCGTGAAGGCGAACCTCGCGCGCAAGGCGACGGGCGGCGACCGCGACGTCGCGCGCGACATTCTCGGCGGGATCTGCGACGTGGGCCTCGCCAACGCGTACTACGTGGGTCACATGAAGAACGCGGAGCCGGGCACCGATGCGCGCAAGTGGGGCGACGCGATCAAGGTCGTGCGGCCGACGTTCGCAAATGCGAAGAGCGGCGGCACGCACGTCAACATCAGCGGCGCGACGGTCGCGAAGCACGCGCCGAACAAGGCCAACGCGGTGAAGCTGCTCGAATACCTCGTGTCGCCGCAAGCGCAGGCGCTCTATGCGCAGGCGAACTACGAATACCCGGTGCGCGCGAACGTGAAGCTCGATCCGGTGATCGCGAGCTTCGGCACGCTGAAGGTCGATCCGCTGCCGCTGGCCGACATCGCGAAGCATCGCAAGGCGGCCAGCCAGCTCGTCGACAAGGTCGGCTTTGACAACTGACGCATCGTTCGTCCGCGCGCGCCGCCGGTCGTTGCGTTCGCGCGCGGGCAGCCTCTGGCTCGGCGCGGCCGTCGCGATCGCCGCGGCGGTCGCGGCGCCGCTCGCGGTGCTGGTGGCTGCCGCGTTCGGCGCCGATCTCGCGCACTGGAAACATCTCGGCGCGTTCGTGCTGCCGCAGGCGCTGGCCAATACGCTGCTGCTGCTCGCGGGCGTCGGCGCGATCGTCACGGTGGTCGGTACCGGCTGCGCATGGCTCGTCACCGCGTACGACTTTCCCGGCCGCCGGATACTGACGTGGGCGCTGCTGCTGCCGCTGGCGGTGCCCACCTATATCGTCGCGTTCGCGTATCTCGACCTGCTCCACCCGATCGGCCCCGTGCAGGGCGCGATCCGCTGGCTGCTCGGCTTCGACAGCCCGCGCCAGTTCCGCCTGCCCGACCTGCGTTCGCTGCCCGGTGCGATCTTCGTGCTCGGCTTCGTGCTGTATCCGTACGTGTACCTGAGCACCCGCGCGATGTTCGTCACGCAGTCCGCGAGCCTGCTCGAAGCCGCGCGCACGCTCGGCGCGGGACGTGTCGCGACATTCTGGCGCGTCGTCGTGCCGCTCGCGCGGCCCGCGATCGCCGTCGGCGTGAGCCTCGCGCTGCTCGAAACGCTGAACGACATCGGCGCGTCGGAATTCCTCGGCGTGCAGACGCTGACCGTCTCGGTCTACACGACGTGGATCACGCGCTCCGATCTCGCCGGCGCCGCGCAGATCGCGCTCGCGATGCTCGCGATCGTCGTCGGCATGATCGTGCTCGAGCGCTATGGGCGCCGCCGCCAGCGCTACGCGCACGGCCGGCGCATGCGTCCGCTCGCGCCGCGCAAGCTGACCGGCGCGGCCGCGTGGAGCGCCGCCGTGGCCGGCTGGCTGCCGGTGCTCATCGGCTTCGGCGCGCCGGCCGCGTACCTCGCGGTCGAGACCGGCAAGCGGCTGCATCTCGTCGGCGGCGTGTCGGCGCAATTGCTGACCGGGCTCGCGAACACGCTGACGATCGCCGCCGCCGCGACCGTCACCACCCTTGCCTGCGGGCTCGTCGTCGCCTGGGCGGCACGCGCGCGGCGCGACAGCGCCCATGCGGGCCCGGCCCGCGCGTGTGCCCGCATCGCCTGCCTCGGCTACGCGGTGCCGGGCACCGTGCTCGCGATCGGCCTGCTGATCCCGTTCGCGGCGGCCGACCGGCTACTCGGCGCGGCGCTCGGCCGCGACGGGCTGCTGCTGATGGGTTCGGCGGCCGCGCTCGTGATCGCGTACACCGTGCGCTTTCTCGCGATCTCGACCGGCAGCATCGAAGCGGGCCTCGCGCGCATTCCGCCGTCGCTCGAACAGGCCGCGCGCTCGCTCGGCGAAACGGCCGGCGGCACGCTGCGCCGCGTGCACCTGCCGCTGCTGCGGCCCGCGCTCACGACGAGCGCGCTGCTCGTCTTCGTCGACGCGATGAAGGAGCTGCCGGCGACGCTGCTGCTGCGCCCACTGAATTTCGACACGCTCGCGACCTGGCTGTATGCGGAAGCCGCGCGCGGCACCTATGAGGAAGGCGCGGTCGCCGCGCTCGCGATCGTGCTGGCCGGGCTCGTGCCCGTGATCCTGCTCGCGCGCACCCGTCACAAGATCGGAGCCTGACATCGTGAACCTGCTCGAACTCGACGACCTCTGCGTCGCCTACGACACGCCGCACGGCCGCCGCACGGTGGTCGACGGGCTGAGCCTCGCACTGCCGCGCGGCGACATCGGCTGCCTGCTCGGCGCCTCGGGCTGCGGCAAGACCACGGTGCTGCGCGCGATCGCGGGCTTCGAGCCGGTGCGCATGGGGCGCATCGTGCTGGACGGCACGCCCGTCGCGGCGCCGTCGCTCGACGTGCCGCCCGAGCGGCGACGCATCGGGATGATGTTCCAGGACTATGCGCTGTTCCCGCACCTGAGCACGGCCGACAACGTCGCGTTCGGCCTGCGGCGCATGTCGAAGGCCGAGCAGCGCAGCCGCGTCGCGGACATGCTCGAACTCGTCGGTCTCGCCGATGCGGGCAGCGCGTATCCGCACGAACTGTCGGGCGGCCAGCAGCAGCGCGTCGCCCTCGCCCGCGCGCTCGCGCCGTCGCCGGAGCTGCTGCTGCTCGACGAGCCGTTCTCGAATCTCGACGTCGATACGCGCGAGCGCCTCGCGTTCGAGCTGCGCGACATCCTGAAGCGCACGGGTCACACCGCGATCCTCGTCACGCACAACCAGGCGGAAGCGTTCGCGATCGCCGACCGGATCGGCGTGATGAAGGATGGCCGGCTCGCGCAATGGGACACGCCGTACGCGCTGCACCATCATCCGGCCAGCCCGTTCGTCGCGGAGTTCGTGCGCAGCGACGCGCTGGCGGACGAACGCGCCCGGGCGCTGGCGCGCGGCCGCTAAGCGCGATGACGACGACGGCGCGCTGTGTGCGAGCCGCCGTACCGCGCTACGCCGGTTCGGACAGATCGCGCACCGGCAGCGCGGTCGAATACTTGATCTGCTCCATCGCGAACGACGAGCTCACGTCGAACAGCGGCACCGCGCGGATCAGCTGCTTGTACACGCGATCGTAATCGTCGATGCCGGCCACCACGACCCGCAGCAGATAGTCGGTCTCGCCGCTCATCCGGTACACCTCGACGACTTCCGGCATGTCGCGCACGGCCTGCGTGAAACGCTGCGCCCACTCCTCGGTGTGCTGGTTCGTCCGAATCGCGACGAACACGGTCGTGCCGACCCCGAGCTTGCGTGGATCGCACAGCGCGACCTGCGCGCGGATCGCGCCGGTTTCCTTGAGCCGCTGCACGCGCTTCCAGCAGGGCGTCTGCGACAGGTTCACGCGCTGCGCGAGTTCCGCGATCGGCAATGTGGCATCTGCCTGCAACAGCTCCAGCAGCTTGCGATCGATGGCATCCATTTCCCCAGTCCTTCGTAGATAGAAATTTTTTCTATACATCGTGCATGACGGGGAACGATATGGAAACCGCTGCGCGGCGTCGACCGGGATAAATACCAATCAGCTGGGGATACGCCGCGATGCGCGGAATCCCGCGCGCGGTTGCCTGTCAGTGAGCGGCACCCCAAACGAAACAGGCGATTCCGCCCGTCGAGGTGGAATCGCCTGAAGTCGTTGCGACCGCGCTGGCTGCCGGGCGCTTACGGATGCTCACGGACGTTCACGGAAAACGCGCCACGCACGCGCCGCCTCGCCGTGACGTCGCGATGTCGCTCAATACGCGACCGTCGAGATCTCGCGCACGAAGCTGTCTTGCTCGAGCGCATCGACGAACGCGACCGCGTAGTCTTCCGCCGATATCTTGCTGTTGCCCTGCGCGTCGACGATCAGCTTGCCGACGCCCGTGCGGAACGTGCCCGTGCGCTCGCCCGGCGCGATCAGCGCGGCCGGCGCGAAGAACGTCCAGTCGAGATCACCGACCGTTTGCAGATAGTCGAGCGCATCGCGGTGCGCGAGCGCGACCGCCTTGTACGCGTCCGGGAAGCCTTCGGTGTCGACCAGCTGCTTGCCCGGCGCGACTTCGAGCGAACCGGCGCCGCCCACCACCACGAGCCGCTTCAGGCCTGCCTGACGCGTGCCGGCCACGAGTGCCTTTGCCGCCGCGACGACCTTCGCGGCGTCGTCCTGCTTCGGACCGTACGCGCTCGCGACGACGTCGTGACCGGGCAGCGCGGCCGCGATGCTGGCCGCATCGAACAGGTCGGCCGCCTTCGCGACGATGCCGTCGGCGGACGCGCCCGGGTGGCGCGACAGCGCGGTCACGCGATGGCCGCGGCGCGCGGCTTCCGCGGCGATGCGCGAACCGATCATCCCGGTGGCGCCAAACAGTGCGATGTTCAGGGTACGTTGCGTCATGTCGATTCTCCAGAAAGAAAAAGTAACTAAAGCGATTACATATAAGACCGAAAAAAAACGGAGCGAAACTCCGTCGTGCCGGCCGCCGCGCGGGCGCGCCGTCCGGCCTCCCACCCTGCGTCATCCCTCGCCCAAGCTCACCCGCCGGCACTTCCCGCCGGCCGGCTGCGGTGCTCCGATTCGAGCACGTCGGCCGTGACATCCGCGAGCGTGCGCGTGGCAAGCGATGCTTCCATCGCGCGCTGCGCGTCGCCGATGTAGTCGATCAGCACGCCCTGGATGTGCCGCCCGACGAGACACGCGGGATTCGGCGCCTCGCGATGCAGTGCGAACAACTGCGCATCGTCGACCGCGCGATACACGTCGAGCAGCGTGATCTCGCCCGGCTCGCGCGCCAGCAGCGCGCCGCCGCCCGCGCCGAGCTGCGACGTGGTCAGCCCGGCGGCCGCCAGCATCGACAGCAGACGGCGAATCAGCGCCGGATTCGTGTTCACGCTGCCCGCGATGATGTCGGACGACAGCGGCGCGCCTTCCTGCATCGACAGCAAGGCAAGCACGTGAACGGCAAACGCGAACCGGCTGCTGGTATTCATTCCTCACTCACCTGGCGACGCCGGCCCGAACGGCAGCCGGCGACAATGTGTAACCACTATAATTACATTTCTCGGATTGCGCAAGTGTCGGCTTACTCGCCGCTGGCAGGCTTCGCGCCGGACGCATTCTGCTGGCTCCACTGCTGCAGCTTCTTGCCGGCTTCCGCCATTTTCGCGCCCGCTTCGGACGCCGCATGCGCGACGACCGCGGAAGCGGCCGCATCGAGCTGTGCCTGCGCGGCCGACGCGAGACCGCTCGCGGACAGCGGCGGCACGGCCGAGGCCGCGCTGGCGATGCCGGCCTTCGCGGCATTGAGCTGCTGGTTGACGGTGCTCGCCATCTGGTCGAGCGCCTTGGCCGCGCTGTTGGCGGCGTCGGTGGCCGCGCTCGCGGCCGTATCGGCTTGCTGGGCCGGCGTGCCGGACTTCTCGCAGCCTGCGAGCAACAGCACCGTACCGACGGCCGCGGCCGCCAGCATGAACCCGGGCGCGCGACGCGCCCGCAAAGTCTTCATCTTCATCAGCAATCTCCGGCCGTGCACTGCACGGCCTGAATGGTTGGACCGATGCCGATGATACCGCTTGTGGAACAGGGCCACTTACCACTCCCGCTTGAAAATGCCTTTCAATTTCGGACTCGTCTGATTCAATCGCACGCGCGCCGACACTAAAGTGGGCAGCCTTCCATCCGCTCCGTCCGCTTCCCGCTTCTCCATGGCTTTCCTCATCGACTGGTTCATCGCGCTGGCCGCCGTGCTCGCCGCCACCCTGTTCCTGTGTCTTCGCTCGCCGTCCGCGACGCGCCTGCGTGCCGTCGGGCGTCCGCGCCGCGTCGCGTGCGCGCGCCTGCTCGTTCAGGCGGTGATCGGCTTCTGGACGGCCGCGCTGATCGTCGCGCAAGGCATCCTCGGCCCCGACGGCGACGGCCAGTCGCACGCGGGCGTCGCCGCGCTCGCGTTCGCGGCACTTGGGCTCGCGGCCGTCGCCGCCTACTGGTGCGCGTGCGCGCTGCGGCTGCGGCGGCCGCGCACGCTGTTCGCGCGCCGCTGACGCGCCAGACCGGTGCATCGCGGCGCACCACGCGGCACCGCGCCGAGCGTCGCACGCACCAGTTGCGCACGCTTCGCACCACGTGCGTGCACAAGGTGCGCTCCTCTCGCCGCATCCAGCCCGCCCCGCGACTGTGCATGCTTCACCGGAATGCCGCACCGCGCGGCCTTTCGCACCATTTACACGCAGCGATTCACCAAGTTGGCTCGATACTTGCATTCCTCGCGCATTTTTTGCGCAAGGAAGCCACGGCATGGATGGTCTGAAATCCGGCGTCGATACACTGTTCCTGTTGATCGGCGCCGTCATGGTGCTCGCGATGCACGCGGGCTTTGCATTCCTCGAGCTCGGCACGGTCCGCAAGAAGAACCAGGTCAACGCGCTCGTGAAGATCCTGGTCGACTTCTCGGTGTCGACGCTCGCGTACTTCTTCATCGGCTACACGATCGCGTACGGCGTCGAGTTCTTCGACGACATCGGCACGCTGTCGCAGCACAACGGCTACGCGCTCGTGCGCTTCTTCTTCCTGCTGACGTTCGCGGCGGCCATCCCCGCGATCGTGTCCGGCGGCATCGCGGAGCGCGCGAAATTCAATCCGCAGCTCGTCGCGACGCTGATCATCGTCGGCTTCATCTATCCGTTCTTCGAAGGGATCGCATGGAACGACCGCTTCGGCGTGCAGGACTGGCTTACGCGTGCGTTCGGCGCGCCGTTCCACGATTTCGCGGGCTCGGTCGTCGTGCACGCATTCGGCGGCTGGGTCGCGCTGCCGGCCGTGCTGCTGCTCGGCGCACGCCACGGCCGCTATGCGAAGGACGGCCGGATCGCCGCGCATCCGCCGTCGAACATTCCGTTCCTCGCGCTCGGCGCGTGGGTGCTCGCGGTCGGCTGGTTCGGCTTCAACGTGATGAGCGCGCAGACGCTCGACAAGATCAGCGGCCTCGTCGCCGTGAACTCGCTGATGGCGATGGTCGGCGGCACGCTCGCCGCGTGGATGGCCGGCCGCAACGATCCGGGCTTCACGTACAACGGCCCGCTCGCGGGCCTCGTCGCGGTGTGCGCGGGCTCCGACGTGATGCATCCGATCGGTGCGCTCGTCACGGGTGCCGCGGCCGGCGCGGTATTCGTCGCGATGTTCACCTGCGTGCAGAACAAATGGCGCATCGACGACGTGCTCGGCGTGTGGCCGCTGCACGGATTGTGCGGCGCGCTCGGCGGCGTCGCGGCCGGGGTGTTCGGGCAGCCCGTGTTCGGCGGCCTCGGCGGCGTGTCGTTCGTGTCGCAGCTCATCGGCACGCTCGGCGGCATCGCGATCGCCACCGCGGGCGGCACGCTCGTGTATGGCGCGCTGAAGGCGACGGTCGGGCTGCGCCTCGATCGCGAAGCCGAATTCGACGGCGCCGACCTGTCGATCCACCGCATCTCGGCGACGCCCGAGCGCGATTGAACACCATCAAGCACGAAACCGGCGTCCGCCAGCCCAGCTGACGGACGTCATTACGTTTTCGATTCAAAAAACTTTCATCTAGCGTCCCTACACTTCGGTCCAGTTTTCAACTTGCCTTCGCCTTGCTTGCCGAGAGCCTGCTTCGCGACGGCCATTCTTCCAACATCTGAAACTGGACTCCACATGCCCGCGTTGCCCAATGCTTCCCGTCGTCAGGCCCTGAAGATCCTCGCCGGCGCGCCCATGCTGCCCCTATCCGGCCTCGCGCTGCCGGCTCTCCTGACCGGTTGCGGTGGCGACGACAATCCGACGGCGACGCCGGCCGCCGCCGCGTACACGTCGGCGGCGTTCTCGGCGATGGCCGCGCCCTCGCTCGACAACGCGGCCGCGATGGCCACGACGACGGTCGGCTCGACGCTGTCGGTGTCGTTCTCGGACGGCTCGTCGCGCAACTTCAAGCTGGCGTACCGGCCATTCTTCGTGACGGGCGACATGGTGCCGGACGGCAAGGGCGGCACGACGCTCGCGGGCGGCTACTACGACATCAACAACCAGCCGATCATCGACCGCTCGGTGGCCGGCAAGGAGCGCCAGTTCTATTCGGACTGCCCGGACGGCAGCTCGCTGCTGACGCTGAAGAACGCGAACGTCGCCGGCGTGAAGGGCAACACGGTGTTCGCGGTCGTGCAGTTCGAATACACGACGCGCGACCAGGCGAGCGCATCGCAGTACGGCCAGCTGCCGTCGCCGATCGCGGTGATCACGCTCGATCAGGATCCGTCCAGCGGCGCGCTGAAGGTCGTCAAGTACCACAACGTCGACACGTCGAGCGCGCACGGCCTGTGGATCACCTGCGGCGCGAGCCTGTCGCCGTGGGGCACGCACCTGTCGAGCGAGGAATACGAGCCGGACGCGACGAAGGCCGCGACCGACGCGCAGTTCAAGGCATTCAGCAAGAACACGTTCGGCGACGAGACGAAGGCGAACCCCTATCACTACGGCCACCTGCCCGAGATCACGGTGAACCCGGACGGCACCGGCACGGTGAAGAAGCACTACTGCCTCGGCCGCATCTCGCACGAGCTGATCCAGGTGATGCCGGACCAGCGCACCGTGATGATGGGTGACGACGCCACCAACGGCGGCCTGTTCATGTTCGTCGCCGACAAGGCGGCCGACCTGTCGGCCGGCACGCTGTACGTCGCGAAGTGGACGCAGACGTCGTCGGCCGGCGCAGGCAGCGCAACGCTGACGTGGATCAGGATCGGCCACGCGACGAGCAGCGAGATCGAGACGCTCGCGAACACGCTGAAGGCGTCGGACATCATGGACCTGACGACGACCGACCCGAACGACGCGAGCTACACGAAGATCCACTTCGGCGGCAAGTTCAACTGGATGCGCGTGAAACCGGGGATGGAAAAGGCGGCCGCATTCCTCGAGACGCACCGCTATGCGGCGCTGATCGGCGGCAGCATGGCGTTCACGAAGCTCGAAGGCACGACGGTGAACGCGAAGGACAAGATCGTCTACACGGCGATGTCGCGGATCGAGACGTCGATGGTCAAGGGCAACGCGGTGTCGCGCGACGTCGCGGTGGACAAGAAGATCGCCGCGGGCGCCGTCTATGCGCTGAACCTGAAGGCCGGCCAGCGCGACACGTCGGGCGGCGCGATCGACAGCGAATGGGTGCCGGTCGACATGGCTGCGCCGGCTGCGCTCGTCGGCGAGGACCTCGCCGCGGCCGACGCGCTCGGCAACCTCGCGAACCCGGACAAGATCGCGAACCCCGACAACCTGAAGTTCTCCGAAAAGCTGCGCACGCTCTTCATCGGCGAAGACTCGGGCATGCACGTCAACAACTTCCTGTGGGCGTACAACGTCGACACGAAGTCGCTCGCACGCGTGCTGTCGTGCCCGGCCGGCGCCGAATCGACGGGCCTGCACGCGGTCGACGAGATCAACGGCTGGACCTACGTCATGAGCAACTTCCAGCACGTGGGCGACTGGGAGACGCCGCTGCACGACAAGGTCAAGTCGACGCTCGACCCGCTCGTACGCGCGAACTACAAGGACCGCTTCGGCGCCTGCGTCGGCTACCTGACGGCCGAGCCGACCAGCATCAAGCTCGCGAAGGCCTGAGCGGCCGGGGGTACTGACCCGCCCCCTTTCTCTTCATCACGTTTCATTCGTCGGCGCTCCACGCCGGTTCATGCGCGATGCCCATTGCGGGCGTCGCGCTTTTTTTGCGCGCACGCCGCACCGACGCCGCCCGCCGCACTGCTCACATCGGGCATTGGAGGTCGCCCTCCTCCGAGGAACAACTTAATCGTCATTCAGAACAATTCATGCGACTGGCCATGTCGCTTCGCCTATGCTCGGACAGCACTCGCGCGCACGTCGCTCCGATGGCGCGTCGTCCGAACCGAAATGGGAACCGACACATGTCCACCACCACGCCTTCGATCGTTCACCACACCGTCACTGCGAACGGAATTCGACAACATTTCATCGACGCGGGCAGCGGGCCTGTCGTGGTCCTGCTGCACGGTTTCCCGGAAACCAGCTTCGCATGGCGCTTCCAGATTCCCGTCCTGGCGCAACGCTACCGCGTCATCGTGCCCGACCTGCGCGGCTACGGCGAAACCGACAAGCCGGCCGCCGGCTACGACAAACGCAACATGGCCCGCGATCTCGTCGCATTGCTCGACACGCTGGGCATCGGCCGAATCGCGCTGGTCGGGCACGATCGCGGCGCACGCGTCGCGACACGCTTCGCGAAGGACTTCCCCGAGCGCCTCGAGCGCCTGGTCGTGATGGACAACGTGCCGACCCGCATCGTCGCGCAGAACATGACCGCCCAGACGGCACGCGCGTACTGGTTCTTCCTGTTTCATCAGGTAGCGGACCTGCCCGAAGCACTGATCGCCGGCAAGGAAGCCGAGTGGCTCGGCCACTTCTTCTCCGACTGGTGCTACAACCCGCACGCCATTTCCGGCGAGGCGTTCGACACGTATGTCCGGGCCTATCGTCGTCCCGGCGCCGTACGTGGCGCACTCGCCGACTATCGCGCGAACGCGGAAGACGTCAAACAGGATCTCGCCGACGCCGATGTGAAGATCGCATGCCCGACCATGGCGATCTGGGGTGAGGATTTTTACGCGGTCGGCAAGATGTTCGACATGAAATCCGTCTGGGAAAGCATGGCGACACATCTTCGGGCCGAGCCCATCGCGCAATGCGGCCACCTTCCGCAGGAAGAACAGCCGGAACGCGTCAACGCGCTGCTGCTCGATTTCCTGAAGAGCTGGGAAGGTTGAATTCGTGGCGCACCGGCATCGAGGCAGCAGGAAATTGGACGCGCGGTCGCGCGATCCACTGGTTGACAGGAGCACTTCATGAATGACGTATCGAGGCCGCGGGCACTCGTGATCGGCGGATCGGTAGGCGGACTCTTCACGGCAACTGCGCTGCGTGCGGCTGGATGGCGCGTCAGCGTGTTCGAACAGTCGCCGAGCGAGCTCGATAGCCGCGGCGGAGGCATCGTCCTGCAGCCGCCGATCGTCCGCGCGTTCGCATTCGGCGGAGTACCGATGCCGGGCGATACCGGCGTGGATTCGAGCGAGCGGATCTATCTCGACGAGGGTGACCGGATCGTGCAGCAAATGCGGATGCCGCAAACCCAGACTGCGTGGAATGTGATCTATACGGCGCTGAAGCGCGCGCTGCCAGCGGGCGTCGTCCACGCAGGCGAGACGTTCGAGCGACTCGATTCCGATGGCGCGCGCGTCACCGCGCATTTCGCGAGCGGCCGGATAGAACACGCGGATCTGCTCGTCGGCGCGGATGGCGGGCGCTCCGGCGTGCGCGCGCAACTGCTGCCCGATACGCAACCCACCTATGCGGGTTACGTTGCGTGGCGCGGGCTCGTCGACGAACATGACCTGCCCGATCAGGTACTTCGCGTGCTGCGCAACCGCTTTACGTTTCAGCAGGGTGACGCACATCTGTTCCTGACCTACCTGGTGCCAGGTCGCGACGGCACCGTCGAGCCCGGCAAACGGCGCGTGAACTGGGTGTGGTACCGGCGTCTCTCGTACGACAAGCTACCTGAACTGTTTCGTTCCCGGGACGGCACACAGCGAGACGGATCGCTGCCGCCCGGTGCAATGCGCGACGACCATCGGTCGGAACTCGTCGACGCGGCCCGCAACCTGCTCGGGCCGACGCTCGCCGCGCTCGTCGATGCAACGCACGCGCCATTCGCACAGGCAATTCGGGATCTTGTCGTCGAGCGAATGGTGTTCGGCCGCGCGGTACTGCTTGGCGACGCGGCTTGCCTTGTCCGCCCCCATACCGCGGCCGGCGTGGCAAAGGCGGCGGACAATGCGGTTGGACTCGCCGAAGCGATGCAGGCTTTCGCGCGAGGCACGGCGTTCGATGCCGCACTGTCGCGTTGGGAACGCGATCAGCAGAAGATCAACGCTTCGCTATCGGCGCTCGGTATTTCACTGGGTACGCGCATCATGGGATCGACGTGACCACTCTGGTAATGCGTTGCACACGGCGCGCCGCGCATCAGCACGCGCGCCCCACCTCGCGCCATCATTCGTTTCAGATAGCCCCAGGCAGTCAACCCGCCGCACATCACGTTGATGAGGAAATAGCGCTCCAGATCGGGCGCCGAACAACAACCTTCGGCAATGCGGCATACTTTGACGTTTTTGAAACCGCTCTTGCTAGCTGCTGCAAACTTCGTTGCGCGCCGATAACGGGCAAAAAAAAGCGCCACGGAGACCGTGGCGCTAAAAAAGTTCTAGCCATTCCGAGGGCCGTGCTAGAACCTGAGAGACTGCGCGAAACACCGTTGCCGGTTAAACTCCTGAAACGATGTTTCGAAAACGTGAGACATTCTTTCCGTTTCCGCCCGACAAGTCAAGCGGTATTTGCACCGGCTCCTGCACTTTCCGGCAATGGTCATTTGAGGACTTTCCTAATAAACCAAGGGTGAACCCGTAAAATCCCATACGATGAACGATTCACCCACGGAACATGCATCTTTTGACAATCATCTTACGATACCAACAAAATTGAAATCGAGTTTCGGAAATAGAGAGAATTCCCCGTGTCGACATCTGTAACGCCTCCCGCACCCCGGGACCGTGAATCGGCGCCGGACGAGATCACCGCGCTCGCGCGCGGCCTCGCCGTGCTGCGCCGCATCGCGGCCGCCGACGCCCCCGTCAGCAACCGCGAGCTGACCGAATTGACGGGCATCCCGAAGCCCACCGTGTCGCGCATCACGGCGACGCTCGTCAGCGCCGGCTTCCTGTTCCAGCTGCCCGACAGCGAGCGCTTCGTGCTGACCGCGTCGGTGCTGGAGCTGAGCCACGGGTTCCTGCGCAACTTCGATATCCGCGCGCGCTCTCGGCCGTTCATGATCGAACTCGCCGAACGCACGTCGCTGTCGGTGCACCTGGCGGTGCGCGACCGGCTCGACATGGTCGCGATCGACGTGATCCGGCCGCGCTCGGCCGTGCTCGTCACGCGCCTCGAGATCGGCTCGCGGATGGACATCGCGCGCACCGCGGTCGGCCGCGCGTATCTCGCGGCGCTGGAGGACGACGAGCGTCGCACGCTGCTCGACGCGCTGCGCGCGACGGCCGGCGACGACTGGCCGCACGTGTCGGCGCGCCTGAACCCCGGTCTCGAGGACGCGATGCGCGCAGGCCACGCGATCGCGATCGGCGAATGGCGCGAAGGGCTGAACGCGGTCGCGGCCGGCTTCGTCGGCCCGTCGGGCCAGCGCTACTCGGTGAACTGCGGCGGCGCATCGAGCCAGTGTTCGGCCGAATGGCTGCAGGAACACGTGGTGCCGGCGCTGCACGAATGCATCGCGAAAATCACCCGCGAAATCGGCGGCGCGCCGGCCCGGCGCAGCGCCGTGTAATCGATCCGTCACCGTCCCGTCGCGTTATGTAACGACCGTAACCCGTTGAAAGATAGACCGCTGGACTGTAACGGGGACGGGACGTAGCATCATGCCCATCGTCGTGCCGCATTCGCGGTGCGCACCGCTCTTTCCCGCGCGGACCGCCAGGGCCGTACCGAGCCGGCCCTCGCGGCATCGCATGCCCACGCGCCGCTCCACCCCCGTTTTCCGGCACGCCGCGCCGTCTTCCTGACAGAACACGATGGACAACCAACAAAAGCCCACGCCCCCTTCGAAGGATCCCGCCTCCCCTGCCGCCCGTCGCCCGCGCCGCACGCTGGTGATCGGGACGCTCGCAGTCGTCATCGGCGGCCTGCTGTGGTGGCACCCGTGGAGCCGCACGCCGGCCGGCACGCAGGCCGCAGGCAGCGCGGCCTCCGGTGCGAGCGCCGGCGGCGGCCATCGCGGCCGCGGCGGCCCGGCCGCGATGGCGAACATTCCGCAGCCCGTGTCGGTCGCGACCGCGACGCAAGGCGAGATGCCGATCGTGCTGTCCGCGCTCGGCACCGTGACGCCGCTCGCGAACGTGACGGTCAAGACGCAGCTGTCGGGCTATCTGCAGTCCGTCGCGTTCCAGGAAGGCCAGCTCGTCAAGAAGGGCGACCTGCTCGCGCAGATCGACCCGCGTCCGTACCAGGTCGCGCTCGAAAACGCCGAAGGCACGCACGCCCGCGACGCGGCATTGCTCGCGACGGCCCGCCTCGACCTGAAGCGCTACCAGACACTGCTGTCGCAGGACTCGATCGCATCGCAGACGGTCGACACGCAGGCGTCGCTCGTCAAGCAATACGAAGGAACGGTGAAGACCGACCAGGCGGCGATCGATTCCGCGAAGCTGAACCTCACGTACGCACGCATCACGGCGCCGGTGTCGGGCCGCGTCGGCCTGCGCCAGGTCGACCCCGGCAACTACGTGACGGCGGGCGACACGAACGGCATCGTCGTGATCACGCAGATGCAGCCGATGAGCGTGATCTTCACGACGTCGGAAGACAACCTGTCGCAGATCCTCAAGCAGGTGAACGCGGGCAAGAAGCTGTCGGTCACCGCGTACAACCGCAACAACACGGTACCGCTCGAGACGGGCTCGCTCGAAACGCTCGACAACCAGATCGACACGAGCACCGGCACGGTCAAGCTGCGCGCGACGTTCGATAACAAGGAAGGCCTGCTGTTCCCGAATCAGTTCGTGAACACGCGCCTGCTCGTCGACGTGTTGCGCAATGCGACGATCGTGCCGACGGCCGCGGTGCTGACGGGCTCGATCGGCCAGTTCGTGTACATCGTGAAACCCGACAACACCGTGACGGTGCGCAAGGTCACGATCGGCCCGGTCGACGGCGAACGCACGAGCATCGTCAGCGGCGTCGCGCTCGGCGAGCGCGTGGTCACCGACGGCTCCGACCGGCTGCGCGAAGGCGCGAAGATCACGATCCCGGCCGACAAACCCAAAGGCGCGTCGGGCGCGCACGGCGCCGGCGCGGCGTCGGGTGCATCGGGTGCATCGGGTGCATCGGGTACGGCCGGCCACCGCGGCGGACACAAGCACGGCGCGTCGCAGGCCGCGGCCCCCGCGGTCCAGTAACGCGCGGGCCGCTCGATGAATCCATCCCGCCTCTTCATTCTCCGGCCGGTCGGCACCGCCCTCCTGATGGCGGCGATCATGCTGGCCGGTCTCGTCGCGCTGCGCTTCCTGCCGCTCGCCGCGCTGCCCGAAGTCGACTACCCGACGATCCAGGTTCAGACCTTCTACCCGGGCGCGAGCCCGGAGGTGATGACGTCGTCGGTCACGGCGCCGCTCGAGCGGCAATTCGGGCAGATGCCGTCGCTGAACCAGATGTCGTCGCAAAGCTCGGCCGGCGCGTCGGTGATCACGCTGCAGTTCTCGCTCGACCTGCCGCTCGACATCGCCGAGCAGGAAGTCCAGGCCGCGATCAACGCGGCCGGCAACCTGCTGCCGTCCGACCTCCCGGCCCCGCCGATCTACGCGAAGGTCAATCCGGCCGACGCGCCGGTGCTGACGCTCGCCATCACGTCGAAGACCTTGCCGCTCACGCAGGTGCAGGACCTGACCGATACGCGCCTCGCGATGAAGATCTCGCAGATCGCCGGCGTCGGCCTCGTCAGCCTGTCGGGCGGCAACCGGCCGGCCGTGCGGATCCAGGCAAACCCGACCGCGCTCGCGCAGTACGGGATGAACCTCGACGACCTGCGCACGACGATCTCGAACCTGAACGTGAACACGCCGAAGGGGAACTTCGACGGCCCGACGCGCGCGTACACGATCAACGCCAACGACCAGCTCACCAGCGCCGACCAGTACAACTCCGCGGTCGTCGCATACAAGAGCGGCCGCCCGGTGATGCTGACCGACGTCGCGAAGGTGGTCGCCGGCTCGGAGAACACCAAGCTCGGCGCGTGGGTGAACGCGGAGCCCGCGATCATCCTGAACGTGCAGCGCCAGCCGGGCGCGAACGTGATCGCGACCGTCGACGCGATCAAGGCGCAGTTGCCGAAGCTGCAGGAGACGCTGCCCGCGGCGCTCGACGTGCAGATCGTCACCGACCGCACTACGATGATCCGCGCCGCCGTGCGCGACGTGCAGTTCGAGCTGCTGCTCGCGGTCGCGCTGGTCGTGCTGGTGATGTACCTGTTTCTCGCGAACGTCTACGCGACGATCATCCCGAGCCTGTCGGTGCCGCTGTCGCTGATCGGCACGCTCGCGGTGATGTACCTGGCAGGCTTCTCGCTGAACAACCTGTCGCTGATGGCGCTCACCATCGCGACCGGCTTCGTCGTCGACGACGCGATCGTGATGATCGAGAACATCGCACGCTACGTCGAGGAAGGCCACACGGGCCTCGAGGCGGCGCTGAAGGGCTCGAGGCAGATCGGCTTCACGATCATCTCGCTGACGGTGTCGCTGATCGCGGTGCTGATCCCGCTGCTGTTCATGGGCGACGTGGTAGGCCGCCTGTTCCACGAATTCGCGATCACGCTCGCGGTGACGATCGTGATCTCGGCGATCGTTTCGCTCACGCTCGTGCCGATGATGTGCGCGAAGCTGCTGCGCCATTCGCCGCCGCCGGAAAGCCACCGCTTCGAGGCGCGCGTGCACCGCGTGATCGACCGGGTGATCGCGCGCTACGGGGTCGCGCTCGAATGGGTGCTGAACCGCCAGGGCTCGACGCTCGTCGTCGCGCTGCTGACGCTCGCGCTGACCGCCCTGCTCTACGTGTACATACCGAAGGGCTTCTTCCCCGCGCAGGATACCGGCGTGATCCAGGCGATCACGCAGGCGCCGCAGTCGATCTCGTACGGCGCGATGGCCGAACGCCAGCAGGCGCTCGCGGCCGAGATCCTGAAGGATCCGAACGTCGAGAGCCTCACGTCGTTCATCGGCGTCGACGGCAGCAACATCACGCTGAACAGCGGCCGGATGCTGATCAACCTGAAGGCGCGCGACCACCGCTCCGAGTCGTCCGCGCAGATCATCCGCGACCTGCAGCAGCGCGTCGCGAACGTGACCGGCATCACGCTGTTCATGCAGTCGGTGCAGGATCTGACGATCGACTCCACCGTGAGCCCGACGCAGTACCAGTTCATGCTGACGAGCCCGAACCCCGACGAGTTCGCGACCTGGGTGCCGAAGCTCGTCACGCGGCTGCAGAAGGAGCCGTCGCTCGCCGACGTCGCGACCGACCTGCAGAGCAACGGCCAGTCGGTGTACATCGAGATCGACCGCGCCAGCGCCGCGCGCTTCGGCATCACGCCGGCGACCGTCGACAACGCGCTGTACGACGCGTTCGGCCAGCGCATCGTGTCGACGATCTTCACGCAGTCGAACCAGTACCGCGTGATTCTCGAGTCGGAGCCGAAGGAGCAGCATTACGCCGAATCGCTGAACGACATCTACCTGCCGTCCGCCGGCGGCGGCCAGGTGCCGCTGTCGTCGATCGCGTCGTTCCATGAACGGCCGTCGCCGCTGCTGATCGCGCACCTGTCGCAGTTTCCGTCGACGACGATCTCGTTCAACCTCGCGCCGGGCGCGTCGCTCGGCGAGGCCGTGAAGGCGATCGGCGCCGCCGAGAAGGACATCGGCCTGCCCGGCTCGTTCCAGACGCGCTTCCAGGGCGCGGCGCTCGCGTTCCAGGCGTCGCTGTCGAACCAGCTGTTCCTGATCCTCGCGGCGGTCGTCACGATGTACATCGTGCTCGGCGTGCTGTACGAGAGCTACATCCACCCGATCACGATCCTGTCGACGCTGCCGTCGGCCGGCGTCGGCGCGCTGCTCGCGCTGATGATCACCGGGCACGACCTCGACATCATCGGGATCATCGGGATCGTGCTGCTGATCGGCATCGTGAAGAAGAACGCGATCATGATGATCGACTTCGCGCTCGAGGCCGAACGGGTCGAAGGCAAGCCGCCGCGCGAGGCGATCTACCAGGCGTGCCTGCTGCGCTTCCGGCCGATCCTGATGACGACGCTCGCCGCGCTGCTCGGCGCGGTGCCGCTGATCGTCGGCGCGGGCGCGGGCTCCGAGCTGCGCCAGCCGCTCGGGATCGCGATCGCCGGCGGCCTGATCGTGTCGCAGGTGCTGACGCTGTTCACGACGCCGGTGATCTATCTCGGCTTCGACAGCCTCGCGCGCCGCGCGCGCGGCTGGTTCGAGCGGTACGGCCCCGGCGCCGACGCCGGCAAGCGCACGGATGTGTAAGCAATGAACCTGTCGCGCCCCTTCATCACCCGCCCCGTCGCGACGACGCTGCTCGCGCTCGGCGTCGCGCTCGCCGGCCTGTTCGCGTTCATCAAGCTGCCGGTGTCGCCGCTGCCGCAGGTCGACTTCCCGACCATCTCGGTGCAGGCGTCGCTGCCCGGCGCGAGCCCCGAGACCGTCGCGACCAGCGTGACGAGCCCGCTCGAGCGGCACCTGGGCTCGATCGCCGACGTCAGCGAAATGACGTCGACCAGCACGGTCGGCAACGCGCGGATCATCCTGCAGTTCGGGCTGAACCGCGACATCGACGGCGCCGCGCGCGACGTGCAGGCCGCGATCAACGCGGCGCGCGCCGACCTGCCCGCCTCGCTCAAAAGCAACCCGACGTACCGCAAGGTCAACCCGGCCGACTCGCCGATCATGATCGTGTCGCTCACGTCGGAAACGTCGTCGCCGGCGAAGCTGTACGACGCCGCGTCGACGGTGCTGCAGCAGTCGCTGTCGCAGATCGACGGGATCGGGCAGGTGTCGGTGAGCGGTTCCGCGAACCCGGCCGTGCGCGTCGAGCTCGAACCGCATGCGCTGTTCCACTACGGGATCGGACTCGAGGACGTGCGCGCCGCACTCGCGGCCGCGAACGCGAACAGCCCGAAGGGCGCGATCGAATTCGGCCCGAAGCACTACCAGCTCTATACGAACGACCAGGCGTCGCATGCGTCGCAGTACAGCGACCTGGTCGTCGCGTACCGCAACGGCGCGGCCGTGCGGCTGTCCGATCTGTCCGAGGTCGTCGACTCGGTCGAGGACCTGCGCAACCTCGGCCTGTCGAACGGCAAGCGCGCGGTGCTCGTGATCCTCTACCGCTCGCCCGGCGCGAACATCATCGAGACGATCGATCGCGTGCGCACCGCGCTGCCGCAGCTCACCGCGTCGCTGCCGGCCGACATCACGGTGACGCCGGTGCTCGACCGTTCGACGACGATCCGGGCGTCGCTGAAGGACACCGAGCACACGCTGCTGATCGCGATCAGCCTCGTCGTGATGGTCGTGTTCCTGTTCCTGCGCAACTGGCGCGCGACGCTGATTCCGAGCGTCGCGGTGCCGATCTCGATCATCGGCACGTTCGGCGCGATGTACCTGCTCGGCTTCTCGATCGACAATCTGTCGCTGATGGCGCTGATCGTCGCGACCGGCTTCGTCGTCGACGATGCGATCGTCGTGCTCGAGAACATCACGCGTCACATCGAGAACGGCAAGCCGCGGCTGCAGGCCGCGTTCGACGGCGCGCGCGAGGTCGGCTTCACGGTCCTGTCGATGAGCATCTCGCTCGTCGCGGTGTTCCTGCCGATCCTGCTGATGGGCGGCATCGTCGGGCGCCTGTTCCGCGAATTCGCGCTGACGCTGTCGCTCGCGATCGCGGTATCGCTCGCGGTCTCGCTGACGGTCACGCCGATGATGTGCGCGCGGCTGCTGCGCGAGCCGCACGACGCGCACGAGGAAGGCCGCCTCGGCCGCTTCCTGGAACGCTTCTTCGCACGCATGCAGCGCGGCTACGAGCGCTCGCTGTCGTGGGCGCTGCGCCGCCCGCTGCTGGTCCTGCTGATCCTGTTCGCGACGATCGGGCTGAACGTCTATCTTTACATCATCGTGCCGAAGGGCTTCTTTCCGCAGCAGGACACCGGGCTGATGATCGGCGGCATTCGGGCCGACCAGTCCACGTCGTTCCAGGCCATGAAGCAGAAGTTCACCGAGATGATGCGGATCGTGCAGAGCAACCCGAACGTGCAGAGCGCCGCGGGCTTTACCGGCGGCACGCAGACCAATTCGGGCTTCATGTTCGTCACGCTGAAGGACCGCACCGAGCGCAAGCTGTCGGCCGACCAGGTGATCCAGCAGCTGCGCAAGCCGCTGGCGGATGTCGCCGGCGCGAGCACGTTCCTGCAGGCGGCGCAGGACATCCGCGTCGGCGGCCGGCAGAGCAACGCGCAATACCAGTTCACGCTGCTCGGCGATTCGAGCGCCGACCTGTACAAGTGGGGCCCGCTGCTGACCGAGGCGCTGCAGAAGCGCGCCGAGCTGACCGACGTCAACTCGGACCAGCAGCAAGGCGGGCTGGAGGCGATGGTGACGATCGACCGCGCGACCGCCGCGCGGCTCGGCATCAAGCCCGCGCAGATCGACAACACGCTGTACGACGCGTTCGGCCAGCGCCAGGTCTCGACGATCTACAACCCGCTGAACCAGTACCACGTCGTGATGGAAGTCGCGCCGAAATACTGGCAGAGCCCGCAAATGCTGAACGAAGTGTGGATCAGCACGTCGGGCGGCAGCGCGAACGGCTCGCAGTCGACCAACGCGGCGGCCGGCACCTTCATCGCGACCTCGGCCGGCACGTCGAGCGCCGGCACGGCCGCCACCAGCGCCGCGGCGATCGCGTCCGATTCCGCGCGCAACCAGGCGTTGAACTCGATCGCGTCGAGCGGCAAGTCGAGCGCGTCGTCGGGCGCGGCGGTGTCGACGTCGAAGTCGACGATGATCCCGCTGTCCGCGATCGCGACCTTCGGCCCGAGCACGACGCCGCTGTCGGTCAACCACCAGGGCCTCTTCGTCGCGACGACGATCTCGTTCAACCTGCCGCCGGGTGTGTCGCTGTCGCAGGCGACCCAGGCGATCTACCAGACGATGGCGCAGATCGGCGTGCCGCCGACGATCGTCGGCAGCTTCCAGGGCACCGCGCAGGCGTTCCAGCAATCGCTGAACAACCAGCCGATCCTGATCCTCGCGGCGCTGCTGGCCGTCTACATCGTGCTCGGGATCCTGTACGAGAGCTACATCCACCCGATCACGATCCTGTCGACGCTGCCGTCGGCCGGCGTCGGCGCACTGCTCGCGCTGCTGCTGTTCAAGACGGAATTCAGCATCATCGCGCTGATCGGCGTGATCCTGCTGATCGGCATCGTGAAGAAGAACGCGATCATGATGGTCGACTTCGCGATCGACCAGGCGCGCAACGGCAACAAGTCGTCGTTCGATGCGATCCACGAAGCGTGCCTGCTGCGCTTCCGGCCGATCATGATGACGACGATGGCGGCGCTCCTCGGCGCGCTGCCGCTCGCGTTCGGCCATGGCGACGGCGCCGAGCTGCGCGCGCCGCTCGGGATCGCGATCGCCGGCGGCCTGATCATGTCGCAGGTGCTGACGCTCTATACGACGCCGGTCGTCTATCTGTACATGGACCGGCTGCGCGTGTGGGGCGAGAAGCGCCGCAACCGCCGCGGCAATTCGGGCGGGCCGGCGGTGGCCGGGGAGTAACGTGTAGCGGCACGCGGCGGGACGCGGGGCGACGGGGCGTGGAGCACCCACTGCCGCGCTCCGCGGCGCCCGCGTACGACAAACCGCTTCGGGAATCGCGATCCCGCGGGCAAGCGCCGGCCCCGATAGCGCGACGCGCCGTCATCCATGCCGTGCGAGGTCGTACAGATTCTGCGCGTTGCGCGCATAGCGGCGCGGCGCCATTCCCGACCAGCGATGGAATGCGCGCGCGAACGCCTTTTCCGACGTGTAGCCGACCCGCTCGGCGATCTCGATCAGCCGCAGCTTGCCGTGCGTGAGCTCGCCGCTCGCCAGGTACATCCGGTAAGCGGTCAGGTGACCGATCGGCGTCTCGCCGACCAGTTCGGCGAAACGCGCGCAAAAGCGCGAGCGCGACATGCCGGCCTCGGCCGCGAGACTCGCGAGCTGCCAGTCACGGCGCGGGTCGCGGTGCATCAGCGCCATCGCGCGGCCGATCTGCGCATCGGTCAGGCCGCGCAGCCAGCCCGTGTGATTCGCCGACGACTGCAGGTGCGCGCGCAACAGCTGCACGAACAGCACGTCGGCCAGACGCGTCGCGGCCACGGCCCAGCCGGGCTGGCACGCCATCGACTCCTCGATGAAGCTCTGCAGCGTGCTCGCGAGCCACGGCGCGACGGCCGCGTCGTTCGCGCGGACGTGAATCAGCGGCGGCAGCACGGAGAACAGCGGGCTGCGCACGATGTCGCGATAAATGACGATCCCGGTATAGAGGTCGCTCGTCGCGCCGCCGCCGCCCGCGACGAATTCGAGCGGCGTGTCGAAGCGCGGCCGGATGCCCTTGTCCGCCATCAGCGTATCGAACGGCACCGGCGGCTCGTCGAGCGACGATGCCATCACGTGTTCGTCGCCGTGCGGCAGCAGCACGAAGTCGCCCGGCTCGACGTGCACGGGTGCGGCTCCCGCGACCACCAGGAAGAACGGGCTGCCGGCACAGGTGCGAAACGGTGCGCCCGCGACGGCCGGCTTGCGGATCGCCCACGGCGCGCTCAGCGTGAAGCGCCCGGTGACAACCGCATCGGCCCGCAGGTCGGTCAGCACGTCGCTGAGAAGATCGGTCGTCATCGTCGGAGTCTCCGTAGTGCGGGCCGCCCGCTCAGAAGCGCTGCTGGATGCCCGCCATCACGCCGACCTGGTTCTGGCCGGCGCCGACGGTGCCGCCGGCCGCCACCGCCGACGTGCCCAGTGCGCTGTTCGTCATGTAGCCGACGGACGTATAGACCATCGTACGCTTCGACAGGCTGTAGTTCGCCCGCGCGACGAACAGGTTCGAGTCGAAGCGGCCGCGCAGCAGGTAGCGCAGCGCCTGTGCGTCGAATGATAGCGCCGGCGTTGCCTGGACCGTGCCGCCCGCGAAGAAGATGTCCGACTGGCTGTGCGCCGCGGCCGCCGTGTTGCGGCGGATCCAGCCCGCGCCGAGTTTCGCGATGCCGAATTTCACGTACGCGTCGACGATCGTGCGCGTGTCCGTATAGCCGGGGCTCGACAGCGGCGCCGACGCGCCCGCGCCGCCGTGCATTACGTCATACGAAGCGGCCGCGCCGAACTGCGGCGCGTCGTACGCCACCATCATCGTGTACTGGCGGCAGGCGACCGGGTCGCCCGCCACGTTGCCCGCACAATGGGTCGCCGACGGGCCGGCCGGGCCCGCGTCGTCGCGCCCGGTGCTGTAGGTGCCGCCGAGCGTCACGCCGCCGAAGCGGCCGAGATATCCGAGCGCGTTGTCGCTGCGCGCGTTCGGCAGGTAGCTGTCGAAGCTCGCCATCGAATGGATCGACGGACCGATCACGTCGGCGTTGAGCAGCACCCGCATCGACATGTTCATCTGCCGCCCCAGCGTGAGCGCGCCGTACGGCGACTCGATGCCGACGTTCGCCTGCCTGCCGAACAGGCGCCCGCCGTAGTTCAGCGCCCCCGAGTTCGGCGCGAAGCCGTTCTCGAGCACGAAGAACGCGCGATAGCCGCCGCCGAGATCCTCGACGCCGCGCAACCCGAAGCGCGACGGCACTTCACCGGTCAGCGACGGCATGCCGGCGACCGAGCCGCCCCCCGACGCGTTGTTGTAGTACTGAATGCCGGTGTCGACGATGCCGTACAGCGTCACGCTGCTCTGCGCGTGCGCGCCCGGCGACGCGGCGGCGGCCGCGAGCGAAACGGCCGTCGCGGCCGTGCGGAAGGTTTTCATGGAAGTCTCCAGACCAGTCGTGTAGTTGTGCTTGATATCGACCGGCGCGCACCGGGCGCGGCAGGTCTCGTGGGGAACGCTGGGATCGCTCAGGTCGCGAGCGGCGTGGCGAACGGCATCGAACGCGGCCGCTCGCCGGTCGCGCGCCAGATCGCATCGGCGACGGCCGGCGCGACGGGCGGCAGCGCGACTTCGCCGCAGCCTTGCGGATCACGATCGCTGTCGACGATCACGACGTCGATCGTCGGCATCGCGGCCAGACCGAGCAGCGGATAGTCGGCGAAATTGCGCTGCACGACCGCGCCGTGCTCGAACGTGATCTCGCTCCTGAACGTATTGGTCAGCGCGAAACCGACACCGCCTTCGACCATCTCGCGAATCAGCAGCGGATTGATCGCGCGGCCGCAGTCGATCCCGCACACGATCCGCTCGAGCTTCACCTGGCCGCCCGTCACCCGCACGTCGGCGATCGCCGCGACGTAGGTGCGGAACGCGCCACCGCGCCCCGTGTACAGCGAATACGCGACGCCGCGCGACACGCCGGCCGGCGCGCGGCCGAACCAGTTCGCGCGCGCGGCCGTCGCGTCGAGCACCCGCAGCGCGAGCGCGTCGTGCTTCAGCAATGCACGCCTGTATCGCACGGGGTCGGCACGTACGGTGTGCGCGAGCTCGTTCACGAAACTCTCGAGGAAAAACACCGTCGACGTGCTGCCGACGCTGCGCATGAAGCTGACCGGAATCGGCTGCATCACCGTGACCGAATCGACCAGCAGGTTCGGCACGTCGTAGCAAAGGTCGTACAGGCCGTCGAGCATCGTCTCGTCCCAGCCGCCGGCCTGCTCGTAGCGATCGCGCTTGATCGCCGCATACAGCGAGTGGCCGGCGACGCGCGCATGCAGCGCGACGGGCAGCCCGTCGCTGCCGAGCGCCGCGCGCAATCGCGCGGACGCGCACGGCCGATAGAAGCCGTGACGGATGTCGTCCTCGCGCGAGCGGATCACCTTCACGGGCCGCCCGACCGCCTTCGACGCGACGGCCGCATGCACGACGAAATCGGGCACGTACTTGCGGCCGAAGCTGCCGCCGAGAAACGTCGTGTTGACGATCACGCGCTCGGCCGGCACGTCGAACAGCGCCGACAGCGTCCAGCGCACCTTGTCCTGCCCCTGGATCGGCCCCCACACCTCGATCTCGCCCGCCCGCACATGCACGGTCGCGTTGACGGGTTCCATCGTCGCGTGAACGATGTACGGCGTGTGGTAGTCGGCTTCGACGATCGTGCCGGCCTCGGCGAGCCGGCGCGCGGGCTCGCCGATCGTCGTCGCGACCACCGCGTGCTCGGCCTGCAGCGCGCCCTTGCGCTGCGCGAGGATCGTCGCGCTGTCGAACGCCGGTGTCGTGCCGGCGTCCCACACGATGTCCGCCGCGTCGCACGCCTTCTTCGCCTGCCAGTAGGTGTGCGCGACGACGATCACCGCGTCCTTCGCCAGCACGACGTCGACGACGCCCGGCATCGCGCGCAGCACGTCGCGGTTCTTCACGGCCGTCGGCCGGCCGTTCAGCGTCGGTGCCATCGTCAGCGCGCCGACCAGCATGTCGGGCACCTGCACGTCGATGCCGAAGATCGCGCTGCCGTCGACCTTTGCGGGCACGTCGAGCTTGTGCAGCCCACGCCCGATCAACGTGTGCGCGGATGGCGGCTTCAGGCGCGGCTGCGGATCGGGCGGCAGCTTCGCGGCGGCGTCGACGAGCGCGCCATACGACAGCGACCGGCCGCTCGGCGCATGGATCACGCGGCCGTCGCGCGTCACGCACTGCGTGTCACGCACGCCGAGCCGCGCGGCGCCGGCCCGCAGGAATGCCGAGCGCGCCTGCGCACCCGCGATGCGCAGCCGCGTGTAGAACATCGTCGCCGACATCGACGCGCCGACGAACTGCTGTGGCGCCTCGTTCGCGGCGTCGATCCGGTACGCATCGCGCCCCGTGACGAATTCGATCGTCACGCTGCGCCAGTCGGCATCCATCTCGTCGGCGAGCACCTGCGGCAGCCCCGTGTAGACGCCCTGCCCGACTTCCGCCTGCGACAGGCCGATGATCGTCCTGCCGTCGGCGTCGATGCGCACCCAGTCGTTGATCTCGCGAAAGCGCGCGCCGTCGCCGGCCGCATGCACGACGTCGCCGATCGCGAGCGGCAGCAGCAGGCTGCCCGCCAGCGCGACGCCGCCTTTCAGGAACACGCGCCGGGACGCGTTCGGCGCATGCCGCTCCCGCCCCGCGTCAGCCGGCCGCGACATGGATCGCCTCGCGAATGCGTTGATAGGTCGCGCAGCGGCACAGGTTCGTGACGGCCTGGTCGATCTGCGCGTCGGTCGGCTTGCGATGCCGCGCGAGCAGCGCGGCGGTGGCCATCACCATCCCGGACTGGCAGTAGCCGCACTGCGGCACGTCCTTCTCGATCCACGCGCGCTGCACCCGGTGCGAGCGATCGTGCGACAGCCCTTCGATCGTCGTCACCGAGCGGCCCGCGACGCTCGCGGCCGGCAGCACGCATGAGCGCGCGGCTTCGCCGTCGAGATGGACGGTGCAGGCGCCGCATGCACCGATGCCGCAGCCGTATTTGGTGCCGGCGAGGCGGGCCGAGTCGCGAATGACCCACAGCAGCGGCGTATCGGGATCGCCGTCGAAATCGAACGGCTGGCCGTTCAGCGTGAAGCGCATCGTCTGTCTCCCTGTCGCGCATCGCCGGTTCGTCATCCGGCGGATGGCGGCGATGCTTGACAGAGATTCTTGGCGGCGCAAAAAGCCGCGCCAATGACCTTGGCTCCCGAAAAAGTAGCCGATCGTCCAGATCGTTTCAGCCGACGATTCACGTGCGGCCGCCGGGGCCGACGACGACGAGGCTGCCGCGTTCGCCCGGGGTCGAGGCTTGCGCGCCGGCGGCGATCGACTATCGTGTGTCCATGCCCACCCTCGCGCCCGTTCCCGGGAGCCCGCCATGAACGTCCAGCTCAACCATACGATCGTCTGGTGTCGCGACAAGCACGCGTCGAGCCGCTTCCTCACCGAACTTCTGGAGTTGCCGGCTCCGACGCCGTTCGGCCCGATGCTGGTCGTGCCGCTCGAGAACGGCGTGTCGCTCGATTTTTATGAAAAGGAGGGAGAGATCGCGTCCCAGCACTACGCATTCCTGACCGACGAGGCCGGCTTCGATCGCGTGTACGCGCGCATTCGCGAGCGCGGTCTGCCGCACTGGGCCGATCCGGCGAAGCGGCAGACCGGTGAGATCTACCGCCATCACGGCGGACGCGGCGTGTATTTCGACGATCCGGACGGTCACTTCCTCGAAGTGATGACGCAGCCGTACGTGCTGAACGGATAACGGGACGCGTCGGCCGGCGAGGTGAGACAAGCGGCGCCCGCGGTCGGACGCCGCCCCGCGCGGCCAACGCGGCCAGCGTTACTCGGCAGCGGTGGCCGTCTTGCGCGGACGACGCGCGCGGGGAGCCGTCTTGCGGGCCGGCTTTTTCGGCTTTGCAGCCGCAGCTTCGCCAGCCGCCTCACCGGTCGATTCGGCAGCCGGTGCCGCTTCGGGTGCGGGCTGCGCGGCAGCCGCCGGAGCGCCGTACTCGCCAGCCGTCGGCGCCGCGACGTGCCGCTCCTCACGATGCTCCATGTCGCGATGCGTCGCTTCGGCAGGCATGCCTTGCGCGTGCTTGTCGCCACCATGCTTCGCACCGCCGTGCGCGGCCTCGTCCGGCTTCGCCGCCGCCTGCCGGCCGGCGCCCTTCGCTTCGCCGCCCTTCTTGGCGCCGGTCTTCTTCGCCGCGCTCTTGCGCGCGCGCTTGCGGCCGTCCTTCGCATCGCCGTGCGTGTCGGCCACTTCAGTCGCTTCAGTCACTACAGTCGCCTCGGCCGTCGCTGCCGGCACGAGCGCCACTTCGTCCGTGACATCGACGACGGCCGCCTCCTGCGCGTCGGCCTGCACGCTTTCCTGCACGGCTGCTTCCGCCCGCTGCCCGCGACGCCGCGGCTGGCGCTCGGCCGGTGCCGCTTCCGCGTGGCGTGCGCCGTGACCATGATGCGCGCCGTGACCATGGTGCGTGCCGCCCGTATCGCGTGCCGCCGCCTGCTCCACCGCGGACGACTGGCGCGGCCGCGACACGAACGCGCCCGACTTGTCGTCGCGGCCCACTTCGAGCAGCCCGCGCGCCTGCGCCTCGTCGAGCAGGTTGCCGAACGCGCGGAAGCCGTAATACGACTCGTTGAAGTCCGGCTTGCGGCGCTTGATCGCGCTCTTGAGCACCGACGCCCAGATCTTGCCGACGTCGTCGCGCTCCGATGCCAACGCATCGAACGTCTCGACCGCGAGCGCGATCGCCTCGCTGCGGCGCGCTTCCAGCTCCGGCTTGCGCGACGGTTCGTCCGGCCGCTTCGCGCCGCCGTTACCGGCGTGCTGCTGTTCGCGCTTCGCCTGCGCGCGCTGCTGCTCGCGCACCAGGTCGTCGTAGAAAATGAATTCGTCGCAGTTCGCGACCAGCAGGTCCGACGTCGACTTCTTCACGCCGACCCCGATCACCTTCTTCGCGTTCTCGCGCAGCTTCGACACCAGCGGCGAAAAATCCGAGTCGCCGCTGATGATGACGAACGTGTCGACGTGCGACTTCGTATAGCAGAGATCGAGCGCGTCCACGACGAGCCGGATGTCGGCCGAGTTCTTGCCCGACTGGCGCACGTGCGGAATCTCGATCAGCTCGAAGCTCGCCTCGTGCATCGACGCCTTGAAGCCCTTGTAGCGCTCCCAGTCGCAATATGCCTTCTTCACGACGATGCTGCCCTTCAGCAGCAGCCGCTCCAGCACGGGCTGGATGTCGAATTTCTCGTACTTCGCGTCGCGCACGCCGAGCGCGACGTTCTCGAAGTCGCAGAACACGGCCATGCTGACGTTGTCCAGGGGTAATGCCATGTGTACTCCAACCGGTTGGTCGCCGCGTTGCATTGCGTCGCGGCGAAAAATGCATCGCGCACATGATAGCCGGTCGGCGGGTCGATTCCGCAATCGATGCGCACGATGACGTGCCGGTGGAGGCCTTCCGGAGCCGCGCCGGCAAGCCTCGAGCGGTGCGTCCCTCATTACCTGCACGCCGCCGGCCCAAATCGACATACACTTGAGTATCGGTCGTCCGTCCCTATCTGGGAGGATGACGCATCGTGCAAGGAGCGGTTTCATGACGACGAAGGTACTGCTGATTGGTGCGACCGGCCGCACGGGCCAGGCCTGCGCGGATCTGCTGCTCAAGCAGCCGGAATTCGAGGTGACAGCGCTGGTGCGCCGGCACGGCTATGCGCTGCCGGGCGCGAAGGTCGTCGAGGCCGATCTGACGGGCGATTTCTCGCACGCATTCCAGGGCATCACGCACGTGATCTACGCGGCCGGTTCGGCCGAATCGGAAGGCGCCGCCGAAGAGGAGCAGATCGACCGCGACGCGGTCGCGCGCGCGGCCGAGCATGCGCTCGCCTACAACGTGCAGAAGCTGGTCGTGATCAGTTCGCTGACCGCGTACTGGCCGGAGCGCAGCGGCGACGCGCTGCGCCACTACTCGCAGATGAAGCGCGAAGGCGACGAGCGCGTGATCGCATCGGATATCGACTACGTGATCCTGCGCCCCGGCCCGCTCTCGGACAGCCCGGGCGTCGGCAAGATCGCACTGACCGAGGAGCCGCTGAACGCGGCGCCGCCGGTGTCGCGCCAGGATGTCGCATGGGCCGCGATCGAGGCGATCAAGCTGGGCATTTCGCGCAAGGTCATCGGCTTCGTCGGCGGCGGCGTGCCGATCGAACAGGCATTGCGCGCGTAACGTAGGTCCGGCACACCCTGCACGCCCGCGCCGCCATCCGGCAGCGCGTTTCTCATCGTGCTTGCGGCCCCCGCGGCGGGCCGCCTTGCCGCGGGCTCCCCGCCTGCGGCTTATTGCTTCGGATGCGCGTCGGCCCACGCCTTGACCGCGCCGAGCGTATTCTCCACGTGCTTGTCGGGTGACAGGCTCGTGTACTCGTACAGCACCTTCCCTTCCGGCGAAATCACATAGGACACGCGGTTCGCGCGATCGAGCGCGGGCAGCTTCGCGTCATATTCGCGGATGATCTTCGCGTCCGGATCGGCCGCGACCGGGAATTTGCTGCGGCACTCGCTCACCGAGAACTTGGTCAGCGTGTCGATGTTGTCGGCCGACACGCCGATCACCGTCGCGCCGTAAGCTTTGTAACGATCGACAGCATCCGCGAACGCATGCGCCTCGATGGTGCAACCCTTCGTGAACGCGGCCGGGTAGAAATACAGCACGACCGGCCCGTGCTTCAGCGCATCGGCGAGCGAGTACGTGTAAGTCTTGCCGCCCAGCGACGCCTGCGTCGTGAAGTCGGGCGCCGTTGCGCCCGGCTTCAATTGCGCCTGCGCGACCAGCGCATGACCGGCCACCAGCAGCGCCGCCGCGGCGCCCACCAATAGTTTTCGCTTCATCTGTGTCCTCATTTCTTATACAGTCAGCCTCGATGTGGGCCATGCGGCGTTCGACCATCGAACGCCGCATGCACGACCCGGTCCGGCGGCAGCGCGAGCCGCTGCCGGCCGGCCGGTTAAAGATTCCGCGCAACTTGCCGTTATTCCTTCCGGACAACCGGTTCCAGCCCTTCACGTCAGCGAGAAACATGGAAGCCAACAGGAAACAGACGCCACGCAAGGGCTCCTGGCGCAATGCCTTGCATACGCTGCGCCGCTTCGCCTGGTCGGGCGGCGCGCTGATGCCTGCGCGCGCCGGCGCGCCGCGCCGCGACGACACCGTGCGCAACTGGCTGGAACAGACGGTCGGCACGGTGGATTTCCTCGCCCATGTCGACCGCGAGCTGCGCTTTCTGTACGTATCCGACGCGAGCCTGCGTTTCATCGGTTATCACCGCGACTACCTGCACACGCTGACGCTGCGCGACCTGATCGCCGAACAGGATACCGCGACGCTCGAAGGCCTGCTCGCGCGTGCCGCGCGTTCCGGCCAGGTCGAGAAGGCGACGATCTGCATCGTCAAGTCGCTCACCTACCCGCTCGACGTCGAGATCCGCGCGTTCAAGAGCCGTCACCACGGCGTCGACGGCTTCGCGATCGCGGCGTTCGACGTGTCGGCCTGGCGTGCGCTCGAAGCACGCCTGACGTACGAGATGCACCACGATCCGATGACGGGGCTCGACAACCTGTCCGCGCTCGTGCCCGCGCTGATGCGCGCGCAGCAGGCGGCCGACGAGAGCGGCACGTGCGCGGCGCTGCTGCTGCTCGACCTCGACGACTACCAGCGCATCAACCGCGCGCTCGGCTACGACGCCGGCGACACGCTGCTGCGCGACACCGCGCAGCGGCTGCAGGCGCTCGTCGCGCCCGGCGAGCAGCTCGCGCGCGTCGCGAGCGACAAGTTCGCGGTGGTGTTGACCGCTCCGAACCGTGCGCGCGCGAGCGACGCCGCGGACGCGCTCGCGCGCCGGCTGCAGGCCGCGGTGCGCGAACCTTACGTGTTCCAGGGGCAGACCGTGCACTTGTCCGCGAGCATCGGCATCGCGCTGTACCCGGACGAACGCGCGGCGCCCCATCGCGCGCAGCACCACAGCCCGCTGCTGCGCCGCGCCGACCATGCGCTCGCGCAGGCGAAGGCGTCGGGCGGCAATGCGCTCGCGTTTCACGAGCCGGTCGACGACCCGGCCGACGCGGAGCGGCTCAAGCTCGAGGCCGACCTGTACGACGGCGTGCGCAACGGCGAGTTCTCGCTCCACTTCCAGCCGATCACGCGCAGCCAGTCGGGCGCGGTGGACGGCGTCGAGGCGCTGATCCGCTGGCGACATCCGGTGCACGGCCTCGTGCCGCCGGCCACCTTCATTCCGCTTGCCGAGTCGATCGGCCTGATCAACTATCTCGGCAACTGGGTGCTCAAGGCCGCGTGCATGCAGCTCGTCGCGTGGGACCGCCAGGGGCTCGCGCTGCAGTATGTGGCGGTCAATGTGTCGCCGCAGCAGTTCCGCGACCCGCGCTTCACGCAGAGCGTGCGCGAGGCGATCGCGCTGACGGGCATCGACCCGCGCCGCATCGTGCTCGAAATCACCGAAAGCCTGCTGATGCACGATCCCGCGCAGGCGAAGGGGCTGCTCGAGGAGCTGACCGAGCTGGGCATCCGCTTCGCGATCGACGATTTCGGGACGGGCTATTCGAGCCTCGCGTACCTGCAGCGCTTCCCGCTCGCGAAGCTGAAGATCGACCGCAGCTTCGTCGAGAACCTGCTGACGTCGCGCAACGATCGCGCGATCGTGTCGGCGGTCGTCGGCCTCGCGCAGACGCTCGATCTCGAGCTCGTCGCGGAAGGCGTCGAGACCGAGGCCCAGCGCGAACTGCTGACCGAAATGGGCTGCAACCACATCCAGGGCTGGCTCGTGTGCCAGGCGCTGCCGTCCGAGGAGCTCGCGCGGCGCTTCGAGGCGCAGCAGCTGCGCCTGCACGCCGCCTGACGCGCGCAGCGAACCGGACAGATTCGTATGTCAATCACCGCACACCTGCCCCGCACGGCGCTGCTCGACAAGCTGTGGGCCCGGATGAACGAACGGGGCGACTTCCCGCTGCTGTCGGAATCGCTGCGCGCGACGATGGCCGCGATGAAGAACGACGACCTCGACTTCACCGCGCTCGTACGCGTCGTACTGTCGGATTTCGCGCTCACGCAGAAAGTCCTGCGGCTCGCCAATTCCGCAATGTACATGGCGTTCGGCGGCAACATCACGACCGTCACGCGAGCCCTGATGGTGCTCGGCATGGACACGGTCGGCCATCTCGTCGTCGGGCTGAAGCTCGTCGACCATTTCCACCACAGCACGCCGCGCCGCATCGACGCGAAGCTCGAGCTGAACCGCGCGCTGCTGTCCGGCTGCGTCGCCCGCAAGCTGACCGAGCATGCGGAACTGCGCGGCGGCGAGGAAGCCGTCGTGTGCACGCTGATGCGCCAGGTCGGCAAGCTGCTCGTGGTCTGCTATCTCGACAGCGAATGGGACCGGATCCGCCGCCGCGCCGCCGAGCTGAACGGCGATGACGCGGCCGCGTGCATCGACGTGCTCGGCGTCGGCTTCGACGAAATCGGCCTGGAGGCCGCGGCGAGCTGGCGCTTGCCCGACGTGATCCGCGCCGGGATGGCCGACGGTGACGGCCGCGCCGCGCACGCCGCCCACCGCGACGAACGCGAGGAAGACGACGAAGACGAGCGCGACGACTGCCGGCGCCGCGCGGCCTGTGCCGACGAAGGCGCCGACCGCGTGCGCTGGCTGCGCTCGGTGAGCCGCTGCTCGACCGATGTCGCCGGTGCGCTTGCGATGCCCGCGGGCCCGCAGCGCGACGCGCACATCGCGGTGCTCGCGCAGCGCTATGGGCAGGAGCTGGAGATCGATGCCGACGCGCTGGTGGAGATCGCCGACCGGCTCGCACGCGAGGAAGCGAGCGACACCGTGATGCGCGAGATCGTCGAGCTGCGTGCGAACGCCGACGCGATCGCACGGGCGCAGCCCGAACCCGAGGCATGCCTCGAGGCCGGCCTCGCGGACCTGCGCGCGCTGCCGTCCGAGCACGTGCTGATGCCGGTGCTCGCGCTTGCGTCGGAAAGCCTGCTCGCGGGGCTCGCGTTCACGCGCACCGTGATGTTCGTGCGCCGCGACGACGGCATGTTCGCCGCGCGCCTCGGCTTCGGGCCGGACGTCGATGCGGCGCTCGACCGGCTGTGCTTCGACGAGCGCTTCGAGCCGGACGTGTTCCATCTCGCGATCACGAACTCGGTCGGCATCTTCATCGAGCAGGCGCAGGAGCCGAAGATGATGAAGCGCCTGCCGGCGTGGTACCTCGATGCGCTCCCCGACACGCGCGCGTTCGTGCTGCTGCCGGTGCGCGTCGGCACGATGACCGTCGGCCTGCTGTACGGCGACTGGGCCGGGGCGCAACCCGCGCGCAAGATCACGCAGCAGGAGATGAGCGTGCTCAACGAGCTCGCGCGCGAGCTGGGGCGGTTCTTCCCCGCGTGACGCACGCGGCACGCCGCCTTGTGCGCGAAAAGCGGCGCCCCAAAAGCAAACCGGCCGCGAAAGCGGCCGGCTGCATCGTGCGACGGATCGAAACGCTTACTTGAGCGTGACCGGCACGCTGAAGTACTTCTTCGCGAGGTTGTCGATCGTGCCGTCGGCCTTCAGCCCCTTCAGTGCCTGATCGAGCGCGGTCTTCAGCGCCGCGTCGTTCTTGCGCAGGCCGAAGCCGACGCCCGAGCCGAGGATCTCGGCATCGGCCACCGTGCCGCCGGCGAAACCGAAGCCCTGGCCTTGCGGCTTCGACAGGAAGCCCTTCGAGCCCGCTTCCGAATCCTGGAACGTCGCGTCGAGACGGCCCGACTTCAGGTCGGCGTAGGCCAGGTCCTGCGTCTGGTACGGCACGACCTCGACACCGGCCGGCGCCCACTTCTTCTTCGCGTACGCTTCCTGGATCGTGCCCTGCAGCACGCCGACCCGCTTGCCCTTCAGCGCTTGCGGGGTCGGCTGGAGGCCGCTGCCCTGCTTCGCGATCAGCTGGTTCGGGATCGTGTAGATCGGATCGGTGAACGCGATCGCGTGCTTGCGCTGGTCGGTGATCGTCATGTCCGAGTTGATCGCATCGAACTTGCGCGCCTGCAGCGCGGGGATCAGGCCGTCGAAGTCGTTCTCGACCCACACGCACTTCACGTTCAGCTTCGCGCACACCGCGTTGCCGATGTCGATGTCGAAGCCGGTCAGCTTGCCGTCGGGCGTCTTGTATTCGAACGGCGCGTACGAGGCCTCCACGCCGAACCGGATCTCCTTCAGATCCGCCGCCATCGCGCTGCCTGCCGCCACGGCCGTTGCCGCCACTACCGCGTGCGCGGCCACTTTACGCCAATCCAACTTCATCAGGTGTTCTCCTCGATACTCGAATGTTCCGGAACTACGGGCGCTTGCATCATTGCCGGGCCGGATGACCACGACAATCCCGATGCCGCGCCTTGATGCGGCGCAACAGCCGCAAGGCGGCGATTGTACCAATCCGCACGGCCCGATACGGCAAAGCGGCCGCCAGCGCGCGATGCTGCGCTGCGTGCGCCGGCGTCGGCCCGGCCGTTCGTCGAACTTGCAAGACGATGTCGCAAATACGCAAGGGCCGATGCCTGGCCGCCGCGTGCGCGGCGGACGGACGTACGTCAACCCCAAAATGCGAACGCGACGCGACGATGCGCGGGCTGCCGATCACCGCAGCCGCGCGCATCGGCGCATTGCTCAAACGAGCGCGGCGAGCGTGTCGCGCGTCGTGTCGACGACGAGCAGGCCCGCGCGCAAGCCCGGCTTCACCGACGGATTCGGGAACACGATGCGCTCCTCGTCGTGCTTCACCGTATAGCGGTAGTCGCCGTCCTGCGCGAGCACAGTGCCGCGCGCGAACGCGGTGAAGTTCGCGACGTCGGCCGCGACGAACAGCTCGAGCGCGTCGCTCTGCTTCGTGATCTGGTCGATCACGGTGAACACGCGCGGCAACGGCGCATGGCTCCCCCGCGGATGGCCGCCCCGCGGGTGGCCGCCCCCCGCATCGACATCGCGGGGCGCGCCCGACACGAGCTTGCGCACCGCGCGGTCGGCCGGCGCGAAGCGCGACAGGTCGTTCTGGCCGAACGGCCGCACCTTGCCGAGTTCCAGCGTGCACGCGAGCGCGCCGCACTGCTCGGCCGTGAAGTGCGAATAGGTGTTGCCCTTCGCGGTATGCAGCAGCACGGCCGCGATGCGCGCTTCGCCGAGCCATTCGACCATCGCGCGGGTCGGCGGCGTGCCCGTGTGCGGCAGCAGCGCGAACTGCTCGAACACCGATGCGCGAATCGCCGTGTGCATGTCGACGTGCCAGCGTGCACCGCCCGCCGGCGCGGCCGCGAAGAACGCGGCGGCCGCCGCTTCGAGCTGCGCCGCGCGCGGCGCTTCGCGGCTCGTCGGCACGTGCGTATGACGGCCGCTGAACAGGCGGTTCAGGTCGTCGTCGAGATAGCGCTCGCCCGCGCGCATCGCCGGCACGTTGCCGAGCACGACGAGCAGCCGGCACGCGAGCGGCAGCGTGCCCGCCGCGAGATCATGCACGAGCATCGACAGCAGCTCGATCGGCGCGGTCTCGTCGCCATGCACGCCGGCCGACACGAGCACGCTCGCGCGCGCCGCCGGGTCAGCGTCGGCATCGCCCGCCGCATCGCGTGCGGCCGGCTCGAGCGCGAGCAGCCCGTCGCCGAGCCATTGCCAGCGCACCGCGCCGTCCGCGCACGTGCCGTCCTTCACGGCCGGCGGGTCGCCCGCGAGCGTGAACGCGAGGAAGTCGTCGAGCAGTGCGGCGGCCGGCATGCGGGACTCAGCGCTGGAAGTCATACAGCGACCCGACACGCAGGATCTGCGTGAGCTCGTCGAGCGCCGTGCGCGATTCGTCGAGCAGCGTCGGATCGGCGAGATCGTCCGGGGCGAGACGGTCGCGGTAGTGCTTTTCGATCCACGCGTCGAGCGACGCGAACAGCGTGTCGTTCATCCACACGTTCGACGTGACGGCTGCCCGCTCGGCGTCGTTCAGCACGACGCGCAGGCGCAGGCACGCAGGTCCGCCGCCGTTCTTCATGCTTTCGCGCAGGTCGAACACCAGAACGTCGCGGATCGGGCCGTTGCCGGCCGCGAGCTCGTCGAGATAGGCCGCGACGTTCGCGTTCTCGCGACACTCCTGCGGCACGACGAGCACCTGCGAGCCGTCGGCGCGCGACAGCAGCTGGCTGTTGAACAGGTACGACGTGACCGCGTCGTTCACGCTCACGGCCGCCTCGGGCACCTCGATCACGTTCAGCCGCGCGCCGCGCGCGTCGAGCGTGGCGGTCAGCGTGTCGTAGATCGCCTGCTTGTTGACGAACGCGCGCTCGTGCGTGAACAGCGTGTCGCGGTTGCCGACCGAGATCACGTCGTTGTGGAACACGCCCGCATCGATCACGTCCGGATCCTGCTGCGCATAGACCGTCGCCGTTTCGTCGAGGCCGTGGCGTTGCGCGACCGCGCGGCTCGCCTCGAAGGTCTGGCGCGCCGGAAAGCGCTTCGGCTCCGGGCCGCGGCGGTATTCCGCACGGCCGTACACGAAGAACTCGACGCCCGGCTTGCCGTATTCGGCGCAAAAGCGCGTATGGTTCGCGGCCCCCTCGTCGCCGAGCGCCGGTGTGCCTGTGAGCGCCTCGTGCACCGCGAAGTGCGCGGGATCGGCGAACAGCGTCGAGAGCGTGCGGCGCGTCGCTTCGTGCTCGATCGCGCGATGCAGCTTGCTGCACAGGTTGGCCGGCGTGAAGTGCACACGGCCGTCGCCGGTGTCGGCCGACGGGCTGACGGTCGCCGCGTTCGCGGTCCACATCGCCGATGCCGAGCTCGCCGCGGCGAGCAGTTCGGGCGCCTGCTTCGCGGCCTTCGCGATCACGTCCGCGTCCTTGCCGGAGAAGCCCAGCTCGCGCAGCAGGCGCAGCGACGGCCGCTCCTGCGGCGGCAGCACGCCTTGCGCGAAGCCGAGATCCGCGAGCTGCTTCATCTTGCGCAGCCCCTGCTTCGCGGCCGCCTTCGGGTTCGCGGCCGACTTCTCGTTGTTGAGCGACGCCACGTTGCCGAACGACAGCCCGGCGTAGTTGTGGGTCGGGCCGACGAGTCCGTCGAAATTGGCTTCTTGTGCGTTCATCGTCGTTCCCTCGATCAGAAGTGCAGGCCCGGCGACAGGCTCGCGGGCAAGGTCAGTTGCGTGCTTTCCACCGACGCCATCGGATACGCGCAATAGTCGGCGGCGTAGTACGCGCTCGGACGATGGTTGCCCGAGCGACCGGTGCCGCCGAACGGCGCGGCGGACGATGCGCCGTTGGTCGGGCGGTTCCAGTTGACGATCCCCGCCCGGATCGTGCGGCGGAAGTGCTCCCAGGCGTGCGCGTCGTCGGCCAGCAGGCCGGCGGACAGGCCGAACGCCGTGTCGTTCGCGCGCTCGATCGCTTCGTCGAACGTCGCGTAGCGGACGATCTGCGCGAGCGGGCCGAAGTGCTCTTCGTCGGGCAGGTTCGCCACGCCGGTCACGTCGATGATCGACGCGTTCACGAAACCCAGGCGCGGATCGCGCTGCGTCATCTCGATGATCGGCTTCGCGCCCTGCTCGACCAGGCGCGACTGCGCATCGACGAGCTTCGCGGCCGCGCGCGCCGAGATCACCGCGCCCATGAACGGCTGCGGATCGGCGTCGAACACGTCGGCCGTGATCTTCGACGTGACGTCGGCGAAGCGGGCGAGGAAGCGCTCGCCGAACGCGCCCTGCGGCACGAAGATGCGGCGCGCGCACGTGCAGCGCTGGCCGGCCGACAGGAACGCCGACTGGATCGTGTGGTGCACGGCCGCGTCGAGGTCCTCGACTTCGCCGATCACGAGCGGGTTGTTGCCGCCCATCTCGAGCGCGAGCACGATCTCCGGACGGCCGCCGAACTGCTTGTGCAGCAGCGTGCCGGTATCCGAGCTGCCGGTGAAGAAGAGGCCATCGATCTGCCGGTGATTCGCGAGCGCGATGCCGGTGTCCTTCTCGCCCTGCACGAGGTTCAGCACGCCGGCCGGCAGGCCGGCTTCCTGCCATACCTCGACCGTCGCGCGCGCGACGCCCGGCGCGAGCTCCGACGGCTTGAACACGACCGTGTTGCCCGCGATCAGCGCCGGCACGATGTGGCCGTTCGGCAAGTGGCCCGGGAAGTTGTACGGGCCGAACACCGCGACGACACCGTGCGGACGATGGCGCAGCACCGCGACGCCGTCGGCCATGTCCTGGCGCTTCTCGCCGGTGCGTTCCTGGTACGCCTGGATCGAGATGCCGACCTTCGCGGCCATTGCCGCGACTTCGGTGCGCGCTTCCCACAGCGGCTTGCCCGTCTCGCGGCCGATCGCCGTCGCGATCGCTTCCTTGCGCTCGGTGAGCAACGCCGCGAAACGCTTGACGATCGCGCAGCGTGCTTCGAAGTCGAGCGCCGACCAGCCGGCGAACGCGCGGCGCGCGCTCGCGACCGCGCGGTCGACGTCGGCTGCCGACGCGCTGTCGCCCTGCCACGCGATCGCGTCGGTGCCCGGGTTGCGCGAAGCGAAGGCGGGGCCCGAGCCTGCGATCCAGGCGCCGTCGATGAAGAGTTCCGTCATGATTCGTTTATCCCTGTTTGACTTTGAGCGGCAGGACGCGCACCGGATCGCCGGCCTTCACGTCGAGCGCGGCGGCATCGTCGGCCGACAGCACGAACGCTCCGTTCGCGACCACGCCAGGCGCGACGCCGACGCGGAAATCGTTCAGCGACGTGTTCGACACGAGCGACTTCGGCGAACGGTCGCCCTGCGCGTCACCGGTGCCCGGCTCGCCGATCGTGACCGGCACGACCACGCTCTCGCGCACCGTGCGCAGGTCGTTGATGTGGCATTCGAGCACGGGGCCCGCGTCGAAGATGTCGACGTGGTTCTGGTAGCGCAGCCCTTCTGCCTCGAGCATCTTGCGCGCCGGCAGCGTGTCGCGGTGCGTGAGGCCGACCGCGTCCTGCGCGTCCTGCGGCAGCAGGTCGACGTACACCGGATAGCGCGGCATCAGTTCCGCGAGGAACGACTTGCGGCCGTGGGAGCTCAGGTAGTCCGCGGCATTGAAATCGATCTGGTAGAAGTGCGAACCGACCGCGCGCCAGAACGGCGACGTGCCGTCTTCGTCGAAGTGGCCGCGCAGTTCCGCGCAGATGCGTTCCGGGAAACGGTCGCGGAACTGCGCGATGAACATGAAGCGCGAGCGCGACAGCAGGCCGCCGACACCCCCCGTGCGATAGCGCGGGCTCAGGAACAGCGAGCACACTTCCGCGTAGCCCGTCAGGTCGTGCGAGATGTTGAGCGCGGACATCCGCGTCCACACGCCGAGTTCCTGGCTCGCGTGCACGACCGTGCTCACGCGATAGTTGTAGAACGGCTGTTCGAGGCCGACCTGCGTCTCGATCCCGCACACGCCCGCGATGTCGCCCGTCTTCGATTCTTCCATCACGAAGAAGTAGCCGGCTTCGCCCGGCGCGGCGTTGCCCTCGAGCGTGCGGCGCGAGCGTTCGATGCGCGCGGCGAGCGCGTCGCGATCGGGCTTGAACGTGGTCAGGCCCGGCCCGGTTTCCTGCGCGAGCGACACGAGCGCGTCGACGTCGCCCGTTTGTACGACCCGAACGACGATCATGCTGCGCCTCCCTTCGTTTCTTCATCGTCGCGGCGGTGCAGCGGCACGCAGCGCACGACATCGCCATCCTTCACATCGAGCGCCGCGCGCACGTCGCCCGACAGCGGCGCCACGTCGCGGTGCGCATCGTCGTCCGGCAGGTCGGCCAGCACGCAGCGGAACGATTCGCCGCTGCCCGTCGACACCATGTACGCGGCGTCGCCCTGCTGCCGCGCGGCTTCGCGCACGGTGCGCTCCGCCGCGTGCTTCACGCATGCGGTGCGGTCGACCTGCGCGGTCAGCACGGGGCCCGCGTCGAAAATGTCGACGAAGCGGTCCGGCTCGAAGCCTTCCTCGAGATGGATGTCGTACGCGAGCAGCGCCGTTTCGTTCGGCTCGCCGAGCACGCGCTGCGCGGCTTCCGGCAGCAGCGGCACGTAGAGCGGATAGGCCGGCATCACTTCCGCGATGAACGTGCGGCTGCGGCCGCCCGACGCGATGTCGACGTCGGTGAAGTCGCGCCCGAAGAACTTGCGGCCCACTGCTTCCCAGAACGGCGATGCTCCGGTGTTGTCGCTCACGCCGAGCAGCAGCGTGAATACTTCCGGCGTGAAGCGGCGGCGGTTCGCGGCGATGTACATCATCCGCGCACGCGAGATCAGGTGCGCGGCCGCGTCGCCGCGCAGCGACGGATCGACGTAGAAGCCCGCCAGCCGGCTCTTGCCGGTCAGCTCGTGCGACATCGTGAGCGCGTGGATCTTGCGGTTCACGTGCAGCTCGCGCGACGCGTGGATCAGGGCGTCGTTGCGGAACGCGTAGAACGGTTCCGAGTAGCCGGCCGCGGCCACGATGCTCGCCGTGCCGAGCAGCTTGCCCGTCGACGAGTCTTCCAGCACGAAGAGGTAGAACTCTTCGCCGGCGAAGTCGACGTCCGCGCGAAACGAATCCTCGGAGAGCGCCACGCGCGCTTCGAGCGCCGCGCGGTCATGCGGCAGCGAGTGCAGGACCGGCTGCGCGGTGCGCGCCATGTGCGCGAGCGCATCCAGATCCGTGAGTTTGCCGGGGCGAACAAATAGCATCGTCGTTCCTGTCTGCGATGGGTGCGCCGATCAGCGCGCGGTGGCTTCCTGGGGCGCGAGCACCTGTTCGACTGCCTTCTCGAAGCGCTTCATGCCTTCGTCGAGCAGGTCGAACGGAATCACGAGCGACGGCACGAAACGCAGCACGTTCGGGCCTGCGATCAGCATGATCAGGCCGTTCTCGGCGGCGGCGGTGACGAAGTCCTTCGCGCGGCCGTCGAAGGCGGCGGTCAGTTCCGCGCCGACCAGCAGGCCCTTGCCGCGGATGTCCTTGAAGATGCCGAAGCGTGCGTTGATGCGTTCGAGCGCGCCCTTCAGTCGCACGCTGCGTTCGCGCACGCCTTCGAGCAAGGCCGGGTCGCCGATCAGTTCGACGACCTTGTCCGCGATTGCCGATGCGAGCGGGTTGCCGCCGTACGTCGTGCCGTGCACGCCGACCTTGAAGTGCGCGGCCAGTTCGTTCGTCGTCAGCATCGCGCCGATCGGGAAGCCGTTGCCGAGCGCTTTCGCGGTCGTGAGGATGTCCGGCGTGACGCCCGTGTCCATGTATGCGTAGAACTGACCCGTGCGGCCGACGCCCGTTTGCACTTCGTCGAAGATCAGCACTGCGTCGTGCGCGTCGCACGCTTCGCGCAGTGCCTTCAGGAAGGCCGGATCGGCCGGGATCACGCCGCCTTCGCCCTGCACCGGCTCGACGATCACCGCGCAGGTTTGCGGGCCGATCGCGGCCTTGGCGGCTTCGATGTCGTTGAACGGCAGGTGCTTGATGCCGGCCGGCACCGGGCCGAAGCCTTCCGAGTATTTCGGCTGGCCGCCGACGCTGACCGTGAAGAACGTGCGGCCGTGGAACGACTGGACGAACGACACGATTTCGTATTTGTCGGCGCCGTGGCGGTCGAAAGCGACGCGTCGCGCGAGCTTCAGCGCGGCTTCGTTCGCTTCCGCGCCCGAGTTCGCGAAGAATGCGCGGTCGGCAAAGGTCAGCGATTCGAGGCGTTTCGCGAGGCGCAGCACCGGTTCGTTCGTGTAGCCGTTGCCGATGTGCCAGAGCTTGCGGCCTTGTTCGTCGAGGACCTTCAGCAGTTCCGGGTGGCCGTGACCTAGCGACGTCACCGCAATGCCGCACGCGAAATCCACGTATTCGCGGCCGGCCGTGTCCCACACGCGGGAGCCCTCTGCACGGTCCGGCACGAACGGCGCGGGGGAGAATACCGGCACCATCACTTCGTCGAATGTCTGGCGGGTCACGGTCGAGGTCGTCATGGTCGTTCCTTTCGGTTTCGTAAGAGGGTTCAACAGGATCAAGTTTAGGTAAGGGTGACGCAAGCGTCTTGCGGATTTGCGACGGGTTCTATCGGAAGCGGATAGCTCGCTTTATTTTGACTCTTCTACGGTGGGGGTGCCTTCGTTCGGTGCATCTGTGTTTGGTGGTCCGCCCGCGGTTTCGTGAAGCACCTGCAATCGTGTCGGTCTATTAGCGTCGCCCCTGCGCGGGGCGGCGGTTACTTTTCTTTGTCTTGCCAAAGAAAAGTAACCAAAAGAAAGGCGCTCAGACAACGCATGACTTCCCGGTGCCATGGCCACCAGAGTGGCACTCGCCTAAGTGTCCGCGCCAGTAAAGAACCCGGAGTGGTTCGAGCAATAGTTCTGACACCCACCATCACCCGCGGAGCGGTATACCGCCCGCTAGCTCCATCCTCGCTTCGCTCGGCTGCAAGGTATTTCACCGCAATTCACACGCCTGCGCATTCCGCACCCGCCCCACTAATCAGGTCCCCCAATGAGTCCATGTCCGCCCTGGAGCAACGGGGATTTCATTAATTGCATGCATGTGGTCTGCGCGACGATTGCGTGAACCAATCCCGATTGCGCTGAGAAGGAGGAAGTGGACCTATCGGCCGAGCGAAGCGAGGACGGAGCTAGCGGGCGGTATACCACTCTGCGGGGTGGTGAGAGATGTCAGACCGCTTGCTCGAACCACTCCGGGTTCCCAACTGGCGCCGACACTTAGGCGAGGGCCACTCTGCTGGCTATGGCACCGGGAAGTCATGCGTTATCTGAGCGCCTTTCTTTTGGTTACTTTTCTTTGGCAAGACAAAGAAAAGTAACCGCCGCCCCGCGCAGGGGCGACGCTAATGGACCGACACGATTGCAGGTGCTTCACGAAAACCTACGCGCACCACCAAAAAACCCGAACCTCAATCCTTCCCCCGCTCGACAAGAGCGCCCCCCCGAGGCTCACTCCCGCCCCCAGTCTGTTTCTCGAGCCATGCCCGCCGATCTTCCCGAGGCGTAACCCCAAACCGCTCCCGATAGGCATTGGAAAAATGCGCAGCAGAAGAGAACCCACAGGCGAGACTGACTTGAACGACCGACTTGCTGGTCCGCTGCAGTTGAGTGCGCGCCTTGAGCAGTCGAAGATTGAGGTAATACTTGGAGGGCATGGCCCCGAGATACTGCCGAAAGAGCCGCTCGAGTTGCCGCCGCGAAACGCCGACAAGCCCGGCGATCTCATCGGTAGTAAGCGGATCCTCGACATTGGCCTCCATCAAAAGCAACGCATCGTTGAGCCGAGGATGCCGCTCGCCCGGCGCAGTAACGAAAGGAATCCGCTGCCGCTCCTCGCCGCTGCGCAGCGTGCCGGCGCCGAGCGCATCGGCAATCCGCTCCGCGAGATCCGCCCCATGTTCGCGGCCGATCATCGCCAGCATGAAATCGACAGTAGCCTGCCCACCGGCACAGGTCGCCCGATCGCGATCGATCTCGAAGATCTGCTGCGTGACGATCGACCGCTCGAACTGCTCGGCGAACTGCTGATACGTCTCCCAGTTCACGCTCACCCGATACCCGGAAAGTTGCCCGGCCATCGCGAGCCACCACACGCCGTGGTGAATCCCCGTGACGACCGGCGTACGCTGCCCAATGCGCGCGAGACTAGCGAGAAACAACCGATAGTCGGCGAACTGCTGAAACCGCTCCGACACGACGATCAGCCAGTCACACGCGACCGCATCGTTGAACGCCGCATCGGCATGCCACTGCGCGCCGCCGGCGAGCGGCACAGGCCGCCCGTCCCACGAACACACCTGCCAGCGATACAGCAAGCGCCCGTCGATCTCGTTCGCGAGATTCAACGCGTCGACGATCGGCCCCACACCCGACATCGACACGGGCGGCAATGCAACGATCGCCACCTGCGTCGTGCGGGTGGCGCCTGCGGGACGAGTCACCGGTACCACGTATGAAAACCCGCCCGTCGCGTTACTTGAGGCTGCCCGACAGGAACTGCTTCAGACGCTCGCTCTGCGGACGCACCAGCACCTCCTTCGGATCGCCCTCTTCCTCGGTCCGCCCCTGATGCAGGAACATCACGTGGTTCGACACGTTGCGCGCAAAACCCATCTCGTGCGTGACGACGATCATCGTGCGGCCTTCCTCGGCCAGCTTCTGCATCACCTTCAGCACTTCACCGACGAGCTCCGGATCGAGCGCCGACGTCGGCTCGTCGAACAGCATCACGTCCGGATGCATCGCAAGCGCACGCGCGATCGCGACACGCTGCTGCTGGCCACCCGACAGATGCGACGGATACTGCTTCTCGACTCGCGGCGCCAGCCCGACCTTCTCCAGGTACGCGCGCGCTCGCTCCTCGGCTTCCCGCTTCGAAATGCCGAGCACGTGCACCGGCGCTTCCATCACGTTCTCGAGCACGTTCATGTGCGCCCACAGATTGAAGTGCTGGAACACCATCGCGAGCTTCGTGCGGATGCGCTGCAACTGCTTGTGATCGGCGACCTCGAGCGCGCCCGCGCGGTCAGGCTTCGTGCGCACGGTCTCGCCGTCGACGACGATCTGCCCCGCATTCGGCCGCTCGAGAAAATTGATGCAGCGCAGGAATGTGCTCTTGCCCGAACCGCTCGCGCCGATGATGCTGATGACGTCGCCGGCCTTCGCGTTCAGCGACACGCCCTTGAGCACCTCGTTATCGCCGTAGCGCTTGTGAATGTCGACCGCGGCAAGCTTGGTGGAAGCGGACGCGCTCGTTTGAGTGATCTCGGCCAACTGGCTCTCCTCGAAGTGAAATCAATGACGGCCGGCCGCGAGATATGCGAGCCAGTGGCGCTCCGCCCGGCGAAATGCCGCGACGAGTGCGAACGATACCGCAAGATAGATCAGCGCGGCGATCCCGAACGACTGGAACGCCATGTAGGTCGCGGAATTGGCGTCGCGCGCGACCTTCAGGATGTCGGGCACGGTCGCCGTGAACGCCACGGTGGTCGCGTGCAGCATCAGGATCACCTCGTTGCTGTACAGCGGCAGCGCGCGGCGCAGCGCCGACGGCAGGATCACCCGACGGTACATCGTGAACGGCGTCATCCCGTACGCACGGGCCGCCTCGACCTCGCCGTGCGGAATCGCACGAATCGCGCCCGCGAAGATCTCGGTCGTGTACGCGCAGGTGTTCAGCGCGAACGCGAGAATCGCGCAGTTGAAGCCGCTCCTGAAGAACGCGTCGAGCAGCGAGTGCGAACGCACGAACTCGAGGCTGTACATGCCCGTGTACATCAGCAGCAGCTGCACGTAGAGCGGCGTGCCGCGGAACACGTACGTGTAGAACCGCACCGGCATCGACAGCCACTTGTTCTTCGACACGCGCGCGACCGCAAGCGGCACCGCGCATACGAAGCCGAGCGAAATCGACGCGACGAGCAGCCACAGCGTCACCGCAAGGCCGGAGAGGCGCTGGCCGTCCCAGTAAAGGAACGCCCGGCCGAATTCCTGGAGGATCTCGATCATAGTTCTGCGTGGCGCACGCCCATGGAATAACGCTTCTCGAGCTGGATCAGCACGAGGTTGGAGACGGTCGTGATCGCGAGGTAGATCAGCGCCGCGATGAGGATGAAGAAGAACATGTTGAACGTGCTCTTGCCGGCGTCCTGCGCGGCCTTCACGACATCCGCGAGGCCGATGATCGACACCAGCGCGGTCGCCTTCACGAGCACCTGCCAGTTGTTGCCGATGCCCGGCAGCGCGAAGCGCATCATCTGCGGAAACATGATCCGCACGAACACGCGCATCCCGCTCATCCCGTACGCCGCGCCGGCCTCGAGCTGGCCGCGCGGCACCGACAGGAACGCGCCGCGAAACGTCTCGGTGAAGTACGCACCGTAGATGAAGCCGAGCGTCAGCACGCCGGCGACGAACGGATCGATATCGATCTGCTCCCAGCCGACGAGGTCGGTGAACTGGTTCAGCCAGATCTGAATGCTGTAGAACAACAGCAGCATCAGGACGAGATCGGGCACCGAGCGGATCAGTGTCGTATAACCGGTCGCGATCGCTCGCAGCACCCGGTTGTGCGACAGCTTCGCCACCGCGCCGATCAGTCCCAGCGCCACCGCGGCAGCGAGCGACAGCACCGACAGCTCGATGGTCTGCACGGTGCCGGCCCAGAGGACGGGACCAAAGCCGTAAAGGAACACGCGCGTCTCCAGTGTTGAATGAACACCGGCACGCAAACCTCTGTCGCGCCGGGCTGACGCGGATAGTCGCAAGCGAAAATGATTGCCTCAAATCACCGTGCGCGCGACTGTTGCATTGCAACAATTCCCTCGATCATTTGCAGGCCCGGCCTACGCCCCTGTTTCAAAAGGAAAAAACCCGCTTCCTGACAGTCGGATGACACGCAGGGAAGCGGGCTTTTTGCAATTTTCCGGTCGCTTTTTCGATATAGCGTCAGCGCCGGGACGCAGGTTCAGCGCCCCTTCAGGATATCGGAGCGCGAAGTCGTATAGACGAGCCCGTCCGGGCCGAAATGGACGTTGAAGAACGCGTCGGTGTTCACGCCATCCTCGAGCCAGCGCCAGCTCCACACCGTCTCGGGCTTCAGCGGGTACTGCGCGATGTCGCCCGGCTTGCCGAGCAGGCGCCGCACCTCGTCCTCGTCCATGCCGGGGCGCACCTTCGCGAAGTTCTCGGCGGTCAGCACCTGCGTCGCGCCCGCGTAGTGCCCGCTCGCGTCGAGATCGACGAACCAGGTCTGATTGCCCATCGGGCCGCGCGGATATTCGAGACGCTTGGAGCCGTCGGTGAAGGTGCGCTCGGTGTCGGGCTTGCCCATCGTGCCGCGCACGTCGGCCTCGGTCGATACGCCAACCTTGAGCCCCTTGAGCAGCAGCGGCGCCGGCTTGATCGCGTTGAAAAAGTCCCTGATGCGTTGCACGTCGAGATTGCCTTGCTTGTCGTCGCAGCCGGTGAGCGCCAGCGCGGCGGCCAGCATCGTGACGGGGAGCAGCCGGAAACGAAAAATCATCTGAGGAATTGCGCATCGAGAAAACACGCGCCAAGGATACCCGCGCAACGCCAAAAGCGCGAGACGGGCGCGGCCCGTCTCGCGTTCAATGCGTCGTTTCGGTGTGCGCGTCGGCCGCGCGGCGCGCGGGCCGTGCATCATCCGACCCGGCCGGCACCGCACGGATGTGGCGGCGCGTGCGCACGAGTTCGGCAAGCTGCCACGAACCGAGCGCCAGGCAGCCGAACAGCACCTCGCGGCCGCGCTTGACCAGCGCGAGCGACAACGCCGTCTCGCGATCGACGCCGAACATCTGCGCGAGCAGCACGACGGTCGCCTCCTGCACGCCCAGGCCGCCCGGCACCATGAACGCCGCATGCCGCACGGCCTGCGTCATCGCCTCGATCGCGATCGCGCCGCCGATCGAGACCGGGTGCCCGAGCAGCGCGAGCGCCCAGTAGATTTCGAGCGCGCCGAGCACGTAGCCGGCCAGCTGCCAGCAGAACGCACTGAACAACAGCGCCGTGCGCGACATCAGCGCGTCGATGTCGGCATCGAGCCGGCGGCCGTCGACGCCCTGCAGCAACCGGTGCGAATCGCCGAGCAGACGCCCCGCGAACCGCTCGATCGCGTGGAAGATGCCGCCGCGCCGCATCAGCACGACGCCGAGCACCGGCAACGGCAGCGTCAGCAGCAGCGCAAGGCCGATCGTGCCGCCGCCCATGTCGTGCGTGGTCGCGAGCAGCAGCACGAGGCCGAGCGCCGCGAACGCATACTGGACGACGATCGTCACCAGCACCTCGACGATCACCGACGCAGTCACGCGGCTCGCGTCGGGCACCTGCCAGCGCGCGATCCGGATCCCGACCAGCTCGCCGCCGATCCCGACCACGGGCAGCAGCCGGTTCACGGCTTCGCGCACGGTCGCGATCCACCACAAAAACGGCAGCGACGCGCGCCGGTCGAGCAGCTGGTGCCACGCATACGCGTCGAGCAGCAGCGGCAGCGCGTGGAACGGCACGAGCCACAGCAGCGCGAAGCCGGCGCGCTCGAGCATCCGCGACACGTCGCCGATGCCTTCGTGCAGCCCCAGCGCGAGCAGGATTCCGATGCCGACCGGCCAGCCGAGCCATTTGATCCACCGGGTCATGACGAGCGTGCCCCCGCTACGCGCGACGCGCGCGTGCCGCTGCGCCCCGCAAGCTGGCCGAACACGTCCGCAAACCCGCCGGTCGCGACACCGGCCGCCTTCAGCGCGGCCGCGACGCGCGGCGACAGCAGCGCGTCGAGTTCGTCGACCGGGCGGTAATCGGCCATCGTCGGCGTGATCGGGCCGTCGCCGGCCTCGGCCGGATGACAGTAGATCTCGCCGACACCGGGCGGCAGCGCGGCGAGCGTGTCGAGCAGCACGCCCTCGTCCATCGCGCCCGTATGCTCGATCCCGACCACGTAGTCGTTGTGCGCGAGCCCCGCGCGATCGAGCCGGGCGCGCACGAGCGCGATCCACGGCTTGAGCAGCGCGGGCGCGCTCGTTTCATACGGCAGCCGCACCGCGCGCAGTCCGTAGTCGCGGCCGATCTCGATGATCAGCGACAGCACGGTCGGATGCAGGTGGAAATGCTTGTGCGCGTTCACGTGATCGAGCGGCAGGCCGCTCGCCGCGAACGCGTCGAACTGCGCGCGGATCTCGCGGCGCAGTTGCGCACGCACGTGCGGCAGGAAGAAGAATCTGCAGCCGTCCTTGGCCATCGCGTCGCCGAATCGCCCGTCGGGGCCGACGAGTGCGGGAATCTCATGCGCGGGCAGCATGGCCGGCCCGTCCGCGAGGACGAGATGCAGGCCGACCGCGAGCGACGGCAGCCGACGCGCGCGTTCGATCGCATCCTGCGCCGCGGGCGCACCGACCATCAGGCTCGCGGCGTTCAGCACGCCGTCGCGATGCGCGCGCTCGACCGCCGCGTTGACGCGCGGATGCAGCCCGAAGTCGTCCGCGGTGAAGATCAGCGCCCGCGCCGCCCGCTGCGTCGTCACGAATCAGGCCTCGTGCGCGCGCAGGAAGCGGAAGAACTCGACGCCTTCGCGCAGACGGCGCTTCATCATGTCCCAGCTCGTCAGCATCTCGCGGACGATCTCCCAGATCTTCGACGGACGGAAGTAGAACTGGCGATAGAACTGCTCGAGCTGGTGATAGATCTCGTCGCGCGACAGGTGCGCATAGCCGATCGCCGCGAGCTGCACGCCTTCCTTGCTCACCAGGTTGATGGTCTTGTTCTCTTCCATCCAGCCGTTCTCGACTGCCTGCTTGTACAGCGTCGTGCCCGGATACGGCGCGGCGAGCGACACCTGGATCGTGTGCGGATTGATTTCCTTCGCGTACTCGATCGTCTTCTTGATGGTTTCCTGCGTCTCGCCCGGCAGGCCGAGGATGAAGGTGCCGTGGATCTTGATGCCGAGCTTCTTGCAGTCCGCGCTGAAGCGGCGCGCGAAATCGGTGCGCACGCCCTTCTTGATGTTCACGAGGATCTGGTCGTCGCCGGATTCGAAGCCGACCAGCAGCAGGCGCAGGCCGTTCTCCTTCATGACCTTCAGCGTCTTGTACGGCACGTTCGCCTTCGCGTTGCACGACCACGTCATGCCGAGCTTGCCCAGACCGATGGCGATGGCTTCGGCGCGCGGCAGGTCGTCGGTGAAGGTGTCGTCGTCGAACATCAGTTCCTTCACTTCCGGCATGTTGTCGCGGATCCACTTGGCTTCCGCGAGCACGTTCTCGACCGAGCGCGTGCGGTAGCGATGGCCGCTGACCGTCTGCGGCCACAGGCAGAACGTGCAGCGCGACTTGCAGCCGCGGCCCGTGTAGATCGATACGTACGGATAGTTGAGGTAGCCGATGAAGTAGTTGTCGATCTTCAGGTCGCGCTTGTACACGGGCGCGACGAACGGCAGCTCGTCCATGTTCTCGAGGATCGGACGCGCTTCGTTGTGCTCGATCGAGCCGTCCTTCGCGCGCCAGCTCAAGCCCTTGATCTGCGAGAACGGCCGGCCTTCGGCCATTTCCTTGCAGGTGAAGTCGAATTCCTCGCGGCACACGAAGTCGATTGCGTCGCTCGCCGTGAGCGAGTTGTGCGGATCGACCATCACCTTCGCGCCCACCATGCCGACCAGCATCGACGGCTTCATCTTCTTCAGGTCCTGCGCGAACATCGCGTCGGTCGGGAACGACGGCGTGCTCGTGTGGATGATCACGAGGTCGTAGTCGTTGGCGATTTTCAGCGTCTCGTCGACCGACAGCCCGTCGGCCGGTGCGTCGACGACGCGGCTGCCCGGCACGAGCGCGGCCGGCTGCGCGAGCCACGTCGGGTACCAGAAGGAACGGATTTCGCGCTTCGCCTGATAGCGCGAGCCGGCTCCGCCGTCGAAGCCGTCATACGAAGGGGCCTGCAAGAACAGCGTTTTCATGATTGCTCCGGTAGCCTGCATAGTTCGATTCGTTTCAACGATTCAGTCAATAACCCGCGGGCCGCCGTGCCGGCGCCCGCCGCTCTGTCATGTCGCGTCGCGCGGCGTGGCCGCGCGACGCGTCCCGGCCGTCCGGCCGAATTCGATCGGGAACGCGCGCACGGCCGCTCCCTCGGGCAACGTGCCTTAACGGCCGTCCCCGCCTTCCACCGCCGCCGTCGCGCGCTCGCCGCCGACGACCGTCATCCGCGCGCCGCGCCACACGACGTGCGTGCCGAACGCGGCAGCAAGCCATTCGAGCGTGAGCAGCGTGTCGCGCACCGCGACGAGCGGCAGATCGCGCCAGAACGCGCGCCAGCCGCCCGCGCCGCGCGCATGCAGCACCAGCCGCCCGAACGTGCCCACGACGGCCGCGCCGCCCGCCAGCGTGCCGGCGAAGGTGCCATCGAGACGCAGCGCGAGCGCCGCGCCGATCGCGAGCCACGGCGCGGTAAACGTGATGAACAGGAACGTGAAACCGGCCGGGTTCAGCGAACGGATCGTGCGCAGCCAGCGCGTCTCGCGGTGCCAGAGCGGCCCGAACGACGGCTCGATCACGTCGGTCGCGACCTCGACCTCGGACAGCACGGTGCGTCGCCCGAGGCGGCGCGGCAGTTCGGCGAGCCAGAAATCGTCGGCCAGCTCGTCCTTCAGCGCGAGCAAGCCGCCGATCCGGTCGAGCGTGTCGCGCGTCAGCGCGAGCGTCGCGCCGAAGCCGAAGCGGCTCGAGCGGCCGAGGTGCGCGATCCGCACGGACGGCGCGAACCACGCATCGACGAACTGCGCGCCGATCCGCGTCCAGAACCCGCCGACGCTGCGCGCATGATACAGACACGTGACGACCCCGACGGACGCGTCGGCGAGCGGCGCCGTCACGCGTTCCAGATAGTCCGGCTTCACCGCGATGTCGCTGTCCGCGATCACGATGCGGCCGTACTTCGCGCGTTCGGCCAGATTGATCAGGTTGCTGACCTTCAGGTTCTTGCCGTGCACGCGCGCGTCGATCACGAGCGTGATGTCGCACTCCGGATAGTCGGCGCGCAAGCGCTCGACGACGGCGACGGCCGGATCGGCCGCCGACGCGACGCCAAACAGCACTTCATGGCGCGGATGGCGCTGCTCGCAGAACGTCGCGAGGTTCTCGTACAGGTGCGGCTCCGCGCCGCACAGCGGCTTGAGCACGCTGACGGGCGCGAAGCCGTCGCGCGCCGCGGTGCGCGGCGTGCGCGGGCGCGGCGCGAAGGCCGCGGCGAGCGCGTAGCCGGCTGCGGCCAGCGTGAACACGAGCAGGAGCCCGTCGAGCAGCGTGACGATCGGCGTCATGCGCGAGCCTCCCCGGCGACGCGGGCGCCCTGCCGATCGATTGAATCTGATTGAACGTGATTGGGTATTCCGACAGCAACGAACGCGGGCACGACCCGACTCCTTGTTCCAGCAGCGTCTGTGTAATGGCGAGGCTCGGCCCATTCCCCGAATGCGACCGGCCGCGGCTTCGCGTGGCGCATCTTTCGCGCGATGCCCGAACGGGATGCGGGAAGATTCGAATGGCGAACATCGGCACGACATGGACAGGCGCCGGATTTTAGCAGTGCAAGCCGGCCCGCGCGTGACGGCACGCGAAACGGACTTGTGCGATTTCGGCAAAGCTGTGCGGCCGGCAAACCATTCTGGTGCCACTGCGTTCACGCTAGCGTAAGCACTTTGCAGGCGTATTGCAGTGTTGAAAATCAGACGTTTCGTGGAAATTTGTACGTCGATGCGAAGACATGCTCAATCCCCGTAAAGTTTGGTCATTATCTGGGGATTGAATTGATTTCTGCAACAATCACAAGATCCCGCCCTATGCAACCTTGCACCCTGAAAGGCGCATGGGTATCCGCGCGTCGCCAGCGCGTTCCGGAACCCTTTGGCAAAATCGTCGACATCTGTTGCGCATGCGCATCACCGCGCCCCTCCCTTTAGAAGGCCACCGATGATTCCGTTTTCCGTACTCGATCTCGCCCCCATTCCCGCCGGCGCGGACGCCGCGCAGGCTTTCCGCAACACCGTCGATCTCGCGCAGCACGCGGAGCGCCTCGGTTACCGGCGCTACTGGCTCGCCGAACATCACAACATGCCCGGTATCGCGAGCGCGGCGACGGCCGTCGTGATCGGTCATGTCGCGGGCGCGACGAAGACGATCCGCGTCGGCTCGGGCGGGATCATGCTGCCAAATCATGCGCCCCTCGTGATCGCCGAACAGTTCGGCACGCTCGCGTCGCTGTATCCGGGGCGCATCGATCTCGGGCTCGGCCGTGCGCCGGGCACCGACCAGACCACGTCGCGCGCGCTGCGCCGCGACCTGATCGGCAGCGCCGACTCGTTTCCGGACGACGTCGCCGAGCTGCAGCGCTACTTCGCGGAACCGGTGTCCGGCCAGCGCGTGCGCGCGGTGCCCGGTGCGGGGCTGGACGTGCCCGTGTGGCTGCTGGGTTCGAGTCTGTTCAGCGCGCAGCTCGCCGCGATGCTCGGGCTGCCGTTCGCGTTCGCGTCGCACTTCGCGCCGGACTACCTGATGCGCGCGCTCGAACTCTATCGCTCGCAGTACCGGCCGTCGGCCGCGTGGCCGAAGCCGCATGCGATGGTCGGCATCAACGTGTTCGCGGCCGATACCGACGACGAGGCGCGGCGCCTCTTCACGTCGCTGCAGCAGCAGTTCATCAACCTGCGCCGCGGCACGCCGGGCAAGCTGCCGCCGCCCGTCGACGCGCTCGAGGCGAGTGAATTCGAACTCGCGAACGTCGCGCACGCGCTGTCGTTCGCGGCCGTCGGCTCGCGCGACACGGTGCGCGATAAGCTCCGCGATCGGATTGCACAGACGGGTGCGGACGAGGTGATCATCACCGCGCAGATCTACGATCACGCCGCGCGGGTGCGCTCGTTCGAGCTGGCGGCGCAGATCCGCGACGAACTGGCGAACGAAACCCGCTGACCGGGCGGGCGCGGGCGCCCGCCGTCACATCACTACGGGTGCACCGCGTCCAGCCCGTCGAGCAGCGCCTTGTGGAACGCGTCCGGATCCTGGATCTGCGGCGCGTGGCCGAGCGACGGGAATTCGACGAGCTGCGCGCCGGGGATCGCCGCCTGCGTACGCTTCGCGAGTTCCGGGTAATGGCCGAGCTTCGCGTGCACGTCGGGCGGCGCCACCTCCTTGCCGATCGCGGTCGTGTCCTTGTCGCCGATCAGCAGCAGCGTCGGCACGCGGATCGCACCGAGTTCGTAGACCACCGGCTGGGTGAGGATCATGTCGTAGATCAGCGCCGAGTTCCACGCGACCGCGTCGCGGCCCGGGCCGCGATACATGCCGGCGAGCATCTGCACCCAGCGCTCGTAGGCGGGCGACCACTTGCCCGCGTAGTAGGTCGCCTGCTCGTAGCGGCGGATTCCGTCGGCGTTCGTCTTCTGTTCGCGCGCATACCAGTAGTCGACCGGCAGCGGCGGCACGCCGAGCGCCTTCCAGTCCTCGAGGCCGATCGGGTTCACCAGCACGAGCTGGTCGGTCGCCTTCGGATACATCAGCGCGTAGCGCATCGCGAGCATCCCGCCCGTCGAATGGCCGACGATCGTCGCCGATTTCACGCCGATCGACTCGAGCAGCGCATGCGTGTTGCGGGCGAGCTGCTGGAAGCTGTACTGGTAGCGTTCGGGCTTCGACGACTTGCAGAAGCCGATCTGGTCCGGCGCGACCACACGATAGCCGGCGCGGCTCAGCACGCCGATCGTGTCCTCCCAGGTCGCCGCGCAGAAGTTCTTCCCATGCAGTAGCACGACCGTGCGGCCGTTCGGGTGCGCCGGCTGCACGTCCATGTACATCATCTCGAGGGTTTCGCGCTGCGACACGAACGCGTAGCGATGCACCGGCTCCGGATAGGCGAAGCCTTCCAGGCGGGGGCCGTACGCGGGCCCGTCGTTGCCGGCCGGCGCCGGCGCGGCGGCCGCGGCCGAGGTCGCGCATGCCGCGGCAACGCCGGCGCCGAGCACGGCGGCGCGCGCGAGGGACAACATCTTGCAAATCGAGAGCATGGCGATCACGGTAAGGGGAAATGCACGCGCGCAACCGGGCGGCTTCGCGCCCCGCGATTCTACGCGGTCGGGCTGACGGCGGCGCGCAACACTCGATGGCCGTGCGACTTCCGCGCGCGCGACGAACTCGGGTATCGTGTGTCGTGACCCTGAAACGCCTGCAGGCGAACACTCATGAAAAACGTCCTCAGCATTCAGTCGCACGTGATCTACGGACACGCCGGCAACAGCGCGGCCGTGTTTCCGATGCAGCGCCTCGGCGTCAACGTCTGGCCGCTCAACACCGTCCAGCTGTCGAATCACATGCAGTACGGCCACTGGGCCGGCAGCGCGATCGACGCCGCGAAGATGGAGCAGCTCGTCGACGGCGTCGCCGCGATCGGCGCGCTCAAGCGCTGCGACGCGGTGCTGTCCGGCTTCGTCGGCTCGCCGCCCCAGGCGCGCGCGACGGTCGAGATCGTGCGCACCGTGAAGGCGATGAACCCGAACGCGTGGTACTTCTGCGATCCGGCGATGGGCCAGACGGGCGGCGTGCGGCCCGAGCCCGGCGTCGAGGAATTCATCGTCCAGGAGATGCCGGCGCTCGCGGACGGCATGTCGCCGAACCACACCGAGCTGCAGAAGCTCGCCGGGCGGCGCATCGAGACCGTCGCCGAAGCCGTCGACGCGTGCCGCGCGCTGATCCGCCGCGGCCCGAAGATCGTCCTCGTCAAGCACCTGCACGATCGCAACAGCCCGGCCGACCGCTTCAACATGCTCGCCGTCACCGAAACCGAAGCGTGGATCGGCCAGCGCCCGCTGTATGCGTTTCCGCGCCATCCGGTCGGCGTCGGCGATCTCACCAGCGCCATTTTCGTCGCGCGCCGGCTGCGCGGCGACTCGGTGCGCGCCGCGTTCGAGCACACGCTCGCGGCCGTGCACGCGGTCGTGAAGGCGACCTACGACGCGCGCCGCTACGAGCTCGAACTCGTCGCCGCGCAGGACGAAATCGCGCGCCCGAGCGAATGGTTCGGCGCGTGGGTGACCGACGCGTGATGCGCCCGCATCGGCCGCGAATCCTGCGAATCTCGTCGAATCCCCCGGTATCCCCGGTGTCCCCCGCTTCTCCGGCGTGCCGCGCGCGCTGCCGCCCTCGCCTCTCCCCCGCAGTTCGCTCGCCGGCGCCATGCCGGTCGGGTTCTGTGCGGTCCGCGCGTGCAAACGTTTCCGGACTTCACATGAATGACACCGATTTCTCGCTATGCTCGCGACGGCACGACGGGCGCAGCCGCATCCTGCGCCCGGACGCGCCGAATTTTTCCCGCATGTCCCGCCAATCGGCTCCCCTCCTTGACCCACGATAACGACCATGACCCGATCGAACCGTCGTGACTTCCTGCGCGTCGCCGCCGGCACTGCCGGCGCCGCCGCGCTGAACCTGTTCCCGCCCGTGATCCGCGATGCGCTTGCGATTCCGGCGAACCGCCGTACCGGCACCATCCGCGATATCGAACACATCGTGATCCTGATGCAGGAGAACCGTTCGTTCGACCACTACTTCGGCACGATGCGCGGCGTGCGCGGCTTCGGCGATCCCCGCCCGCTGCGCCTCGCGAACGGCAAGTCGGTGTTCCATCAGCCGGTCGGCCCGGCCGAGCTGCTGCCGTTTCACCCGGGCGCGGACAAGCTCGGCCTGCAGTTCCTGCAGGACCTGCCGCACGGCTGGCAGGACATGCACGCCGCGTGGAACAAGGGCCGCTACGACCAGTGGGTCCCGAACAAGGGCACCACGACGATGGCGTACCTGAAGCGCGACGACATCCCGTTCCACTACCAGCTCGCCGACGCATTCACGATCTGCGACGCGTATCACTGCGCGATCCCGAGTTCGACCGACCCGAACCGCTACTACATGTGGACGGGCTACGTCGGCAACGACGGCACGGGCGGCGGCCCGGTGCTCGGCAACGAGGAAAAGGGCTACGGCTGGACGACCTATCCGGAAGTGCTCGAGCAGGCCGGCGTGTCGTGGAAGATCTACCAGGACGTCGGCACCGGGCTCGACGCGAACGGCTCGTGGGGCTGGACGCAGAACCCGTACATCGGCAACTACGGCGACAACGCGCTGCTCTACTTCAACCAGTACCGCAGCGCGCTGCCCGGCACGCCGCTGTACGACAAGGCGCGCACCGGCACCAACATCAGCGCCGGCGGTACGCTGTTCGACGTGCTGCAGCAGGACGTGAAGAACGGCACGCTGCCGCAGGTGTCGTGGATCTGCGCGCCGGAAGCGTACTCGGAACACCCGAACTGGCCGGCCAACTACGGCGCGTGGTACATCGAGCAGGTGCTGAAGGTGCTCGTGTCGAACCCGGACGTGTGGAGCAAGACCGCCCTCTTCATCACCTACGACGAGAACGACGGCTTCTTCGACCACGTGCCGCCGCCGTTCGCGCCGCAGTCGCGCGACAACGGGCTGTCGACGGTCGCGACGACCAACGAGGTGTTCGCCGGCGACGCGTCGCACATGGCCGGCCCGTACGGGCTCGGGCCGCGCGTGCCGATGCTGGTCGTGTCGCCGTGGACCAAGGGCGGCTGGGTCTGCTCGCAGACCTTCGATCACACGTCGCTGCTGCAATTCATCGAAGCGCGCTTCGGCGCGCAGTATCCGGTGACGGCCGCCAACGTGTCGCCGTGGCGCCGTGCGGTGTGCGGCGATCTGACGTCGGCGTTCGAATTCGCGACCGCCGACACCGCATGGCCGACGCTGCCCGACACGAGCGGCTATGCGCCGCCCGACCGCGTGCGCCACCCCGACTACATCCCGGTGCCGCCGGTGCTGCAGAAGCTGCCGAAACAGGAGGCCGGGCTGCGTCCGGCGCGCGCGCTGCCGTACGAGCTGTTCGTGCACGGCCGCGTCGAAGCCGCGAACGGCCTGTTCCGGCTGACCTTCGCGAACACCGGCCGCGCGGGCGCGGCATTCCAGGTGCAGTCGCGCAACCGCGTCGACGGCCCGTGGGCGTACACGGTCGAAGCCGGCAAGCGGGTCGCCGACACGTGGAGCGCCGCGGCATCGCTCGGCCTGTACGACCTCGACGTGTACGGCCCGAACGGCTTCTACTGCCATTTCCGCGGCCCGTTCGCGACCGGCGTCGGCAGCGCGAGCGTGAACCCCGAGGTGATCTACGGCTACGACGTCGCGAACGGCAACATCACGCTGCGCCTGATGAACCGCGGCCACAAGGCCGTGCAGCTCAAGGTGACGAACGCATACGGCCACGGCCGCGCGCGCACGTTCGACCTCGCGCCGGGCGCGCACGTCGACGACTACTGGGATCTGCGCGGCAGTCACGGCTGGTACGACCTGACCGTCAGCGACGGCCGTCCGCTCGGCTTCCTGCGCCGCTTCGCTGGCCACGTCGAGACCGGCCGCCCGAGCACGAGCGACCCGGCCATCCGCACGAACGCGTCGCACGACGACGCCGAAGCCGCATCGGACGCCCTGTCCGACTGACGACGTCGAACGCGGCGCGGCCCCGCCAGGGCCGCGCCGCCCATCCTGCCTCCCGTCCGCTCGTGACGGGAAACTCCCGATACCGGCCGCCCGCGCACGCGCGGAAGCTATGCGCAAATCCGCATCGAATGCGCGGCAAATTGCCAAGACCCGTGCATATCGGCGACCTATATATCGAGACGATCGGGGCTCCTCGCCGAGCCTGACGGGAGATTCTTCCGGGAATCATCAACATGCCGACCTCCCCGCCCGATTCCGAGAAGCGGTCGAACCGCCCACCCGTCGCACGCGTCCGGCCCGCCGGCTGCGTGCGGTATCCACCCGCTGGTGTAGAACAAGAGGAACGAACATGAAATTCCGTCATTCCCTGCTGTCGGTGTCGGTCGTATCCGCCTTTGCCCTCCTCTCGCAACAAGCCGCCCGGGCCGCCGACGCGACCGACGTGAAGGTCGGCTTCGCCGCGCCGCTCACCGGCGTGAACGCCGGCTACGGCAAGGATCTCCAGAACGGCGTGCAGCTCGCGCTCGACGACGCCGCCGCGCAGAAGATACAGATCGCCGGCAAACCCGCGCACTTCAACCTCGTCGTGCAGGACGATCAGGCCGACCCGCGCATCGGCGTGCAGGCCGCGCAGGCGCTGATCGACCAGAACGTGTCGGTGGTGGTCGGCCACTTCAACTCCGGGACGACGATCCCGGCGTCGGTCGTCTACGACAAGGCCGGCATCCCGGTGATCGATCCGGCCGCGACCAACCCGACGCTCACGTCGCGCGGGCTCGCGAACATGTTCATGGTGATCGCGACCGACGGCCAGAACGCCGGCAACGCGGGCAAGTACGCGGTCGACGTGACCAAGGCGAAGCGCATCGCGATCATCGACGATCGCACCGCGTTCGGCCAGGGCGAGGCGGACGAGTTCGAGAAGGCCGTGAAGGCGGCCGGCGGCAACATCATCGGCCGCGAGTTCACCAGCAACCAGGCGGTCGATTTCCGTGCGCAGATCACGAGCCTGAAGGGCAAGAACCCCGACCTGATCTTCTTCGGCGGTCTCGATTCGCTCGCCGCGAACTTCGTCAAGCAGATGCGCCAGCTCGGGCTGAACGCGAAGTTCGTCGGCGGCGGCGGCGTGAAGGACAACGAGTTCATCAAGATCGCCGGCCCGGCCGCGGAAGGCGCGATGGCGTGGGAATACGGGCGTCCGCTCGACGAGCTGCCGCAGGGCAAGGATTTCGAGCAGCGGTTCAAGAAGCGCTTCGGCGTCGACGTGCTGTCGTACGCGCAGTTCGGCTACGACGCGACCTGGGCCGCGATCAAGGCGATGCAGGCAGCCAACTCGACCGATCCGAAGGTCTACCGTCCGGCGCTGAAGAAGATCGACTTCGAGGGCATCACCGGCCGGATCTCGTTCGCGAACGACGGCTCGCTGAAGAGCGGGATGTCGACGCTGTATCAGGTGAAGAACGGCGCGTGGAAGACGATCGTGACGAAGGGAGGCTGATCGAACCGGATGGGCGACCTGGGTAGCCAGGCCGCCTAGGCGCGACGGGCGGCGGCGGGAACGCCGCCCGGCCCGCCTTCACACGATGCGGCAACGGCGAACGTGCCGCAGCGGTGAAACGATCGGCCGGCGCGCGCTTGTGCCGATCTCATACGATGTCTGATGTTGACACCACGGCCCGTCGCGACGCGCCGGCCGTGTAGGCAGCCGCGCGTCAGCTCGCCTGCGTGTCGCGTTCCGCCTCGGCCGCCTCGTGCGCGCGGCGCAGCCGCTCGCGACTGTTGGTCAGGTGAGTGCGCATCGCGGCGCGCGCGGCTTCCGGATCGTGACGCGCGATCGCCTCGTAGATGTCCTCGTGCTCGTGATTGAGCCGGCCGACATAGCGCTCGAGGTCGTCGCCGGCGAAGCGTGCCGAATTCACGCGCGTGCGCGGGATGATCGACGCGCCGAGCTGCGTCATGATGTCGACGAAGTAGCGGTTGCCGGTGGACTGCGCGATCTGCAGGTGGAAGTTGAAGTCGAGCTGCGCCGTGTCGCGTCCGCCGCCCGCCCCCGACGCGATCGCATCGAGCGCACGCCGCAGCGCGGCGAGGTCGGTGTCGTTCGCGCGCTGCGCGGCGAGGCTCGCGCATTCGCTTTCAAGGCTGATGCGCAGCTCGAGCACCGCGAGCACGTCGCGCAGCGTCATGATGGTCGCGGGATCGATGCCGAGCGCCTGGCGGCGCGACGGTTCGAGCACGAAGCTGCCGATGCCGTGGCGCGTCTCGATGAGGTGGCTCGCCTGCATCCGCGAGATCGCTTCGCGCACGACCGTGCGGCTGACGCCCTGAGCCGCCATGACTTCGGTTTCGGTCGGCAGCTTGTCACCGGGACGCAGCGTGCCGTTTTCGATCTGCGCGGTCAGCGCGTCGACGACATCTTGTGCGAGGCTGCGTGCGCGACGGCGCGGCGCAGCGGGAAGCGTGGGCACGGACATGAGGCCGGTTCCTTTTTGAATGATCGTAATGTGAGCCGAGGGTTTACGCGGGGTTTGAGCGAACGCCGATGATTCATTATACTGCGTCACAAGTCATCCGACGACTGATGATCGCGACACGGATCTCCTGTTGACCGAGGCTGCCACATCGGCGCTACTCGGTCCCGTGGTTCGCGATCGACCGACCTTCGCGCTTCCGCGCGATATCGGCATCGAACTGGTCGCTCCCGCCCGTTCGGGTTGCTGTCGACATGCGGGGCTTGCGCGCCGCGCACGTCGGTTGTCGAATGATCGCACCTCCCGCCGCGCGCGGCAAAGATTTTGCCGCACGGCATCGCCCACTCTTTCGCCATCGCCGCCATGAACGCCGTCACTGCCTCGCCTTCCCATGACACGCCGCGCATCGTCGAGCTGCAAGCCATTCCGGTCGCCGGCCACGACAGCATGCTGCTCAACCTGAGCGGCGCGCACGGTCCGTTCTTCACCCGCAACCTCGTGATCCTGAAGGACAGCGCGGGCCGGACCGGCGTCGGCGAAGTGCCGGGCGGCGAAAGCATCCGCCGCACGCTCGAAGATGCGCGCGCGCTCGTCGTCGGCCAGCCGGTCGGCAACTACCACGCGGTGCTCAACGACGTGCGGCGCACCTTTGCCGATCGCGACGTGAGCGGCCGCGGCCTGCAGACCTTCGACCTGCGCACCACGATCCACGCGGTCACCGCGCTCGAAGCCGCGCTGCTCGACCTGCTCGGCCAGCATCTCGGCGTACCCGTGGCCGCGCTGCTCGGCGAAGGACAGCAGCGCGAGCGCGTCGAGATGCTCGGCTACCTGTTCTACGTCGGCGATCGCAGCAAGACCGCGCTGCCCTATCGCGACGGCCGCGGCGCGACCGACGACTGGACCCGCGTGCGCGACGAGGCCGCGCTGACGCCCGAGGCGGTCGTGCGCCTCGCCGAAGCCGCGCACGCGCGCTACGGATTCAACGACTTCAAGCTGAAGGGCGGCGTGTTCGAAGGCGCGCGCGAGGTCGAAGCCGTGACGGCGCTGGCCGAGCGTTTCCCCGAAGCGCGCGTGACGCTCGATCCGAACGGCGCGTGGTCGCTCGACGAGGCCGTGCGGCTGTGCCGCGACCTGCACCACGTGCTCGCCTATGCGGAAGATCCGTGCGGCGCGGAGAACGGCTACTCGGGCCGCGAGGTGATGGCCGAATTCCGCCGCTCGACCGGGCTGCCGACGGCCACCAACATGATCGCGACCGACTGGCGCCAGATGGGCCACGCGGTGCAGCTGCACGCCGTCGACATCCCGCTCGCCGACCCGCACTTCTGGACGATGCAGGGCTCGGTGCGCGTCGCGCAGATGTGCCGCGACTGGGGCCTCACGTGGGGTTCGCATTCGAACAACCACTTCGACGTGTCGCTCGCGATGTTCACGCACGTCGCGGCCGCGGCGCCCGGGCAAGTCACCGCGATCGACACGCACTGGATCTGGCAGGACGGCGAACGGCTCACGCGCGAACCGCTGAAGATCGAGAACGGGCTCGTGGAAGTGCCGAAGCGGCCGGGCCTCGGCCTCGACATCGACATGGATGCGGTCGCGGTCGCGCACGAGCTGTACAAGCAGCACGGGCTCGGCGCGCGCGACGATGCGGCGGCGATGCAGTATCTGATTCCGGGTTGGACGTTCAACAACAAGCGCCCCTGCCTCGTGCGCTGAGCGCGGGACGAACCGGGCGGCGGGTTCGCCCGGCTCGAAGGCAATGCGCCGGTTCGCCCGCGCATCGGCGGGCGCCGGGCGGGAAAAACCTGCCGACATCGAACGGAAACGGAATTCGGGCGGCCACGGCCCCGCCGGTCGGTCCAGAATGATCCGGCCCGGCAACGGCACCCGGCGCTATCCGCCGGTCAAAGCTGCCCGGCTGCCCAGATCCCCCGCGCCATCCCCGACGCGGCCAACACGATCACCGTCACGAGCACGGCCTGCCAGTGACCGATCCGCACATAGGTCCGTGCGCGGCCGAGATCCGGCATCTGCTGCCGCCGCGCGGCGATGCGCCAGCGGATCAGCCCGAGCATCGGCACAACCTCGAGCAGCAAGATCAGCACCAGCGCGGTCATCTTCAGGTGAAAGAGCGGCTCGTGAAGGTAATACGCGGCGCCTTTCTCGAAGCCGCCGAACGCGCGCGCGAGCCCCGTCGCGATCAGCACCAGCGCGGACAATCCCCAGGCCGCATCGGCCTTGAACACGCCGGGCAGGTCGGCGGCCTGCGCCGACGCGATGACCCGCCGCAGCGCGCGGTTGCGCCCCGCGATCGCGGCGAACGCGACGCCGAACGCCATCAGGTGAACGGCTGCCAGCAACCAGCGGACGATCATTGCGCCTCCTTGTCGCCCGCGCGCCGCGCAGGCGTTGTCAGACGATCTGCTTGAGCGCCGCGTCAAGCGCGAGCACCGCGACGCGGTCGCCCTCGGTCACGAGCGGCGCGCGCATCACGATCTGCCGGTTATGGCCGACGGCCGCCGGCGAATCCCACAGCAGCTCGACCTTCGGCCGCCGGAACAGGCTGCCGCGACGCGGCGGCACGGCGGCCAGCTGCACACCCTGCTCGCCCGCTGCCGCCGCAACCCGGCCGGGCCAGCGCACGGAGAGTTCGCGCGCATCGTACTGGCCGACCTTGCGGCTCTCCATCCAGACGATCGCGGTACGGGTGAGCGTATCGAGCGAGATCGCGTAGCGGCCGACCGCGAAACGGCGCGCGGCCACGTTGGTCCGCCACAACGGCCGCGGCCGGCACATCCACACGATCGCCGCATACAGCGCCGGCGCGGCGATCAGCCAGCCGTTGGTCGCCGTCACCGCGTGCAGCGCACGACGCCAGCCGGCCGCCCACGCGAACGCGCCGATCGACCAGACGGCAAACAGGAAACCGATCAGCGCGAACACCCGCAGCGCCTGGCGCAGCCACTGCGGCAGCGGATGGAACGGCCGCTCGGCGCGCGCGGCGGCGCCCGGCAGCGCGAGCAGCAGGAAGATCAGCACGAGATAGACGAACGCCCAGGGCGACGACACCATCGCCGACAGCGACGCGCGATAGCCCATCTGGGACATCGAGAACAGCCAGCGCGCGAACAGCACGAGCCCGATCGCGCGCAATGCGAAGATCACGCCGGCGCCGGGGGCCGGCGCTGCGCGCGTCGTTTTCGTTCTCGCCAAGACTGCTCTCCTCTCGATGTTCGTGCGGGGCCGGATTTCACGGCACGGCCATTATAGGGACATTACCGTCTGGACAGATGGCCGGATGGCGTGCCGGCCCCGTTCCGGGGCCGTTCGCGGCGTCGGGCGCGGCGAGAATACAACAGATCCGCGCCGCAGATGTGACAACGCCCCGCCGGGGTCCCGGACGGGGCGTCGATGAGTGCCTCGACCGCAGTGCGGCCGGCGGCCCGGCATCAGTTGGCGTTGACTTCGCGCAGCACCGTGCGGCGCTTCTGGCGCAGCAGTTCCTCGTAGCCCTTCACGTAGTTCTGCGCCATCACCTTCGACGAGAAGCGCGCTTCGAACGCGGCCCGCACCTTCTCGCGCGGCAGCGTATCGAGGCGGTTGAGCGCCGCGACGGCCGAGAGTTCGTCTTCGACGACGAAGCCCGACACGCCGTTGTCGATCACTTCCGGCACCGAGCCGCGCTTGAACGCGATCACCGGCGTGCCGCAGGCCATCGCCTCGATCATCACCAGGCCGAACGGCTCCGGCCAGTCGATCGGGAACAGCAGCGCGTGCGCGTTGCCCAGGAATTCGGTCTTTTCCGACTCGCTGATTTCGCCGATGTACTCGACGTGCGGGAGCGCGAACAGCGGCTTGATCTTCTCTTCGTAGTACGCGCGGTCGGCCTTGTCGAGCTTCGCGGCGATCTTGATCGGCAGGCCGGCCTGCTCGGCGATGCGGATCGCGGTATCGACGCGCTTTTCCGGCGAGATGCGGCCAAGGAACGCGAGATAGCTCGGCTTCACGTTCGGGATCGGCGTCAGCAGGTTTTCCGGCAGGCCGTGGTACACGGTCGACAGCCAGTTCGCCTGCGGCAGCGGGATGCGCTGGTTGTCGGAGATCGACACGACCGGCACGTCGCTGAACGCGTTGAAGATCGGCTGCAGTTCCGGCAGGTCGAGACGGCCGTGCATCGTCGTCAGATGCGGGACCGGCTGGCGCGAGAACAGCGAGAACGGGTAGTAGTCGATGTGGCAGTGCAGGACGTCGAACTCTTCCGCGCGGCGGCGCACCTGCTCGAGGAGCAGCATGTGCGGGGCCATCACGTCGCGGATCGTCGGGTCGAGGCGCAGCGCCTGCGGCCAGCACGCTTCGAGCTTCGCGGAGGTCTGCGAATCGCCGCTCGCGAAGAGCGTGACGTCATGCCCCATCTCGACAAGTGCTTCGGTCAGATAGGACACCACTCGCTCGGTACCACCGTAAAGCTTCGGGGGAACTGCCTCATGCAACGGAGCGATTTGGGCGATTCGCATGCGTAACTCCTAAAAAATCGGCTAAAAACCAGGTATGGGTCGGCAACCTGCCAGCGGTCGGGCTGGATGCATTTCGTCCGACGGTCGGACGAATCAGCCTGCCGGGGCGTCGAACCCGCGCTGCTCAAGGAGCGTCGGCGACGCGACAGGCATAGAACGTTCGAAACGAAGACCCGTTGACAGGGGTTCGTAAAAAAACCTGGGATCGACCCCGGAGCCGATTATCTAGGGTTAATCCCGAGACGGCCCCCGACATTTCAAACACTTTACTTTGTTACAAAGGCGCAACACTTTGCAACCCGCGGACTCGGGTGTCCGTTCTAGAGTGGAAGGCCCTTTTGGCGATCCTTTGTCACCCATGAGGGCCGGCAGCGTGATTCCGGCACATGAAACAGGACGGGATGCCAGATTTTATCTCAAAATCGCTCGCGAGCCTCTGGCCCAGGCAAGATTCGCGCAGCGCGACGCAGGCCTTGTTTACAATGCCGGATTATTCAGTCCGAGCGCATGCCGGCATGCGATCCAGCCGCCACGCTCAATCACCGAATCACCGCACGCATATTTTGGAATCTCTTACCCCCGCCCAGCGCAACGCCCACAACGCGAAGCTCTCGAGCTACGCGCACCGGCCGATCGCGTTCCTGTTCCGCTACATCCGCCTGCATCCCGTTGCTCACCTCGTCGTGCTCTGCAGCGTGCTGGCTGCCGTCGGCTGCGCGCTCGGCTCTCAATACGCGATCAAGCACCTGATCGACGTGCTGGCGACCGGGCGCCATCATCCGGGGCCGCTGTGGAGTGCGTTCGCGCTGCTCGTCGGACTGATCGCGGCCGACAACCTGCTGTGGCGGGTCGGCGGCTGGGCCGCCGCGCACACGTTCGTCGCGGTCACCGGCGACCTGCGGCGCGACCTGTTCCAGTACCTGATCGGCCATTCGCCGACCTACTACTCGGAAAAGCAGCCGGGCACGCTCGCGAGCCGCATCACGGCCACGTCGAACGCCGTCTACACGTCGGAGAACACGATGGCGTGGAACGTGCTGCCGCCGTGCATCGCGGTGATGGGCGCGATCCTGATGATCATCGTCGTCAATCCGCTGATGGCCGCCGGCCTGCTCGGCTGCTCGGCCGTGCTGTCCATCATCCTGTTCAAGCTGGCCGGGCGCGGCTCGGCGCGCCACCATGCATTCGCGGCGAAGGCTGCGGCCGTCGACGGCGAGCTCGTCGACGTGATCGGAAACATGGGGCTCGTGCGTGCGTTCGGGATGACGGTGCGCGAACAGAAGCGCTTCAGCGCAACGATCAAGGCGGAAATGGACGCGCGCCAGCAGAGCCTGTTCTATCTCGAGAAGCTGCGGCTGCTGCATGCGGTGATCACCGCGATGCTGTCGGCCGGCCTGCTCGGCTGGGCGCTGTGGCTGTGGGATCAGGGCCGCGCGACGTCGGGCGATATCGTGCTCGTCAGCTCGCTCGGCTTCACGATCCTGCACGGCACGCGCGACCTTGCGGTCGCGCTCGTCGACGTCACGCAGCACGTCGCGCGCCTGTCCGAAGCCGTGAAGACGCTGCTCGAACCGCACGGGATGCCCGACCACTCCGACGCGAAGCCGCTGGCGGCCACCGGCGGGCGCGTCGACTTCGAGCGCGTGACGTTCGCGTATCCGCACCGCCGCGCGATCCTCGACCACTTCGACCTCCATATCGAGCCGGGCCAGCGTGTCGGCCTGATCGGCAAGTCGGGCGCCGGCAAGTCGACCGTGCTCGCGCTGCTGCAGCGCTTCTACGACACGCAGGACGGCGTCGTGAAGGTCGACGGCCAGGACGTGAAGGTGATCACGCAGGACAGCCTGCGCCATGCGATCGCGCTCGTGCCGCAGGACATCTCGCTGCTGCACCGGACGATCTACGACAACATCGCCTATGGCCGCCCCGACGCGACCCGCGAGGAAGTGCTCGCCGCCGCGCGCGACGCGCGCTGCGCGGAGTTCATCGAAGCGATGCCGGAAGGCTATGACACGATCGTCGGCGACCGCGGCGTCAAGCTGTCGGGCGGCCAGCGCCAGCGCATCGCGATCGCGCGCGCAATCCTGAAGGATGCGCCGATCCTGCTGCTCGACGAAGCGACGTCCGCACTCGACAGCTCGTCCGAGGAAGCGATCCAGAGCGCGCTCGACCGCCTGATGGTCGGCCGCACGGTGATCGCGATCGCGCACCGGCTGTCGACGCTGCGCAACTTCGACCGGATCATCGTGATGAGCAACGGCAAGGTGATCGACGACGGCAGCCCCGACGTGCTGCGCAACCGTCCCGGTCTGTACCGCGACCTGCTCGCGAAGCAGCACGGCCGCCATCACGCGCCCGACGGCACCGCGCCGACCGGCGAACGCGTGGCCTGACGCCACGGGCACGCAACCGATAAAAAAGCCGCCTGCGAAGCACGGCGGCTTTTTTCATGGCATCGCGCGGCATCCGCCGCGCAGCGCGCCCGCTACACGCGCTGCAGGTCGCGCAGGAAGTTGTCGCGCCACACCGACACGTTGTTCTCGCGCAGCTGCGCGATCATGTCCGCATAGCGCGCGCGCCGCTCGGCGAGCGGCATCGTCAGCGCCTGCGACAGCGCATCGGCCATCCCGTCGATGTCGATCGGATTGACGATCAACGCGCCCGTCAGCTCGCGCGCGGCCCCCGCGAAGCGCGACAGCACCAGCACGCCCGGATCGTCCGGGTTCTGCGCGGACACGTACTCCTTCGCGACGAGGTTCATGCCGTCGCGCAACGGCGTGACGAAACCCACGCGCGCCAGCCGGTACAGCGCAGCCAGCACCTGCCGGTCGTACTGGCGGTGAATGTAGAGGATCGGCGCCCAGTCGAGCTCCGCGTAGCGGCCGTTGATGCGCCCCGACTCCGCTTCGAGCTGCAGGCGGATGTCCTGGTACGCGCGCAGGTCGGCGCGCGTCGACGGCGCGATCTGCAGGAACGACACGCGATTGCGAATCGACGTCTGGTGCTCCAGCAGCTTCTCGAACGCACGGAACCGCTCGACGAGCCCCTTCGAATAATCGAGCCGGTCGACGCTCATGATCAACTGGCGCCCGCGCAGCGACGTCGCCAGCGTGCGCACGGCCTTGCCGTTCTCGGCCGCCTGCGCGAGCGACGCGATCTCGTCCGGATACACGCCGATCGGATAGGCGGCCGCGCGCAGCGTGTTGCCGAACGCGTTCACGCGCACCGTGTGCCCTCCCCGCGCAACTTCGCCGCCCGCCTCGAACTCGATGTAGTCGCAGAACGCGCGCAGGTCGGGCTCGGTCTGGAAGCCGAGCAAATCGAACGCGCACAGCGACTCGACGAGCTCGCGATGCGGCGGCACGTTGACGAGCACCTGCGCGGCCGGAAACGGAATGTGCAGGAAAAAGCCGATGCGGTTCTTCACGCCGGCCTCACGCAGCGCACGCGCGAACGGGATCAGGTGATAGTCGTGCACCCAGATCACGTCGTCGTCCTGCAGCAGCGGCACGAGCTGCTGCGCGAGCCACACGTTCACGCGGCGGTAGCCGTCGAACTCGTGGCGGTCGTACTGGATCAGGTCGGCGCGGTAATGGAACGCGGGCCACAGCGTCGCGTTCGAGAAACCGCGGTAGTACTGGTCGTAATCGCGGCGCGACAGCCCGACGGTCGCGAACGTCACGGGGCCGCGCTCCTCGATGCGGATCTGCGGCGCACCGGATGCGACCACTTCGCCGCTCCAGCCGAACCACATGCCGCCCGTCTCCTTCAGTGCGTCGTAGACGCCGATCGCGAGGCCACCCGCCGCCGGTTCGCCTTCCGAAATCGGCGCGACGCGGTTTGAAACGATGATGAGTCGACTCATGCGCCCCGCTGCTCCGCGCCAAGCCAGCGGGCAATCTGCGCGTGCAGCGCGTCGACCGAGTCGAGCCGCATGCGCGCCGACGTCTCGCCCGCGCCGACCTTGATCGACAGACCGCCACGCGCGTTGACCACCGCGAAGCCCTTCTCGTCGGTCAGGTCGTCGCCCGCGAACAGCGGCACGCGGCCCGCGAACGGCGGCTCGTCGAGGAACGCGGCCAGCGCGCGCCCCTTGTCGACACCCTTGGGCTTGATCTCGAACACCATCTTGCCCGGCTGCAGCACGTACGCGTCCGCATATTCGGCGACGAGGCGCTCGGCCGCTTCGCGCGCGGCCGGCTCGCGCTCGGGTGCATTTCGGTAATGCAGCGCGACGGCCGCCCCCTTGATTTCGAGCAGCATGCCCGGATGACGGTCGACGACGGACGCGAGTTCGCGCTCGATGCGCAGCAGCCGGTCGTCGTTGAAGCCGATGCGCTGCGTGTCGCCGTTCGCGTCGCGACGCTCGGCGCCGTGCAGGCCGGCGATCGGCAGGTCCGGCATGTTCAGGAACGCGTCGAGGTTGTCGATGCCGCGACCCGACACGACGGCGAGCGCGCCATGCGAGCGGCGCCGCAGTTCATCGAGCAGCGTCAGCAGCGACGGCGGCACGTGAATGCTGTCGGGCGTCGGCGCCAGTTCGACGAGCGTACCGTCGAAGTCGAAAAAGAACGCGGTATCGGTCAGGGACAGGGAAGCCGGAACGGATTGCATCGATTCGATGGTCTGAGGAGCGGCCTGCACACGCGCGGCCGCCGCTGCGAGAATGGAATTGTGCGCATCTTACCGCGCCTGCGTACCGAGATGGGCGAAACCGGCGCATGGCGGACCTCGCGCCACCGTGCGCGCCAACTGCGACATATTGCCCCGGTCGCCCGTACCGTACGGGTTTCGAAAGGACGCAGGCGCGGGAATTGCGCTACAGTCGGCAACCGCCGGCCGCGCGACGCATGGCGCCGCGCCGGCCGACGACCGTTCCGTCCGATCGAGCCCCAGGATGTCGTCAGCCCGTCCCGCGCCGCACCGGCGCCGCCTCATCACCCGCTTCATCCGCACGGCCGCGGCGCTGACCGCCGCCGTCGCGCTCGCCGCCTGCACGCACGACGAGCCGAACTGGCACCTGACCAACGTCACGGGCCACCTGCCCGACCTGTCGTTCACGCTGACCGGCGGCGACGGGCATCCGGTCGACGCGAACGCATTCCGCGGCCGCATCGCGCTCGTCTACTTCGGCTATACGCACTGTCCGGACGTCTGCCCCGAAACGATGGCGCGGCTGATGGAAGTGCTCGCGAAGCTCGGCCCGCAGGCGAACGACGTGCGCATCCTGTTCGTCTCGGTCGACCCCGCGCGCGACACGCCGCAGGCGATGCAGTCGTACGTCGCCGCGTTCGACGCCGCGCACGCGCGTGGGCTGACCGGCACCGACGGCCAGATCGAATCGCTCGCGAAACGCTATCGCGTCGCGTACCAGATGGAAAAACGCGATCCGTCCGGCGGCTACGAAGTCACGCACAGCTCGGCCGTCTACATCTTCGACGCGAACGGTCGCGCGCGTTTGCTCGCGACCGACCGCGATTCGCCCGACGCCATCGCCGCCGATGTGCGCCGGATCATCGACACTGCCTCCCCCTCCCGAACTCCGACATGAAGACGACCCTCAAGACGTTCGCCCTCCTCGCCGCACTGTGCACCGGCGCGCATGCCTACGCCGCCGGTGCGATCACCGCGCAGAACGCGTGGGTGCGCTGGCTGCCGAACCAGCTGCCCGCGGGCGGCTACGTGACGCTCGTCAACACGGGCGACAAGCCGGTCGATCTCGTCGACATCGACAGCCCCGACTACGGGATGGCGATGCTGCACCAGACCGTGTCGAACGGCTCGACGCAGAAGATGGAAATGGTCGACAAGCTGACGATCCCCGCGCGCGGCAAGGTCGACATCGCGCCGGGCGGCTATCACTTCATGCTCGAGGAACCGAAGCACGCGATCAAGCCCGGCGACACCGTGCGCCTGCGCCTGAAGTTCTCCGACGGCGAAACGGTCGACACGCCGTTCGCCGTGAAATCGCCGGCCCAGGCGAAGTGATGCGTGCGCGATGAACGTCCTGTACTGGCTCGATCCGTGGGAACCGTCGCCGACCGTGGTCATCGCGGTGCTGACGGCAGCCGTGCTGTTCGCGCGCGGCGTGAAGAAGGCGAAGGTGTCGCCGCTGCGGCAGTTCTCGTTCTGGTTCGGGCTGACGGCGCTCTACATCGCGCTGCATACGCGGCTCGACTACTTCTTCGAGCATGAATTCTTCATGCACCGCGCGCAGCACCTCGTGCTGCATCATCTCGGGCCGTTCTTCATCGCACTGGCGTACCCGGGCGCGGCGATCCGCGCGGGCATTCCGTTTCGCTGGCGGCAGCGCTTCGTGCGCCCCGCGCTCGCGTGGGCGCCCGTGCGCGCGACGCTCGACGTGGTGTTCCATCCGGTCGTCGCGGTCGTGCTGTTCGTCGGGCTGATCTATTTCTGGCTGCTGTCGCCGATCCACTTCGTCGCGATGCTCGACTGGCGCCTGTATCGCGTGATGAACTGGAGCATGGTGATCGACGGGCTGCTGTTCTGGTGGCTCGTCGTCGATCCGCGTCCCGCGCCGCCCGCGCGGCTGTCGCCGGGCCGCCGGGTCCTCATCGTCGTCGCGGCGATCCCGCCGCAGATCGCGCTCGGCGCGCTGATCTTCTTCACGCCGCACGAGCTGTATCCGATCTATTCGATCTGCGGACGCGCGTTCACGTGGCTCAGCCCGCTGCGTGACCAGCAGATCGGCGGCTTGCTGCTGTGGATTCCGGGTTCGATGATGAGCGTGATCGGCGCGCTGATCGCGCTGCGGCACTGGCTGCGGCTGTCCGCGCGCGGCCGTCTGATCGACGAGCGCGCTGCTGCCCGGCGCGCGGAGCACCCGTCGGTGACGCGCGCCGCCCACTGACGGCACGGCGCGCCGCGCTTCAGCCGCGCGCGCTGGTCATCCACACGTGCGGGATGCCGTCCTCGTCATGCACGTCCGAGTTCGGCGTGAAGCCGAATGCCCCGTAGAAACGCTGCAGGTGCGCCTGCGCATGCAGGCTCACCTGCGTATCCGGCCACTGCGCGCGGATGTGCTCGAGCGCGCGCGAGATCAGCGCGTTGCCGAGACCCGCGCCGCGAAACGGCGCGGTCGTCAGCACGCGGCCAATGCGCACGTCGGTGTTCTGCGCATCCGGCAACAGCACGCGCAGATAGCCCGCGAGGCGGCCCGCCGGAGCGTACGCGGCCAGATGCCACGCCGCCTGGTCCGCATCGTCGATGTCGCGATAAACGCAGTTCTGCTCGACGACGAACACGGCGCTGCGCGCGTCGAGGATCGCATAGAGTTCACGCGCGGTCAGCGCGTCGAATGATTTCCAGCGCCAGTCGAGATCGTCGGCGCGCGGGGAGGCGGCAGGTGCGGAAGCGGTCATGGTCGTCCTGATTCGGGCGCGCCGGCCGGCGCGTGGCAACCATTAATTATGCCTCGAAGCGCACACAACACGCACGCGCCCTTCCGCGCACGAAAAAAGGCCCCGCAATTGCGCGGGGCCTGTCGGTCATGCCGGCATCTGGCCGAAGCGGCCGTTGTTGAAATCGTCGATCGCGGTCCGGATTTCCTCTTGTGAGTTCATCACGAACGGCCCGTAACCGACGACCGGCTCATCGATCGGCTCGCCGCTCAAAATCAACAGCTTGGCGTCGCCGTTCGCTTCGATCTCGACGTCGCGGCCGTCGCGGCTCAGTTGCACGAACTGCGCTTCGCGGGCGACCGTCTCGCCGTTCACCAGCAGCGTACCGTTGAGCACCACCACCGCGAGCGTCCGCCCGTCTGCGATCGGGAACCGCGCGCGGCCGCCGGCTGCGAGCCGCACGTCCCACACGTCGATCGGCGTGTGCGTGCGGGCCGGGCCGCGCCGTCCGTCGAATTCGCCCGCGATGATCCGCGCCCGCCCCGCACCGTCCGGCAGCTCGACGACCGGAATGTCCGCGTTCAGCAGCGTCTGGTAGCCGGGCGTGCCCATCTTGTCGGCGGCGGGCAGGTTCACCCACAGCTGCACCATCTCGAGCGGACCGCCGCGCTTCGTGAAGGCCTCCGAGTGGAATTCCTCATGGAGGATCCCGCTCGCGGCCGTCATCCACTGCACGTCGCCCGGGCCGATCACGCCGCCCGCGCCGGTCGAATCGCGGTGAGCGACTTCGCCGTCATAGACGATCGTCACCGTTTCGAACCCGCGGTGCGGATGCTGACCGACCCCGCGCGGCGCCGAAGCCGGCTCGAAGTTCGCGGGGCCCGCGTAGTCGAGCAGCAGAAACGGGCTCAGGTGCGCCCCGTGCGACTGATAGCTGAACATTGAACGCACCGGGAAACCGTCGCCGACCCAATGGCCACGCGGCGCACTGTACACACCCTGGATCTTCTTCATTTGCCTTCTCCGAATTGCGGCGAAACACGTGCTTCGCATCCTGAATACGAATATAGAGATGGAACGATCGATCCGGTAGACTGCGAAAATCGCACTCAGCGTTCTATTTGATGAACGATCAAGAACGGGATCTGAACGATCTCTATTACTTCGTGCAGGTGGTCGAGCACGGCGGCTTCGCGCCGGCCGGGCGCGCGCTCAACCAGCCGAAATCGAAGCTGAGCCGCCGTATCGCGCTGCTCGAGGCGCGGCTCGGGATGCGGCTGATTCATCGCTCCACGCGCCGTTTCACCGTCACCGACGTCGGCCAGACCTACTACGCGCACTGTCGCGCGATGCTCGTCGAAGCCGACGCCGCCGACGAAGCGATCGCGCTGTTGCACGAGGAACCGCGCGGCATCGTGCGCGTGAGCTGCCCGGTCGTGCTGCTCGATTCGCTGGTCGGCACGATGATCGCCGCGTTCATGGTCGCGTGCCCGCGCGTCGAGATTCACCTGGAGGCGACCAACCGGCGCGTCGACGTGGTCGGCGAAGGGATCGACGTCGCGATCCGCGTGCGCCCGCCGCCGCTCGAGGACAGCGATCTCGCGCTGCGTGTGCTGGCCGAGCGCGGCCAGTGCCTCGTCGCGAGCCCCGCGTTGCTGCGCGAGCTCGGCACGCCGGCCGTTCCCGCCGACCTGACCCGCCTGCCGAGCCTCGATCACGGCGTGCCGCAGGCCGCGCACGTATGGCGGCTGCGCGGCCCCGACGGCGCGCAGGCGGAAATCCACCACCAGCCGCGCCTCGTGACGGGCGGCATGCTCGCGCTGCGCGCGGCGGCCGTCGCGGGTGTCGGCGTCGTGCAGCTGCCGACGATGATGGTGCGCGACGAAGTCGCGCGCGGCGACCTGGTGACCGTGCTGCCGAACTGGGCGCCGCGGCGCGAGATCGTGCACGCGGTGTTCGCGTCGCGGCGCGGACTGTTGCCCGCGGTGCGCTCGCTGCTCGACTTCCTGACCGAACGGTTCGCCGAACTCGCACCCGATTGAGCGGGCTCGCGTGCTCCTGCGCGGGGCGTTCGGCATCGCGCTCCACGAACCGGACGCTGCAGACGGGCCGCGCGTGCCGTAGACTGCGGGACGCGCATCGCGCTTTTCACAACCCTGCCGTTCTCCACCCTTATCGCATTTCAGCCATGTTCACGCTGTCAAACGACCCTCACGCCTCCAAGGCCGAACTCTATGCGACGCTCGTCGAGCAGGCACGCGCGCTCGTCGAATCGGAACGCGACCTGACCGCGAACGCCGCGAACTTCTCCGCGCTCGTCTATCACTCGCTCGACCGCCTGAACTGGGCCGGCTTCTATTTCTTCGACGGATCGGAACTCGTGGTCGGCCCGTTCCAGGGCAAGCCCGCGTGCGTGCGGATCGCGCTCGGCAAGGGCGTGTGCGGCACGGCCGCGCAGACCCGCGAGACGCAGGTCGTGCGCGACGTGCATGAATTCCCGGGCCATATCGCGTGCGATGCCGCGTCCGAATCGGAGATCGTCGTGCCGCTGGTGGCCGCCGACGGCACGCTGATCGGCGTGTGGGACGTCGACAGCCCCGTTGCCGCACGTTTCGACGACGAGGACCGCAACGGGATGGAAGCGCTGTGCCGTGTGTTCGTCGAACACGCGTGGCAGAAGGCGCGCGGTTAAGCCGCGTTCGCAGCGTGACGCTGCCGGTCGCGGCGGACGGTGGCCTGGCCGACCGTCCCGCGCGACTGCCAACGAATAACACGGGCCCCACGACGGGGCCCGTTTCCGTTGTGCCTTTGAGTCCGGATTGCCACGCGTCAGGCCGCGTGCGTGCCGGAGAGCGCCGCGAACGCCTGCGGCTTCACGTCGTCCGACAGGATCTCGAAGCCCTGCTCCGTCACCACGACCATGTGCTCCCATTGCGCGGACAGCGAATGGTCCGTCGTGACGACCGTCCAGCCGTCCGCCAGCACGCGCGTATCGCGCTTGCCCGCATTCAGCATCGGCTCGATCGTGAAGATCATCCCCGGCCGCAGCGGCACGCCGGTGCCCGGGCGGCCATAGTGCAGCACCTGCGGCTCGTCGTGGTACACGTCGCCGATCCCGTGCCCGCAGTACTCGCGAACCACGCTGAACCCTTCGCGATGCGCGACCTGCTGGATCGCATAGCCGACGTCGCCGAGCGTCGCGCCCGGACGCACCGCGCGGATGCCCGCATGCATCGCCTCGTAGGTCGTCGCGACGAGGCGCCGCGCCAGTTCACCCGGCTCGCCGACGAAGTACATGCGGCTCGTGTCGCCGAACCAGCCGTCCTTGATCACCGCGATGTCGAGATTCACGATGTCGCCGTCGCGCATCGGCCGCGACGACGGAATACCGTGACAGACCACATGGTTGACCGACGTGCACAGGGTTTTCGGATAACCGTGATAGCCGATGTTCGCCGGGATCGCGCCGAGTTCGTCGACGATGAATTCGCGGCAGCGGGCGTCCAGTTCGTCCGTGGTGACGCCCGGCTTCACGTGCTCGGTGATCATCGTCAGCACCCGGGACGCGAGCTTCGCGGCCTCGCGCGACTTGTCGATTTCCGCGGCGCCGCGGATCGGGATTTCTCGCTTCGCCATTACGCCACCTGCTCGATGTCGCGCGCCACCGACTCGGTCGGTCCCGCATCGCCGCCGCGCGCTTCGATCTCGATCAGCATTCGGCAGATATCGCCGTAGGACAGCGACGGATTGAGTTCCGACAGCATCCCGACGCGCAGCCAGTGTTCCGCCTGCGCATTGATCGAACGGCTCAGCGCGGTACTGGTCGAGCGCAGCCGTTCATGCATGTGCTCGGATATCTTGATGATTCCCATATAACCCTAATTAAACGAAGTGTAGTCGTTTCGTATATTACGCTCCGGCCGGCGCACGGGCAAGCGTTCCGATTCCGCCGAAACCCCGTTGACATCGAATTCCAGCTTGCTGGACAATAAATCCATCATGCCGGAATTTACCCGCCCGCCTGTCGACGAGACCGGCATCAACGAACGCATCGCCCGGCGCGTGCGCGACTTGCGCACGCTACGAGGCTACACGCTCGATGCGCTCGCCGCGCGTTCCGGCGTCAGCCGCTCGATGATCTCGCTCATCGAGCGCGCGTCGGCAAGCCCGACGGCCGTCGTACTCGACAAGCTCGCGGCGGGTCTCGGCGTGTCGCTGGCCGGTCTGTTCGGCGGCGATCGCGACGACGCGCCCGCGCAGCCGCTGGTGCGGCGCGCGCAACAGGCGGAATGGCGCGATCCGGCGTCCGGTTATGTGCGGCGCAATCTGTCGCCGCCCGGCTGGCCGTCGCCGATCCAGCTCGTCGAGGTCGATTTCCCGCCCGGCGCGCGCGTCGCGTACGACTCCGGCGGGCGCGAAAGCGCACTGCATCAACAGGTGTGGGTCGTCGATGGGCGCGTCGACGTCACGCTGGGCGACCAGCTTCACGAACTTCACGCCGGCGACTGTCTGGCCATGCGTCTCGATCAGCCGCTGATTTTCAGCAATCCGTCGTCGCAGGCCGCGCGCTATGTCGTCGCGATCTGCGATGTTCCCGCCGCCGCCGGCGCGCGGAGTGTGTCATCCGTTCAAAGCCGCCAGGCGCAGGAGCCCATATGAATTCCCCGAAACAGCGTGACGACGTGCGCCTGATCGAGTGCAGCGAGGCCGAGCACGCCGCGGCCATCCTCGAGATCCTGAACGATGCAATCGTGAACTCGACCGCGCTGTACGACTACCGGCCGCGGCCGCCCGAAGCGATGGTCGCGTGGTTCGCGACGAAACGCGCCAACGGCTTTCCGGTCGTCGGCGCGGTCGATGAATCGGGCACGCTGGTCGGCTTCGCGAGCTGGGGCACGTTCCGCGCGTTTCCGGCGTTCAAGTACACGGTCGAACACAGCGTCTACGTGCACCGCGACCATCGCGGCCGCGGGCTCGGGGAGCTGCTGCTGCGCGAATTGATCCGGCGTGCACGCGAAGCCGACGTGCACGTGCTCGTCGGTTGCATCGACGCCACCAACGGCGGCAGCGTCGCGCTGCATACGCGCCTCGGCTTCGTGCACTCGGGCACGATCACCGAAGCGGGCTTCAAGTTCGGCCGCTGGCTCGATGCGGCGTTCTACCAGTTGACGCTCGACACCCCCGCGCAGCCGGTGGATGGCTGATCGGCGTCATTGCGTTCGACTCCCGGCTCGCCGCCTTCATCGGGAATGCGCTGTCGGAAGGCGGCGCCCGCAATCCTGACAGTCGCCAGTCACATTATTGAAACTATTTAAATTAATTTAACGCAAAATAAAACATTTCCTTTACGACTTGAAAATCCCGGACAATTACAAATAATATGAACTGCAAACGGTTTCCCGACCGTTTCTTTTTCATTGCGCATTGTCGGTTTCATCGAGTCGACGCAACGGTTTCGCATCGTCGACGCAGGCGTCCTGACCGTAGGAGTGACGATGACTCAAGCCGTGGCACTGCCGGTCCCCGACGCCTGTACGATCGCCGCGCCCGACACGGCGATCGCCGGCAAGGACGCCCCTCTCCGGCACCTCGCCGTTATTCTCGACGGCAACCGCCGCTGGGCGGATCGTCTCGGGTTGCCGACCATCGACGGCTATCGAGCGGGCGGAAGAAACGTCCATGCGCTGCTGTCGTGGTGCGAGGCCGCGGCCATTCCGATGGTGACGCTATGGCCGCTGTCCACCGAGAATCTGAAACGCAACGCCGACGAACTGATCGGCCTGTTGAGCGTCATCACCGAGGTATTCGATGAACTGGCCCGCAGCGGGCACTGGCGGCTGCGCGTGCTCGGTGACCTGACGAAACTCCCTTCCGCCGTGGGGCAACGCATCGGCGACGCTGTGCAAAGGACCGCGCAGGTCCAGGGACTCGACGTCAACATCGCGGTGGCCTACAGCGGCCGCCTCGAATTGCTCGACGCGATCCGGGCGCTAGTCAGCGAACACGCGGCGGCCGGCTCGCTCGACCGGTTACTCGCCGACCTGAACCCCGAACTGATCACGAGCCGCCTCTACACGGCGGGCCAGCCCGACCCCGATCTCATCATCCGGACCTCCGGCGAACAGCGGCTCTCCAATTTCATGCTGTGGCAGTCCGCTTATTCCGAGTTCTATTTCACGCCGGTGTGCTGGCCCGCATTCAGTCGCGAGGATTTCGAAAATGCCATCGCGACATTCAGGCGGCGGCAGCGGCGATTCGGCATCTGATTGCTCACGAGCACGGGATAACCGCCATCGGCTCATCCGCACTCGAACCGTCAGTGCAAACCGGATCAGCGAAGCACCTCGTTTCATATAACCCGTGAAGATCGAACACCCTCTCCGGATATTCGACACGCTATTTTCGGCTCGACCCTGTTCAAGGAGCGCGCAACATGCCCAACGTGAATTTTGCCCTTCCCCGCCTGTCGGATGTCCGCCCCGACCCGCGGCGCTTCGATGCGGGCGACGGCGCGTGGCTGAAACACATGGGGCTGCAGACCAGCGACGACGAATCGTCGAAATGCATTCTGCAGATCGGCGGGCCGTCGTTTGCGGCATTGACCTGGCCCAATCTGCCCGAGCCCGCGGTCCAGCTGGCCGCGGACTTCGTCACGCTAATGGGCCTGCTCGAAGACACCTGCGGGCTGGTCGTGAAAAGTCCGGAACGCGTACGCACCTTTCTCGCCCCGTACGTCGCGCTGACGTGGGATCCGGACGATCCGTCCGTGGACCGCGGCAATCCGGTGATCCGCGGATTCCTCGACATCTGGCAGCGGGCGTCGCGCGACATGTCGACACACTGGCGCAGGCGCGCGCAGGATCGCTGGCGCCAGTTCTTCAACGCGTGGCCGCGTGAAGCGGACTGGCGCGCCGCCAACCGGCAGCCGAGCCTTTATACGTTCTGGGAGCCGCGCAGGGAGTCGGTCGGCGCGCGGGTGCTGCTCGATCACCTGGAAGCGACCTGCGGTTACGAAATCCCGCCGCGCGTCGTCGAGCATCCGACGGTACGGCAGCTATGCGATCTCAGCACCGACACGGTGTTTCTGGTCAACGACGTCTTTTCGTACGAACGGGAAAAACACCTGGGAGAAGTACACAACTTCGTGATGGTGCTGGAGCGGGAACGCGAATGGCCGCTGGAGCGCGCCATCGACGAATGCCGACGCCTCGTGGACGACGCGTACCAGGAATTCAAGCGCCTGCAGCACGGATTGCGACAAACCAACGTGTTGCCGGAATCTGCCGGCGAGCACGAATGGCAGCAACTCGAGCATTACATCGGGATGTGGCACGACCTGATGCGAGGAAATTACGACTGGCACATCTTCATGTACGAGGACGGCGGGCGCTATATCCGGGAGGATCTCGGCAACACGTCCTATCTCGAACATGTCCCGGTCAGGGCTGACGCGTGACCCGCAGAAAAAAGAAAAGCCCCGCCTGAACTGAACCCCGGAGTACAGCTTGCCTGTCAGGCTCCGGATGCAAAGCTGTCGCTCCAATGGAAGGGCTTCCGCTGTTCCAGACGGCGGTTCATGCCCGCCTGGTGCCTGCCGAGACGACACGTTCGATCCGACGCGAAAGCGTCGCGATCACGGTTCGCGCGTCCGCAATTGGCGAGTACACTGAAAATTCAATCGCAGCAGGAGAATGTGATGATTGACGCTGGCCCTCAAAGCACTTTCCGAGGCCTGCCGCTTACGGTGGAACAGGACGCGGAAGTGAGGCACTACATAACCGACCGAACCCGGCGCGGGCTGCCCTGGGACACGCCGGAGTTGAGCGCGATGCTCGAGGACATGCTGCATCCCCCGGGTGACGGGGACGAAGACGGGGACGGGAACGGTGATGTCGCCTCCCCGGCAGACGAAGCGCGAGCCGCCGCCGAACGTGCAGCGGCATCGATTGACGATGCGATGGATCCCATCGAGGCGAATGAGGAGTGGAACGCGGCCATGGAGTCGGAAGCCATGAAAGGGCCCCGACGATAACCTGCAGACGTCACGCCGAGGATCAAGCAGCACCTGCGTGCCTTATCGGATGACGCGCGGATACAAAGCCCTGCGCTGCCATTGTCCCCGACCCTGAGCCAAGAAATAGTCTGGTCCGGAAGTAGAGAAATTCGGCATGATGTGTCCACACGGACACCAAAGCCACGCCTTGGTCAATGCGCGTCGATTGCGAACTGGATCCACAGATGGTCAGTTTGTACGCGCGGTAAGCGCGAGCCTTATCCTGCAAGACTCCCGCCCCTTGCCGTAGCAAATTTGCAGCACGCAAAAAAGCCCGCCTTCAGCGGGCTTTCGCGTTTGTGGAGCGGCAAACCGGCAATCCCTCGTCAGTCCAACGGCTGCAACGCGGCAACCCTGTTCCGGCCGATCGTTTTCGCATAGTACAGCGCCTCGTCGGCCGCCTTGATTACCGCGTCGGGCTCATTGTCCTGCTCCGGCGTCCAGCTGGCGAGGCCAATACTGGCCGTGACGCGCCCATACTCGCTGCCGGCATGTTCGAGTGCCAGTTCGTCGATTGCCGCACGAATCCGCTCGGCGATCTGCGCGGCGCCGGCCGGCGGCGTATCGGGAAGCAGCACGACGAATTCCTCCCCGCCGTAGCGCGCCGCGGTATCGACCGGCCGGCGGATGTTTTCGCCGATGCAGCGGGCGACCGCCGCCAGCGCGTCGTCCCCGGCCTGATGCCCGTAGGTGTCGTTGTAAGCCTTGAAGCGATCGACGTCCACGAACAGCAGCGAGAAGACGGAATGCGTGCGCCTGGCGCGACGCCATTCGCGATCCAGAACTTCCCCGAAACTGCGGCGATTGTTCAGGCCGGTGAGCCCGTCGGTACGCGCCAGCAGCACCAGCTCGGATTCGGCCCGCATCCGGCGGCGCAGTTGCCCGCTGAGCAGGAACGACAGCGCGATGAACGCGACGCCGAACGTCGCCACCAGTGCGCCGATCGTCACTGCGCGGTGCCGCCACGCGGCATAAACGTCCTGCTCGCCTTCTGCAACCATGATGATCAGCGGCAACTTCGGCAGGTGCTTGAAATAGTAGAGGCGACGCACACCGTCGATTGAAGCTGTCTCCGAGAATACGCCCTCCGACGCACGCTGAAATCGTCGAAAGGTCGCAGCCTTGCTGATATCGCGACCGACGACGCTGACGTTGTACGGTTGACGCATCACCATGATGCCGTCCTTGCCGATCAGCGACATCGAACCGTGCTGCCCCAGCGACAGGCCCGCAAACAGGTGGTGGAAGTACTCGAGATTGATCGCAATCAGCGCGACGCCGCCGAACGATCCGTCCGGGTTCGAGATGCGCCGAGACAGCACAATGCAGAGCATGCCAGCGCGCAAGCGCGATACGAACGGATCGCTCACATAGAGTCCAACGTCGGGATTATCGCGATGCACGGTGAAGTATTTGCGATCGGCGAAATTGCCCTTGCGGGGCACGTCGTTGGCCGAATCGAGAACGATATCGCCGTTCGCATCGAGTACCAGTTGCGAACCGATGAAGGGGGCACTCATGGCATGATCGAACAGCACGCCGCGCCGCAGCGCCGGGGCTGCCGACATCACATCAGGCCGTTGCAGACCCTGAATCACCGCCTGCAAAGACAGGTCGTAGAGTTCGAAGTTGCGCTCGATGTCGCGCTCAGCGATCAGACCGAGATTGCGCGAGGTTTCGCTTGCGCGCTCCAATGCGTCGTTCCGGCTCTGAAATAGCTGCAGCACGCACAGGCCCATCAGTGCGCACGCGATCACGATGCCAACCGCCACGATGACGTAGGGGGCCGCCGTACGACGATGCATGGTGTCCTCAGCGCAAAATGAGCCGCGCCCATCGTGCGGCGCGTGGTTTCCGCATACTAAATCGGACGGGTACATTTGAACACTCGGCGCGCACCCGACCACAACCCGAACAGCAAAAAGCAACTTCGTGTCCGACCGATGACAAACCCTGTCCCACTACCCCAGGGCGACTTTCCAAGGATGAAAACGGCACCGGAAAAAGAAAAAGCCCTGATTTCTCAGGGCTTTTTCATTTCTTACTTGGAGGCGCGAGCCGGAGTCGAACCGGCCTAAACGGCTTTGCAGGCCGCTGCATAACCGCTTTGCTATCGCGCCAAAAGCGGACTGTCCGGATGCCGTGAAGGCAAGCGACAGATTTTTATTCGAGGACCATCAGTCCATCAAATAAAAAGGGAAGCGAGGCTTCCCCATTACCTGGAGCGGGAGACGAGTCTCGAACTCGCGACCTCAACCTTGGCAAGGTTGCGCTCTACCAACTGAGCTACTCCCGCATTGTCCTGCACCTGCAGCGCTTTGCCGTACAACACGCTGCCAGAAAATCTGGAGCGGGAGACGAGTCTCGAACTCGCGACCTCAACCTTGGCAAGGTTGCGCTCTACCAACTGAGCTACTCCCGCATATGTCCTGCATCTGCAGCGCTTTGCCGTACAACACGCTGCCAGAAAAATCTGGAGCGGGAGACGAGTCTCGAACTCGCGACCTCAACCTTGGCAAGGTTGCGCTCTACCAACTGAGCTACTCCCGCGTATTGCTGCCTACTGCTTCCGTCACACACTTACTTCGTCGTGCAGCGGAGAAGCGAGATTATGGCGAAGGCACATTCGTGTGTCAAGAGCTTTTCCAGCCCTTTTTACAAAAACCGGTGCGATGGAATGGGCACATCGTGTCACGCGCCGCCGCGCTCGCGGATCTGCGGCCATGCGAGCTTCATGTAGTACAGCATCGACCAGATCGTCAGCACCGCCGCGAGATACATCAGCCACTCGCCCCACACGCGCGTGTCGATCGTCGCGATGCCGAGGGGCAGCGGACCGTAGTACAGCAGCATCGGAATCGCGACCATCTGGCACGCGGTCTTGAACTTGCCGAGCTGGTTCACCGCGACGCTCTTCGATGCGCCGATCTGGGCCATCCACTCGCGCAGCGCCGAGATCGCGATCTCGCGACCGACGATCACCAGCGCGATCGCCGCATCGACCCGCGAAATCTGCACGAGGATCAGCAGCGCGGCCGTCACCATCAGCTTGTCCGCGACCGGATCGAGGAACGCGCCGAACGACGACGTCTGGTTCCACTTGCGGGCGAGAAACCCGTCGAACCAGTCGGTCAGTGCGGCGAGGATGAAGATCGCCGCTGCCGCGAGGTTGCGGTGCGCGCCGCCCATCACCGTGTCCGGCAGATAGAACACGCCGACGACGAGCGGAATCAGCACGATCCGGACCCACGTCAGGAAAATCGGGAAATTGAACGGCATGGCATGCGGGTCAGTAAGGGATTCGCAATTGTGCCGTGTCGACCGGCCTGCTACAAGGACGCAAGATCGCGAGAGCGCGGGCAGGCGCGGCCGGTCGCACGGCCCGGATCAGTGAAGCTGCTTGTAGATCTGCTCGGCGAGCGCGTGCGAGATGCCCTCGACGCTCGCCAGTTCCTCGACGCTCGCGGCGACCACCCCGCGCAGCCCGCCGAACCGCGCGAGCAGCCGCTGACGCCGTTTCGCGCCGACTCCTTCGAGCTCCTCGAGCCGCGACGTCTGGCGCGCCTTCGCCCGCTTCGCGCGCATCCCGGTGATCGCAAAGCGGTGCGCCTCGTCGCGGATCTGCGCGACGAGCATCAGCGCGGCGCTCTCCTTGCCGAGTTCGAGCGGCGTGCGGCCGTCCGCGAACACGAGCGTCTCGAGGCCGACCTTGCGCCCCTCGCCCTTCGCGACGCCAACCAGCATCGATGTGTCGAGCCCAAGCTCGGTGAACACCTGCCGCGCGATCTCGACCTGTCCCTTGCCGCCGTCGATCAGCACGATGTTCGGCAACAAACTCGATGCCTCGGCCTGGCGCGTCGATTCGCCATCGATGCCGGCCGCGTCGTCGGCGGCCGCCGCCTGCGCGGCCTGCTCGACCATCTTCTCGTAGCGGCGCGTCAGCACCTGCCGCATGGCTGCGTAATCGTCGCCCGGCGTGATGCCGGTGATGTTGTAGCGACGGTACTCGCCCGACTGCATCTTGTGATGGTGGTAGACCACGCACGACGCCTGCGTCGCCTCGCCCATCGTGTGACTGATGTCGAAACACTCGATCCGCAGCATTGCGAGATCGTCGCACTCGAAGCTGAGCGTCTCCACGAGAGCGCGCGTGCGCGCCTGCTGCGAGCCCTGCTCGGACAGCAGCCGCGCAAGCGCGAGCCGGGCATTCTGCTCAGCCATCGACAGCCATGCGCGTCGCTGCCCCTGCGGCTGCCGCACCAGCGATACCTTGTGACCGGCCTGCTCGGACAGCAGCTCGAGCAAGTCGCGGCTTGCGGGCGCATGGCTCACGACCAGCACGGGCGGCACGCGATTGCCGAGATAGTGCTGCGCGATGAACGCATCGAGCACCTCGGCCTCGACCGATGCCGACGATGCCGACGATGCCGATGACGCCGCCGACGCCGCGTCACGCGCGGCGGCAGCTTCGTCCGCGGGCTCGCCGGGCAACGCCGCGGCGGCTTCGTCCGCACCATCCGCGCCGTCGGCTTCGTCGCCGAGGCCGCCTTCGGCAAGCGTCAACGCACTTTCGACATGCGCCGGAAAATAAGCCTTGTCGCCAAGATGCCGGCCGCCGCGCACCATCGCCAGGTTCACGCACACACGGCCGCCCTGCGCGACCACCGCCAGGATGTCGACGTCGCTGTCGCTGCCGACCTCGATCGCCTGCTGGTGCAGCACCGTCGCGAGCGAACTCATCTGGTTGCGCACGGCCGCCGCCTGCTCGAACTTCAGCTCGGCCGCGAACGCGTGCATCTTCTGCTCGAGCTCCTTCATCACTTCCGACTGCCGGCCGAGCAGGAAGCGCGCGGCGTTCGACACGTCGATCGCGTAGTCGTCCGCGGAAATCGCGCCGACGCACGGCGCCGTGCAGCGCCCGATCTGATGCAGCAGGCACGGCCGCGTGCGGTTGTTGAACACGGAATCCTCGCAGGTGCGCAACTGGAAGACGCGCTGCAGGATCTGGATGCTCTCGCGCACGGCCCACGCGCTGGGGAACGGTCCGAAATACTGGTTCTGCTTGTCGACCGAGCCGCGGTAGTAGGCCATGCGCGGAAAGCGGTGCGCGGTGAGCTTCAGGTACGGATACGACTTGTCGTCGCGAAACAGGATGTTGTAGCGCGGCGCGAGCGCTTTGATCAGGTTGTTCTCGAGCAGCAGCGCCTCGGCCTCCGAGCGCGTGACGGTCGTCTCGATGCGCGCGATGCGCGTGACCATCATCGCGATGCGCGGCGACAGCTGCGTCTTCGTGAAATAGCTCGACACGCGCTTCTTCAGGTCGCGTGCCTTGCCGACGTAAAGCACGGCGCCCGCCGTGTCGTAGTAGCGGTAGACGCCCGGCATGTGCGGCAACTGGGCGAGGATCTTCTTCGGTTCGAACGGGATGTCGACGGCTTCTGGGGATGTCATGCGTGATCCGGGGGCCTTGTGGCGCGGAACGGGTCCATTAGAATCGCCAGTTTAGAGCATTCACCGCCCGCTTCGATGCCCCGCACCGCCTCCGCTTCCGCTTCCGCTTCACCGCTCGCGCCCGACGAACCGATCGCATGCGACCTCTTCTGCACCGTGATCGACAACTTCGGCGACGTCGGCGTGTGCTGGCGCCTCGCGCGCCAGCTCGCGCACGAACACGGCTGGCAGGTGCGCCTCTTCGTCGACGACCTGCATACGTTCGCTCGGCTGCTGACGGGAGTCGATCCCGAGGCGGCCCGGCAGACGCTCGACGGCATCGTGGTCGAACACTGGCATGCGGAAGTCGGTGACGCGCTCGAGATCGCCGATGTCGTGATCGAGGCGTTCGCGTGCGAGCTGCCCGGCGCGTATCTCGCGGCGATGGCCAGCCGCATGCGCCGCCCCGTGTGGATCAATCTCGAATATCTGAGCGCCGAGGACTGGGTCGCCGATTTCCATTTGCGGCCGTCGCCGCATCCGCGCTACCCGTTGCTGAAGACGTTCTTCTTCCCGGGGCTGTCGGCCGGCACGGGCGGCGTGCTGAAAGAACGCGACCTCGACGCGCGCCGGACGGCCTTCGAAGCCGACGCGGCGGCGCGTGCCGCGTGGTGGCGGCAGGCGACCGGCGACGCGCCGCCGGCGCCCGGCACGACGGTCGTCAGCCTGTTCGCGTATGAAAATCCGGCCGCCGACGCGCTGCTCGCGCAGTGGCGCGACAGCCCGTCGCCCGTCGTCGCGCTCGTGCCGGCCGGCCGCGTGTCTCCGGCCGTCGCCCGCTTTTTCGGGGTCGAATCGTTCGGGGCCGGCGCACGGGCGACGAGCGGCAACCTGACCGCATACGGGCTCGCATTCGTCCCGCAGGCCGACTATGACCCTTTGCTGTGGGTGGCCGACGTCAATTTCGTGCGTGGCGAGGATTCGTTTGTCCGCGCGCAATGGGCGCGCAAGCCGTTCGTGTGGCACATCTACCCACAGGCCGACGATGCGCATCTGCCGAAGCTCGACGCCGCGCTCGCGCACCTGTCGGCCGGCCTCGCCGACGCGCCGCGCACGGCGCTCGAGCGCTTCTGGCATGCGTGGAATGGCGTCGGCACGCCCGATTGGGGCGATTTGCTCCGGCATCGTGCCGCACTCGACGCCAACGCGGCCCGCTGGGCCGACGCACTGGCGAGCGTCGGCGATCTCGCCGGAAAGCTGGCGGAATTCGCAAAATCTCAGTTAAAATAAGCGGTTATCCGACGGCTGACCACGCAAGCGCTCGCGTTCAAGGGGCGCTTGGCGCCCATCGGAACCTCCCGCTTGCGCCGTCAGCCGTTGCGCAACGCTCAAGCATCTATTTATTTGATTGGATCAGGACAGTTTTTATGAAGACCGCACAGGAACTCCGCGTAGGCAACGTCGTGCAGATCGGCAGCGACGCATGGGTCATCGCAAAGACGGAATACAACAAGTCGGGCCGTAACGCCGCCGTCGTCAAGATGAAGATGAAGAACCTGCTGACGAACGCAGGTCAGGAATCGGTCTACAAGGCCGACGACAAGTTCGACGTCGTCATGCTCGACCGCAAGGAAGTGACGTACTCGTACTTCGCCGACCCGATGTACGTGTTCATGGACGCCGACTACAACCAGTACGAAGTCGAAGCGGAAATGATGGGCGAAGCGCTGAACTACCTCGAAGACGGCATGGCTTGCGAAGTCGTGTTCTACAACGAGAAGGCGATCTCGGTCGAACTGCCGACGATCCTGGTTCGCGAGATCACCTACACGGAACCGGCCGTCAAGGGCGACACGTCGTCGGGCAAGGTGCTGAAGAACGCCAAGCTCGCAACGGGCTTCGAACTGCAAGTGCCGCTCTTCTGCAGCACCGGCGACAAGATCGAAATCGATACGCGTACGAACGAATACCGCAGCCGCGCGTAATCGCCTGCGATTTCCGTATCGAACAAAGCGCCCCGCGGGGCGCTTTTTGTTTGCCTGCCGTCAACAGCAGCGGGCGCTCCGGCACCATAGGCAACACAAAATCCAGCACTAAAGGTATTCAATTTGTATCATCGGTAACTGTTTTATAGCGATGGAGAAATAATGCCCGTCAGGCGTGCAGCGGGGCATAAAATCAGTTTTTATTCTGACATGCGGCTGCGGCTGGCTCGACGGCCGACAGCCCGCCTCTCTTGACTCGACTCGCGTCCACCATGCCACACGCCCTGATTGTCGAAGACGATCCCAACAGTCTGTCCGGCCTGACCGCGCTGCTTGCCGCAGACGGCTTCTCGGTCGACACGGCCACGTCGCTCGCCGAGGCACGCATGGCGCTCGGCCGCTCGATTCCCGATGTCGTCCTCGTCGACCTGAACCTGCCGGACGGCAGCGGGTTCGACCTGCTCCAGCACCTGCCGCAACAGCAGCCGAACGGGTCGCTGCCGGTGATCGTGCTGACGGGCAACGCGACGGTGGAGAGCGCGATCGAAGGCCTGCGTCACGGTATCTGGGACTATCTGCTGAAGCCGATCAACATTCCGCGCCTGCGCAGCCTGCTGGCCCGGATTCCGCGGCCCTATGAACTGATCGACGAAGTGCGGACGCTGCGCGCGTCGCTGCGCCACCTCGGCCGCTTCGGCGCGCTGGTCGGCCGCAGCGAGGCGATGCAGCACGTGTACGACATGATCGAGCACAACGCGGGCACCGAAACGGCCGTGCTGTTCGCGGGCGAGACCGGCACCGGCAAGAAGCTCGCCGCGCGCACGCTGCACGACCTGAGCCGGCGCCGCAAGGGGCCGTTCGTGTCGTTCGACTGCCGCACGATCGCGCAAGCCGGCCGTCACGGCGCGTCGCTCGACAGCATCCTGTTCGGTCATGAGCGCGGCGCGTTCGACGGCGCCGAGCGGCGCGAATCGGGCCTGTTCGAACAGGCCGGCGGCGGCACGCTGTGCCTCGACGAGATCACCGCACTGCCGCTCGTGCTGCAGGAGGCGCTGCTGCATGCGCTCGACTCGCAGAACTTCATGCGGATCGGCGGCACGAGCTCGATCGCGAGCGACTTCCGGCTGATCGCGACCACGCGGCGCCCGGCCCGCGACGCGGTCGCGAACGGCATGCTGCGCGAGGATCTGTGGCTGCGCCTCGATGCGGCATCGATCACGATGCCGCCGCTGCGCGAGCGCGACGGCGATGCGCTCGCCATCGCGGATTCCCTCATCGACGAACTGAACCGCGACGCGCGCGCCACCGGCCGCGGCACGACCGACAAGCGCGCGGCGCAGGGCTTCGTGCGCGAATGCCTGTCCTACGAATGGCCCGGCAACGTGCGCGAACTGCAGGAGCGCGTGCGCTTCGCCTATGACGCGTCCGGCGACTTCATCGAGACGCTGCGCGCGGGCGAAGCGAGCTTCGCGGCCGGCGCCGCACTGAACGGCAGCAGCGTGCAGATCAAGGTCGGCACCCCGCTGTCCGACGTCGAGGATCTGCTGATCCGCGCGACGCTCGACGCGGTCGGCGGCACGCGCCATCGCGCGGCGACGCTGCTCGGCATCAGTCCCAAGACGCTGTACAACAAGCTGCAGCGGATGAAGGTCAACTGACCGGGCCGCCGTTGTCGGGGGCGCCGGCAGGAGTTGACGGTTAGTTGCGTAAAGACGTATCGCTCCGCGCTTCACATCCCGATGAAAAAAGCCGCGCCAATGCGCGGCTTTTCGTTTTCGGCAACGGCAGAGCGGCATCGCGCCGCCCTTCCCCGCTTACGCGAGTGCGCTGCTCAACAGCGCCTGCGCCTGCAGATACTCGGGCTGCACGATCAGCTTGTCCCACTTGAACGACTTGCCGCGCGCACGCATCCGCTTCAGGCGTCGCACCGACTCGGCCGATGCCTGCGCCTTCAGGCCGTTCAACACGACCTCGGCCGCCTCCGGCTGGTTGCAGACGAGCACCATGTCGCAACCGGCAGCGAGCGCCGCGTCGGCCGCCTGCGTGAGCGTGCCGCCTTCGCGTGCCGCCTCCATCGACAGGTCGTCGCTGAAGATCGCGCCGGTAAAGCCCAACTGCCCGCGCAGGATGTCCTGCAGCCACACGCGCGAGAAGCCGGCGGGCCGCTTGTCGACCTGCGTGTAGATCACGTGCGCGGGAATCACGGCGGACAGCGACAGCCCGAGCCAGTCGTACGGCGCGACGTCCTGCTCGAGGATCGCGTCGAGCGGCCGGTCGTCGGTCGGCAGCGCGACGTGCGAATCGGCTTCCGCGAAGCCGTGCCCCGGGAAATGCTTGCCGCAGTTCGCCATGCCCGCGAGCGACAGCCCGTGGTTCAGGCTCTTCGCGAGCAGCGTGACGACGCGCGGGTCGCGATGGAACGCGCGATCGCCGATCACCTTCGAGTGCCCGTAATCGAGGTCGAGCACCGGCGTGAAGCTCATGTCGATCCCGCACGCGCGCAGCTCGGCGGCCAGGATGTAGCCGACCGCGGTGGCGACCTTCGTCGCAAGCAGCACGTCGCGGTCCCACAGTTCGCCGAGGCGGCGCATCGCGGGCAGCACCGTGAAGCCGTCGGTGCGGAACCGCTGCACGCGGCCGCCTTCGTGATCGACGGCGATCAGGATGTCCTCGCGCACCGCACGGATCGAATCGGTCAGCGCGGTCAGCTGTGCGCGGTTCTGGAAATGCCGCGCGAACAGGATCACGCCGCCGGTGTTCGGATGGGCAAGGCGCCGCGCGTCGTCGCGCGACAGGGCCGTGCCGACGACGTCGAGCATGACCGGGCCGGGAGTCGTTTTCATCGAATCGGGAAGTCCGTCAGGGAGTGGTTCGGGAAACAGGCGCGGGTGCGGGCGGCGGCGCGACGTCGGTCTCGGCGACCACGAACGACACCGCGTAGTCGCGTTCGTCGCTGACCGTCACGCGTGCGGTGATGCCGCGCGCGGCGAGCCAGTCGGCCAGCTCGCCCGACGCGACGACGTACGGTTCGCCGCTGCGCTGGTTGAGGGTCTGCAGCGCGCGCCAGGTCATCGGCCAGTGCATGCCGAGCCCGATCGCCTTCGAGAACGCTTCCTTCGCGGAAAAGCGCGTCGCGAGGAACGCGATGCCGCGCGCCTCGGAGCGCGCGCGGCGTGCGTGGAATACGCGCAGCTCGTCGGGGCCCAGCACCTTCTCGGCAAACCGGCCGCCCGTGCGCTCGAGCACGGCCGCGATGCGGCTTATCTGGACGACGTCGGTGCCGATCCCGTAGATCGCCATGTCAGCGCCCGCCGTGATGCGCGGACGATGCCGGGTGGCGGGCGAAGCGCGCGCGGAGGAAATGCATCGTCAGCGCGCGCCACCGTGGAGCGCTGCGACACGCGCGGCGACCATGATCGCCTTCATCTCGCGCACCGCGTTGTCCCAGCCCGCGAAGATCGCGTGCGCGACGATCGCGTGGCCGATGTTCAGTTCGACGATGCCGTCGATCGCGGCGATCTGCTGCACGTTCGTGTAATGCAGGCCGTGGCCCGCGTTGACCTTCAGGCCCAGTCGCGCGCCGGCCTGCACGCCCGCGACGATGCGCTCGTATTCGCGCTGCTGCTCGGCTTCGTCGTGCGCATCGGCGTAGCGGCCCGTATGCAGCTCGACCACCGGCGCACCGGCTTCGTGCGCGGCGCGGATCTGCGTTTCGTCCGGATCGATGAACAGCGACACGCGCACGCCGGCGTCGGCGAGCTGCTTGCAGGCCGCACGCACGGCCTCGAAGCGGCCGGCGACGTCGAGACCGCCTTCGGTCGTCAGCTCCTCGCGCTTCTCGGGCACGAGGCATGCGTCGTGCGGACGCACGTCGCACGCGATGTCGAGCATCTCGGCCGTCACCGCGCACTCGAGGTTCATGCGCGTCTTCAGCAGCGGGCGCAGCTTGCGCACGTCGGCGTCGACGATATGGCGGCGGTCCTCGCGCAGATGCAGCGTGATCACGTCCGCACCGGCCTCTTCGGCGGCGAGCGCCGCGCGGATCGGATCGGGATAGGCCGTGCCGCGCGCGTTGCGCAGCGTCGCGACGTGGTCGATGTTCACGCCGAGATCGATGGCGGTGGGCGTTGTCAGGAAGAAGCTCATAGGTTTTGCAGGTCGATCAGGATCTGACGCGTGGCAAGCGGCGTACCGCCGAGATAAGTGTTCAGCAGGAAGCGCATCAGCGTCTTGCTTTGCGCAACCGTCTGGGCTCGATGGTAATCGTCCTGCTCCATGTCGAGCAACGTCTGTCCGGTAATCACCGGCCAGTGCGACGGCACGTCGTCGTCGGCATTGCGCACGCCGCGCTCGGGATCGAACACATAGCGGCGATCGGGTTCGACCGCGCGGCGCGCGACCGTGCGGTTCAGCGCCATCGCATAGCCGGTCTCGCGCAGCAGCACGCGCTCGAACGAGCGCAGCACCTGCACCGCGGGTTCGCCGTGCGCGAGGCGCGTGAGGGTCAGCACGTAATGATTGAAGAGCGGCGGCTGGGGATCCTCGCGCGCGCAGAATTTCACGAGCAGCTCGTTCACGTAGAAGCCGCACAACAGCCCGTCGCCGCCGAGCGGCAGCATCCCGCCCACCCATTCGGCGCCCGTCAGCGTGCGCACTTCGGATTTGCCCGACCAGGACAGCAGCAGCGGCTGGAACGTCTGCAGCACGCCGCGCAGCGCGGAGTGCGGGCGCTTCGCGCCCTTCGCGACGAGCGCGAGGCGGCCGTGATCGCGCGTGAGCACGTCGATGATCAGGCTCGTTTCCCGGTACGGATAGCTGTGCAGCACGAACGCCGGCTGCTCGGCGACGCGGAAATCGGACGTGCGAGACGTCGCGCGCCGCGCCTTGCGACGCGGCGGTTCAGGCGGTGCCGGCAGCGGCGCGTCGTTCGCGCCGGCGGTCACCGCGTCTTCGGTCGACGTCGGCGCGTCATTCGTACCCATAGGCGCGCAGCCCCGCCTCGTTGTCGGCCCAGCCGCTCTTCACCTTCACGAAGGTCTCGAGATACACGGGGCCGTCGAACAGCCTCTCCATGTCCATCCGCGCCTCGGTGCTGATCTGCTTGAGCTTCTCGCCCTTCTTGCCGATCACCATCGCCTTGTGCGAATCGCGCTCGACGAGGATCGTCGCGAAGATGCGCTTCAGCCGCCCTTCCTCCTCGAACTTGTCGATCAGCACGGTGCTCGTGTACGGCAGTTCGTCGCCGGTCCAGCGGAACACCTTCTCGCGCAGGATTTCGGCCGCGAGGAAGCGCGAGCTGCGATCGGTCAGCTCATCCTCGCCGTAGATCGGCTCGCCTTCCGGCAGGTACGGCTTGATCGTGTCGAGCAGGCGCTTGATGTCTTCCGGCCGCTGCGCCGACAGCGGCACGAGTTCGGTGAATTCGCGCAGCCCGCTCATCTGCTGCATGAACGGGAACAGCGTCGCCTTGTCGGTCACGCGGTCGATCTTGTTCGCGATCAGCAGCGTCGGCATGCCGGGCGGAATCAGGTCGAGCACCTTCTGGTCGTCGGGCCCGAAGCGGCCGGCCTCGATCACGAACAGGATCACGTCGACCGAAGTGAGCGTCGACGTGACCGCGCGGTTCAGCGAGCGGTTCAGCGCGGTGCTGTGACGGGTCTGGAAGCCCGGCGTGTCGACGAACACGAATTGCGCGTCGTCGAACGTGTTGATGCCGGTGATGCGGTGGCGGGTCGTTTGCGCCTTGCGCGACGTGATGCTGATCTTCTGGCCGACGAGTGCGTTCATCAACGTCGACTTGCCGACGTTCGGGCGGCCCACGATCGCGATCATGCCGCAACGGAAACCGGTAGGAGCGGGAGTGTTCATATCGTTTGGGAGACAGGTTCTGAACCGGCCGCGCGGCGCGCGGCACGATCGGTGGGCAATTCAGTGGTCGGCATCGGCCGCGCGCGCCTGCGCGGCGGCGAGGGTCGCGCCGCCCGGCGGCGTGTCGGCATCGGGCGCCGCGGCGTCGCGGGCGCGCAGCGTCGCGCGCGTGGCGGCATCGGAGCCGGCAGCCGGCTTGTCCGTGGACGACACGGCCGGATCGGCCGCCTGGCCCGCCGGCTTGTCGGCTGCACGTGGTGCGCCTGCGCTTTCCGCGGGCTTGTCGGCACGCTCGGCCGGCTTGTCCGCCGCGCGCGAGCCGGTTTCGCCGCGATCCGACGGCTTGTCGGACGCCTTTTCGGCAGGTTTGTCGGCCGTCGGCTTCGCGGCACGGTCAGCCTTGTCCGCGGCCGTTTCCACATGCGCCGCGCGAATCGCGGCCATCGGCGTCGGCGTCGGCGTCGGTCGCTCGCTCGTCGGCGCGTCGGCGTCGGTCGCTGCAAGCGCAGCCGCGGCCGCCTTCGCATCGCGCGCCGCCGCACGCTCCTTGCGCTCCGGAGAACGCAGGTCGAGTGCTTCCTGCACACCCTTCACGCCCGGCACGATTTCGGGCTCGACGTGCTTCGATCCGCGTGCGTTCTTCGAACGCTTCGGCTTCGCGGCCAGCATCGGCGCGGCCGCCAGCACCTCGTCGAGCGCCTTCTTCGCGGCAGCCTGCTCCGCTGCCCGCCGGCTCGCGCCGGAGCCCGACACCTTCACGTCGAGCTTCGGCACCGTGCATTCGACCTCGAACTGCTGATTGTGCGCCGCACCATGCGTCGCGACGACCGTGTAGGTCGGCAGCGCGATCTTGTGCCCCTGCAGGTACTCCTGCAGCAGCGTCTTCGCGTCCTTGCCGAGCGTGCGCGGATCGATGTGGTCGAGAATCGGGATATAGAGGCGCTTGATGACCCCTTGGGCGGCTTCGAAGCCGCCATCGAGGAATACGGCCCCGATGATGGCTTCGAACGCGTCCGCGAGGATCGACGGGCGGCGGAAGCCGCCGCTGCGCAGCTCGCCCTCGCCCAGGCGCAACCCTTCGGAGATATTCAGGGCCTGAGCGATTTCATACAGCGACTGCTGCTTGACGAGATTGGCGCGCACGCGCGACAGGTCGCCTTCGTCCAGCTTGCTGAAACGCTGGAACAAAAGGGCGGCCACCGCGCAATTCAGAACGGAATCGCCGAGAAACTCGAGCCGTTCGTTATGCGTGGCACTGTGACTGCGGTGGGTCAAAGCCTGGCGCAACAATTCCGCATTGCGAAATTCGTAGCGCAGCCGGCTTTCCAACTGGGATGGGGGCATGTGCAGGAGTATAACGCGGGCGCCGGTCGGGCCGAAACGGCACGGCCGGACGCGAAAAGGCGTGACGGAGCGGTGTTACCGCCGGTTCTTAAAGTAGTCCGGCAATACGCGACGCGGCCCGTGCGTCACGTATTGCATGTTGGATGCGAGTCGTACGCGATCAGTTGAAGGAACCGATCCGCTTCAGGTCGCCGAAGTTCATCCAGATGAAGAACGCGCGGCCGACGATGTTGTTGTCCGGCACGAAACCCCAGTAGCGGCTGTCCGCGCTGTTGTCGCGGTTGTCGCCCATCATGAAGTAGTGACCCGGCGGCACCTTGCAGATCACGCCACGGCTGTTGTACGTGCAATTGTCGCGATACGGATAGTCGTAGGCGCCCATCACGAACGGCGGCACGGCGGGATTGTTGAGGATCGCATTCTTCTTCGTGCCGATCGTTTCCTCGAACTGCTTCGCGTAGTTCTGGCGCTCGTCGTCGAAGAAATCCGGCAGCGGCGCTTCGGGCACCGGCTGGCCGTTGATCGTCAGCTGCTTGTCCTGGTAGGCGACCGTGTCGCCCGGCAGGCCGATCACGCGCTTGATGTAATCGACCGACTCGTCCTTCGGATAGCGGAACACGACGACGTCGCCGCGCGACAGCGGGCTGCCCTGCGTGATCTTCGTGTTCGTGATCGGCAGGCGCAGGCCGTATTCGAACTTGTTGACGAGGATGAAGTCGCCGACCAGCAGCGTCGGCACCATCGAGCCCGAAGGGATCTTGAACGGCTCGACGATGAACGAACGCACGACGAACACGGCCAGGATCACCGGGAAGAAGCTCGCTGTGTACTCGAGCCACCACGGCTGGCGCAGCTTTTCGTCGCGCAGCTTCGAGCGCGTCTGCACCGCGTTTTCGTCCGCGAAACGCTTGTCGATGCGCGACTGCTGGCGATCGAACTCTTCGATCGCCACGTCGGCCGCCTTGCGTCGCCGCGGCAGGAACACCAGTTTGTCCAACACCCACGCTACGCCCGTCACGACGACGAGCACAAAAAGAATCAGCGCAAAATTCATAAAAGGAACAGTCCTGTTATTTGTCTTCGACGCGCAAGATCGCGAGGAACGCTTCCTGCGGGATCTCGACCGAACCCACCTGCTTCATGCGCTTCTTGCCTTCTTTCTGCTTCTCGAGCAGTTTCTTCTTCCGCGTGATGTCGCCGCCGTAGCACTTCGCGAGCACGTTCTTGCGGAGTGCCTTGATGTTCTCGCGGGCGACGATGTGCGCGCCGATCGCGGCCTGGATCGCCACGTCGTACATCTGGCGCGGAATGATCTCGCGCATCTTCGCGGCGACTTCGCGGCCGCGATATTGCGACTGCGACCGGTGCACGATGATCGACAGCGCATCGACCTTGTCGCCGTTGATCAGCATGTCGACCTTCACGACGTCCGACGAACGGTATTCCTTGAACTCGTAGTCCATCGACGCATAGCCGCGCGACACCGACTTCAGGCGATCGAAGAAGTCGAGAACGATCTCGGCCATCGGGATCTCGTACGTGAGCTGCACCTGGCGGCCGTGATACTGCATGTTGATCTGCGAGCCGCGCTTCTGCTCGCACAGCGTGATCACGGAGCCGACGTAATCCTGCGGCATGTACAGGTTCACGGTGACGATCGGCTCGCGAACTTCTGCGATGCGGCCGGGCTCCGGCATCTTCGCCGGGTTCTCGACCATGATCGTCGAGCCGTCGCTCTGCACGACCTCGTAGACGACCGTCGGCGCGGTCGTGATGAGATCCATGTCGAACTCGCGCTCGAGCCGCTCCTGCACGATTTCCATGTGCAGCAGCCCGAGGAAGCCGCAGCGGAAACCGAAGCCGAGCGCCTGCGACACTTCCGGCTCGTACTGCAGCGATGCGTCGTTGAGCTTCAGCTTCTCGAGCGATTCGCGCAGCGCATCGTACTGGTTCGCCTCGACCGGATACAGCCCCGCGAACACCTGCGGCTTCACTTCCTTGAAGCCCGGCAGCGGCTCGCTGGCGGCCTTGGCCACATGCGTGACCGTGTCGCCGACCTTCGCGGCCGTCAGTTCCTTGATGCCGGCGATGATGAAGCCCACCTGCCCGGCCGACAGCGATTCGAGATTGCGCGACTTCGGCGTGAACACGCCGACGTGCTCGACCGGATACTGCGCGCCGGTCGCCATCATCTTGATCTTTTCCTTCGGGCGCAGCGTGCCGTTGACGATGCGCACGAGCATCACGACGCCGACGTAGTTGTCGAACCAGGAATCGATGATGAGCGCCTGCAGCGGCGCGGCCGGATCGCCCTTCGGCGGCGGCACCTTCGCGATCAGCGACTCGAGCACGTCCTCGACGCCCAAGCCCGTCTTCGCGCTGCAGCGCGTCGCGTCGGTCGCATCGATGCCGATCACGTCCTCGATCTCCTCGATCGCGTTCTCGGGGTTCGCGGCCGGCAGGTCGATCTTGTTCAGCACCGGCACGACCTCGACGCCGAGCTCGATCGCCGTGTAGCAGTTCGCGACCGTCTGCGCCTCGACACCCTGGCTCGCGTCGACCACGAGCAGCGCGCCTTCGCACGCGGACAGCGAACGGCTGACCTCGTACGAGAAGTCGACGTGCCCCGGCGTATCGATCAGGTTGAGGTTGTAGACCTTGCCGTCGCGGGCGCGATAGGACAGTGCCGCCGTCTGCGCCTTGATCGTGATGCCGCGCTCGCGCTCGATATCCATCGAGTCGAGCACTTGCGCCTCCATTTCACGGTCGGCGAGACCGCCGCATACCTGGATGATGCGATCCGCGAGTGTCGACTTGCCATGGTCGATGTGCGCGATGATCGAGAAATTGCGAATATGATCCATTCAGTGCCGATCAAGCGAAAAAGGCGCGCTCGACGACTGCGGAGCACGCCTTGTGTAAGTCGGTGAAAAAACGACTTATTTTAGCCGAAAAGGCCTTTGCCGGGCGGTAATTTGGGACGCCCCGGCCCGGGGCACCCCGCTGGAGCCTTTGTGGTAAGGGCTCGCCGACGGAAGCCCCGCGCGCGGGGCGGCCGGCCGGCGCCCGGGGTCGGTTCAGCGCCGCGCCGCGAGTGCGCCGCGCACCCTCGCCTCGTCGAACCTGTGGCGACACACTTCCGCGCCGTCCAGCAGCAGCACGGGCACGTCCTCGTCGTAGCGCGCAACGAGCGCCGGATCGGCATCGATGTCCACGTAACGGACCTCGATGCCGGATTCGGCCGCGACCGGCGCCAGCGCGTCGCGCATGTCGTCGCACAGGTGGCACCAGCCGCGGCCGTAGAGCGTGAACATCGGTGCGTTACTTCTGGGTCGGGCGCGGGCGCACCGGCACGAACTGCGTGTTGTCGCCGCGCCGCACGAGCACCGCGACCGCCTTCTGCGCATCGAGCTGCGCGGTCACTTCCGCGAACTGCTTCGCGCTCGTGATGTCGGTGTCGCCGACGCGCAGCACGATGTCGCCGCGCTGCAGGCCCGCACGGGCGGCCGGGCCGTCGACGGCGTCGATCTGCACGCCGTTCTTCAGCTTCAGCGACTTCATCTGCTCCGCCGGAATGTCGCTGACCGTCAAGCCGAGCGGGTTTGCCTGGCGCGGCTTCTGCGGCGTGCTCTTGCGCTGCTCGGCCTTCGCCGTCGTCTCCGCCGGCGTCTCGGCGATCGTGATCGGCAGATCGCGCGCCTGACCCTTGCGCCATACGCTGACGGTCGCCTTCGTGCCCGGTTTCGTGTCGCCGACCATGCGCGGCAGATCCGACGCCGTCTCGACCGGCCGACCATTGAACTTCAGGATGATGTCGCCCGGCTGGATGCCCGCCTTGTCGGCCGGACCACCCGGCTCGACGCTGCTGACGAGCGCGCCCTCCGCCTTCGGCAGCCCGATCGAGTCGGCCACGTCCTTCGTCACCTCGCCGATCGCCACGGCGATGCGGCCGCGCGTGACCTTGCCGGTCGCCTTCAGCTGGTCGGCCACGCGCATTGCCTCGTCGATCGGGATCGCGAACGAAATGCCCATGAAACCGCCGGTGCGGCTGTAGATCTGCGAGTTGATGCCGATCACCTCGCCCTGCATGTTGATCAGCGGGCCGCCCGAGTTGCCGGGGTTCACCGCGACGTCGGTCTGGATGAACGGCAGGTAGTCGCCCGTGTTGCGGCTCTTCGAGCTCACGATGCCGGCGGTCACTGTGTTGTCGAGGCCGAACGGCGAGCCGATCGCGACGACCCACTCGCCGACGCGCACCTTGTTCGAATCGCCGATCGCGACGACCGGCAGGTTCGACGCCTGGATCTTGACCACCGCGACGTCCGTGCGGTCGTCGACGCCGATCAGCTTCGCCTTGAATTCGCGCTTGTCGGTCAGCGTCACGTAGATGGTGTCCGCATCGTCGACGACGTGCGCGTTCGTCATCACGTAGCCGTCCGCCGACACGATGAAGCCCGAACCGACGCCGCGGTTCTGCTCGGCGTCGGGCGGATTGTCCGGCGCCGGCGCGTTCTTCGGATTGCCGTTGCCGCCGCCGTTGCCGGGCGCCTGCGGCAGCGGAATGCCGAAGAAGCGCCGGAAGAATTCCGACATGTCGCCGTTGTCGAAGCCCGGCGGGAGCGCACCGCGCGGGCCGGGAATCGGCACGTTCGCGGTGGTCCGGATGTTCACGACGGCCGGCCCGACCTTTTCGACCAGATCGGCGAAGTCGGGAAGGCTGGCGGCGGGCGGCGTGGCCGCCACCGCGGTATGCGGGATGAGGGGCAGGCAGGCACACAGCACCGCCGCCGCGAACACGTTGCGCAGCGTGAGTTTCGTCATGTCGGAAGCCGTAGCGTTACTTGGAAGCCTTGTATTCTATGGCAGCCGCGAACTGCTGCAACGTGGCCGGCGGCACTTCGCCGAGCACGGTGATCCAGTAGTCGCCGCGACGCTTCACGAGAACGTGGGTCGCACCGGTGCTGCCCGCGCCTTCCTTGCGCGTGTTCTTTTCGGCCGGCTCGATGAAGACGGAGATCGTCGCGAGCCCGTCGGTGAAGACGGCCTGGTCGACCGGAATCGGCGGATCGCCGGCGTCGCGCGCGGCCATCGGGCGGCGCACCTCGCGAATCTTCCGGAAGCCGGCGACGTTCGGCGCGATCTGCCAGCCCTGCGCTTCCATGTCGACCGTCGCGACCGGCGGGCGGACCACCGTCCAGCCGCTCAGGTTGCGCATGCCGGCCGCGATCGCGGCCTTGTCGCCGGACGTGCCGCCCGTCTGCACTTGCGAGAACGCGATCTGCTCGAGCACGTGATCGGCCGCGTCGAGCGTCTGCGAACGCAGCAGCAGGCCCGTCCGGGCATCGGACCACAGCTTGTACGTGAAGCGGTACGCATCCTTCGGCACGAGTTCGACGACTTGCGCGTCGAGCCCCGCCACGCGGTCCTTGCCGAGCAGCTTCGCGTCGTAGACGGACATCACGTGGTCGCCGCCCGCGCCGAGCAGCGATGGAAACGAGTCGCGCGTCTGGCGGCGCTCGACCACGCACAGCTTGCGCTCCGGCACGAACGTATACAGCTCGTCGTTATGCCGCAGCACCTTGCGCGGCTTGCCGTCGAGCGTCTCGATCCGCTCGAACTCGCCGTCGCGGGACGCCACGTGCGCGATGCGCGACGACTGGACATACCCGCCGCGCTGGTAGACGAAGGTGCCCTCGTAGCTCTGCTGCTGCGCCGCCTGCTGGATGCGGTCGAGCCACTCCGCCGCACCCTTGCGGGTCGCGACGGGATCGTCCGGTTGCTGGGCGCTGGCGGGAAGGGATTGAACGGACAACAGGGCGGCTGCGCAAAGCAGGAGGGCCGGCAGCCGCTTCCATCCGGAGATGGCGTGATTCAACTGCAATGTCCGCATCGAGTTTATTGGCCTGGCGTGGTGGTCACGGCAGCGCGGATCAGCGGCATCGAGCCTGTGACGACGGGCTGCTGCGCGAATTGCTGGTGCGCTTCAAGGTATTGGTCGAGACTTGCGTCGCGGATGATGTTGACGTCCTGCAGGCCCGGCTGTGCCGATGCCTGTGCAACCGTCACGCGCTGCAGGTTGCCGCTCTGCGGCGCGCCTGCCGACGCGACCTGGACGGCGCCGGGCGCACCGGCCGTCTGCAGTTGCGGAACGACGATCCACGTGAGCGTGGCGGCCGCGGCGGCCACCGCGAAGGCCGGCACGACACGGCGGCGCAGCGACAGCAGCTTGCGCGCGACCGGCGCGGCGGCCGGTGCGAGCAGGTGCGGCTCGCTTTCGAGCGCGGCGGACATGCGCGCGGTGAACGCGACGCTCAGCGCGGGCGACAGCGCGAGCTCGTCCGAGCGCAGCGCATCGCCGATCAGGTGGTAGTGGGCCCACGTCGCGCGATCCGCACGATCGAGCTCAGCCAGAAACTGCCCGTGATCCGGGCCGTCGAACAGCTCACCGTCGACCAGAGCGGAAAGGCGCTCGCCGCGCGAGTACGCTTGCGACTGCTTATTGACCGACCCCATGATGCTCCCCATCTTGCACACACCCCGTCGTGATTTCACGACTCTATCCGTAACTAGACCCTGACCGCGCCGTTACACCCGTCGCGCTTACCAGCGCTTGCCTTCGGGCGTATCGAGCAGCGGACGCAATTTAGCAGCGATTGCCTCGCGCGCCCGGAAGATTCGCGACCGGACCGTCCCGATCGGACAATCCATCATTTCCGCGATCTCTTCGTAGCTCAGGCCCTCGATCTCGCGCAGCGTAATCGCCTGGCGCAACTCTTCGGGCAGGACGGCCATTGCAGCGTTGACCGTCTCGGCAATCTGCTTGCTCATCAACATCGACTCAGGCGTGTTGATATCCCTTAGTTGGTCTGCGTCGGAGAAAGTTTCCGCTTCCTCGGCATCGGCCTCCGTGGAGGTCGGTGCCCGGCGGCCCTGCGTCGCAAGGTAGTTCTTCGCCGTATTGACGGCAATCCGGTACAACCACGTGTAGAACGCCGACTCGCCGCGGAACTGCGGCAGCGCACGATACGCCTTGATGAACGCATCCTGGGCCACATCCTCGACCTCGGCGGGATCCCGCACGAGGCGCGAGATCAGCCGAATGATCTTGCGGTGGTATTTGGAGACCAGGAGTTCGAACGCCGCCTTGTCGCCTTTCTGTACGCGCTCGACCAGAGCCTGATCGATTTCTTTTTCACTCACCTGACAAATCCGTTAACTAGGGATGCAACGCGGAGCGTTATTGTAGCGTTCCGGCGCCGGCCGCTGGTTACGGTAGGTAACCAAGCCGCCGTCATGCCCGCGCCGCCGTGCCCGCGGTACGTGCCAGCACGGACAGCGCGCTGAACGACGCGGCGTCGAGCGCATCGGCCGGAATCAGCAGCGGCCGGGCGCGCCGGGCGCCCTGCCCGACCGACAGCACGAGCAGCAGGCTGCTCCAGTGCGCATGGCCGGTCACGCGGCCGCGGGCCAGCAAGCGCCCGGTGCGGCCAAACGCCGCAACCTCCCCGAATGCATCGATCCGCAATTCGGCCGGCAGCCGACGGGCACAGGCCCGCGCGGCACACACGGCGAGCAGCGCGGCCGTCGCCGCGGACACGCACGCGCCGGCGGCGGCACCGGCCCGCGGCGCCCAGAACAGGTACACGGATGCGGCAGCCGCCGCGACGAACGCGGCCAGCACGACATACGACACGGCCGAGGCCCGCAACGCAAAGCGCTGCGGACGCCCGGCCGGAGCATCGATTGGACTCGTCAAGCGATTTCGACGTCAGACGCGCTTGAACACCAGCGTGCCGTTGGTACCACCGAAGCCGAAGTTGTTCTTCACGGCCACGTCGATCTTCATGTCCCGCGCGGTGTTCGCGCAGTAATCGAGATCGCACTCGGGGTCCTGGTTGAAGATGTTGATGGTCGGCGGCGACACGTTGTTGTGCAGCGCCAGCACCGTGAACACCGACTCCAGACCACCCGCGCCACCCAGCAGGTGGCCCGTCATCGACTTCGTCGAGTTCACGACGAGCTTGTGCGCGTGCTCGCCGAATGCCGCCTTCACCGCGTCGGACTCGTTCTTGTCACCGAGCGGCGTCGACGTGCCGTGCGCGTTCAGGTACTGGACCTCGTCCGGGTTCACGCCGGCGTCGCGCAGGGCCGCGACCATGCAGCGGCGCGGGCCGTCCATGTTCGGCGCGGTCATGTGGTATGCGTCGCCCGTCATGCCGAAGCCCGAGACTTCCGCATAGATCTTCGCGCCGCGCGCCTTCGCCGCCTCGTACTCTTCGAGCACCATCACGCCCGAACCCTCGCCCAGCACGAAGCCGTCGCGGTCCTTGTCCCACGGACGGGACGCGGTGGCCGGATCGTCGTTGCGGGTCGACAGCGCCCGCGCGGCCGCGAAGCCGCCGATGCCCAGCGGCGACACCGTCGATTCGGCGCCGCCCGCGACCATCACGTCGGCGTCGCCGGCCTGGATCAGGCGTGCCGCCAGGCCGATGCTGTGCAGACCGGTCGTGCAGGCCGTCACGGCCGCGAGGTTCGGGCCCTTCAGGCCGAACATGATGCTCAGGTGACCCGAGATCATGTTGATGATCGAACCCGGCACGAAGAACGGCGAAATCCGGCGTGCGCCGCGATCGACGTAGGTCTGGTGCGTGTCTTCGATCATCGGCAGGCCGCCGATGCCGGAGCCGACCAGCACGCCGATGCGTTCCGCATTGGCTTCGTTCACCTCGAGGCCGCTGTCCCGGATTGCCTGGACGCCGGCTGCGATGCCGTAATGGATGAACGTATCCATGTTGCGGGCTTCCTTCGCCGGGATGTACTCCTCGGCGCTGAAACCCTTCACCTCGCCCGCGAAATGCACGGCGAGGTTCGACGGATCGAACTTCGTGACGGTGGCGATGCCGGACTTGCCGGCGACGAGATTGGCCCAGCCGTCGGCAACATTATTGCCAACGGGCGAAATCAGCCCCAGGCCTGTAACGACAACACGACGGCGGCTCACGGTAACCTCTTTTCCATTGGATGACAAAAACAAAAGCCACAGTGGCCCCAGGAACCAGCCCTGCGAGCCCTGTGGCTGTTAGTCCGTCCGGCGCGAATGCCGGCAGGATGGCGCGTCAATCGCGAAGATCGCGGCGACGTTGCGGACAAACGCGAAAGGCGCTTATGCCTTGACGTTTGCGCGAGCGTAGTCGATCGCTTGCTGAACCGTCGTGATCTTCTCTGCTTCTTCGTCCGGGATTTCCATGCCGAACTCGTCTTCGAGCGCCATCACCAGTTCGACCGTGTCGAGCGAGTCAGCACCCAGATCGTTCACGAACGATGCTTCGTTCTTGATCTCGGCTTCCGCGACGCCCAGTTGCTCAGCGACGATCTTCTTGACACGTTGTTCGATGTTATCCATTACCCCTCCGAGGGAAAGTTCAGATTTACAAGTGCGCGCATTTTATCAGGTTTGCTGACGCCAAAACGCGCGTTGGCTTGATGGTCGATCAAGCACCGATCCGCCTGAAAAACGGGATACGGCGCGGATGGTAAACGAAAACCGTTACGACATGTACATGCCGCCGTTCACGTGCAGCGTCGTGCCGGTGATGTAACCGGCCTGCGGCGATGCGAGGAACGCGACGGCATGGGCGATGTCTTCCGGGCTGCCGAGTCGGCCGAGCGGAATCTGGGTCTTGAGCGCGGCCTGCTGTTCTTCCGGCAGGGTCTTCGTCATGTCGGTGTCGATGAAGCCCGGCGCGACACAGTTCACCGTGATGCCACGGCTGCCGATTTCGCGCGCGAGCGCGCGGGTCATGCCCGCGACGCCGGCCTTCGCGGCCGCGTAGTTGACCTGGCCCGGGTTGCCGGCCGAACCGACCACCGACGTGATGTTGATGATGCGGCCGCCGCGGGCCTTCATCATCGGCCGCAGCACCGCACGCGACAGGCGGAACACCGACTTCAGGTTGGTGTCGATGACCGCGTCCCAGTCCTCGTCCTTCATGCGCATCGCGAGCTGGTCCTGCGTGATCCCGGCGTTGTTCACGAGCACGTGGAGCGCGCCGAACTCCTTCACGGTCGCGTCGATCAGCGCTTCGGCGGCCGCCGCGTCGTTGACGTTCAGCACCGCGCCGCGGCCCGTCACGCCCGCTTCCGCGAACCCGGCGGTAATCGCGGCGGCGCCCGATTCGCTCGTCGCGGTGCCGATCACCGTCGCGCCCAGGCGCGCGAGTTCGAGCGCAATCGCACGGCCGATGCCACGCGATGCGCCGGTCACGATCGCGACCTGTTTATCGAGAGTCTTTTCCATGAATCGAATATCCGTCTCTTGAGGAAAGGCGCCGCGTCAGGCGGTCGCCAGCTTCAGTGCTTCGTCGAGCGAAGCCGGATCGAACACCGAGGCGCCGACCAGGTTGCCGTCGATGCGCTTCGTCAGGCCCGCCAGCACCTTGCCCGGACCGCATTCGATCACATGCGTGACGCCCGTGCCCGCGATGTGCTGCATGCATTCGACCCAGCGCACCGGGCCCGCGGCCTGGCGCACCAGCGCGTCCTTGATCGCAGCCGGATCGCTGACCACCGCGACGTCGATGTTGTTGACGACCGGAATCTGCGGCGCCTTCACGTCGACGTCCGCGAGATAGTCGCGCAACTGGTCCGACGCCGGCTTGAGCAGCGACGAATGGAACGGCGCCGATACCGGCAGCGGCAGCGCGCGCTTCGCGCGCTTCGCCTTCGCGATCTCGCATGCCTTCTCGACGGCCGCCTTCGCGCCCGCGATCACGACCTGCGCCGGCGCGTTGAAGTTCACGGCTTCGACGACGCCCGCTTCCGCGGCTTCGGCGCACACCGCGCGCACCGTATCGTCATCGAGGCCCAGGATCGCGGCCATGCCGCCCTGGCCGACCGGCACGGCCGTCTGCATCGCCTGCGCACGGAAGCGCACGAGCGGCACCGCGTCCTTGAACGCGATCGCGCCCGCCGCGACGAGCGCCGTGTATTCGCCGAGGCTGTGGCCCGCGACGATCGACGGTGCCGGGCCGCCAGCCTGCTGCCACGCGCGATAGCACGCGTAGGCGGCCGTCAGCATCACGGGCTGCGTGTTCGTGGTCAGGTTCAGCTCTTCGGCCGGACCTTCGGCGATCAGCTTGCCGAGATCCTGATTGAGTGCATCGGATGCTTCCTGGAGCGTCTCGCGCACGACGGCCAGATCGGCGAATGCGTTGAGCATGCCGACCGACTGCGAGCCCTGCCCCGGAAAAACGAATGCAAATTTCATATCGTCCCCAATTGAATCGATTCGAACGGCGCGCGCGAACGGCGCGCCGGTTTGGGAGCCGCGCGCGGCAGTCGCGCGCCGCGGATCAGAAGCGGAAGACCGACGCGCCCCAGGTGAAGCCGCCGCCGACGCCCTCGATCAGCACGTGCTGACCACGCTTGATACGACCGTCGCGCACCGCGGTGTCGAGCGCCAGCGGGATCGATGCAGCCGACGTGTTGCCGTGCTGGTCGACCGTCACGACCATGCGCTCCTGCGGCAGGCCGAGCTTGCGGCAGGTGCTGGTCATGATGCGGATGTTGGCCTGGTGCGGAATCAGCCAGTCGACCTGCTCGGGGGCGAGATTCGCCTTGGCGAGTGCCTCGATCGCGACCTTTTCGAGCACGTTGACCGCGAGCTTGAACACGGCCTGCCCGTCCATGTACAGGAACGCGCTGCCGTCGATCACGCCGCGATTGACGTTGCCCGGCGTGCAGAGGATGTGCGAATAGCTGCCGTCCGCGTGCAGCGCACTGCCGAGCACGCCTGGCTCTTCCGATGCGGACAGGATCACCGCGCCCGCGCCGTCGCCGAACAGCACGCAGGTGGTGCGGTCCTTGAAATCGAGAATGCGCGAGAACGTCTCCGCGCCGATCACGAGCGCCGTACGGTGCTGTCCGCTGCGGATGAAGCTGTCGGCCGTCGCCATCGCATAGGCGAAGCCGGAGCACACGGCCTGCACGTCGAATGCCGCGCCGCCGTTCCTGATGCCGAGCTTGTTCTGCAGCAGGCACGCCGTGCTGGGGAACACGAAATCCGGGGTCGAAGTCGCGACGATAATCAGGTCGATCGATTGCGGATCGATGTCGGCCGCCTCGATCGCACGACGCGCCGCTTCGAGCGCGAGATCGCTCGTCGTGACGTCCGGTGCGGCGAAATGGCGCGCATGGATGCCCGTGCGCGCAACGATCCACTCATCGCTCGTCTCGATGCCTTCCTTCGCGAGACGGTCGGCGAGCTGCTGGTTCGTGACGCGGTCGGGCGGCAGGTAGCTGCCCGTGCCGAGCACGCGGGAATAGAGAGTCGATTGGGCCATTTATGCTTTAGAGGATTGCGCAGCGGAAGGTTCAGCGTGATGGCCTGGGGCCGGGCTCGCCGTGCCCGCGCCGCCCGCGTCGTGTCCGCCATCGCCGAGCGACACCGAATTGTCTGCCATCGCGCGCGCGAGGCGCTCCAGCACGCCGTTTTTGACGGCATCATAACCCCGTTTGATCGCCCACTCAAACGCGTAGGCATCGGCCGAACCATGGCTTTTGATCACGAGGCCCTTCAGCCCCAGCAGCGCCGCGCCATTGTACTGGCGATGGTCGACGCGCTTCTTGAAGCGCATCAGCACCGGCAGCGCGAGCAGCGCCATCAGCTTCGACATCAGCGAACGGCCGAACTCCTCGCGGATGATGTCGGACAGCATCTGCGCGAGCCCCTCGGACGTCTTGAGCGCGACGTTGCCGACGAAGCCGTCGCAGACGATCACGTCGACCGTACCCTTGTAGATGTCGTTGCCTTCGACGTTGCCGCGGAAATTCAGCGTGCTGGCGCGCAGCAGTTCACCCGCGCGCTTGATCGTTTCGTTGCCCTTGATGACCTCTTCGCCGATGTTCAGCAGGCCGATCGTCGGACGCTCCTTGCCCTCGAGCGCGGCGACGAGCGCGTGCCCCATCTCCGCGAACTGCAGCAGATGCTGCGGCTCGCAGTCGACGTTCGCGCCGAGGTCCAGCATCATCGTGTAGCCGGTCGGGTTCGGCAACGCGAACGCGATCGCGGGCCGCTCGATGCCGGGCAGCGTCTTGAGCACATAACGGGACACGGCCATCAGCGCGCCGGTGTTGCCGGCGGAGATACAGGCCTGGGCCGCGCCTTCCTTGACCTGGTTGAGCGCGACACGCATCGAAGAATCCTTCTTCTTGCGCAGCGCGACTTCGACAGGGTCGTCCATCGCCACGACTTCGGTGGCGGGCACGATGGTCAGCGCGGGATCGTCGAGGGCTTTCAGCTTTTTCAGCTGAGCGCGGATTGCGCTTTCGATGCCGACGAGCATCAGGTGCGCATCAGGATGCGCGCGGACGAACTTGACTGCCGCGGGAACGGTCACGGACGGGCCGTGGTCGCCTCCCATGCAATCGATTGTGAGCTTTACGGTCATGGAATGCGACGAATTTCAGGCACAAAAAAGCGGCAGTTGAATGCCGCCTTTTTGTTGAGCCAGGAAAGTGTCAAGCGAACCAGTTGTCACGCGAACGGCGAGCGTAGCGCGCAACGCGTGACTTGACGCTTAGTCGTTCTTCGTCTTGACGACTTTCTTGCCGCGATAGTAGCCGTTCGGGCTGACGTGGTGACGCAGGTGCACTTCACCCGTGCTCGGCTCGACTGCCAGCGGCGCTGCCGTCAGGAAATCGTGCGAACGATGCATGCCGCGCTTCGACGGCGACTTCTTGTTTTGCTGGACTGCCATGACTAACTCCTAATTGATTTTCCGGATTCTAACACAGCCCGATCCGGCGCTTAACTACCCTGGCCCAAAGCCTTTACGCCTTCCCGCGCCACAACTGCTTAGTGTTTCTTGCTGCCGTCCCCGTCCTTCTTCAACGCTTGCAGCGCTGCGAACGGATTCGGCCGTTTGCCTTCGTCCTCGTCTTCGGCGGACTCGTCGTCCGCCTCTTCCGAAGGACCGCTCACACCCGACACGAGGCTTTCGTGAACTGCCGGGCAAACCTCGTGCTTGGGCACGAGCGGCAACGAAAGCAGCAATTCCTCTTCGATCAAGTCGACGAGATCGAACTGGCGTGTGCCCACGATCACATCGGCTTCATCGTCGTCGAGCGGAAATTCTTCAGCTTCTTCTTCGGTCGCAACGACCCGGTACGTCATGTCGACGTCGAACGTCTCGTCGTACGGAGTCATGCAGCGCTGGCACGTGAGCCACGCATGGCCGTGCACCGCGAGTCGCAGATACGGCTGCTGCCCATCGGCGCCATCGTCCTGCAACTCCTTTTGGGTGAACCCTTCGGCCTGCCACGTGAAGACCGTGTCGCGATCTGGCGCGTCCACCGGCACTTCGTTTAACATGCGCGGCAGCTGCGACAGACGCACCGCACCCGCTGCCTGCCGCCCGCTGCGGGCGAATTCGAACAGGTCGACTGCGTGCGGATCAAGCGATGCCGCCGGCTTGCCAGAAGAAGTGTTCATGTTGCGCTCCTGCCTACAGGCTGACTTGCGGGATCCGGCTTGCTGGCGCCGCTCATCCGGCGCCGCCCACGGACGTGATCTACGCCACGTACGATTACGTAACTTTACTTCCGAAGACCCGGCAGGCGCCACCACAGCGAAAGCCTGCCGACGAAAAGCGGGAAAGCATACCTGTTTTACCTTTTGCGGTCAATCACTTATGCTTGCGCCCTCGCAACGCCCCGCCACACCTGACGATTCACCGACCCAATCGACCATGCCGCATACCGTTTGCCGCCCGCCGCGGCTGATTCTCGCCTCCAGTTCCCGCTACCGCCGCACGCTTCTCGAGCGCCTCGGCCTGCCGTTCGACGTCGTATCGCCCGATCTCGACGAAACCCCGCTCGCGGGTGAAACGCCCGCTGCAACCGCGCTGCGTCTCGCCGGCGCGAAGGCACGCGCGGTCGCCGCGACCATCGACGCGCCGGACGGCGTGCTCGTGATCGGGTCGGACCAGGTCGCGACGTTCGACGGCCTCCAGATCGGCAAGCCCGGCACGCACGAGCGCGCGCTTGCCCAGCTGCTGTCGATGCAGGGCCGCGACGTCGAGTTCCACAGTGCGCTCAGCCTGTACGACAGCCGCACGGGCGAAACGCAGAGCGAGGACGTCGTCACGCACGTGCGCTTCCGCTCGCTGCCCGAAGCCGAACTCGATGCATACCTGCGCGCGGAAACGCCGTACGACGTGGCCGGCAGCGCGAAGTCCGAAGGGCTCGGCATCGCGCTGCTCGACGCGATCGACTCCGACGACCCGACGGCGCTCGTCGGCCTGCCGCTGATCGCGCTCACGCGGATGCTGCGCACCGCTGGCTATCCGCTGTTCACTACTCACGGAGACCGCGCATGACGGCCGGCACACTTTATCTCGTCCCGAACACCCTCGGCGAAGGCGACGAATCGATGCTCGCCGCCGTGCTGCCCGCGGCCGTGCAGGCGCGCGCCGGCACGCTCGGCTATTACATCGGCGAAAACGCGAAAACGACCCGCGCGTTCCTGAAGAAGATCGGCACGACGCGGCCGATCCAGGAAATCGCGATCCGCGAACTGAACGTCAACACGCCGGCCGGCGAGATCGACAAGCTGCTCGCACCGGTGCTCGCGGGCACGGACGCCGGGCTCGTGTCCGAGGCCGGCTGCCCCGCCGTGGCCGACCCCGGCGCGTTGCTGGTGCGCCGTGCGCATGAACGCGGCGTGAAGGTCGTGCCGCTCGTCGGGCCGAGTTCGATCCTGCTCGCGCTGATGGCGTCGGGCCTGAACGGCCAGAGTTTCGCGTTCAACGGCTATCTGCCGGTCGATGCGGCCGCGCGCGCGAAACGCCTGCGCGAGCTCGAGCAACTATCGCGCAAGGGCCGCCAGACGCAAATATTCATCGAGACGCCGTACCGGAACCAAGCGATGCTCGATACGCTTGTCGCGACCTGCGCGCCGTCGACGCAGATCTGCGTCGCGGCCGACCTGACCCTCGAAACCGAGACGATCGCCAGCCGCTCGGTGGCGGACTGGAAAAAGGCGCCGGCGCCGAATCTGCACAAGCGCCCCGCCATCTTCCTGCTGCTCGCGAACTGAAACGCCGGCCCCGCATCCGCCTTGCGGCACGGGGTGGCCGGCTGCGTTCGCCGCAGCGCGGGCCCGCGCTCAGCGCAGGCTGAACGACGTGCCGCCCGCGGCGAGCGCCTTCATCGCGGCACCGCCGACCGCCGCGCCGAATTTGCGCGCGACGCGGTTCGTCAGGCTTTCCTTCACCGTGTAGTCGACGAGATCCGGCGCCTTCAGCACGTCGCGCGCGACCGTATCGGTCGTGCCGTAGCCGTCGGCGAGCCCGAGCTCGACGCTCTTCTCGCCCGTCCAGAACAGACCCGAGAACATGTCGGGCGTTTCGTGCAGCCGCTTGCCGCGACCGTCCTTCACGGCCTTGATGAACTGCGCATGGACCTGGTCGAGCAGCGCCTGCGCATGGGCGTCCATCTTCGGCGTCTCGGGCGAGAACGGATCGTAGAAGCCCTTGTTTTCGCCCGACGTGTGCAGACGGCGATCGACGCCGAGCTTGCCCATCAGGCCCGTGAAGCCGAACCCGTCCATCAGCACGCCGATCGAGCCGACGATGCTCGCCTTGTCGACGAAGATCTTGTCGGCGGCGGACGCAATGTAATAACCGCCCGATGCGCACATGTCGGTCACGACGACGTACAGCGGCTTGTTCGGATATTTCGTGCGCAGCCGGCGAATCTCGTCGTAGACCATCCCGGCCTGCACCGGGCTGCCGCCCGGGCTGTTGATCCGCAGCACGACGCCGGCCGCGCCGTCGTCGTCGAACGCGGCATCGAGCGCCGTATTGATGTCTTCGCCGTTCGCGTTGGTGCCTGCCGCGATCTCGCCGTCGATCGTCACGAGCGCCGTGTGGCGCCCGGTCGACGCGAACTTCGCGTCGTTCGAGAAATCGATCAGCGCGAAGGCGAGCAGCAGGAACACGCCGAGGAACGCAAAGCGGAAGAAGATCTTCCAGCGCCGCGCCGCGCGCTGTTCCTTGACGGCCGCGAGCGCGATCCGCTCGAGCGCCGCGCGCTCCCAGTTCGGCTCGCGGCTGTCGGGACGGGGCGAAGAATCAGGGATATTCGGTTGGTCGGCCATGCAGTGGTGTCGTCAGTCGGTCGTGGCGGAAGGAGTCGAAGCGGCGGGACGCAGGTCGGCATCGGGCACCCAGAATACCGCACGGCCGTCGGGCATGTCGCGCTCGTCGACCTCCACCGGCCGCAGGCGGCCGCCGCGGCACGGGCCGCCGACGCACTTGCCGGTGTCCGGCGCGTAGATCGCACCGTGCGTCGCGCACATCAGGTAGAGGCCCGACGACTCGAAGAACTGCCCTTCGGCCCAGTCGAGCTCCATCGGCACATGCGCGCAGCGGTTCAGGTAGCCGTACGCACGGCCGTCGTAGCGCACGAAGAACACGACCGCCTGCTCACCGCGCAGCGTCGCGTCGACGCGCACGCCGGCGCCGCCGTCGGTCAAGGCGTCCGACGCGCACACGCGCACGGCTTCCGGCGCCGCGCTCATGCGTGCTCCCGCAGCCATGCCGCCAGCGCGACGACGTCCGGCGCGACGAAGCGCGGCGTCAGCGCAGCCAGCGCCTCGGCCGTATGCGCGCCGTACGAGACGCCGACGCCGGCTGCCCCCGCGCTCGCCGCCATCTGCAGGTCGTGCGTGGTGTCGCCGATCATCACGGTGCGCGCCAGATCCTGCCCCAATTCGCGGGACAGTTCATGCAGCATCGCCGGGTGCGGCTTCGAGAACGTTTCGTCCGCGCAGCGCGTCGCATCGAACAGGCTCGTCAGCTTCGACTGGTCGAGCACGCGATTCAGCCCGACCCGGCCCTTGCCGGTCGCGACCGCGAGCAGGTAACCCGTATCGCGCAATTCCGCGAGCAGTTCGCGCACGCCGGCGAACAGCTCGATGCGCTGGTCGTCCAGCAGGTAGTGATAACGGTAACGCTCGGCCAGCCGTGGATAGTCGGACGGATCGAGGGTCGGAGCGGCAATGCGCAGCGCATCGCGCAGGCCCAGGCCGATCACGTAGCGGGACGCCTCGTCCGACGGCGTGGGCAGGCCGAGATCGCGGCACGCGGCCTGGATGCTATGCGCGATGTGCGCAGTCGAATCCATCAGCGTGCCGTCCCAGTCGAAGACGATCAGGTCAAATTGCTGTCGGGCCATGCGAGTCATGCGTTATCGCGCAAAGCGCTGAGTTGATCGAGGAAGCGCCGGCATTCGTCCGGCAGCGGCGCATCGAACTGCAGCGGCTCGCCGGTCAGCGGGTGCGCGAGCTTCAGCCGGTGCGCATGCAGGAACATCCGTTTCAGCGACGGCTGCGCGTTCGCGCGCGCCAGCGCCTTGTTCAGTGCGAAATCGCCATACTTGGCGTCGCCGGCGATCGGCAGGCCGAGATGCGCGAGGTGCACACGGATCTGATGGGTCCGGCCCGTTTTGAGTTCCGCTTCGACCAGCGCGTACTCCGGCCAGCGCTCGAGCAGATTGAACACCGTGTGCGACGGCAGGCCGTCGTCCTGCACGCGCACGCGCCGCTCCCCTTCCGCGGTCGAATACTTGAACAGCGGCGCCTTCACCGCGCGGCGGCGGCCCCAGTCGGACTGCCACTCGCCGTGTCCGCACGCGAAGTAACGCTTGTCCATCCGGTTTTCGCGGATCTGCTCGTGCAGGCCGACGAGCGCCGTGCGCTTCTTCGCGAGCATCAGGATTCCGGACGTCTCGCGGTCTAGCCGGTGCACGAGTTCGAGGAATTTCGCGCGCGGGCGCGCCTGGCGCATCTGCTCGATCACGCCGAACGCGACGCCGCTGCCGCCGTGCACCGCGACGCCGGCCGGCTTGTTGATGACGAGCATCGCATCGTCTTCGTACAGTACCTCGAACTGCGCGGGCGGCACGATCGGCGTGTCGGCGCGCGCGAGATCGGCCGCCGCCACCCGCACGGGCGGCACGCGGACGATGTCGCCGAACGCGAGACGATACTGGGCATCGACCCGACCCTTATTCACGCGCACTTCGCCGCTGCGCAGGATCCGGTAAATATGGCTTTTGGGCACGCCTTTACAGACGCGCAACAGGAAGTTGTCGATCCGCTGACCGGCCGAGTTTTCGTCGATCTCGATCATCGATACCTGGCCGCTTGCGACTGAATTCTGGGATATTTTGCCTAACTCATTCATACTGAATATAATTTTGCCCAGCCTGACGTTGAGGGTGGCCTGACAGGCCGGCCCCGGCTGAATCGGGCAAGGCGCAAGCGCAAACTGCTATTTTACTTGCGCCGGGGGTCCGCTGCTCGCCCCTAATCAAAGAGATGCAGCAAGTTGCACGCACGGCGCCGCCCGTCGGCAAGGATCGCGCCCACAGGCGGATTCGGTCGGCAAGGCGCCGCGGTAACGGAAAGTTGGTTGAAAAGAATTTGATCGGCAGCCCGACGGCGCGAAGTGCGTCCGCAGGCTGCCGGTTGCGAAAATTACGGCGTTGCGCCTGATTTGGCCCCGCGAAGGTGCGGGGCTTGGCGACGTCAAACCAGGGAAGTACACCCCAAGCGGGAAAGTCGGGTTGGATTCGATACTCCCCGCTGCGGCCCAAGCCGCAGCATCTGCCGCCCGTCGGCGCGCGCGACGCATTGCGCGCGCCCGTGGCGATGCCCGGACTCAGGCTTAGCGCGCTTGTGCAGCGTGCGGTGTGTGAACGCCGTGCTTTGAAACCGTATTCGCAGGTGCCCAACGGCCGCCGGCCCCGTCTTTCGGGCCCAAGCGCCTCTTCAGGCAATTCTCCCCGCCATCCTTCCCGCTCCAGCGTGCTTGTGACAACACAACAAGGTGCGGCCTGCCGTCGTTCCCGCCTTCGCGACTGACAACCGCGAGGCGCCGGCAGCGGAGCCGCCTGGAGTCGTTCATGAAACGCATGCTGTTCAATGCGACGCAGCAGGAGGAGCTGCGCGTCGCCATCGTCGATGGGCAAAAGCTCATCGACATCGACATCGAGACAGCCGGGCGCGAACAGCGCAAAGGCAATATCTACAAAGGTGTCATCACCCGTATCGAGCCGTCGCTCGAAGCGTGCTTCGTCAACTACGGCGAAGACCGCCACGGCTTCCTGCCGTTCAAGGAAGTCGCCCGCCAGTACTTCAAGGACGGCATCGACATGCGCTCCGCGCGCATCCAGGATGCGCTGCGCGAAGGCCAGGAACTGATCGTTCAGGTCGAGAAGGAAGAGCGCGGCAACAAGGGCGCCGCCCTCACGACCTTCATCTCGCTCGCCGGCCGCTACCTCGTGCTGATGCCGAACAATCCGCGCGGCGGCGGCGTGTCGCGCCGGATCGAAGGCGACGAGCGCCAGGAACTGCGCGAAACGATGGCGCAGCTGCAGATTCCGGACGGCATGAGCATGATCGCCCGCACCGCGGGCATCGGCCGCAGCGCCGAGGAACTGCAGTGGGACCTGAACTACCTGCTGCAGCTGTGGCGCGCGATCGAAGCGGCGTCGCAAAGCGGCAATGCCGGCCAGCCGATGCTGATCTATCTGGAATCGAGCCTCGTGATCCGCGCGATCCGGGACTATTTCCAGCCCGATATCGGCGAAATCCTGATCGACACGACCGAGATCCACGATCAGGCCCGTGCGTTCATGGACATCGTGATGCCGGACAACGTGTCGAAGGTGAAGCGCTACCACGACGACGTGCCGCTCTTCTCCCGCTTCCAGATCGAGCACCAGATCGAGACGGCCTACTCGCGCACGGTACCGCTGCCGTCCGGCGGCGCGATCGTGATCGACCACACCGAGGCACTCGTCGCGATCGACGTGAACTCGGCGCGCGCGACCAAGGGCGCGGACATCGAGGAAACGGCGACCCGCACGAACCTCGAGGCGGCGGACGAAGTGGCCCGCCAGCTGCGCCTGCGCGACCTCGGCGGCCTGATCGTGATCGACTTCATCGACATGGAGTCGGCCAAGAGCCAGCGCGAAGTCGAGCAACGCCTGAAGGACGCGCTCAAGCACGACCGTGCGCGCGTGCAGATGGGCAAGATCTCCCGCTTCGGCCTGATGGAACTGTCGCGCCAGCGCCTGCGTCCGGCGCTGTCGGAAGGCAGCCACGTGACGTGCCCGCGCTGTAACGGCACCGGCCACATCCGCGATACCGAATCGTCCGCGCTGCAGGTCCTGCGGATCATTCAGGAAGAAGCGATGAAGGAAAACACCGCGGCGATCCACTGCCAGGTGCCGGTCGAGGTGACCGCCTTCCTGCTCAACGAAAAACGTCAGGAAATCAACAAGATCGAGTCGCGCTTCAAGGTCGGCATCGTGCTGATCCCGAACAAGCACCTCGATACGCCGCACTACAAGCTCGAGCGCCTGCGTCATGACGACGCGCGCCTCGACGATCCGCGCGCGTCCTGGAAGATGGCCGAGGAAGCCGCCCGCGAACTGGAGTCGGAAACCGGCTACAGCAAGCGCACGGCCGACGTGAAGCCGAAGCAGGAAGCGGCGGTCAAGGGCATCACGCCCGAGCGCCCGGCGCCGAGCGCGGCACCGCAGCGCCCGGCCGAGCCGGTTGCGGCGGCGCCCGCCCCGGTCGCCGTGGCAAGCAACGGCGGCTTCATCGGCTGGCTGAAGGGTCTGTTCGGCATGTCGCCCGCTCCGGCGCCCGCGCCGGTTGCACCGGCACCGGCGAAGGAACAGGCTGCCCGTCCGGCCCGCGAGCGCACCGAGAAGACCGAGCAGCGCGGCGGCGATCGCAACCGCAACCGCCGCGGCGGCGCCCAGCAGGCTCAGGGAGGCCGCGACCAGGCAGCGACGGGCCGTGGCCAGTCGCAACGCCAGGAACGCGAAGGCAAGGAAATTCGCGAGCCGCGTGAACCGCGCGAGGGTCGTGAACCGCGTGAAAGCCGCGAGCCGCGCGAAAGCCGTGAGGGTCGCGAAAGTCGTGAGGGCCGTGGCCCGCGCGAAGGCCGCGAACCGCGCGAGCCGCGTGAAAGCCGTGAGAACCGCGAGCCGCGCGAGAGCCGCGAACCGCGCGAGCGCGTCGAGCAGCCGGAAGCCGTCGAGGCCGGCGGCCGCGGCGAGCGCCAGGAACGCGGCGAACGTCGCGAGCGTGGTGAGCGCCGCAAGCCGGTGCAGCACGCTGCGACGCTTGAGACCGTCAATCGTGGCGAGAACCATCCGGAAGCGGAAGCCGACCAGGCCGTCGCAGCGCTGCCGGGCGCCGATGTCGGTGCCGACGCGGAAGCCGGCGCACGTGACGGCGAGGAACGTCGCCGTCGCCGCCGCGGCCGCCGCGGTGGTCGTCGCGAGCGCGAGGACGAAGGCTCGGTGGTCGAGCACGCCGAGCAAGGTGCAGATGGCGAAAACCCCGTGCACGCCGTGACGACGGAAGCGCCGAACGCGGTCGAGCCGGCCCGTACGGCCGCACCGGTCGCCGTGGCGTCCATGGCAGCCGTTTCGGCAGCAGGCGCCGCGGTTGCGGAAGCCGAAGTCGAGGAACGTGCCGAAGCGGTCGCACCGGCCGCGGTCGAGTCGCAAACGGCACCGGTTCGTGTCGAAGCGACGCCGGTCGCACCGCTCGAGCCCGCCCCGGTCGCACCGGCAGCCGAACCGGCACCGGTCGCGCCGGCCGCCGAATCGGAAGCCGGTCCGGCTCCGGTCGCGGTTTCGCCGACCGATGCGTTCGAAGTGCCGGCCGCACCGGCTACCGTCGAAGCGCCGCAGTCTGCGCGCGTCGAACAGGCCGCACCGGCACCGGTCGTCGCAGCTGAAGTCGCTCCGGCACCCGTTACTCCGGCACCGGTCGCACCGGCTCACGTCGAACCGGCTCGCGTCGAGGCCGCACCGGCCGAAACCGTTGCCACGCCGGCTCCGGCGCCCGCCCAGCCGGCCCCCGCGCCTGCTTCGGCGAGCCTCGATGCCGTGCTGGAGCAAGCCGGTCTCGTGTGGGTAAACACGGACGCCGACAAGTTCCGCGCTGCCCAGGAAGCCGCGTCGCGCCTGCCGCGTCCGCCCCGCGTGCCGCGCGAGCGCAAGGCGCAGCCGCCGGTCGACCCGACTCCGATGCAGCAGGTCGAAACGCACCGCTAAGCGGCGCATCGCCCGACCAGGAAAAGCCCGCCTCCGGCGGGCTTTTTCATTTCCGCGCTGCGGGTTTCCGCCCCCGGGCCCGGCCGGCCGCTTGCGGCTAAAATAGAGGCCTGACTCGCACTTCTTTCAACATGTCCCGACGCATCATTCCCCTCGCCGACGTCAGCGGGATGCCGGATATCTCCGGCGTCGCGCATACCCCCGACGGCGCGCTGGCCGACAGGTTCGCCAGGCCGCTGCGCGACTTGCGCATCTCGGTGACGGACCGCTGCAACTTCCGCTGCGTGTACTGCATGCCGCGAGACGTGTTCGACAAGGACTACCCGTTCCTGCCCCACAGCGCGCTGCTCACGCACGAAGAGATCGAGCGGGTGGCGCGGCTGTTCGTCGCCCACGGCGTCGAAAAGATCCGGATCACGGGCGGCGAGCCGCTGCTGCGCAAGAACCTCGAATTCCTGATCGAGCGTCTGGCGCGCCTGACGACTCACGACGGCCGCCCGCTCGACCTGACGCTGACCACCAACGGCTCGCTGCTCGCGCGCAAGGCGCGCGCGCTGAAGGACGCCGGCCTCACGCGCGTGACGGTCAGTCTCGACGCGCTCGACGACACGCTGTTCAAGCGCATGAACGACGCCGATTTCGCGAGCGCCGACGTGCTCGACGGCATCTTCGCCGCGCAGGCCGTGGGCCTCGCGCCCGTCAAGGTCAACATGGTCGTGAAGCGCGGCACGAACGACAGCGAGATCCTGCCGATGGCCGAGCGTTTCCGCGGCACCGGCGTGATCCTGCGCTTCATCGAATACATGGACGTCGGCACGTCGAACGGCTGGAACATGACCGAGGTGCTGCCGTCCGCGGACGTCGTCGCGCGGATCGCCGAGCGGTTCCCGCTCGTGCCGCTCGACGCGCATACGGCGGCGGAAACCGCGCAGCGCTGGGGCTATGCGGACGGCGGCGGCGAGATCGGCGTGATCTCGAGCGTCACGCAGGCATTCTGCGGCGACTGCACGCGCGCGCGGTTGTCGACCGAAGGCAAGCTGTACCTGTGCCTGTTCGCATCGACGGGCCATGACCTGCGCGCACTGGTGCGCGGCGGCGCCAGCGACGCCGAGATCGCGACCGCGATCGCCCGGATCTGGCAGGCCCGCACCGACCGCTATTCGCAGCTGCGCGGCAGCGCGGCCGCCAACGCCGCGCCCGACGGCGCCGGCAAGCGCGTCGAAATGTCGTACATCGGCGGCTGACGCGCGCCGCCCCAGCCGACTTCCCGCGATGTCCGCTTCCCCGTCGCCCTCCATCACCGGCCTGCTGCTCGCCGGCGGCCGTGCCACGCGCATGGACGGCGCGGACAAGGGCCTGCAGCTGCTCGACGGCACGCCGCTCGCGCTGCACGTGCTGCGCCGGCTCTCGCCGCAGGTCGACGAGACGCTGATCAGCGCGAATCGCAACGCCGATCGCTACGCCGAACTCGGTGCGCCTTTCGACGCGCGCATCGTCGCGGACGAAACAGCCGATTTCCCCGGCCCGCTAGCGGGCCTGCTCGCCGGCATGCGGGCGGCGCGCGCCCCGCTCGTCGCGTGCGCGCCGTGCGATACGCCCTATTTGCCGGCCGACCTGATCGCGCGGCTGCACGCGGCGCTCGACGCGCAGCAGGCCGACATCGCGATGGCCGTGACCGTCGACGCGCAGCACGCGCGTTCGCCGCAGCCGACCTTCGCGCTGCTGCGCACGTCGCTTGCCGACGATCTCGCCGCCGCGCTCGCGGCCGGCGAGCGCAAGGTCCGTGCGTGGTACGCACGCCACAAGACGGTCGAAGTCGAGTTTCGCGACGAGCGTGCGTTTTACAATGCCAATTCCTGGCATGAACTCGCCGCGCTTGCCCGCCGCTGACGGCACCGGCATCCGTTCCCGCCCGCCGCATGCGCCTTCGCGCTCAGGCGCCGTCCGCGCGCCACCGGCCACGAACCCGATACGCCTTGCGGCGCAGTCCGACTGATGATCACGCAATCCTCGCCCGCCTCCCGAACCGCACCCGATTCCGCTGCCCCGCTGTCGCTCGCCGACGCGCAGGCGCTCGCGTGCCGGTTCGCGGTGCCGGTCGACGCGTGCGACACGGTGTCGCTGCATGACGCACTCGACCGCGTGCTCGCGGCCGACGTGAACGCGCCGTTCGACATCCCCGCGTACGACAACTCGGCGATGGACGGCTATGCGTTCGACGGCAGCGCGGGCGCGCCGGCAGCGGCCGCCGAAATCGCGCTGACGGTCGCCGGCTCGGCGTTCGCCGGCCATCCGTTCGACGGATCCGTGGCGGCCGGCACATGCGTTCGCATCATGACCGGCGCGCCGATGCCGGCCGGATGCGACACGGTCATTCCGCAGGAACGCGTGCTCGTCGACGGCGATGTGATCCGCTTCGCCGCACACGACGTCGCACGCGGCGCAAACTGCCGCCGGGCCGGCGAGGATCTTGCGCGCGGCGCCTGCGCGCTCGCCGCCGGCCGCATCCTGCGCCCGTCCGATCTCGGCCTGCTCGCATCGTTCGGGTTGCGCGAAGTCACGGTGCGCCGCCGCGTGCGCGTCGCCGTGTTCTCGACCGGCGACGAACTGCGCGAACCGGGCGAGCCACTCGGCCGCGGCTCGCTGTACGACAGCAATCGGGCGATGCTGGTCGCGATGCTCGAAAGGCTGCACATCGACGCGCTCGATCTCGGGATCGTCCGCGACGATCCGGCCGCGCTCGAACGCGCGCTGCGCGATGCCGCCGACGCACGGGCCGACGCGGTGATCACGTCGGGTGGCGTATCGGCCGGCGAAGCCGATTTCACGCGCGACGTGATGGCGCGGCTCGGCGACGTGACCTTCGCCAGCCTCGCGCTGCGGCCCGGCCGGCCGCTCGCGTGCGGCACGCTTTCGGGTGCGGGCGGCGACGACGGCCCCGTGCTGTTCTTCGGGCTGCCCGGCAACCCGGTCGCATCCGCCGTGACGTTCTACGCGATCGTGCGCCCCGCGCTGCTGACGCTGGCCGGCGCGCACACGCCGCCGCCGGCCACGTATACGGCGCTCTGCACGCTGGCATTGAAAAAGCGTCCGGGCCGCACCGAATATCTGCGCGCCATCGCGACGCGTGCCGCCGACGGCCAGTGGCACGTCGCGCCGGCCGGTTCGCAGAGTTCCGCATCGTTGAGCGGTCTCGCGGCCGCCAACTGTTTCATCGTCCTGGGCCACGATTGCGCGACAGTCGACGCGGGCGCCCCGGTCGACATCCTGCCGCTCGACGGCCTGATCTGAATTCCAATCGATATATCTCTACGGGGGCAATCCGCACATGAAGAAACAAATCTCGTCGATCGCCGCGGGGCAGACCGCAAAGGCGCTGATCCTCGTCTACCTGACGTTCAGCGTGCCGATCGTGCTGCTCGGCATCCTGGTCGCGTACATCCGCTACGGGATGGTGGAACTCAGCACGATCCTGAGCGCGCTGCTGCTGAACGCGATCCTCGGTTTCGTGCTGCTGTGGATCGCCTGCCACGCCTACAACTGGGTCGCCTCGCGCTTCGGCGGCATCGAGATCGTGCTGTCCGATCCGCCGGAGGAAGCGTGAGCGGCACGCCGCTGATCCGCGCGGCCGAAGCGCGCGACGTCGGCGCGATCCTCGCGCTGATGCGCGAGCTGGCCGAGTTCGAGAAACTCACGCACCTGTTCGTCGCGAGCGACGCCGATCTCGCCGACGCACTGTTCGGCGCGCACCCCGCCGCCGAAGCGCTGGTAGCCGAGCGCGACGGCGCGATCGTCGCGTATGCGCTGTTCTTCCACAACTATTCGACGTTCCTCGGCCGTCGCGGGCTGTATCTCGAGGATCTGTACGTGCAGCCGTCGCAGCGCGGCACGGGGCTCGGCACCGCGATGCTGCAGCACCTCGCGGCACTTGCAGTCGAACGCCGCTGCGCGCGCTTCGAATGGTCGGTGCTCGACTGGAACCAGCCGGCGATCGATTTCTACGAGAAGATGGGCGCGACCGTGCTGCCGGAGTGGCGCATCGTGCGTGTAACCGGCGACGCACTCGGCGCGCTCGCCGCACGCTGAGCGCGGGCCGGCCATGCCGGCCGCCGCTGCAAAAAAACGGGCGCCGCGGCGCCCGTTTTCCGTTTCAGCCGGTTGCGGCCGCACACGTCATGCGTCATGCCTCGTCCGCATCGGCGCCGTCTGCGCCGTCCGCAACTTCCGCACCCAGCAGCCCGGCCGCCGTATCGCCCGGTAACGCCTCGACCTGCTTCAGCTTGCGGTTCATCACGCGCGTGCGCTGCTCGGCCGCCTCGATCGAGCGCGTGACCGTTTCGAGCTGTGCCTTCGTGCGCGCAAGCACATCGCCGAACTTGCCGAACTCGGTCTTCACCGCGCCGAGCACCTGCCACACTTCGCTCGAGCGCTGCTCGATCGCGAGCGTGCGAAAGCCCATCTGCAAGCTGTTCAGCAACGCGGTCAGCGTGGTCGGCCCGGCCACCGTCACGCGATAGTCGCGCTGCAGCATATCGGTCAGCCCGGGGCGACGCAGGATCTCCGCAAAGAGCCCCTCGGTCGGCAGGAACAGCAGCGCGAAATCGGTCGTATGCGGCGGTGCGACGTACTTCTCGGCGATCGTCCTCGCCTCCATCCGCACGCGCGCCTCGAGCGCACGGGCCGCTTCCTCGACCGCCACCGAATCGGCACGTTCCTGCGCATCGATCAGCCGCTCGTAGTCCTCGCGCGGAAACTTCGCGTCGATCGGCAGCCACACCGGCGGCGCGTCGCCTGTCCCGGCGGCGCGGCCCGGCAGCCGGATCGCGAACTCGACGCGTTCGCCGCTCCTCGGCACCGTCGCGACGTTCTTCGCGTACTGGTCGGGCGTGAGCATCTGCTCGAGCAATGCCTCGAGCTGCACCTCGCCCCAGGTGCCGCGTGTCTTCACGTTGGTCAGCACCTTCTTCAGGTCGCCGACGCCGGCCGCGAGCGTCTGCATCTCGCCGAGCCCGCGGTGCACCTGCTCGAGCCGGTCCGACACGAGCTTGAACGATTCGCCGAGCCGGTGTTCGAGCGTCGCATGCAGCTTCTCGTCGACGGTGCGGCGCATCTCCTCGAGCTTCGCCGCGTTGTTCGTCTCGATTTCCTTCAGCCGCTGCTCGAGCGTCGCGCGCACTTCGCCGATCCGGCGATCGTTGGCCTCGGTCAGTTGCGTGAGCTGCCGGTTCAGCGTGTCGCCGAACAGGCGCAGCGCGACCGTCTGCTCTTCGCGCGCCTGCTGCGCCTGACGCTGCACGCTCTCGCGCATCGCGTCGAACTGCTGCGCGTTGCCGGCGACGAGCTTGCCGAGCTGTTGCGCGAAACCATCGATCTGGTTGTTCTGCACGGTCGCGATGCTCGTCAGCTGGGTCGCGAGCGTCTGCTGAAGCTGCGAGAAACTGCCGGCCAGCTCGGTGCGCGAGCCGCGCGCGTTCTCGACGATCTCGCCGCGCAGCTCGCGTTCGAGCCGTTCGACCGCGAGCGCCTGCGCGTGCGCGGCGTCCTCGATCTGGTCGCCGAGCACGGCCGCATCGTCGTGGCGGCCGCCGCCGCGCACGAGCGCGACGATCGCCACCGCGAGCGCGACGGCCAGCACGACGACCGCCGCCAGCAACAACATCGTCGTCATGCGCGCGGCTTCCCGATCACGTCAGGGTTGATCGGATTCGGCGGCTGCCCCGCGCGCGGCCCGACGCCCAGTGCGGCGATCAGGTTGTCGGCCGCGAGGTTGGCCATCGCGCGGCGCGTCTTCTCGGTCGCGCTCGCGATGTGCGGCGTCAGCACGACGTTCGGCACCTCGAGCAGCGCCGGGTGGACGTTCGGCTCGCCTTCGTACACGTCGAGGCCGGCCGCGGCGATCGTCCCGTCGCGCAGCGCGGCAGCCAGTGCCGCGTCGTCGACGATGCCGCCGCGCGCGATGTTGGTCAGCGTCGCGGTCGGCTTCATCTTCGCGAGCTCGGCCGCGCCGATCGTGTGATGGTTCTCCTTCGTGTACGGCAGCACCAGCACGACGTGATCGGCGCGCGCGAGCAGCGCGTCCTTCGCCACGTATTCGGCGTTCAGCTCGGCCTCGATCTCCGGTGCGACCCGCGACCGGTTGTGATAGATCACCTGCATCCCGAAGCCGCGCGCGCGGCGTGCGAGTGCCTGGCCGATGCGCCCCATGCCGATGACGCCGAGCGTCGAGCCGTAAATGTCGCTGCCGAGGAAACCGTCGTACGCCCACTTCCGCCAGTGCCCGGCGCGCAGCCAGTGCTCGGATTCGGCGATCCGCCGCGCGGCCGCCATCATCAGCGCCCAGCCGAAATCCGCGGTCGACTCGTTCAGCACGTCGGGCGTGTTGGTGCCGAGCACGTTCGCCGCGTTGAACGCGGCCATGTCGAAGTTGTTGTAGCCGACCGCCATGTTCGACACGACGCGCAGGCGCGGCGCCGCCGCCAGCGCGGCCGCGCCGATCGGATCGCCAGCGGTGAGCGCGCCGTCCTTGTCGGCGAGACGCGCGGCAAGCGCATCGGGGGCGAGCGCGTCGCCGTTGTTCCAGTCGACTTCGAAATACTGCTCGAGCCGTTCGATCACGTCCGGAAAGATCGGACGTGCGACCAGGATCTTCTGCATCGCCATCTCCGCATGCCGCGGCCGGAACGCGGCGCATCGTGCGCCGCCGGAACCGTCCGCGCTTGGTTGAAAATAATCAGCCTACGCCGGGAAGAAGAGCCACGACGTCAGCAGGAATACCGGTACCAATATCACGAGCGCCCAGCCGAGATACGCGAAGAAGCTCGGCATCCTCACGCCGCGCGACTCCGCGATCGCCTTCACCATGAAGTTCGGCGCGTTGCCGATGTAGCTGTTCGCGCCCATGAACACCGCCCCCGCGGAAATCGCGGCGAGTGTCGTCGCGCCCGCCGTCATCAGCGCTTGCGCGTCGCCGCCCGCGAGGTTGAAGAACACGAGATAGGTCGGCGCGTTGTCGAGGAACGACGACAGCAGGCCGGTCGCCCAGAAGTACATCGCGTCGACCGGCTTGCCGTCGGGGCCCGTGACGAGATGGACGATCTGCGCGAACGCACCCTGCGCACCCGCGCGCAGGATCACGATCACCGGCGCGATCGTCACGAAGATTCCGGCGAACAGCTTCGCGACCTCCTCGATCGGCGCCCAGTTGAATGCATTGCCTTCGCGCGCCGAGCGCGGCGTCAGCGCGAGCGACGCGAGCGCCACGACGACGAGCGCGACGTCGCGCACGAGATTCTGCAGCGCGACGTGCGTGCCCCACACGTCGAACGTGATGCCCGGCTTCCAGATGCCGCTCATCAGCACGAGGCCGATCACGGCCGCGAGCAGCACGAAGTTGACCTTGCCGTCGATCGACAGCGCGGCGCCGTCGGGTGTCGGGTCGAGCGCGGCCGGCCGCTCCTCGCCGCCCTTCCGGTAGAAGTACGTATCGAGCCCGAAGAACAGCGTCAGCAGCACCGCGCAGATGAACAGCATCGGCAGCGCCAGATGCGTGGTCGTCCAGAAGAAGCTCACGCCGTTCAGGAAGCCGAGGAACAGCGGCGGATCGCCGAGCGGCGACAGCGAGCCGCCCGCGTTCGCGACGAGAAAGATGAAGAAGATCACGACGTGCACGACATGCTTGCGGTTGTCGTTCGCGCGCAGCAGCGGGCGGATCAGCAGCATCGCGGCGCCGGTCGTGCCCATCACGCTCGCGAGCAGCGTGCCGAGCGCGAGGATCGCGGTGTTCAGCTTCGGCGTGCCGTGCAGGTTGCCGTTGACGCAGATGCCGCCGGCGACCGTATAGAGCGCGGTCAGCAGCACGATGAACGGGATGTATTCCTCGAGCAGCGCGTGCACGAGCGTACCGAACGCCGTGCCCGCGCCGAATGCGACCGCGAACGGCGCCAGGAACGCAATGGCCCATGCCGCGGCGATCTTGCCGAAATGGTGATGCCAGAACACCGGCGCGACGAGCGGGAACACCGCGATGGACAGCAGGATCCCGGCGAACGGGATACCCCATAGTGCGGACAGCGTGGCACCGTCGAGCGTGGCGGCCGATGCGAGCGCGGGAACGGCGCCAAGCGCGGCTCCCGACGCCATGCCCGCCCAGGCGGCATGTCGTTTCATGCAGAACTTCCTTGTGCGAATGAGTCGAGTGAGGATGAAGCCGGCGCGCGCGTCATGCGCCGCGCACGACGATCGCGTGAACGCGGTACGGGCCGTGCGCGCCCAGCACGATGGTCTGCTCGATATCGCCCGTGCGCGACGGGCCCGATACGAAATTGACCGCGCGCGGCAATTCGCCGCGCTCCGCGCGAATCAGCGCGAAGGCGTCTTCGTGGCCCGCGACGATCCGCGACGCCGGCACGATCGCGATGTGCGTCTCCGGCAGCAGCCCGGCCGACGCGTAGGTGTCGGGACCGGACAGCAGCACCAGCGAACCCGTTTCGGCGGTGGCGCAAAAGCAACCGGTCAGGCCGACGAGGTCGCCCTCGCGCGGCTTGCGGCATTCGACCGACAGGCCCGCGCCGGCCCAGTCGAGCTCGGCGAGCGTGCGCCATGCGACGGCCTGCATCGGCAGGCCGTGAGCGGCAAGATAGCGGGCGGCGGCGGCGGGCGCATCGGCCAGCGTCGCGACTTCGTCGACCGTCGTCGACAGGCGCGCCGCTTCATCGACGAATGCGGCGACGAGGTCGGCCGGCATCGGCGGGCGCGGCCCCTCGGGATGACGAGCGAGATAGTCGGCGACGCCGTCGCGCTCCGCTGCATCGGGTTCGGGCGCGCGTCCTTGCGCCGCGCGAATGCGTGCGAGGATCTGGCGACGGGCAGCGGAAGTGTCCATGAACGGTCCTCGTGACATGAGCGTGCGATACCGTCGGATTATACCGGCCGCCCTCGCCGCGACGCACCTGGCCGGACGGCCGACGCCTACTGCGATGCGTCGTCGTCGACCGGCTGCGCGATGCCGAACACCTGGCGCAGGTACGCGAGATACGCGCGGTCGTCGCACATGCTCTTGCCCGGCGAATCCGACAGCTTCGCGACCGGCTGGCCGTTGCAGCGGACCATCTTGATCACGATCTGCAGTGGCACGTAGCCGAGATCGTTCGTGAGATTGGTGCCGACGCCGAACGCGAGCTTGCAGCGGTTGCGGAACCGTTCGTACAGCTGCATGACCTTCGGGATGTCGAGCGCATCCGAGAACACGAGCACCTTGGTGCGCGGGTCGCAGCGGTTCGCCTCGTAGTGGCGCAGCATGCGCTCGCCCCACTCGAACGGATCGCCCGAATCGTGGCGCGCGCCGTCGAACAGCTTGCAGAAGTACATGTCGAAGTCGTTCAGGAACGCATCCATTCCGTAGACGTCCGACAGCGCGATCCCGAGGTCGCCGCGATACTCCTTCGCCCACATCTCGAAACCGTAAGTCTGCGAATCGCGCAGCCGCGGGCCGAGCGCCTGGCATGCCTGCAGGTATTCGTGCGCCATCGTGCCGAGCGGCGTCAGCTCGTGCTTCATCGCGTAGAACACGTTGCTCGTGCCCGCGAACTGCGGCCCGAGCCCGTCGCGCAGCGTCAGCGCGACCTCCTCGTGCCACACCTTCGAGAAGCGTCGGCGCGTGCCGTAGTCGGCGATCTTGCAGTCGGCGAACTCGGGCTTCGCGCCGAGCAGCTTGATCTTCTCGCGCAGCCGCTCGCGGCCTTCGCGATAGTCGGGCTCGCGCTGCGTGTTGCGGAAATAGACTTCGTTGACGATCGCGAGCACCGGGATCTCGAACAGGATCGTGTGCAGCCACGGCCCCTCGATCACGATGTCGATCTCGCCGTTGCCCTTCGGCGAAGGCGTGATCGAGATGTACTTCTCGTTCAAATGGAACAGCGCGAGGAAGTCGACGAAATCGCTCTTGATGAAGCGCATCCGCCGCAGGTAGTCGAGTTCGATGTCGGTGAAGCGCAGCGAACAGAGGCCGCGCACCTCGTCGCGGATCTCGTCGATGTACGGAACGAGATCGACGCCGGGCGTGCGGCACCGGAACCGGTACTCGACATTTGCGGCGGGAAAGTGATGCAGGACGACCTGCATCATCGTGAACTTGTAGAGATCCGTGTCGAGCAGCGAAGTGATGATCATGATTGCGGCACCGCCAATATCGAGACAGGGTCCGGCACACCGCGCGCCGCCCGGTCTGTCGGCCATGTTACCCGAATGCGGGCCGGACCATCGTGAAAGCGCGCCTGCCCGCTCCGGCCGGGCCGCCATTGCCGCACGCGCGGCAGCCCCGGTCGGCCCCATAAACTAATCACGAAACGATATAAGCCGGAAAGCCGACCACGTCATGCGGGTTTTGCGCTTCAGTTACAATGCCGCTTTTGGCGCAAACGCCACCCCATATATACCGCCAAGCAGGAGCGTTTTAATGACTCACGTTGTGACCGAAGGCTGCATCAAGTGCAAATACACGGACTGCGTGGATGTGTGCCCGGTGGATTGCTTCCGTGAAGGTCCCAACTTTCTCGCCATCGATCCGGACGAGTGCATCGACTGCGCCGTGTGCGTGGCCGAGTGCCCGACCAATGCGATCTATGCCGAAGAAGACGTTCCGGGCGACCAGCAGCAGTTCACCGAGCTGAACGCCGAGCTGGCGAAGAACTGGCCGTCGATCACGAAGACCAAGCCGGCACCGGCCGACGCGGACGAATGGAAGGACGTGCAGGAAAAGCTGCACCTGCTCGAGCGCTGATCGCGCAGCGGCGCCGCGCAATATTTTTTGCGCCCCGCCGCTCAAAGGTATTGACAGGTTAGCCAACGCTCCATACAATCTCGTTTCTCTGCTGTTGTTGTTTGTTCCCCGATAGCTCAGTCGGTAGAGCGCCGGACTGTTAATCCGTAGGTCCCTGGTTCGAGCCCAGGTCGGGGAGCCAAAAAAGCAAAGGCCCGTTGAATGTGCGCGGGTTTCTTGTTGGAAACAAACCAAGCAGATGTACCGATTTATTCCCCGATAGCTCAGTCGGTAGAGCGCCGGACTGTTAATCCGTAGGTCCCTGGTTCGAGCCCAGGTCGGGGAGCCAGACAGCGAAAGGCCCGTCATTCGACGGGCCTTTTGTTTTTCCGGCGCCCGTCGGTCACCGCCGCGCATGCTAGAGTCTTTATCCCGCATTCGCATCCGGCTCCGTCGATGAAGCACCGCCTCCTTTCCGCCTTGCCGTTCGCCCTCGTCCTCTCCGTCTTTGCCGCCGCGCCGCTCGCGCACGCGGAGGAAGTCGGCAGCGTCAACACCCATTTCCGCGTGACGGGCTCCGACCGCGTGGTCGTCGAAGCGTACGACGATCCGCTCGTGGCCGGCGTCACCTGCTATGTGTCGCGGGCGCGCACCGGCGGGATCAAGGGCTCGCTCGGCGTCGCGGAGGATCCGAGCGAAGCGTCGATCGCGTGCCGGCAAGTCGGCCCGCTCAGCTTCAAGGAGCCGCTCAAGCAGCAGACCGACGTGTTCAGCGAGCGGATGTCGTTCATCTTCAAGACGCTGCATGTCGTGCGCGTCGTCGACAAGAAGCGCAACACGCTCGTCTACCTGACCTACAGCGATCGCATCGTCAGCGGCAGCCCGAAGAACGCCGTGACCGCGGTGCCGATGCCGGCCGGCACGACGATTCCGGTCAAGTAAGCCCGCGCCTGCGGGATGCGCGAGCGCTACACTTACCCATTCGACCGCTCCGCGCCCGATCATGTCCGCCACCCGCCTTCCCGACGCCGCACGCTACTGGCGCACGCCGCTGCTGCCGGATGCGGATCTGCTGACGGCCACCTATCGCAACCACGCGTTCGCGCCGCACTGGCACGACGCCTACACGATTCCCGTGATCCTCGAGGGTGCGGAGCGCTACACGTGTCGCGGCAGCGGCCATGTCGCCGAAACCGGCACCGTGCCCGTGATCAATCCCGGCGAAGTGCACACGGGCTCGCGCGCGACCGACGAAGGCTGGTGCTATCGCGTGAGCTACGTGCCGGTCGACTACATTCGCGCGCTCGCCAGCACGATCGCCGGTCGGCCGCAGGATGCGCCGTGGTTCCCGTCCGACGTGATCCGAGACCCCGATCTCGCGGCGCGCCTCGCGCTGGCCCACCGGATGATGGAGGCCGGCAGCGAACGCATACCGTCCGCCCATCCGCATGACCAGCTGGCCGATGATGCTCCGGCGGCCGGTGCACCGCGCCTCTACGATCCCCTCGCCGCAGAAACGGCGATGCTCGATGCGCTGTCGACCCTGATCGCGCGCCATGCCGACGCGCGGCTGCAGCCTGCGGCGCTCGCGGCCGACGAGCCGCGCGTCGAGGTGATGCGCGAACGGCTCGCCGCCGATCTCACGTGCCCGGTCACGCTCGGCGACGTCGCGCAGGCCGCCGGCCTGTCGCCGTTTCACGCGGCGCGCCTGTTCACCCGCACGACCGGCATGCCGCCGCATGCGTGGCGCAACCAGTTGCGGCTGCAGCGTGCGCTCGCGCCGTTGCGCGCGGGCGTATCGATTGCGGAGGTCGCCGCGGCCAGCGGCTTCGTCGACCAGAGTCACTTCACGCGACATTTCAAACGGATGTTCGGCGTACCGCCCGGACGCTGGCAGGCGCGCTGACGCGCCCACGCTCCCCCTGCATCGACCACCCGCGGCCACCGGCACGCGGATTGCGCCGCCGGCCCCCGCGGGCGCAAGAACATACAAGCCGCCACGGCATCGGCCCGCTATCCTCCCCGTCATGGAGAAGCGTCCCTTGAATCCCTCATCCACACCGTCGCCCCCGCCGCGCCGTCCGTTCAACGAATGGCTCGACGGCGCGCGCGACACAATCCCGATGATGATCGGCGCGGCGCCGTTCGGCGTGATCTTCGGCACGCTCGTCGCCGGCGGGCCGCTGGCCGCCTGGCACGGCACGCTGATGTCGCTCGCGGTGTTCGCGGGCTCCGCGCAGTTCATCGCGCTCGGCCTGATCGCCGGCAGCGCGAGCTTCGTCGTCGTGCTCGCAACGACGCTGATCGTGAACCTGCGTCACCTACTGTACAGCGCCACGCTCGCGCCGTACGTCGCACACCTGCCGCTGCGCTGGCGCGCGACGCTCGGCGCGCTGCTGACCGACGAAGTGTTCGCGGTCGCCTACTCGCACTACCGGCACTTCCCGCCCGGTGCGATCGGCCCCCACTACTTCTTCGGTTCGGGCCTCGCGATGTACCTGAACTGGCAGGTCTGGACGCTCGCGGGCATTGGCTTCGGCGCGGCCTTCCCCGGCCTCCAGTCACTCGGCCTCGATTTCGCGATGGCGGCGACCTTCATCGCGATCGTCGTCCCGCAGCTCGGCAAGCTGCGCTATTTCGCAGCCGCCGCGACAGCCGGCACGCTCGCGTACTTCTGGCAGGGCTGGCCGTACAAGCTCGGGTTGCTGGGCGCGGTCGCCGCCGGCGTCGTAGTCGGTGTCGCGCTCACGCTGCGGCACGAGCGCTCGCGCACCGGTTCACGCACGGAGGCCGCCTCGTGAGCTACGCGCTGCTGATTCTCGGGATGGCCGCGATCACCTATGCGATCCGGACGACGCTGTTCCTGTTCGGCGAGCGGCTGACCTTCCCGCCGCTCGTGCGGACCGCGCTCGGCTTCGTGCCCGTCACCGTGCTGACCGCGATCATCGTGCCGATGACCGTCTCTCCGCACGGCGGCACGGCCGAGCTGACGTGGCGCAATCCGCAGCTCGTCGGCGCACTCGCCGCGGTGCTGGTGTCGGCGACGACGCGCCGGCCGCTCGTAACGATCGCCGTCGGGCTCGCGGTGTTCTTCTTCTGGCAAGGGATCGTGATGCCGCACTGGCTGCCGGCCTGAGCGGACGTCGCCGGCCGCGCTCAAGTTTTCGTCCGGCGCGCCGATATAGGGGATGAAGACCCGCCACAGCCTCGGCGCGAACGGTCCGTCGACGCTGCGCCCGTACCGGTGCACGACGCCGGGCGCCGACACGCGCGGGCCGCCATCGAGACGATTCATGGGCCAGATCACCCTTTCCCTCAAGGACGACACGCTTGCGTCCTTGCGCAAGGACTACGACGCGTTCGTACGCGTATCGCTGAAACTCGACCCGCAGTTCGCGACGCCGTCGTTCGAGGATTTCCTGCGCGCCAAGCTGCTCGACAACATGGTGCCGCTGACCGAGCATGCCGTACAGCGGATGCTCGAAGGCGGCCAGTACGCGTGGGCGAAGCGCACGCTCGACAAGGAATTCCCGGACGTCGTCGCGATCCTGATGCGGCAGGCCGGCGAATTCGGCTTCGGCTTCGCGTCGCGCGCCGAATGGACCCCCGACGAGCTCGCGAAGGCGTGCCGCGACTGGGCCAAGGCGATCGTCGCCGAAGCGCAGGGCGACGCGTCGCTGATCGATCCGCTCGCCGCGCAGATCAAGAGCGCGGTGCACGACATCCAGGCGCTCGAGGAAATGATGCAGACGCCCGCGTGGCGGCTCGCGGAATCGCTGCGCCAGCGCATCTACGAGGCCAAGCTCGCATGCGAGATGAGCGTCGGCAGCGCCGCGCGCGACAAGCTCGGCGAATTGCGCGGCCTGCTGCGGCTCGGGCTCGCGCATGGTTCGTTCCAGAAACAGGAAGCGCAGCAGATCATGGAATACCTGCGGCTCCTGAAGCCCGAGATCTTCATCGAGGAACCGTACGACGTATTCGCGCGGCTCGCCGCGTGGCTGCGCGGCGTGTTCGCACCGTCCGCCGCACGACCGGCGCACGGGCCGGGGCCGGAACAGCGCCGGCCATGACGGTCGGCCCGCACGCATGAAGAACGGCCCGGTTCGCGCGAAGCGAACCGGGCCGCCGTTCGATCGCCGTCACGACGCGCCGTCCGGGGCGAACATCGTGACGGGCGGGTGCCGCTTACTGCGTGCCGCCCGCGGCCGATGCACCGCCCTGCACACCCGTCGACGCACCGCCTTCGACCGCCTCGTCGCCGACCTTCGACTTCGTCGAGCGGGCCTGGTGCTTGGCCGACTTCGTCGCATGCTTCGCGTGCTTCTTGGTCGAATGGACCGACGACGCCGCCGTATCCTTCGCGCCGTCGGCTGCCGCACCGACCGCATCGGTCGCGCCACCCACGGCGCTGCCCGACGCATTCATGCCGGCACTACCCTGCATGCCCGCGCCGGCGCCGGCCCCTGCTGCCGGGGTCTGCGTCTGCACGCCGGCGCCTGCGGTACCCTGCGTTGCGACGCCCGTCTGCGCGAATGCGGCCGAAGTTGCGAACGCCGTCAGCGCGGCACCGATCAGCATCGTACGAATCTTGGACATGACTATCCTCCTCGAGAAGTTGTGGGCGCGGAGCACATCGATACGCTCCGTCGCGTCCCCTACTGCAACACGCAGCAGGTACGACAGAAGACCCGCGCGCCGCCCGGCCGGTTCTCGAATCTCTCAGACTGTTACCCACCGTTTCATTTGCTGACGAATCGCTCACAGTCCTTAACAACTGCACGCCAACCCGTACGAACGGGCCTGGACGTCCGCGCTCGCGCGCCGGGCCGCGGTGCCGTATGATGCGGAGCGATTCCTCCCGCGCATCGCGCGCTTCCTTCGTCATGCCCAATCTGGATTTCACGCTGACCGGCGAATACGTCGAACTGCACAACCTGCTCAAGATCACCGGTCTCGCCGACAGCGGCGGCACCGCGAAGATGTTCGTCGCGTCCGGCGCGGTGAAAGTCGACGGCGTGGTCGAGCTGCGCAAGACCTGCAAGATCCGCGCGGGCCAGGTCGTGCTGTTCGGCGATACGCGGATCGCGGTGCACGACGCATAGCCGTTCCCCTGACCGTGACATGGCCATCGGCGCGCGCGTTCGACACCGTTCGAATAAAGCCGTAAGCTAGCTGTCTCTCAAAATAAATACAGACAGCGCGGGCCCGCACCCGCGCGAGCGCCCATTCCATGTCGCATTCCGGTCTCACGCGGACGGCCGCCGCGCCGCCATCCCTGTCCAGTCATGCCGCCGATACCGCGCGCCTCGCCGCGCCGCTCGCGATCGCACAGCTCTCGCAGATGGCGATGAGCGTCACCGACACGGTGCTCCTCGGCTCGCTCGGCCCCGATTCGCTCGCGGCGGGCGGCCTCGGCGCGAACTACTTCTTCGTCATCGTGACGGTGCTGCAGGGCGTGCTGTCATCGGTCAGCGTGAGCGTCGCGCATGCGCGCGGCGCGCAGGCGGAACACCGCGTGCCGCACATCTACTGGACCGGCTTCGTACTGTCGTTGCTGCTCGCGATTCCGGCGATCGTCGCGCTGTCGTTGTCGGAGCCGATCCTGCTGATGTTCCACGAGCCCCCGACGCTCGCGCATCACGTCGGCGAATACACCGGCATCCTGCGGTTCGCGGCGCTCGGCAGCCTGATCGGCGTCGGGCTGATGCGCGCCTTCCTTCCCGCGATCGGCGCCGCGCGGCGGCTGCTGTGGGTGTCGATCGGCGGTGTCGGCGTCAACGCCGTGCTGAACTACGGGCTGATCCACGGTGCATTCGGCTTGCCGCGGCTCGGCTTCCTCGGCTCCGCGGTCGCGACGACCATCACGATCTGGCTGACCGCGCTCGCGCTGATCTGGCTGCTGCACGGCCGCGAGCGGTTCCGCCATTTCGTGACGGCCGCCCGCCCGAAACTGCCCATGATGGGCGAGCTGATCGGCATCGGCTGGCCGGTGGCGATCACGTATGGGGTCGAATCGACGCTGTTTCTCGCGACGGGCCTGACCGTCGGCGTGCTCGGCGCGACGTCGCTCGCCGCGCACCAGATCGCGCTGAACGTCGCATCGCTGGCGTTCATGGTGCCGCTCGCGATCGGGCAGGCCGCGAACGTACGGGTCGGCTACTGGGTCGGCGCCGGCGAGCCGGTCGCCGCGCGGCACGCGGGCTTCGTCGCGCTCGGCCTCGGCGTCGCATTCATGTCGCTGTCGGGACTCGTGCTGATCGTCGCGCCCCATGCGATCGTCGGCCTGTACCTGCACCTCGACGACCCGGCCAACGCGGCGACCGTGTCGCTTGCGGCGTCGCTGCTCGGCATCGCCGCGGTGTTCCAGATCGTGGACGGGATGCAGACGGTCGCGTCGGGCGCGCTGCGCGGGCTGCGGGATACGCGCATCCCGATGCTCGCGGCCACCCTCGGCTACTGGGGCATCGGCTTCCCGACCGGTTACTGGTTGGCGTTCCACGCGGGCCTCGGCGCACGCGGCCTGTGGTGGGGGCTCGCGGCCGGCCTCGCCAGCGTCGCCGTGCTGATGGCCTGTCGCTTTCACATGAAGACCGCGTCGCTCATCGCGTCGGCGCGCTGAACGCGATACAACACGGCGCGACACGACGCAAATTCGCGGCCGGCGCTATGCTTGTCGGCTGAAGACCCAAGACGCCGCGCCAGCGGCGCGCCTGCCTCACGATACGCCCGACGCCGCGCGACGCGCGGCCTTTCCCCTTCCCAAGAGGAGTGCATCATGAACGAAGCAGTTCGGATGGAACGCGACACATTCGGCGAGATCGCCGTGCCGGCCGACCGGCTCTGGGGCGCGCAGACCGAGCGCTCGCTGCAGAATTTCCGGATCTCGACCGAGAAGCAGTCGCCCGAGCTGATCCACGCGCTCGCGATCGTCAAGCGCGCAGCGGCCGCCGTGAACCAGTCGCTCGGCGTGCTGGCCGACGACAAGGCGCGCGCGATCATCGGCGCGGCCGACGAGATCATCGCCGGCAAGCACCCGCGCGAATTCCCGCTCGCCGTGTGGCAGACGGGCTCCGGCACGCAGACCAACATGAACCTCAACGAGGTGATCGCGAACCGGGCGAGCGAGCTGCTCGGCGGCGAGCGCGGCGAAGCGCGCAAGGTCCATCCGAACGACGACGTGAACCGCGGCCAGTCGTCGAACGACGTGTTCCCGACCGCGATGCACGTCGCGGCCGCGTACGCGATCGTCAACCATCTGCTGCCCGCGCTGCGCACGCTGCGCGCGACGCTCGACGCGAAGTCGAAGGCCTTCGCCGACATCGTGAAGATCGGCCGCACGCATCTGCAGGACGCGACGCCGCTCACGCTCGGGCAGGAATTTTCCGGTTATGTCGCGCAACTCGACCAGGGCGTGCGGCACGTCGAGTCGGCGCTGCCGCATCTGTACGAGCTCGCGCTCGGCGGCACTGCGGTCGGCACCGGGCTGAACGCGCATCCGGAGTTCGCGGTGCGTGTCGCCGACGAGATCGGCCGGCTGACGAAGCTGCCGTTCGTGACCGCGCCGAGCAAGTTCGAGGTGATGGCGGCCGCCGACGCACTGGTGTTCGCGCACGGCGCGCTGAAGACGGTCGCGGCCGGCCTGATGAAGATTGCCAACGACGTCCGCTGGCTCGCGAGCGGGCCGCGCTGCGGCCTCGGCGAACTGTCGATTCCGGAAAACGAGCCGGGCAGCTCGATCATGCCGGGCAAGGTGAATCCGACGCAGTCGGAAGCCGTGACGATGCTGTGCTGCCAGGTGTTCGGCAACGACGTCGCGGTGAACGTCGGCGGCGCCAGCGGCAACTTCGAGCTGAACGTGTTCCGGCCGATGATCGCGCACAACGTGCTGCAGTCGGTGCGGCTGCTCGCCGACGGCGCGCAAAGCTTCAACGACCATTGCGCGGCGGGCATCGAGCCGAACCGCGCGCGCATCGACCTGCTGCTGAACGAATCGCTGATGCTCGTGACGGCGCTCAATCCGCACATCGGCTACGACAAGGCCGCGCAGATCGCGAAGAAGGCGCACAAGGAAGGCACGACGCTGAAGGCCGCCGCGCTCGCGCTCGGCTACCTGACCGAGGCGGAATTCGATGCGTGGGTGCGGCCCGAAGAGATGATCGGATCGCGATGATCGCTGTGATCGCGGGTGTGACGCGATGACGGGACGGGCGCTGCGCGAACGCGGCGCCCGGTGCCGTCAGACGGTGCCCTTCGCCACTTCCTCGGGCTTCATCTCGACGATCTTGTCGAGCGCGGCGCGCACGTCGGCCGCATATTTCGCGAGCACCTTCTGCTCGTCGGTCTCGGGCACGAACGGTGGCACCGGCACCGGGTTGCCGTTCTCGTCGACCGCGACGAACACGACGAGACAGTCGGTCGTCTGACGCAGCACGCCACCCTTCGGATCGCCGGCATGCACGGACACATGGATGTGCATGCTGGTGCGGCCCGTCGCGACGACGCGCGCCTTCAGCTCGACCAGATTGCCGACGAGGATCGGACGCTGGAAGCGGATGTTGCCGACGCTGACCGTCACGCAATAGCGGCTCGACCAGACTGCCGCGCACGCATACGCGACCTCGTCGATCCACTTCATCAGCGCGCCGCCGTGCACCTTGCCGCCAAAGTTCACGGACGACGGCTCGGCGAGGAAGCGGAATACGGTTTCGGTGCGGTCCAGGGCGGCGGGTACGGGGGACTGTGGGGACATCGTGGTAGCTCCAGGCGGCGGGGCACTGCAATCGGCGCATTATACGTTGCACCGCGGCAACCCGTGGCTGGGGCCGCCGCTTGTTCGCGACCGCACGCGCACCCGCGCGTCGACCCGGCATCGGAACAGGAAAACGGCGCCCGTCAGCGGCGCACCGTGATTCCCTGATCGATCGTCCCGTACATCTCGAGGCTGCCGCCCCGCTCGCCGGCGGCGCCGGCGCCGCCCTGCGCACAGGCCGCGCATACTAACGCGGCCGCCAACAGGCAGAAAATCGTCTTCATCGTTGCATCGTGTCGCATCCGGCGGCCCACTGCCGCCGCGTCCGGCCATTCTACGCGTGCGCGGCCGGCGACTGCGGCTGCGCCCCTCCGCATCCGACATTTCATCCGAACGCGAAACATCGAATGTGCGCAGCGCCTACACTGCTGTCATTGCGCCTGACGAGACACGACGATGACCGATCAAGACGACCACCACTTTCCGGGCCTGAGCCGGATCGGCGCACTGCTCGCCGATCCGGGACGCGCCGCGATGCTATGGGTGCTGATGGACGGCAGCGCGCGGCCGGCCGGCGAACTGACGATGATCGCGGGGCTGTCGCCGTCCGCGGCGAGCGCGCACCTCGCGCGCCTGACCGAAGGCGGCCTGCTTGCGCTCGACGTGCGCGGCCGGCACCGCTATTACCGGCTCGCGTCGGCCGACATCGCGGCGTCGCTCGAGGCGCTCGCGAACGTGGCCCGGGCGGCCGCGCCGAACCGTCCCGTGCCGCCGCCGGCGCGCACGGTGCCGGCCGAGCTGCGCTACGCGCGCACCTGCTACGACCACATGGCCGGCGAACTCGCGGTCCGCATCTTCGACGGCCTCACCGCGCGCGGCTGGCTGCACGCGGACGGCGATGCGATCGAGACCACCGAGCTCGGCACGCAAGCCCTCGCGCGCTGGGGCATCGACGTCGCGCAGCAGCGTACGCGCCGGCGCCGCTTCGCATGCGGCTGCCTCGACTGGAGCGAGCGGCGCGCGCATCTCGGCGGCGCGCTGGGCGCGGCACTGCTCGACAGCTTCTGCGCGCACGGCTGGATCGAACGCACGGCGCGGCCGCGCGTGCTGCGCGTCACCGTGCCCGGACGGCAGGTTTTCGACGACTGGCTTACGTCCGCTTGACACGCGGATTGCGACGGGACGACAACGGCGCGCGACGGACAGGTTTTGTTACATCGTGTGCCATTCGACTTACAAAACACCGAGCACTGAAACAGGCCGAGCGGATATCGTGAACTCGACGGCACGAATCGCCGCGCCGCAATAACGACGAAGACGCTCAACATGGCTCCCCTGTTCACGCTCAAGCGAACCGCCCGCTGCACCCTGCTCGCGTTCGCCGCGCTGGCGACCCTGCCTTGCGCATTCGCGCAAGCGACACAGGCCGCGCCGTACGCGGCCGCCGCCCGGCAACCAGGCGGCGATCCGCCGGGCCGCGTCGCCCGGCTCAACTACATGTCGGGCGCCGTGACGACGGAGCCGGCCGGCAGCGATACATGGTCATACGCCGCCGTGAATCGGCCGCTGACGGCGGGCGACCAGCTGTGGAACGACGCCGGCGCGCGCTCCGAGCTGCACATCGGCTCGACCGCGGTGCGACTCGGCGAATCGACGAGCCTGTCGGTGCTGAACCTCGACGACACCACGACGCAACTGAAGGTCGGCCTCGGCACCGTCTCGACGCACGTGCGCGATCTGCCGCCCGGCGGGTCGTACGAAATCGATACGCCCAATCTCGCGCTCGGCCTCACGGGCCCCGGCGACTATCGCGTCGATGTCGCGCCGAACGGCGCGAGCACGACGGTCACCGTGCGCAGCGGCGGCGCGACCGTGTACGGCAGCAACGGGCAATATCCGCTGTCGCCCGGCCAGCAGGTCGTGTTCACCGGCACCGACCTTCAGGTCGCGCAGCAATCGGCCGCGCCGGCTCCCGACGCGCTCGACCAGTGGGCCGCCAGCCGCGATGCGGCCGAGCAGCGCTCGGTATCGGCCCGCTACGTGTCGCGCGACATTCCCGGCTACCAGGATCTCGACGCGAACGGGACGTGGCGCGAGACCCCGAACTACGGTGCGGTCTGGGTGCCGAACGACACGCCGGCCGACTGGGCGCCGTATCACGACGGTCACTGGATCTGGCAGGCGCCGTGGGGCTGGACCTGGGTCGACGATGCACCATGGGGCTTCGCACCGTACCACTACGGCCGCTGGGCCCATGTGGACGACAGCTGGGCGTGGGTGCCCGGCCCGGTGGCCGTCAGCCAGCCGCCCGCCTATGCACCGGCGCTGGTCGCGTTCGTGGGCGGCGGCAGCGGTCCCGACTGGAGCGTCGCGCTGACGGTCGGCGGCGTCGCCGCGGCCGGCTGCGCATGGTTCGCCCTCGGCCCGGGCGAAGCGTGGCATCCCGGCTGGGGCGGCTGGAGCCCGCATTACTACGAACGCGTGAACCGGAATATCGTGGTGAACAACGTCACGGTGAACAAGACCGTGAACGTGACGAACATCACCAACATCACGAACATCAACAAGACGTACGTGAACTTCCGCGCGCCGCACGCGATCACGGCCGTGCCGGCGTCCGCATTCGTGCACGGCCAGCCGGTCGCGCACTTCTCGCAGCACGTCGATCCGCGGCAGTGGCGCAACGCGCACGTGATGCCTGGCACGCCCGGCATTGCGCCGGTACGCCAAAGCTTGAACGGCGGATTGCGCACGGCCAGCTACCGGCCGCCGGCAGCGGTCGGACAGCACCCGTTCGTCGCGACGCGCAATCCGGCGGTGCCGGCCGCGTATCGCGATCAGGCGGCCGTCCATCTCGCCCGGCAGGGCGCACACGTGCCGGGCGCGGGCGCGCCGATCGCGAGAACCAGCGTGCCGGCCGACTATACGGCTCGCCCGGTCCGTATTCCGGGCAATCCGAAAGCCGGTGCGTGGGCGATGCGCAACGTGCAGCTCGTGAATCCGCACGGCCCCGTCGTGCAACCGGCGCACGCGCCGCGCGACGGCCAGCCTGCGCTCACACAGGCTGCACGGCCGGGCGCGCCGACGCCGGTCGTGCCGAATGGCGCGCGACCGATGAACGCCCAAGCCCCCAATGCGCCGCGCTTCGCCAACGGCGCGATGCCACAACCGCCGGGCAATTCGGCTCCGCATCAGGCATTGAGCCCGGGTAATGGCGTCCCGCACCCGCCGACGGCCGGCAGCGAGCCTGCCAGGCACGACAACGCGCATGCAGCCGCGGCGCCCGCCCCGGTCTGGATGCAGCCGCACACGCCGATGGAGCGTCAGCGCCCGACGCCGCCGAGCGCCCTCCACGCGGCGGGCCCGAATGCGCTGCCGGCCGTGCGCAGCGCGGCGGCGGTCCCGCATCCGGACGGCACGCCCGGAACGCAACCCGGCGGCCATCAGGAAGCGCCGCGCGCGCGGCCGCAACCGCGGCCCGACACGACCGCGCAGATTCCGCAGCCGCATCCGCGCCCCGATTTCCCGACACCGGCCCAGCCAGCGCAGCCAGCGCAGCCGCGTCCGGAGCGCGCTGCGCCGGCGCCGCAGCCGCGCCCCGAATTTGCGCAACCGGCTCCGCACCGCGAAGTCGCACCGCCGCACGTGAACGAGTACCGGCCGCCCGCGCCCGCGGCGCATGACATGCCGCGACCGCAGCCGCAGGCCCCGCGGATGGAGCCGCGGCCGTCGATGCCCGCGCCGCACTTGGAGCCGCGACCATCGATGCCGGCGCCGCGCATCGAACCCCGGCCGTCGATGCCCGCACCGCACATGGAGGCACGGCCGCAACCGGCGCCCCACGTCGAGGCGCCCCGCGCGAGCAATCCGCCACCCGGCGGCCACGACGAACGACGCCATCAGTGACCGTCGCCCGATAAAACAGAAAGGCCCGAGCGGCGGGTGCCGTTCGGGCCTTCGTCATCGTGCCTGACGCGGGTCGCATCATCCGCGCCGCCGGCGACCGCCGGTGCTCAGACCGCCATCGGCGCGGTCAGCGGCTCATGGTGCCGGTAGCCGACGAGCGAGAAATCGGAAGGCTCGATCTGCTCGAGCCATTCGGGTGCATACACGCCCGTCTTCGCGTAATCGGGTACGCGCTCGGCGATCTCGAGCCGCGGGCTCTCGTACGGCTCGCGCGTCAGCTGCTGCTGGAGCATGTCGAGCTGGTTCTCGTAGATGTGCGCGTCCCCGATGAAATACGTGAACCAGCGAGGCGTGTAGCCCGTCAGCCGGCCGACGAGCGACAGCAGCGCGGCGCCTTCCGTCAGGTTGAACGGCGTGCCGAGGCCGACATCGTTGCTGCGGATGTACAGGCACAGCGAAATCTCGCGCTTCGTGACGTTCGGCAGGAACTGGTACAGCAGATGGCACGCGGGCAGCGCGATCTGGTCGAGTACGGCCGGATTCCACGCGTGAAACAGGATGCGGCGGTCGGCCGGGTTCTCCATGATCGTATCGAGACACTGGCGCAGCTGATCGATCGCCTTGTACAGCAGCACCTTCGGCGCCCCGTCCTCGTCGAAGCGCGTGACGATCCGGAAACCGCGGCGCGTCGCATCGGCGATCTGCGCGTCGGCGCCCGCGTCGAGCACCTTGTAGCCGGGCCACTGGCGCCATTGCACGCCGTACACGTCGCCCAGGTCGTCGACGCCCTGGCGATACGGGTTCGCGAGCCACTGCGCGTTGTCGTTCGCGTTCGCATCCCACACCTTGCAGCCGAGCGCGCGGAACTCGGCTGCGCTGCGCGACGCGCGCAGGAAACCGACCAGTTCGCCGATCGCGGACTTGAACGCCAGCTTCTTGGTCGTCACGGCCGGGAAGCCCTGCTGCAGGTCGAACCGCAGCATCGCACCGGGCATGCTGATGGTGCGGATGCCCGTGCGGTTCTCCTGCCAGGTGCCGGTGTCGAGGATGGTGCGAACGAGGTCGAGGTACTGTTTCATGCGGGTTCCTTCGGCCGCGAGGGCGGCCGTCACCCGCCAATTTTAGCAAGCGTGACGCGGAACCTCCGGCGCCGGCGCCGAAAACCCTGCCAGCGTGTCGCCGCGATCGCGCATGCCATGCGCGCACATCAACCTGTACAGCGTCACGCGCGACACGCCGAGCTCACGCGCCGCATCGGCAAAACGGCCGCGATGACGCAGCAGGGCCTGCTCGATCGCCTGCCGCTCGGCCGCCTCCCGCGCCTCGGTAAGCGAGACGGGCGCCAGTATCGCGAATTCATGGAGCTCGAGATCGGCCGCGGTAATCATCCGGCCCTCCGACATCACGATCGCGCGGCGCACGCGATTGATCAGCTCGCGCACGTTGCCGGGCCAAGAATAGCCGTACAGCGCGGCGATCGCGTCCGGAGAGAAGCCGCGCAGCCGACGATGCGCATCGCCCTTGAAACGCTCGAGCATGTGGCGGGCGAGCACCTCGATGTCCTTGCCGCGCGCGCGTAGCGGCGGCTCCTCGATCTTCAGCACGCACAGGCGATGGAACAGATCCTCGCGGAACCGCCCTTCACGCAGCGCCGTTTCCATGTCCACATGCGTCGCGCAGATCACGCGCACGTCGACCGGCACCGATACATGCGCGCCGAGCCGCTCGATCTTGCCTTCCTGCAGGAACCGCAGGAGGCTCGCCTGGCTCTCGAGCGGCAGGTCGCCGATTTCGTCGAGAAACAGCGTGCCGCCGTTCGCGGCCTCGACGCGGCCGATCTTGCGCTGGTTCGCGCCCGTAAACGCGCCGCGCTCGTAGCCGAACAGCTCGGCTTGCAGCAGCGTCGACGGAATCGCACCGCAGTTGATCGCGACGAACGGCGCGTGCGCACGCGCCGAGCGCTCGTGAATCGCGACGGCCGTCAGCTCCTTGCCGGTACCCGATTCACCGGAGATGAACACCGGCGCATCGGTGGTCGCGACGCGCCGGATCGTCCTGAAAAGCCCGAGCATCGCATCGCAGGTGCCGACCATCTCGCCTTCGGTGCGCCCGGCGCCGACCGGCGACGCCACCGGGTCGGTCAGCGCGATCATGCCGTGCGCGTGGCCGACGGTCTCGACGATGCGCGACGTCTCGTACGGCATCGTCACGTAGTCGAAGCAATAGTCGCGGATGAGATGGCGCAACGTGGCGTCCTGCAACTGGCCACGCCGGGTCGCCGCGATCCAGCCGATGTGCTGGATGCTCAGACACGCTTCGAGTTCACGCAGATCCGCGGGCCTGAAACCCGGCGAGAAATCGAGCAGGCCGGCGGATGCCACGCCGTGCTGCACGACACGCCGCAAGTCGCGTGCGCTTTCCGCGAGATCGACGCACCATCCGCATTCGTCGAAATGCCCGCGCAACGCGTCGTTCGGTTCGCGCGAGAAATAGATCACATGCCGCTGCTCGGCTCCCATATACCCACCCCGTTCATCAACCGTCTAACGATTGCCGCACGTGCGAAGTCACGTGCAAAAGGATCGAACCGGGTCAGCCGAAGCCGCTCGATTCGCCATGCCGATGCGCGGCAACGACAGAGCCTCGCATGATGGCGCTTATCTCGCGTCCAGTTATTTTTTGATCAACACAGCTTATTGAGTTATAGGCGCTGAATACGACAAACGGATTGCAGCGCGAATGGGCGAGCGGCCGAATCGCTCAGCGGTCGACGTTCATCAATCATCCGCCCAAACCCATGGGCAGCGACCCGTACCTTCATCGACACACGCGCCGATTTTCATCCTTGCAGCGTATCGATTGAATCCGCAGTATTCCCAAGCCCCATCGTTTCAAGCCTGCAACATTTTCCGGCACTTTCGATCGCGATTCACAACGCGCGCTCCTGAGTCGCAGGCGCGACAACGCTTGCGGCGCGATGGCATGCATTTCGCTGAATTCATCACAGATCGGGAGCACGCGACCATGCGCAAACTCATTTTGCTTTCTTTCCTGCAGACAACGTTTGCGCTCTCCGGCGCGCTCCCGTTCATGTCGATACGTGCAGACGAATGCGTGACGCCCGCACATGCAGCGCTGCTCGTCGGCAGTGCATCCAGCATGCAACGGGACAACGGCTTCGGCATCGTGCCCGTGGCAGTGCCGCAACCGAATTCGGCCGACAAGGCATCGGTGACGCTGTGGGACGAAATCGTTCCGCGGTCTCCGCTGCCGATACCGATCCCTGCGCCGCGGCCCGGCCATGCGCAGCACGCGATGGCAGGACATGCCCGCAGCGGCACGGTGCAATGATATGCATGCGATACCGCATACTCGCAATTCGCCAAGGAAACCATATTGAATTGATGCGCGGCAGATAATCACGATCGCGCCCGGTGTCGTCGACGTAACGACGCGAACCGTTTTTGTGTCCGTCCCCCGGCGGGCACTCTTTTTATTCAGGACGTCGCGATGCGAAGGCCGCAGTGCGTACGCGCCGGCACGGCGAATCTGCCGGCGCATCCGCACGAAGCCGTCGCGCGCCGCCGTTCCGGTAGAATCGGCGCCATTCCGGCTCTCCTCTTCCCCGACCTTCATGACGACGTTGACCCTGATCGTCGCGCGTGCCCGCAACGGCATCATCGGCCGCGACAACCAGTTGCCCTGGAAACTTCCTGAAGACCTCGCATTCTTCAAGCGCACGACGATGGGCGCGCCGATCGTGATGGGCCGCAAGACCCACGAGTCGATCGGCCGGCCGCTGCCGGGCCGCCGCAACATCGTCGTCACGCGCGACGCAGCGCGCCGCTTCGACGGCTGCGACACCGTCACGTCGCTCGCCGACGCGCTCGCGCTCGCCGCGCGGGACGGAGCGACCGAAGCATTCCTGATCGGCGGTGCGCAGCTCTATGCGGAAGGCCTCGCGCTCGCCGACAAGCTGATCGTCACCGAGATCGACGCGGACTTCGACGGCGATGCGTCGTTCCCCGCGCCCGATCCCGCGCACTGGCACGAAGTGTCGCGCGAACCGCATCAGGCCGCCGCGCCGAACACGTTCGGCTATGCGTTCGTCGTCTACGCGCGCAAGCGCGACTGACCGACACGCGGCACGCTGCACGCGATAAAAAGAAAGCCCGACCGGCTCGCGCCGGTCGGGCTTTTTCGTATCTAGGCGGCCGATGCCGCGCCGCTTACTGCCCGGCGATCGTCATCTGCTCGATCAGCACCGAGCCCGTTTCCTTCGTCCCGCGCACGATCGAATCCGCGCCGATCGCGACGATATGCCGGAACATCTCCTGCAGCGTGCTCGCGACGGTGATTTCCTCGACCGGATACTGGATCACGCCGTTCTCGACCCAGAACCCTGCCGCACCGCGCGAATAGTCGCCGGTCACGTAGTTCACGCCCTGCCCCATCAGCTCGGTCAGCAGCAGGCCCGTGCCGAGCTTCTTCAGCATCGCGTCGAAGTCGTCGCCCGGCTGCGTGTCCGAGCTGCGCAGCGCGAGGTTGTGCGAGCCGCCGGCGTTGCCGGTCGTCTGCGTGCCGAGCTTGCGTGCCGAATAGGTCGACAGGAAGTAGCCTTCGACGACACCGTCCTTGACGACGCTGCGCGCACGCGTGCGCACGCCCTCCTCGTCGAACGGCGCGCTGCCCATCGCGCGCGGCACGTGCGGATCCTCGACCACCTGGACGTGCGGTGCGAACACCGGCTTGCCGAGGCTGTCGACGAGGAACGACGTCTTGCGGTACAGCGCGCCGCCGCTGACGGCTTGCACGAACGCGCCGAGCAGGCCGGCCGCGAGCGGCGCCTCGAACAGCACCGGCACCTTGCGGGTATCGAGACGGCGCGCGCCCATTCGCGCGAGCGCACGCTCGGCCGCGTAGCGCCCGACGGCTTCCGGCGCCGCGAGATCGACCGCGCTGCGCTTCGACGAATACCAGTCGTCGCGCTGCATGTGGCGACCGCTGCCCGCGATCGGCGCGCATGCGATGTAGTGGCGCGAGTACGGATAGCCGGCAAGGAAGCCGCGCGACGTCGCCAGCACGAACTGCGAATGCTGCGCCGACACGCTCGCACCTTCCGAGTTGCGGATCTGCGGGCTGACCGCGAACGCGGCGTCTTCCGCGCGGCGCGCGAGCTCGACGGCCTCGTCGGCCGACAGCGCCCACGGGTGATAAAGGTCGAGGTCGCGCGGGTCGGTTTCGAGCAGCTCGGCCTCGGCGAGGCCGGCTGCGTCGTCCTCTGCCGTGAAGCGCGCGATGTTGTACGCGGCGGCGACGGTATCCTTGATCGCGGCCGGCGAGAAGTCCGACGTGCTCGCGTTGCCGCGCTTCTTGCCGATGAACACCGTCACGCCGACCATCTTGTCGCGGTTGTGTTCGATCGTCTCGACCTCGCCGCGGCGCACCGACACCGACAGGCCGTCGCCTTCGGAGATTTCGGTGGCGGCGTCCGTCGCGCCGAGCGCCTTCGCATGGCGGAGGATGTCCGAGGCAATTTCTTTGAGCTGGTCCTGCGTGTGCGGGAAATAGCGCGCTTGTACGTCGAGATTGGCTGCCATCGTCTTGGTATCCGGTGGCGGGCGGGCGCCCGCATGGTCAAAATGTTACGTATCCCGCGATCATAGCAAGGTCCGGCGCCGGGCACAGACAAGCTTGGGGTGTCCGCACCGCGATACAATGCCGCCCATGACACGCAAAACCCGAATCCAGCCGATCGAGCATGCCGCCGAAGTCGACGACAATGGCTACGATCGCCCCAGCAAATCCCAACTGAAGCGCGAAATGCACGAGCTGCAGGTGCTCGGCCAGGCGCTCGTCGATCTGCCGAAAGACGCGCTGAAACGCATGCCGATGCCCGAAAGCCTGTCGGACGCCGTCCGCGAAGCGCGCCGGATCACCGATCACGAAGGCAAGCGCCGCCAGCTCCAGTACGTCGGCCGCGTGATGCGCACGCTGACCGACGACGAGACGGCCGCGCTGCGCACCGCGCTCGACGCGCAGCGCGGCGTGAACAAGGCCGCGACGGCCCGCCTGCACTGGATCGAACGCACGCGCGACCAGTTGCTCGCCAACGACGACGCGCTGACCGAATTCCTCCGCCAGCACCCCGACGCCGACATCCAGGAAGGCCGCACGCTGATCCGCAACGCGCGCAAGGAAGCCCAGCAAGGCAAGCCGCCGCGCTATTTCCGCGAGCTGTTCCAGTGGATCAAGACCGCGAGCGGCACGCCCGGCGGGGATGACGAAGCGGCCGACGAGGCCGGGGACGACCATGACGACGAAGCGTAACCACCCGGACGAGCTCGTCGTCGGCCTCGTGTCGATCAGCGACCGCGCGAGCACGGGCGTCTACGAGGACAAGGGCATTCCGGCGCTGCAGGAGTGGCTCGCCGGCACGCTGGTGTCGCCGTGGCGCGCCGAAACGCGCCTGATCCAGGACGACGCGCCGACGATCTCCGCCACGCTGACCGAACTCGTCGACATCGCCGGCTGCGACCTGGTGCTGACGACCGGTGGTACTGGCCCCGCGCGCCGCGACGTGACGCCGGAAGCCACGCTGGCCGTGGCAACCAAGGAAATGCCGGGATTCGGCGAACAGATGCGGCAAATCAGCCTGAATTTCGTGCCGACCGCGATCCTGTCGCGGCAGGTCGCGGTGATCCGCGAGACGGCCGACCACGCGGCGCTGATCATCAACCTGCCCGGCCAGCCGAAGTCGATCCGGGAAACGCTCGAAGGGCTGCGCGACGCCGACGGCGAGTCGACCGTGCCCGGCATCTTCGCCGCGGTGCCCTACTGCATCGACCTGATCGGCGGCCCGTACATCGAGACCGACGCCGCGGTGGTCGCGGCGTTCCGGCCGAAGAGCGCGCGGCGCTGAGCCTGTAGCGAGCGCCGGGCGCGTGCCGGCCCGCTCAGGCGGCCGGCGCGGACTCGCCTGCCGGCGCCGACGCGGCCGGAATCAGGAAATGCTGGCGGTAGTACTTCAGCTCGTCGATCGACTCGTGGATGTCGGCGAGCGCCGTGTGCATCGCGCGCTTCTGAAAACCCTTGTAGATCGCGGGCTGCCAGCGGCGGCACAGCTCCTTGAGCGTGCTGACGTCCAGGTTGCGGTAGTGGAAGAACCGCTCGAATTCCGGCATCCAGCGCGCCATGAAACGGCGATCCTGGCAGATCGAGTTGCCGCACATCGGCGACTTGCCGGGCGACACGTACTGCGCGAGGAACGCCTGCAGCTGCGCGGCGGCGTCCGCCTCGGTCACGGTCGACGCGCGCACGCGGTCGATCAGCCCCGAACGGCCGTGCGTCGACTTGTTCCAGTCGTCCATCTTCGCGAGCGTTTCGTCGCTCTGGTGGATCGCGAACACGGGGCCTTCCACCGCGATGTCGAGGGTGGAATTGGTCACGACGACCGCGATTTCGATGATGCGGTCGTTATCCGGGTCGAGGCCCGTCATCTCCATGTCGAGCCAGACGAGGTTCAACTCGTTGCGCACGAGCGCGGGCTGGCTGGCGGAAGCGGCGGTATCGGTCATGAGTCATCCTGGAAAATGGCGGACGGCGGGCGGCATCGCGTGAGCGGGCCCGGTCCGCAAGAACATATAATTCTCGCATAGAACCCTTTGGCGCCTTCGATGTCACCCTTTTCGTTCACCCTGCTGTTCGCGATCGCCGTGCTCGCGATGGTCGTCACCAAGCTGTGGCTCGCGTCGCGGCAGATCCGCTTCGTCGCCGCGCACCGCAACGGCGTGCCCGCGCAGTTCAGCGCCACCATTCCGCTGACCGCCCATCAGCGCGCGGCCGACTACACGGTCGAGCGCACGCGGCTGGCGATGTTCGAGATCGTCGTGAGCGCGGCCGTGCTGGTCGGCCTCACGCTGCTCGGCGGCGTCGGCGCGCTCGACACGCTGCTGACGGGCTGGTTCGGCCGCGGCTACGGGCAGCAGGTCGCGCTCGTCGCCGCCGTGCTCGTGATCACGAGCGTGATCGACGTGCCGTTCGAGTATTACCGCCAGTTCGGGATCGAACAGCGGTTCGGCTTCAACCGGATGACCAAGCGCCTGTTCTTCACCGACATGCTGAAAAACACGCTGCTCGGCGCGGTGCTCGGCCTGCCGCTGCTGTTCGTCGTGCTGTGGCTGATGAACCAGGCCGGCGGCCTGTGGTGGCTGTGGACCTGGATCGTCTGGGTCGCGTTCCAGATGCTCGTCCTGCTGATCTACCCGACCTTCATCGCGCCGATCTTCAACAAGTTCGAGCCGCTGAAGGACGAAGCGCTGCGCGCGCGCATCGAGTCGCTGATGAAACGGTGCGGCTTTGCCGCGAAGGGCCTGTTCGTGATGGACGGCAGCCGCCGTTCGGCCCACGGCAACGCGTATTTCACGGGCTTCGGCGCATCGAAGCGGATCGTGTTCTTCGATACGCTGCTCGCGCGGCTGTCCGGCGAGGAAATCGAGGCCGTGCTCGCGCACGAACTCGGCCACTTCAAGCGCCGCCACGTGATGAAGCGGATGCTCGTGTCGTTCGTGCTGAGCCTCGTGCTGCTCGCGCTGCTCGGCTGGCTCGCGCAGCGCACATGGTTCTACACGGGGCTCGGCGTCGCGCCGTCGCTCGACTCGAGCAACGCGGGCGCCGCGCTCGTGCTGTTCTTCCTCGCGATCCCCGTGTTCCTGTTCTTCGCGACGCCGTTCAGCAGCCTCACGTCGCGCAAGCATGAATTCGAGGCCGACGCGTTCGCGGCCAGCCAGACCGACGCCCAGGATCTCGTCAGCGCGCTCGTGAAGCTCTACGAAGACAACGCGTCGACGCTCACGCCCGACCCCGTCTATACGGCCTTCTACTACTCGCATCCGCCTGCGTCGCAGCGGATCGACCGCCTGATGCAGCACGCATGAGCCGGCCGACCTCCCGCAAGCCGGCCCCGCGCGCATCGGGCGCGCAGCGTGTCGAAGGTCGCGTGATCGCGGCGCACGGGCGCCACTACATCGTCGCGCCCGATGACGGCAGCCCGATGCTGCAGTGCTTCCCGCGCGGCAAGAAAAGCGAGATCGCGGTCGGCGACCGCGTCGTGTACGAACAGGCATCGGCCGACCAGGGCGTGATCGTCGAGATCGGCGAGCGGCGCAACCTGCTGTACCGCTCCGACCAGTTCAAGTCGAAGCTGTTCGCGGCCAACCTCGACCAGTTGCTGATCGTGCTCGCGACCGAGCCCTATTTCAGCGAGGATCTGCTTGGCCGCGCGCTGATCGCGGCCGAAGCGAACGAACTGAAGCCGCTCGTCGTGCTGAACAAGATCGACGTCGAAGCCGCGCTGCCGGTCGCCCGCGAGCGCCTGGCGCCCTACCGCGCACTCGGCTACGACGTGCTCGAACTGTCGGTCAAGGGCTCGCCCGACGATGCGCGCGCGCAGCTGATGCCGCACCTGGCCGGGCACTCGACGATCCTGCTCGGCCAATCCGGGATGGGCAAGTCGACGCTCGTGAACCTGCTCGTGCCCGATGCCGAGGCCGCGACCCGCGAAATCTCGGCCGCGCTCAACAGCGGCCGCCATACGACGACGTTCACGCGCCTCTACCCGCTCGAAGGCGGCGGCGCGCTGATCGATTCGCCGGGCTTCCAGGAGTTCGGCCTGTACCACCTGACGGAGGGGCGCCTCGAGCGCGCCTTTCCGGAATTCCGCCCGCTGCTCGCGGACTGCCGTTTCTATAATTGTCATCATCTGCACGAACCCGGCTGCGCGATTCTCGAAGCCGTGGCCGACGGCCGCATTGCGCCGTCGCGGCATGCGCTCTACGCGCAGCTCGTGCACGAGGCGAGCCAGATCGTCCGCTGACCATACGGCGGGCAGACGGCCGCCGGCCCGGCCTTCACCGACAGGAGCCGCGATGCGTTTCAAGGCCCCCGACCTCGCCACCGCGCAGCATTGGGCGAACGTGCTGCAGGTGGCCGGCATCGGTTGCGAGCTGCACAACTGCTATGCGCCCGGTGCGCTCGGCGGCCTGCCCGCCGACGCATGCGCGCCCGAGCTGTGGCTCGACGACGAGCGCGACGATGCGCTCGCGCGGCGGCTGCTCGATGCGGCGTCACACGGCCCGTCGGCCGGCGCCGCGCCATGGCGCTGCCGCCAGTGCGGCGAGACGCTCGAGGCGCAATTCACCACCTGCTGGCAATGCGGCGCCGTGCGCGATCCGCTCGACGACTGACCGGGATCACCGGATTGACCGACGCACAGCAAAAAGGCCGGCATCGAGCCGGCCTTGTCATTTCATCGGGCGCCGCGCAAGCGCGTCACGATACCCAGACCGCCAGCGTCAGCATCAACAACAGGATCATCCACAGGATCACGGCGCGCCACACGAGGCCGACCGCCGACTGCAGCGTGCGCGGCGTGCAATCGTCACCGACCGTCAACGGGCCGCTGTCGCCGACCGCCAGCGCGTCGAGGCTCGACGGTTCCGCGAGCGGCCCTGCGAGGCGTGCGCCGAGCGCGCCGCTACCGGCCGCGAGCAGCACGCCGTCGTTCGGGTCGGGCCATTGCCGCGTGTGATTGCGCCACGCATAGATCGCGTCCTCGAAGTTGCCGACGATCGCGAAGCCGAGCGCGGTCAGCCGCGACGGAATCCAGTCGATCACGAAGAACGCCCGCTGCGCGAACGTCGAGAACGCGGCCGTGCGATCGTCGCCCGGCGTCGACCAGCTGCGCGCGAGATATTCGGAGATGCGATACAGCACGGCGCCTGCCGGACCGATCGGCAGCACATACCAGAAGAACACGCCGAACACGTGGCGATGCGACGCAACGACCGCATGAATCAGCGTATGGCGGACGATTTCACCGACCGGCATGTCGACCGTGTCGAGGCCCGTCCATTCATGCAGGATTTCGCGGGCGCGCGGCACGTCGTCGTTGTTGAGCGCGAGATGGATATCGGTGAAGTAGTGGCTGAACTGGCGGAAGCCGAGCGTGAAATACACGACGACGACGTTCCAGATGAACGCGAGCACGAAGCTCACCTTGTACAGCAGGAAGTAGATCAGCGCGACGATCAGCACCCACGGCAGCACGACTGCGAGCCATGCGAGCACGCCATGCTTTTGCTTGCCGGCGTCGAGGCCATGCGCGACGGTTTCCGCATGAAACTGGAACAGCGCGAACACCGGATTGCTTGGCGACAACGCGCGGACCTGTTCGATGATGAGAGCGAGGAGAACCGAAAAGAAAGTCATGCGTGGCGCCGTCTTCCGAGTTATGTCATTTTTTGCATAACGATAGCACAGCGTAAGCGACGGATGGCTGCTGGCGCGACGGGCCGCGAGCCGGCCGCGTGGGCACGCTCGGGCGGGATGTTATCCGGCTGCAAAGAAGCGGTACAGATTGCGCAACATGCCGGCAGTTGCGCCCCAGATGAAGTAATGCCCGGCCGATTCTCCATTCGGATAGGGCATCGCAAAAAAACGACGCTCGCCGCCTTCCCAGCGGAACACGCGCACCTGGTGGTTCGCGGGACTCATCAGGAACGCGAGCGGCACCTCGAAAATCTCGGCGACTTCGAACGCATCGGCCTGCACGGTGAACGGCGGATGGACGAGCCCGACGATCGGCGTCACGCAGAAGCCGGTACCCGTCAGGTAGTCGGGCAGCGCACCGAGAATCTCCACCCGTTCGGCCGTCAGTCCGATTTCTTCCTTCGCCTCGCGCAACGCGGTCGCCGTCGCATCGCGATCGTACGACTCTCGACGGCCGCCGGGGAAGCTGATCTGCCCAGCATGGTCGTTCAGGTGATCGGCGCGCTGGGTCAGCAGCACTGTGAGACCGCTCTCGCGCACCACGAGCGGGATGAGGACGGCGGCGCTGCGCGGATCGACGCCTTCCACCAGCCGAGCCTCGCCGGGCTCGACGTTCCATTCGAGCGTGCGCGCGAAGCGTTCGCGCAGCCCGGGCGGCGTCAGCAGGCGTGCATCGATGGACGGCAGGCCGGCGCCGGTGCCTTCGACCGGCAGCACTTCGGGATCAACGATGGGGCGGCGATTCAATGGGACTCTCGGTTCGTGACGTATCGAGCATATTGTCGCGCCAGAATGAAAAAAGCACCCGGGAGGGTGCTTTTTCCTTACAGCTCTTACTCTTGGGAAGCTGCTGCGGTGCGATCCTTCGACACCAGCTTTTCCTTGATTCGAGCCGACTTGCCCGAACGCTCGCGCAGGTAGTACAGCTTCGCACGACGCACATCACCGCGACGCTTGACGACGATGCTCGCCAGCAGCGGCGAGTAGGTCTGGAACGTACGCTCGACGCCTTCGCCCGACGAAATCTTGCGGACGATGAAGTTCGAGTTCAGGCCGCGGTTGCGAATCGCGATCACGACGCCTTCGTAAGCCTGAACGCGCTTGCGGTTACCTTCAACCACGTTCACGTTCACGATCACCGTGTCGCCCGGGGCGAATTCGGGGATCGTCTTGCCGGCGAGCGCGCGCTCGATCTCTTCCTGCTCAAGTTTTGCAATCAGATTCATCACTGACTCCTAAAGCCATCGTGTCGGCGTTTGCGCCCGCCTGCTTCCAGGCCTGGCCCCGACAGAGGATGGATTCACATCAGGTGCCGCGCACGCATGCACGGCACCGCCATTTCCCGCCCGCGACGCCGCCTCAGGAGGCGTTCTTCGCTTCGCGTGCGAGGTTCGCAAGCCACGCCTCGTCGGCCCGGCTCAACAACTTCTCGCGGCGCGCCCGGACGATCAGATCCGGCCGCTTCCGCAACGTATTCTTCAATGCTTCCTGGCGGCGCCACCGCTCGATCTCGGCATGATGCCCGCCGAGCAGCACGTCCGGCACGCGCATTCCCTCGTATTCCTCGGGGCGCGTGTAATGCGGACAATCGAGCAGCCCGTCGACGAAGCTGTCCTGCACGGCTGACTGCGCATCGTTCAGCACGCCGGGCAGCAGGCGCACGACGGCATCCATCATCGCCATCGCCGGCAGTTCGCCACCGGACAGAACGAAATCGCCGAGGCTGATTTCCTCGTCTACACAACGGTCGAGCAGACGCTGATCGATCGCCTCGTAGCGGCCGCACAGCACGATGACACCAGGCTCCTGCGCCATCCGCACCGCACGTTCGTGCGTGAACGGCGCACCTTGCGGCGACATCATCACCACACGCGTGCTCGCGACGCCCAGCTCCGCCTGCGCTGCTTTCGCAGCGTTGATCGCGGCCTCGAGCGGCTTGGCCAGCATCACCATGCCCGGACCGCCACCGTACGGACGGTCGTCGACCGTGCGGTAGTTGTCCGTCGTGAAATCACGCGGGTTCCAGGTGCGCAGCCCGAAGCGCTCCTGCTTCACGGCCCGGCTGGTGATCCCCCAGTCGGTCAGCGCGCGGAACATTTCGGGAAAGAGCGTGACGACGTCGAACTGCACCGCGCTCTCCGTAACCTGGTTCATTAGTAATCGGCTTCCCAGTCGACGACGATGCGACGTGCCGCCTGATCCACCGTCTTGACGTATACGCCGACGAACGGAATCAGCCGTTCGTCGGTGGTCGGCTGACCATCCTTGCCGACTGCCGGATACTCGACGCGCATGATCGAATGCACGCCGTTGTCGATCATCCCGCTTACTGTCCCAAGCGCCACCGATTGCTCGTTGACGACCTCGAGACCGATCAGGTCGACCCAATAGAATTCGTCCGCGGCCAATGCCGGGAAATCTTCCCGGCGCACGAACACGCGAAAGCCGCGCAAAGCCAATGCGGCATCGCGGTCGCTGACACCCGCGGCATGCGCGACGACAGTGTCGCCGTGCGTTTTCGACTGCAGGATGCGGGCGGACAACCGCTCCCCACCCCGCTCCAGCCACCAGCGGCGCGCGTCGAGCAGCGCATCGCCGCCGCGACCGGCGTCGGCATGCGTCGCCACCTTGATCCAGCCTTTCAGGCCATAGGCGTCGACCACTGCCCCGACCTCGACAGCATCGTCGGGCCAGGCTTGCACCGCTTCGAGACTGCCCTGCTCGGCAGCTTCACCGGCGCTCGCGACAACGTCGCGCTCGACCGGCTTGCGGACGAATGCGCCAAACGACGCTCGCCCGCGCTTTGCGTTACCGGAATCGTGACCGGACATCAATGCTCCTTGCAGCCGGCACGACCGGCACACCGCGCCATGTTAGGCGGCCGGTTGCGCCTTTTGCGCTTCCTTCACGAGACGCTGGACGGTCGGCGACAGTTGCGCGCCAACACCTTGCCAGTACGTCAGGCGATCCTGAGCGATACGCAGCGATTCGCCCTTCGTAGCGACCGGGTTGTAGAAGCCGACGCGTTCGATGAAGCGGCCGTCACGACGGTTGCGCGAATCGGTAGCAACGATGTTGTAGAACGGGCGCTTCTTCGAGCCGCCGCGAGCCAGACGGATGATAACCATATGAAATCCTTCGGGGAAACCGGGTTCGAAACTACTGAAACGTGCGATTATAGCCGGAAACCAAAGCCACAACAAACACTTACGCGCAAAAATTCCGCAGGCGCCGTGTTCGCCGGGCCTACAATCGTCGTGTTCACGACGCTCCCCGCCGCCATGCCGCTATTTCGCGCCGCCCTGGCGTACCGCGCGCAGCATCGCCTCACGGGCCTGCTGACCGGTTTCGTCATCTGCCTCGCAGCCACCGCGGCGTGCGCCGCGCCGCCGGTGGGCGAACTCGTCGTGCCGCCCGGCTTCCACGTCGACATACTGACCGACGCCGTGCCGACCGCCCGCGAAATGGCGTGGTCGCCGCGTGGGATTCTGTATGTCGGCTCGCGGGAAGGCCGCGTGCATGCGTTCGCGATGCACGAGGGCCGGATCACTGCCCGCTACATGATCGCTTCGGGCCTCGACATGCCCGTCGGCGTCGCGTATCGGGACGGCGCGCTCTATATCTCCGCGGTGTCGCGCATCCTGCGCCTCGACCACATCGACGACCGGCTCGCCCGGCCGCCCGCGCCGGCGGTCGTGACGGACGCGCTGCCGACCGATCATCATCACGGCTGGAAATTCATCGCGTTCGGCCCCGACGGCAAGCTCTACGTGCCGACCGGCGCGCCGTGCAACGTGTGCCTGGCCGATCGCAGCCGCTACGCGATCATCGCACGCATGAACGCCGACGGCAGCGGCCGCGAGGTGTTCGCCCGCGGCGTGCGCAATACCGTCGGCTTCGCATGGCACCCGGACTCGGGCGAGCTGTGGTTCACCGACAACGGGCGCGACCTGATGGGCGACGACGTACCCGACGACGAGCTGAACCGCGCGCCGCGCTCAGGCCTCGACTTCGGCTTTCCATACTGTCATGGCGGCGACACGCCCGACCCCGAATTCGGGAGCGCCGACGCGTGCCGCCGCCATGTGCCGCCCGTGCTGAAACTCGGCGCGCACGTCGCCGCACTCGGCATGCGCTTCTATACGGGGCCGATGTTCCCGGCGTCCTATCGCAACAATGTGTTCATTGCCGAGCACGGTTCGTGGAACCGCAGCACGAAGGTCGGCTACCGCGTGATGCGCGCGGTCGTGTCGGCCGACGGCAGCCACGCGCGCCAGGCGCCGTTCATCACCGGCTGGTTGCGCGCGGACGGCACCGTGTGGGGACGCCCGGCCGACGTGCTGCCGCTGCCGGACGGCTCGCTGCTCGTCAGCGACGACTATGCAGGCGCCATCTACCGCGTCACCTATGCGGCACCTTGACGCAGCCGAGGGGTGACCGTGGCCGACCGCGCATCGTAGAATGCGTGCCGGGCCGAGCGCCCCGCGCCGGCCTGCCGGCCGCCACGCCAACGATAATCCGCCGCCACCCATGTCCAGCAGCACCGCACCGTCCCGCCGCTTCCGCTCCAAGACGCTCACCGCCGCCCTCGCGTTCCTGTTCGGTTCGCTCGGCGCGCACCGCTTCTACCTGTACGGCCTTCGCGACGTGTACGGCTGGGCGCACCTGCTTGCGACGATCGTCGGGATTCCGGGTTTCATGCTGCTCGCCGCGACCCAGCGCAGCGCCAGCCTCGGCTGGTGGCTCGCCGTGCCGGGTGCGATCTCGCTGCTCGCCGCGTTCCTCGCCGCGCTCGTCTATGGCCTGCGCCCCGACGAGAAATGGGACGCGCAATTCAATGCCGATACGGGCAAGCGCAGCCGGTCGGGCTGGACGGTGATCTTCATCGTGATCTTCTCGCTGCTGATCGGCGCGTTCCTGCTGATGACCGCGCTTGCGCTGTCGTTCCAGACATATTTCGAATCGCAAGTCGAAGCGGCGAAGCAGATTTCGCAGTAAGCGCCGACGCGCACCGGTCAGAACAGGCTCAACTGCGTGTCGTCACGCGACTTCGTGCTCGTTGCACCCACCACGGTGCGCCGTGCCGCCACCGTGGCCGCCGGCGCACCGCGAAACTGCGACAGATCCAGAATGCCGTTCCTGCGTTCGTTCAACCCGAGCCGCTTCACGGCCTGACGGAAACGCTGCCGCAACAGGTCGGCCCAGATCCCCTCGCCTTTCATCCGTTTCGAGAAATCGGAGTCGTAGTCCTTCCCGCCGCGCATGTCGCGCACACGGTTCATCACGCGCTCCGCGCGATCGGGGAAATGCGCGGCGAGCCAGCTCTTGAACAGCGGCGCGACCTCCCACGGCAGCCGCAGGACGATATAGCTCGCATGCGTCGCGCCTGCTTCCGCGCAGGCTTCCAGCACGCGCTCCATGTCCGGCTCGGTGACGAACGGGATCATCGGTGCAATGCTGACACCCACCGGCACCCCCGCGTCGCGCAACGCGCGGATCGTACGCAGCCGGCGCGCCGGCGTCGCCGCACGCGGCTCGAGCGTGCGCGCGAGATCGGCGTCGAGCGTCGTGATCGTGACCGCCGCCATCACCTGCCCGCGCTCGGCCATCGGGGCAAGCAGGTCGAGGTCACGCTCGATCAGCGACGATTTCGTGATCGCGGCGAACGGCAGCCCGTGGTCGTGCATCACCTGGATCACGCTGCGCGTGATGCGCAGGTCGCGCTCGACCGGCTGGTATGCGTCGGTGTTGACGCCGAGCGCGATCGGCTCCGGCACGTAACGCTTGCGCGAAATCTCGCGCTCGAGCAGTTCGACCGCATTGACCTTCGCATAGATGCGACTCTCGAAGTCGAGCCCCGGCGACAGGCCGAGATAGCTGTGCGTCGGCCGCGCAAAGCAGTAGATGCACCCGTGCTCGCAGCCGCGATACGGATTGAGCGACACGCTGAACGGGATGTCCGGCGACTGGTTATGCGTCAGGATGCTCTTCGCGCGCTCCTCGAACACCTGCGTGCGCAGCGGCGCGGGCAGATCGGCGTCGTCCGATTCGTGCGCCCAGCCGTCGTCGACCGCTTCGCGCAGCGCCGTTTCGTACCGCCCTTGGAGGTTGTCGACCGCACCACGCCCCTTGCGGGGCGCCGGCGGCGCTATCGGAAATTCGTTGTCGGACCGGCCGTCCATGCGCTCACCCATTCGCCTGCACCCAATACTGTATATTTATACAGTATTGGGTGCAGCATGCCAAGGGCGAGATAAGGGGCGCGACAGCGGCGACGGCAACCGGCCGCCGCAGCGGTCATTCGCCGACCGAAATCGTCAGCGTTTCCTTGATTTCCTCCATCACGACATAGCTCTTCGACTGCACCGCGCCGGGCAGTTGCAGCAGGATGTCGCCGAGCAGCTTGCGATAGTCGGCCATTTCACCGATCCGCGCCTTGATCAGGTAGTCGAAGTCGCCGGACACGAGATGGCATTCGAGCACCTCGTCGATCTTCATCACTTCGCGACGGAACTGCTCGAACATGTTGCCGCCCTTGTGGCCGAGGGTGATCTCGACGAACACCAGCAGTGCGGCGCCGAGCTGGCCCGGATCGACGCGTGCGTGATAGCCGGTGATGACGCCGTCGCGCTCCATGCGCCGCACGCGTTCGATGCACGGCGTCACGGTCAGGCCGACCTGCTCCGCGAGGTCCTTCATCGCCATCCGGCCGTCGTCCTGCAGCAGTTTGAGGATGCGGCGGTCGAGCTTGTCGAGCGAGCGTACTGGCTGGCGTTGCGTTCTCATTTGTTTATTCTGAAAACCTGAAAAATACGATAACAAAACCTGCACATTCGACAATACCATAGCTCAAAAAACTAGATCAGCTAGAGGTTACACGGAGACGCAGGTGCGCCCGGCCTCGACCTGATCCCTTCGATCTGGAGCAGCTATGCGAGTCGTCGTTCTGGGCAGCGGTGTGGTGGGCGTGGCAAGCGCGTATTACCTCGCGCGCGCCGGTCATGAAGTCACGGTGATCGACCGCGAGGCCGGCCCGGCGCTTGAAACGAGCTTCGCGAACGCAGGCCAGATCTCGCCCGGCTACGCGGCTCCGTGGGCCGCGCCCGGCGTGCCGCTGAAGGCCGTCAAGTGGATGTTCGAGAAGCATGCGCCGCTCGCGATCCGCCTCGATGGCACGCGCTTCCAGCTCCAGTGGATGTGGCAGATGCTGCGCAACTGCACGGCCGATCGCTATGCAGTCAACAAGGGCCGCATGGTCCGCCTCGCCGAATACAGTCGCGATTGCCTGCAGGCGCTGCGCGCCGATACCGGCATCCAGTACGAAGGGCGCACGGGCGGCACGCTGCAACTGTTCCGCACGCAACAGCAACTCGACGGCGCGGCGAAGGACATCGCGGTGCTGCAGGAAGCAAACGTGCCGTTCGAACTGCTGTCGCCGGCCGAGTTGAAGAACGCCGAACCGGCGATCGCCGCCGTGTCGCACAAGCTGACGGGCGGCCTGCGCCTGCCGGGCGACGAAACGGGTGACTGCCAGCTGTTCACGACGCGCCTCGCAGCGCTCGCGGAATCGCTCGGCGTGAAGTTCCGTTACAACACGCCGATCGACGCGCTCGCGATCGCGGGCGGCAGGATCGCCGGCGTGCAGTGCGGCAGCGAGACGGTGCGTGCGGATGCGTATGTCGTCGCGCTCGGCTCGTACTCGACCAGCTTCATCTCGAACCTGATGAAGATCCCGGTCTATCCGCTGAAGGGCTATTCGATCACCGCGCCGATCGTCAACGATGCGGCGGCCCCCGTATCGACGGTGCTCGACGAAACCTACAAGATCGCCATCACGCGTTTCGACCAGCGCATCCGCGTCGGCGGCATGGCCGAGATCGTCGGCTTCGACAAGAACCTGCGCGCCGCGCGCCGCGAAACGCTCGAAATGTGCGTGAACGACCTGTTCCCTGGCGGCGGCGATACGTCGAAGGCAACGTTCTGGACGGGCCTGCGCCCGATGACGCCGGACGGCACGCCGATCGTCGGCCGCACGCCGGTCTCGAACCTGTTCCTGAACACCGGCCACGGCACGCTCGGCTGGACGATGTCGTGCGGGTCGGGCCAGTTGCTCGCCGACCTGATCTCCGGCAAGAAGCCGGCGATTCAGGCCGACGACCTGTCGGTGCATCGCTACCTGAAGGACGTGGCCGGCCAGACGCGCCCGGCATACGCGTAAGCCGGAACAGCCCGCGGCGACGCAGGGCGGCCGGCATCGATCGAAAGGCGCCCCTTGCGAGGCGCCTTTTTCGTTGCAGCGAACGCGTTGCCGCCGCCGGAGCGGGCTTGCGGAAGCGCGCGCTCACGTTCGTTGCTCTTCCCGCTAACGATCGACACTGCGGGGCCGCCTGCCTGCCTACACAAGAGCATGCTCCCCGCAGCGTTGCGCAATCGCGGCTCGGCGTATCGCAGAACACCCCGCCCTCGTCTGCACGCCCAAAAAAAGGGGCGCTCATCGCGCCCCTTGTCTTGCTGCATGCTTACCGCCGAAGCGACTTGCCGCGTCAGCCGAGTTCGCTCACGAGTTCCGGCACCAGCGCGAACAGATCGCCGACGAGGCCGTAGTCGGCCACGCTGAAGATCGGCGCTTCCGGATCCTTGTTGATCGCGACGATCACCTTCGAATCCTTCATGCCGGCCAGATGCTGGATCGCACCCGAGATGCCCACCGCGATGTACAGCTGCGGTGCGACGATCTTGCCGGTCTGGCCGACCTGGTAGTCGTTCGGCACGTAGCCGGCGTCGACCGCGGCACGCGATGCGCCCAGTGCCGCGGACAGCTTGTCGGCCAGCGGCTCCAGCACCTTCGTGTAGTTCTCGCCGCTGCCCAGACCGCGGCCGCCCGACACGATGATGTTCGCCGACGTCAGTTCCGGACGGTCCAGCTTCGTCACTTCACGGCTCACGAATTGCGACTTGCCTGCGTCTGCCGCCGCTTCGATCTTCTCGACCGATGCGCTGCCGCCTTCGGCCGCTACCGGATCGAAACCCGTCGCCCGCACCGTGATGACCTTGATCGGGTCGCTCGACTGCACCGTCGCGATCGCGTTGCCCGCGTAGATCGGGCGCTCGAACGTGTCGGCCGAATCGACCGCCGTGATGTCCGAAATCTGCGCGACGTCCAGCTTCGCGGCGATGCGCGGCGCGATGTTCTTGCCGTAGGCGGTCGCCGGCGCGAGGATGTGCGAGTAGTCCTTCGCGATGTTCAGCGCGGTCGCTTCCACGTTTTCCGCGAGGCCCGCTTCGAGCTGCGGCGCGTCGGCCAGCAGCACCTTCGACACACCCGCGATCTTCGCTGCCGCATCGGCTGCGCCTTGCGCGTTGTGGCCCGCGATCAGCACGTGAATGTCGCCGCCAATCTTCGCTGCCGCCGCCACCGTGTTCAGCGTCGCGGCCTTGATCGACGCGTTGTCGTGTTCTGCAATCACCAGAATCGTCATTTCTTTCCGCTCCCTCTTACAGCACCTTGGCTTCGGTCTTCAGCTTCTCGACCAGCGTCTTCACGTCCGGCACCTTCACGCCGGCCGCGCGCTTCGGCGGCTCGGCCACCTTCAGCGTCTTCAGACGCGGCGTCACGTCCACGCCGAGGTCTTCCGGCTTCACGTTTTCCAGCGGCTTCTTCTTCGCCTTCATGATGTTCGGCAGCGTCACGTAGCGCGGCTCGTTCAGGCGCAGGTCGGTCGTGACCACCGCCGGCAGCGTCAGCGACAGCGTTTCCGCGCCGCCGTCGACTTCACGTGCAACGGTTGCCTTGCCGTCGGCGATCGTCACCTTCGACGCGAACGTCGCTTGCGGCAGACCTGCCAGCGCGGCCAGCATCTGGCCCGTCTGGTTCGAATCGTCGTCGATTGCCTGCTTGCCGAGGATCACCAGTTGCGGCTGTTCCTTGTCGACCAGCGCCTTCAGGATCTTCGCGACGGCCAGCGGCTCGACGCTGTCGTTCGATTCCACCAGGATCGCGCGATCCGCGCCGATCGCCAGCGCCGTGCGCAGCGTTTCCTGCGCTTGCGCGACACCGACCGACACCGCGATCACTTCGTTCGCGACGCCCGCTTCCTTCAGGCGCACCGCTTCTTCCACCGCGATTTCGTCGAACGGGTTCATCGACATCTTCACGTTCGCGATGTCGACGCCCGTGTTGTCCGACTTCACGCGGACCTTCACGTTGTAATCGACCACTCTTTTCACTGGCACCAGGATTTTCATGCACACGCTCCAAAGTTACGAATACGACCAGAGGCCATTCTATAGCGAGGCCTCGTGACTGCGCGGCCCAGCGGACCCATCCATCGCGGCTATCGAGGATAGCGCTCCTCTTCGGCGCGCCGGCAATAGCGAACGGTCGTTCTATTTTAAAAGAGAAAAAACCCGGACGCAAAGCCCGGGTTTTCGATCATCGACTCTAATCGTCGCCGGGCGCGCCCTGTACATCGTGTTACCAGGCGGCGATGACCGCCCCGCCGAACTTCTGTTCGATGAACTGCTTCACTTCCGTCGAATGGTAGGCCGCGACCAGCTTCGCGACCCACGGCTTGCTCCGGTCGGCGTCACGGATCGCGAGAACGTTCGCGTACGGGCCGCTCGGGCCCTCGATCGCGATCGCGTCCTGCTTCGGTTTCAACCCCGCTTCCATCGCGTAGTTGGTGTTGATCGCGGCCGCGTCGACGTCGGCCAGCGAGCGCGGAATCTGCGCCGCATCGAGCTCGACGATCTTCAGCTTGCGCGGGTTGTCGACGATGTCGAGCGGCGTCGCCTTGAGGCCTGCGTCCGCGCGCAGCTTCAGGAGCCCCTGCTTCTGCAGCAACAGCAGCGCGCGGCCGCCGTTGGTAGGGTCGTTCGGCACCGCGATGCGCGCGCCGGGCTTGAGCTCGGCCAGCGACTTCACGCGCTTCGAATAGATGCCCATCGGGAACGTGACAGTCTCGGCGACCTTGATCAGCCTGTAGCCGCGATCCTTCACCTGCGCCTGCAGATACGGATCGTGCTGGTAGCTGTTCGCGTCCAGATCGCCCGACGCGAGCGCCGCGTTCGGCTGCACGTAGTCGGAGAATTCGACGACGCGGATGTCGAGGCCGCTCTTGGCCGCGACCTTCTTCACCACGTCCATGATCTGCGCGTGCGGGCCGCCCGTCACGCCCACCTTGATGGTTTCGGCCTGCGCATGTGCGCTCGCGAACAGCGCGGCCGCGCCGAGTGCGGCCGCGAACTTCAGCATGAAACGTCGTTGCATCGTCTCCCCCAAATGGATGAATGTCGTTTTACTTGTGGCTCAGCCGGCGCACGAGCCAGTCGCCGAACGATTGCACGATCTGCACGAACACGATCAGGATCGCGACGACCGTCCACATCACTTCCGGCAGATAGCGCTGGTAGCCGTAGCGGATCCCCAGATCGCCGAGCCCGCCGCCGCCGATCGCACCGGCCATCGCCGAATAGCCGACGAGCGACACGAACGTGATCGTCAGGCCCGCGACGATGCCCGGCAGCGATTCGGGCAGCAGCACCTTGAACACGATCTGCGACGTCGTCGCGCCCATCGATTGCGCGGCCTCGATCAGCCCGCGGTCGACTTCGCGCAGCGCGGTCTCGACCAGCCGCGCGACGAACGGCGCGGCCGCGAGCGTCAGCGGCACGACCGCCGCAGCCGTGCCGATCGACGACCCCGTGACGAGCCGCGTGAGCGGAATGACCGCGACGAGCAGGATGATGAACGGCGTCGAGCGCACCGCGTTCACGATGCCGCCGAGCACGCGATTCAAGCCGAGGTTCTGCAGCACGCCCTGACGGTCGGTCAGGTACAGCAGCACGCCGAGCGGCAGCCCGACGAGCGCGCCGACCGCTCCCGAGATGCCGACCATGATCAGCGTCTCCCAGAACGACTGCACGAACATATCGAACATCTCACTCAACATACGAAAGCTCCTCTACCACCACACCTTGCTCGCGCAGGAACGCGAGCGCCTGCCGGACCTTGCCCGGTTCGCCGCCCGCGAGCACCGCGAGCGACCCGAACGCCTGACCCTGGATCTCGTCGATCTGGCCGTGCAGGATGTTGAAATCGAGTTCGTACCGGCGGATCGTTTCCGACAGGATCGGCTGGTCGACCCCCGAGCCGGTGAATGCCAGCCGCAGCAAATGCCCGCTGCCCGTCTTCAGCCGCTCGGCCACCCGTGCCTTCAGCGCCGGCGGCAGCTCCTGCGCGATCACGTCGCCGATCAGCGCGCGCGTCACTTCGTGATGCGGTTGCAGGAACACGTCGATCACGCGGCCCTCTTCGACCACGCGGCCGGCGTCGAGCACCGCTACGCGATCGCACACCTGCTTGATCACTTCCATCTGGTGGGTGATCAGCACGATCGTCAGGCCGAGTTCGCGGTTGATGCGCTTGAGCAGATCGAGGATCGAGCGCGTGGTCTCGGGGTCGAGCGCCGACGTCGCTTCGTCCGACAGCAGCACCTGCGGCTTGCTCGCGAGCGCGCGGGCGATGCCGACGCGCTGCTTCTGGCCGCCGCTGATCTGGGCCGGATAGCGGTCCTTCTGCGCGGACAGCCCGACGAGGTCGAGCAGCGGCAGCACGGCCGCCTCGATGTCGGCGCGGCCTGCACCGGCCAGCTCGAGCGGCAGCGCGACGTTGTCGAACACCGTGCGTGACGACAGCAGGTTGAAGTGCTGGAAGATCATGCCGATTTCGCGGCGCGCTTCGCGCAGCGCGCCCGCCGGCAGCAGCGTGAGATCGCGTCCGCCGACGACGACGTTGCCTTCGGTCGGTCGCGTGAGCAGGTTGATGGTGCGCACGAGCGTGCTCTTGCCGGCGCCGCTTCGGCCGATGATGCCGAACACCTCGCCCTGCGGGATCGTCAGATTGACGTTGTGCAACGCGTCGACCCAGCCGGTCGGCCCGGGGAAACGCTGAGACAGATTGCGTAATTCGATCATGTAAACAGAACGGCGGCCGGCTGGCGAGGCCCGCCAGTCGGCCACCGATGCATCTGGAATAGCCGGCGATTTTACCGCAAACGCCTCATTCCCCTTAATAATCGATTTCGATCTTTTCATAACCAGACGAAATTAGAGGGGCGCTGCTGGGCCGCCTCCGGAATGCGGCGACTATGATCCGGAACACCGATGCCAACGATCAGGGGACCCGCCAGATGAACGCCACCACCACGCCGGCCGCCGCACCCGTCACCGCAGCACCGGAGCCGGCGTCGCCGTCCGCTCCGCGCATGGGCCGGCTGCGCACCGCGGACGGACTCGAACTGGCGTCGTACCGCTGGCCGGCCGGCGACGGCACGGTGCCGCCCCGCGCGACGCTCGCGCTGGTGCACGGCCTCGCCGAGCACGCGGGCCGTTACGCGGCGCTGGCGGCCAGACTGAACGCGGCCGGCATCGACGTGCTGGCGATCGATCTGCGGGGGCACGGCCAGTCGCCCGGCAAACGTGCGTGGGTCGAGCGTTTCGACGGTTACCTGAACGATGCGGATGCACTCGTTGCCGAAGCCGCCTGCGGCGATACGCCGCTCTTCCTGATGGGACACAGCATGGGCGGCGCCGTCGCGGCGCTGTATGCGATCGAACGCGTGCCCGCCCGCGGCCACGCGCTGGCCGGTCTCGTGCTGTCAAGCCCGGCGCTCGCGCCGGGGCGCGACGTGCCGCGCTGGATGCTCGCGATGAGCCGCTTCATCAGCCGCGCATGGCCGAGCTTCCCCGCAATCAGGATCGATGCGGCGCTGCTGTCGCGCGATCCGGCCGTCGTCGCGGCCAATCGTGCCGATCCGCTCGTGCACCATGGCGCGGTGCCGGCGCGCACCGGTGCCGAAATCCTCGACGCGATGGCGCGCATCGAGCGCGGCCGCGGTGCGCTGCGCGTGCCGGTGCTCGTCTATCACGGCACCGAGGACAAGCTGACCGAGCCCGACGGAAGCCGCGCATTCGGCGCCCACGTCGGCTCGCCCGATCGCACGCTGACGCTATACGAAGGCGGGTTCCACGAGACGATGAACGATCTCGAGCGCGATCGCGTGATCGATGCGCTGATCGCGTGGATTCACGCGCGCGTGCCGGCGCGCTGAAAGCGCGCTGCCGCGCTGCCGGTCAAATACCGGCCAGCACGCGCAGGTGCGCGACGACGCTGCGGCCGAGCGCGGACAGGTTGTAGCCGCCCTCGAGACAGCTCACGATGCGGCCCTGCGCATGCCGGCGCGCGACGTCGACGACCTGCGCGGTCAGCCATTCGAAATCGGCCTCGACGAGACCGAGGTTGCCGATGTCGTCCTCGCGATGCGCATCGAAACCGGCCGACACGAACAGCATCTGCGGCTTGAACGCGTCGAGACGCGGCAGCCAGAACATGTCGACCGCTTCGCGGATCGCCATCCCGTTGCTGCGTGCCGGCATCGGCAGGTTGACCATGTTCGGCGCCTGGTGATCGGTACCCGAGAACGGGTACAGCGGATGCTGGAAGAAGCTGCACATCAGCACGCGCTCGTCGTTCGCGAACGCGGCTTCGGTGCCGTTGCCGTGGTGCACGTCGAAATCGATGATCGCGACGCGCTCGATACCGTGGACGTCGAGCGCATGCCGCGCGGCGATCGCCACGTTATTGAAGAAGCAGAAGCCCATCGCACGCGCGGGTTCCGCGTGATGGCCGGGCGGCCGCACGCTGCAGAACGCATTCGCATAGCGGCCTTCGATCACCGCATCGGTCGCCGCGATCGCGGCGCCAGCCGCGCGCAGCGCGGCGCGCCACGTGTCGCGGTTCATCAGCGTGTCGGGATCGATCTCGACGTAGCCGTCGACGGGCGTCATGCTGCGGATGTAGTCGATATGGGCCTGCGTATGCACGCGGCCCAGCGCCACCTCGCTCGCGAACGGGGCGGTTTCGTGCACGATCAGGTCGTCGATGCGGCTCGCGATCAGCTGATCCTGGATCGCCGACAATCGGGCCGGGCATTCCGGATGCCATTCCCCCATCTCGTGCAGCATGCAATCGGGGTGCGTATAGAAGGCGGTTGCCATAAGCTGTCATCCGCGACGCAAGGTGCGCCACGAGTCTCCATCAATGATGTCCATCGTCTGCCGCGAATTCGCCGCTAACTTACCACAACGGTGCGCTGCATCGCCCCGGCACGCAGGGTGCGTCGGGTATACTGCGCCGAACCCCATCGCCCTGTCAGCCCGCTTCGACATGAATTCCAGCAAGCCTGCCGCCCTTCTCTCCGCACTGTCGCGCGTTCGCGTTCCGCTCGTGGCCGCTGCCGTCGCCGCTACGCTGGCCGCCGCACCCGCCGTCGCGCAGACGCAGCCTGCGAAGTCCTCCGGCACGCGCGTCGCGCAGGAGCAATCGCAGCAGCAGCCGTCGCAAGGCCAGACCTTCGAAGAGGAAATCGTTCCGCAGCGTTACGCAAACAACGCGAAGGTCGATGCGTTCATCGACGAGATGGTGAGCCGCAACGGCTTCGATTCCGCGAGCCTGCATGCGCTGTTCTCGCGCATCAGCTACTCGGCCACCGCCGTGAAGCTCGTGAAGCCGGCGCCGACGCCTTCGGTGAAGAACTGGAGCGTCTATCGTTCGCGCTTCATCGAGCCGATCCGCATCAACGCGGGCGTGAAATTCTGGAAGGCGAACCAGGCGACGCTGCAGCGCGCGTCCCGGGAATTCGGCGTGCCGCCCGAAGTGATCGTCGGCATCATCGGTGTCGAAACGATCTACGGCCGCTACATGGGCAACTTCCGCGTGCTCGATACGCTGACCACGCTCACGTTCGACTATCCGGACACGCCGAATCGCGACAGCCGCCAGGCAACGTTCCGCAAGAACCTCGAGGACTTCCTGGTCTGGACTCGCGACAACCAGCTCGACCCGACCACCGTGCTCGGCTCGTACACGGGCGCGATCGGCATCCCGCAGTTCCTGCCGAGCAGCATCCGCCAGTATGCGGTCGACTACGACGGCGGCCACGTCGATCTGCGCAGCAGTCCTGCCGATGCGATCGGCAGCGTCGCGAACTACCTGAAGCAGCATGGCTGGGAGACCGATCGCCCGGTGGTCTGGCGCATCACGCCCGACACGGGCAGCCTCGGCATCGCGCAGGCAGCCGCGGACGGTCAGCCCGAGCCGCACTGGGCGCTGTCGCAACTGCTGCGTGCCGGCCTGACCCTCAACGAGCCGACGGTCAATATCACCACCGAAGGCGGCACGCCGGTCACCGTGGTCGACCTGCCGTCGCCGGGACGCGCGACCGAATACATGCTCGGCCTGAAGAATTTCTACGTGCTGACGCGCTACAACCGCAGCTTCTTCTACGCGCTCACCGTGTACCAGCTCGGCGAAGCCGTGAAGGCGCAGATGGAAGCGAACGGCGCGCTGCCGCTGCCGGCCGCAGATACGGAGGCGCCGGCGCAGTAAGTACGGCCCGCGCAAAGAAAAAACGCCGCTCATGCGGCGTTTTTTTATCGTTCGACGCAGCGGACGCCGATCAGGCTCAGGCGGGAAACACGCCGGTCGACAGATAGCGGTCGCCGCGGTCGCAGACGATGAACACGATCGTCGCGTTCTCGACCTGGCGGGCGATGCGCATCGCGACTTCGCACGCGCCGCCCGACGAAATGCCGGCAAAGATGCCTTCGACGGCCGCGAGCCGGCGCGCCATCGTCTCCGACGCGGCCTGGCTCACGCTCTCGACGCGATCGACGCGGCTGCGATCGAAGATCGTCGGCATGTAGGCTTCCGGCCATTTGCGAATGCCCGGAATGCGCGACCCTTCTTCCGGCTGCGCGCCGACGATCTCGATCGCCGGATTCTGTTCCTTCAGATAGCGCGACGTGCCCATGATCGTGCCCGTCGTGCCCATCGCCGACACGAAGTGCGTGATGCGCCCTTCGGTGTCGCGCCAGATCTCCGGGCCCGTTCCTTCGTAGTGCGCGATGGGATTGTCGGGGTTCCCGAACTGATCGAGGATCACGCCCTTGCCTTCGCGCTGCATCTGCTCCGCGAGGTCGCGCGCCAGTTCCATCCCGCCCTTCACCGGCGTCAGGATGATTTCGGCGCCGTAAGCGGCCATGCTCTGGCGACGCTCGACCGACAGGTCCTCCGGCATGACCAGCACCATCTTGTAGCCACGGATGGCCGCGGCCATCGCGAGCGCGATGCCGGTGTTGCCGCTCGTCGCCTCGATCAGCGTATCGCCCGGCTTGATGCGACCGCGCGCCTCGGCCTTGCTGATCATCGACAGCGCCGGGCGATCCTTCACGGACCCCGCCGGATTGTTGCCTTCCAGTTTGGCGAGCACCACGTTGTTGCGTGCGCGAATCTCGTCGTCCGGCAGGCGGACCAGTTGCACGAGCGGCGTGTTGCCGATCGTGTCTTCGATAGTTTTGTAAGCCATGGAGATACCGTGAGTGCGAGGCCGATCAATCAATCGATTGTAAACCAGCGCGGGGGCGCGCGCCGGCAACCCCATCGCGACGATGGAATAGGTCTGCCGCATGCGGCATGACGCAAAAAACCCGCGGCATGCCGCGGGAAGCCGTCGCAAGACGGCGACTGAAGGAGCCTTTCGTCTGGTGTGCGTTACTTCTGCGCGGTGCGGGCCGGCGCCGCGGCAGGTTTCGCCGCGGCGGGCTTGCCCGCGGCCGGGGCCGTCGCGACCGCTGCGGCCGCGCCGATCGTCAATCCTTCCTGCTGAAGGCGCTCGACCGTATGGCCGCCCATACCTTTCACGCGCGACGCGAGATCTTCTGCATTCCTGAACGGGCCGCGTGCGCCGCGCTCGTCGAGAATCGCCTTTGCCCGCGCGGGACCGATGCCCTTGATGCCGACGAGTGCATCTTCATTCGCGGTGTTGACGTCAACGGCCGCCCATGCCGACGCGATCGCGCCGAGCATCGCGGCCGCGGCAAACCATTTTTTGATCATGTGCTGGATCTCCGATGAAAACGATCGGCGGCTGCCGACCGTGAGACCCAGTCTAGCGACGCAGCGCGTGCGTTTAAACCTGGCCGGACAGCCAACGCACGTAGCGGTCGACGCCTTCCTGCACGGTCAGGAACGGCGCATCGTAGCCGGCACCACGCAGCTTCGTCTGGTCGGCCTGCGTGAAGCACTGGTACTTGCCGCGCAGCGCGTCGGGGAACGCCACGTATTCGATCAGCCCTTGCTCGACCTGCTGCGCGAGCGTCAGCGGCGGCAGGTTGTCGAGCGCGCGCAACGTGTTCACGACCGTCGATGCGATGTCGTTGAACGGTTGCGCACGGCCGGTGCCGAGGTTGAAGATGCCCGACTTCTCCGGATGATCGAAGAAGAACAGGTTCACTTTCGCGACGTCCTCGACCGACACGAAGTCGCGCGTCTGCTCGCCCGGCGCATAACCGTTGTACTCGCCGAACAGCTTGACCTTGCCTTCCGCGCGGAACTGGTTGAAGTTGTGGAACGCGACCGATGCCATGCGGCCCTTGTGCGTCTCGCGCGGGCCGTACACGTTGAAGTAGCGGAACCCGGCGATCTGGCTCTTCGCGCTCGGCAGCACGCGGCGGATCACCTGGTCGAACAGGAACTTCGAATAGCCGTAGACGTTCAGCGGCGCCTCGACCTCGCGCTCCTCGACGAACCGCGTCGAGCCGCCGTAGATCGCGGCCGACGACGCATACAGGAACTGCGCGCCCTGCGCGAGGCACGCATCGAGCACCGCGCGGCTGTAGCGGAAGTTGTTGTCCATCATGTAGCGACCGTCGGTTTCCATCGTGTCCGAACAGGCGCCTTCGTGGAACACCGCGCGTACCTTGCCGAAATCGCCGCGCGTGAAGCGCTCGACGAATTCCGTCTTGTCGAGATAGTCGTCGATCTCGCAATCGACGAGGTTGCGGAACTTGTCCGCGCGCGTCAGATTGTCGACCGCGATGATGCGCGACTCGCCGCGCTCGTTGAGCGCCTTGACGATGTTCGCGCCGATAAAACCGGCTGCGCCGGTGACGATGACGGTCATGATCGTTCTGCCTGAAAAATTGCGAGACATCCGTGCGGCGCGCCGCCGAATGCGCTCAGTGAAACAGTTCGTCGTAGTCTACCGTGGCCGTACCGAGCTTGCCGACCACGATGCCTGCCGCACGGTTCGCGAGCACGACGGCATCGACGAGCGGCACACCGGCGCCGAGCATCGTCGCGACCGTCGCGATCACGGTATCGCCCGCGCCGGACACGTCATACACCTCGCGCGCAAGCGCCGGGGCATGCAGTTCGCCCGTTGCGGAAAAAAGCGTCATCCCCTCCTCCGAACGCGTGAGCAGCAGCGCGTCGAGATCGAGATCCGCACGCAGCCTGGCGACGCGCGCGCGCAGGTCGTCTTCCGATTGCCACTGACCGACGACTTCGCGCAGCTCGGCGCGGTTCGGCGTGATCAGCGATGCGCCGCGATAGCGCGCCCAGTCGCCGCCCTTCGGATCGACGAGCACCGGCTTGCCGGCCGCGCGGGCCTTGTCGATCATCGTCGTCACGTGCGTCAGCCCGCCTTTCGCGTAATCCGACATCAGCACGACGTCGTGCTGCGGCAGCAGTACATCGAAACGCGCGAGCCCCGCGAGCAACACCTCGTGCTTCGGCATCGCCTCGAAGTCGACCCGCAACAATTGCTGCTGACGCGCGAGCACGCGCAGCTTGATCGTCGTCGGCAGCGACGCATCGCGCTCGAGATGAGGCGTCACGCCGCTGCTGTCGAGCAACTCGACAATCCGCTCGCCCGGTTCGTCGCAGCCGACCACGCACAGGAGCCCGGCCTGACCGCCAAGCGTCACGGCGTTGCGCGCGACGTTGGCCGCGCCGCCGAGGCGCTCCTCCTGACGCTGCACATGCACGACGGGCACCGGCGCTTCCGGCGAAATGCGGTCGACGTTGCCGAACCAGTAGCGGTCGAGCATCACGTCCCCGACGACGAGCACGCGCGAACCCGCGAGCTGCGCACGCGGTACCGGCACCACTTCTCGAAGGGTAGTCATCGTGCGTTCATCCACGGGAAGAAGACTGGGGAGCGACATGCGGACGCCCGATCGCATGGTAGTCGATGCCGAGTTCGGCCATCGCGTCCGGCTCGTACAGGTTGCGCCCGTCGAAGATCACCGGCGCCTTCAGCTCGGCCTTCAGGCGCGTGAAATCCGGGCTCCTGAATTCCTTCCACTCGGTGACGATCACGAGCGCATCCGCGGCGATCACGGCTGCGTCCTGGGTATCGACGAAATGGAGGCGCGCAAGCGCGTCGGCAGCCTCGCCAAGATCGAGCGCGAACACACGGCGCGCTTCGTCGATCGCGACCGGATCGTACGCGCGCACGGTCGCGCCACGCTCGAGCAGTGCGGCGATCAGCCGGCGGCTCGGCGCCTCGCGCATGTCGTCGGTATTCGGCTTGAACGCGAGGCCCCAGACCGCGAATTCGCGACCGGTCAGGTCCGCGCCGAAGCGCTGTTCGATCTTGCCGATCAGCACATCCTTCTGCGCGGAGTTGGCGGCTTCGACAGCCTCCAGGATACGCAGCGGCTGACCGTTTTCGCCCGCGGTGCGGATCAGCGCCTGCACGTCCTTCGGGAAGCACGAGCCGCCGTAACCGACGCCCGCGTACAGGAAGTGATAGCCGATGCGCGGATCGGAGCCGATTCCGCGGCGCACGGCTTCGATGTCGGCGCCGACTTTGTCGGCGAGATTCGACATCTCGTTCATGAACGAGATGCGCGTGGCGAGCATCGCATTCGCCGCATACTTGGCGAACTCCGCCGAACGCACGTCCATGTAGATCGTGCGCTCGTGGTTGCGGTTGAACGGCGCATACAGCTTCTTCATCTTCTCGCGCGCCACCGTGCCCGTCTCGTCGTCGTCGACGCCGATGATGATGCGGTCCGGGCGCATGAAGTCCTCGACTGCCGCGCCTTCCTTCAGGAATTCAGGATTGGATACGACCGAGAACCGGTGCGCGACGCTGCCCGCGAGCCCGCGGGCGCCGAGCGCCTCGTCGACCACCGCACGCACGCGCTGCGCGGTGCCGACCGGCACCGTCGACTTGTCGACGATCACCTTGAATCCCGTCATGTGACGGCCGATGTTGCGCGCGGCCTCGAGCACGTATTGCAGGTCGGCCGACCCGTCCTCGTCGGGCGGCGTGCCGACCGCGATGAACTGGATCTCGCCGTGCGCGACGCTGGCCGCGATGTCGGTCGAGAAGCGCAGACGTCCTGCCGCGCGGTTGCGCGCAATGATGTCCAGCAGGCCCGGCTCGTGAATCGGCATCCCGCCGTTGTTCAGGATGTCGATCTTGCGCGGATCGACATCCAGGCAAAAGACGTCGTGGCCGATCTCGGCGAGACAGGAGCCCGTGACAAGACCGACATAGCCGGTGCCGATGATGGTGATTTTCATAGATGTTCCGGTACGTCCCGGTAATTGACTAACTTGGCCGCCGGGCCGGACCCGGCGGCAACCGCAGCGCATCGGCGCCGCACGCGGGGATCAACCCGGCATCGCAGGCTCGACGCGGCGCGGCGCATAGGTTTCCCAGCCGCTGCAACCGGGGCACTGCCAGTAGAAGAGCCGTGCCCGGAAACCGCAATTCTGGCACGTATAGCGTGGCAGATTTTTGGTGCGCTGCTTGATCACCGCGCGCATCATTTCAAGTTCCTTACGGCGCGGCTCGTCGGCCGCTGCGATCTGCGCGTCGAGCAGGTGCAGCATGCCGGACAGGTTCGGCGACTTCTCCATCTGCGTGCGTGCGAGCGTATGCGCGGCCTCCTGGCCGCGCAACCCGGCGATGTGCTGATACGCGATTTCGAGCAGGTCGTTCGACGGATAGCGCTCGACATAGCCCATCAGCAGCTCGGCGCCCTCGACCGGCTGGCCGAGCGCGACATAGGCCTTCATCAGCTTGTCGGCGACGAGCGGCAGATAAGCGGGATTCTGCGCTTCCACGCGCTTCCAGTGCTCGATCGCGGCCGCGTGATCGGCCGCCGCCGCCGCGGCGTCGCCCGACAATATCGTCGCGCGCACGTTCTGCGGGTTCGCGGCAAGCGCGAGCTTCAGCTGTTCGGCCGCTGCCGCGGCGCTCTTGCGCTGCAGCGCGTCCTGCGCGAGTTCGCAGTGGAACTGCGCGATTTCGATGGCGAGCGGCTTGTCGCTCATCGACTCGATCCGCTTCGCGGTATCGATCGACTTGTTCCAGTCCTTCTCGATCTCGTAGATCGTCAGCAGTGCCCGCTGCGCACCCAGCGCGTAGTCGCCGTCGGCGAGCCGGTGGAAAGCCTCTTCGGCACGATCTAGCAGGCCGGCTTTCAGAAAATCCTGGCCGAGTTCATACAGCGCGTGGTCGCGCTCGTTCACCGGCAGGTCCGTGCGACTCAGCAGATTCTGGTGCACGCGGATCGCCCGGTCCGTTTCGCCGCGGCGGCGAAACAGGTTGCCGAGCGCGAAGTGCAGTTCGACCGTCTCCGGGTCGAGCTTCGCGACCTCGATGAACGCGTCGATCGCCTTGTCCGGTTGTTCGTTCAACAGAAAGTTCAGGCCGCGGAAATACGAGCGCGGCAGGTTGGCGCTCTCCGACAGGAGGTTCTTCAGGTCATAGCGTGACGCCGCCCAGCCGAGCGCGAACGCCACCGGAATTGCGAGCAACCACCAGAAATCCAGATCCATGCGAAATATCGAAGCAGAGACGAAAACCGCGCGAGATTCGCGCGGCGTCCGTATTAAATGACGGGCGGCATCGGCGGCTGATCGACGACGACCGGGGTTTCGCGCACCGCGCGCAGGTCGCGCTTCAGGCGCCCGTTCTCGAGGCGCAGACGGAAGATCGCCGGCAGCGCGGACAGCAGGCCGGCCAGCAGACCCACGACGAAGAACGCGAGGCCGATCAGGATCAGCGGCGCTTGCCATGCGTAGCCGGCAAGGAAATTCAGCGTCGCGGTTTGCGTATTGGCCAGTGCGAGCACCAGCAGCAGCACGAACACCAATACCCGGATCAGCCAGACGATAAACTTCATGTAGCCCTCTCTTTGTTGAGGTTTGCCGTGACGCGCGACTCCCCTTCGCGACGCCGAATCGACCCGTATTGTAAAGGAAGCGTTTCCGCGTCACCGCACATCCTGCGGATGCGCGTTGCCACGCGGCCGCCGAAAACGAAAAAAGCGCCCGCTAGGGGCGCTTTTTTCTTCAGCCTTCGCCGGACAGGTTCCGGGCAAGCCGAACGACGCTCAACGCTCGTCGTCCGGATCATCAGCTTTCAGCGGCTCGCCGGCGCGGCCGTCGACGCGTTCGCGCAATTCCTTGCCGGGCTTGAAGTGAGGCACGAACTTCTCGGGCACCTGCACTTTCTCCCCCGACTTCGGGTTGCGTCCGACGCGCGCCGGGCGACGGTTGAGGCCGAAGCTGCCGAAACCCCGAATTTCGATGCGATGCCCTTTCGACAGGGCGTCGGACATCGCATCGAGCATCGTTTTCACCGCGAAATCCGCATCCTTGAGGACAAGTTGCGGAAATCGCAGTGCCAGCTGCGCGACCAACTCGGATTTGGTCATACTTCAGCAGACCTCGTGAGGCTTACTGGTTCTGGCCGTCGAGCTTCGCCTTCAGCAGCGCGCCGAGGTTGGTCGTACCGGTCGCGGCAGCGCTCGAGTCGGACTGCAGGCCGCGGATCGCTTCCTGTTGTTCAGCCGAATCCTTCGCCTTGATCGACAGGTTGATGCCACGCGACTTGCGATCGATGTTGATCACCATCGCGTTAACCTTGTCGCCTTCCTTCAGCACGTTGCGTGCGTCTTCGACGCGATCCTGCGAGATTTCCGATGCGCGCAGGTAGCCTTCGATGTCGCCCGTCAGCGTGATGACAGCGCCCTTCGCATCGACCGTCTTCACCACGCCGTCGACGATCGAGCCCTTGTCGTTCATTGCAACGTAGTTGCTGAACGGGTCGCCTTCGAGCTGCTTGATGCCGAGCGAAATACGCTCCTTCTCGACGTCGATACCGAGCACGATTGCTTCGACTTCGTCGCCCTTCTTGTACTTGCGAACGGCTTCTTCGCCGGCTTCGCTCCACGACAGGTCCGACAGGTGGACCAGGCCGTCGATGCCGCCCGGCAGACCGATGAACACGCCGAAGTCGGTGATCGACTTGATTGCGCCCGTGATCTTGTCGCCCTTCTTGAAGTTGCGGCTGAAGTCATCCCACGGATTCGGCTTGCACTGCTTCATGCCGAGGCTGATACGACGACGGTCTTCGTCGATCTCGAGGACCATGACTTCGACTTCGTCGCCCAGCTGGACAACCTTCGACGGAGCAACGTTCTTGTTGGTCCAGTCCATTTCCGACACGTGGACGAGGCCTTCGATGCCCGATTCCACTTCGACGAATGCGCCGTAGTCGGTGATGTTCGTGACCTTGCCGAACAGGCGCGTGCCCGACGGGTAACGGCGCGAGATGCCTTCCCACGGATCGTCGCCCAGTTGCTTGATGCCCAGCGAGACGCGGTTCTTCTCTTGGTCGAACTTGAGGATCTTCGCGGTGACTTCCTGGCCAACCGACAGGACTTCGCTCGGGTGACGCACACGACGCCATGCGATGTCGGTGATGTGCAGCAGGCCGTCGATGCCGCCGAGGTCGACGAACGCGCCGTAGTCGGTGATGTTCTTGACCACGCCGTTGACGATCGCGCCTTCCTTCAGCGTCTCGAGCAGCTTCGCGCGCTCTTCGCCCTGGGTTGCTTCGATCACTGCACGACGCGAGAGCACGACGTTGTTACGCTTGCGATCGAGCTTGATCACGCGGAACTCGAGCGTCTTGCCTTCGTACGGGGTCGTGTCCTTGACCGGACGCGTGTCGACCAGCGAACCCGGCAGGAACGCGCGGATGCCGTTGACCATCACGGTCATGCCGCCCTTCACCTTGCCGGTGATCGTGCCGGTGACGAGTTCGTTGTTGTCGAGGGCCTTTTCCAGCGACAGCCACGATGCAAGGCGCTTCGCCTTGTCGCGCGACAGGATCGTGTCGCCATAGCCGTTTTCGAGTGCGTCGATCGCGACGGACACGAAATCGCCCGACTGCACCTCAACCTCGCCCTGATCGTTCAGGAATTCCTCGATCGGAATGTAAGCCTCGGACTTCAGGCCTGCATTGACGACCACGAAGTTGTGGTCGACGCGCACGACTTCGGCGGAAATCACTTCGCCGGCGCGCATGTCTTGACGGGTCAGCGACTCTTCGAACAGAGCCGCAAAGGATTCGGTATTCGGGGTGGAGGTTTGCAGGTCGGACATAAAAATCTGATTGTGCATGGATCGCTGTGCGCCACGCCGGCCGAAATGGCAGGCTGAAAGGGCCAGATCGAATTCCACACGGGGTTAAGGGTTCGAAACACGCTTCGCGCTACAGCGCGAAGCACCTACAACACCCGCCTTTTCAGGCGGGCTGGCCAAGCGCCCGGTACCACTGCAGCACTTGGTCGACAGCTTCATCGACCGAAAGCGCCGACGTATCGAGCAGCCTGGCATCTGCCGCGGGCTTCAGTGGCGCCGCTGCGCGATTGCTGTCGCGCGCGTCACGTTCACGGAGATCCCGGAGCAAGTCATCTATATTAGCAGAAAAACCTTTTTGCATCAATTGCTTATGCCGTCTGGCCGCGCGCGCCTCGGCGCTGGCCGTCAGGAACACCTTCAGCACGGCGTCCGGGAAGATCACGGTGCCCATGTCGCGCCCGTCGGCGACGAGGCCCGGCGTCTTGCGGAACGCGCGCTGGCGCGCGACGAGCGCGGAACGCACCGGCCCGTGCACGGCAATCGCCGACGCGCGGTTGCCGACCGCTTCGGCGCGAATGTCGTTCGACACGTCGACGCCGTCGAGCTGCGCGCAGCCCTCGCGGAACGTGATGTGAAGATCGTCGATCAGCTTCACAAGGGCATCGATGTCCTCCGCCGCGATGCCGTAGCGCACGCTCGCGAGCGCCGCGAGACGGTACAGCGCGCCGCTGTCGAGCAGGTGGAAGCCGAGATGCGCGGCGAGAAGCGCCGCGACGGTCCCCTTGCCGGAAGCAGTCGGGCCGTCGATCGTGATGACGGGGGTCGGGTGGAAGGGTCGGGTCGATTTCATCGGGTGAGTCGGTCAGGCTTTGGCGAGCGCGGCGAAGCGGTCGAAATAGTCGGGAAACGTCTTGCCGACGCACTTCGGATCGTTGATCCGCACGGGCACGCCACCCAGGCTGACGAGCGAGAAGCACATCGCCATGCGGTGATCGTCGTACGTGTCGATCGCGGCATTCGGCGTGAGCCGTTGCGGCGGCGTGACGACCAGATAGTCGGCACCTTCCTCGACGATCGCGCCGACCTTGCGCAGCTCGGTCGCCATCGCCGCGATGCGGTCGGTTTCCTTCACGCGCCAGCTCGCGATATTGCGCAGCGTGCTCGTGCCGCTCGCGAACAGCGCCGCGACCGCGATGGTCATCGCCGCGTCGGGAATGAGGTTGAAATCCATGTCGATCGGGTCGAGCTTGCCGTGGTCGTGGCCGATGCCGCGCACCTCGATCCAGTCGTCGCCCATCGACACGTTCGCCCCCATCTGCATCAGCGCATTGGCGAAGCCGACGTCGCCCTGGATGCTTGCGCGCCCCACGCCCTCGACGCGCAGCGGACCACCGCCGAGCGCGCCGGCCGCGAGGAAGTACGAGGCCGACGACGCATCGCCCTCGACCATGATGCGTCCCGGCGACCGGTAGCGGACGCCGGCCGGCACGACGAAGCGCTGCCAGCCGTCGCGCTCGACGGTCACGCCGAAACGCTCCATCAGCCGGATCGTGATATCGATGTACGGCTTCGAGATCAGCTCGCCGTCGATTTCGACGACGGTCCTGCCATCCTTCGCCTTCACGAGCGGCAGCGTCATCAGCAGCGCGGTGAGGAACTGGCTCGACACGTCGCCGCGCACGCGGATCGGCGCGTCGACCGAGATCGTCCCGGGCTTGATCCGCAGCGGCGGAAAGCCTTCGTTCTGCTCGTAGTCGATCTGCGCGCCGATCTGACGCAGGCCGTCGACGAGGTCGCCGATCGGCCGCTCGTGCATGCGCGGCACGCCGTGCACGCGATAGTCGCCGCCGTTGATCGCGAGCGCCGCCGTCAACGGCCGCACCGCCGTGCCCGCATTGCCGAGGAACAGGTCGGCCGTCTTCGCGGTGAACGCGCCGCGCGTGCCGGTGACGACACAGGTGTCGCCGTCGCGCGCGAGCTTCACGCCGAGCTTGCCGAGCGCATCGAGCATCACGCGCGTGTCGTCGGAATCCAGCAGGTTGGTGATCGTCGTGTCGCCTTCGGCAAGCGCCGCGAGCAGCAGCACGCGGTTCGAGATGCTCTTCGAGCCGGGCAGGCGCACGGTGCCCGAAGCGCTGGAATACGGGCCGAGATCGAGATAGTCCATGGGAATCGTCCTGTTATTTCTTGACCGGTTCGGCAGCGGGCTGCGCGCCGCGCTCCTGCCACGCCTTGCGTGCGGCGCGCGAGCGCGTGAACACGGCTTCGAGCGCCGCGCCGTCGCCGGCGTCGATCGCAGCACGCAGCCGTGCGAGCACGCGCGTGTAGCCGTCGAGCTCGTCGAGCAGCGCCGCGCGATTCGCGACGCACACATCGCGCCACATTTCCGGGCTCGACGCCGCGATCCGCGTGAAGTCGCGAAAGCCGCCCGCCGCATACGAGAATTTCAGTTCGGCATCCGCCTCGCCGAGAATCTGCTCGACGAGCGCGAACGACAGCACGTGCGGCAGATGACTGATCGACGCGAACACGCGATCGTGCTGCTCGGTACTCATCGTGCGCACGTCGGCGCCGGTCGTCCGCCACATCGCGTCGATCCGCGCGACCGAGGCGGGCGCGTTCTCCGGCAGCGGGCACAGCACGACGTTGCGGCCGACGTACAGATCGGGCAGCGCGGCTTCGACGCCGCTCGACTCGCGCCCGGCGATCGGATGCCCCGGCACGAACTGCGCGATCCGCGCACCGAGCGCTGCGCGCGCGGCCGCGACGACATCGGACTTCGTGCTGCCCGCGTCGGTGACGATCGTCGCGGCGTCGAGCCACGGCGCGATGTGCGCGAGCAACGGGCCCGTTTGCGCGACGGGGGCGGCCAGCAGCACGAGATCGGCGCCGGCCAGTGCGTCGCGCAGTTGCGCATCGTCGTCGAGCGCCGCCGCGCGATCGATCACGCCCAGTGCCAGCGCGCGTTCGACCGACGCACGCGACCGGCCGACGCCGACGACTTCACCCGCGCCGCCCGGCGCGCGCTCGCGCAGTGCGCGCGCCAGCGATCCGCCGATCAGGCCGACGCCGAAAATGACCAGTTTGTTGAATGCAAAGCCTGACACGACAAGAGCCAAGTGACGCGCGCGGAACGACGCCCCGCGCACGGAAGTCCAGATCCCGGGCAACGGGCCCGCACCCGGCGCGCCCTGCACCGGATACCGCCCGAGCCCGCCTTCGGCAGTGCCACCCGGCCTGCCCTGCCCGCTGCACCCGCCGCCCGCGCGGTGCGGGTGACGGGCCGCCGCGCGTCAGCGCGCGCGCGGATACGAACCGAGTATCTTCAGGAACGCGGCCTTCTGGCCGAGCTCCGCGAGCGCGGCAGCCACCGCCGCTTCATCCCGGTGCCCTTCGATGTCGATGTAGAAGTAATACTCCCACGTGCCGACGCGCGCCGGACGCGACTCGAAGCGCGTCATCGACACGCCGTGCCGCGCGAGCGGTTCGAGCAGCTTGAACACCGCGCCCGGCTCGTTCTTCACCGACACGATCAGCGACGTCTGGTCGTGACCGCTCTGCCCGGCCGGCTCCTTGCCGATGATCACGAAGCGCGTGCGATTGTGCGGATCGTCCTGGATCAGCGAGAACGCGATCTGCAGCCCATAGTGCGCGGCCGCGCGATCGCCCGCGATGGCCGCGACGCTCGGGTCGGCCGCCGCGAGACGCGCGGCCTCCGCGTTGCTCGACACCGCTTGCCGCTCGAGCTGCGGCGCGTTCGCGGCAAGCCACTGCTGGCATTGCGCGAGTGCCTGCGCATGCGCGCAGACGCGCGTCACGCCGTCGAGCGTGCCGCTCTGCGTGAGCAGGTTGTGATGGATCGGCAGCGCGAGCTCGCCGCTGATCAGCAACTGGGTTTGCAGCAGCAGGTCGAGCGTGCGCGACACCGCGCCTTCGGTCGAATTCTCGACGGGTGCGATGCCGAATGCGGCCGCGCCTGCCTCGACCGAGCGGAACACCTCGTCGATCGACGGACACGGCAGCCCTTCGATCGACTGGCCGAAATACTCGAACATCGCCTGTTCGCTGTACGTGCCGACCGGCCCGAGGAATGCGACGTGGATCGTCTGCTCGAGCGCGCGGCTCGCTGCCATGATCTCGCGCCAGATGGCGCTGATGTGCTCGCCCGCGAGCGGCCCCGCGCTCATGTCCTGCAGGCGCGCGATCACCTGCAGCTCGCGCTCCGGCCGAAACACAGGCGCGTTGAAATGCTTCTTGACCTCGCCTACCTCGAGCGCCACCGCGGCGCGCTGATTGAGGAGCGCGATCAGCTGCGCGTCGATCGCGTCGATGCGGTCGCGCAGCGGTTTCAGGCGGGAATTCAGTTCGTCGTCCATGCGTAGTTGCCGTGCTGTTTGAACAGCGTCGCGCTCAGGCGCCGCGCTGTTCGAAGTCCTTCATGTACTCGACGAGCGCCTTCACGCCCTCGAGCGGCACCGCGTTGTAGATCGACGCCCGCATGCCGCCGACGGACTTGTGGCCCTTCAGCTGCAGCAGCCCGCGCGCCTTTGCGCCGGCAAGGAAGTCTTCATTGCGCGTTTCGTCGGCCAGGAAAAAGGGTACGTTCATGCGCGAACGCACCGCCGGCTCGACCTTGTTCAGGTAGAAGCCGCTCGCATCGATCGTGTCGTAGAGCAGCTTCGCCTTCTCGATATTGCGGGCCTCGATCGCCTCGAGGCCGCCCTGCCGCTTCAGCCACTGGAACACGAGGCCCGCGATGTAGATCGCATAGGTGGGCGGCGTGTTGTACAGCGAGTTGTTCGCGGCGACGGTCTTCCATTCGAATGCGGACGGGCAGATCGACAGCGCGCGATCGAGCAGATCCTCGCGAACGATCACGACCGTCACGCCGGCCATCCCGATGTTCTTCTGCGCGCCGCCGAACAGTACGCCGTACTTCGCGACGTCCATCGGGCGCGACAGGATGTGCGACGAGACATCCGCGACGAGCGGGACGTCGCCGAGGTCGGGAATCTCGAACGTCTCGACGCCGTCGATCGTCTCGTTCGTGCACAGATGCACGTACGCCGGATCGTCCGACAGTTGCCACTCGGCGCGGGCGGGCGCGCGGGTGAAACCGTCCGCCGTCTTGCCCGATGCGGCCAGATGCGGCGTGCCGTATTTCTTCGCTTCGTTGAACGACTTCTGCGACCACGAGCCCGTCACGACGAAGTCGGCGGTCTTGCGCGAACCGAGCAGGTTCATCGGCACGATCGCGTTCTCGGCAATGCCGCCGCCCTGCAGGAACAGGATCCGGTGGCTGGCCGGCACATCGAGCAGCTCGCGCAGGTCGGCCAGCGCCGCCTCGTGGATCGACATGAATTCCTTGCCGCGATGGCTCATCTCCATCACGCTCATGCCGCTGCCGTGCCAGTCGAGCATTTCGTCGGCGGCCTGCCGCAGCACTTCCTCGGGCAGCGCCGCAGGACCGGCGGAGAAATTAAAGACGCGCATCGTGAAAACCTCGGGAGGGACGCGACCGGCTTGCCGCCGGCAGTAAGAACCGCGCCAGAAAAGGAATGGCCGCTTGCGCTCGCGCGCAAACGGCCATTATCGCACTGTCATCAGGCTCCCGCCAAACCCGGCCGAATGGCCGGGCGGCGTGCCCGGACGGCTTACTTGCCCGGCTTGACTGCCGCGACTTCCTTGTCAGCCTGCGCGCGCGTCGCCTGGATCGCTTGCGGCATGTACTTCTGCATCAGGCCGTTGACCACGTCGCGACCGACCTGATCCTGAACCTGGATGAACTTGCGGCCCGTCGGGCTCTTGTAGAACGTCGTCAGATCCTTGATCTCCGACGTGCTGTAGTACTTCGCGTAAGCGTCGTACTGAGCCGACATCGCATCGCTCTGGAACTGCTGCGTGCCGAACACCTTGCCTGCGCCGTCAACCAGCTTCGGCACCGCGTTCTTCTGCAGCGACGGCACGGCCGCCTGCTTCTGCTTGTCGTTCAGCGACTTGTTTTCCGACAGCGCGTCCGACAGGATCGCCGGCACGAGCTGCTTTGCCTGCATTTCGGCGCTGTTGCCGATAGCCGACACGAGCTTCGGCGCGTCGATCGCGTCGAGCAGATCCTTGATCGCAGCCTTCTTGTCGGCGTCGATCGGCGCAGCTGCCGCGGTCGCAGCCGGTGCGGAATTCGACAGCGCTTGCGCCATCGCGAACGTCGGCACCAGTGCAGCCAGCAGAACCAGTTGCTTGAATTGCTTTTGCATCATCACTCCCTTTTGGAAATATGAATGGTTGCTCGCCGACCGCGGCGCGTGGCGCCCGCGGCGGCTCGAGTTTCATCCGTTATTCAGGCTTCGCCGTCCGACGCCTCGTCGGCCTCGCCTTCGCCCTCTTCGGCTTCCGCGACCTGCTGCAGGCCGGAGAGCTTGGTACCCTCATCGAGACTGATGAGTGTAACACCTTGCGTAGCGCGCCCCATCTCGCGTATCTCGGAAACGCGGGTACGAATCAACACGCCGGCGGTCGTGATCAGCATGATCTGATCCTCGGCGTCGACGAGCGTCGCGGCCACGACCTTGCCGTTGCGCTCGGACGTCTGGATCGCGATCATCCCCTTCGTGCCGCGGCCGTGACGCGTGTACTCGGCGATCGGCGTGCGCTTGCCGTAGCCGTTCTCGGTCGCGGTGAGCACCGTCTGCTCCTCGCTGCCGGCGACCAGCAGCGCGATGACCTGCTGGCCGTCCTCGAGCTGCATGCCGCGCACGCCGCGCGCCTCGCGCCCCATCGGGCGCACGTCATTCTCGTCGAAGCGCACGGCCTTGCCCGAGTCGGAGAACAGCATCACGTCGTGCGCGCCGTCGGTGATCGACGCGCCGATCAGGTAGTCGCCCTCGTCGAGGCCGACCGCGATGATGCCCTTCTTCATCGGGCGGCTGAATGCCTCGAGCGGCGTCTTCTTCACGGTGCCGAGCGACGTCGCCATGAACACGAACTTGTCGGCCGAGAATTCCTTGACCGGCAGCACGACGTTGATCTTCTCGCCGTCCTGCAGCGGGAACATGTTGACGATCGGGCGGCCGCGCGAGTTGCGCGAGCCCTGCGGCACTTCATAGACCTTGACCCAGTACACGCGACCGCGGTTCGAGAAGCACAGGATGTAATCGTGCGTGTTCGCGATGAACAGCGTCTCGATCCAGTCGTCTTCCTTCATCTGCGTCGCCTGCTTGCCGCGACCGCCGCGCTTCTGCGCGCGATACTCGGACAGCGGCTGCGACTTCACGTAGCCCGCGTGCGACATCGTGACGACCATGTCCTGCGGCGTGATCAGGTCTTCCGTATTCAGCTCGGTCGCGTTCAGCTCGATGCGCGAGCGGCGTGCGTCGCCGAATTCGGCCTTCACCGACGTCAGCTCGTCGCCGATCATCGTCGTGATCCGCTCAGGGCGCGCGAGGATGTCCAGCAGGTCGGCGATCTGTGCCATCACTTCGCGGTACTCGCCGATGATCTTGTCCTGCTCGAGGCCGGTCAGGCGTTGCAGACGCATCTGCAGGATTTCCTGCGCCTGCGTGTCGGACAGACGGTACAGCCCGTCGGTCTGCATCCCGAACGCGGGGTTCAGGCCTTCCGGACGATACGCGGAGCGGCCGCCCGCCGACGCGTTCTCGGTCTCGGCACGCGTGAGCATCTCGCGCACGAGCGACGAATCCCACGGCTTCGCCATCAGCTCCTGCTTCGCGATCGGCGGCGTCGGCGCGGCCTTGATGATCGCGATGAACTCGTCGATGTTCGCGAGCGCGACCGCGAGACCTTCGAGCACGTGGCCGCGCTCGCGGGCCTTGCGCAGTTCGTAGATCGTGCGGCGCGTCAGCACTTCGCGCCGGTGCGACAGGAAGCACTGCAGGATTTCCTTCAGGTTCAGCAGCTTCGGCTGGCCGTCGACCAGCGCGACCATGTTCATGCCGAACGTGTCCTGCAGCTGCGTCGCCTTGTACAGGTTGTTCAGCACGACTTCCGGCACTTCGCCGCGCTTGAGCTCGATCACGACGCGCATGCCGCTCTTGTCGGACTCGTCGCGGATGTCGGAGATGCCCTCGAGCTTCTTCTCGTTGACGAGCTCGGCGATGCGCTCGAGCAGCGAGCGCTTGTTCACCTGGTACGGCAGCTCGTCGACGATGATCGCCATCCGCTGGCCGCGGTCGATCTCCTCGAAGTGCGTGGTGGCGCGCATCACGACGCGGCCGCGGCCGGTGCGATAGCCGTCGCGTACGCCGGCGACGCCGTAGATGATGCCGGCCGTCGGGAAGTCCGGGGCCGGGATGATCTCGATGAGCTCGTCGATCGTCGCTTCGGAATTGTTCAGCAGGTGCTGACAAGCGTCGACGACTTCGTTCAGGTTGTGCGGCGGGATGTTGGTCGCCATGCCGACCGCGATGCCCGACGAACCGTTGATCAGCAGGTTCGGAATGCGCGACGGCAGGACCGCCGGCTGCATCTCGTTGCCGTCGTAGTTCGGCTCGAAGTCGACCGTTTCCTTGTCGATGTCGGCGAGCAGTTCGTGACCGATCTTCGCCATGCGAATTTCGGTGTAACGCATCGCCGCGGCATTGTCGCCGTCGATCGAGCCGAAGTTGCCCTGCCCGTCGATCAGCATGTAGCGCAGCGAGAAGTCCTGCGCCATCCGGACGATCGTGTCGTACACCGCGGTATCGCCGTGCGGGTGATACTTACCGATCACGTCACCGACGATACGCGCCGATTTCTTGTACGCGCGGTTCCAGTCGTTGTTCAGTTCGTGCATCGCGAACAGTACGCGCCGGTGCACGGGCTTCAGGCCATCGCGGACATCCGGAAGGGCACGTCCGACGATCACGCTCATCGCGTAATCGAGATACGAACGGCGCATTTCCTCCTCGAGGGAGGTGGGCAGGGTCTCTTTGGCGAATTGATCCATGTATCCGTATCGTTTCGGAGCGAAGACGGCGACCGCCTTTCGCGTGGGCGCTGCATGCGCAACGCAACGCGAGATTCTAACATGCGCCCATCGGCGGCCAGTTCGCCACCCCCTCTATATGTAAACAGCAAGAAACGTCGTCACGGACGGGCCACTCCCGTCCCAGCCCTGATCCCACCCCTTCACTGCGCCGGGCGGCCGCACGAATCACTGACGCGCACGCGAGTAAACATATGCCGCCTTTCGCGCAATTTCGCCGACACGCTCTTGACAATCCCTAAAAGTTACGGCAGGTCGGTGTTGCGCATGCACCACAAACGTTGAGGCGATCTTGGGGTGGGGAGGATTTTTTTTCGTAGGAAGGGAACGATATGGCAAAATGCCAACGCACTGAAAGTTAGACGCTGCTCGAAGTCTACACAGAGCGGTGCCACGTTTTTTGTGCCGCACCAATGTTATACTTCGAGCAATGTATGACTTGTCACCGTCAACAGGCTCGCAGTAAACCTGCGGTAATCTCAATTTCGAGAGGAGAAATATGAATAAACTTTCAAAGCTCGCGTTCATTGCAGCTACCGCAGTTATGGCTGCATCCGCTTCGGCACAGTCGGTGCCGGCGTCG